>Ga0233437_1000008_pt1 | contig 663468 bp, 587 predicted proteins | sample SI_122_August201_FD_182714 | JGI IMG/M metagenome (GOLD analysis project Ga0233437, IMG submission 182714) | Seawater microbial communities from Saanich Inlet, British Columbia, Canada - SI_122_August2016_200_MG | ecosystem: Environmental > Aquatic > Marine > Inlet | place: Canada: British... | reverse complement strand
ACAAGTCTTCACTCATTATTTTTTGTTTTTCTTCCGGTGACAACTGTATTTTCAGTTTTGTTTCGATAAATCTGAGGATGAGTTCTCTCATTGTTGTTGCTAACTCAGGATTTTCAGATAAATAATCTCCGTCTATTATTTCCCATGATGATTCACCAAGTGCTTTTTGTAGCGCTCTCGAAATTGAAGATTTGCCCGCGCTGGAAGTTCCGTTTATTAAAATTATTGTACCTTTTGCAACAAGCGATGATGATAGAAATAATAAAACGATAAATGTTTTAAAAATGCGTTTCATAATTTACCTTTCAATTTTAATACCCGAATATTCCGGCATCTTGCTATCTTTATTTTTAAGATATTTATCAAAAAACCACGCTATATAATAATTCATCATACGTGTCATTTTATAGCCGTCTAATGGTGTTGTATCAAGATCGTTATTATCATTCTTAAATATCGATGATTCTTTGAGCCAGGTATAATCACTAAAAACATTATGATCTGCGTTTTCTATAGTGATTCTATATTTATCTTTTTTTAATGCATCAAATAAATTTTGCACATTATCAATTACCGCTTTTCGATGCTCAATATCGTCATCCTTCTTAACTTCTTCTAGTTCCTTTTCTCCCCACATCATCATAAACGGTTTATTAAATGGCGTAACTTTATCTTGCTCATACAAAGGCCCTGCCATATTAATTCCTGCAATAACTCTGTCGTCTTGTTGGCAAATATTCGTTGTTACAAGGCCACCAAAAGAATGACCGAACATGCCGATATGTTTTTCATCAAGATGCTGAAAAAAAATAGATCCTTTATCTTGATTGAGTTTTTCAAGTTGATTCAGAACAAAGCGAACATCGCCTATTTCATTTCCGATCGCTTCATGTTTTTGGTCATCAGTTTTTATACTAAAATTGATCATTCTGCCATCAGGCAAACGAATTATATTTGCAAGATATGGATGATCAATTCCCACAATAATATACCCGTGACTTGCAAGTTCTTCACAAAAAGCAGAATAAAGAAAACGTGACATTCCAATCCCGTGAGAAAAGATAACAATAGGATATTTTTTTTGAGCAGATGAAAGAGACGCTTGAGTAATTGCACGAGTATAAATCACATGGCCTTCTAGTTGATCTTCTGAAAGACCTTGATACTTTGTGCGATTATTTAGTTGTAATTTTACATTCGTTGGGTACCAAAGCTGCACCATGATTTCGCGATTTGTTTCGTCATTTTTCCAATAGTATGATGTTGTACCAACAGCATAAGAACCAGTTATTTCTGGGAATGAAATAGTTTTGGTGCTTGGGGGACGAGTAAAATAGCTTTTAATTTTGCCGAAAAAACCAGCAGAGGCGTTGTTGTGTATACTAAGCAGGCATAAGATAAAGACAAAGATTTTGAAAATGTGTTTCATAATTACTCCATGTTAAAATTATTTTTCTGTTACTGGCTTCTTATTTATCTTGATATCACAAAATGTTTTAGTTTGCACCGCACAGTGCAAACTAAAACATTTCTAGCGAGATAGAAAAGGATTTTGTAGAAACTTTATCTAGGAAACTTATGAAAAATTGGTATGTTCTAGCAAGGTGGGAATCGCAATCTTATATTAATCTAGCTTTTACACCGGAACAATTTTTTGATCACGCTCAATTTCACCATGGACCAAAGACAATTGAATATGTACAAATTGAAATGATCAAGAATTTATTGCCGTTTGTAAAAACAAGAGTCTTGGCTAATTATGAGCAACAAGTGGGTAGTTTTAGGCAATTATTGGAAAACATATAAGCTTTTATATCATAATAATTACAACTTTTAACTAAATATTTCGATAAATAAAATAAGGAGTAACGTATGGCTCACTGGGGCTGGTATTGGAAAATCAAACTAAAACATATCCCAAAAACTCTGTGTTCCTCTCTCCCAAGTATCGACTCTTTTTCACTATTCAAAAACAATCACCTACACTCTTTTAAAGTTCCCAACTACCAACTAACGGCAGTTCCTTTAAATGATTGCTTCAATGTAACGTATGGCAAAAACAAACAACCTTCTTACACTATCCCTTTCGAAAAACAATCATGCAATTACGGTGGTTTTAGATATTATTTCCATTGCCCGTTGTGTAAAAAAAGAATGCGTAAATTATATTTCACACATGGTGCGATTCTTTGCAGGAACTGTCTACATTTAGGTTATGATTCGCAGCGTTTAAAACCATCTACCCGAAACATGTTCTTAACCAGTAAGATTGAAAAAATGTTAGAAGCAAAAGGGGGTTCTCTTTACGAAAAGCCAAAATGGATGAAGCGTATAACATTTGAAAGATTGAGAGATAAACATTTTGAATACGATATGAAAAATGAAAATGCTGTGCGCAGGGAATTGCTTGAATGGTACCCGAATTTAAAAGATCAAATCGAAATGCTTTGTTAATTGAAAAAATTGAAGCGGGTTGAAAACTCATTCAACCAACAAACACACTGTACAAACCAAGGTTTATAACAACATAAAAACCAAAATTGAAAAGTTGAAGTATTCCATAGTGGCTTCAACTTTTCAATTTAATATAAAATTACAAAGAATGAATGCTAATCAAAAAGCTAATTCACATTGAATCAGATTTCAAAACAGTTCAAGTCTGTTCAATTTACTAACTTTTTGGAATATATTTCCACTGACCTTTTTGTGAAGTAGGCATATCAACATTAACAATTCCTTGCTCAATCAGTGTTTCTAAAACAGAAGCATACTCATTGTTGTGACCATCCAATGTTTTAGATGCGAAAATTATTTGTCGCGGTACAGGCATATTTATTTCCGTATGTTTTCTCTTGATGAACTTATATAATTTTCGACATTTACGTTGATATTTAGATTCACCTAATTCTCCTTGAAAAAGATTTATCGTCGATCGTTCCGCAATGGAAACAAATGCATATGCTGATGCAATTGCAGTTTCACTTATTTCGTTGGTCGAATTATCTTCAAGAAATTGCATTATCATCGCAATTTTTAAAATATATGGGCTCCACCTTTTTAAAAATGGCTCCAATATTTCTCTACATTTTTCATCATATTGATCTTGATTTTTATACAGATCTTCATGATATTTTTCGAAAAGCAAACTTGCTGCTGCGGATAAAACGTATTTCCTACTATTCTCAGTCATATCAAACAATGGTGCCAAAATCGATTCAAGCTTTTCTTCTACTTTTGTATTCACAAATACATTTCTATCTGGAAGAGCTGGTGGTGTTTTGCTTTGATGCGACGGTGTGATTATTAAAAATCTTGCAAAAAAACCACTGGCAACATCGTTCAAATTTAAATTCGATGTGATACCAACAAACGGAGAGACTCCGCATATAGAAATAAATGGGTTTTCAATTATTATTGTTCCGTGTGTTTTCGTCGTATACTCAAAAGAGCCATTGCAATCATAGAAGTCTGTAAATATCCCCTTTAAATCGTTATTGTATTTTTTTTCTAAATTCTGCAACCATGCACTAAATTCATTCGACAGAATCAAACCTCCTCTTCCCTTACTTAAAATATCAAGCAATGCTTCTGCAGTAATCTTTGTTGGTAGCATTGGATTTCTTAAAAACAAATTTTCGATTTTCTCATTAATTTCAGTTTCCTTATTCTTCTCATTACGCAATTCCTTTTGCAGCGATTTTATTTTTTTAGTTATTTCTTTGTTTTTTCTTAGTGCAATCTTTGCACCCTTATTTAACGCGGTACTTTTGAACTGACCACTTTTGGCAATAATCAAAATCCAAAGATTTGGATATAAATTTTGGAAGTATCTTTCTGTAACAACCTTTTTTTCCATAAATGCCGATATCATAGATAAAAAAGAAGCCAACACCATCATCGGATCTGCATTTGTGGTTAAACATATAGAACCAACGTATTCAGATATAATTTTAGGATAATCGTTTAGTGAAAAATCGGCACAAACATCATCATGTTTTTGGTTTTCACCTTTTGATATAATTATTTTCTCGCTAGATGCATTAAGTTGTCTATTAACTTCTTCCAGTCCAGCAACACAATGCAGATCGTTAAAATCGCTATATTTTTTTCCATTACTATCTTTACTTTGGTCTTGAGAAAACTCTGGAACAACAACCTTGCAGTTGTATTTGTTTGCAGCCTCATGCGCTTTAGAAAGTCCTACTTCGTCATTGTCAGCAGCAATAATGATGATATTATTGCGAAAGCTCTTTCTAAAATTTTCAATAACAGGAGACAAATTGCCGGCATCGCCAGCAACAATAACTGGATGTTTAAGATCTTGTTGCGACATATACACACTTACGCCAGTAGCATACCCCTCACAAACAAAAATAGTTTTACTGTTTCCGGGACAAGCATCCCTTATCGATGCAAAACATCCCTTCTTTTCTCCCCCCGATAAAAAAGATTTATATACTTTTCCAGAATCATCTACGGAAATAAACTGGAGAGTACGAATATAAGTCCTAATATTGTACAAAGGAATTATTAATGAAGGAAAACCGTTAGGATTCAAACCATACTTTACCCCTATTGGAATTATTCCCTTTTTGTTAATATATCTCGAATATTCTTCTGTTGGTGGTTCGAAAAAACTTTCATCCCAAATTTTTTGAGCTTCTTTGGCTACTTCATCATGCTTAATTCTTAACGCTTTCTCCGTTGCTTCTATTTTTGTTTTATAAATTTTGGCAAATTCATTTCGTTCTTCAGTGTTGAACGTTGTCTCTGAATCCCAAGATTTAAAAACGTGTTTTTCATCGGTTCTCCAAGATCCAAAGGTACATATTAAATATTGATTTCCATGATCTGATATTCCCTCATGTGCAACATACCATTCGTTTGATTTGTTTCTTTTTCCATCGGCGGAATATCTGTGAATATTTCCATCTATGACCATTGACTGAGAAAGCTCAAGGCCTTTTTCTACCATGAACAATCGGCATTGTTCAGCTAGATCTTTGTTGTTGGATGTATTATAATTTTTATACATATAAATTATTCCTTTATTTGCCACTGGCTAGATTCCAGTGGCTTTTTTTAAATACGACTTCATTACTTTTAACCAAAACTTACGTGTAAGAATTGGTCACCTCTTCAAATTTTGTAGTAATCGCTTTTTCGATATCATTAGCAACCTCCTTATTTATTGGATGAAATACATGTAATTTTTTGTTTAAACTTTTTCGAGTCGGATACGTAAGTCGAAACCCACCATGCGGACGTGTGAAAATTCCTATGGCGCCAAGATAAAAGCTGTCGTCAAAAACCAAACTTGCAAAACCAACAAGACCATCAATCGGTTTTATTGGTGTTATTTGAATTTCACTTATACGATTTTTCATACTTTTTCCTTACGTTTTTTTACACGCCGATCTATCTGACTCAAAAGGCTAAAGAATGCAGTTAATGGCTTTAACTCTTCTGCAGACAGAGGAGCACCATCATCTATGTGTTTGCGTGTATAATTTTTTGGTTTTAGGACCAATTTTTCGGTCTTTGCTGTTGCCATATGCAGACAATAGCAAATCACTATGGACAAAAATGGACATAGGAAAAAAAGCCAGCAAAGGGGCTATTCATGGATCAAGAAAGAAAATAGTTGAATTTCAATACAAAAAAAGAGTTATTTTGCCAAATAATATGAAACTTAGTTCGATTTCGAAAAAATTAATCTATATAATCCGGATTGATAGAACAAGAAAATGTATCATAAATAATAAAACCTAGAATTCCTGTCGCTTCGTATATACCTATATTAATTCTTTCACATTGTTTATAGAAACTAATCTGTTTTTCGTTTTTGAGTAAATCGTCATTTATAAATTTTGCTAGATCTGTATATCGCCATGATTTCTTTCTGCTTGCAGGGGTCTCTGTTAAAATTTCAAGAATTTGTGCAGGCGCTTTTGTTTTCGTAAATTGCTTGATCTTTCCATTTCCTATAAATCTACCTAATCGATAGCTCCATAGCGGTTTTTTCTTATCCGATTCTGCTGATGCGCCAACCTTGCTTGCCAAGAAGTGAATAATTCTGAACATGGCATCCAACTCCAAACTCAAATCAACACAATTGGAACCAACGCCTTTTTCGACGGCTTGACGACGCACCTCGAAAGATTTTTTTGTAAATGGCATTTTTCTTTTTTGCAGTATCACTTTAAATACATTATATTTTTTGGGATCATACAAAAAAGTAAAATCGACAAGACGTTGAATCTTTCTCCAAATAAAAGCTTGCGACATTTTATTATATCGATCAATCTCCATTTCCAAATCTTTAACATGAATTTGAAACTTATATTTTTCAGTTTGTTTTTTTTGCTTAGCCCCAGAAATTATAAATTGTGCTACGAATTTGGGGTGCTCTTTTTGCAACAAATCTAAAAGTTTCTTAGCAGTAGATAGCTGAAGATAGACAAGGACAACATCAACGTCTTCTTTTTTAAGTGGCAACTTAAGCCAATGTGAATTTTTTTCATCTAGAAGATAGCTCAATTCATTGTCATTTAAATATTTAATTATGCACTTGCGAACATCATAAATTTTGTTGAGAGACTTTTTTGTTTTTTCGAAATAATCTTTAAATTCATCATTAAATTCTGCATGGGCTTCATTAAGAATTGTTGCCCAAAAAGGCCTTGCTAACACATTCATGAAATCGCAAATTAAAACTGCTTTCCCATCGAATGTTTCATCTTTCTTTGCTAACTCATATATACAACGAAGCTCATCCAATAAAATGTGTCTTTCTGAAGCCATGTCATTACCTCTTCAATACTTAAAATTTGACCTGGAATACTATTTCATCGTTATATTCTACGAAACAATCGAATTCAAGTACATACCGTCCCCAATCCGAAACTAGTAAACATCCGTCGTCGCTAAGGCTATGCCGGACAAGCCGTTTGAATGTTTTGTAAACTGAAGTCGAACATGAATGTTTTTTCTATGAAAGCTCATCACCTTCTGTCTTAATTTTATCCTGAATATACTGATCAACTACTTCTTCAAGAATTGGTAATGGTGATTCGGCTGTTTTTAAAATAACATTATGAAATTCTCGAATATCAAATTTTTCACCCAATGTTTTTTTAGCCCGTTCCCTTAATTCAAGAATTTTTAATTGACCTATTTTGTAAGCACAAGCTTGTCCTGGATCCACAAAGTATCTTTCTACTTCATCCTCAATCAGAATTTTTGGAAAGCCTGTTGTTTCGATCATGTAGTTAATTGCTTTTTCTTTGGTCCACTTCTTTTTGTGAATGCCTGTGTCAACGACAAGACGAGCTGCGCGCAAAAGTTCGAATCCTAAATGTCCAAGTTTAGAACGTTCTGATGAGTAAAACCCTTGTTCGTATGCAAGCTTTTCTACGTACAATGCCCACCCTTCAACATACGCAGTATAAGCTTCATCGGTTTCAAATTTGCGCAGCAAAGGAATATTTGATTCTTGTTGTAGTGACAATTGCAAATGATGCCCAGGTTCCGCTTCGTGAATAACAGAGGATTCCATTATAAATGTTGGGGTTATTAATAAACCTTTCCAGCCAAGATTAACAAAAAAGACTCCTGGGCGAGATCCATCAATATTTGGAATAACATAGTGAGGTGTTTTTACGGCAGTGTCCTCTTCATATGAAGGAACAGCTTTAATATTTATGCTTGATTTTGGTTTAAGATCAAAGAGATGCGACAATTTTTTTCGGCTTCGTTCTAAAATTGCATTATAGTCAGCTAAACACTGCTTGCGGCTATTTTCTGTTGGCAAATAGTGCTCCTTAAAAAAGGAGAATTTAAAAAGTGATAAAAGTTTATTCGTAAGTTGAGCAATGCTTTTTTTATCGTCATTGAGATGTGCTTTTCTGAAAACACCACGCATTTCTGCATGAACTTTCTTAACTTCTTTTATTCCTAGTTCGTGAATTTGATCGGCAGTAAGATCTGTAGTTGTGTGACGTTTAAGTTTGTAGGCATAATATTCATCGCCATTTGGTAGCGCCCATACTCCATTATTAGCAGTTGTTTGAGATCGCAATTGCTGAAGATATCGAAGTAATTTTTTAAAAGCAGGATAAACAGATGTTTTGATAATATTTTCTGCTTTAGTTAAAATCTCTTCTTTATTTTGGGTTTCTATTGTTTCGAGTTCTCTTGCCAGACGAACATAAAATTCATTTTTTCCTATTGATTTTGGCATCAATTCTTGAATCACCTCTATAACATATGACAAGCAGAATGCGGGAGGAACAACGCCTAGTTTTTTTTGATGTTCAAGTAATGTGATGCTTTGTTCTAATTGTCCAGCGATACGTTTTAATCGAAGAAGATAAAGATCAACAAGCTTTCTAGTTTTAAGTGGATGGAATTCGGCAAACACTTCGGTTAATAAAGAAATGATTCCAAATTCATGACTCATGTAATATTCGTGAAACAAAAATTTTTCACCACGAATGGCGTTCTCAAGCCCCCAACGAATTATTTTGTAATTTATTTTTTGTTCGGATGAAAGATTTTCAAGAGAATATTGTTTTAAAAGTCGTAGATTTTTCTTTTTTCCTTCAAGCTCTAATGTTTTTGCTTTTGGTGAAACATCATTCAAAAATGCATTATGGCTGTAACTTCCTTGCGTTTCAAAATAACCCAACCTCGTTAATTCTTGTGGCTTGCGAGATGCTTCTGATTCAAAAAGTTTGTAAAATAAATCATCAATGCCTTTATCTGACTGATTAACCTTTGAGGTCATTGCCGTTCCACAAAAAAGTAAAATACCAAGAGTTACGTTTCTGAAATTTTTTTTATAGTTCACACCGATCTCCATTCTAGAAACTTAATAAAACAACAACTTTTGTAGATTATCAAATGCGGTAAAAAAACTAAATGATTTGGTTTTCTCGCACCTATACAAGCGTCTTCTGTTAATTACACTTCCTATTGCACAAAGTCTCGCTCATAAAAACTAACTTCCTACAACACAACCATGCTCTAACCCAAAGCTCGTAAAAACCGTCTGAATGTTTTGCAAACTGAAGTCTAATGGGATGGTTTTGTTATAATCATGAGGGCTCCACTTCTTCACCAACTCTTCCAACAATGACAAAAGACCATTTGGATGGATTTAAATATTTCCGTGCAACTTTGTTTACATCCTTACGAGAAACTTTCATGATTTTTTCAAAACGCTTTTCTTCATAATCCCAAGAACGGCCGTCGGCCTTAGTTCGTGCTAATGAACATGCAATATTGACACTTGTCACGTTTGCTTTTGCATAGTCCGTAATAATTTCCGTTCGCGCATGTTCGAAATCATCTTCAGGTATTCCATGCTCTGCAATCTTTTTAAGCGTTGATTTTATTAATGCCAATACCTTATCAACATGCTCTAAAGAAAGTTCCACAAAAACTGATGCTTGCCCTTGTTGATACCGTGTTCCATAACCAACGCAATCCCCACCAATAGAATAAAAAAGACCAAACTGTTCACGCAATTCAAATAACACTTTATTAAAATATTGATTTAATAACATCAAAGAAAAAGAATCGGCCTCATCTTTTTTAAGCGTTATGCGTCCACCTTCAATTACCACGCGTTCTTTAGGCAAGAATTTTTTTTGCTCTTTCGCTTCTGGATTTTTCAATTGAGGAAAATCAATATGAACATCTTCAACGTTACGTGCAACAGACGATGCCTTCCATTGGCCAAAAGTTCGCTCCAATTGTTGTTGAATTTGCGTTACATCAAAGTCTCCGACAACCACCAATATAAAATTTTGAGGAACTATATATTGCCTATGAAATTCAACAATGTCAGAACGCTTAATAGTTTTAATATCAGCTATTCTATCCCGAACTGTTTTTTGGCTCATCTGATCATCACGTCGAAGATGTTTTGACAAAGTATCAGATGCAACAAAATTTTCATCTTCGGGCGATTTTTCTAAACGTTCAATATGATCTTTGATTAACTGATTACACGCCTTTTCTGGATACACTGGTTTTGTTATTATATGTATCCAACGTTGCAGAACCGTCTCAAAATCGGATGATACGCATGAACTAGCAGATGTATATACAGATGCTCCCAAATTTTCAAAAAATTCTCTGTTTTCTTTTTTTGTATACCCAACACTTTCTTCTTCAAGCAACAAGTTGACCATATCTGAGACCAGGCCCTTACCTTGTTCCGCAAAAGAACGATCCAGCATGGAATAATCCTTCATCGATAATCTTGAAAAAATAAATGGCATATCAGATCTTTGTTTTACCACAACATGCAATCCATTTTTCAAATCAAATTCTGAATCTGGTTTTTCAAATTTCACATCAAGAAGAGTTGGTTTCGAAAGTTTTTTTGCGACAATCGGTTTTTCTAATCCTGCTGATCGAGTAATCTTAAGTGCAAGCAATGAGTCATCATATTTATCAACAGCAGATTGCATAGTAAGCCATTCATCTTTCTCAGAACCTTTAATCGGTTCTGTCCTTAATGAATTCATTAAAAAAGGCCGCAAATACTTTTGCGCAAACGCTTTAACATCATAATTAGAAACAGAATCAAACAATTGTAATCGATCAAACATTTCAAATTCATTTTTGTTAATAAGATATGAATCCATAAGCCTATATGCTATTGCAGAAACATGTTCAAATGTTTTTAACGTATACACTTTTTCCATTCTATAAAGCCGTGCAAATTCATCCTGTGGAATACCTTCAGTAATAATTTGTTCAATCTCTTCTATGAGAATATCTTTGCACGTATCAATCACCGCCTCCGTATTGCTCGCAACAACGTCCTCGGCTTCTTTTTGTGGAACAATACAGACCTCAAAAACACCAGCATGCTGCAATTGCATTGCGTAAGCGCTGGTCGATAACGTTATTCCTTTTTTATCGTGCAAGATTTCATCTAATCGATAGGAAAGATATTTACCTATTAAAGAGGTTATCCATGTACTCTTTGCATCTCTTGCATCTGGAATTGTCCATAGATAATTAATCGATGTGTAGGGAACAGACTTATAAACTACAATATTTTTTTGCGAAAAATCTTTTTTAAGATAGGTAAAATCATTTTTGATCTTTTGCTCAAAGCCAAAAAATCGTGCGAATGAAAATGAAGTTGAATCAAATTTTTTTGTTATTGTTTGCATCACATCGTCGGCATCAAGATCACCAACCACAATCACCGTTGCATGATTCGGCGTATAATATTTTTTATAAAACGCACGAACATTTTTGGGGTTCAGATGTAAAAGATTTTCTTTGTACCCAACTACCGGATGATGATATGGATGATTTGATGGAAACAATTCGGTAAATAAATTTCCAGTGGCATCTGCATCACGCATTTTAATTTCATCAAACACCGTTTTTAACTCTGATTTCAAATGCTCATCTGCAAATCGAGCATTTTTCATGCAATCGGCAAGAATCGTCGCAAATACCTTCCAATTTTTTTTGTCAGTATCAAAGTAATAAACCGTGTTGTCATAACTCGTGAATGCATTTGCCTCTGCACCATATTTTCGTGCAATTTCCCAAATATCTTGTTCAGAAAGTTTTTTCGTACCTTTAAAAATCATGTGTTCAACTAAGTGTGCAAATCCATATTCTTCTGATTTTTCATTTTTCGAACCAATATCGTATGCAACTTTAATTGAAACTTCTGGTGTATTCTCTTTGCGATAAAATAAAACCGTAAGACCATTGGATAGTGTTTTCTTGACAATATTCTTCTTCGCGCGCTCAATCCACGCATCAACATCAACAATAGAATCTGATTTCCCTTGTTCAGATAAATGTATACTTCTGTCTTCATGAATAGAGCTACGCGCCAAACATGCAGGAGTTACTAAAATTGTGCTTGCTAAAAACGTAGAAACAAAAATATTTCTTAATAATGGTTTTTGAATTAATTTTGAAAACATCATCAGCGACCCCTTGTATTCGTTTTTTTTTATTCTCAACTACCCCCACTATATAACAACAAATAACACCATCAACCGTTACACATGGCCAAGCTTTTTACAAGAAAATCAAACAAAAAGATCTATTGCAAAGCTGTTTTTCCTTTTTTTGTCAAAACCCAAATCAATACGATAATTTGGCCAATCCGAAACTAGTAAAAACTGTTTGAATATTTTGCAAACTGAAGTCGAACATGATAGTTTTGTTCCTGAACGCGTCAAGATAGATAAATTTCGATCAACAAATTCCAACATCTACAAAGATTCAAAGATCATGAAGTTTGAAAACAAAGGACAGAAAGATTGAAAAATTTGGTATGCTTTACTGCATAATTGACTGATGCGGTTACTAATACGAATTTGAAAGGGAGCTCGATGTTTATAGCTAGTTTATTACAACGTCTTTTAAAATATATTCTTTATTTTATTTCAGGTGCTGCCATTTTAACCGCTGGACTTGTTGCATATCTTATTTGGTTTCAACAGCCATTTTATTTTCCAAAGCCAACCGGACAATATGCTGTTGGGAAAACAACATACCATTGGATTGACGCAAAGCGCCGAGAAACATTAAATAACGCCCCCGAATATCCCAACCGAGAACTAATGGTAAACATCTGGTATCCAGCCGAAGGAACATTGGGCGACAAACCAGCAACTCCATATGCGCCATATCTTGTTGAATACATGAAAAAACATAATAAGATGCTCTGGCTTCTTGCTCTTTCTCGTCCCACATATTCTTATGCTAACTTCGAAGCAACTATTCTTCAGAATAAATTACCATTTCCAGTCATAATTTTTTCTCATGGTGCAGAAGGTGGAACTCGTGATAGCAATACAGCACATTGCGAAGAATTGGCAAGTCATGGCTATGTAGTTATTGGAATAAGTCATACGTATCAAGGCGGTGTTGTTAAATTCCCTGACGGACGCATTGCCGATTCAACAAAATTTTTTCTTGGAAAAGAAAAAATGAATTTTATTGAACGAAGAAAAAGTACTGATAAAGAAGAGACGAATATTTGGGTTTCCGACGTACAATTTGTTCTTGATCAACTTGAAAAGATTAACCACAATAAAACATCTATGTTTTTTGAGCGGCTCGATCAAAATAATATTGGCATATTTGGTCAATCAATGGGAGGATCAACTGCAATTCAAGCCTGTCGGCGTGATACAAGAATAAAAGCATGTGTTGATTTGGATGGAAGCTTATTTGGCTCTGATGTGACAAAAAGTTTTGATAAACCGTTTATGGGTGTTTTTGCAGGAGATAGCGTTAACATTGTTAACCAACTTCTATCAACCCAGAAAGATTGGAAGTCTTTTAGAATAACAACAAAAGAAGAAGCTAAAATGGTTATCGCACGGTACATATCAGGAGCTGAGCAATTAGCCAATGCTATTGGACATGATGCCTATGTGTTTGTTGTTAATAATGCTGGCCATATTGATTTTACAGATACAACATTTTTAAAATCTGCATCTTTAATCTCTCGATTAGTCGCCAAATTTCGTTTAGGACTCAACAGTGATTTTGGAGTTGGGTCAATCAATAGCTTTCGCGTCACAAAAATTGCTACCGCATATCTTGTAAACTTCTTTGACAAATATCTTAAAGACCAACCATCTGAATTATTGGACGGCAGGGAACATGTGTATCCAGAAGTTGAAGTAAAACAGTGGGAAAAGAAGTAATGCTGATGGTCCAGGAATATTTAAAATCTTTGCAAGCGTATTGGCAAATTGCGGCATCCAAACTTTTTTATCTATTGAAATTTTGATTCATCGTTGATTCGATTGCGATTTTTAGTTCATTAAAAAGCTTTGGCCGTTCTGCTGGCGTATTCAAAAGTTGAATAATATTTACAAAATCAGTTATTAACGCGGAACGAAACCATTCAGCAGGCAACACTCCACCATTACTTTCATAACCACTTTTTAGGGCATCAAGATCTAATGAAAATTGGTGGCGATGTCTCAATAAAATAGCAAAGTCCATAATACCCATGCCTGAATGAGCAAATTCCCAATCAAGAACGCAAATCGTGCCCTGCGGAGTATACAGTAAATTCACTGGTTTAAAATCTGAATGTACCAGACAAATATTGTTGCCAACACGAGGAAAATATTCTTGATTTTGCTGCATGAACGATAAAATGTTGTCGGCCAATTTGTTGCCTAATCGAAGCCTTGCATTTCCAGCTTTTGACAAAATATTATACGCCTCTTCAAAGTACGGGCTCGAACCTGGTTCAAATGATTGTGCAATCGAAAGGCCTTCACCAAACAAACCAGCATGGGGAAATTTAAACGAGTGAATGAGTGCAAGTACACGTCCAAGTTCGGACGACAGAGATGTTTTGAATTCACTTGAAACTTTGTCAATGTGTAGGCCTGCAACAAAGCGAAAAATCGCATAAGCCCACGGTTCGTATTTCTCATCCGAATATACGAGCTCAGCTACGGGAACTTTAGATTGAATAAGACGGAGCAGTTCTTGTTCCGTTTTGCAGTGCATTCTGTTGCGGGTATATAAACGGAGAACAAACGCTTCGTTGCCTACCATGAATTTGTAAGAAGTATTAGCAGCACCTCCCGACAAAATTCCCCAAACATCTATTTTCTGGCAATCAGGAAATGCCCTGCGTATAAGCAGCAAAAGCTGATCATAGCTTAGTTCTATATTATCTATGTTTCTTTCAATTTCCATTTTACATCCTTGACATATCAATCCATTTGTTAACAATTGATTTTGCTAAACACAGTGAAGAATCAATTAATTTAAACGGATGCGTTAGATGTTTGAAGATTACATTTAAATCAGTGCAAACCAGAAGAATGGTATCAACCTGTTCAGAAAGAAGATCTGTAGATAAAGATTCCCAAAGGCCCATCAAAGATTCTGGATTATTCTCTATTTTGATTCTTGAAATTAGTTCATCAACTTTTTTTTGCCACTGAGGTTGTTGCACATCTGTTAAGCCTTTTTTGTTCAATTCTTTCTGAAAAATCTGTGATTCAATAATTGGACGAGTTCCAAGAATTGCAATTTTCTTTGTTGTTGAAGGAATTGCATTGAGCGTGATGTCTACCATATTGAGCAATGGAACTTTGATGTAGCTTTTCAATGCTTCAAAGTATAAGTGGGCGGTGTTGCATGGCATCGCAATAAAGGCTACTCCGCACGTCTCTAGCTTTTGTAGTCCCGCACAGATCGTTTGTTCCATGAGATGGTCATCGATGGGACGATCAATAAAAAAAGGTGTTGGTAATGAATAAATCATTATGGGGGGAAAATCGATATCGTTTTTGGCTCCTGTTATGAGTTGGAATTGAGAAATAACCTGATCGATAAAAGGACCTGTAGATTTGGGTCCCATTCCAGCGAGAATTCCAATGATTGGTTTTTTATTCATTAGCTACTATTCCTTTTTGTTTTTATAAACTTGCTACAAATTCTTCTTCACGCTAATTTTTTTCTTCGGATCATTTCTGATTATTAATTATTTTTGCAACAACAACATCAATAGCAAAATAGTAATCACCAATTTGAGATTTAGCCTTCAAATCTTCTTTCCATGAATCAATCTTCTCCGAAGCAAACTTATACTTGCACTCATCCGTTATCATGTTACTCATTAAAAATCCATAATCTCCCGGTTGAAAACTTCTTTCAACAATGCGCCATGTCTCAATTAATGTATGTTTCATACCAGCTTTTATAAAAATTCCAGGAATTTTTCTTCCAATCTGTCCATCGTGACAAGTTTGCCAATCTTGTTTTGTGTCAGCAAAACAGTGTATCAAATTGCGCGTCAAATCTTTAAAAGCACTGTTATAAACAGCTGAATCAAAATCATGATGAGATAAAACGAGTATTCCATTAGGACTGAGGAGATCAAAAAGATTACGAACAAAAATCTCTCTTTGTTCAACACATTCCAAAACATTGTGGCAAAATATTATATCAAATTTCTTTCCAAGCAAATCAACTGGATCATCGCTCTGCAAAACAAAAAGAGTTTTAAGTTTGATAAAATCTGCAAAACGATTGTTGCATTCCCTAACCATTTCTTCATTTGAATCAACAGCAGTTATTGATTTAAGGATGTCATCTCTTTGTAATAAAAGTTCAAGCATCCCTTCTCGCCCGCAACCATAATCAAGAATTGTTTTATTGTTCAAGTCTCCTACATGAGCAATAAGTTTTTGATGTAAGATTGATATTTTTGATTTTCCCGCGCTTGATGCTTCATCAAAAATAATTACACGACCTTGCATAGTGGATTATCTCCCAACGTTTTTATACAAAAATATTTAAAATTAAAGATCTAATTTTGTCTTCTTTTCCTGCCCATCATGCATTTTCTCTATAATTATTTTTATTTTTTCTTCAAGAGCTTTTTTTACATCGATATTCATAAATTTTGCTAGTAAGAAAGAGGAAATCAAAACATCCGCGAATTCTTTTGGAAGATTATCTTTATCGTGATGTTCCATTTTTTCTTTGCGTTGGCAGGAGGTGTGAAATAAAATTTCTTCAGATAATTCACCTATTTCTTCGTATAATTTTACGGTTGCCTTGAGAATAAGATTTTCATTATCAGCAAAATTAAAAGATTTTTTTATCCAGGCTTCATGTTTATCGATAAAACTTAGTAATGATTCTAATGTTAAAGTAGTATTTTCTTTCATAATTTTATCCATTTATAAATTTTCCCTTATTTCCACAAATACAACACCAATCTTCTTTTTCCACCAATATCGACATATTTAATTTTATAGGTTTCAATTTTTGCCGCCTTCAATACTTTTTCCAAAGATTGTTTGGAGTGTAAAAATAAAATTGTTTCTACTCCCCTAAATTCTCGCTTAAAAAGGTGATTTTCATCATCTAAAAATTCGCCAAGCTGCAACATCTCCTTTGTTGGTTTTCTAAAATATGGTAAATCGATAATTGCGATACCTTTTTCACATAAAACACGCAGTATCTCTTTTAAAGACTTAATCTGATCTTTTTGTGTAAGTAAATGATTGAAAGATGACCACATGCATATGACTGCATCAAAAGAATTTTCTTTGCATGCTAAATCTCGTATGTCGCCAATTTTGAATTTTATTTTTAGATTTTCTTCTTGTGTTAATTCCTTGGCTTTCTTTATAAGGCTTGGTACTAAATCGATTCCTTCAACTTTGTACCCTGCCTGTGCAAGAGGAATTGTCAGCCGACCATAACCACATGCAAGATCAAGTATTTTTTGATCTTTTGAAAGATGGTTTTTTAAAAATTGCAGTTGGGCTTCTTGCTGCGTTTCATTTGCCGCATGAGCGGCAAGGCCTTCTTCTGTTAGTTTTTCATAAAACTTTTCAACTGAATTTTTTTCTGTTTTTTTCATTTCATCATCCTTTTATCTTTAAGGTGTTCATCAAAAAAATTAATAATGTGCGGCATGATCGTAGTTACAAGAACATCGGTGGCTTTGTCTGCAGGCGACTCCAATCCAAAAAGTGCGTAACGAGAAATAAAACGACCAAAGAGCGTCATGTTTAGTTGCAATGGCGCATCAGAAAATACTGAATGACCAACATCTTTAATGGTTACCATTTTCATGTTGGTGTCTTTGGTGTTAGCAAACCGTAAGATGGGATCAAGATCGGATCCTTTTTTATACTGCGGATGATCTTTATTCCACAGGAAGCTCTTTTCCGCAATTACAAACATAAACGGTGTTGTAAAAGTTTGGGTTGTATCATCATCTTGTATCCCGCCTTCTAAATTAATCCCACATTTTATTCGAGAATCTTTTCGCGTTGCTCGAACAGTCGTTCTCCCACCAAATGAATGGCCCAACATACCAATTTTGTTACAGTCAATGTTCGACCAAAATGAATCCTTCTGGGAAAAAAGTTCTCCCATTTTTGTTATTGCAAAACTGATATCTTGCGCATTTGTCTCAAGTAGTTGAAGTTTCCATTGAGCATCGCGCGCTTTTTTTCGATAGACCGATGCAATAACGCGGCCGTCAGGGTAACGAATTGTTTGTGCAACATAGGGGTGATTGATTCCAACTACCACAAACCCCTGGCTTGCCAATTCCTCAAGCATCCAAGTATAGGATTGAACCATTGGTCCCCCAGCGCCAGGAGAAAAAATAACAACAGGGAGTGGCGTTGCACTTTTGACAGATGGTGCACCGGGTTGCACTTGAGTCTTAATGAGTTTTAGACTACTAAAAAACCATTTGGGCAATTTGCTACACATAGCAAAATATTCCATAGTGCTTTTTGCAGCATCTTGATCATATGCGACAAGTTTGGCAGCCACATTTTTTTCTGTTGGATAAAAGACATGGACCATGAGCTCACGATAAGGATGTTGCGGATCTTGTGCATTGAGCTCATGGCGCATTTGATCTACCCAATGATAAGTGGCGTAACCGACACCATAACGCCCACTTGGCGTGGGGAATTGAGCAATGGGATAAAACATAAAAAATAGCATGCCGGCTAACAAACCGGCTGAAAGTATAAAAAATATTAAACGTTTGTTCATTGAGTTTCCTTACTCGATTTTTTCCAAAAACGCTCTCAACAATCCAAAAAACTTTTCTGGCTCGTCTGCAAAAATTGTGTGCCCAGATTTTTCAAAAATCTCAACCTGTGCATGCGGATGATTTTTTCGCATGACTTCAGCCCTATCAGGGTTCCACCACAATAAATCCCACTTGCCTTCGATAATTAACGTTGGAATTTCAAAATCATCAAATTTGCCTTTTAAATTTATTTTATCGCTATCGGAACGCATCCGTTCTTCAAAACCTGAAGCTGGGCTCCACCCATAAAGAGCTTTTCTAATCAATTCTTCTTGCGTTGGCTTGTAATAACTTTGACGCTTCCAATCACCCGCAATAAGCTTGTTGTAAATAACTTGTGCTGTAGTTAGTTTGCCTTCACTCGCCATTTTCTGAATATTTTCTATTGCTTCCTGCTCTTTTTGTGAAATAAACAGTTGCAAACGTTTTTCATATTCAGACTTCGTTATTGCTTCAGGAAGATTATGGTTTGATGCACCTAAAATTAACCCTGAAACATGTTCTGGATATTGTAATGCATACAACTGTGCCAAAAGCCCGCCGTATGACCACCCAAGAACTGCCCACTTTTCAATCTTTAATGCTTTTCTAAGACTTTCTAAATCTTCGACCGCTTGTTTAATCGTATACGTTTTACCGGTATCATCTTGGCTTGATTTGCCCGTTCCGCGCTGATCGTAATAAATGATGCGCGCAACATTTTTAATTCGTGAAAAATACGGATGAAAACCTTGGTGAGTGCAACCAGGTCCACCATTAATCAGAACCAACGGAACGCCATCACCTTCTTCTTCGTAATAAAGTTTGCCATTTTCAACATCGGCAAAGCCTTTTTCCAAGCCTTTTATTTCATCACAAAGAGATGGTAGCTGTGGAACATCAAGAATTAATTCTTTGGGAATGCTAACAATTTTGTCGAAAATTGTTTCACGTGTAGAATTTTTGTAGCCCCAGTATTTGCCGACGATTAAAGCGAGAGCCAAAACAACTATACTTAGTAAAAACAAAGTTCTTTTTAAAACGTGTTTCATAATTATCTTTCAACAATAACTTCTGAATATTCAGGAAACTTGCGATCTTTTCCTTTTAAATATTTGTCAAAAAACCAAACAATATAATCATTAGTTATGCTTACTATCCTATACGGTTCCAGATCTCCAATGCAGAGAGATTCCCTCATTTCACTTTTACTAGAAAACAAATTTTGGACAGCTAAAATATTTTGTAAAAAAGGCACGTCGCTAAAATCCCCATGGCGAGCTTGCTTAATGGTAACAAGATGCGCCTTATCACCAAGCTGCTTACAGAATTCTGAAAAGTTATCACTTGCAAGATTTTGGGAGAAAGCTTCATCAAAATCTTTTTTTTCTTGTTCTCTTATGCCTTCCTTCCAATTTTTCCAGGTCTTTTCTGCTAGCATAATCATAAACGGTTTTTTAAATGGTCGCGCTACATCTTTACCAAATAATACGCCATCTAAATCAATTCCAGCTTTAAATCTATCATCAGTTCGGCACATGTGTACCGCCGTGGAACCACCAAACGAATGACCAAATATTCCAACATTGGTAAAATCTAATTTTTTATAAAGTATGTCATTGACGCTGTTTTTATTGAGTTGCTCAAGTTGGAAAAGCACAAACTGTACATCATCTATCCAAACTTGTGTTTCATGTTCAATCAAAAATTTGTAAAAGCTTGAATAGCTTTTCTTTGTTTGCTGAGATGGATCTGGATGATTAATGCCCGCAACAATGTATCCGTGGCTTGCAAGTTCTTCGCACATTGCCAAATATTCGACATGCTCCATGCCATAGCCATGTGAAAAAATAACAAGAGGGTATTTTTCTTGCTCTTGCGAAATTGGGGCATCGGGAACTGCTGAGGTATAGATGTTATCGAACACTCTTAAATCGGGAAAAGGTTTTAATTTTTTAAGATATGCAAGCCGCAATCCTTTAGTTGTTCTTTTGAAGGCGTACGATGGAGTGATCGGTCCATGCTTTTCACCATCGGCCGGATACCACAGAGAAACTTGTAATGTTTGATTTCGCTTTTCATCCTTAAATGTGTAGTTGTTTATTCCAACGGGATAGGCACCGGTTAATTGTGGGAATTCAAATCGTTGCGGTGTTTCACGGATAAAATAACTTTTAATTGTGTCAAAAAAATTGGCTGATGCGCTGTTGTGTATACAGAACAGGCTTGTTGTGAAAATAAAGACTTTGAAAATATGTTTCATAATTTCTCCTTATCCTAGAATCTTTACTGCAACACTATCCGGCAGCCAATTCAATACTCGTAACACAATTGAATAAAACCACGATGGTTCAATTTGTTTCTTACCTTTAAAAACCTGCTCAACAATATATTTTGCGTCATCAGCCGGTTTATGTGTAAACGGAAGCGGTCGTGGCGTTTTGAGCATATCAGTTGCAACCGGCCCCGGCATCACAATAACAAAGCCAATATTTTCGTAATAATATTGCAAGCGCAATGCTTTAAAACATGCGTTAATTGCAGCCTTACTGGCACAATAACCAGGAGTATTTCCAAAGAGCGCCATAACAGAAGACGTTGCAACAAACGTTCCGCCACCAAAAACTTTTACATCATTAATCCATTCATCAACCCATGCAATAGTTCCAAAATAATTGGTATCAAATGTTTTTTTATGTTTGGTTAACATCGGCTGGAATTTAATATCAGCGCTTCCCGTTCCAGCATTCAAGAAAAATAATGTTGGCTTAAGTTGTTGTTTTTTAATTGCACTAGAAACTTCGTGAATTTGTTCTGGAATACTGACATCGCAAGTGTATGGAATAAATACGGAGCCGAGCCCTTGCGCAAGCTCTTTAAGCTTTTCTTCCCGTCGCGCAATGCCAATAACTTTCCATCCTCGCTTGATCATTTCTCGTGAAATTTCACGGCCTATGCCCGATGATGCACCGGTGACTAAACAGGTCTTTGTTGTTTGATCAATCGATTGTCGGTCTAAATAATTTAAAAACAAAATTCCTGATGTAAAAACAATAAAGCTCGTAAGTGCAGCGATGCCGCACGCAAGAACGATTCTTTTTATATTCACTTCATCTCCTTACTTTTTTTGATCGAATACAATCGCTGCCAAATCATTACTTATTTGTGCAACAGGAGTTCCCTCAACATTGCTCAGAATAATTATACTTAAATCATCATCGATAAAATTATAGAATTCCCCTGAAAAACCGCCATCTATGCCCCCAGGATGATGTATAAGTTTGTGTCCTAATAAATCGCTTATTATCCAACCATAGCCATATGTATAATTTTCTCCCCACTGATCCGGCATACGAACAAAGGCTGTGTGCATCTTGTCATAAGAAGATTTGTTAATGAATTTATTGGCATGAAGTGCCCGACTCCATTGATACAAATCCAAAATAGTTGAATACAAAACACCATCACCGAGAATATAAGGAACAGTAATATAATCTGAATTTTCAAGAATTCCATTTTTTAACGAGTAGCCAGCAGCACGTTGCTTAAGTATCAAACGGTGATTATCTTGTCCCGTATTATGCATAGCAAGTGGAAGAAAAACATCTTCCTTTAAAAAATCTTCATATGATTTTCCTGAAATGATTTCGATAATTTTTGACAGTAAAACATAACCTGAATTGCTGTACTCAAATTTTTTACCTGGAGTAAAGTTTAATGGTTCTTTTTTGACTCTATCAATGACATCGGTGACGGACAATCCTAGACTCCTTTTCATTTTATAGTCAGGAAAAAGTGTATAGTTTGGAATCCCAGACGTATGTGTAAGTAATTGCTGGATGGTGATTTTATTGCCAATAGGATAATCTGAAAAAAACTTTGATAAGACATCGTTTATTTGCAATAGCTTACGCTCCACCAACATCATAATAGCCATTGCAGTAAAAGTTTTAGTGATTGAGCATATACGAAATTTTGTTTGCGGTGTATTTGGAATACTAAGTTCATAATTGGCCATGCCATAGCCCTTGCACAGCAAAATTTTGCCATCTTTGGCAACTAACACAGAGCCGCTGAAATTACCTTGTGCAACAAATACTTTAATGTAATTATCAAGTTTTGATTCAAGAGAGAAAAAACTCCTATGCACACACCAGGCTCCAACCAAAAAAAACAATAATGCACTCATCAAAAACAAAAGTTTTTTCACACTCATTTCATCTCCTTTTTCATTTTATACACACGACAAGGATTCCCTTTAAAAACACCGTCTTTCCAATAGATTAAACCAACTTTTTCTGCAACGCGCATTGATTTTTCATTATCGTGCGCAATACAAGAAACAATTTCTGGTAATTTTAAAACGTTAAAGGCATAATCGCGCACTGCCATTGCAGCTTCTGTTGCATAACCCTTGCCCCATAATTTTTTATAAATTCGATAGGCCAACTCCGTCTTCGCCTCTTCCTCATTAATCATCACATTGTGCAAACCGCAATACCCAATTACATTTTCTGTTTCTTTTTCCACAACAGCCCACAAACCAAAGCTATTATTTTTATAACTTTCCAACATGCGACTAATAAAACCACGAGCATAATTTATATCTAGTGGTCCGAAGTAATTCAATGGAGGCATTCCGCCGTCAGCAAAAATTTCAAGAAGCGCTGCATCATCGTGCATAGTAAATTCACGCAAAACTAAACGCTTGGTTTGTATAATATTCTTATCAGATTTCATTATTTTTATTCCCAACTAAACTCACTATGACAACAAACAACACCATCATAACGTTACACAAAGAAAAGTTTTTTAAAAGAAAATTCAACAAAAACGCCTATTTTAAAGCCATAATTCTGCCAGCCCAAAGCTTGTAAAAACCGTTTGAATGTTTTGCAAACTAAAGTCGAACATGATAGTTTTGTTCCTGAACGCGTCAACTAAGCCCCGCCATTTTTCGCCTAGGCGACTAATGGAGCCCAAAAATTAAAAGAAGCGAGTATCTAATTAGTGATACTCGCTTCTTTTTTTATTACATTTCGCACTTTTCGCATCACTTTTCCACTAAAACCAACGCTATTTCATCCCAATTCCACAGCCTTTTACCTCTTTGATAACCTATAGACATTAAGGTTTTAGTAATCATTTTAAATAAGAAAATAATATAAAAAAAGGCAATTCGTTATGAGAGTCAAGTTTAAATACACTTTGATCGTTATATTACTTTTATTAAGTGAATTTTTTATTGGCTGTACAATCAATAAAAAAAACTTAGCCGCTAGCCCTAGTGTAGCTTTTGACCAAGAAGAAGCAGAAAGTTATCTAGCTACTCTACCTAAAAAAAATAATGCCATTGACCTACAACAGCTCACCATAGTACCAGGTGGTGGCACACATGACATCTATAAATTTGGCGAAGAGTCACAGTTTTTTCTAAAAGTGATGAAACAAACTATTGGAAAAAACGTGGAAGTGCTAGCCAAAGATTTGACGGAATTAACCAGTAATTACAAGGAACTGTACAAGGTTTTTGGTTTTTCAAAGTGTCTAGTTGAAAGACGTTTTATCATGCAGGTTTACATGCCTGGGCAATCAAAAGAAGAAAACGCCATTGTATCAGTGGTTCGGTTTGAGCCTGCTTTTCAAAATAAAGAAAAATTTGGATTTAACATAGGCGTGATCGAATCAGATAAAATTAAAATTAATACTAATCTTTCAGAATATCATTCTATGAATTTGGGGTTAATGGGTAGTAAAATCTTTGAGAAAAGTTTTGATCTCGAAAACTTTTTGATATTCGAAGATTCCTTTAGAAAGATTTTTAATATGCTTGATAAGAACGAATCGTTGCGAGAGGCCATGAAAGATTTTCTCCATAGATTTAAAGTTTACTACGAAAAAACAAATCGTCTCATGGATCTGAGAGGAAGAGACAATGTCTTCTTTTACAAAAGTGAATCTGGGTGGAAATATAAAGTAGGCAGCGTAATAAAAACAGAAACAGGAAAGGGTATGAGAAAAATGATAACTAAAATCTCTACTAATCCCGAATCCGTCAACGAGTCATTCCCAAATTGGACCCTGATTTTTTATGCTCCTTCTTGGGTTAGAGGACTCAACGCAACTGCAAAAAAGTTAGAAATGGACCGAGTAATTGAAAATATTACTTTTTCAAAGGAAGACAGCGAAAATCTAGCAAAAATTCATACAGTTCTTCCTTAAGCTCGTAAAAACCGTCTGAATATTTTGCAAACTGAAGTCGAACATGATAGTTTTGTTCCTGAACTCGTCAACTAAGCCCCGCCATTTTTCGCCTCGGCGACTAATGGAGCCCAAAAATTAAAAGAAGCGAGTATCTAATTAGTGATACTCGCTTCTTTTTTTATTTTAGCTGAAGTCAAAACACGATACCCCCATTCATTACGTTTCCTACCTCCAACATGGTACACTTATAGTTGTTAAGAGTAAGGGGCTTAACACAAATTGGGAACATTTTTAGGGGGGGGATAAAAGTATGCGACAACGTTTTAATCTTCGATTCTTTTTTCTATTGTTATTTTTCGCGAGTTCTGTAATATTTCTTACACCTTTTTTACATTCTTCACAATCAGACCCACGCACTGCGCTCATGATCGGTCGGTTTCAGCCGCTTCATAATGGGCATCTTCGCGAAATTGAATTGATGTTTCATGAAAATGATACGGTCATCGTTGGTGTTGGCAGCTCCCAACTTACCGAGCGCTCAAAAAGAAATCCGCTTCTTCCCGCCGAGCGTTGCAAAATGCTTTCGGTCGTCACAGAAAAACTAAAACCAACATATACGGGAAAAGAAATTTTTCTTGTACCTCTTGCAGATATAGACTCAGAAGATACGTTCAAAGAAAATCCAGACAACGATCGATGGATAACACATGTCTTGAACGAAATTAAAAAAAATAAACGTCCCGCGCCTACCGACTATTACACCGGCAGCAAAGAGGACGCTTTTTTTTATTGTTCCTATTTTGCCGATCCAGAAAAACCTGATGAAACAATTACCGCCACTCAAACATGTGACGGCGGGAACGTCAGCTCTTTTACTAACAAAGAAACCGGTAGGCAACTTCACATTATTAACAGATATGATGGTGAAAATATTTCGGCAACCAAGGTCCGCGCAGCGATTGCAAAAGATTTTATCGATCCAAAAAATCCTACTTTTGGATTATGGAAACAATTTGTTCCAGAAGAGTTGCATTTGCTTGTTGAAGAATATAGCGAGCTTGCGAAAGATGTTCTTACGGAATAAAATTAAACGCAGCTTTTACTTCTTTCCCCCGCCAAAGATTTTGCCCGGCGAAGTAATAATTCCGCCAACGCCACTTGTGATTCCTTCGGAAACACCCTTCTTTATTCTACGAGTCGCATCTTCAATTAAATAATTATAAGCTTTGTATCCACCGTAGCCGACGGTCATTATTCCTGCTAAAACAAAGCCTGATATCAATAACCATTTTAAATATTTTTTCATAGGATTCTCCTTTTTGAATAATTTTGAAGTTGATTTACATTACATAAAAAAGGGTCGTTCGTGGAACCCTTCGAGACAATTTCTCGCCTTGCTCGAAATCCCTCAGGGCGAACGGATTCTAATTTAAATGTGACATGTAAATCAATTTTACTACGCACCCTCTTCCCACAAAACTTTTTCTCTTTCTATCCGTTCAAGATGCCCCTGCGTAATATCATGCATATCAACGATCTCTACCTCTAAAGATAAATGTAAACCTTCAACACCCTTATTAATATTATCCATTACTTCTTTGTTTATTTTTTCACCCGCGTCTATTGCCAAATCAATATCTGATGTCGGCCGATGCGTTCCGGTAGAACGTGAGCCATAAAGGTATATTTTTGCATTTGGTAAATGCTTTGTAATAACTTCTACTAATTTTTCTTTGTATTCTGGAACTACCATGAAATTCCTTTTTTGCAAAGATTTTATTACTCGCTATATTTTTATCAAGTTTCTTTTTTATTATCAAACCATTTCACGAAAGAAAAACAATGAAAAAAGTTTTTTTATTTCTCGCCGCATTCTCGATTTGCATAAGTAACGCATCACCAATGTTTGAAGATTGCACAATAGAAGAATCAAGTTTCATAAAAGCAACCTTGCAATGCGGAATAACCAACTCAACATTCACAATATGTAAGTTCATTGATGCAACATTAACAAACTGCGTAACAAATGGCACAACTTTTGATACATGTGATTTACGAAATACAACCTTCACAAATAATACATACAGCAAAACTAAATTTATTGATTGTTTGGTTGATTATCAATTTGCACTACAACTAAAAGAATTAGCAGAAAATCCTGGCGACATTATATTTCAACGAGGAATGGACCAAACAACAAATCAACTAATATTTAAAATCACTGTCACAACAAGATAACTTTAGATCATATATTCAAACAATAATAAGGCGGGCGGTAATAATTACCGCCCGCCTTCTATTTAACAAAACTATTTAAGTTTTAATTTCTTTTCATTCATTTTTTTTCACAGCCCGTTTGTACATATAAAGTATTCTATTTCGGTTAAAAACATCTTTTTCTTCATCAGAAGTGGATTCGACTTTAAGTGCTCTGGTAAATCCTATGTGCTCATAAAAACCCTGTGTATTTTTATTAAAATCACTTGCAGAAGTTGTAAGATATATTTTTTTAATATGAGGGCAACGGTTAAAGACTTCAAACAACAATGTCTTACCAACACCTTTTTTTTGTGTTCCAGGCCTAACAGACAGAAAATCTATAAAAACTTCATCTCTTACTGAATAATCTACAGCAACCGAATCTAAAGAGCCTTCGGTAATATTAAGGACACGCGCAGCAATATCATCTTTTACGTGATCTTTTACATGCGTTTCTCTAATCAAAACAAACCCTATAATTTTTTGTTGATTATCTTTAGCAATTGCCAAATACGCTACAGGTATTTGGTTGTTTTGTAACCCGCCATATATTTGATCTATTTTTCCATTAAAATCTGATATAGAAATTTCAGAAATAATATCAATAACTTTTTGTTCTACTAAATGTTTTTTTTCATCTGGTACGTTTGCAACTCTTGGATCAGTTGCATAAACGCATGGCTTTATCATAGGCACAAAAGCTTCTGTTACTATCGGTTGCAACTGTTTAAACAAAGGTTGCATTGTTGGGTATGTTTGTAATGTTATTTCGTGCCATTCTATGGTGAAAACCGTTTTACCTGTTTTGTAGTATTTGATTAAAAATAAAGCTATTGCTGCACAAGTCAAAACTATGACAATTCTAATAATTTTTTTCATAAAGATTCCTTAATTCAATTCTTTTTTAAGAACTCCACAAAACTTTTTCTCGTTCTATTCGCTCAAGATGTCCCTGCGTAATAGAATGCATATCAACAATCTCTACTTCTAAAGATAAATGTAAATCTTCAACACTCTTATTAATATTCGCCATTACTTCTTTGTGTATTTTTTCGCCCGCGTCTATTGCCAAATCAATATCTGATGTCGGCCGATGCGTCCCGGTAGAACGTGAGCCATAAAGGTATATTTTTGCATTTGGTAAATAATTTGTAATAACTACTACTAATTTTTTTTTGTATTCTGGTGGGACCATAAAATTCCTTTTTTTAATTATCTGGACTTGCCTTTATGAACATTCTTGTATATACATATTAAAATAACTTTTTTTAAAATCAAAACTAAATAACAGTAAAGCCACATGATTAATCTTACAAATAATCATCTTTTTTATTCTCAAAAAAGCAACCTGGCTGTTCTGTCGCAAAAACCATCTATCATTTTCTTGTATTTTGCTATGTCTGGGTGTTGTCAAAGCACCGGAGTACTGTAGCGTTTTCTATTAGTCAACTATTTTAATAGTTGCTCAAAATTTACAGAGTTAATTATAACACCTGTAAATTTTTTCATTTTAACAATTAATTTTAATTTTTTTTAATGAGTCATAACGCTACGACTCAAATACAAGGAATATACATATGTTTAATATCTATGTTTATCTATTTTTATTAGCATCAACATTTTCTTTTTGCTTTTGTGGGAAATACACGTCAAAAGAAAGTTATCAACCAAGCGATCCAACTGCATACACAACTGGCAATTCTTTTGAAAAGTTTTTAGGTTGGACAAATGAAAAACAAAAAACAGCAGAGGCAATAGAACGCTTAATACCAGAAGAAACAAATTCTCTGCTTGATATAGGAGCAGGGGATGGTCAACTTACAAAACTCCTGGAAAAACATTTTAATCATGTTTTTGCTCTAGAACCAAGCCCACTATTATTTACAAAACTAAAAGAAAAACTTGAATCAGTAAATAATACTATTATCAACCTACCAATTGAAGAATTTGAGTCTGATGAAACGTTCGATGTAATTCTGGCATCACATGTTTTTCAATATATAAAAAACCCCTCTGAATCCATACTAAAAATACAATCTATGCTCAAAGATTCAGGTGTTTTATTAGTAGTCTTTAATGAAGAAGAAGGAACATTTGAAAAGTTAAAAGCTCACTACAAAAAATACATGGTAGACGAATCTTTAATTGGATCACATAAAAACAATTCTCAACAAAAAAACAGTATTTTGAGAACACTTTTAGAATCGCACTTCTCAGTAACCGAAACATCTTTTACATCAAATGTCGAAATCCCGTCTGTAAAAGATTTTATAAGTATTTTAGATTTTATATACGACACAGACTTTCAAAACATACCAGTAGAATACATAACAAACATGAGTAAAGAATTGTACACAACATACGGGAGTCAATCACTTAAATTTAGCTTTAAGTTCGGAATATATGCGTGTAGAAAAAATATAGTTTAGAAACACAAAAAATAGAAAGGCGGGCGGTAATTTATACCGCCCGCCTTATTTTATTTGAAAACTATTTAAGTTTTATTATTTTTTCTCATCCTTTTTTAATTCTACAGGATGTTTATGTGCAACATGACGTCTTAAACCATGTGGGCGTTTAAACTTCTTGCTACAATAAGGACACGTTCCATTTAAGCGATTATAATAATCTTGTGATGTTTCTCTAAAACAAGCATCTACTGATTTTCTACGTTCGCCGCGTTTCCACCAGCGATTCCATTTTCTTTGTGTTCTTTCTAACCAGCTAGCTTGACTACGTTTTGCTTTTTTTCTTTTATAAACACGCTTCTTGTTGTTTTTTTTGTTGAGCCCCCACAACCCTGCATTTTCTTGTTCGACTTGTTCTGTTTTTTCTTTGACCTCTTTCTTGCCGCAGTTCGGCAAAGCCAAGATGGCACATGTTACCATAACAGCACCAATAACGTTTCTTACTTTCATAAGATTCCTCCTTTATTATTAAACAATACAGCCTAGTGCTATTATATCATTACTATTAGTCAATAATGAATAGTTTAGGTAAAAAACAGGTACCGCACGAATCTCTCGATACATTCTACTTCGCTAAATCTTCGTAGAACACTCGAGACGAGCGGGGTTTATTAGCTTTTACACTAAAAAAGAATATCTCAGTTATAAAGTTATGATAATAAACTATTTAATTTTATAAATACGATGTTTGCCGACTTTTACAACAATCCCAGACTTAACCTCAACCTCTGCTTTAAAGTCTTTTATTTGATTATCATCAATCCGAACGGCTCCAGATTGAATAAGTCGCTTTGCTTCTGAAGAGGTTTTAATTGCACCCAATTGTTTTAATAATTCAACAATCCAAATTGGACTTTTTATATCTTTAGAAAGTTCAACCTCAGTTGCTTTCGAATAATCTTTCTTTTGAAACAAAGATTCGAATTGCTTTTGAGCTTCGCCCGCCTCTTCTTCTGACCAAAATGCTTTTATAATTTCGCGCGCCATTTCTTTTTTCAAGTTCATTGGGTGAAGTTTTTCAGATACAACATCAGACTTCATTTGTTTAATTTCTTTATCTGATTTTTCTAATAACAACAAATAATAGCGCCACATTAGTTCATCAGAAATAGACATCAACTTGCCGTACGCTTTTTCTGGTTTCTCAAAAAGCCCCACATAGTTGTTCAGACTCTTTGACATCTTTTGAAAACCATCAAGTCCCTCTAACAGCGGCATGGTCATAATGATTTGCGGGGATTGTTTATATTGTTCTTGTAAATATCGCCCCATTAATAAATTAAATGTTTGGTCGGTTCCACCCAATTCAACATCTGATTTTAATTCAACAGAATCGTAAGCCTGCAATAATGGATAAAATAATTCGTGAAACCCAATCGCAGCTTTTTCTTTTAATCGTTTTTGAAAATCGTCGCGCTCAATAATTCTTGCAAGCGTTACTTTTCCTGCAAGCGCGATAATATCTGAACTCGTTAATTTAGAAAGCCATGCAGAATTATAATGAACAGTTGTTTTTTTAATATCTAAAATTCTTCCAACTTGTTCAAAATATGTTTTTGCATTTGTTTTTATATCTTCTTCGGAAAGTGCGGGGCGAGTTTTAGATTTACCGCTTGGATCGCCAATGCGCGCGGTAAAATCACCAATAATCAAAATGATTTCGTGTCCCAAATCTTGCCATTGTCGCAATTTTCTTAGCGCGACGGCGTGGCCCAAATGAATATCGGGTGCGGTTGGATCCATACCAAATTTAATTTTTAATTTTTTTCCCGACTCAATTTTTTTAATAAAATCATTTTCTGGCAAAACTTGTTCTATGCCACATTTTAATTTTTCAATTATTTCTTTCACTTTTTCTCCATCCACAGATTTAAAAAACTAAACTTCTAATAAACTGTTCTACAACCTGGATTAATCCTATAAACGCCATTCTTGTTGTTGGAAATATAAACAAAAATATAATTATGAATAATGAATATCTATAAAACCACATTAAAACTCGAGGATATTTATATAAAAATAAAACCGTTAAAATGTGACTTCCATCAAGCGGCGGAATTGGTAATAAATTGAAAACACCAAGCATCACACTAATTTGCGCAATTAACTCCAAAAGTCTTACAGCAATAATAGAAACAGCTGCTGGGAACAAAGTTGCTGGGAAAAACTTCATCGCAACAAACATAACAATAGCTAAAATAAAATTAGAAAACGGTCCCGCAAGCCCAGTTAACACAGAATATAATCTTGGATGTTTAAAGTTTCTTTGGTCAAAAGGAACAGGCTTGGCCCACCCTACTCTAAAAATAATCAAAAACAACAATCCCTTTGGATCAATGTGTGCAAACGGATTTAGCGTTAAACGCCCATTTTTTTTTGCAGTGTCGTCGCCCAATAAAAAAGCAGCCAATGCATGCGAACATTCATGTACAGAAAGTACAATTAAAAAAGCAGGAATTATTTGCGCGATTTGCGCTAATAAATTTAAAATGGCCCCCTTCATTCAAAGCCCCTCTCGTTATTCTTTTATTATATAACTAAAAAAGAAAGTCCTTTTCCGGCTAATGCAACAAGCATAGAAACACTTCCAAAAAAGGCTTCGCTCACTCCTGGCACCAATAATAATACTAACAAGATGATAAATGAATACTCTTCCATTTTAGAAACAAATCCTTGAGCCGATACCGGTAACGCATATTTTAACAAGCGCCCGCCCGCAAAAGGTGGTATTGGAATTAAATCTAACACTCCAAAGAAAAGCGCAAGTTGTATTATTGAACTAAAAATCTCTACAACAGTTAATGTCACATTCTGTGGAACAAGAGAAAAAGGAAAGTGTGCAATTACATACATTCCTAATAAAGCCAACACAAAACTTCCAATTGGTCCGGCAAGAGCTGTAAGAACAACGCCTAGCTTTTCGTTTTTAAAATTGCCTTCATTTATAGGAACAGGGTTTGTCCAACGAACACCCAAGATAATAAGAAAAACAATTAAGAATGACCGAGAACTCGTTCCTGGAAGAAACACTCCCAAGAAAAAGATAAATGAAAGTGTAATAATAATACCGACAATATCGATATGCACCAATGGATTTAAACTTAGAAAGCCACTTCGCTTTGGAGTATCATCGCCCATCCATGTTGCAAAAAGCGCTTTAAAAAAACCATGGAAAGTAAAAACTAATAAAAAAGCCGGGAATAAAATTGCAATCCCACTTAAAACTTTCATAATATTTTGTTGAATCATTTGTCCCACCTTATAATTGTTACTCTATTTGTATACTTTGCGTCAGTAGTAATTGTACGGTATCCGCTTTGCATGGTCAAATGATTCGCATTATGTAATAAAAACGAAATAAATCATTCGACATATCTTGTTTTTCAAATAAAATTTCAGATAAGTGTATTATTTTATTCAAAAAGGAGAATTTATGATTGATACAGCAAAGAAAAGAAAGAAAACTACCAAAAAGACGCCCGTAGTCAAAAAAAAATCGCAAAAACCAATTAAGTATTCATTCTGGCATTACATAATCCCCCCTGCTGTTCTTACTCTTTTTACAACTATTTTTTATTATCCATCACTTAGATATCCGTTTCAGTTTGATGACCTTGCAAATATCACAAAAAATTTTAGTATTCGTTATAACAATCCATTAGAAAATATTGGACGATCAATATGGGGTGGCGGTAGATGGATTGGAGACGTACTTAATAAAATAAACTTTGATATGGGAAGATTTGATCCTTTTCCATTTAGAGTTACAAATTTAATTATTCATTTATTAGCGGGAATAACATTATTTTTTCTTGTTTTTGAACTTTGCAAACATCTTAAAACAAAACCTTTTCTAAAAAAACATTCTTTCCCTATAGCAATAACTACCGCCGCATTGTTTTTGGTACACCCGGTACAAACACAAACCATTTCTTATGCGATTCAAGCTAGAATGGAAGGACTTGCAACATTTTTTATTCTTTTAACAATTTTCACATTCGTAAAAGCCGTACAAGTTAGAAACAAAATCGTAAAATTTACTTTGATTCCCGTTGCGCTTTTTTTAGCGCTCGTCTCGTGTGGTACAAAGGAAATTGTAATTGTCACTCCATTTTTAGCTATTATTGTCGATTGGTTTTTTATTGCAGAATGCGAATGGGTCAATTTTAAAAAACGAATTTGGTTTCATGGACTATTATCGTTTGTAATTTTTGGTCTGTTTCTTAAAAACTTTTCATCCAAGTTTTTTACAAACGCAGTAGCAATGAAAGGTGTAACACACAATAACAGGGGTAATGTTTTAACCAATCATGCGCACGATACCATTACCGCAGCACACTACTTAATTTCTGAATTCAAAGTAATCTTACACTATATTTCAATGTACATATGGCCGTTTAGTTTAAGCGTTGAATATGACTGGAAACTTTCATCAAGTTTTTTATCTCCCGATTCATTTTTCCCTTTTTTGGTTCTTCTTACACTTTTTTACGGCGCACTTTATACCACATTTAAAAAGAAACAATATTCGTACATTGGATTTGGAATATTGTGGTTTTTAATTTCCATAGCTCCACGTTCAACCGTAATTCCATCACCAGAATTAATTTGCGATTACAAAGCTTATGTTTCTTCTGTTGGCATATTATTTTTAATTGCGATAGGAATTGTAGCTGGGGTTAATTACTTACTTACAAACATAAAAAGCATTCCAAAACTTTTAAAAACTCCAATTGCAAACATAGCGTTCATGTTTATCATTATGGTTCCATTTGGAATCGGCGCAAAACTAAGAAATCATGTATGGAGTTCTTCTGTTGCTTTTTGGGAAGACATTACAGAAAAAGCTCCAATTAAAGCACGCGGTCACAACAACTTAGGGGTAGCGTTATCTGAAGAAAACAGACACGGCGAAGCAATTCCTCATTATTTAGAAGCAATAAAATTAGACCGATACTATTCTGATCCATACAGCAACCTTGCTGTTGCATATTCTGTTGGCGGTTTGCACGACAGAGCAATTGCAGCACTTAAACAAGCAATAAGAATTTTTCCTCATTATCCAGAAGCTTATAACAACTTGGGCACGCTAATGATTAAAAAGAAAAATTTCGAAGCTGCAGAAAAAATATTATTCACCGCATTAAAACTTCGTCCATACTACGGAAAAGCATTTTTTAATTTAGGCAGATTGTATTTAGAAAAGAAAGACGAAGAAACAGCATGGACCTATTTTAAAAAAGCAACACAAGGCGACCTTGATACCGTAGAAGGATTTTTAACTCTAGGACAAATGAGTTTAAAAGTTAAAAAGTTTGACGAAGCTGTTATGGCATTAGAAACTGCGGTTTCGCGCGGCGGTAGAAATGAAACAACATTCTTTTCTTTAGCAAACGCATACTTTATGACAAAAAGTTTTGATAAAGCGTCACAAGTGTACAGTCAATTGGTTCAAGCAAAACCGCAAGATCCTCGTTATCTTTATAACTTGGGTGAAACTCTATACAACCAAGAAAAATATGATGATGCTCTTGTGTTATTTGAACGCGCAAAAAAATCTCCTAATACATTGCCACAAACATTTATTCGTTATGCAAATTGCCTAGAAAAGTTAAATAGGCTTGATGAAGCAAAAGCAAGTTTGCAACAAGTACTTGCTTTAAATGTTCCTGAACAAATGAAAAAAGCCGCACAAAGTGAAATAGGGAATATTGCATTGCAACAAAAAATTAATTCCGGGCAAAAATCTTTTGGTATGAGAGATATACAAAATATATTTGCAAATCAGGGAACGGATACGACAACAAAAGTTTAAGTTTTAAAAGAGGCGCACGCACAATTTGTGCGTGCGCCTCTTTTTTTTGCAAAAAATATGTTATCTTTTCTGCTTCAACACAAAGAGTTTCTTTGAAAGGGAAAAAATGCAAAATCCGATTGTTCTTGTAGTCGGAACACGAGCAGAAGCAATAAAACTAATTCCTTTGTATTTTGAATTAAAAAAAGAGAAAATACCGACGATTTTGTGCGCAACGGATCAGCACCTCGACATGCTCAAAGATGTTTTTTCTGTTTTTAATGTGACTCCTGATTTTAGTTTTAACATCATGAAACAAAATCAAGATCTGTTTCATGTAACTACATCCGTTTTAGAAAAAACAAAATCTTTGTATCAAAAAATAAAACCTTCTTTGGTCATTGTTCATGGAGATACAACAACAAGTATGTCTGCCGCCCTTTCCGCCTTTTATTTGCATATTCCAATTGCACATGTTGAGGCTGGTTTAAGAACAGGAAACATGCAGTCGCCGTTTCCAGAAGAAATGAATAGAAAAGTTATTGGTCAAATTGCAAACTATCACTTTGCTCCAACAGCATTTGCAACAGCCAATCTTTTAGCCGAAGGTGTTGCGCGCGAAAATGTTTTTTGCACAGGAAACCCTGTAGTTGACGCGCTGCATTGGATAAAAGAAAAAATAATAAATAAAACAATTCAAACAGATCCTACTCTTCAGCAACTTGTTGCACAATGCAAACAAAAAAAACAAAAGATGATGCTGCTTACCGCACATCGCAGAGAATCTTTTAATGGCGGATTATTACGAATTTTTAACAGCATAAAACAATTTGCAATCACACATCCTGATGTTTATATTTTTTATCCAACACATCCGAATCCAAATGTCCAAAAAGCTAAAGATGAATCTGGAATTACAAAACTTAAAAATGTTTTTACAACAAAACAAATTTTGTACAAAGATTTAATTTATTTGTTAATGAACGTGGACTGGATTGCAACTGATTCTGGCGGAATACAAGAAGAAGCGGTCAGTATTGGAAAAAAAGTTATCGCGCTCAGAGATTGTACTGAACGAATGGAAGGTGTTTGGGAAGGTTCTGAAGTTTTAGTTGGAACAAACGAACAAAAAATTTTACAGACACTAGAACAGTTTTATAATGATCAAACAACAACGTTTTCTCTTTCGACTGTGTATGGAGATGGAAAATCGTGTTCACGGATGGTGTCTATTTTAAAAAATAAGCTAGAAGAACTTGTATGAAAAAAATTTCAGTAGTTGGATTAGGTTACATCGGTTTACCAACCGCGATTCTTGCGGCACAAAACAATTATACCGTTTATGGCTTTGATGTTGATCAAAAAAAAATTGATTCTATAAATTCTGGAATTACGCCCATTCAGGAACCAGAAATTCAAGAACGGCTTAATTGTGTTTTAAACAAAAAAACATTTTCTGCTAGCGCGCAATTACAACCATCCGATTGTTTTATTATCACCGTGCCAACACCATTCAAAGCTGAAAAAAAAGCAGATCTTAGTTTTGTGTTTGATGCGACAAAAAAAATTGCATCCAAATTAAAACCGGGCAACCTTGTTTTACTTGAATCGACAGTTCCGGTTGGAACAACTCAAAAAATAACAAAAATATTAGAACAAAAAACAAAGCTTACCGCAAAAAAAGATTTTTTTGTTGCGCATTGCCCCGAACGAGTTCTTCCCGGAAAAATATTTAAAGAATTAGTAGAAAACGACAGAATTATAGGCGGAATTTGCGCGCAATCATCAGAAAAAGCAAAATGTTTTTATAAAAAATTTGTAAAAGGAAATTGTTATATCTCCGATGATAAAACTGCGGAAATGGTAAAACTTATAGAAAACAGTTCGCGCGACATTCAAATTGCACTTGCGAATCAAATTGCAGGAATGTGCGCGCAAAAAGATATGAATCCGTTTGAAGTTATTGAGCTTGCAAATAAACATCCGCGCGTAAACATTTTGCAACCAGGATGCGGCGTTGGCGGACATTGCATTGCTGTTGATCCATGGTTTTTAATTGAATCTTTTCCACAAAACACACAACTTTTAAAAAACGCGCGCGCTATAAATGATGTAAAACCACAAATTGTTATTGAAGAAATTTTACATAAATCAAAACAATTTACTAAAAAACCAAATATACTTGTTCTTGGTTTAACATTTAAACCAGATATCGACGACATGAGAGAATCCCCCGCTCTTCACATTGCAAAAGAATTAAACAAAATAAAACAAAATTTTAATTTACATATTTGCGAGCCAAATATTAAAAAAAAGCATTTGAAATCAATAGGATTCGAAAATCTAACGACACTCGAAGAAGGGTCGCTCATCGCAGATATGGTTGTAATTTTGGTAAAACATTCTATCTTTAAAAGACTTACGCCTCAGCAATTAAAAAATAAAGTTGTAATCGATCCATGTGGATTGCAACACACACTAAATATAAAAAATTGCGAAGAGAAATATGAAACAACTTCTTGTCCAAAAAGGAATGGTAAAACCGTACGAAGTACCAATTCCTCCTTGTAACGAAAACAGCTTACTCGTAAAAGTTTATTACTCATTTGTAAGTTCCGGAACAGAACACGCTACAATTTCAGCTTCCGGAAAATCTCTACTTCAAAAAAGTTTTACTAACGCGACCGAAAAACTTAATAAAGTTAAAGAAGCGCTAAATAGTAATGGCCTTGCTGGAACAATTGCACTAATAAAAGGATCTTTAGATAAAGTTTTAGAACTTGGTTATTCTTGTTCTGGCCAAGTTGTTTCTGTCGGTAAAAATATAAATTCATTTAAAATTGGTGATTTTGTTGCATGCGCCGGTTCCGGAATTGCAAACCATGCCGAATGTATTTCTGTTCCAAAACATTTAGCGGTAAAAATTTTTAAACGAAGCTGTTTAAAAGAAGCAAGTCTAACCACAATTGGTGCAATTGCATTGCAAGGAATAAGAAGAGCAAATTTAAAACTAGGTGAAACCGTTTGTGTTTTTGGCTTAGGATTAATTGGTCAACTTACTGTTCAACTTGCAAAATGTTCTGGTTGCACCGTTTTTGGAATAGACATAAATGAAGAAAAATTAGAACTCGCAAAAAAATTAGGCTGCGATGGTGTTTTTAATGCCGCCGATGCAAACATCGTAAAAGAATTTGAATTTGCAACACATCATCATGGTGTTGATGCAACAATTATTACAGCAGCAGCAAGCTCGGGAACGATCATTCAACAAGCAATGGAGATTACGAGGCGGAAAGGGAAGGTAGTACTTGTTGGCGATGTAAAAATCGATTTTGATCGTTCCCCTTTTTATCAAAAAGAAATCGATTTTTTAATTTCATGCTCTTATGGCCCCGGTCGTTACGACAATTCATACGAAAAATCTGGTGTCGATTATCCATATGAATATGTTCGATGGACAGAAAACAGAAACATGGAATTGTTTGCAAACTTGATTCAAAAGAAACAAATAAAAATCAATCCGCTTATTTCTAATGTTTATCCGTTAGAAAAATCTGAAAATGCATATTCAAAATTACAAGAAAAAAATAATCTTGGTATTTTGCTGGAATATGGACCGTTCGATAAAACCCTTCGAGACGATTTCTACGAAATCCCTCAGGGCGAACGGAATATAATAAATCACACAAACCATCACTCTAAGATAAATATCGCAATGGTTGGAGCGGGTGGTTTTGCAAAAACAAAATTACTTCCAATTATTTCTAAAATTAAAAATGTAAAAATTAATACGGTCGTCGATACTAATTCGGCAAATGCAATTAATGTTTCTAACCAATATAAAACAAATAATTTTAATAACGACTACAAAAAAACATTGAACAATAATTCAATTAATACCGTTGTTATCGCAACACCGCACGCCACGCATGCACAACAATCAATCGATTTTTTGCGAGCGGGAAAAGCGGTATTTGTAGAAAAACCTGCCGCGACAACATTTGAACAATTAAATGAATTAAAAACGTTTTTTGAACAAAATCCTAACAGTTTTTATTGTGTTGATTTTAATCGTTCTTTTGCACCGTTTACTTTGGCAATAAAAAAAGAAGTAACAAAAAGAACAACTCCACTTGTTATTCAATACAGAATGAATGCAGGATATATACCAAAAGATCATTGGATTCAATCTCAAACACACGGTGGCAGAATTATTGGTGAAGCTTGCCACATATTTGAATTATTCTGTTTTTTAACTGATGCAAAACCTGTTGATATTTCTGTTCATTCAATTTCCCCAGAAAAGAACGATGTTCTGCAATCCGATAACTTTAATGCACAAATAACATTTGACGATGGTTCATGTTGCTCGCTTCTTTATACTGCGATTGGAAACACATCTTTAGAAAAAGAACGCATGGAAATATTTTTTGACGGAAAATCAATTGTCATGAACGATTACAAAGAATTAACAGGATATGGTTTGCCGAAATCGTTTAATAAAAAAACAAAGTCTGCAGATAAAGGACATAAAAATTTAATTGAACAATTTTTCACAGCAGTTAAAACAAAAACTGCTGTACCATTGCCAATTGAAAGAATTATAACAGCAACAGAATTAAGTTTAATTATTGATAAAAAAATAAGAGAAAAGAGGAACTGTTGTGGAAAAAGTAAAAATAATAAATAAACATTCCGTTATTCTTTTTATATGCGCGCTCGCCATTAATTTTATTTTTTTATACTTCAATCATAAGAATATTTTTTGCAATGGCCAGCTCCGATATCACCAAGAAATGGGATACAATGTATTTAAATACAATTCAGTGAAATTGAATTGGAAAAGAATCGGCGCGATTTGCAAAAAAGAAGGTCAAAATAAAAAACGTGCCGATTATTATGAAATAGATCACGAAAAACATGGCCCGCCAACTGAGTATATGGATCAACACGACACCATTGGTTATGGAGTACTTATAGGTCTTGTTTGGAAAGTTACCAGATCGTTAAATTTATTAGATATACAAATTTTACAAATACTAATCTTTTCTCTTCTTATGTTTCTTTTTTATCAAATTGCATTCTTCTTTTTTAAAAAGAAAAAAATCGCTTTTATGTGCGGGATATCCCTTTTGTTCTTTCTTCCTGTTATATATCTTAACGTTCAAGCAAACAGGGATATTTGGCCGTATTATGCAGGAGTAATAATTTTATACTCGATACTAAAATATTTTTTTGGTAACGGATCCTGGAAAATTCTTTTAGCGGGAGGATCACTGTTTGGACTGATTCAGTGGATGAGACAACCACTTGTATTTCCAATGATTTTAACAATAACCACCATATCTATTTTTTACATGCTGATAAAAAAATATTCGCTCAAAAAAATATTTCTCTTTTTCGCAATTTTAATTGGAACAAATATTTTGTTTTTCTGGATACCAAATTCAACATATAACAAAATTGTTCACGACAAATATTTTGTAGGACCAGTTGGAATTAATCTACTCACAAGCCTAGGAGAATTTCCTAATAAATGGGGTTACGAAATGGGTGAAGGATGGTTTTGTTCATTCATGAAGAAAAATTTCAACATTGTAACATACGATAATGAATGCGAAGAAAAAGCTATAGAAATCTTTTGGCAATCGGTAAAAGAAGAACCTCTTTTTTATATAAAAACCATAATTAAAAGAATTCCTAGATTATTATTCCCAGGTCTTCCATGGTTTAATTATAAAGATACCGTAGAGATTTATACTTTATATGTAACAGGAACACCAATTTCACAACTCGTAAAACTTATTTGCAGATCTCCAGTTATATTGATAGATTTTGCATCGCGACACATTTATGTTGGAATTTATTTATTATTGGCTTATCTAGGAATGCTTTTTGCTTTTATAAGAAAAAAATACATTTTTCTTTCATTTGTATATCTAGGAATCATTGTATCTTCGTACAGCACAATACTTACTCACACAGAACATAGATATTTAATTCCTGCCTTTGCATTCTTCTCTTTATTTGTTGGTTATTTTATACATTTACTTTGTACATTATTTCGAAAAAGGAAAACATCGTGACGCAAAATTCAAAACTTTTATCTATTATTGTTCCAATTTTTAATGAAGAAAAAAATATAGCAAAGCTATACGATGAAGTTTCTTCTGTATGTAAACAATTAAAAGTTTTTGCTGATTACGAAATCATTATGATCGATGATGGCAGTCGCGATAATTCATTACATCTTCTTAAAAATCTTTCGCAAAAAGATTTTCGCGTAAAAATTGTATCGTTTACAAGAAATTTTGGCCACGAACCTGCAACAACGGCTGGGCTATTTCATGCAAATGGAGACGCGGCTTGCATAATCGACGCAGACCTACAAGATCCACCATCTTTATTTTTAGAATTCGAAAAAGAATATAAAAATGGTTACGACATTGTATATGGACAACGAACGAAAAGATTAAACGAAGCCCCATTGAAAAAATTATCTTCATTGCTTTTTTATCCATTTTTTAAATGGATAACAAAAATAGATATGCCATATAACATTGGTGATTTTTGCTTAATGAGCAGAAAATCTATAAATCTTTTCAAACAATTTCCTGAACGATCCCGTTTTGTTCGCGCACTTATTTATTGGCCGGGGTTGTCCAAAATAGGAGTTCCTTTTGTTCGGCAACAAAGACTTGCAGGAGATACAAAGCAGGGAACGTACCACAGAATAACAACAGCTATAAACTTTATTGTTTCTTTTTCAATGAAACCAATATTCTTTATTATCTTCTTTGCGTTGCTGTTAGTTATTTCAAGCGCAATAACTTTTATAGCTTCTATTGGACTACACCTAACAAACATTTTAAATATTTCATTGAATACTTTTTTGCTTATTGCAGGAGCAAACATTTTTTCTGCAGTATTTTTTTGCATCAGTATTATCGGATTATACGCAGCAAAAACTTTTATCGAAACAAACCAACGACCTATATATCTTGTAGACACACTTACAAATTTTGAAAAAACCCATACACGCACTAACCAAACTCTTAATTACTATGAAAACAACAATTCTAGCACTAACATTTGATTACGAAATGTTCTCCGGTAATCCCGGAGATACTTATAACAACATAATAGAGCCTACAAACAAACTTTTGGAAATATTTAAAAGCAACAATATAAAGGCGACTTTTTTTATAGAAACAGTGTTTATAAAAAAGTTAATAGAATATTCTAAACAATTTTCCAATTTAAAAAACGAATTTTTATTAATTAAAGAACAGTTAAAAAAAATGGTTCAACTGGGTCACCGCATAGAACTTCATTTACACCCTTATTGGCTTGATGGGGTTTATAACGGGAAAAAATGGAATATAACTTCTTTCAAATACAATCGTTTACAAAACATGCCAGAAAACACCGCGCTAGAACTTTTTTCTGACGGAGTTACATTATTAGAAAGCATTGCCTACGAGGTACAACCAAACTACAAAGTAAAAGCGTTCCGCGCGGGCGGTTGGTGTGTACAACCATTTGAAATTATAAAAAAATGTTTTATAAAAAACAAAATAGAAATCGATTCATCTGTTGCACCACAAATAAAAATGAATTCTCTTTTATACATTGCAGATTTTACAGATATTCCAGAAACAACCGATTCTTACTATTTTGAAAACAATCCAACGCTATTAACAAAAAGTGGGTTTTTAGAAATACCAATTACAACTTTTAAAAGAACATTTTATAACAAAATAAAAAATAAGTTTTTAACCTTATTTGATAAAAAAAATCATAAAAAATTTGGCAACGGTTCCGGCGTTCCTATGAAAAAGACAGATATAAAAAAGAATATAAATATGGTCTCGCTTGAGGGAAAACTACATAAAAATATCTTTTTGGAAGAAATACAATCATTAGCTAAACAAAAAAATATATTAACAATAATTTCTCATCCCAAAAATATAACTCTAAACTCATTTAAACTTATAAAAGCATTGTGCGCTCAAAAAAACTTTGAATTTAAAACTCTTACAGAGATATACGAACGAGTAGAACAAAATGATTAGAAATCATTGTTATTCAGATAATTTACATAATAAGAAAATTCTTATTATCGGTCCTTATCCTCCACCTAATGGCGGTGTTGAAATACATATTAAACGAGTAAAATCAAAGTTAGAAAAACAAAAAAACACCGTTGTAATTTTTGACACATCAAAAAAAGAATCTTCCAAGATAAAAGTAATTCGCGATCTATTAAGAATATTTTTCACACACAAACCACAACTTGTACATCTTCACGAACCAACGATGTCTCGTTTAAAACTCGCAATCACCGTATTATTAAGATTCGTTTTAGAATTCAAAATAACGTCAATAGACCACAATTGCAGAGTCTTATACAATTACTCAGAATTTAATAAAAAAATATTTCGGATACTTACAAAAAAAATTGATCACGTTGTTGTTATTGGAGATACAACCAATAAATGCTATATCGATAATAAAGTTACAACCAAAAAAAATTACTCCATTGAATCCCCCTACCTCCCGCCGAATATAAAAGAAGAACACAACATTTATAAAAAATATCCACAGTCGCTTCATAATTTCATTAAAACACGCACACCACTTTTAACTGCAAATGCCTTTGCGTTAACTCTTATAAATAATAAAGATTTATACGGATTCGATATGTGTATAGACCTAATAAAAGATTTAAAGGCAATGCATCCGAATATTGGTTTGATATTTGGAATAGCAAAAAATAAAGAAAAAAAATATTTGGAAAAATTAAAAACGATTATAAAAGATTTATCTCTAGAAAAAAATATTTTTATATTTATTAGTAACGAAGAATTTTGGCCATTGATAAAAAGATCCGATATTTTCTTACGCCCTACTCTTAGTGATGGACACAGTGTAAGCGTAAAAGAGGCGTGTGAACTACACATCCCAACAATCGCAAGTAATGTATGCATACGCCCGGAAAAAACAATTTTATTCCAAGCCGCAAACAAAAATGATTTTTATCAAAAAGCAAATACATGGATACAAAGCAATGCAAACAAATAAAATTTTTCTTATATTTTTTTCTGTGCTTTATTTTGTATTGTCGTTCGTTTTATTAAAAAACATTTCACCGGTACATTCTCACCGTGAATCAGATACCATTCGGTACGAAAGCAAAGCTATCCCTTTTTACAAAACAAACAGATTTTTCCCGAAATTCAAAGCTGGACAAAAACCGCTTGCCCCTCAACCAATTGGTTATTCATTTCTTATGGGACTGCTGTATAAAATCTTTGGGATTAATAATAATCCTTTAATTTTTTTACAAATCATTCTTAATTTCATTTCTGCATTTTTTGTTTTTTTTGCCGCAAAACACTTATTTAATTCCGCAATCGCAACAATCGCTTTTGCTTTGTTCTCAACAAATATTGGGTATTTAACCTTTTCTCAAGTTCTTCTTTCTGAATGTCTTTTGGTTTTCTTTTTAACATTATTTTTTGAACGTTTTGCCTACTTTATAAAAACAAAAAAAACAGCCCCTCTTCTAACCGCTACTTTTGTTATGGGAGCATCAACACTTATAAAGCCCGCAGCACTTTACTTTGCTGTTCCTACTGCCATTTTTGCATTCTGTTTTCTTTACAAAACATTTCCTCAGAAAATCTCCAAAAAACTTCTAATAATTCTTTTTTCCCTTATCTGTTTTTTTGTTCCCATTAAAAGTCTTCAGCTTTACAACCAAATAACATATGGCATTACGGAATTTACAAATGTTGGAACATTTAATCTGTATATTTGGTTTTGGTCAAAAGTTATCACAAATCAAAAGAAACCAGATAGCGCTCAAAAAAGAACCAAAATATTCAATGCCGAACGAAAAATAAAAGGTTCTATGCTTACAAAATATAAAGATGGAAGTACAAACTGGAACAAATTGAGTGGTGCCTTCTGGAGCACAGTTAAAGCAAATCCCTTTCCATTTATAAAAACCTGGTTACAAGAAATGTTAAAAATTTACGTGGGGTTATTCACATCTAATTTAAAGGTGTTAGTCGAACCAAATACACATGGCGGAGACATTTCATTTTTTGATACAAATGGATCTATTTTTTCTCGAATGCATAAATACATATCTCAAGGAACACAATCAAATGTCATAAAATCAATCGGTTATATAGAAGTTATTTGGTCGTTGTTGCGTTTTATTTTCTGTCTAATTGGACTCATCTATTTATTACTAAAAAGAAAATGGGCTCTTTTTCTTTTTCTATCTTTTTATATTTTTTATTTTTCTTTTGTCCCTGGATTTGACGGATGTGCACGATACAGAACAATGTTCGAATTCGTTTTAATAATTCTTGCTTCACTTGGAATTTATATAACTTTTAATAGTATAAAAAATAAAAAAATAGGATTATTACATGAAACGCAATAATAAAATAGCTCTTATATTCTTCTCAATTTTATATTTTGCATTGTCTATAATCTTGCTTAAGAATGTTTCTCCTGTAAATTCACATCAAGAAGCTGATTCTTCTTATTTGCAAAAACAAGCAGTCTCGTTTTATAAGACAAATCGTTTTTTCCCAAAAGAAGAAACCAGTTTTTACCAAGCAGGAGGCAAGAAATTACTAACCAGCCATACTTCTGGATATCCTTTTTTTATGGCAATAATTTATAAAATATTTGGAGTTACCTACAAACCAATTATTTTATTGCAAATTATTTTAACCTTTCTTTCAGCATTTCTAATCTTTTTCGCAACAACATATTTACTTGGTGAAACAGTTGCAACAATTACATTTGCCCTGTTTACAATAAATATTGGATACTTAACATTCGCTCAACTAATTCTTACCGATTGTTTATTTATTTTTCTTCTTTCCTTATTTTTTGAAAGATTCTCTTCTTTTATAAAAACGAAGAAAACAATTTCCCTTTTGACATCTGGATTAATATTAGGAATTTCAACCATTGTAAAACCTGCAAGTCTCTACTTCCCCATGTTTTTGATTATTTTTTTATTGTTCTTTTTATTTATAAAACAACAAACCATAATTTCCAATATCGCTACAATCATTTTATTTTTACTTTGCTTTTCAGTTCCAATAAAAAGTATGAAAATTTATAATCAAAAAACATATAACAAGTCAGAGTTTACGAATACAGGCAATTTCAACCTTTATCTTTGGTTCTGGGGAAACGTTATTGCAAATCAAAAAAATCCAACCAATATGCAGAAAAGAAAAGCCATATTTGCACAAGAAACAAAAAAAATCATTCAAATGCTAAAACCAAATGATTTTGGTGATGAAGACTGGACAGAAGTAAAACGAAAATTCTGGAATAGTGTTATGGACAACCCTATTCCGTTTATAACAACCTGGCTAAAAGAAATGTTAAAAACATATGCAGGATTATATACAACGACCCTTAGAATTCTCGTTGAACCAAGTTATTACAGAGGAGATGTGTCATTTTTTGAAATAAAAAACTCGTTTTTTTCAAAAATTCATAAATACATTTCCAGAGAGACAAAATCAAACAAATTAATCGCAATTGGGTACATAGAAACAATCTGGTCTCTGTTGCGATATATATTTTGCTTTATTGGATTACTTTTTTTATTTCTAAGAAAAAAATGGGCAATCTTTTTCTTTTATTCCTTTTTTATTTTTTACTTTTCTTTTATAACAGGTTTTGGCGGATGTTCTCGATACAGAACCGCTTTTGAATTTGTATTAATTATACTTGCAGCTATAGGAATATATGTATTTTTTAATTTTGTAAAACACAAAAATTTGGAAATTAACTGTGAAAATTAATCTTTCTAAACCCAAAAAATTAATTTTTTGTTCAATTATAATTTTTCTAACTGTTTTTATTTCATATGCAATAGCAATAAAAGGAAACTGGTTTGGAGTTGATGATCTTGGGTACATCTTGAATGGTTTAATAAAAAACGTTAAAGATTTTTTCCGCGTATTTACAGAGGATTCTAGATACTATTCAAGAACATATAACTACAATTACCCACTACCAAATCTTTTTTCTGGTTTCTTGCGACCATTACAACAAATACCACTTTCAATCACGTATCATTTATTTGGTCCAAACCCATATGCATTTGGATTGCTGCATGTTTTATTCCATTCTATTAATTCAATGTTATTATTCATTTTATTTTCCAATTGGTTGCCGATATCTTTTTCGTTTTTAGGATCTATGTTATTTGCTTTTTATCCAGATATGAGCTGGCTAACATGGATGTGCACATTACAAAGTTCTCTTTCTCTGTTTTTTCTTATCATTTCAATTTTACTTTTTCTGCGCCTTTTAAAAAAAATAAAAAAAGAATTTTACAAAGAATATTTATTCTATTTTGCTGGTTTTGCTTTTTTACTTTCACTTCTTTCCCGTGAAACTCATATTTTTTTACCAGCATGGGCCTTTTTAGGCATCTATATTTCAAGAAAAAACAAATCCCACAAAATATGGGTCAACATAAAACATTCATTATCTAAAACATGGATATTTTTTGTCTCAACAAGTATTTACATGCTAATTAGAATAAATGCATTTGGATTAGCAAGCTTATCAAGAACCGGAAGAAATCTTTTAATTAGATTTAATTTTTTAGAAAAAATATTTTCTAAAGCAAAACCGATAATAATTCAAAAATCAGAAACGATTTCTAATACAGCAACAACTATACATACAACTTTAGCAAAACATACAACATCCAGTTCCATTCCATTGATTACGAAATTTTATAATTTCTCGAAAAATTTCTCCATCAGCTTCTTTGAATGGATAAAGAGAATCTTCAATGCCCCCGCTAAAACACAATTTGATAAATTACTTCTGCTAACTTTATTTGTCTTTTTTGTAACCTTTTTAATATTCGCTTATAGAAAAAATAAAAAAATCTTATTGTTGTTTATATGTGGAATTCCTTTGTTTGTATGGCCATGCATTCTGATATATCCAGATGTACGTTATATGAATTCAACATATCCATTATTAATTTTCATATTATTGCTTGGATTGTATTTTTTTATAAAAAACAAATCTTCATGTTTTATAAAAAAATTAACAGTAGCTGTAGTTCTTATCCTCTTAGGAACATCTATTTATAATGGATTAAAACAAAATATAATTTCCAAAGCACTGGCAAAAAAAACTGATTATCGTGAAAATATTTATTACCAGTTTTTCAAAGAAAACAATTTTAAAAATAATCCTTCTTTTATATTTTTCAGTTCAAAAGAAGAACCTGATTTAGAAAGAAGACTGCAAGTTGTATCTGGAAATTTTAATATAAAAGCTGCATTTACATTACTTACCAGAATTTCCGTTAGAAAAAACAACTTCGACGGTTATCATATAAAACAAATAAAAAATGGATACAGACTTACCTCACTAGACGAAAATAATTGTCTATGGGAGTTTAGATATCGTCAACCATGTCGGTGGTCTAAAAAAGAAAAAGCATACGTATTATTCCCAACATTTTTCAGAAAAGACACCTGGTACGAATTTTCTATGGGTAAATTTATGATCCACAAAATAAAAAACAAAAAACATGTTACAGATTTCTCTATAATATTTTATAAAAAATGGATAGATAAAAATACCATTTTTGTTGTGTGGAATACAAAAGAAAATAAATACGAGATTATAAATTCCGATCATTTAAAGAAATAGAAAGGTTTTGTAATGAAAAAATATAATTATCCTGTTGTTATTCTTGCCGGCGGATTTGGAACAAGACTTAGAGAAGAAACTGAATTTAGACCAAAACCAATGGTTCCAATAGGAGGAAAACCTTTTTTATGGCACATAATGAAAATATATTCTCATTATGGTTTTCATCGTTTTATTATCTGCCTTGGATATAAAGGGGATATGATAAAACATTATTTTTTAAATAACCGTCTTGATGATACCGATTTTACTATTAACACAAAAAACGGCAATTTAACCGAACACAATACTAACCAGGAAGAATGGGAAATTACCCTTGTAGACACTGGTCAAAATTGTTTTACGGGTGGCAGAATTGCACGCGCTGCAAAATACATAGACACCGATCGTTTTTTACTCACATACGGAGACGGCGTCGCAGATGTAAACATAGAAAAGCTTCTCAGCTTTCACAAATCACATAAAAAAATAGCAACTGTTACAGGAGCTAATCCTCCGGCAAGATTTGGAAATTTTGAACTAAAAGACAATCAAGTTACTTCCTTTTTAGAAAAAAAGCCTCTATCTGAGAGTTGGATTAATGGTGGGTTTTTTGTTTTTGAAAAAGATTTCTTAAAATATGTAACAAAAGATCCAACATGTGTACTGGAAAAAGAACCTCTAAAAAATGTTGCCTCTGATGGCCAACTTATGATTTACAAACACAAAGGTTTTTGGCAATGTATGGATACAATCAGAGAGCACCAGCAATTAGAAGAATTGTGGAAATCTAACGCCCCATGGAAAGTCTGGAAATAAAAGAGAGTTTGCAGTGAATGAAAGAAATAAAATCTGGAACGGTAAAAATGTTCTTGTAACAGGAGCAACGGGATTACTTGGACCATGGCTTATAAAAGAATTATTAAAAAACAACGCAAACATCATTGCTCTTGTAAGAGATCAAATACCTAATTCCCTTTTTTTCACAGATCAAATAAATAAAAAGGTTTCCGTTGTTCATGGAGACTTGCTCGACTTTCGTCTTATTCAAAGAATATTAAATGAATTTAACATAGATTCTGTTTTTCATCTTGGCGCACAAGCAATTGTTGGAACAGCAAACAGATCTCCTATTTCAACATTTAAATCGAATATAGAAGGAACTTGGAATTTATTAGAAGCATGTAGATTATCTCCATGGGTAAAAAGAATTGTTGTAGCATCAAGCGACAAAGCATACGGAGAACATAAAGAGCTACCTTATACAGAAGAAGCTCCATTACAAGGAAAACATCCTTACGATGTTTCAAAAAGTTGCACCGATTTAATTTCACAATCTTATTATCACACATACAATCTTCCTGTTTGTATAACTCGTTGCGGAAATTTTTTTGGAGGCGGAGACCTACATTTCAATAGAATTATTCCTGGAACAATAAAATCTATATTAGATAATAAACGTCCAATAATAAGGTCTAATGGTTTATTTATTCGTGATTACATCTATGTAAAAGATGTTGTCGATGCTTATCTTACTCTTGCAGAAAATATACACCGCAAAGAAATTGTAGGACAAAGTTTTAACTTTAGTACAGACAAACCATTTAACGTAATTGAGGTTGTTGAAAACATTACTCATCTAATGAATTCAAACCTACAACCAATAATCGAAAATAAAGCAAGCAACGAAATTCCCGCACAACACCTATCCTCTCAAAAGGCACATAATCTTTTAAACTGGAACGCTCAATATGGAATTTTAAAAGGATTAGAAGAAACAATAGAGTGGTACAAGAAATTTTTCAAAATAGAAAAAACAAATTTGCTTATTAAAAATGAAATTAATCTCAATAATCATCCCGTGCTTTAACGAAGAAAAAAATATTTCAGAATTGTATAATCGAATCAAAAAAACTTTTGAACCAAAAAAATTTGGCACGATTGATTATAGCTACGAAATAATTTTTGTTGATAATGCAAGCACAGACAATTCTATTACATTATATAAAGAAATAATTAATTCCGATGATAATGTACAAGTATTGGTTATGGCCAGAAATACAGGGACATCTCAACCCAGTTTTCTTGCGGGATTGAAAGAATCATCCGGCGACGCCGTAGTAATGATTGAAAGTGATTTGCAAGACCCTCCAGAACTTATCCAAGAATTTATTAAAAAATGGGAAAACGGTTTTGACGTTGTTTATGGTATAAGAACAAAACGCAAAGAAAATATCATAAGAAGAATTTTCTATACTCTTTTTTACCGAATCTTTAAATGGCTTTCATATATAACAATCCCTCTCGATGCAGGCGATTTTTGTCTTATGGATAAAAAAGTTGTCTCAGTAATAACATCGTTACCTGAAAAAGATGTTTACATTCGAGGACTAAGAAGTTGGGCCGGTTTTAATCAAACCGGAATAGAATATGTTAGAGAAAAAAGAAAACATGGAAAAACAAGCATCAGTTTTTTTAGAAACTTTTTCTGGGCAAAAAAAGCTATAGTAAACTTCTCGGACAAACCGTTAGAATTCATATCTCGAATAGCAATTATAACTACTCTTTTAACATTCTTTGCGGCCGGATATTATTTATACATCCACATAACGACAACAACACCACAAGGGTTTTCCACTCTTATTATGTTTATGTTTATATTTGGGTCAATACAACTTCTAGCATTAGGCGTTATAGGAGAATATTTAATAAGAATATTTCATGAAATAAAAGGACGCCCTCCATACATAATAAGCAAAAAAATAACCGCTAAAACTAAGGAAAACAATGACTAAATATCTTGTAACTGGTGGGGCAGGTTTTATTGGTTCAAACATAGTCAGAAAGTTGGTCCAACAAAATAAAAAAGTTTGTATTTTTGTCGAAAAAAATTCTAATTTGTGGCGACTACAAAATATCATTTCATTTATAGAAATTGTGGAAATAGACATTACAAACGAGCAACAAGTTTTTCTTGAAATTAAAAAAATTAAACCTAATATAATATTCCATCTAGCAGCAGTAGGAATAAAACCATTCAAAATATTTCAAAAGAAACTATTTGATGTAAATTTTTATGGAACAATTAATCTATTAAATGCTTGCAAAGAAATCGATCTAGAATGTTTTGTAAATACAGGAAGCGCAGTTGAATATGGAAGAACTGATCTAGAACTCACAGAAGATCTTCCTGTTGCTCCAACAGAAGATTATGGAATTTCAAAAGCCGCAGGTTCTTTATATTGTCTCAAAGAAGCAACTATTAATAATCTTCCAATCTACACGGCACGCTTGTTTTGCGCATATGGAGATTACGAAGAACCTCACCGCTTAATTCCGTCAATCTTGATTAATGGTTTAAAAAATCAAACTATTAATCTTTCATCTCCACACTTTGTTAGAGATTTTATTTACATAGAAGATATTGTTAATTTTTATTTAACACTTGCGCACAAAAAACCAAATAAAAACTTTATATTCAATGTTGGCACAGGAATTCAATATTCCATAGAAAACATAGTTACAGAAGCTCAAAAACACTTTGATTACAAATTAAAAATACAATGGAATGAAACAACTCCGCGCAATTGGGAATTTAAAAATTGGAAAGCAAGTATTGATTTGTCAAAAAAAATTCTTGATTGGAAACCAGAATATTCTTTAAACGATGGTATTAAAAAATCTTTCAAATGGTTTAATAAAAATTTGAATCTATACGACAATCCAAATATTCAATTAAACAAAAACAATTCTAGGATTAGCAAATGAAAAAAACGGCAATCATAATTGGAGCTGGTCCAGCAGGACTTACCGCTGCCTATGAGTTATTAACCAAAACCGATATTCAACCAATAATCATAGAAAAAACAAAACATATTGGCGGCATTTCAAAAACAATTAATTACAAAGAAAACTATACAGACATTGGAGGACATCGCTTTTTTTCAAAATCTGATCAGATTATGGAATGGTGGTTACGAATATTGCCTCTTGAAAAAAAAACCGTTTCAAACGCAAATGCAAAAACGTTCACTCCAGCACAAACGGAAAGTTCTTCAAAAAACGTTATGCTTCAAAGATCTCGCCAATCTCGCATTTATTTTTCCAGAACTTTTTTTGATTATCCTATAAAGCTATCCCCTCAAACATTAAAGAATCTGGGATTAACTAAAACGTTTAAAATCGGTTTTAGTTATCTAAAAAGCATGCTATTCCAAATTAAACCAGAAAAGAATTTGGCCGATTTTATGATCAATCGATTCGGCAAAGAATTATACAAAACATTCTTTGAAAGTTATACAGAAAAAGTTTGGGGAATTCCGTGCGACAAAATAAGCGCTGAATGGGGAGCGCAACGAATAAAAGGAATTTCAATTTGGAAAACCGTTGTGCATGCTTTTAAACAAGTTTTCAAAAAGAAAAACGACATAAAGCAAAAAGACACAGAAACATCATTGATCGAACAATTTTTGTATCCAAAATATGGTCCTGGACAAATGTGGCAAGAAGTCGCGCGGATTGTTCAAGAAAAGGGAGGGGAAATAATTCACGATTATGAAGTTAAAAATATAAAAATAAAAAATAATAATCTCACACATATTGAAGCATCAAATTCATCAGCAACCGAAACAAAAACGTTTTCATGTGATTATGTTTTTTCTAGCATGCCAATAAAAGATCTAGTAACATCATTCGGTTCTAACGCACCAAAGCACATCTCACAAATTAGTGATGGCCTTATGTATCGTGACTTCCTCACTGTAGGTTTATTGGTTAACAAATTAAAAATAAAAGAAAAAGACGGCACACAAATAAAAGACAACTGGATTTATATTCAAGAACCAGATGTACAAGTTGGTCGTTTACAAATTTTTAACAACTGGAGTCCATACATGGTTTCTGATCCAAACAAAGTATGGATTGGTCTTGAATACTTTTGTAACGAAGGTGATAAGTTATGGAATATGTCTGATGAAAACTTAATTAAACTCGCTAAAAACGAATTAGATCATATTGACATAATTGATAAAAATGATGCTTTAGATGGAACAGTGATACGACAAGAAAAAGCTTATCCTGCTTACTTTGGTACATATGACCAATTTGATCTACTAAAAAACCACCTAGACAAAATTCCAAATTTATTTTTAATCGGCAGAAATGGTATGCATCGTTACAACAACCAGGACCACTCTATGCTTTCTGCAATTACAGCAGTAAATAATATAATTAATAATAATCTGGATAAAGAAAACATTTGGAATGTAAATACAGAAAAAGAATATCATGAAACAAAATGACAGCGTTAAACAAAAAAATAATTTATTCTATAAAACAACATTTGTAATAACAGGTATCTTAGGAATTATTTTACTTTTTTATTCTATTTTTAGAAAATTTGATGGCGACGAATTTGAAGCTCTGCATACTGCATACAAAGTATTTAAAGGAAAAGCTTTATATGTTGATTTTTTTCAACATCATCACCCTCTTCTTTATCACATACTCAAACCAATTTTTTGGTTATTCGGAGCAACAACATTTTCTGTAAATGTTACTCGTTTTTTTATGTTTATAATTTTTTTACTAACAACAGCAACCTCCTATTTATTAAGCAAATTATTATTTAATAAAAACGTAGCAATTATAAATACAATAATACTTTGGACAACTCCACTTTTTTGCATACATGGAATAGAAATTAGACCCGATAGCCCACAGGTATTTTGTGGATTATTATCGCTTTATTTATTTTTTCTTTATCTGAAAAAGAAAAAATTATCATTACTCATAAGCAGTTCTTTCTGCATATTTCTTGCATTTATGTTTTTGCAAAAAGCAATATTTCTCATGTTTTTTATCGGCTTAATATTACTTTACAACGCCTTTAAAAAAAACATCTCTGTCTCTTCACTGTTTATATATGGAGCAACATTTATAATTCCTTACGGGATTTACATATTAAGTCACGTTTTAAATGGAACATTTTCCAACTATTTTACATTTGCCTGGTTGTTTTGCACCCATACAATAAAAATTAAATGCCTTTTGTTTTCTACTCCATACTATGCTTATAAAACGGCTCCGTTTTTTTGGTTGTTTTTTTTATTAGGCTCTCTCTTCTTTTTAAAAAAATCAGAACAAAAACAACTTCTTTTTGTTGGCACGGGACTTTTACTTTCAATATTTATCGTTCCTGTTCCATTTCATCAATATGTTTACCCTGCTCTTCCAATTGTTTCCATAATCGCTTCCAACGGAATTTATTCATTGTTTAAACATAGAACAAAAGTTTTATTGGCAGTGCTAATATTTATGTCAATTTTACCAACAGCCGGACACCTTATAAGAAGAATAAGAATATCTCCAAATACTAAAATTTTAGAAAAAATAAACTATGTTAAGTCGATTTCTAGCCTTGACGATTACATGTTGGATAGTCAGGGACAATCATTTGATATTTTTTGGAATAATTTACATTTTTTTTGGTTCGACACACTTCACGGCCTTAAAGTTGGCAAACTTATAACAAATAACGAATATGCTTTCGATATATTTGAATTAATAGAACAATATAAACCCAAAGTTATAGGGCAACGAAGTATTGAGGAACTTACAAATAAAAAAATAAATGAAATAAAAGATAAGCGATTCATAAACTTTTACAAAAAAGATAAAACGTATAATGATTTATTTATAAGAGTTGATACGCCCGAAAATATGGAAATTAAAATGAAAAGTCCAAACAATAAATATGTCTTAATAACAGGCGGCTCTGGTTTTTTTGGAAATCTTTTAAAACAACACCTATTAAACAATAACTTTTATTGCATAAACATTGATTTGCAAAAAGATCATTTTGAACACCCACATCTTTTATCAATAAAAGGAGACATCCGCGACAAAGAATTGTTAAATAATGTTTTTAATAAGTATGAGTTCACTGCAATCTTTCATTTTGCAGCAATCCTTGCACACGATGTAAAAGACAAAAACTTTTTATGGGAAAGCAACGTCAACGGAACAGAAAACATTGCTGATTTCGCAAAAAAATTTCATACCCCTAAAGTTATTTTTACATCTTCCAACTGTTTATGGGCAAAAAACTTTCACCGACCGGTAGAAGAAACCGATAAACCCGAACCTATAGAAATTTATGGAAAATCAAAATTAGCAGGAGAAAAAATTCTTTTGAGTCATTCTTCAGATTTTGATTCTATTATATTTCGCTGCCCAACAATAATCGATAGCGGGAGACTTGGCCTTCTTGCAATTTTATTTGAGTTTATAGATGAAAACAGAAAAGTTTGGCTTGTTGGCGCGGGAGAAAACAAATATCAATTTATTTATGCTCAAGATCTAATTGAAGCATGTATGAAGGCTTTAAATTACAATCACTCCGACGTATTTAACATAGGATCAGACGATGTTAAATCATTCAAGGAGGTATACAAGTATGTTATTCAAAAAGCACATTCAAAATCGCGTGTAGCAAATTTACCTAAAAAACCAGCTATCGCGGCAATGAAACTTGCGCACATCCTTGGCATATCTCCTCTTGGACCGTATCAATACAAAATGATTGCGGAAAGTTTTGTATTCGATACAACAAAAATTAAAGAAAAACTTCATTGGCAACCAACGTTAACAAACGAAGAAATGCTTTTTAAATCTTATGACTTCTATCATCAAAATCGACAAGAGATAGAGCAAAGAAAAAATGTTTCTGCCCATAATCGATCCGCAAAAATGGGCGTTATTAAAATTTTGAAATGGATATCATGAAAAACAGTAAAAACATTTATTTTGCTATCCTTTGTGGCGGCAGCGGAACCCGACTTTGGCCATTAAGCACAAAAAAACGTCCCAAACAATTTGTCCCTTTTCTTAACAACAAAACATTACTAGAACAAACTGTTGAACGAATAGAACCTCTAACAAATAATAAAAATCAAATTTGTCTTATATCAACAGAAAAACAAGAAGATCTTATAAAAAAAACTGTTGGTAATAAAATTGGATTTATTGTTAAAGAACCCGTCCCACGCAACACGGGCCCGGCACTTTTGTATGCTTGCTTAGAAATCGCAAAACAAGATCCAAACGCTGTTGTTGCGTTTATGCATTCTGATGCATTTATTCCCGATGAAGAAAATTTTAGAAAGCACCTAACAATTGCCCTTAAACACGCCCAAGATAATAATGTAATAGTTACTCTTGGTATTATGCCAACAAGACCAGCAACAGGTTATGGTTATATACAAGCTTCGGAAAGTAAAAATATTACATGTAAGAATGTGTATCCTGTTAAAAATTTTCATGAAAAACCTGATTTAAAAACTGCAGAAAAATATATTTCACAACAAGATATGTTTTGGAATCCTGGGTTATTCATAGGAAAAGTTTCTGTTTTTTCAGAAGAATTTAAAAATCTTTCACAAGAAGTATATAAATCCGTTACAAATTTTTCACAAACAAACAACGAATACGAAAAAACTCCAAGCATTTCATTTGATCATGCAATTATGGAAAAAACAAAACGCGCAGTTGTTATGCCATGCGATTTTGAATGGAACGATGTAGGAAACCTTGATGTATTTTTATCGTTAAAAGAAAAATATGAAGGTATTAATTCACAAATACTAAACATAGAATCATCTAACAATGTCGTTTCGGTAAAAAACAAATTGATCACTCTAATTGGCGTTAAGAATTTGTGCATTGTTGAAGAAAATGGCATTCTTGTTGTTGCACAGCGAAACAAAACAGAACAAGTCAAAAATGTTTTAGCGCTATTGAATAAAAAAGGAGAATCCAATGAAACTTTCAAATAAAACCGTGTTGTCTTTATTCGCAGTACTTGTTTACACACAAACAGTACATGCTTACATTGACCCTGGAACGGGAAACTACACAATTCAATTTTTAATAGCAGGCCTTGCTACAGGTCTTTACTCAATAATAGTTTTTCGGAAACAAATAAAAAGTTTTTACAAAAAATTATTAAAAAAAAATAAATGAAAAATTCCATCAAACATTGTTTAGTTTTCGGAACAATCATAGCATTATTTATTGGAAGTTTTGGATTAAAAGAGGTTTGTAATTTTTGCAATTTTTTTCTCTTAATTCCCAAAAATAAAAAATCTATTGTTTTTTATTCAGAGAAAGAAAGCTATTTCTCCTATTATGAAGGGGTTATTACAGAATTAACAAAAAACAACAATGCCACAATTTGTTATATTACATCCGATAAAAATGATTCTATATTAAAAACCAATAATACCAATATCAAAAGCTTTTATCTAAACAAGCTTCTCCCTTTATTTATGCGCTTGGTTAATACAAAAGTATTCGTTATGACGCTAACTGATTTAAACCAATTTAGCTTAAAACGCTCTGTTAATCCTGTTACATATGTTTATTTGTTTCATGCTATGGTTAGTACACATATGGTTTACCGAGAAGGATCATTTGACCATTACGATATTATTGCTTGTCCATGTGATTACCATATACAAGAAATTAAAATCCGCGAAAAACAAAATAATTTAAAACAAAAAAAATTAATTCCCGGAGGTTATTATCGATTAGAACGAATATATCAAGCTGCTCAAAATTATCCCCGAAGTACCGTAAAAAAAACTATTCTCATTGCTCCTTCTTGGGGGCAGAATAATATTTTTGAAACATGCGGAAAACAACTTATCCAAAAATTACTTAATAAAGGGTTTGCCGTTATTGCCAGGCCTCACCCAGAAATCACAAAACGTAACCCTCTGCTAATGAAAGAATATGAATTACAATTTAAAAGCAATCACAATTTCACATTGGAAACTTCAGTCAAAAAAGATACTTCCATTTTAAAAGCAGATCTTTTAATTACAGATTTTTCTGGCATTGCACTTGAATACGCATTTGGAACAGAGCGACCTGTTATTTTTGTTGATCTCCCACACAAAATAAAAAATCCCAACCACAAAGAATTAGGAATAGAACCATTTGAACTGTCTGTACGTTCTGATATTGGAATAATCGTTAATACAAATCAAATAAACAATATAGATGAAATCTCATTGAAATTAATTGAAAAACAAAATGAATATAAAAATAAAATAATCAGTCTAAGAAAAAAACACATCTACAATTTTGGTAAATCATCAGAAATTGCAGCTAAAATAATTTTGGATAGTATTAATACAGAAAAATAAAATGAAAATAAAACAAATCCTGTCTTATGTTTTACAACCTTTTTTAATCGCTTTTTACCCTGCATTAGACCTGTTCTCTCAAAATACAAATGGGTTAATGTGGTTACATATTATATTTGCAATAATTATTATTTTTACAATAACTAGCTTATTATTTTTGTTATCAAGCCTTCTGTATCAAAACGTTATAAAAGGAGCGTTATTAACAAATGTCAGCCTATTAACATTTTTCCTATTTAATCCTTTTTGGGATCATATCTTTGAGCCACTATTTTATGCTGCCCAACATATACGAATAGGTAATATTAAAATCTTTAGACAGCGATATTTATTACTCTTAGTTGTTATTATTCTCTTATATATAGCGTATAAAATTGCAAGGAAGCCACCTGTTCATACCTTCTTCCTTAAGGTATTGGTTTTTCCGTTATTGCTACTTTCAATGTTATTATTTTCACAGTCATTCTTCCATAAAAGCAAAGAAACTCCAACTATCCAAAAATATGAAAATGTAAATAAACCATTCAAAGATCAGATGCTCAAAGATCTTTCTCGTTTAAAACACAAACTTAAAACGTTTCCGAATATATATTTTATTATTCTAGATTGTTATCCATCCAACGAACATCTTATGAAATATTTTAACTACGATAATAAAGTTTTTTTATCTGAACTTAAAAAACAAGGATTTTTTATTGCGAAAAAAAGCCTTTCTAATTATCCACAAACCGCAGAATCATTATCTGCAACATTGAATATGAACTATCTTCCTCATGATTTACCAAATATTCCTTTTACCCATATGATGAAAAACAATAATGTTAAAGATTTCTTAACTTATCTTGGATATAAATATGTTGACATCTCACTAACGTCTCCTTTAATAAAAATTCCAATAAATACAAATAAAAAAAGCAAAAGGATAAAAACTAAGTTACTGCACGAGTTTAAAAAATTTTTATTTGATTATCATCATTTCAGAGTATCATTTATAGAATCAAAAACCCCTTTACATCCTTTCGTCAAACCATTGTTTCTTAATAAAAAAAGACAAACTATAAAAAGAAAATTATCCTTACTTAAAGATGCTACACTCAACCAAAACACTAAATTTGTTTATGCTCATCTATCCATTCCGCATTGGCCTCAAGTTTTTGATGAGTATGGTAAACCAATAAAGTTTGATTATTCATCACAAACTGTTTGGCAATGCACAGAATATGGTGTTACTCAATCTATAAAATATATTAATAAGGAAATCTTAAAGTTGGTAGATTTAATAAAAAAAACGTCAAAAATAGAACCTATCATCATCATACAGGGAGATCATGCAAAAGATTATACTGACAGAGAAAATCGTCCATTAAAAATGCGATTTCAAATTTTAAACGCTTGTTTACTTCCTGGTGGCGGAGAAAAGTTAATGTATAATAACATTTCTCCTGTAAATACATTTAGAGTTATATTTAATCATTATTTTGGAACAAACCTTCCTTTACTAAAAGATAAGTCATATGTCCCAGATTACCACTTACCAGAAAACTTACGTGGAAATAAAAAATACACACCACTCGAAAATTTTATTTTTTGATTTAATATGAAAACAAAACAGATATTATCCTATTTCTTACAACCTTTTCTTATTGCCAGTTTTCCCATAATTCGCATCTACTTATTTAATATTACTAACATTCCCTTCCTGCACCTTGTTTTTTCAGCAATCACAATTTTTACTATTTCCTCAGTAATTTATATATTATTAAGCTTAATATATAAAAACTTAAAAAAAGGTTCATTTATTACGTCTTTGTTGTTTTTTATTTTTTTTTCAGTTGATATTATCGTCAGAAATATAATCAAACCTATTTTAGAAAAATTAGATTGGAAAATAATAACATTTCCTCATGCTAAATATTTGCTGATTATTGGACTTGTTTTTTTTATTATTTTGGCAAACAAAATATACAAAACAAAATTATTAAATCGATTATTCAAGAAAATCGTACTTCCATTTTTAGTTCTTTTATATTTATCAACAATTGTCACAATTATAATAAAAACATATAACCATCATGAAAGCATACAACCGTATAATCGATGGAATGAAAACTTTAGAAAAAGCTTGTCGCAAAAAGCTTCTATTCTTAAAAAGAACTTAAATACCAAAGAAATGCCCGATATATATTTCATAATATTAGATTCGTACTCTTCCAACACACATTTACTAAAATATTATGGCTTTGATAATTCAAGATTTACAAAACAACTGAAAAATATTGGATTCAAAGTTATTGAAAACTCCCTAAGCAACTATTCTTGTACTGAATACTCCCTCCCTGCAACATTAAATATGAATTATTTGCCAAACCATATTCTACCGCTACCCACTCGACATATGTGGCAAGACAATAATATTTCATTTTTTTTAAAAAAATTAGGATACACCATCATCGATTTAGGCCAAAATAGTTTTCGGGAAAATACTATAAACTCGAGTCAAGTTTATTTAACACCAAAAAAAAGGTCTTTAATCAAGCAACTAAAAACCGAATTACAAGAATTTTTTTGTGGGCATTTTAGTATTGTATACAACTTTATTAAATGGAACACCATTACTTCTATTTTTATGGAAAAAATAAATCAAGATTCCAATACATTTCAACGAAAGATAATAACAACTAAGCTTGATATTCTTGAAAAAACACCCCTCTTATCTAGCCCTAAATTTGTCCATGCACACTTTATGTGTCCGCACCCTCCGCATCTTTTCGATGAAAAAGGAAAACCTTTTTGCCCCCAAAAATCAATTCTATCAGAAAAAAAACAGTTTATTCAATCAACAAAATTTATAAACAAACAGATTATAAATACAATAAAAAAAATAATTACAACTAGTACAAAACAACCTGTCATAATTCTGCAAGCAGATCATTCTGGTTATAATACATTATTTAACACATATAAAGACGTTTTAAATAAAATGCAAACTGATCCAAGAATACCTTTTGAAATACTAAGCGCTTATATTCTCCCAATAAATAAAAACATTAAAATCCCGTTAAATATAACACCAGTTAATAACTTTAGATTCATACTTAACGCTTTGTTTAACACAGACTTCAAATTACTGGAAAACAAACATTTTTTCTCAACTGAAAAAATCTCTACACTGAAAGAAATAACTCTGAATAAACCAACCGAAAAGAAAAGCGTAACCAATGAAAATTAAAAAGACCCTTCTCTTAATATTAACACCATTACTTATTGCTTTATATCCTATATCAAGAGTTTACCTTGTTAACATCGACGCCATTCCTCTTTTACACTCATTTTTTGCTATCATCAGCTGTTCAATTGTCTTTTCTTTTGCTCTTTTTACAATATGCCTGATATACAAAAGTTTAGAAAAAGGTTCTTTAATCGTAAGCTTATCTTTAATCATGCTATATAGTATTAATATTTTATATTTTTACATACTTGTACCAATTTCTATTCAACTAAATAGAATAACACTTTTTGGATTAAGAATTTTTCGTGTAAGTTACATCCTTATTCCAATACTTCTTTTTATTATTTACTGCCTAATAAAAATTCATAAGGCTAATCATATAAATCCATTTATCTCAAAAATACTATTCGTAACTTTCTTAGCCTTACATGCAGTAACTCTTGTACAACTATCCGTAAAAATACAAAACAACAACCAATCTATAAAAGAATACGACTATTTGAACGCAACCACCAAAAAGCATCTTTTGGAAAAGGCTAAATTAGCAAAAACAGAATGGTCTTTAAAAAATTTACCAGATATATATTTTATTATTTTAGATTCTTACTCTTCAAACAAGCAACTCCAAGAAGTTTATTCTTTTAATAATTCATCATTCACCAACTCTCTAAAAAAAATGGGGTTTGTGGTGTTTGATGATATTATGAGCAACTACGAATGTACAAAATATTCTCTTCCGTCTATTTTGAATATGAATTATATTCCTGCTCAGATAGATCCTTTACCAACTAATCATTTATGGGCTAATAACAATGTAACTTTTTTCTTAGAACAGTTGGGATACAAAATTGTAAATCACTTAAAAGTCGACACTTTTAATTCCGAAGTAAGTTTGTTTACATATAAAGACAAATCTATAACAAATTATATATTACAAGAATTAAAAGACTTTTATTTTGGGAGCCATTCTTTTTTTCAAACTATAATTTCCCAAAACCCTATCCTTAGCTCTTTTGTTCCTAAAATATTTGATCAATTGTCTTGGCAATATTCTCAAACAAAAACTTTAGAAAAGTTATCGTCCTTAGAACAAATTTCAAACATTCCGCAACCTAAATTTGTATATGCGCATTTTATGTGTCCACATACTCCATGGGTATGGGATAAAGGGGAAATTCCTCTTGATATAAAAAAAATAGAAAAAGCATTTGAAAGAACGTTGCAGACATCTTATATATATTCAATTAAATTTATAAATAAACAAATATTAAAAATAATAGATAAAATAATAACAAAATCAAAACAACCGCCAATTATAATTTTACAATCGGATCATGCTTTTGGCGGATCGTTTAATTACAAAAAAGAAAAACTCGATTTAGTAGATGAAAAAACAAAACTAGAAATATTTTATTCTTATTACTTCCCAAATCACACACAAAAATCCACCTCAAAAAATATTTCGCCTGTTAACAATTTTAGACATATACTAAATTATTATTTCAACGCAAAATTAAAACTGTTGAAAGATGAATATTTTATTCTAACCTCAGAAAAACCAACTTTTAAAAATTTAATCACGGAATATTAAATGACTCTTTTACAAAAATTAAGAATTTTATTAACAACCAGAGATAAAGTTATACTACTTCTTCTTATTCCAACAACTTTCGTCATATCACTAGTTGAAATAGTATTTCTTTCATCAACAATGTTATTTATCTCTTTTGTTAATAACTTTGGATCAATATCTACAAACAAATATTATTCTTACGTAAAACTAAATCTCATTAAACAATTAACCCCTTCTCAAGCATTGTTATTATTTGGTTCGCTTCTTATTGTTTTTTATTTACTAAGATGTGCAATAACTTTTTATCATCTGTATTACTTAAGCAAATTTTCGCAAACACGGTCCCATTGCATAGCATTTCGTTTTTTCCAAAACTATTTTAGTTTCAATCTTCAACAATTCTCATCAAAAAATTCCGCCACCATACACAAGCTTATATTTTTTGATGCTAATCAAATGACAGCTATAATATCTGCTGTTCTCTTTTTGTCTTCTGAAATATTCACAGTAGTACTTATATACGCTTCATTGATTTACATTAATTGGAAAATGACTTTAATTTTAACATGTCTTTTGACTGCAAAAATAACGCTTCTGCTTAAAACCTTCTCGGTAAAGCTTAAAAAGGAAGGTCAAAAAGTAAGTATGTTTTCTGAGGAAATAGGAAAAATTTTCAGAGAATCTTTTGGTAACTTCAAAATTATAAAATTGCTATCAAACGAACAAGGATTATTAAATAGATTTAAAAGCGCTAACACCCAATTAGTTCGCGCTAACATAATAAATATAACATTACAAAATACTCCACGATTATTTTTAGAAACATTAGGATTTATTATGTTAGTTGGAGCTGTTATGTATGTGGTATATCGAGCTTCATCCCCTCAATATATAATTCCTATTCTTTCCATGTACGCATTAGCTTTTTACCGCTTCATGCCATCTGTTACTAGAATAATGAATTTTTACAATCAAATTGTTTTTGCAAAAAGTTCAATCGCTAACTCCAACCCATTGTTCTATAAAACAGAAAAACTAGGAAATAAAAAACTTTCATTAAATCATTCAATTTCACTAAATAACATATCGTTTAGCTATAATGACCAAAACCAAGTAATTAAAAATCTCTCTCTCGTAATCTCTAAAAATCAAACTGTTGCATTCATAGGTGAAAGCGGCGCAGGAAAAAGCACTCTCGCTGATATTATAATGGGACTTTATACTCCTAAGAGTGGAAATATATTTATAGATAATCAAAAAATCACAAGCGAAAACATAAAATCATGGCGAAATAAAATTGGTTACATCCCACAACAAATTTATCTTTTTGATGGAACAATCGCAGACAATGTTATATTCGGCAGAAAATTTGATGAACAAAAAGTAATATCTGTTTTAAAAAAATCCAATCTATATAATTTTCTCAAAACTCAAAATGGTATTAATACAAAAGTTGGCGAAGAAGGAATTAGATTAAGCGGAGGCCAAAGACAGCGCGTTGCTATTGCGCGAGCACTATATTCTGATCCAGAAGTTTTAGTTCTTGATGAAGCAACCTCTTCTTTAGATAATGACACCGAAACAAAAATAATGGACTTAATTTATGAAAACAATAAAGAAAAAACTATTATTATAGTAGCGCATAGATTAAGTACTATTCAAAAATGCGACGTCGTATACAAAATTGAAGATGGATCAATATATGAACAAACAGATTTTCAAAGGTTAAAAACCAATCTTCAAAAACAAGCACAATAGTAAATTATATTTTTCAAAAAAGGGCTAACATGAACCATTCTTTAATTCCTGAATTTTCAATAGGAAATCGTAAAGTCGGAATTAATCACCCTCCTCTTGTTATAGCAGAAATTGGCATTAATCATAATGGCGATGAAGTTAAAGCATTAAAAATGATTGATGCCGCAGCAAAAACTGGATGTGAATGTGTAAAATTACAAACTCATATTATCAATGAAGAAATGATAAAAAACTCGGTTATCCCTGGCAACTCAAAAGAAACTATATGGGACATAATAAATAAATGTTCATTATCAAAAAACAGTGAACTTAGAATAAAGAAATATGCGGAACAAAAAGGTTTAATATTTTTAAGTACACCATTTTCTAAAGCTGCAGCAAACAGACTTTTTGATATGGGCGTTTCTGCGTTTAAAATTGGTTCAGGAGAATGTAATAATTATCCGCTAGTAGAACATATCGCAAAATTTGGTAAGCCAATAATTTTAAGCACAGGTATGAATGACTTGAAATCAATTTCTAAATCAGTAGAAATAATCAGAAAAAACAACGTTCCATTTGCATTATTACATTGCACAAGCGTATACCCAACTCCTTATCACCTTATACGACTTGGATCAATAACCCAGTTGCAAAAACATTTTCCAGACGCAGTGACAGGATTATCTGATCATTCACTTTCAAATTATCCTTGCTTAGGAGCAGTTTCAATTGGAGCAAGTATCCTTGAGCGTCATTTCACATACAGCAAATCGTTGAGTGGTCCTGATATAAACATCTCTATGAACCCAAAAGATTTAAAACATTTAATCGAAGGATCAAGAATTATATTTCAATCTAGAGGTGGGTTTAAATCAATCATAAAGGAAGAAGCGCCAACGATAAAATTCGCATATGGATCAGTAGTTGCAATAAAAAGCATCAAAACAAATGATACATTAACAGAAAAAAATATTGGCATAAAAAGACCTGGTACTGGTGAAATTTTAGCAAAGGATTTTAATACATTAATTGGCAGAAAAATTAAAACTGTAATCAAAAAAGACAATCAATTATGTTGGAATCAAATAAAATAAAAAAAATATTATTTATCACTGGAACGCGCGCGGATTTTGGAAAACTTAAACCATTGATGAACGTAGTTGAAAAATCTAAAAATTTCGTATGTGATATTTTTGTCACAGGTATGCACACGTTAGAACTTTATGGAAATACTTATCATGAAATAATAAAATCCGGATTTGAAAATGTACATATATACAGAAATCAATTTAAAGAAGAACCAATGGAAACAATCCTTGGAAATACAATTTTATCTTTATCAAAATTTGTACAAGTAAATACTCCAGACATGATTATTGTTCACGGAGACAGAATAGAAACTCTTGCAGGAGTAATAGTTGGAGCTCTGAGAAATATTCTTACGTGTCATATAGAAGGAGGAGAACTTTCTGGAACAATTGATGAATCTCTACGTCATTCAATTTCAAAACTTGCTCATTTGCATTTGGTTGCAAATGCCGAGGCAAAAAACAGACTAATTCAGATGGGCGAAAATAAAAATTCCATATTTATCCTAGGTTCGCCTGATATAGATATAATGATTTCATCAAATCTTCCAACTTTAGAAATAGTTAAAAATAAATATAAAATAAACTTTAATAAGTTTTCTATCGTATTATTTCACTCCGTAACGACAGAGCCAGAAAACCAAAAACAACATGCTGAAGAATTAGCACAAGCCCTAATAAAAAGTAATAAAAATTATATAGTAATATTCCCAAACAATGATACAGGATCACACCACATCATCGATGAATACAACAAGTTAAAACTATTACAAAATTTTAAAGTTTTTCCATCTATAAGATTTGAATTTTTTTTAACTCTTCTTAAAAATTCTTCTTTTATAATTGGAAATTCTAGTGCAGGAATTAGAGAAGCTCCTATATTTGGAATCCCTTCTATTAATATAGGAAGTCGACAAAAAAATCGATACCAACATTCATCTATAATAAATACAATATGCACAAAAAATGAAATCTTACATGGTATAAATAAAGCAACCAAATATAAACAGTTTGCTCCAAATATGTACTTTGGAAACGGAAAAAGTTCTGATCTTTTTTTAAAAATACTTTATGATAAAAATACGTGGAAAACCAGCAAGCAAAAAATATTTCAAGAAATAAGTTGGGAAAATCATGATAGCAATAATTCCAGCCCGAGGGGGTTCAAAAGGACTTCCAAATAAAAACACAAAGCTACTAAATAACAAACCATTAATTGCTCACACAATAGAAGCAGCTCTAAAGTCCAAATACATAGAAGATATAATCGTATCGTCTGACTCAACAGAAATCGTAAATATAGCTAAAAAACATGGTGCTAACAGTCCGTTTTTAAGACCATCACATTTAGCAACAGACAATAGTGAGGTGATGGATTCTATTTTTTTTACTATAGACAAATTAAATCAAAGTCATTCTGCAAATATAAATGATTTTATTTTGTTACAAGTTACATCACCGTTAAGAACAACCAAAGACATTGATGATAGTATTGAAATTTTCATAACCAACAAAGCAAATTCTGTTGTAAGCGTAACCGAATCCTCTCAACCACAAGAATGGTTCAAATATTTAAATGATAAAAATGAAATATTAAATATATCCACAAAAAAACATACCAATCGTCAAAATTATCCAAAATCATATGTGCCTAATGGAGCTATTTACATTGCAAATTATGATTTTCTAAAAAAAGAAAAAACTTTCTTCGGAACAAAATCTTTTGCATATATCATGCCAAAAAAAAGAAGTATAGATATTGATTCCATAGATGATTTCTTGTACGCCGATTTTTTATTAAAAAATAATGAAATAACATTTTAATAATTTATGAATATAAGAATTATTCCTAGACTTGATATAAAAGGACCAAATCTTGTTAAGGGTATTAACTTCGAAGGTCTAAGAGTACTGGGGAAACCTGAAGACTTTGCCTTTTACTACTATGAAAACGGAGCTGACGAATTAGTTTATATGGATACCGTTGCAAGCCTATACCGACGAAATAGTTTGATAGACATAGTAGAAAAAACGTCCAAGAAAATTTTTATACCTTTAACCGTTGGTGGAGGGATAAGAACACTTGATGACATAAAAAAAATATTACGTGCAGGAGCAGATAAAGTTGCTATAAATACTGCTGCAATTGAGAGACCTGAACTTATACGCGAAGCCTCGCAAAAATTTGGTTCATCGACAATTGTCGTGTCAATAGAAACAATGAAAAATGAACAAGGCTGGGATGAAGCTTTTGTGGACTATGGCAGACAAAAAACAGGTGTAAACGCATATGAATGGGCATTAAAAGCCAGTGAGCTTGGAGCCGGCGAACTGATGATTACATCTATCAATAAAGAAGGAACTGGATCAGGATTCGAATTAGAATTAATAAGAAAAATATCATCACAAGTTCCCATCCCTGTTATTGCCGGAGGAGGAGCAGGAAATTTAGATCATATAAAACTTGTTATTGATGAAGGAAAAGCTGACGCTGTAAGCTTGGCATCGGTCTTGCATTATAATTATGTTCAACAACAAAAACAAAAAAAACAAGTAGTCTATCAAGAAGGAAATATTGAATTTTTAAAATCAAATACACGTTCAAAGTTTTTTTCAAACATTGATAACTTATCCATAAAAAATATCAAAACGTTTTTGATCAAAAATGGAATACAAACAAGACATTATGATTAAAATGCCAAAAAAAACTTTTGTTTCAATATTAGATTACGGTTTAGGGAACTTGTTTAGCGTAAAACAAGCATGCGAACATGCTGGAATAAACGCAACAATAACAAATTCCATAGAAAAAATAAAATCATCGAATGCTATATTTTTACCCGGAGTAGGAGCATTTGGAAATGCCATATCATCATTAAAAAAATTAAATTTAATAAACACCATACAAAATCAAGCAAAATCCGGAAAACCAATAATAGGAATTTGTTTGGGGCTACAACTGCTAATGTCTTCTAGCGAAGAATTTGGGAAAAATGATGGATTAGACTTAATTAAAGGAAAAGTTTTAAAATTCCCAAAGAAAAATAATTATAAACATATTTTAAAAATTCCACATGTTGGATGGAATAAAATAATAGAAAAGAAACCTAATAAATGGGAAAATACACCTTTAAACAAAATTGAAAATAATTCTTTTATGTATTTTGTCCATTCATACTTCGTAAAGCCAAGTAATTCAAATGTTATTTTATCTATGTCCAAATATTTCGACATAGAATTTTGTTCAAGCATATGTTATAAAAATATATTCGGATGTCAATTTCATCCCGAACGCAGTGGTAAGCAAGGTTTACAAATATATCGCAACATAAAATTATGGATAGAAACTGTATCCAAATAAAAAGGAGATTTCCAGTGTTACAAAAAACCTCTTCGCTTTATGGCTTACCTGAAAAAGTAACGTTTTGTAAAAAATGTGTAATGTCAAATCAAAGACCATGCTCATCTATAGAATTCAAAACAACAAAAAAGCAACTTAAAAAAACTATGAATCTTGATGAAAATGGAATATGTGACGCATGTAATTTCAACGAACAAAAAAAAGCAATCAATTGGAAACAACGGGAATCAGAGCTACTACAACTATTAGATAAACATAGAAGTAATAATGGAGATTATGATTGCATTGTTTCTGGAAGCGGAGGAAAGGACAGTGTTTATACGTCTCATATGTTAAAATATAAATATGGAATGAATCCTTTAACGGTAACTTTCCCTCCTATCCTTTATACTGATTACGGATACAAGAATTTTAGAAACTGGATAGAAATTGGCGGATTCGACAACATTACACTTAAACCAAACGGTAGAGTTCAAAAATTGTTAACCAAACTATCAATAGAAAATTTGTTGCATCCATTTCAAACTTTTATTTTGGGACAAAAAAATATCGCTCCAAAGATAGCCATAAAATTTGGCATCCCATTAATTTTTTATGGTGAAAATGAAGCTGAATACGGAAATCCAATTGCAGATAACTCTACATCATTACGAGATAAGTCGTTTTACACATTTAACAACATTAATGATGTTCGTTTAGCTGGAGTAACAATAAAAGAATTAATAGAGAAATATGATGTAAAACAAGGTGATTTAAAAACATACCTTCCTGCTGACCATAACGAACTAACACAAAATAAAATAGATGTCCGTTATTTTGGATATTACGCAAAATGGATTCCTCAAGAAGCTTATTATTATTCTGTAGAACATGCAGGATTTCAGGCAAGACCATATAGGTCCGAAGGAACTTACAGCAAATACAGTAGCATAGACGATAAAATTGATGATCTACATTATTACACAACATATATAAAATTTGGACTAGGAAGAGCATCATATGATGCGTCTCAAGAAATCAGAAATAATCACATAACACGAGAAGAAGGCATAGCTTTAGTAAATCGCTTTGATGGAGAAATTCCGCAAAAATACACTCAAGAAGTTTTGGATTATTTAGACATAAACGTCGACCATTTTTTTGAACTATGTGATAAATCAAGATCTCCACATCTGTGGGAGAAAAAAAATGGGAAATGGAATTTAAAACACAAGGTCTCAAATGAAAACATTATTTCTTCTGACAACAACTCTTTGGGATGCAGCATTTAAAATAACATTAGAATTGATTCATTCCCATATAAAAAATGGCGACGAAATACATATTGTAACATGCGGTGGCGAATTGCATTTCTGTCTTGCCAATAATGAGCACTCAAAAATAAAGTGTTCTGCGTGCAGACTCAGATTTAAAAAAACAATGCAGCTTTTAAAAATTCCCAATAAAAACATTACCTACATAAAACCAACAACAAAAAATATTAAACTTCCACAAATTAATGATATCGATGAATTAAAAAATTTAGATATATTAAATCTAAAAATAGGACCGAGTCTTGCCTCTTGCATGATATCTAAAACACGAAATCATAAGCCTAATATATATTCCGAAAGAAATCTTATTACGCAAATAGCAAAAGCTTCTGTGTCGTGCTATGAAACAACAACAAAAGAACTTACAAAACAAAAATACGATAGATTCTATATATTTAACGGAAGATATGCAACGGAAAATGCAGCAATAAAGTCCGCCGAGAAGTTAAATGCCGGTTATTACACTTATGAATTTGGACAAAATCTTTCAACATATGTTCTGTTTAAAAACACTATTCCACACGATTTAAACCGCAATAAAAAAAATCTAAAAGAATTTTGGGATTCCGGACTTGAAAATAAAGTCACAATTAGTACAAATTGGTTTCACGATTATAGAAACAGCAAGCCAGAATCAGGAGAGAAACCTAGCTTTCTTTACACAACTTATCAAACGAAAAATTTCCTCCCTAAAGAAGTTCTTAAAAATAAAAATTGCATAGCTATATTTAATTCTTCTTTAGACGAATATGAAAGTATGCCAGGATGGGATAATTTATTATTTAAGGAAGAATATGACGCTATACATTTTATTGTAACATCATGCACAAATAAAATGTTTGTCCTAAGAATCCATCCAAATTTATCCAATTTGAAAAATGAACAAATCAAACAATTAAAAAAATTAGAAGAACAAAATTTTAGCAATCTTTTAATAATATGGCCCAAAGAAAAAATCGACAGTTACGCCCTTATGGATGCATGTGAAAAAGTAATTACATTGGGATCAACAATTGGAGTCGAAGCATGCTTTTGGGGTAAAGTGTCAATTTTGCTTGGAAGATCTTTCTATGAAGATTTAGATTGTTGTTATAAACCAAAAAACAAAAAAGAAATCATAACTCTTATTAATTCAAATCTTAAACCACATAATCCTGAAAACTCTTTACCTTATGCATACTGGCGAAATAGATATGGACATAATTTTGAACACCTTAGAACAAGTTCCCTTTCCGATTATAAAATGAAAACAAAATACAATTTTAAAGAAAAAATACAATTAAAATTTTTAGATCTAGCCTTAAAGTTCACTGAAAAAAATCCATCTAAACAAAATGCGAAAAATTAGGAGGAATTTATGCAAAAAAAAATATTAGTAACAGGAGCCGGAGGTTTTATCGGCCATCATCTTACAAAATATTTAAAGGAAAAAGGTTACTGGGTTCGTGGCGTTGATATCAAACATCCAGAATATGAAACATCGGCTGCCGATGAATTTGAAATTCTAGACCTCAGAAGATGGGGAAATTGTTTACAAGCAACACGCGGAATTAATCAGGTCTATAATCTAGCTGCAAATATGGGTGGAATTGGTTTTATAGAAACTCACAAGGCGGAAATTGTACATGACAATATTTTAATTAATATTCACATGTTAGAAGCCGCGAGAATAAACAAAATAGAAGAATATTTATACACATCTTCAGCATGTATTTATCCCGGATATTTACAAAACACTCCAAACGTCACTCCATTAAAGGAAGATGAAGCTTATCCAGCAGACCCAGAAGATGGATATGGTTGGGAAAAATTGTATACAGAACGAGCGTGCCGTCATTATAGAGAAGATCACGGGTTAAAAACACATATCGTTCGTTTCCATAACATTTATGGACCTCTTGGAGAATATGATGGTGGTAGAGAAAAATCTCCTGCCGCAATATGCAGAAAAGTTTCACTCGCAAAACATATTGATTCAATAGAAGTCTGGGGCGATGGAACACGAACAAGATCATATTGTTATATTGATGACTGCGTTCAGGGAATCTACAAACTTATGCAATCAAACTATTATGAACCTTTAAACCTCGGCACCGATAGACTTGTATCAATAAACGAGTTGGTCGATATCATTGCAAAAGTTGCTAATAAAAAAATTGACAAAGACTACGATCTCACAAAACCTCAAGGCGTAAAAGGCAGAAATAGCAATAATGATCTTCTAAAAGAAATTTTAGATTTTGAACCTAAAACATCATTAGAAGATGGACTTAAAATAACATATGACTGGATTCATTCCGAATTAGAAAAATCAGGTAAAATAAATTCAGAAAATATTATACCCCTAAAGGCTAAAAATGTTGAACATCAAAGGTAAAAAAGTTTTAGTAACTGGTGGTGCAGGCTTTATAGGCTCACATACTGTTGATGCGCTTATAGAAAACGGAGCCGATGTTGTTATTGTTGATAATCTATCAACAGGAAAAAAAGAAAACCTAAATCCCAAAGCAACTTTTTATAATGTAAACATCGCTGATCCTGAAATAGAAAATATTTTAGAAAAAGAAAAGCCACAAATTATATATCATTTTGCATTTTATGTATTAGTCCCAAAATCTGTTTTAAATCCTCTTTTAGATATGGATTCAATAGCAGGAACAATACGAATTTTAAACAAAGTTAAAGATCTCAACATAGAAAAATTCGTTTTTGCATCGTCTGGATTTTTGTATGGAAACACCCCAAAACTTCCGGCCAAAGAAACCCATCCTATTGAACCAATTTCGCCATATATTGTTTCAAAATCAACAGTAGAAAACTATCTTAAATTTTATAAAAATGCTTATAACCTCCCATACATAGTCCTAAGATATCCTGCCGTTTATGGGCCACGACAAATAACTGGTGCAATGTCAGACTACATTAGAAAGCTTGCAAAAAATCAACAAGCAGAAATGTGGGGAGATGGAACAAAAACAAGAGACTATTTATTTATAAAAGATGTGGTTAAGGCAAATTTACAGTGCTTAAGCATAGACAATAATCATCCAAATCCTGTCTTCAACTTAGGAACAGGAAAAGAAACTTCACTGAATTTTTTATATAATAAAATAGCCTCTGTTCTAAAAAAAGAACCTAAACCTATATACCACGAAGACAGAATTGGAGAACAACTAAGATATTGTCTAGACAATTCTAAATTAAAAAAAGAAATACAATGGAAACCAGATTATTCTTTTGATGAAGGACTTCCTTTTACAATAGAATTTGCAAAAAACAAAAACTTTGAAATCTAAGGGTTTTATATGAACAAACCACTTGTAAGTACAATTACGCCATGTTTTAACATGAAACGATACCTTAAAACCTTTTTAGAATGGCTACCAAAACAAACCTTTTTTGAAAAATTAGAAGTTGTTCTCGATCATAACGAACCTGATGCAGAAGAAATTCAATGGGTAAAAGAATTTCAACAACAATATCCTAATCGTTTAAAACATATCATAGTAGAAAAAGTGGACCCTATTGGCACATCAATGAACAGGTGCATCAAAGAATCATCAGGAGATTTTTTAACAATTTGGAATATAGACGATTTGCGAACAGATAACTCAATTGAATTACAAGCAAACCTGTTAACTAACAATTCTAATCTTGATATCGCCTATGGTAATTATATTGTTGTAAATGAATTTGGAAAAACTACAGGGAAATTGATCGAGCATAAAGATATACCTCGGTCAGAGCTTACTCGCGGAATGATAATTGGACCTTTTTTTATGTTTAGAAAATCTCTTTGCGATAAAGCAGGATTTTTTGACGAACATTTAAAACAAGGTCCTGACTTCGATCTTGCAATAAGATTAGCAATTCACGGAAAAGCGGAAATGATTTCTGAAGGTCTTGGGTATTATTTAAACGAAAGAATGGGAGCAAGTACTAGACCAGGAACTCTTCAGCCTGTTGAAAGAATAGTTATTGAATTACGATATGGAATTTATGACGAAATTGATTATTCATTCTTACCGCAAGCAACTCAATACAATTTTCAAAACATTTTAGAATTTGGACAATGGAATCATATTTCAAAATACATTCCAAATTACAAAGATTTTATAGAAACAAGAAAAAAGAAATGGTTCAATGCAGGTATAAAGAATTACTCGAAAATTATTTCAAAAGAAAATAATACCTTATATAAAAAAACATGTCTTCTTAAATCACACGTAAAACATTTTTTCGCAGAAAAAGGACAATGAAAATAATCGCACTAGTTCCAGTTAAAAACGAAGCTTGGATTTTACCAACCTTCCTTTCATCTGTTAAGCCCATATCAGATAAAATAATCGCACTTGACGATAACTCAACAGACGAAAGCAAAAAAATATTGGAACAAAACAACGTTCTTGTCTTACCATTTAAACAAAAACAAAACATACAATCACCAATGTCCGAACGCAGAAAAATCCTATTAGAAGAAGGAAGAAAACAAAAAGGTACTCATTTTATATGGTTAGATGCAGATGAAGCTTTTACAAACCCTTTTATAAAAAATTCAAAAAATATTATCCAAGCAATGAAACCGGGGCAAAAACTTGTCATGCAATGGCTTGCTCTATGGAAAAACACTTCTTATTACAAGAATGACTCTAGCGTTTGGAGTAATAATTATAAAGATTTTATTTTTTGTGATCATCCAGAATACGACTTCGAACAAAAATTTCTTTCCGAGGCCAGAACTCCCGAATCAACAATACCAAGCGACAATATTAAAATAAATATAAATCAAGGGGCTGTTCTACATTTTCAATTTGTTTTTTGGCAAGGTTTTCAAATTAAACAAGCATGGTACAGATGTTTAGAATTAATTAAAAAACCACAAAACGCATTCAATATAAACCAAACATATAAAATTACACTTGATGATAAGAAAACAAAATTATCAAAAATGCCAGACAATTGGGTAAAAGGAATTAAAATGCCATTAAGTGAAAGTAAAATCAAAACGCTTTCCTTATTAAAAGAAATATCCGCCAGATTTAATCAATACGGTATTCTATTTTTTGAACCACTTCAAATATGGCACGTTCCAGAATTATATAATGAATTTGTAAAAATAATAGGAAGAAAACCAAGACCTATTTTAAAACCTGATTTACACATCAGAGTAAAAACACAAATAAGTAAGTTAATACCTCGCAAAATTAAAAATCAAATTAAAAACCTAATACAAAGATAAAAATATGTACAAAAAAATAAGAATTGCTTTTATAAAATTTGGAGGTCTTTCTGTAGGAGGCGCAGAGCGTTGTCTTCAAATAATAGCTGCAAACTTACCTAAAGACCAATTTGTAATTGATTATTATTATTGTGATGCTGCTCCATATATTGGCTCTAATTATAAACATGGAGATACCAATCAGAATCATTTAAAATATATGCGAGATAATAATATAAACCTCATAAAATTTCACGTCGGAGCAAAGGATATAACAACACCAACACACGATTGGGTGAACACAAATTTTTGGAAAGTTTTCGACCACCAAAAATACGACCTCGTACAAACAGTAAAAGCAGGTCCCGCGGAATATCCTTATTATTTAATAAATTTACCTATAGTAGAAATTGTTGGTATTAATGCTGGGGTAGATTTAAGTCCTAATATCGCATGGAGCATACATCCTGCACAATGGCAAAAAATCCGATGGGTTAAGCAAGGTGGTTCTTGTAAAAAAAGTTCCGTCATTCCTGTTCCTGTTTTTGAACCTTGCACTAATGAAAACCTTAGAACACAACTTAATATTCCTGAATCAGCAATTGTTGCAGGATTTCATCAAAGACCTGATTTTAACATTTTTAGTAAAATTCCATTGCAAGCATTTGCAAAAATAAACAACTCAAATCATCACTTTGTAATAATGGGGGGAAGTAAACTTCATCGAGATCAAGGGAAGCAACTCAAACTTAAAAATGTACATTTTATCCAAGCAAGTGGAGATAATGTACTAATTTCAAAATTCTTAAACACGATCGATATTTTTGCTCATGGCAGAAAAGATGGTGAAACGTTTGGAATCGTTTTTGCAGAAGCTATGATGCATGGCAAACCATGTCTTTCTCACTGGAGTCCTGTTTCAAATGCACAACCAGAAACTATGGGTCCCGCTGGTTTGTTCGCAACTGACTTAGATGATTATACAAACAAATTGAAATTGCTTTTTGAAAATTCAGAATTAAGAAACAAGCTTGCATCCAAAGCACAACCTCATGCAAAAGAATATTACTCTCTTGAAAGTTGCATAGAAAGATTCATTAATATTTATTATAAAGTTTTAAATAAAAAATATTTAACAACAATATCCATCCCTACTTCATACGGACAATCACCATTAGGTTTTCTATATGCAGGAAAATTGGAACAACCAGACCACATAGCAAATCATGTAATGAAACAAACTATACCTGAAGAATTTGATTTACATATTACAAAGTTTTTTTTGCCCCATATTTCAACTTTTATAGACATTGGATCAAACACAGGTTTGTATGGATTAGTTGCGGCTAATGAAGGCAAAAATATTTCCGTTCACTGCTTCGAGCCTCAACCTGATTGTTGTAAAACATTAGAAAAAACGATATCACTAAACAATTGGGAGAAAAAAGTATATGTGCATCAACTTGGATTATCAAATAAACCCAATATATTAGATTTACAATTAACGGGCACTGGTAGTTCTTTTTTCCATGAGTTCAATAATAATCCAAGTCTTCCAACAATAAAAGTTCCTGTTGACTCACTAGATAATCAAATAGAAAAATTAAATATTAAAAAAGTAGATTTTATAAAAATTGACGTTGAAGGACTTGAGCAAAAAGTCCTTGAAGGATCAATCAATATTCTAGAAAAAGATAAGCCTGTATTATTTATAGAAGTTGCAAAACAAATAAAATCAAGAAATTTTAAAAATCCATATTATATAACAACAATAAACCTCCTTAAAAGTAAGGGTTATATAGTATTAAGATCAACTGAAAAGAATACTCTAATACTAAACGAATTAAACACATCAAATGATGGGATATCCATGTATCTTTGTCTCCATAAAAACCATCATAAAAAATGGCTTTCTGAAATTCACAATTGGTGTTTTTTATATCGAAGAACAAAAATAAAACAAAAAACTTTCATATTTGCAAAAAAAATCACAAAAGCAGTCATACATCCTAGGTGGGCAATAAAAAAATGTTATGCAAAAATTTTCCAAAACAAATAAAGGGAGCAAGATGACTCCAATGATTAAAAAAATTCTTCTTCCTGTAAAAATAGGCTGGAAAACACTCTTGTACACAAACAAAAAAATGAAATGTTTTTTGCAACAAACAAAATCAAGTTATAAAAAACATGATAAAAAATTTAATGAAACAAACTCTCTTGAAGATCATATACAAGGATACAATAAATTCGAAATCGAAAAACAATTCAACCATCCTGAATCTAAATTTGCAGATCTATTAGATAAACATCCCACCATTAACCATACAGCAATAGATATAGGATGCGGAGCAGGATGGTTATCTGCAAAATTAAGCCCCAAATTTCATAAGATTTTTGCAATTGAACCATCGGCCTCAGGAATAGCCATGGCAAAAAAAATTTTCCCTGAAAATAAATATTTTAATATCAAATGGATTGTTGGTTTTGCAGAAAACGAGCTTCCTAAAATAGAATTGGACCAACCAAGTTTTTTTGTCACAGGATGTGTTTTAAGCCATTTAACAGACAAAACAGTTAAACAAATTTGTACTTCAATTAACCAAATCGCTCCAAAAAAGTCTATTCTGGCATTTACAGAATGCTGGGGAAAAGAATCACATGATTTTATGTGGCATATCAGAACCAAGGAATGGTGGCAACAAGCTTTGCCAAGTTGGGAACTAGATTTTCATGGCCCAAACATACAAAATATTCCGGGGAGACACAAAGGTTTCCACGGAATAAAAACTAACTAACAATGACTAGATTAACAATTCTCACTCAACCGACAGGCTTCACCCTCTTATTAAAAAAGCTAAAAGCAATTGTTTCTTTTATTAAAAATAAAATTTTACAAAAAAAAGTTTTTACGCCAAAACAATTTGGCGGGCCAATTGCCGTAAAAGAAAGCCTTATAAAGGGTCTAAATAAATTAAATATTAATTTTAATTATAATCCAAAATATATGAGAGATATAAATAACACAGTTGTTGTTTTATCGGGAATAGATGCTTTAAAACAAGCAATCAAGTTAAAACGCAAAGGAAAAATTAAAAAATTATTGGCAGGACCAAACTTAGTTGTTCTCCCCCGCGAGCACAATAGGATTTTGGGAGCAAAAGAAATTGATGTTTGTATAGTCCCTTCTGAATGGGTAAAAATTGCTTACGAAGAAGATGAACCAAATCTTATAGGAAAAATAAAAATATGGCCCGTAGGAATAGATGAAGTTTTTTGGATGCCTCAGTCAAAAAAAACTAATAATGTTTTAATATATGAAAAAGCTTGTTCTAAGAATATTGTTTCGGCTGTAAAAAAAATTTTATCAAAATACAATCACAATATTATTCATATAAAATATAATTCTCATACTCAAGAAACATTCAAAACTATTTTAGATAAAAGCTCTCTGGCTATTTTTTTAAGTAATGTAGAAAGTCAGGGAATAGCACTTACTGAAAGTTGGGCCATGAATGTTCCCACAATAGTTTTTAATCCCCAAGAACTAACAATATATGATAAACAATATTCCTCTGTTTCATCATGTCCCTACCTTACAAAACAAACGGGAGCAGATTGGAAGACACTTTCAGAATTTGAGAACATAATAAAAAATATAGATTCTTTTATAGATCAATTTTCACCAAGAAAATGGGTCTTAGAACATATGACCAATAAAATATGCGCAAAAAATTTACTTGCGATTATAAAATCAAATCAGTAATTTAAATGTGTTTTAACTTATGGCACAAAGGAGAATACCATGATAATTTCAAGAACACCCTTTCGCCTACCTCTTGGTGGTGGAGGAACTGATCTTCCCGCATATTACAGACAATTCGGTGGCTCACTAATTACTGCAGCTGTTAATAAATACATGTATATAAATGTTAATCAGCCAACCATTTTTGACAAAATAAAAATAACATATAGCAAAGTAGAACTTGTTTCTCCTGAAGAAATTAATTCTATAAAACATGAGATAGTTAGAGAAACATTAAAGCACTTACAAATAAAAAATCCTTTAGAAATTCACTCCATGGCCGATTTGCCTGCCGGCACAGGTATGGGATCTTCAAGCTCATATGCCATTTGTTTATTAAAAAGTTTAAACGCACTCATAAAACGTGATCTTTCTGTTCAAGAACTTGCTGAAGAAGCATGCAAAATTGAAATAGAATTAATAGGAAAACCAATTGGAAAACAAGACCAATATATTGCATCGTTTGGTGGAATTATTCAAATGGATATAGACACATCAGGAAAAGTCACAGTCACCCCACTAAATCTTAATCAAGAAATTGTTCACGAACTTGAACATAGGCTATTAATTTTTTATACAAACATAGAACGTGATGCTAACGAAATATTACAGGAACAATCAGATAAAATTAAATCCCCAGACTCTCAAAACTCTGTAGACAAAAATAAAACACAACAAGCAATGCACACAATAAAAGCAATAGGACAAGAAATAAAAAGTGCATTAAAAAAAGGGGATGTTACAACTTTTGGAAAATTAATGCACGAGCACTGGATGACCAAAAAAAGTGTTTCAACAAAAATGAGTAATCCTGATATCGACAATTGGTACAGCACCGCAATAAATAATGGCGCGCTCGGCGGGAAAATTATGGGCGCAGGCGGCGGTGGTTTCTTATTACTATGCGCAAAAGAAGGACAAAGAAAAAATATAAGAACAGCAATGGAAAACATGGGATTAAAATACATGGACTTTAAGTTTGACTTTGAAGGCGCAAAAGTTTTAGTAAATATGCAACAAAATACCAGCTCAATCCAGGCAAACTCTTTTCATTTTTTTCAAAAAAAAACATTCTTTCAAAACCAAATATAAAAATATGAAAAAAATATTAATAACAGGAGTCGCCGGTTTTATAGGTTCAAACTTAGCCGAGCGCCTTTTAAAAGAAAGTAAATATCAAGTTATTGGGATAGATAATTTGTCTTATGGCGTTAAAGAACAAATTCCTGACGGCGTAGAATTTCATAGATTAGACATTCGTTCAAAAAATATATATCCAATTTTTGAAAACATTGATTATGTTTTTCACCTTGCCGCAAAAAATTGCATCTCTGATTGCCAGAAAGATCCAGTAGAAACAACAGATATAAATATAACAGGAACAATTAATGTTTTTGAAGCTTCACGATTAGCAAATGTTAAAAAGATAATTTACGCAGAAAGCGCTGCTGTCTATGAAGGTTGCACCAAACTACCATCCTCAGAAAAAGAAAGCGCTCCTGAAAGTTTTTACGCCATCAGCAAAGAATCCACAGCACTACTTGCCAACGCATATAAAAGATATTTCAATGTTGATTCAACAGCGCTACGATATTTTTGTGTATATGGCCCTCGACAAGATTACAGAAGAACAATTCCACCACTATTTAGTGCATTCATAATTAATTTGTTACAAGGCAAAACACCAACAATATATGGAACCGGCGAAAAACGAAGAGACTTTGTACACGTTGATGATATAAATGATTTCCATATTCAATGCATGGAAGATAAAACAACGAACAACCAGGTTTTTAACTTAGGCAGCGGTAAAAGTTATTCTGTAAATGAAATGTACTCAATGATATCTCAAATTTTACATTCTAATTTAAAACCAATATATAAAAATGATTTACCAGGTGAAGCTCTAGAAACTCTAGCCGATGCATCTAAAGCAAAAAATATTGGTTGGAAGCAAAAAATAGATATCATCACCGGCATTCACTCAATGATCGATTACATAAAAAATGAAATGATTAAAGGGAATATAAAAAGTAACAATGAAAGCATTAATACTTGCAGCAGGCAAGGGTTCGCGCCTAAAGAATGTAACAAATAACACTCCAAAACCAATGGTTCTGTTTCAAAACAAACCATTATTGCAACACAACATAGAACTTTGTAAAACGTATGGCATCAAAGAAATTTTTATAAACACCAGTCATCTGGCAAATAAGATTACAGATTACTTTGGTAACGGAATAAAATTTGGTGTTTCCATAACGTATTCCTATGAGCAAGAACTCTTAGGAACCTCTGGAGCATTACTCAATTTCAAAAATTATCTATCTCAAGAACCATTTTTTGTTTTGTATGGCGATAACGTTTCACAATTTAATTTGCAATCGCTAAAAGAAAAAGGTGAAAAAGAAAATACTATCGCAACAATTGGTTTTCACCATAGAGAAGATATAGAAAATTGTGGTGTTGCTGAATTTAATAAAAATAATAAAATTACAAAATTCATAGAAAAACCAAATAGAAGCGATACAGAAAGCAGACTTGTTAATTCTGGAGCATATTTTTTAAAACCAGAAATTTTTAAATATATTACATACGGTTTTTCTGACTTCGGAAAAGATATTTTTCCATTACTACTTAAAAAAAACATTCCTATGTATGGCGTTTGCAGCAATAAAAAAGTATTAGCTTTTGACACAGAAGAACTATTACAAAAATCCCAGAAAGATTCTTTATGATTCTTACCGGTAAAAATGTTGTAATTACTGGTGGAGGCGGCGGGATAGGCTCTGTTGTCGCCAAAAAATGTAATGACGAAGGCGCAAATATTATACTTATTGGAAACAATAAAAAAGAATTAGAACAATCTGGTCATTTTTATATTGTTGCCGATGTTTCTTCTGAAATAGAAATAAAAAACGCATTTGAAACAATTTTAGAAAAATACAAAACAATAGATGTACTTATAAATGCCGCAGGAATTCAACCTCCTATCGGAGTATTTTCAACCAATGATCTTTCTTCTTGGGAAAAAAACATAGAAGTAAATCTTTTTGGAACTATACACACAACATATTGCGTTCTTCCACTAATGAAAAAACAAAAACACGGAAAAATTATTAATTTTTCAGGAGGAGGCGCAACCGGACCTCGTCAAAACTTTTCTGCTTATGCATGTGCAAAAACAGCTATTGTTCGTTTTACAGAAATACTCGCAGAAGAAATAAAAAAAGATAATATAGATGTAAATGCAATCTCACCAGGAGCAGTAAACACCAAAATGCTGCAAGAAGTTTTAAATGAAAAAGAAAACGCAGGAAAAGAATACGCTGATGCTGTAAAAAGAAAAAAACTAGGCGGAACAAGTCCTGAAATTGCAGCAAACCTTATTCTTTTTTTAAGTTCAGAAAAATCCGATGGAATAACAGGAAAACTAATTTCCGCGCCATGGGATCCATGGAAAGATGAAAAATTTCAAAATAAACTACGAACAGAAAAAAATATATACACATTACGTAGAATAGATGAAAAATATTTTTACGAAAAAAAGGAAAAAGGTGAGTGATAAAAAAACAATCGGTGTTATAGGACTGTGGCATCTAGGCTGCACCCTTTGCGCATCATGGGCAAAACTTGGCAACAAGGTTGTTGGATTCGATCACAATTCAAATATTGTAGACAATCTACAACAAGGAATTCCTCCGATCTTTGAACCAAATCTTTCTGAAACAATAAAAGAATCTGTAGAGAAAAATCTTCTGACTTTTTCCAATGATATAAAAAAATTATCACAATGTGATTTTATATTTCTTTCGTACGACACGCCAGTCGATGATAATGATTCATGTGATACTACAATTTTGAAAAATGCAATTCTTGAAATTAGAAACGTTATGAAAAACGATTCTATTATTATTGTAAGTTCACAAACTCCTGTCGGAACTTGTAGAGATTTAAAAACAAAATTACATGAACAAAATACTACCCTTGATCTTGCCTATTCTCCAGAAAACTTACGCTTGGGAGAATCTATAAACTGCTATTTTAATCCTGGAAGAATAATACTTGGTACTTCAAACAAAAAAACCGAAATCAAGTGCATAAAACTATTCGAGCAGATAACTAACAATATTATCTCTATGGGACTTGAAAGTTCAGAGATGGTAAAACATGGTATAAATTCCTTTCTTGCCACAAGTATAGTTTTTGCAAATCATATGGCCGACATTTGCGAGTTCACTCAAGCAAATATAGAAGATGTGGTAAAAGGAATAAAATCCGATCCAAGAATAGGACCTAAAGCATACCTAACTCCAGGAATAGGTTTTTCTGGTGGAACACTAGGAAGAGATTTACAAGCTCTTTCTTCTATAAATAAAAAAAACAAAAAAAATGCAACTTTATTTGAAACTATTCATAAATATAACACTGAAAGAAAAGTTGTAATCGTTAACAAAATACATGAATTACTAGGAAACGTTGTGGGCAAAACAATAGGAATTCTTGGTTTAACATATAAGCCGGGAACAAGCACCTTGAAAAGAAGTATTCCTTTAGAAATAACAAACGCTTTGTTAGAAAAAAATGCTAACGTAAAAGTTTATGATCCCAAAGCGAATTATTCAGAATTATCATCAAAACCTAATTTTGAAATAATGCCAAACATAGAAAAGCTATCAGAAAAAACTGACATAATTGTTTTACTAACAGAATGGCAAAACTTTAAAGAATATAATTGGAACCTTGCTGTTAATAAAACCAAAATCAACATGTTTTTTGATACAAAAAACTTCTTAAATAAAGACGATATGGAAAAAAGCGGCTTTAAGTATTATTCGATAGGAAAGCAGCTATGAAAAAGTTACATAAAAAAACAATAATTATTACTGGCGGCAGTCTTGGAATTGGCCTTGAAGTAGCAAAAACATGCGCTAGAGAAGGCGCCCAAGTAATAATTGTAGCAAGAAATGAAAATAATCTTTCTGCTGCGGTTAATGAATTAAAACAGATTTTCGAAATAAATCACCAATCATATGCTCTTGATGTTAGCAACCTTGATGAAGTTCAAAAGTTTAAACAATGGTGCATAGACAAAAAATTTAAAATTAATGGACTCGTTAATTGCGCTGGAGTTTACGGACCAATCGGAAAAACAACAAATGTAGACATGCAAAAATTTACTCAAGCAATTAAAATAAACTTTCTTGGAACAGTTTACATGTGCAATGCGATTGCTCCGCTTCTACAATCTTCTTCTCGTAAAAAAATTGTAAATTATTCTGGCGGCGGTGCAGCTTCACCTTTTCCAAATTATTCTGCATATGCAACAAGCAAAGTCGCTATAACTCGTTTCACAGAAAATTTATCTTTAGAACTTACAGACGAAAACATTGACGTCAATTGCATTGCGCCAGGATTTGTTGTAACACGATTGCACAAACAAACACTTGAAAAAGGAAGCCAAACTGCTGGTGAATCATTTTTTAAAAAAACAAAAGAACAAATAGAATCTGGCGGAACATCTCCAGAAATAGCCGCAAATTTAACAGCGTTTTTATTATCTGAACACTCCGATGGAATTACAGGAAAATTTATTTCTGCTCCATGGGACCAATGGCAAGATGAAAAATTTCAAAAACGTTTACGCACAGAAAAAGATATTTGTTCATTACGAAGAATTGATGAAAAGTATTTTTTCCAGACAAAACAAAAAACAAAGGTTGCTATAATTGGTTGTGGTTTAATAGGTAAAAAACGCGCTATCGCGCTCAGTAACACCGATGAATTAGTTGCATGTTGCGATACAAATTCCGAAATTGCAGAAAAGTTTTCTAAAGAATTTTCATGCAAAGCATACACAAACACAAATGATCTTTTTAATAAAGTTGAATGCGATATTGTTGTCATTGCTGTAGTAAATAAATATGCAACAGAAATTGCAATACAGGCTCTTGATTTGGGAAAACATGTTTTAATTGAAAAACCTCTTGGCAGAAATTCAAAAGAAGCACAAACAGTTGTTGATTCTCAAATAAAAAATGAAAAAAAATATAATAAAAAACTTATCGTAAAAGTTGGTTTCAATCACAGATTCCATCCACACATTTGGAAAGCAAAGCAATTACTTGATGATAATAAAATCGGCGCGCCAATAATCATTCGCACACATTACGGACATGGCGGAAGACCTGGGATGGAAAACGAATGGCGCGCGTCAAAAGAATTCTGTGGAGGTGGAGAACTTCTTGATCAAGGAGTTCATATTATAGATTTATCCAGATGGTTTGCAGGAGAAATGAAAACTGTTTACGGAAAAGCAAAAACAAAATTCTGGGATATGAAGGTTGAAGACAACGCATTTGCGCACATGGTTTCTGAAAATGATGTTGATATTCAGTTTCATGTAAGTTGGACAAACTGGAAAAATTCTTTTTCGTTTGAAGTTTTTGGAACACATGGATACTTAAAAGTAAAAGGACTTGGGGGGCATTATGGTCCAGAAACATTAGAATTTGGAACAAGAAAAAAAGAAGGCGGCAAACCAATTATCGAAACATTTTCTTTTTCAGAAAAAGATGTCAGTTGGGAACATGAATGGTCAGAATTTAAAAACGCAATTAAAGAAAACAGAAACCCAATAGGAAATTCCATTGACGGCCTAAACGCAAATAAAATTATTGATGAAATCTATAATTCTCAAGACAATCTAAACTTTATTGAAAACAAAAATGAAAAATCTATTTCTCGATAGAGATGGCATCATAAACGAAGTTATAATTAGAAACAATAAAGTAAGTTCACCTAGGACTTTTGAGGAATTCAAAATAAGAGATGAATTCAAATTATTTTATGATCAAATTAAATCATTGAACCTTAACATTTTTGTTGTTTCCAACCAACCTGATATTGCACGAAGTTTAATGGATAAAAAAGTTTTAGAAAAAATAGATAAAAAATTATTTAAACATTTTAATTTTACAGAAATTTGTTATTGTACTCATGATGACAAAGATCATTGTCCATGCAGAAAACCAAAACCTGGTTTAGTTTTAAATCTTTTACATAAATATAATTTAAACAAAGGAGATTCTTTCCTTATTGGGGATAGTCATAAAGACATTTTTGCAGGCAATAACGCTGGAATTAAAACGGTGCTCCTTAAAACAAGTTATAACAAAAATAATGAATGCTTTCCGGACTTTACTATAACAAGTTTCCTTAATATAATGGGCACACTTATTAAGAAAGGTATTTAATGGAAAATCCTCAAAAAAATATTTCTCCTTCTAAAGAGATATTCTCTTTTTCTCAAACATTTCTTCAAGAATGTTCCGATGCCATTAAACAAATTAATGCTAACGACATTGAGAATATGGCAACAGTTCTAGCAGAAACTCGAGACAAAAAAGGCCGTTTGTTTATTATAGGTTCTGGCGGTGGCGCAGGAAACGCATCACACGCTATTTGCGATTTCAGAAAATTATGCAACTTCGAAGCATATTCTCCATACGACAATGTTTCCGAACTTACCGCACGCGTCAATGATGATGGCTGGGATACGACCATTATTAATTGGTTAAAAGGAAGCAACATCAATGCAAGCGATTGTATTTTAGTTTTTTCTGTCGGCGGTGGAAACAGTGAAAAAAATATAAGTGCAAATATTGTAAAAGCAATTGAACATGCAAAAAAAATTGGAGCTAAGGTTGTAGGAATTGTAGGAAAAGATGGTGGAACAACAAAACAAATTGGTGATGCAGTTTCTGTTGTCCCAACTATTAATCCAAAACATATAACCCCTATTACAGAAGGATTTCAAGCAATAATTTGGCATCTTCTAGTGTCGCATCCAAAATTAAAAATTAATCAAACAAAATGGGAATCAACCAAATAAAAAGGAAAACTATGATCAATCCTGTAAAAAAATTAAATGTAAAAATTTTTGCTGATGGCGCAGAAAAAGAAAAAATGTTAGAAGCTTCAAAAAATCCTATCGTTGCAGGATTTACAACAAATCCAACGCTCATGAAAAAAGGCGGCGTAACAAATTACAAAAAATTCGCTTTAGAAATTTTAGAAGTCATAAAAGACAAATCTATTTCGTTTGAAGTATTCGCTGATGATTTTGATGCTATGGAAACACAAGCAAAAGAAATTGCATCATGGGGTGACAATGTATACATCAAAATTCCTATCACAAATACAAAAGGCGAATCATCTCTTCCATTAGTAAAAAAACTTTCTGATTCTGGTGTAAAATTAAATATCACCGCAATCTTTACACTAAAACAAGTAGAAGAGACCGTAAAAGCATTAGAGAACAGTAAAGGGGCATACGTTTCTGTTTTTGCAGGAAGAATTGCGGACGCAGGAATTGACCCTGTTCCTATGATGGCAAAAGCTCTTGAAATGTTAAGCGTAAATCCAAAATTAGAATTACTTTGGGCAAGCGTACGCGAAGTATTTAACATTATTCAAGCGGATCAAGTTGGCTGCCACATTGTTACAGTTCCAGACAGCCTGATTAAAAAACTTTCAAATGTCGGAAAAGATCTTGATGAGTTTTCATTAGATACAGTAAAAATGTTTTATAATGATGCAACATCAGCAGGATTTAGCATCTAACATTTCTGTTTTAGATTTAAAAAAGCGGTACATAATTTTTATGTACCGCTTTTTATTTAAGTTTGTTTTTTATTAATCTTAAAGATGTGATCAATGTAGGAAAATACGAAACATAATACCTAACCCCAAAATGAAATCCTAACGCCCCACACATTCTTGCTTTTTTACAGCATCGTCTAAATTCAAAATAGTTTTTTGCATAAAAATTTTTACCAGCAAACTTCTTATAAATTCTGTTATATATACGGTTGTGATCAACATCATTCACATCTTTTAATGCATAATAATAAGTCAGCTCAGAAAAAATAACATCTTTTTCAAAACATTCAGAAAGCTTGTTATTGTGATGCACGCGATATTTAACTAATGGCTCATTAACTGAATACACATGAAAGTGTTTTGCTATTCTAAACCACAATTCAATATCTTCAACGTGAATCATGTGATCTTTAAATATTCCGGTTATTTTAAAAACATCTTTTTTAATCATCACAGACGACGCTGAATTTATAACGTTGTCTTCGTCAAATAATCGTTTTAAAATATTTCCCGATGTTGTAATTTTTTTCAAAGCAATATGGTTTCCGTACTCATCTATTTCTTCAACCCACGTATGAACCATTCCCAATTTAGAATCCGTGCAATTGTTAAAAAACTTAATTTGTTTTTCTAATTTTTCAGGCAACCAAACATCATCATCATCAAGAAAACAAATGTAATCACCTGAGCTTTTTTTTATTCCTAAATTTCTTGCTCCAGATATTCCCCTGTTTTCTTGATAAAAATATTTCACTCTAGAATCTTTTAAATATTTTTCACAAAAGTCTTTTGTTTTATCTTGCGAGCCATCGTCAATAATCAAGAGTTCAAAGCTTTTATATGCTTGATTTAATACACTTTCTATAGCTTCTTCAAGAAAGCCTCTTGTTTCACCATTGAAAGTTGTAATAATTACCGAAATTTTTTCCATTATTTAAAATCTTTTCTCATTTTCTCTGTGCTACAAAACACCATAAAATTATGTTAAGATTTTTTATCTTACTTATAAAAACATAACAAAATAAAAAGGTTCTCACGATGGAAAAAATCTATTCAAAATCAAACCCCGGAATTTTATTACATATTATTTATCGCTGCGATGAAGTTGAAGAGAGAACAAACGTTGCACCAGATGATGCATTTCTTCAGCTGGCAACAATGAAGTTACAAAAAGGAAAAACTTTTCAGGCGCATAAACATCTTTACAAAGAAGTTGAGCCAAAAACAATTGCACAAGAATCTTGGATCATTGTAAAAGGAAAAGTAAAAGCAATCTTATATGATCTTGACGACACAATAATCACAGAGAAAATATTATCTCAAGGCGATTGCTCAATAACTTTTAGAGGTGGCCATAACTATTTAATTCTAGAAGATGATACTATCGTTTATGAATACAAAAGCGGTCCTTATCTAGGACAAGAAAAAGATAAAGAATTTATAAAATGAAAAATCAAAATATTCCTATTAAAACAAACTATCAAATTTGGCCAGTTGGAAAATTACCAAAAGAATGGCAACGTCCAGAATTAGACATGTTAAAAAAAGCGGGCTATAAATTGGAAGATCCACGGGATGCCGTTGATATTTTTGAAAAAAAAATTGCTAAATACGCAGGAAGTAAATACGCTATCGCCGTTGATAATTGTACAGACGCAATTATGTTATGTCTGCATTATTTAAAATACAAAGAACAATTAGAAAACGACTCCGAAATTACGGTTCCCGCAAGATGTTACATGTCGATTCCAATGACAATAAAAGCAAATGGTTTTAAAGTTAAATTTGAAGATATTGAATGGCAAGGAATGTACCAGTTAAAGCCAACGCCTATTTGGGACAGTGCCCCACGATTTACAAAAAACATGTATATTAAAGATTCTTATCAATGTCTTTCTTTTCAAATTAAAAAACGTCTTCCAATTGGAAAAGGTGGAATGATCCTCACCGATGATGAAGAATCTGTTAAGTGGTTTCGAATGGCAAGCTTTGAAGGTAGAAATATAGAAGTTGATCAATGGCACGATAACTTCACAGTTATGGGTTGGAATATGTATATGACACCAGAAGATGCTGCACGAGGAATTTTACTATTCGATCAACTGCCAGAAGAAAATACCGACACGCAAGATTATACTATGTATCCCGACCTATCAACACAAAAAATATTTAAATAAAAAGAAAGAATTGTGATGCAAAAAAAGAAAGCTTTTATTACAGGGATTGCCGGACAAGATGGCAGTTATCTTTCTGAATATTTAGTTAGCAAGGGATATGAAGTCTACGGAATCGTCAGAAGAAATTCAACGCCAGAACATCAAGAAAGCAGAATCGACCATCTTGTAAAAAACAATTCAATTCACACAGAATATGGTGATTTGTTAGACACAAGTTCTTTGGAAAGAACATTAAGAAAAATAATGCCAGATGAAATTTACAACATTGCAGCACAAAGCCATGTAAGAATAAGTTTTGACATTCCTCAGCTCACTGTTCAAACAAATGCAATTGGTGTGTTAAATATTTTAGAAGCATATCGTTCTATTTGCCCTAAAGCTCGTTTTTATCAAGCTTCATCATCAGAAATGTTTGGTAATTCTATAGATCCCGATGGATATCAAAGAGAAACAACACCAATGACTCCAACAAGCCCATATGGTTGCGCAAAAGTTTTTGCATATAATATGGTTCGCCACTACAGAAACGCTTACAAATTATTCGCAACAAACGGAATTTTGTTTAACCATGAATCACCAAGACGAGGTTCTAACTTTGTTACAAATAAAGTTGTAAAAGCCGCAGTAAGAATAAAAATGGGACTACAAAAAAAATTAGACCTAGGAAATATGGATCCACAAAGAGATTGGGGCCATTCCAAAGATTATGTACGCGCAATGCATTTAATCATTAATCACTCACAACCTGATGATTTTGTTGTAGCAACAAGCAAAACACATTCAGTTAGAGAATTATGTGATTACGTTTTTAGTAAATTAGGATTGGATTATAAAAAATACATTCAACAAAATCCAAAGTTTTTGAGACCTGAAGAATTAAAATATTTAAAAGGTGATGCAACAAAATTCAAAAATACATTCAAAGAATGGAAGTTTGAATACTCTTTCGAAACAATGATGGATGAAATGATTGAATATTGGAAAAATCATTATCAAAGAGAAAAATCATGCGCATTTTTTACGCCGCAGACTCAACCCCAAATGGAAAAATAAAATCCAACGTTTGGGATATAAATTTACGACAAACACTAGTTGAACTCGGCCATAATGTTATTCAATTTAAATACGATCTAACAAAAACGTTTCAGAATCTTAATAAAAATGATCCTATACAAAAACAATTCATTAAAAAGAATCGTTCTGAAATTTCTAATGCATTGTTGCAACAAATAAAAAGCGCTAACAAAGAAAAACAAATTGATCTTTTTTTTAGTTATTTTTATGACGCGTGCATTACACCAAGCACAATTAATGAAATAAAATCACTCGGAATTAAAACGGTTAATTGGTATTGCAATGCATCATACCAATTGCACTTAGTTTCAGAAATTTCGCCACACTATGATTACTGCTTGGTTCCTGAAAAATTCAGACTAAACGATTATAGAAAACTTGGAGCTCACCCTCTTTATTGTCAAGAGGGAGCTAATCCCAATATTTATAAACCATACAACGTCCCTAAAGAATTCGACGTAACATTTGTTGGACAAGCATATGGAGAACGTCCTGACTATATAAAACATTTGGTAGACAATAAAATTAATATTCAAGTTTGGGGACCTGAATGGCATAATTTTTCAGAAAAATTCAAACAAATTCAGAATAGTTTTTTATTAAATAGTATAAAAAAAGCAAAAAAAATATTTACTGCTAACGGATTAAAAATAATTCAGGAAAAAATAAAAAATGTTTTTGTCCAACAAAACAAAGAAAATAATGTTAAAATGTCGTCTGCTATAATTCCAAATAACATTATTGGACCAGTTCTTTCTGATGAAGAAATGATCAAAATGTATAGTCGTTCAAAAATTAATCTTGGATTTTCAACATGCGAAAATACTCACAAAACAGAAAACCGAATTGTACAAATCAATTTGCGTGATTTTGAAGTTCCAATGAGCGGCGGTTTTTATATGGTTGAACACATGGAAGAACTAGAAGAATTTTTTGAGATCGGCAAAGAAATTGTTTGCTACAAAGACAAAGACGATCTCGTTGATAAAATAAACTATTATTTAAAACATGACGCGGAGCGTGAAAAAATACGCCTTGCAGGACATAAACGATGCTTAAAAGACCACACGAGACACCAAAGATTTACGTCAGCATTTAAACAAATGAATTTGTAAATCATTAGGAGCAAGTAATGATACAAAAATTAAGTTATATCAAAACTAGAATTTTAACAAAAATACTAGAAAAGCCCATTCCAAAAGCAACCGATTCTGATAGGAAATTAATAGAAAAATTACAAAATAATATAAAATCACAACAATCATCAGCAATCAACACCAAAGAGTGGTCTTCATTTGAAAAACAAGTTGCAAGCCTTATAACAACAAAAGACCCTCGTCACTTTTTAAGATGGAATATTATACAAAGCACAATGTTTTCCACAAATCATAAATATACTAGAACTGAATATAAAAATTTAAAATTAAGCCCTAAGTGGAATGTTTGGAAGAAAATTATTAAAGAAGATTTTATTGGTGATCCACTTCCAGAAATAGTATGTCCTAAAAGTAGCGGTAATCGCATACATCATTCCTATCATCTGCATCAATTTGAAGAAACAACAAATACGAGCATTTTAAATTATGATGTTATTTTCGAATTTGGTGGTGGTTATGGATCCATGCGAAGAGTTGTAGACAAGTTAGGATTTAAAGGTATATACATATTATTTGATTTACCTGTTTTTAGCTTATTACAACAATACTATTTAAATACACTAAAAATACAAACAACCAATTTTACAACAGACCAGAATTTTTCTTCTGAAAACAAAACTTATTGTGTTTCTAATTTTAAACAATTAGAAGCCTTACTAAATAAAATTAATACTACAAATAAAAAACGTTTGTTTATCGCAACATGGTCCCTTAGCGAAACACCACTAGAATTAAGACAAAAAGTTGAAACTCTGACCAAATCATTCAGTGCATTTTTAATCGCATATCAAAAAGAATTTTCCAATATAAACAACATCGAATATTTCAATAATATGAAATCAAAAAAAAACAATTTACTTTGGAAAACATGGGAAATCCCACACTTAAAAGGGAACTCCTATCTAATTGGAAACAAATAGATTTTTAAAGAATTTTAGAGGAATAGTTCGTTAGGATTTTTTTCAAACGTCCCTTTCCCAATCTCAACAAACTGTCCATTTTGAATTGTAAAAATTCTGTCCATTTTTTCAATAAATGAAACTCTGTGCGAAACAACTATAACAGTTTTTGTTTTGCAAATATCGTTCAGCGCCAACCGAATCATTTCTTCAGATTTTGTATCTAGCGAAGATGTTGCTTCGTCAAAAATTAATACATCTGGATCTTTTAATAAAACGCGCGCGATAGTTAATCGTTGCTTTTGTCCACCAGAAAGTCGAGAGCCATTTTCTCCAACAAACGTTTGGTATTGTTCCGGCATGTTTTCTATAAATTCACTGGCGTGCGCACGTTTGCACGCGTCAAAAAGTTGCGATTTCTCAACATTCTTTTGCGCATACGCAACGTTTGTTTCTACAGAATCGTTAAACAAAAAAGTTTGCTGACTAACGCTTCCAATTAGATTATGAAGACTGTGTAATTTAAATTTTGTTATGTCGTTTCCATCAACAAGAATTTTTCCTGAAGTCGGAACAATAAATCCAAGCAACAAATCACAAAAGGTACTTTTCCCGGAACCGGATGGTCCAAGCAAACCAATTCGCTCGCCCTTTTTAATTGTTAAATTTACATTCTGCAAAACAGGATTATCCGAATCATAACTAAACGAAATATTTTTAAAATTAATTTCATCATTAAAACTTGGTGCCGTAATTGTACGTTCTTGCAATGCAGGATATGTAATATCCATTAATGAAAAAACTCGCTCCGCCGCGGCAAGACCATACTGAACTTCTGCATACAAATTCACTAAACGTTTTATTGGTTGATACGCCAACAAACTCGCCGCAAAAAATGATGTTAACTGCCCCGGTGAGATACTTCCGCTCAAAACTTGTTTTGCAGCAATATAAAAAACAAATCCCGCGCCAAGCATAGCAACCGCTTCCATAAATGCAGGACCTAACGCTTCGATTTTCACATTGCGCATCACCGAAGAAAAATAACGTTGTAATTTTTTAACAAATCGATCTTTTTCAAAACTTTCTGCATTAAAAATTTTAACTTCTCTTATTCCCACAAAAATTTCTTGCAACACAGAACTCATTGAACCCATTTCACCTTGAATAGATCTTGATGCCGCTTTTACCGCGCGCCCCATGTATAGAATAGTTATTCCAATAAATGGCGCAATAAAAGAAGTCATTAACGCTAATCTCCAATTAGCAAAAAGCGCAACACTAATTAATGCCAACGCTTCGAACAAACTTCTTACGCCATGTTTAACCGCATTAGAAGATGCGTTTTGAATGTGCGCAATATCATTTAAAAAATGCGACATCAATTCACCGGTATGTTTTTTTTTATAAAAAGAAAGCGGGAAATAAATAATTTTTTCGAATAAATCGGAACGAATATCATTCACAACTCGATTGCCAACCCAATGCATGTAATATGCAGAGATGTACATAAAAACACCTTTGAACGCAAAAAGCGAAACAAAGACGATAATAAACGGAATAATTATTTTTGTATTATGATTTACAAAAATATGATCAACGGCATGTTTTAATAAATAAGTTGGTGCGGCTGCAAAAAGACCAAACAATGTCGCTGCAACAATAGAGGTCAATAATCGCTGCCAATATTTTTTTGTATACGATAAAATTCGTTGCAGGCTACTCATAAAAAAACTCACAAAATAAAATTGTTATAAAAGATGAATATGATTCGCGTCTATATTAGCGTGAATTTAAAATAGAATAAAGGGGAAACGAAAAAGATAGGCTTATTTAGCTAATTCTTCTTTTATGCTTTTTACAACACAAACACTACATGAATATTCGGTAGCAACAGAAAGAGACTGTTCATTAATAAACTCTAGTTTTCGTTGTATTTTTTCTATATCTCGATCTCTTTTTTTTAACTCTTTTAATAAAAGATCGCATTCAGAAGAAAATTCTTCAAATAATCTTACATACCGAACAAGTTCTTTTTTTCCAAAGTATAGTAGGCTGCTACGATCTTCTTTATCTAAAACACCGTCAATACGAGAAATATACCCAGCAATAATCTTCGCCTTCACGTTCACCCCATCTCTTATATTTGAAACATGAAATCTTATACTTTCAACAGATTTATCATCAAATACACACTGCTCTTGTCCCATAGTCTTTAATGCCTCAACACTTTCACCAAAAGTTGCTTCTCTTGGTTTTGTTCTCCAACTAAGAGAATGCAAACCACAAGTGACTATGGATAAGAAAAAAACAATAATAATGCCAATTTTTTTATTCACAATATTCCCCCCAAAGGAACTCTTAATGAAATATAAAACACTTAAAATATAACTAATTATAAAATACTCTATTAATTATATGTAAACAACCGCCCCCTACCGAGTGTTACTACCTGTAAATTGGAAACTTCTTACAAACTTCTATGACTTTGCCCTTAAGTTTACTTAAAAATTGATCGTCATTACGTTTTGTAATTGCTTCGTGAACCCATTGCACAACCTGTAAAACATCTTTTTCTTTAAATCCACGCGTTGTGATTGCAGGCGTTCCAATTCGAATACCGCTTGTAATAAACGGTGATTCTTTATCAAACGGAATTGTGTTGCGGTTTAAAACAATGTTACATTTTTGTAACGCTTCTTCGACTTCTTTTCCCGTAATACTTTTTCCTGTTAATCCATTTCCCGCATGTTCGGAACCTTTTAAATCAATTAAAAACAAATGCGTGTCGGTCCCGCCCGCAACAATTCTATAGCCTAAATCTTTAAAAGCGCCCGCCATTGCTTGTGAGTTTTTTACAACCTGTTGCTGATATGTTTTAAATTCATCTGTTAGCGCTTCTTCAAATGCAACTGCTTTTGCAGCAATTACATGCATCAACGGTCCGCCCTGACAACCGGGCATCACAGATTTATCAATTTTTTGTGCAAAATCACTTTTACAACAAATAATTCCACCGCGCGGCCCGCGCAACGTTTTATGCGTTGTGCTACTTACAACATCTGCAAATGGCATAGGATTTTGATGGATTCCCGCCGCAACTAAACCAGCTATGTGTGCCATATCAACAAATAATAGTGCATTATTGTTTTTAGCTATTTTATGAAAACGTTCAAAATCTATGGCGCGCGAATACGCAGAAGCTCCCGCAACAATCATTTTGGGTTTGTGCTGCTGGACCATAATTTCAACTTCATCATAATCAATTTGTTCTGTTTCTGGACTAACACCGTATGAAACAAAATTGAATAACTTTCCGGAAAAATTAACTTTATGTCCGTGCGTTAAATGTCCACCTGAACTTAAAGACATCCCCAAAACCGTATCGCCCGAATTTAAAAAACTAAAATAAACGGCCATGTTTGCGGTTGAACCGGAATGTGGCTGCACGTTTGCATGTTCCGCATTAAAAAGTTTTTTACAATTATCAATCGCAAAATTTTCTATTTCATCAATAACTTCGCATCCGCCATAATATCTCGCGCCCGGATACCCTTCAGCATACTTATTTGTTAAAACGGAACCGGTTGCACTCATAACATTTTGGCTGCAATAGTTTTCAGATGCGATTAAATTAATGGTTTGTTCTTGCCGAGCCTTTTCCGCCTTTATTTTTACAAAAACATCACTTTTCATATAAAATCCCATTTTTTGTTAATTTTATTTTAACAATTATTGACTATTTGAATTCATACTTGTCATAGTAATAGTGTAAATTGGTTCAAATAAATGTAACATGCTGCCGTGCATTGTACAATGTAACTCGTTTTGGGGAAAGGAGAAATCATGAAAAAAGTTGTTTTAAGCCTTGCTCTCTCACTCGGAATGTTACTTCCGACGGTTATGACCACAGTCGTTCGAGCAGACAGTGATGCTGCTTGGGGTGCACTTGGCGGTCTTGCTGTTGGTACCATGATTGGTCGTGCATCATCTGATAGTGGTCGTTCAAGTCGTGCCGAATCAGAAGCACGTCGAGCACAAGATCAAACGCAACAATTAAGACAAGAACAAAATTTACGCAGAGATATGGGAATGCAACAAAGATCAAGTTCTACAATGATGATTCTTATCTCGTTAATCGTATTATTATTCCTTTCAGTTATTGGTCTTGGTGTAATGTTCCTTAGAAAGAGATAACTATGAAATCAATAATTAAAAAAATACTTATTTCTGTATTAGCTTGTTTAGTTCTATCCACACCATTGCAAGTTGAAGCCTGGCGGCGACATCATCATCGTCGCCACCGCCATCACAATAGTGCAATCACAGGTTTTGGTATTCTTGCTGGCACAATGATTGGTGCTGCAGCTGCTTCAGAAAGAAATAAAGCGATACGAGCTAAAGAAGAAGCTTTAAGAGCTCAAACGCAAAATGAACAATTAAGAAGAGAACAATTAATGAGAAATGAAATGGGAATGTATGGCAGAACAGGTTCAAACATGTACATCCTTATTTCTTTCCTTATTTTACTTTTCTTAATAATCCTCGGTTTTATCGTTTTTAGTCTTCGAAGACGCAAACGATTATTTTAAGGAGAGATGATGAAAAAATTAATAATAGCTACACTCGCTTGCTTAGTATTAGCCACACCGCTACAAGTTGATGCGTGGAGTCGTCATAGACGTCACCATCGTGACGGATACGGAATAGGTTTTGGTATGCTAGCCGGAACCATGATTGGTGCCGCTGCAGCTTCTTCACAAAGGCCTAAGACTGTTATCATTAAACAAGAAGTACCGCAACCACAAGATCAACTCACAGTCGCACGAAACGAAATACAAAGACTACAACAAGAAATTAGAAGCTTACAAAGTGATGTAGCAACACTTAAAAATAACGAAAAAGATTTAAAAAATGACATAAAAGATAAAGACAAAAAAATAGACGATTTTAAAGATAAAGTACACGAATTAGAGATGAAGAATTTAGAACTGAAAATGAACGCTAAATAAAATTTACCTATCAACATCTCTCTCAATTAGGATGGGCGCTCTTCTTGGGCGCTTTTTCCTTTTAAAATCGAATCTATATAGGAATAAATTGCTTTTTTTCAACAATATTCTATTATTAGGGGTAGTTTACTTAGAGTTTGTAATAGAAAATTAAATTTTAATTCAGTCTAAAGAGGTTTTTGGATGATTGCAACATCAGATTTTAAAAAAGGTTCCACCAAAATAGTACGGAATAATGAACCTTGGTTAGTTGTTGAATTCCAACACGTAAAACCAGGCAAAGGTGGTGCTTTTGTTCGAACAAAACTTAAGAATTTAATTTCTGGACGAATCCTTGAGGAAACATTCCGATCTGGTGAAAAATTTGAAGAACCAGATTTAAGCTACAAACAAATGCAATATTTGTACGAAGATGATTTTTATCACTTCATGGATCAGGCAACATTTGAACAAACAGAATTTAACAAAGAACAAATTGAATCTGTTAAAAAATATTTATTAGAAGAAACAATTTACAACGTGGTTTTATTTGAAGAAAAACCAATTGCCGTTGTACCTCCTATGTTTATGGAACTTAAAATTACTTCTACTATTCCCGGAGTAAAAGGAAACACCGCACAAGGTGGAAGTAAACCAGCAACACTAGAAACAGGACTAGTAATTCAAGTTCCATTATTTATAGAAGAAGGTGAATCAGTAAAAGTAGACACTAGAGACGATTTATATATTGAACGTGTTAAGTAGGAACACATTCAAAGGGCTGTAGTAGTAATTGAAGAAATAAAAACATTAAGAAATAAGCATGACGATATGAACGCTTAATGGAAAGTTATAAATAGAAGACTCAGCCTATGAATAAGAAAATAAAGATACAAGATCTTTTAAATGAAACAGTTACTGAAAAAGAAAAAATAAATACTTCTGATTCAGAAAAATATAGTCCACTAACACCAAAGTCTCGTAGAGATCTACGAACACTTGCTTTCTATTTTATTTATTCAGCAGATCGTTTCGATTATTCCGAAACAACTGAAGACATTATCAATGTTTTTTTACAAGAATTTAACATCGACATAGAAAAAGATTCATTTGCAATTCAAGCCGCAACAGGAACAATAGAGCAAAGAAATGAATTGGATGTTCAAATTAAACCTCTTTTAAAAAACTGGAAATTTGAGCGATTAGGATGCTGTACAAGACTTATATTAAGACTCGCCCTTTGGGAGCTTAATCAAAAAGATGCCGTTCCAGGAATAGTAATCAACGAAGCCATTGAATTAGCAAAAGCATTTGCAGAAAAAGATGCATACAAATTTATCAACGGCCTTCTTGATGAAGCATTTAAAATCATTCACAAAGAAAAAACTTCACAAAAAAAAAACTCTAAGTAAAATTTAAATCAAGTAATCAAAACCACTTCATTTAAATTTTATTAAGGAAACTTCATGAATATCTCAAATAAACTTTTTTTTATTTTAGGTCCATGCGTTATCGAAAGCGAAACTCATTCGCTAAAAATTGCAGAGTTCTTAAAAAAACTTTCAGAAAAGTTACATTTCTCACTCATTTTTAAAAGTTCTTTTGATAAAGCAAATAGAACTTCATTAGAAAATTATCGCGGAGTCGGAATAAAAGAAGGACTCAAAATTTTAGATAAAATTAAAAATGAGTTCGATGTTCCTGTTATAACAGACATTCATGAAGCATGCCAAGCAGACGAAATTGCCAGCGTTGTTGATGTATTACAAATTCCTGCGTTTCTTTGCCGACAAACAGATTTACTTATCGCAGCAGGCAAAACACAAAAAACACTCAATGTTAAAAAAGGACAATTTGTTTCACCGGAAACAATGGAAAAAGTTATTAAAAAAATAGAATCAACCGGTAATAAAGATATTTGGTTATGCGAGCGCGGTTATACATTTGGATATAATAATTTAGTTGTTGATTACAGAAATTTTCCGATCATGCAAAAATTTGGGAAACCATTAGTTTTTGATGCAACTCATTCTGTGCAACGCCCTAGCGGACAAGGTGGTTCTTCTGGTGGAGACCGATGGCTCGCGCCACATCTTGCTGCTGCCGCAATTGTTCAAGGAATTTCTGGACTCTTTTTAGAAGTTCATGATGAACCAGAGAAAGCGTTGTGCGACGGTCCAAATTGCATTAGAACATCGCAAATAGAACGCTTAATAAAATATTGTATCGATCTTGATAGTTGGGTAAAAAGTAATCCAGTTCCAGAAGTTAGTTAAAAAAAAGATCACCAATTTCAAACAAATGTTTCGCGATAACAGGATTATGCATCTGTTCATGCGAAGGATTTCCAAACTCACGAATTTTTAGTCTGATATTAAATAAACGATCTTGTTTTGGATAAAAACGTTTATACATTCTTCCTATCCTTTGAATCTTGTCACCAAAAGAAAAAAGATTATACACATTTTTAATCACTTCCATGTCGGGAGCGTAAGTAACGGTGTCAACTGGCGTTGCAAGTAAATATGCTTCATCTATTTTGTATTTTTTGTTTTTTTTCTCTTTTTTATTCCAGAAAAATCTTACGCTATTTAAAACCGTTTTTGTTTTTCTAATCGCTAACCACGCATTAATCGCCCGTTCTTTTACACTCACAAAACTTCTTGTCTGAGCATAACTTTCTATTAAATCTAACGAAGAAAAATGTTCATCTAAAAAATCCAAAATCTCTTTTTCATCTGCATCTATGTTTTCAAACGGATCAAACAAAAGCTTACTTGCAAAATTAATAACGTTCCCGCCATGACTGTGTCCAACTAAAATAACTTCTTCTTCTTTAGGATAACTAACTATTAACTTTGCCAACGACTCTGCACCCTTCACTCTAGCTTTGTCGTTTAATCTTCCCGACCACATAAAAGAAACAAGATGATGTTTTTTTAGAAATGCCCGTTTTTCTAATTCTTTATAAAAATCGCCACCAGGACGATACCAATCTTCTTCTTTAGCAAATGTTCCATGAACTAAAATAACAACAGGATTTGCGGAGGTTAAGATGAAACAAGAAAAAAGAATAATACAAAATCGCTTCATTACAAACTCTCTTTATAATATCCTCTTAGGAAACTTTCCCCGCCGTATTTTTTAGTATTTTAATAGTTTTACTATCTTAATGACAACAAAAAAAGAGGCCGGCATTTTGCCGGCCTCTTTTTTTTTAAGTAAAATTCTATTTAGTTCGAATTCTTCTCTGGCATTAACTCAGAAAGAACTAATGTCGTTTCTTTTGAAGATTTTTCTGGAAGTGTATAAAGATCTCTAACTTCAAACAAATGTTTCGCAATAATAGAATGATGCATTTGCATATGTGTTGGATTTCTATGTTCTTTAATCTTTAACCGAATATTCCATAAACGATCTTGCTCAGAATACATACGTTTGTATAATCCACCAACCGGCTGAACCACATCCCCCAAGGAAAAAATATTGTATAAGGAGCCAATAACTTCCATATTAGGAGCATAATAAATTGTCTCAACAGGAGTAGCAAGTAAGTATACTTCATCTATTTGGTATTTTTTTTCTTTTTTCTTTCCCCAAAGCCTTACTTTTTTCTTTTCTAGAAAGCTTTCTTTTTCTTTTAAAGCAAGTTTTATCTTTCTAATGGATAACCACGTATCAATAGCTTGTTTCTTCATATTGATCTTGCTTTTTGTACCAGAAAGTACTATTGCATTATCCAGCGAAGAAAAATGTTTATCAAGAAAATCAGAAATGTCTTTTTCACTTGCATCTATGTTTTCAAAAGGATCAAATAAAAGCTTGCTTGCAAAATTAATCACATTTCCGCCATGACTATGGCCAATTAAAATAATTTTTTCATCTTTTGGATAACTAATAATTAATTTTGCCAAAGATTCTGCACTATTTATCCGTGCCCTTTCTCCTAATCTTCCAGACCACCTAAAAGGAACAAGAACTTGTTTTTGTTTAAGCGCCTGTTTTTCTAACTCTTTGTAAAATTTACCACCGGGGCGATACCATTTCATTTCTTGAGCCAATGTTCCATGCACCAAAATAACCACGGGACTGGCACTAACAAAAATGGCAAAAGAAAAAAGAATGACACACAATTTTTTCACAAAAACCCTAGTGGTTAATTATTTTCAACATACAACTTCTTTATCACAATAAAAAAAGAGGCCGGCATTTCTCCGGCCTCAACTTTTTAAAGCAATATTCTTGTTAGTTCGAATTCTTCTCTGGCATTAACTCAGGAAAAACTAAAATCATTTCTTTTGCTGCTGTTTCTGGAGCATCGGAACCATGCACTGCATTATTCCCGATACTTGTTCCATATAACTTGCGCAATGTTTTTTCTGAAGCTTTCTCTGGGTCAGTATCACCCATTAAATCACGCCACGATTGAATTGCATTTTCTTTTTCCAAGACCATTGCAACAACAGGACCAGAAATAATGAAATCCACTAACTCTTTAAAAAAAGGTTTTTCTTTATGTACCGCATAAAACTCTTCTGCTAGTTCTCGTTCCATTGAACCAAGTTTTAAACCAATAAGACTAAAACCTTCTTGTTCTATTCGATCAAGAATTTTACCAATGCGTTTTGCGTTAACAGCATCAGGCTTGATCATTGCATATGTTAATTCCATAGCTCCTACTTCTCTTCTTTTTTATCTTTTTTAACTGGCTTACTATCATCTTTCATGCGTTCTGCATGATCCATAAGTGCTTGTTGTAACGCACTTTTTATTCCGCTAGTACTCTCAGCCACTCTTTTTGTTTCTTTTTTCTTTGGTGCTACGCTTACTTTTTTCTTTGGTGCAGCAACAACAGCTTTCCTTACAACTTTTTCTTTAGCTATCTCTTTGCTTTCCGCTTTTTCTTTCAGCGCGCGCACACTTAAGCCAAGCTTTCTTTCATCTTTGCTTACTTTGATTACTTTAAATTGGGCTTTGTCGCCAACTTTGATCACATCATCAACTTTTTCTACTTCTTTATCTGAAAGTTCAGAAATATGAACTAGTCCTTCAATCCCAGAATCAAGTTTTATGAATGCACCAAAATTAGTAACTTTAGAAACAACACCTTCGACAATTTTGCCAACAGGATATTGTTCGTCAATATTTTGCCATGGATCGTTTTCTAATTGTTTAATACCAAGTGAGATTTTTCTGTTTTCTGTATCCATTGCAAGAATAACAGCAGATACCTCATCACCCTTTTTGTAGCGATCGCCAGGATGAACAATGTGCTCAGTCCAAGAAATATCGGAAATATGAACAAGACCATCAACGCCATCATACAATCTAACAAAAACACCAAAGTCAGTAATGTTACTAATTGTTCCAGTAATATTTTCACCAACCTTGAATTTATCTGCAACAACTTTCCATGGATCGTCGTCCAAACGCTTAATACTCAAAGACATTCTTCTGTTGTCTTTATCAAGCGCAACAACAACTACATTAATTTCAGATCCAACAGAATAATGTTTTGATAAGTTGCTAATACGTTCTGTCCATGAAATTTCAGAAATGTGAACAAGGCCTTCAACGCCTTTGGACACTTCAACAAATAAACCATAATCGGTAATGCTTGAAACACGACCTTTGATATTTGACCCAATTGGATATGTGCCTTCAACATCTTTCCAAGGGTTAGATTCAAGTTGCTTAATACCCAAGGATATTTTTTCATGATCTTTATCAAAAGAAATTACTTTAACAGTAATTGTTTCACCAATTTTTACCAGTTCGCTTGGATGTGCAATTCTGCCCCAAGACATATCGGTAATATGAAGGAGTCCATCAATACCACCAACGTCAACAAAGACTCCGTAATTGGTAATATTTTTAACAACACCCTGCAAGACTTGATTTTCTTCAATAATTTCAAGTGCTTTTTTCTTATCTTCAGAACGTTGTTCTTCTAAATATTTACGACGCGACACAATAACATTGCCACGTTTTTTATTAACTTTTAAAATTTTACAAACAACTTCGGTTCCAACAAAATGATCGAAATCGGTTACACGTTGCATGTCAACTTGTGAACCAGGTAAGAAAGCTGGAATACCAATGTCTACGCTTAAACCACCCTTAACTTTGTTTGTAACAATACCACGAACAGGTTCATCTTCTTCTGCTTGAGAAAGAATTTTATCCCACGCTTTTAATGATTTTGCTTTTTGATATGAAAGCCCAACGCCTCCGTCTTCGTCTTCAATTCTATCGAATAAAACTTCGATATCATCACCAACTTTGAGTTTTTCAATTTCAAAGCTAGAAAATTCATATAAAGGAACGATTCCGTCGGATTTAAAGGAAACATCAACAATAACATTGCTGTTATCTTTAGAAACAATTTTACCGGTAATGACTTTACCTACTTTAAAATTGTTAGCGATTTTCTCATACTCTTGTTCCATCTCTTGACGTTGTACATCGCTTATTTGACATTGCTCATCAAGCAACTCTAGATCTACCATTCTGTCCATTATGGTACTGTTATCATCTTTAAGCATCTAACTGCTTCTCCACATATAGTCCCGCAAAAAACTTTTGACAAAAAACTTTTGTGACAAAAAACTTTTGCAAAAAACCAAAGCTAAAGGGTTTAAAAAAAAATTAAGCAACTAATGTAGTCACTTAAAAACACAAATATGTACTGAAGATACCAATAAATTTTCCATTTAGCAAATAAAAACGCCTGTAATGAAGGGGGTAAAGCTTAACTCAGCCTGCCGGTAAACTTAAAATTGCAGGCGGAATATGTTTTGTGTTGTGATTCGTCCGAATACCTTCCAGAAGCAGACAAACGTTCAATTTTTACTTTTTTAATACCACGAGCATTAGAAAGCGACTGGCAAAATGTAACCACTTCTTTGTTATCGAAAGCTGTTCCATCTATCTCTATTTGTTGATATTTGTAAGTTTGCGCGCCCTTTTTCTTAGATTTCGAACTAACTTTAATAGTATTTACAACCGTATGCTCAGGAATTGTTTCGGCAAGCGCAACCAACAAACTCTGGTATTTTTCAAGATTTTCGCGCCGCTGAACACATTTTTTATTCTTTTTTGCAAGCGAAGCTACTTCTTTTTGTTGAGAATGAATCTCTTTTGTCTTCGCAACTAAAGTTGTTTCCTCTTGGACAAGCTCGTTACTTTTTTGTTGGAAAAGTTTCAATCGCGCCGTTCCTTTTTTTTCAATACATATAAATGTAGCAAGAAACACCACAAAAAAAGCTCCCGAAACACAAAGCCATGTGTATGGTTGTTTTTGTTTTGGCGGGCGAAACTCATCAAAAAAATCTAATTTGTTCTTTAATTCTTTTTTAAAAATACCCACATTCCCCTCTTCATGTAAAAGTGAACCACTTAAAAGTGAATCACTAATAATTTTAGAAATATTCAAACCTATTTTGCTCATGCATAACGAAACCTGCAAAACAAATAATTGTCTTTTTTTCTCTGAAAAGTTTTTAATGAACGGAACACTTACTACCACGTCTTTAAGCGTCCGTTCGGTAAAACCCTTCGACAGGCTCAGGTCGAACGGGATACCTCTGAAATAAGAAGTTCGCGCGTTTTTTATATAGGCCATAACATGTTTAAAAATAGTAGAAATATTATACATCCCCCCGCCACTAATTTCCCCTCTGTCATACTCAACATGCTGTACAGAACTAATTGCAGTTTTTTTGAACAAACCAATTATTAGCTCATCCTCTTTTAGTTCAACATATAAAAATTTCATGTACCCCCTAGAAAAATATTAACCAATCAAAATGAAAATGTTTGCAAAAGTTCTAGTGAAACTGCTGCGCTTTTTTCTTCTAATTCCTTTTTCGTTAAAATTCCAGGTTTTGCACCAAACGAACCAATCACAGAAACGGCATTTATCATTCCATTACACAAAGCTTTCTCTTCTTTCTCGCCACGAATAATACTTGCAACAAAACAAGAACCAAATGCATCTCCCGCGCCAAGCGTATCAACCACTTTTGTTTCCAAAGAAGGATGAAATAATATTTTTTCTGGTGTTGCAACGTAAACACCTTTTGAACTATCGGTCACCACCACATACTTTGGTCCCATTTTAAAAATTTCTAAAAAGAATGTTTTCAAACAAAAAGAAACATTTTCGTTCGAAATTGGTTGATACAACAAACTTGTTTTTTCATCAGAAACTTTGCCTTTTTTAAATACGTCTTTGTATCCATCCCCTTTTTCCACCAATGCCGCCATAAATGTTCGCGCTTCCGAACTATTTAAAATTAAAATATCAATATCTTTTAACGAATCGCGCAACACCGACGCCCCGGTAGAAAGTTGGCTTACTCCTGGATTAATAGCAACAGGCTTTTTATTTTTTTTCGCGACAGAAACAATTTCGGGTAAAAGTTGCGATGCTTCTAAACTCAACGAAGTTATGTAAATATGATCAACACTTTGAATCGCCTTCAACGGAACGTATTCTTTTTTTAAAAAACGATTTGCTCCGCGATGGGCAAAGATAGTTCTTTCTCCGTTAACAGAGTTCACAACAAAAGAACGCCCCGTTGGTTGATCTTTTGTTGTAACAATATTTTCTGTATTTATGTTTTCTGCTTTTAAATCTTTTAAAACATGCGCGCCCGCTTCGTCATCGCTCACAATACAAAAACAAGTTGTCTCGCAATCCTGCCTGCTAAAAGTTACCGCCGAATTTGTCGCGCCACCACCAGAAAAATACGATAAATCTTCTACTTCTATTTTTGCTCCCGACTCAAAAAGCATATAACTCAGTTCGCCAGAACTTTTTGAAATCTTCATAGAATCCGCACCGTGAAATCGAACGTATATATCTTGTGTCGCCCCACCAATTGTTAAAACAGTTTTTTTGCTTTTCATTGGTAACCTTATTTATTTTTTTATTTATAGCATGTTCATACCACCGACCATTGTATGAAAGATTTATAAAAAAGATCTATAAAAACAAAAAGCCACCGGTGATGCCGGTGGCTTTATTTTTTAACTCTAACGTTTAATCAGGAAGTAATACATAATCGATTACTTCTTTGACATCATCAACCCAGTGAATCTTAACTCCTTTGTCTGCTCCATCTAATGTTTCTAGGTCCGCCAGATTTTTCTTTGGAATAATAACATGTTTTAAACCATGTTGTTTTGCAGCTAATATTTTTTCTTTCAAGCCACCAATTGGAAGTACTCCACCTTGAAGATTTAATTCACCGGTCATTGCATAATCACCGTTAATTGCTCGGCTTGTGTATACAGAAAGAATAGATGTCAAAAGCGTTATTCCTGCCGATGGACCATCTTTAGGTATCGCTCCCGCTGGAAGATGAATGTGTAAATCGCAATCTGTAAACATTTTACGATCAACACCAAATGCATCTGCGTGAGAACGTGCATAAGAAACAGCAGCTTGTGCAGATTCTTTCATTACGTCGCCAAGTTGTCCGGTTAAAATTAATTTACCAACACCTGGCATCAACACTGCTTCCACCTGCAACACTTCACCACCGTATGGAGTCCATGCAAGTCCGTTAGTTACACCAACTTTACTTCTGTGATCTATTTCTTCTGTTGGAACTCTTCTTGGTCCCAAATATTCTTTAAGATTCTTTTTGCTAAAACAAATATTCTTTTTCTTTTCTAAAATTCCTCGTGCATATTTAGAACAAAGTTTTTGAATATGACGTTCTAATTCACGAACACCAGATTCTCTTGTATATCCATCAATAACTTCTGAAATTACTTCTTTATTAATTTCAACACCTTTTCCGTCGAGACCAGAAAGTCTAATTGCTTTATCAACCAAATGGCGTTTTGCAATTTCCGCTTTTTCTTCTTGTGTGTATCCTGCAAGTTGAATAATTTCCATTCTGTCTCTTAATGGTCCAGGAATTGTAGATAAATCGTTTGCCGTTGTTATAAACATAACTTTTGAAAGATCTAAATGAACACCAAGATAGTTGTCATAGAAAGTTGAATTTTGTTCTGGATCTAAAACTTCTAGCAACGCTGCTGAAGGATCACCCTTTTGTGAGCTTCCAACTTTATCTATTTCATCAATCATTAATATTGGATTACTACTTCCCGCTTTTCTAAGTGCTTGTACAAATCTACCAGGAAGCGCGCCAACATATGTTCTTCTGTGTCCACGAATTTCTGATTCATCGTGCACGCCACCCATTGATATGCGCGCGAATTTTCTTCCCATTGCTTTTGCAATAGATTTACCAAGTGATGTTTTACCAACTCCCGGAGGACCGGAAAAACATAAAATTGGAGATTTACAATCAGATTTAAGAGCAATGACAGAAAGTGAATCTAAAATTCTATCTTTAATTTGCACTAGACCATAATGATCTTCGTCCAAAACTTCTTTTGCATTCGCGATATCAACACTGTCCTTTGTGAACACATTCCATGGCAATGCAAACAACCATTCTAAATGATTTCTTAAAACGGTCGCTTCTAATGAATCTGGACTAGTTCTTTCTAAACGCCTAAGTTGTCTGGTCGCTTCTGTTTTTGCTTCTTCAGGCATATCAAGTTCTAATAATTTCTTTTTTAATTCATCCATATCAGATTCAGGGTCGTCCCCGAGTTCTTTTTGAATCGCTTTCATTTGTTCGCGCAAATAATATTCGCGTTGCGATTTGTTTATTGACTCTCTAGTTTCTGTTCGAACTTTTTCTTCGATCTTAGAAACTTCTTCTCTGCTTTCTAAATATGCTTGAACGGTTTGAATAACATCATCGACAGAATTCTTTTCTAGTAAACTTTGAGCTTCTTCAACTCTAAGGTTCACGTGCGAAAGAATAAAATCTATCATTCGTTCAGGATCATTAAACTGAGAAATAAGTGCATTAATGTCATCACCAAAAATTCCACCCATTTCCCCATTGCGTTCAAGTAGTATAATTAGTTCTCTTACTTTTTTTTCTAGATTTTCTTTACTTAAACTGGATTCCTTCATTTCTTCAGGAATGATTTTTACTCGTAAGATATCTTCTTCTTGTAAAATATCTTGAACCGTTGCTTTAACTACGCCTTGAACAAGAACTTTTAAACCTCCGTCTGGAAGTGCCATAGTTCTCATTACATTTGCAACTGTTCCTACTTCGTATAAATCGTTGATCCCTATAGGACCTTGATAACCATCTTCCTGTGGCTTGGCGGCAAGTAGAATTACTTTTTTAGAACCTTCCAAAGCCTCATTAATCCCCTTTATGATTTTCTCGTCCATCACCAAAAGAGGAACAACCATGTTTGGAAAAATAACTACATCCATGGTTGGTATAACTGGTACTATTGATGGGATTTCTTCGAGATTTTTTTTCTTCTTTACATCTTCCATTGGCCCCTCCCTTTTCTATAACATGCTGTAAAGACAACTTTACTTAAGCTTGCACGTCCCCCTAAGCTTTTGCGAATCACCCTTTTGTTCTTGTATATTCTAGACAATTAGTAATTACCAAAGCAAGAATCTAGATAACGAAATAAGTTGAATACGCAAAAACAAAGCTGGAATACAAACAATTTATAATTTTGATATCATAGAAGATGCTCATTAGATTCCAAATAAAAAAAGTAAAAAGGAAATTGATGGCTACAACAAAAATTAAAATTAAAGATATCGTTAGAAATTTTATTCAGGGTGAAAAAGAATTACACGTTTTAAAAAATGTTACATATGAATTTAATCAAGGAAGTTCATATGCAATTACCGGCGCATCCGGTAGCGGTAAATCAACTTTGCTTCATATAATTGGCGGCCTTGACTCTCCAACTTCTGGGGAAGTAATAATTAATGAAAAAAACATTAAGGCGTTAAAACAAAAAGAAAAAGAAAAGTTACTTAACCAGACACTTGGTTTTGTTTTTCAGTTTCATTATCTAATTAATGAATTAACAGTTTTAGAAAACATTACACTTGTTGGTAAAATTAACGGAATGTCTAAAAAAGAGGCCACCGCGCGCGCGGAAAATCTTTTAAAAACCGTTGGTATTTTGGATAAAGCAAATAGTAGCCCCGACGAACTTTCCGGCGGAGAACAACAACGCGTTTCTATTATCCGCGCCATTTTTAACAAGCCACAATTTTTATTAGCCGACGAACCAACCGGAAACTTAGATACCGAAAATGCAAAAGGAATTGTTGATTTACTTTTGCAGTGTCAAAGGGAATGGGGAATGGGGATTATTTTGTGTTCGCATGATAAACATGTGTATGAGAGAATGGAAATGGTTTTGCGGTTGGAGGATGGTGTATTACACACGCCAGAACAGCCATAAAGGTGGCTATAATCCAAAGGCTTCAAAGTCTTCTTTACTAAAACGAAAGGTCGCTCCTCCATCTGTCATGCTAGACAAGAAGGATTTAAGCCGTTTAATTCCTTCTTTATCACTAATCAGAGGCATAAACACTTGATTAAAAAACATAGCTGCCCCATATCTTCCTTTATCTCTTATCCTGTCTCTTACCCCATCAAATGTTACAGTCTTTATTGCCACTCCATCCTTACTATAAATGGTATAAACACAGAAAAACCCATCTTCATAGCTATTAATTGCAAACAGTATCTTTTTAGAATCATACCCATTAAAAAGTCCCGTAATACCGTCATGCATCATACTGAGATTTCCAAAACAAGCTTCTTCCTCACAAAAACAATGTATTTTCAAACAATCCCGAGCATCCACAAATGATGCCGTTTCACAAACCAGCCCATTTGCAGGATCATAAGTATACTCAACCAAAGCCATGCAAATAGTAGCTTTCCTCAACCTATCTAAAAATTCATATTGGGACATTGTTCCGTTGTCTCGTAATCTTCTAAGACGACTCAATCGGCCATTAAAGGCGGTGAGTTCACCTGAAACATCAATATTGGGCGCACCACTTGCTCCCCCAACACAAAAACAAAGAACAGAGAATAACGCGAATTTTTTAATAAAAGACATCATCTTAATTACCCCTAACATTACAATAAGAAACCCAAAAATACTTTTGATATTCAACAAAGATATATAACTTTTTATTTTTAACAACAAAAAAGATAGGCCCGCATAATACCGCGGGCCTTCCATAAATAATTTATAAAAACTTTATCGTAAAAATTGTATATCTTCGACTGTTTCACGGAGCAAGTTAATCCAAGGCCATGTCGACTCACTATTGTCACAAAAATCGAGAACCTTTTCAATTTCTCCAAATTCTTTGATCAAAATACTGTCTGGTTGTTCTATCTTGCCATGAATAATTATAATCTTAGTTCCTTCGTCGGGTTGGTCTACTTTGCTTTTATCGCAATGTACAGAGCAAATAATTTGTTGATCTGTATTTTTATACTTTTTTTTACATACTCTATCTATTTTTTCACCAACAGCGTAGTTAGATCCCACCATAGGATCGTGCTTATAACCATGATCTTCAAGAAATTGCGTTACGCCTTCAACATTCCATTCATGAATTTTACTTTTTCCCCCTGTTTCTATAGTCACCGGAACGGCAGCAACTCCACCAACAAAACAACAAAGAATAGAAAAGAACGCTAATCTCTTAGAAAAAGACATCATCATGATTACCCCTACGGTTGCGATGATAAACAATAAAAATACGAACAACATGCAGAAATACTACATCTTTTTTTCTTTTCTGCAAACACCAAGTATAATATTCAGGGATTGTGTTTGTTCAAAATAAGAACCGCTCGAAGAAACCCTTCGACAGGCTCAGGGCGAACGGGCTATCAAAAAACAAGGAAATAATTATGAATAATATTATATTTGCGGCAATCGGCGGTGCGGTTGGGTCATCTTTAAGATATGCGTTAACAAAAACAATACAAACGTTTTTAAGTAATACTTATTATCCTTTTGCAACCACCGCAATAAATCTTATTGGTTGTCTTGCATTTGGTATCTTTTTTGCACTTTCAAAAAACAATATTCTTTCAGAAAAAATGATAGTCTTTACTTTAGTTGGAATAACCGGCGGGTTTACCACATTCGCACTCTTTAACTTTGAAAATCTTCAGTTCTTTCAAGACGGAAAATTAAAATTGGGTTTATTAAATATTATTATAAGCTTGGCAATTGGAACATTGTGTATAATCATTGGGTTTAAAGTGAGTTCGTTTATAATAACCGCACTAAAAAACAAGTGATCAATTAATGGAAAAAAAAGCGATTCTAAAAAAGACCATCCAATTTGGTTCGTTCACATTTATAAGCAGAATCCTTGGAATCATTAGAGAGATTTTACAAATTAGATTTTTGGGTATCAGCGCGATGTCCGACGCATTCATAACCGCGTTCCGTATTCCAAATGTATTAAGAAAAGTGTTCGCGGAAGGCGCGCTTTCTTCAGCCTCAATTCCTGTTCTTGTAAAACTACAAAGAAAAAATGATCAGAAATTAATCAACAGCACCATGAGTGCAACATTTTTATTTTTTGAAGGAATTGTTGGACTCATATGTCTTTTTGCTTTTTTATTCCCAAGTATAATTGTAAAAGTAATCGCGCCAGGATTTTCTGCAGAACAAATTTCTTATGCCATCCCGTTTGTAAGAATACTTTTTCCATTTATCTTTTTTATATCTAGTTGCGCGCTTCTCGCGGCAGCGCTCCAGTCAATTTATCACTTTTTCGCACAGGCATTTGGCCCAATTATTTTAAATATATTTTATGTAAGCTCACTACTTACCTGTTTGTACTTTAATAAAGACATCCTATTTTTAAGTAAGGGAATTATTCTTGGCGGTGCTGCAAATTTTCTGTTTCATCTGATTCTTTATTTCACGTACAACTTTAACTTTGGCAAAATTACACGCGCAGCAATCGAGCAATTTAAATTAATTCTAAAAAAATTCCTGCCTTGTTTGCTTGGTGTTGGAATCGTAGAAATTAATATGTTTGCAGACACCATGATTGTTTCTTTCTTACCAATCGGTTCCACATCTTTACTAACATACGCGACCAGATTTATTCAGATGCCTGTTGGAATGTTTGCAGTAGGGTTTGCAACAATATTGCTTCCTTATTTTTCTAGAATCGTTTTATACGCACCAAAAAGATTAAAGTTCCATTTATTGGAAACAACAAAATTTGTAACGTGGGTGGTAGCACCGACAATGTTTTTTCTTATGTTTGTTTCTGAAAAACTTTTCTTCCATTTGTTCTCTGGGAAAGCAACAGTTGCACAAATTATAGAAACCAAATTCGTATTGATTGTATACGCAACAGGCCTTGTATTCTTTTCTTTAAATAAAGTTTTAGTAAATATATTTTATTCTTTAAAAGACACAACAACACCAACTATTGGCGCAAGCATTGCCGCGGTTGTAAACTTTGTTTGTAATATTATTGGGGTTTATTTCTGGGGATCTTACGGAATTGCAACAGGAACCGTTATTTCTGGATTAACACTTACCATTTTTTGTTTTGTTTATTTAAACAAAAAACACGACGTAATTTTTTATGGAAAAAAATATCTTTCGTTCCTTTATAGATACGTTTTTCAACTAGCAACAAGCGTGATTCTTTTTTATATTTCGCATTTCTTTATATTTAAGTATCTACAACAAACACCATATTCTGATTTTTTTACAGCCGGTTTAGGATATTGGTTATTCACAATTCCTCTGTTTCTTCTTACAATGGTATTCATGTTCTTTACAAAAAGATTATACAAGATAAAAATTTACTTCTTAGACATATAAAAAAATCCTTTTAAAAGACAAAGACTTTTAAAAGACAAAGCGTTTAAAAAGGCAAAAGGAGATCTTCGTGAATGCTAAAAGAATTATTCCAATTCTATTCTTATCGTTTTTGTATGCACAAAACTCACATGGAGCTGCGAGCGGTTCGTGGAAACTTAATGAATATAACAATGTAGTTTCTGTAGATCCAAACGCAGAAGAAGAACTTCCGCTCACTCGTTCACTTGAACCAACAAATTCTATTGTATTTGATAAAGAATTTCTTATCGGAACAAATGCATATTATTTAGGCGCGCGAAACAAAGACCAAGGAGCAGCTTCTGTTGTTCATTCATACGTAATCACAAATACAAGTACTGCAATTTTAAATATCGCGCCAGAAACAACAAAAATAAATGGCGCAGAAACGGCTACCGACAATCCTTTGTACAATGCTAATATTTCTGGTTTTGCAGCAATGGGAACAAGTTTGGTTGTTTCTACTTCCACACATAACGAAGAATACACTGCAACACCATCCGGTTTTAACCAACTGCTTTGTAAAATTTCTGATGTAAATGCAGGAAGTACAATTAGTGTTAACACGGTATTTTTAAATGATATAAATGGTGATAACACATATAGCATTACCGCAATTGAAGCAACGCCCGCCCATATTTTTGCGGCGGTAGAAGGAACCAACGCAACAGGTTTTACAAATGCGGGAATCGCACTTGTTTATGAAAGTGCAAATGTTCTTACGCCGTTAAATGCTGTAACTGGTGCCGTAGGAAATTTGGCCAAAGATCTTTCCGAAGCATGGAGCACAAACCAATCTGTTGTTGCAATAAATGATTTACATTGGGATGTAGCAACATCTCGTCTTTATGTTGCACTAAATATTACAAGAGCATCTGCAGCTGCAACAGCACAACTTTCTGGTCTTTTAGTTGGAAGACTTACCGCAGGAACAATCAACTACAAAATTGAATTTGAACCAGCAATAACTCTTAGTCTTTTCCCAGTAAATGATGCGACTAGAATTGTTGGATTTAGACAAGACAACACAACAGCAAACCGTTGCGCGATTCACAAAGTTAAAACAATGCACACAAGTACAAATAAATCTTACGTTATTGTAAACGGTGATGTTGGTACCGCGACATCTTTTGAAACTTATGTTTATGCACTACCGATGGTCAGACAAGAATATTCAGACAGCACCGCGCTCACTGTGGCAAACGTTGGAAAAATTGCAAAACTAACCGATCAAAGAACACCGGTTGCAGCGGCCGCCGACATGACTTTAAAAACACACGCCGCGGCAAAAGTTGGTCAAGGCGTTGCGGTTGATAACATAGAAGATATGTTTGTTCTTGGTGATACTGTTTTTGTTTGTCTCGCCGGAAGCACTGCAGATAAAAAAGGAATTTTTCAAAGTACTGCTGTTTTCGAAACTGATGGATTAATTAGAACATGGACGCCATGGCAAAGAGTCATGGGAAGCACCGACAATGTTTACGGTGGAATGCTTGATTACGCAACAGGAAATTATTGGTATTTGTCTGGTTCAAGTAATTCAAACAAAGACACAATAAAAGTTACCATGTGGGGACAAGGCGATAGCGATTTATTAGGGCAACTTTGCACAACACTTCCAACAGAATTGCCACAAACATACGCCGGCGTTCATCAACTTTTTGATTTCGATGAAAAAACAACCGGATTTGTTACGGACGAATTTTCTATGATGGTTGCAACCGGTTATCAAAAAGTTGTCGTTATTCAATCCGGAAAAGACGACACTGTTTTCACTCCTCTCGCAGGAAGCGAATTTAATTCTACAAACTTTGCTACAAACACTCGTGTTTTTGAAACCACAGCGATTCAAAATATTGGTCCAGTATGTTGCTCAGAAATTTCTAGAACTTCTGGCGCAACTGAAGGATGGATTTTTGTTGGTGGATATGGAGGCTGGGGTGTACTTAGAAATAGCACAAGCGGAAACGGCTGGGACGCATCAACCGGATTAAGTGCGCTTTCAACTTTAGATACTTTGTCGTTCAAAAAAATTGGAACAATTACACAAATAAGAAAACTTGCAACGAACTCCACCACTCTTTACATTTTAAATCCTAGCGGACTCTATAAAATTACTATGAGCGCAGCTAATTTTAAAGACTCTGCAACCACAAGCCCAACGCTTGTTACTTCCCCTACAAATATTTCTGAACTTGCATCAGACGATTCACTTTTAGACTTTATGATTTGTGGCAATTTTGGAGTTCTTGCAACAACAAACGGTTTGTTTAAAATAAATCTTACTACAGAAGTTGTAACTGAAATTTTATCATCAGAAAGCAACAGCCTTGGACCAGTGATGCATTTATCATATACATCCACCGCAAGAGGTGGCGATAACACAAGCGGAAATCTTCACGCACTCGCATCAAATATTTCTACCGATCTTTCTACAGTTGTTAGATTTAATATAGACAGCACAAGTTACACTTTCTCTGCAATCACAGAATGTAAAGATACCGCTGCCGCTTCTAATAAAGATTATTATCTTCCTTTTGGAACATTTAGAACATCGTACTTTACCGATGGCGCATTAGCTTTTAATACGTTACCAAAACATTTTGGTGATACCACTTTTTTAAATATGACTAACATGTATTCAAACAGAACGGCAATTAGAAATAGCATAAAATCAATTAATCTAGATCTCGCAAGTACGGCATATAACATAGGTACTCCAGTAAGAAATTCTGCTTCAGGTGCATTTATTATTCCTGGAGACTGGGGAATGAGAATTAACGAATAAAACAATCAAGGTAAAATAATAATGAAAAAACAAACACGCGCAGTATCAAAAATAATAACAGCTGGAATTTTGATAGGCTTGTCTGTAACAAATCTTTCAGCATTCTTAGATTCAAATTTATTCCGCACACACGACGTGGACTTTAGAACATTTGAATGGAAAAAAAATAATAATTTTAGGTTAGGTGTTTTCAACGAATATGGTTCAACCAGCGAATGTAGAAACTGGGATGAAAACAAAGTTGGCATCATGGATATTTACGGCACACATCAGTCCAGTGTTGCAATGCTTCTTGGCGCGCCAAAAAATTCCACCGTATATAATCTCGCGTTAAAACATATTCCTGGATTAGCACCGCTCACAGAAGATGATTACCGAGGAAGATTTAAACTTGATGGATCTTACAAAGAATACGCCGCAATACTTTTTGGAAAATATAAGTTACCTATAAAAAGTTTGCCCGGCGTTTTTTCTTTAGACCTTTATCTTCCAATTAGACACATGGAATTCTACGACGTCAGTTGGACTGACCAAACACGCGATGTTTTAAGTGAAGATCTTTTATTTAAAGCAGACATCACAACAAGCATTGCTTCAAATGTACAAACATTAGGAAATCTTAATATCAACGAAGCCGGTTGGAGTAAAACAGGTCTTGGCGACACAATGTTAATGCTTAATTGGTATAAAGATTATATGCAATACGACAAAGAATATTTAAAAAAAGTTCGCGTCAATTTGCAAATTGGTCTTTCTATTCCAACTGCATCTCAAAAAGATGAAGACCAATCACTTGCAAAATCACTTGGCAACGACGGCGCTTGGGGAATTCCATTAAAAACAGCGCTCCACTTAAATTTTGTAAAAAATATCGTTGGTGGATTAGAATTTGATTTCTTTGGATTTCTCCCTAACACAAAAGTCCGCAGATTAAAAACGCACTTACAGCAAACGGATTTTTTACTTTTAAATAAGGCCAACACCACAAAAAACTTTGGCCCGCAATGGAGATTCCATTTATTCTTACAAGCCAAAAAATTGTTACCCGGTCTTTCTGCAATGGCTGCTTATCAATTTATAAAACATGACGAAGACAGACTGTCTCCAAAATCAAACGACTATAATTACGACACAATAAATTCCGCAGAAGGTTTAAAAGAACGCCACCACCATCATGCATTGTTTACACTCGCTTACAGTCCACTGCAACATAAAAAAACCCGCGTGACTCCACAAATTAGTCTTTTCTATAAATTACCTGTTACAGGAAAACGAACTATGCTTGCGCATACCTTTGGTGGACAAATTGGAGTGACGTTCTAAAACAATATTTACAAACAAGAAGTCAAATCTCTAAATTAGCGAGGTAATTATTCATTTACCCGTTAATTTAGGAGTCTTTATGTTCTTCAAAAAAGATAACAAAGAAACACAACTTAAGATTGCAGTCGCATTCTTATCCATCATTTTAACTGCATTATTATTTGGTTCTTTCTTGCATTACCGCTCCATGCAAAAAACAGATAAACCTGTGTTTATTCCAAAAAGTTTTTCTACATTAGAAAAAAAAGATTTATCAGATTTGCTAGTAAAAGTAGCTGGGAAAGAAGCAGTTGATTACATCGTTGGTAATTATCCCAAAGATCCAAATGGCGGAAAAAAAATAAAAGCCGCTGTTTTGTTCTGCGACATTTGCCACTTCTCTTACATCAGTGAAAAATTCCCTCCACAAATTATTGTTAATGCACTTAATGATTATTTTAAAAAGGTGTATGAAATCGCATCATGTCATAATGGATTGATTAATAAATTTATTGGTGATGCTGCAATGATAATTTTTTCATCAAACAAAAAAGGCGAACAAAGTTCTTCTGAACAAGCAGTACTTACCGCACTAGAAATAATTAAAGAAACAAAAAAAATAAAATTACCAAACGGATCTTCACTTATCACAAGTGTTGGAATAAATTATGGAAATGTTATTGAAGGACTTGTTGGCGCACCAGAACGTTACGAATATACGGTAATCGGGGATGTGGTAAATATTGCAAGCAGGCTAGAAGGTTTAAGTAAACAATTGCTTACCGCAATTACAATTTCTGAAAGTGTACTCGATAATTTAACACCAAAAACACAAAAACTATTTAGAAATTTGGGAACACAATGCCTTAAGGGGAAAATTCATCCAGTTAAAACATTTGGTGCAAAAGTTTTGGCTTACAAAGAAGATGTTCCAAATTCAAAATCACTTCCGCAGTGTAATTTATAAACTTTATAATGACCGCCCGAACCTCTCGATACGATTTTTAAGAAAAAATCACTCGAGACGAGCGGGTTTATAAATATAATCTTTGTCTGTAGATAATCTTACTAATTTGAAATTATTTGTTTCCGCTCGTCTCGAGTGATTTCAAGCTCTTGCGAGAAATTGTATCGAGAGCATTCGTGCGGACCTTTTAAATATCTTTATAGAAACTTTGTCTGTAGTAAATCTTACTAATTTGAAATTATTTGTTTCCGCTCGTCTCGAGTGATTTCGAGCTCTTGCGAGAAATTGTATCGAGAGATTCGTGCGGACCTTTTAAATATCTTTATAGAAACTTTGTCTGTAGTAAATCTTACTGATTTGCAATTATTTGTTTCCGCTCGTCTCGAGTGATTTCGAGCTCTTGCGAGAAATTGTATCGAGAGCATTCGTGCGGACCTTTAAATACTTTCTTTGCTAAGTTTGATAGCTCATTCCAATTACTTTTTATAAAAGCTTCTTTTTTTGCGCGCGCCCATTTCTTTACTTTTCTTTCCGCCGCGAAAGCTTCATCTCTGGTATAAAATGTTTGTGCACCAACAAGTGTTACTGGCAATCGTGCAGCAGTATAACCTTCGTATAATTTAAGCATATGTTGAGATATTCTTTTGTTAAGATCATATGTATGACCCACATAATACGAACCATCAGAACATTCAAGTATGTACATATAAAAATAAGCCATAATTTATAATCTTTTTAATGACCGCCCGAACCTCTCGATACGATTTTTAAGAAAAAATCACTCGAGACGAGCGGGTTACATATCAAAACAAAAACCCAAAGAAAAAGTCACAATCACCTAATGCAACCAACTAATAAAACTATCTTTGTAGAACCATCTTACTTACAATCCCGCTCGTCTCGTCCTTCGATACGTTTTGCTACGCAAAACACTCAGGATGAAATTGTATCGAGAGATTCGTGCGGGAACAAACCAAACCTACAAAAACGACTTCTTAGTCCACTGCAACGGATCAACAGAAACTCCGCCGACGCGAATTTCCCAATGAAGGTGATAACCATTTGCATAGCCAGTCATGCCAAGTCTTCCAACAGGGTTTCCTTTTTTAACGGTATCCCCAACTTCAATATCAGCAAAACTGTCTAAATGATAATACAAAGAAAAAACACCAAGGCCATGATCAATTACAATGGTGTTTCCGGAATGTAGATATCGATCTTTAATAATGACATTTCCATTGTGGCTCGCCCACACGACACTTTTTGGGTGATTTACAATATCAACCGCTTTGTGCAAATAACGGCCGCGCTCTGGAGTTGTTCTAATTTCTCCAAACGGAGTTGAATATCTTTGAACAACTGTTGGTGATTCAAAATTTCCCGTCCACATTTTTTCTTTTGGAGAATCTTTTAACCATTTATCTAAAGCTTCAGATAAAATTTTGTTGCTCATGCTCACTTCTTTTTCTTCATCTAACTTTTCGCTAGAAACGGTGAAGCCGCGTTGCTTAGGAAAGTTGCAACCTTTAACAGTTACAGCGCTTGCAAGCTTAACGGTGTTGCCAACAAAATCTTCTACTTCTGCGTGCATCATGTGTTCGTTTGGACGTTCTTCACAATCAACAGGAATAAAACATTCGTAGACAGTAGAATTATTTTCTTCTGGATAACAATCGTATGTTTCTGCCAAAAATTTTATTCGCGCATGTTTTACTCTTTTATTTAATTGAATCAATGAACGAATTGTTTTTCCTTGCTCAACTTTTTCTTCCGCGGTTAAAAACGCACCTTTTAAAGAAAGGTTATCTACAAAGAATTCTTCTGTTTTTACTTTTTTATTTCTGTGATAACTGGAATCTATTGAATGAACTTCTAATGCATGAGAACCATTTGTTAATTGTGTTGTGTCAATTTCAAAAGGCAGCGTAAATGTTTTGGAACGAACGCGCTGCGCGCGATCAACTTCTAACGGTTTACCATCCAAAAACACATCAACTAACGCAATTTTATAACCATTATCGGATTTCAACGCGCAATTCATAACACCTTTATAATGACCGTCGTTTTCTAATCCAATCACGGCAACTTCCGGCGCAGAATTGTATGAAAAATAATTAAAAATTCCATAACCACACCAACCAGCAAAAACAACACTGACAGATAATAACGCTATTCTCGTTTTTGAAATCATTAGAAAATCCTCTCCCTGATACTCCTACGCCAAGGCTTCGGCGCATAAATAATAATTTTACTAAACCATATGATTTATAATCATATATTTTTTTTATGATGAGTAAATGAAAAAAGGAAGTAATTCAAAATTCAGCCGTTAAATTCGTCAAAATTTACAGTTATGATATTATATGGACGTGGTAATAGAAATATTTGGGGGTTACATGTTACAAACACAAATCAAAAAATTTCCAACGTCTTCTGGTGTGTATTTATTTAAAGATACACACAACCAAATTATTTATATCGGAAAAGCAAAGAATTTAAAAAAGCGTGTTGTGAGTTATTTTAAATCGACCGGTGATTGGAAAACAGAAACAATTATCAACTCCGCAACATCTATCGATCATATTACAACAAAGTCTGAACTCGACGCCCTACTTCTTGAAGCAACATTAATTCAACAGCATCAGCCCAAGTTTAATGTGCTTCTGAAAAACGGCCAGCCATATATTTATATTTTGGTAACGCAGCCAGAAGTCGTTCGAAGAAACCCTTCGACAAGCTCAGGGCGAACGGGCGTTCTTTCCGAATTAAAACTTGTTCGCAACAAAAAAGAACGTGGCACATACTTTGGTCCGTTTATAGAAAAAACAATCGCACATAACGTGTATAACTTTTTAATAAAAACGTTCAGATTAAAATTGTGTAACAAAAAAATCGAAAGTGGTTGTTTGCATTATCATATGGGATTGTGCGCGGGAACCTGCCGCGACGACTTTGATAAAGACGCGTATTTACAACGATTAAAACTTGCGACACAGGTTCTGTTACAAAGGAAGCCCGTTCTTAAATCGTCCCCGTTCGCCCTGCTGTGCCCGGCGAAGCTTTTAGCGAAGCCTGGGAGCCTGTCGAAGGGTTTCAACGAACGGCAATCTCAAAACCGGACCTCAATCCTCCAAGATTTAAAAGACAAAATCAAAATTCATAACCAAAAATTAGAATTCGAAAAATCAAAAGAACTACAAAAATATATAGAGAGTTTTGAAACGGCTTTTGAATATTTAAATACTGATTTTTCTAAGAAAGAACATTTGTTTCAGTACAAGCATGTGTGGATTGGTATTAATAATTCTTTGTTTTTGTTTAGCGAGAAAAACGGAATTGTAAGAAAAAAACAGGTGTTTGTGCCCGTTCCAAAGAAAGATGCTGTTCCTTTAACCGTTCGCCCTGCAGTGTCCGCCGAAGCCTTTGGCGAAGGCTAGAAGCCTGTCGAAGGGTTTTATCGAACGGTTCTTAGCCGTCACCTGCTTCGCAGGAGATCCTTCGACAAGCTCAGGACGAGCGGCCCATTAATTAAAGCTCCTGATGTAATGAAACCGTTCGCCCTGCCGCGCCCGGCGAAGCTTTTAGCGAAGCCTGTGAGGGATTTCGAGCAGTTGCGAGAAATTGTCTCGAAGGGTTTTACCGAACGGTCATTAACCGAGTACATAGAAAGTTTCTACCGCGAACACGAGCCACCGCAAACCATCCTCATGAATTTTGAATTACCAAACAAAAAATTGTTTGAAGAGTTTTTACAAACGTGGCACAAAAAAACATATCCCATACAAATTATACAACCAACCAGCGGGCAGCTTTTAAATGTTATGCATCTTGCAAAACAAGAAGCACAAAGAGATCTAGAAAAAAATGCATCGCTTTCTAAATATTTAAAGAAACTTTTAAAACTTTCTTTTGAACCGCGCACAATTGACTGCTTTGATATTTCGCAAATGCAGGGAAAATCTATGGTCGGCGCATGCGTACGTTTTGTTGACGGCAAACCAGATAAAAAAATGTTCCGCCATTTTATTATTAAAACGGTACACCAACAAGACGACTATGCGAGCCTGCGCGAGATTGTTGGGAGGAGATATAAGTCCCGTTCGTTAAAACCCTTCGAGACAATTTCTCGCAACTGCTCGAAATCCCTCAGGGCGAACGGAAAAGAATTTTCATCCCGAGTGGCCGCTGAAGCATCATTCAAAAGCGGTTGTATCGAGGGACGCAACACCACCAACTTACCCGACCTCATCCTTATCGATGGCGGAAAAGGACAACTGAACGCAGTAAAAGATATTGTTCCCGAGATTGCGTTTGCATCACTGGCGAAAAAAGAAGAAACATTGTTTTCTAAAAATCTTCCGGACGGAAAAGTTTTGAATATTAAAAATATTGCGGATCAAACTTTAATCGCGCTACGCGATTATACTCATCACTTTGCAATCAGCTTTCATCGCCAGCGCGAGAAGTTTTAACCGCGTGCCCACCAAATTTATTCCGAAGCATCGCAACCACCTTTGTTGCAAAATTCCCGCCAGTTTCGCGCGACTTCGCGCGGATGTCCAAAGATTTTTGTAATAAATCCATTGGAATATTTTGTTTCTCTGCTTCGTCGAGCGTCCACCGCCCGGTTGCATTTTCCCCAATCGCACCAGAGATATTTTTTAATTCTTGATCTTGTGCAAAAACTTCGTGCGTAAGATCTAAAATCCATGAACGAATAACGGAACCGTTTTTCCACACACCAGAAATTTTTTCTAGATCTAAATTTTTATAACTTCCATTTTTTAAAAGATCAAAACCTTCGGCGTAACTTTGGAGAATTGAATACTCGATGCCGTTATGAATCATTTTTACGTAATGCCCCGCGCCCGCTGGTCCCATGTAGGCGTAGCCTTTTTGAGAAAGCTCGCCCTTCGATACATTTTGCTCTGCAAAACACTCAGGGTGAGCGGAAGAAAAAGAACCAATAGATTCTTTATTAAGTCGCTCATCCTGAGTGTTCTTCGTAGCGTTTAGCGAAGAAGAATGTATCGAAGGATCAGAGCGAACGGAACCTTCAAAAGCTACCGACTTAAAAACAAATTCTAATTTTTTAAAAACTTCTTCCTCTCCACCAATCATTAAACAAAAACCGATATCTTTTCCCTTTAACCCACCCGACGTTCCACAATCCAAAAAGTCGATTTTACTTTGTTTTAGGGCGTGCGCTCGGCGCGCCGAGTCGTTAAAATTGCTATTTCCGCCATCAATTATTATAAATTCGTTTTTTATAAATGGTTTTATTTTTTCAATAACTTCGTCGACAATTTTTCCCGCGGGAAGCATCAGCCAAATCACACCAACGTGTTCGGTTAATTTTTGTAGATCATCACAAACTTCTACACCAACTTTTTTTGCGTCCTCGCGTGCGCGTTCATTATTATCAAAACCAAAAACTGTGTGATTATCTTTTATGAGGCGGTACGCGATCGCGCAACCCATTTTTCCTAAGCCAATTAATCCTATGTTCATATAAAACCTTCTTACTAATTAATTTTCTTTAATTTATCCCGTTCGCTTTGTATTTTGTGTCGACCTGTCCTTCGAAGCACGAAGTGCGTAGTAGGATCAAAAACATTTTACAAAAAAAAATCAGGGTGCAAACGCAAAGACTTTGCCGTTACACGGTGTCATTTATTTGGAAAGCCCGTACCTCCTCCGGAGGCATCCTTCGATACTATTTTTAAGAAAAAATCACTCAGGACGAGCGGTCTTAAAGTCAATAACTACTTTAAAAAAATAACAAAACTATAATTGCATTACCCGATTTTTTTTCAAATATTCTTCTAACGCCTGCGGCCCGGTACTGCCCTTCTTGTACTCATGCACCACATGCTTTTGTGTTTTAATTTCATCAATAAGCTTCCACGAATGTTCAATTTCATCAAACCGAACAAACACTGATTGATCGCCCTTCAACACGCTCTGCAATAAAACTTCGTACGCTTGCGGCGTGTTTGGACCAAATAAACAGGAGTGACAAAAATCCATTTTAATTGGTGTTACATCATAAGTAACGCCGGGAACTTTGCCGTTTAATTGCAATGCCAAGCCTTCGCTGGGCTGCACACCAATAGAAAGCCAATTTGGTTCAAAATCACAACCTTGATCGAACAAACAACCTGGTTTTCTTAATTGAATATGAATACTCGATTTTTTTTTGTTTAAACATTTTCCTGTTTTTAGATAAAAAGGAACCCCACGCCAGCGTTCATTTTGTATTTCCACTTTTAAAAATGCAAACGTTTCTGTTGTAGAATCTTTTTTTGCACACTTTTGTTTTGAATAACCTTCATACTGTCCTAAAATTACGTCATGCACGGTAACTTGTTTAAGCACATTCGCTTTTGCATCACGAATGTATTCGCCAGAAAGTTTTTGTGGTGGTTCCATCGCAACAAGCGCCAACATTTGCATAAGATGACTTTGTACAATATCTTTTAACGCGCCATATTGTTCATAAAATTCACACCGCTCTTCCACTCCTATTTTTTCATCCAACACAATATGAACAGAATCTATGTATTTGTTATTCCATAACGGCTGAAAGAATGTATTGGTAAAACGAACGAGCGCGATGTTGCCAACCAACTCTTTACCAAGATAATGATCAATCCGATAAACTTGTGATTCGTCAAACACTCTTGCAATACATTTATTAATTTTTTTTGCGGATGCTAGATCTTCGCCAAACGGTTTTTCGTACACAACGCGAGAAATAGTATCCGATTCTGTTTGCGCGCTTTCTACGATTCCGGTTTTTGATAAATGTTTTGTTATGACTTCAAAGTGTTTTGGCATGGTTGCTAAATAAAAGATTCTATGGCGCGCAAGGCCGTGTTTTTTTTCTACCGCCTCAATTTTTTCTTTTAACTTTAAAAAATCTGTTTCTTTATAAAAATCGAGATTCACAAAATAAAAAGATTCTTCTAATTTTTTGATTATTTTTTCGTCTGGCTTAGAAATAAACTGCCGTGCATCATCAACAATTTTTTTAACATTTGTATCGTGACGCGCCGCTCCAACCACCGCAAAATTGGTAATCTTTTTGTTTTCTATGAGTTTATAGATAGCGGGAATTAACTTTCTTTTTGTTAAATCTCCCGTCGCGCCAAGGATTATAAATGTACATTCGTTTTTCATTATTGGTCACCTGGCTTGTAAATCACTCGTCAGAAATTCTTTTAAAAACGTCACACGCTTTGAGCCTTTGTTATTTTTAATGCCAATAATAATCGCCTTTGATTGGCCAATTAAAATACAAAGTTTTTTAGCACGCGTAATTGCGGTGTAGATTAAATTGCGTTGCAACAAAATAAAGTGCTGCATAAACAGCGGAATGATAACTGCCTGGAATTCTGAACCCTGACTTTTATGAATCGACACGGCATAAGAAAGCATAATTTCATCTAGTTCTGCAAAATCATATTCCAAAATGCGTTTGTCAAAATCGATAAACACTTTTTGATCCGCGTTGTTAATATCGGTAATTGTTCCAATGTCGCCGTTAAAAACAAATTTGTCGTAATTATTTTTGATTTGCATTACACGATCGCGCACTTTATAAACAGAACCAAAGCGCGCGATTTGTTTTTTCTCGTCAACTTCTGGATTTAAAATCATCTGCAATTCTTGGTTCAAACGTTGTGTTCCAACAACGCCACGGTTCATTGGCGCGAGAACAATAGATTCTTTTGCGGGAATGCCGAGCATGGGAAGTTTTTTTAAATAAATTTCTCTTAATAACGGAAACACTTCTTCAGGCTCTTGCTGTTTTATAAATTTAAAATCTTTTTTTGAACCAGGAACTCCGGTCACCGGAAACTCACCGTTATTAACTTTGTGCGCATTAACAATAATTAAACTATCTTGCGCCTGCCTAAAAATTTCTGTTAATCGAACAACGGCAATTTGTTCGGATTCAATTAGATCGTTTAAAATGTTTCCCGCGCCGACGGACGGTAATTGATCAACATCGCCCAGTAAAACTAAGTGCGCGCGCGAAGGCAACGCCTTTAAAACTGCATACATTAAAAAAACATCGACCATTGAAGTTTCATCAATAATTAAAAAATCTAGATCGAGCGCATTTTCTTCGTTGCGCGTAAAATTCATAATTTGTGGACTAAATTCTAATAATCGATGAAGCGTTTCTGTATTTTTTCTTGTGCTTTCGAACATTCTTTTTGCCGCGCGACCGGTTGGTGCGGCAAGACGAAAAGTAACTTTGCTATCTTCCAAAGATTCTAAAAGTTTTTTAATAAGTGTTGTTTTTCCCGTTCCGGGACCACCAGTAATAACCGTTACGCGGTTTTGCAAACAAGTGAGCACACCCTTTTGTTGATCTTCATTAAGCTCTATACCGTTTTTATCTGGTTTGCGCACAATATTATAAATAGAATTAAAGTCCGCGTCCGCTAAAACACTTTGCTGTTCTTTTAACTTTGCAATTTTATATGCAATACCTTTTTCTGAAAAATAAAATTTGGGCTGCGTAACAAAAAATTGTTCTTCATGTTCCAGTAACTTTATTTTGTCTTGATTGTATAAACTTCGTAGCGCATTTTTGATAAGTTTTTCGTGTTCTTGTTCAGAAAATTCCAGAAGCTTTGTTGTATCTTTTTTTAATTCTTTTAACTCAACATACAAACTTCCACCCGCGACCGCTTCTGCAATACAATGCAAAATTCCAGCCTTAACTCTATGAAGTGATGTTTTTTCGAAACCAAGATTAATTGCAAGCTGGTCCGACATTTTAAAACCAACACCCCAAATGTCTTCCGCTAAACGGTACGGATTTTCTTCTAATAATTTTATTGAATCTTGTCCATAGGTTTTATAAATTTTTACCGCGAACGCGGTGGTAACATTCTTTGATTGTAAAAAAACCATCACGCTAGAAATTTCTTTTTGTTCTTGCCACGCGTTAATAATTGCAGAAACACGCGCGGGGCCAACACCACTCACTTCTGATAAACGTTCCGGTGATTTATCTATAACTTCTAATGTTTTTTCTTTAAATCTGTTTACTAATCGTTCCGCAAATTTTGGACCGATTCCTTTTATCATTCCAGAACTTAAATATTTTCTTATGCCAAGAACATTAGAAGGCAATTCCGATTCGCATGACGTTGCAATAAATTGTCTGCCAAATTTGGAATGAAAACCCCATTTCCCAGTAAATGCAACAGTTTCCCCGCCGTGAATTTCTGGAAGATTTCCAGTAACAGTCACAATATTGCTAGCGCTAACTTTTAGCGTGACAACAGAAAAACCATTTTCTCCACTGCGATAAATAACTTTTTCGAGTGTGCCAGATAACACTTCAGATGTTTCGGTCAAGACGATTAACCTTTCTTGCTCTTCTTTTCTTTTTGTTTTTTTTCTTTATGCAGTTTTTTTCGTTCACTCCTAGAAAGACTTTCTTCTTTCTTTGCCTCGACTTTCTCCTTGATACGCTCTTTATATTTTTCTAGAGCTTTTGGGAAACTTTCGAATAAATCCCTGATGAATGATAACAGTTCATAACAAAAATTGGAAGTTGCACGAACGCTTACTAAATGCTGTTCTAAATACTTTTCTGATTTCTCTGTGTCTAAAAATGAAAATTTATACAACACAGAATCAGATAAATTGTTAGCACCAATACTTTCTTCCAATAATGGTGACATATATTTTTTATATCGCTTGTCATGTAAAATTGCAAAAAAATCTTTGCACTGCGCAAAAAGAGTCTTGCGTAAAACCAATGTTAAAATTTCCTCGTCACTCGAAATTTCCTCAGTTGATTTTTTACTTTTAAAATATTCCTTATTAACATCACTTTCTTCATCAATAGTTATGCTACTTAAAAAAATATCTTTGCGTTCACTTCTTGTTATTAAACCACCTGCGTCTCGTACTTCTATTTCTTTAATTACAAAATCGTCGGATGTATATTCTGTATCAATTTTCTTTGCACCACTTTGTAAGTTTTTAAATAACTCTCCAGAAGAAATAGAATCGCAAATAACCTCTCTAATTATTTGTGAATCGTGCGCATTTATTATGTTCACACAGCCAATAGCCTTATAAACATCACGCGCCGACTCTGCGGCGTGCCTCATGTATTCAAAAGATGTTGGCATATTTACAAGAACAATATCTAAAACATCAACTTTTCCAGATACTAACTTTTCAGCACGAAGCGTTGTTGCGCATACAAAAAAGATAAGCCCAAGCGCCAACACTTTTTTAACATATTTTTTCATTCTATCCCTCTCCGTATAGCAACAACTTTTACTCCTTAAAGTTGCAATAAATGTAGCACGAAACAATACTCGTGGCGACTATATAAAAAAAAATAGCGGAACATTTCTGTTCCGCTATTTTTTTATTAATTCTTAAATTATTTTTTATGCAGCCGCTGTTGTTGTTTCTTGTGCTTTATTTTTGATCGCTTCCTTTTTAGCATACTTAATGTATGAAGCTCGTGCCTGAGGAACACTTATAATCATATCCTGCATAAATGCCATAAGGTCACGCATAACTACAAACAATTCGCTTGTAGAAGAAATCTCTTTTCTGAAAAACTCTTCTATACTGGCTGGAGTTTCACCAAGAGATTTAAACAAAATAGATTTTGCAAGACCATCTTCACCAAGTTTCTCTTTTAAACTTTCTTCAAAACTAACTTTTAAATAAGGTTTATATAGCTTCGAATAAATACAGTTAAAGAACTTTTTATTCGTAACCAATAAATAATCTAAAAGAACAGCCAACAACACTTTTTCTGTTGCAGCATCTAAAACAACTGAATTGATCTTAATATCTTCAGTAATTACCTTGGCTCCGCTTTTTAAATCAGCAAAAAGATTCATAACAGAATCAGCATCATTTGCGATAATTGTTTTAAGAGCATTTGGCTTAAAACCGTAAATCTTCTTGGAGTTTTGTACTGCTAAGTAAATATTAGAAGCAAGTTTCATGCCGCTTACAATTTCGCCGTATCCTTTTTCAGGCTTAAGCGCCATAGCTAAATCCATTAAAGGAACCTTGCTATTTTTTAACACCTTTGCTTTTGCATTAACAGAAGCAAAACATAAACTTAAACCAAAACCTAACAAGAAAATATTTTTTAAAAATGTGTTTTTAAATTTCATTATTTACCTTTTACTTTTTAATTACAAAAATTACTAAAACTTAAATCCTAACTTACAACTAACCGTCCAATCTTTTGGAGCATTTGTACTTGCGACGGTTATATCGCCTCCCAACCCTAGCAATAAATCAAACTTTCTACATTTCTTTTTATAAGATACTCCTGTAAATAATTTATGTTGCGTTACTTGACGAGCTAACGCACTGTCAATACTCAATAAAGAACAATCTGTATCGTAAGCATTTATTTTACGTATCGTTTCTGATTGTTGCAAATAAAAATCATACCCTAAATTAAAAGACCATTTTCCTAAATTTAAGTTAGTACCAATAATTGCATTAAAAATACTTCCTGGAGTAACCCATGCTTTTACAAGATGAGGGAAAACATCATCTAAAGGAAACTCAGATGTAATTCCATCATCACTTGTAATACTTAATAAATCAGCAAACGAAACATTTCTGTTTGATGGCATAAATCTATAATCGGAAAACGGAAACAAATAATCCCACGATAATCGACCAAAAAAGTCTAACTTACCGTTTAATGTTGTAATACTAGAATCAATAAATGTTCCCAATCCCCACGCACCAGCACCAAGCTTTGGCGTAATCATTATTTGTTCACCAGTTTTTAACAAACTGTTAACTAAAGCAGTTCTGTCATCACCAACTTTTACATTTCTTGTATAGGTTGGTTTGCGGTTGTCAAATATCCTACTTGTCGGAACCGTAACACTGGCACCAATATTTAATTTTGCATTCTTTTTATCAACAGCCTTATAACCAAATTTAAATCTTGTATCACTTAAACCATATTTAACTTTATAAAGAGAAGCCCCAGACAAACCTTCAAGGTCCTCTAATATATTTTGTAAGTCAGCACGATCTTGTTTGCTTCCAACCCAGTAGTTACGCTGAGACATTAAAAGAGCAGACTCTAATAATCCAACCCAATTATCTCTCTGAAATACATATTGTAAAAACGCACCGGCTCTATGTTCTTGAACCGACATCTTTAGTACATATGGAAGAACTTTCATCATTGTTCCAAAGTCTTCTTCACCAACTTCAGCATCATCGTAGTCTAAAAATTGATTCAACAAATCTGTAGCCGCACTACTTAACGATATAGACGGATTAATATTTACGTTACTTGCACGGTTAAAGAAGAAGTTACATACAAATCCACTCTTATCTGTTGTAGATTGTCTGTTTGGAATCAAATGCAAGGTATCTCTTGTACGAGAACCACCAGTTCTTCCCCACAAAGAAAGACCGTCAACCATACCGCGAGTTAATAAACTATTAGAATCATTAGTTGTTTCAAATTCAGGAATATTAAAATCAATATCTTCTAAATTTGTATCAGCGTCTGGATTTTCTATCTGATTTAAAAGAGCTAATTCACTAAAGAAATCATCAAAGTTATCCAAATCGTCAACACTATCAAAGCTTTCAAATTCATTAGATATATCAAAATCGTTAGCTTGAACAAATTTAGGAATAAACAAAAACCCAATTAATAATAATTGAGCGAATATTTTTTTGAAAAGACTTAAATTAAATTTTTTAAACATAACTCACCCAAGGTTTATTTTATGTTTTATTTTATGCTTACAATTAAAAAAATTAACAATCGACGTCCAGAATTACTACCACCCTCATTTAATATAAAATTGTAAAAATCATTGAGCTTATGAAACTCATTATAAGAGGATATATTAATACTAAAAGTAATTAGTAAACATGTCAATTACACCCCTCTAATACGGCAATTCTTCCATTTTTTGATAAAAAAAATAGCCTTTATTGCAACAAATGGATACTATTAAAAACGTTGTGGCCAAAAAAGCGGTATTTTATGCGTTTTCTGCTGTTTTTATATAAAAAAACTAAAAAAAGGACATCATGCAAACATCAAATATTTTGATCATAGAAGGAAATATTGGGGCCGGAAAATCAACTTTTCTTAAAATGTTAAAGAAATACCTGGATCTTGATATTATTCCAGAACCAACGGAAAAGTGGCAAAAAATAAGCGCTGAAGACAATTTATTAGACCTTTTTTATAAAGATACCCCTCGTTGGGCATATACGTTCCAGTCGTATGCATTTATTACCAGAGTTCAAACCTTGATAGAGCATCAAAAAAACAATGATAATAAGCAAATTCAGGTTCTTGAACGTTCTGTATATTGCGATCGCTACTGTTTTGCAAAGAATTGCTTTGAATCTGGTTTAATGTCAAAACTTGAGTGGCAGATTTATAAAGAATGGTTTTCTTGGTTAGTAGAAAATTATACACCACGACCAAGCGGGTTTATTTACCTTCGCACAACCCCTAAAACATGTTTTGGAAGAATTGCAAAAAGAAATCGGTGCGAAGAAACAGATATTCCGCTCAGTTATTTAGAAGCTCTCCATAAAAAGCATGAAGACTGGCTTATCAATAAAAAAGAAGTTTCTGTAAATTTACAATCTATCCCCGTTCTAGAACTAGATTGCAACAAAGATTTTGAGAACAATGAAGAACAACAAATAAACCATATCAAAAAAATTAAAGCTTTCATTAAGAACGAAATAGTACAAACAGTAAAGACGGATACGCAAACAACACAATTACAACCCTAATTTTATAGAAACCATTTACTGTGTTTGACAATACAGCGTAGCCTTCTTATTATTGTATCCTCTTTTGTTGAGTAATATACATCTCACAATAAAATGTTCTTATTTCAGTACTGGAAAAAGAAAGGATTAAAATGACACCGGTCGAAACTGTAAACTGGGCAAAAATAGCAGCATTCATCTCTGCAGGATTTTGCATGGGCGTCGGAGGCCTTGGACCATCACTCGGACAAGGATTCATCGCCGGAAAAGCATGCGAGAACATTGGTAAAAAACCAGAAAATAGTGGTTTAGTTACTCGAACAATGGTTTTGGGGATGGCAATTACTGAAACAGCATCAATATTTGCACTGCTTATTGCATTAATATTATTATTTGTTGTTTAAAAACAGCCACAACACATATAACACTGTGCCTATAAAATGTATGTTAATATAACGCTTATATTTCAGATCATTAATTTTATTATTACCTATATAGTGCTTAAAAAGTTATTTTTTAAGCCCGTTGTCAATTCTATTCAACGAAGAAAAAAAGCGTTCGAAAAACTTGCTAAAAAAATAGCTTCCCAAGAAGACGTTTTATTAACTCTTGAAAAAGAAAAACATAATCGTCTTAAAAAATTTCAGACACAGGTCAAATCACAAATCGAAGAACTAAAACAAAGAGAACCAAAACGAGAACTCCACGAAGTGGAATACAAAGAAATAGATAAATCTGCTTATAAAAAATTACAAGCAAAAATTTCCGCACTTCTTATAAAAAAGGCACCACATGGTTACTAAGGCTTTTTTATTTGAAATATCATATGAACTTGTTTTATTTTTCCTTATTGTCGTTCTTATGTACAACGCAAGCAAAACATACTTTATTCCCATGCTGCGCGAACAAATTAAAAATGTAAGAACAAAAGTAAAAGACTTTACAGAGAAAAAAGAACTACTCATTTCCACTCAAAAAAGATTAGAAAAAGAAATAAATGAGCAAGCACACGAACTTGCAAATTTAAATATAAAAATACAATCGTGGAGAAGCGCGATTATAGAAAAACAACAATTCAGAAAAGAAGAACAAAAGATTATCGATCAGAATATTATAAAAAGAAAAGAACATCAGTGTGAGTATATTCAAGTAAAAAAAGCAAACGAAAAAATAATGCCACAAATATTTGTAAGCACGAGAAAACAGATTGCTGACACTTATGAAGGGGAACGGGGAAAAACATTGTTGCACGAGGTTATAAATGATTTACAGTAACCAAATGAAGTTAATATGAACGAAAGTATTATTGCAAAAAAATACGCTATCGCGTTCTTAAATACATACGAAGAAAAACTCACCATTGATTGTTTTAAAACTTTTAAGATATTTAGCAAATTTTTAAAAGCAAATCCTTTATTCATTGCAGCACTAAGTGTTCCAAGTATTCCTATAGAAAGAAAACATGATTTTTTAATTAAAACTTTAGATAACTTACACGTACATAAATATTTGCAAAAACTAGTTTTTCTTCTTCTAAAAGAAAACCGCATTGAACTTCTAGGTAAAGTTTTAAAAAATGTTTCGATCCAATATAAAAAAAGAAACGGAATTATAAAATTTTATGTTTCTTCGTCTCACGAACTCGATGAAAAAGAAAAAATAGCCATCAAATCATTCGTTAAAAAAAATATGGGGGAACATTCAAAAACATCATTTTTAATTGACAAAAACCTCATTAGTGGGTTACGAATGAAAAGCAGTATATTCTTGTGGGAACGATCCATAGATAAACGATTAAGAACAATGAAGCAATCTCTTTTGCGACAGGATAACGTATGATAGAAAAAAGCACAGATCTTATCTCTATAATAGAACAATCATTACAAGAAAAACCTCAAAAATCATTTGAAGAAATTGGAACTGTTATAAAAGTTGGTGATGGTATTTCTAAAGTATATGGTTTAAATAATGCCGTGTACGGAGAACTAATAGAATTTGAAGGTGGAAACAAAGGAATCGTTTTAGATTTATCTGAAGATTATGTTTCCGTTGTTCTTCTTGATAACGCACTCTCTGTTGTAGAACAAGAAGTCGCAAAAAGAACTGGCGACGTTCTTCTTATTCCTGTTGGCGAAGAATTGCTTGGAAGAATTATAAGTTCGACCGGAGATGCACGCGACGCTTTAGAGCCAATATCTTGTAAAGAAAAAAAACCTATAGAAAAAACAGCTCCGGGAATTATAAAAAGAACTCCGGTAAACGAATCCTTAGAAACAGGAATCACTGTTGTTGATAGTTTAGTACCAATCGGAAAAGGACAAAGAGAACTTTTAATTGGGAATAGAAGTACCGGAAAAACAGCAATTGCTATTGATGCAATTTTACATCAAAAAGGAAAAGATACCATTTGCATCTATGTTTCCATTGGACATAAACAATCAACTAACGCAAAAATTATAAGCTTACTTGAACAAAACGATGCACTTGCATACACCGTTGTTGTTGAAGCAAATGCACAAGATTCTGTTATTCACCAATATCTTGCTCCTTACACAGGTTGCACTATTGGCGAATATTTTATGAATCAAGGAAAAGATGTCTTAATTGTTTACGACGATTTAAGTAATCACGCTATTGCATATAGAGAACTTTCTTTACTTATTCGCCGACCACCGGGCCGAGAAGCATATCCTGGTGACATTTTTTATATTCATTCCAGATTATTAGAACGCGCATGCAAACTTTCTGACGAAGAAGGAGGTGGATCTCTTACCGCCCTTCCAATTATTCAAACACAAGGCGATGACATTTCTGCGTACATTCCCACAAATTTAATTTCTATTACCGACGGACAAATATTTTTAGACACTAATTTGTTTAACATTGGTATTCGTCCCGCCGTAAATATTGGATTATCTGTCTCTCGAGTTGGTGGTGCCGCACAAACAAAAGCTATTAAAAAAATATCCGGAACGTTAAAACTCGATCTTGCACAATATGAAGAACTTAAAGCATTCGCACAATTTGGTTCGGAACTTGATAAAGCAAGTAGAAAAATTTTAGACAGAGGAAAACGTTCAACTGAATTATTAAAACAGGCTGAACACGAAACCTATTCTTTTGTAGATCAAACACTTATGTTATTATTGCTCAAAGAAAATCTTCTTGATGAGTTAAAATTAGAAGATATAAAACCGTTTACAATACAGTTTGTAAGTTTTGTAAAAGAAATGTATAAAACGGTTTATAACGAAATAAAAGACACTCAAGAATTAAGCGACAAAACAATAGAAACAATCAAAACAATCGCACATGAATTTAATAAAACGTTCCAAAAAAATTAGATCCTTAACTAAGCACCCGGTGGTCACCGGGTGCTTAGTTATATTCATGATTATCGTAACACCACAATGCGGCAAGAAAAAAAAGAACATCTTTTCTTTTAACGAACATCAAAAAAAAGAAAAAATAAATAGACTCTCGTTGCCATCCCCACAAAACATAAAATATGAAGAAAATGAAAACGGAATATTTATAACATGGAAAAAAATAAATAAAGAAAACATTCCAACATTTCAAAATGAAAACACCCCAAAAATTCTTGGGTACAACGTTTATAAATTTTTAAAGACACGTTTTATACCAAAACACCCAATCAATAAAAAGCCTATCCCAAACAATTCATTTTTAGACACAACTTCTGAATCAACAAAAAACCATTTCTGTTATGCCGTTCGCGCAGTATTCTTAATCGATAACAAAGAGTTAGAGGGGCCGTTAAGCCAAGTTATTTGCCTGAATTAGTTCACCCTACTTCGCACTCCGTGCTTCGAAGGGTTATTTTGTTTGCTATTGAATTTTAAACAAAATAAAAAACCCTCCAACTTAGAACAAGCTGGAGGGTTGGGGGGGCGAACAATACTTGACGTATTGTTCTTTTAGGGACGTTCTTTTATCTTTTTTTTCTTAAATATTTTTCAAAGAGAACTTAAGGATTACTCTCCCCAAGTTGTAACTACGGCAAATGATAGCAACCTCACTCTTCAATGTCAAGAGGATAAAATGTAAAAAATTATAACGCCTAGTTTTTTACAACTTTTTTACGAACAATAAAAAAATGTTTAGTTATTTCAATTGCAATAATTTTAATAATCGAAAGACCAAAAATAATTCCCCACTCCATCCAACCAAGCGAAACTGTATAAAATAATTTTTGTAACCAAGGAGTATAAACTGCTAATACCTGAACTAAAATTCCAATAACAACGGCGCCTGTTAGCCATTTATTCCTAAATGGATTCATATGAAAAATAGTTGTTCGCATACTCCGTACGGAGAAAACATAAAAAACAGAATCCAGCGCTAACTCTGTAAACATTATTGTTCTAATATGTGCTAAATCAAAATTAGATTTTAATAACATTAAATACAAACCAAACAAACCAATATCAGTAATTATTCCAACAATAAAAATAAGAACTTTCATTTCTGTATTTAAAATTGATTCTGTTCTTTTTCTTGGCGGTTCACTCATAATTTCTGGTTCTGCTGGCTCTAGAGTTAAAGCCAAATACGGTAATCCATCAGATGCCAAGTTTATCCATAAAATTTGAACTGCAAAAAGAGGCATTGGTAACCCAACCAAAATTGCTCCCGCAACCAAAACTATTTCGCAAAAACTATCCGCTAATAAATAAACAATAACTTTGCGGATATTGTCAAAAATGGTTCTGCCTTCTTTTACCGCCGCAGAAATTGTTGAAAGATCGTTATCTAATAAAACAATATCAGAAATTTCATGAGCAACATCAGAACCAGAACCAAGCGCAACACCTATGTCTGCAGATTTTAATGCTGGCGCATCATTTACTCCATCACCAGTCATTGCAACAGACTTTTCTTTTTTCTGCCACGCATCGACAATTCTAATTTTATGTTTTGGTTCAACGCGCGCAAACACATCAATGTTTTCAATTTCACTTACAAATTCAACATCAGATAATGCATCTAATTCTATTCCTGTCATCACACCGTTCTCGCGCACAGAAATTCCCGCACCTTTTGCTATGCTTACCGCTGTGTTTTTATGATCGCCCGTCACCAAGACAACACGAATTCCCGCTTTTTTTAATTCTGTAATTGTATCTAGTGCATGCTCTCGTAACGGATCTTGCAAACCAACAATTCCAATACACTGTAAATTATCTACGTCGTGAATATCTTCATCGGATAAAAGTGTTTTAGAAGCAAGTGCCAATACTCGCAAACCATTTTCTGTCATTTCTTTTGCTTTTGATTGAAAATATTCTTTTTCACTTTCTTCTATCACGCATTTTTCTAAAACTATTTCTGGCGCGCCCTTCATAATTAAACGTTTTTCAGAATCAAATGTATGAACGGTACTCATATATTTTAAATCGGCAGAAAATGGAATTTCAGAAGTTCTTGGATGCGATTCTTTTATTTTTTCTATATCAATGTGTAATGTTCGCGCCGTTTCTAGCAACGCCAATTCCGTTGGCAAGCCAACTCGTTTTTTATGATCAATTAATTGCGCATCATTATTTAAAACAGCAGCAGTAAATAATGTATTAATATCTTCTGGAACATCTTTTATATTTTTTATTGTAACGTCATTGTTTTTTGTTAAAACTCGTTCAACAGACATTTTTCCTTGCGTAAGCGTTCCAGTTTTATCTGTGCAAATAACAGAAACACTTCCCAAAGTTTCTGCCGCAACCAAATGACGGACTAAAGATTTTCTTTTAAACATTCGTTGCATACCAATTGCAAGAACAACAGTCATTGCAACTAACAAGCCTTCTGGAATTGCTGCAACAGCGAGCGCGATAGAAACCGGAATAATTTCTTTTAAATTTATTCCTCTAAACAATCCAAGAAAAAAAACAATACTGGTAACCGCAATCATAACAATGCCAAGAATCCAACTTAATTTTTTTATCTGCTCTTGTAACGGCGTTGGTTCTGCTTCTGTTTCTGTTACAAGTTGCGCAATAGTTCCTAATTGTGTTTTTTCACCAGTTGCAACAACTATTCCTTCTGCTTTTCCAGCAACTGCATATGTTCCCGAATACGCCATATTTATTCTATCGCCAACAACTTTTTCGCCAGACAGTTCATCAACCATTTTTGTTATTGCTGCTGACTCCCCCGTTAAAATTGCTTCTTCAACTTTAAAATCTGCAACGTAAAATAAACGAATGTCGGCGGGAATTCGCGCGCCGGCTGGAAGAATAACAACATCTCCCGGTACTAACTGTTTTGCTTCAATGGATTGTAATTCGTTGTCGCGCCGCACCATACACATCGGAACTTCATATGATTTTAATGAAAGGCTCACGCGTTCCGCTTTCCATTCTTGAAAAAAACCAATAATCACATTTAAAAAAACAGCAATACCAATCACAATCGCATCGCTGTACTCATGAATAAAAATACTCACGCCCGCTGCAGCCAAAAGAATAAACATTAACGGGTTTAGAAATTGTCGGAAAAAAATAGTAAAAACAGAACGACCACCTTTTTCCGCAATAACATTTAATCCATACTGATCACGGCGCAATTCTGTTTCTTTTTGAGTTAATCCTGTTTTAAAAGAAGTCTTTAATGTTTTTTCAACATCGTTGACTGACGATTGATACGCTTTCATACTACACTCCAGTTATTTTTACATCACAGTAAAACATAGATTTATAATCTACTTTATAAGTAGGATGAATCTCAAAAGAATAAATAAAGATATTGTATCTTGGAGTAAAGAATATGAAAAAAATGAAACACACCGTTCCTCTTACCGTCCCTCTAAAACAAAAAAAAGAATATCTAAGCAATTATGCAAAAGTAACACACAAGTCTAATAATCTTTTTTTATTTGCAGCCGACCAAAAAATAGAACACCTAAACAAAGATTTTTATGGGGAAGACATTCCAAAAGAATGTAATAATCCTGAACATCTTTTTAAAATTGCACAAGAAAGTAAAATTGGTGCGTTCGCAACCAACCTTGGCCTTGTTGCCCGCTACGGGAAAAAATATAAAAAAGTTAATTACATTATAAAATTAAATGCAAAAACAAATATTGTTCCAACAGAACAAAAGGATCCTTTAAGCACCATTCTGTATTCAGTAGAAGATATTGTTCAATTAAAAGAAGAAAGCAAACTTTCTATTGTAGGAGTTGGATACACAATTTATTTGGGAAGTACTTTTGAATCAAAAATGTTACACGAAGCTGCGCAAGTAGTTCTACAAGCACACAAACATGGGCTTCTTGCAATACTGTGGATTTATCCCCGAGGAAAAGCAGTAAAACAAGAACGAACGGAAGAAATTATTGCTGGTGCGGCGGGAGTTGGTGCATGCCTGGGTGCCGACTTTGTAAAAGTTAATCCACCTCTTACAAAAAATAATTTAAAAAATGCAGAATTATTGCAACAAGCAACAACGGCGGCAGGAAATACAAAAGTAATTTGCGCGGGCGGGACAAAAATAACAAACCTTGAATTACTTAACACAGTGCACGATCAAATTACATTAGGAAAAACAAGCGGATGCGCGATTGGAAGAAATATTTTTCAGAATAACCTTGAAGATGCAATTATTTTATGTGAAGCTCTTGCATCTGTCATCATTGACGGAAAAGATGTTGCACATGCAAAAAAACTTTTGAAAAATCGAACAAGATAAAGGGAGCAAGCGATGATTACTAGACTCAAAAAATATATAAAGTTTTTAACAAAGCTTTCTGAAATTAATCTACGTATTATTAAAGGCATGTGGAAACTTACAAAGTTCCCGCAACCCGCAATAACATTTTTTGGCAGCGCGCGCACACCAATCGAAAGCCCATACTCACAAAAAGCATTTTTATTATCAAAAGAATTAACCAGAAATGGTTTCTCTATTATTACTGGCGGAGGTCCAGGAATAATGGAGGCTGCAAATCGCGGCGCATACGAAACATTACAAGAACAAGGTCACCAAGTAAAAAAACATGCTCGAAAAAGAAGTTCCCTGGGGATTGGAATTACAAGATTAAACAAAGACGGTGAAAATCATTACGTCCATGATTTTATTGTAATGTCTCACTTTTTCACACGCAAGTGGTTGCTTGTAAGATATTCAACTGGTTTTATTGTTTTTCCCGGCGGATTTGGAACTCTTGATGAACTTTTTGAAGTCATCACACTCATGCAAACAAACCGCATGAAAAAAATGCCAATTATTTTAATAGATAAAGAATATTGGAAACCATTAGAAGATCTTATTTACAACAGATTGCTCGCGCGCGGACTTGTTTCGGATAAAGAAATAGGATACATCACATCAATTACCGATGATGTTGATGAAGCAATAGAGATTATTAATACTTATTGCAAGTGTAATAAAAAGTAATGGTTAGAAACTAATATCAACTGATTCCTCATCAGAATAATATCCAAAATCGTCCTCTCCTGGTTCTGGTCTTTCATGACCAAAACCATCAAAAAATCCATCCCAATCGTCTTCATGCCAACTGTTTTCGCGATCTGCTTGTCTTAATAGTCTTTGCTCTAATTCTTGTGCTTCGGCTTGTGCTTCGGCTTGTGCTTCGGTTGCAATTTTTAGAACTTGTTCCTGTAGCAACGGTGCCAACAAGTCTTCAGAAAAGTATTGCTCTTCTTTATTTTCAGTTTCAATATCCTTAATAATTATACCGATTTGATACTTTAAAATTAGTTCTTTTAACCTCCTTTCTTCGTCACTACAATCATCATACTTTTTTCGTTCTAAAATGTGTGGCGATGTATAAGAATCATATACATCACATATTTCTTCATCCGTTGGAACACAAAACACTGAACCCATTAAAAATAAACTTGTAATTAAAACAATATACTTTTTCATAAAAAACCTTTTTTCAAACAAATAATAATTGGTAAAAATACTTTATCCCCACAATAAAAGAATACTATCTGTTAATAAAAACAGCAATTACAGGTAAAAATACGGAAAAAAAACGTTTATTTTACTTTCAACCCCTCAATAAACCGTAAACTATCTACCAACGGATCCACCAAAACTTTCCATTGATCATCGTAAGAAATACCACATTCAATTGTTAGCGCCGGCGCTTGAATGCCAACCAAATGTTTAAGCGGCAACCCCTGCAACGGATTACAATCAAAGTATTTTTTGTACAATCGCAAATTTAAAGATTCATACATCTTTTGTCCAAATGACTTTGTTTTATGAATATTTGCAAAATGCGCTTGATTCACAGAAATAAATGTTAAAGAATCTATATTGCGCTTCGCGCAGTCGACCATTGGATCAAAGACCAAATGATATAAAAAAATTTTAGGTTTTATGGTGCTTTCTCGGTACAACTGCAAACGAATAAAAAAGTCCGCGCCTAATCTATTTGTAAACGATGCGTTTTGAAACGGAAGAATTTCTTCCCCCGGCGAACGTGTTAGAATAACGCGAGCGTTATATTTTTCTTCTAATTTTTTTTGTAATGATTCGGCAAATTTTAACGTCGCCCCGCGTTCGGAACCTTCTTGTAGTTTACGACCGCTACTCCCAGAATGCCCTGCTGGATCAATTAAAATAACTGATTTTTGTTTATCAGAGTACACAGAAAAAAATAAGGTTGAAAAAATAAGAATTAAAAGTTTTTTCATAGGTAAAAGCTAACATTAATAAAGCATTTGGGCAAAGCAAAGGAACGTTACTATATGTAACGTTGCACATAGAATTCAAATTTTGGGGCGTTTGTTTTTTGGTACTTCAGATTCTAAACTACTATCATGAAAACACATAAAAGTATTTTACTTCTAACCCTCATTCTTTGTTTCGGAATGGCAGCGCCAAGCGTCAGCGCAAAAGATGTTGCTGATTCAAAAAAACTCGTTAAAAAAGACAAGCCTAAACAAAAAAGTAAAAAGCAAAAAAAAGAATTAGAAATACAATTAAAACAAGCAGATAAAGAAAAAGAATTATATGAGAAAAAGTTAAAATACGTTTTTGCAAACATGACCGACGACGAAGACGAAAAATATATCTGCGACGATCAATTTGCTCTAACAAAAGAGATATACACATTAGAAGAGCTAATAGAAGAATATGAAAAAGAAAATGAACCCGTTCCGGTAAGAGAATTGCTACCAAAACAAGAAGATGTATTACTAAAAGAAGTAAGCAAAGAATTATACAGAAAATTATTTAAAATCGTATGCAAAGTCTTAGGAAAAAGAAGAGCTCTACAAATTCCTATTTACGTTTCAAAACGACTTGAAGAAGAAGATTTATCTGGAGAAACAGATAGCAAACGTATTTATTTATCAACTGACCTTTTTGATGAAAATGATAATATGAACGAAGAAAAAGTCAGTATTTTTGTCATCGCACACGAAGCAGCACATATAAAACATAAACACTGCGAAAAAGACGAACTTGTTAAAGTTGTACTAAAACAACAAAATTTACTCGAAAAATCCATTTTTGAGAATCCAGACTCAGAAATACTCGCCGCGATGTTCAGAAAAGGAGAATACGAAGCAGATTTAACTGCAACACAAATAACAGGTATAAATCCCATCGATATTGGATTCGGCGTCTCTTTTTAACGAGAGTTCGATATAACACAACAGTGCCAAAACTAATTCAAACCCGTTCGCCCTGAGGGATTTTTGATGAATTCGTAGAATTCGAAAAAATTGTCTCGAAGGGTTTTACGAACGGTTCAAAATATTTCTCTTGTTGATATTCAAATAACTTTGGTACTTTTAATATCGTTTTACAAAGACCGTTCGTAGAACCCTTCGAGACAATTTCTCGTTTTTAAAAACTCGAAATCCCTCAGGGCGAACGGGATACATTATGTTTTAATCACTAAAAAACACCAACTAATCTTAAATCGAACTCCCAATTTCTTAATTTTCCCCTCATGTTTTCGCATTTTTTTATCAAATTCGCAACAAATTATTCATATTGAATCACAAATTGCTATTTGTAATGATTCTCTTATACTTATTATATATGGTTAAAAAATATTTGTTTGTAGCATTAATTCGGGGGGCGAACGATGCTTAAGAAAATTATGTCTCTTTTGTTTGTTGTTTCTTTAAATGTTTTTGGTTTTGCAAATGCAAACACTGAAGCTGTTGAACAACCAGTTGTTGAGCAACCAGTTAATACAAAACAAGAAATTATACCTGAAGGCGCTATTGTTTTGACACAAGAAGACATGGCAAACATGCAAAAAGAAATGTTTGAAACACAATTAGAGATGATTAGTAATATATACGATTTTGTAAAAAAAGAATTTGGCATAGATTTAGAAAAGCTAATGATGGAAAAGATTGCCGAAGGTTTACATGAATGCAATGACAATGGAGAATTAGAAGAGGTTTTTTCTGAACTTACAGAACAAGCCAAAATTGCAGATCAAGCTTCACAAAATCAAGACGCACAAAACTTCGTTCAAGATGTAAAAAAACTAGCTGAACAATCAGCTGATACAGAACAAAACGAAATAGTGGCTGCTTTAGAAGATTTATTTAAAGAATTAGAAATTGAAAAATTATACAGAGAAGAACTAATAACCGACGATGTAAGTGTTATAGAGCAACTTGTTGCCGAACAACCAGTTGTTGAACAACCAAATATTCAAGTTTTTGCGAACATTAATATCGTTGTTACACTTCCACAAGACGAAGTTATAGTTCTTCCAACTTTAGACTTATCTGCATAAAAAGTTCTTTTCAAAGTTTTCATATTAAATCTGGGGAGATGGGCTATGAAAAATAATACATTCAAAACACTCTTGTTTTCTTTTGCCTTTATAGTATTAGGCTTGAATTCATTTGTATCTGCAAAAAATACAGATGCATACAAGCCATTAATTGATGAGTCGCTCATAGAAAATAATGAAAAATGCTTTAAAGAATTCAAAAAAAGATTCAAAGAATTAGATCGCGAATACAAAAAAGATGATACAAATCTTAAAGAAGTAGATCGTGTACTCTATGAAAAACTAAAACCTATTCTTATAAAAATTCTTGGACGTAAAAAAGCGTTAGAAACAAAGCTTATTGTTTCACGCTCTCTTATGTCTCAACTCACCGCTGTATACCCAAAGTACGGCAACATTTATATAAATGCAGATATTATTCTTAATAATAAATTTACTAAATTTCCCGATTTCATAGAAAAAGAATTCTTGGAATTTATGCCTCATAGAATCCATTACAAAACAGCAGTTTTGATTGAGATGGATCATTATAAACTTGCCTTTTTAGTTGCTAATCAAGCAACAAGACTAGAACAACAATCAATAGAAAAAGAATTAAAAAAAGAACACTCAAAAATAATAAGTAACGTGTTTGAGTATTTAATTGAAACTGAAAAAATATATCTATCTTGCATAAAAGAATGTTCCACCACAAAAAAAGTTGGAAGTTATATAGATACATTTTTTGAACAAAGAGAAAGCAAGAAGTTTGAATACCATTCAATTGCGCATCGCCATCTGCAAGCTCCATTTGAAAATGTTGGAGAATATTTTGAGTTAATTGAATACGAAACAAAATCAAAAGAAACACCATCAAAAGAAGTAAAACCTGATAACAAACAAAATGAAGAACAAACAGATGTCCCATCAGAAAATAAAGATGTCGTAGCAAATGACGTTTTGCTTAAAGATGAATATCCTGAATTATATAAAAAAGCAAAACCGATACTAATAAAAATTCTTGGGGAAAATTGGGCAAACAAAGTTCCTGTAATCGTAACCGATTCAGAAAATAAGGGCTTAGGAGCTTATACATCCGCTGGAGCAATATGCATACACGAATCTTACATAAAAAATCTTGTATTTCCGGTAGATCAAAAATGGGAAACAGAAATAAAATCCGCTGGCTTTACGCCAAAAGACCTTGAAATAAAATTATCTGAAAATGTCATATTATTTCTTATTGCGCATGAAGCTGCACATATAAAAAATCGTGACATTTCAGAACGAGAAAAGTCTCTTAGTCCTAACTTTTCTCCCTTCCCTTTTGAAGTAGCGAAACAAAATAACCTTGTATTCTTTGCTGAAAATCGTCCAGTAACAAAATATGCAACAGATCTTTGGATGCAACATCAAGAAAAACGCGCTGACATAACTGCAGTTAATGCCTGTGGAACAACGCAAGGTGGCATAGAGTTTGTGGAGGCAGACCTTTCTCTTAGAAGTAAGTATGTTGATTTGGTGAAATACCCTAATGATGCAAAAGAACTTGAAGAAATGTTAGCAAATATGACACTAGAAGAATTCAAAAAATATCAAGATGGCATGAGACTGCGCGCAGAAAGTAAAAATGGCTTTCTTTATTATGAGTTGGCAGAATTATACAAACAAATGCCAAGTGAAATTGATAATTTTTTCAATAAAATACAAACATCAACTCAAGAAGAATTACAAGCACATATACAAACAGAAGAATTTAAGTACGTAGATAAATTAATAGGAAAAGAATTGTTCTTACAAAGCAACAGTGGAAAACACCCTATGCATTGGGAACGAATTAAGTATTTAAAAGAACTGGTAATATAAATAGTTTTAAAAACTATTATAAAAAATAGGCCCGCTGATAATTCCGCGGGCCTATTTTTTTATAGACTAGTTTTATTTAATCCAATCAATAACAACTTTCTCTATATCGCAAGTAACATCAACGCCACCGCCTTGAATAAGGGTTGGTTTCCCGCCACCGCGTAAGTTGCATGTATCTTTTAATGTTGCGCTTAATTTTTTAAGATCAACTGACTTCTCAAATGTCTTGCTCACAAAACCTAAAAAGTTTGTGCGTTCATCATTCTTAGAAATCAAGAAATAAAAACCTGGTGATTTTTTTTCTATTTCTAAACACATTTGTTTTAAATCATCGTTGCCCATACCTTCAAACGATAAAAACAAAAACGGCACGCTGCCGACTTTTTTGACGTCCTGTTGCCACTGACCTACCTGTGACTTCCATGCAAGTTTTTTAAGTTGTTTAATTTCGCTCAGCGCGGCACGATACTGTTCAGTCTGTTTTTGTACCGCGTCGATAACTTGTTCAGGTTTAATTTTAAATTGCTCGCACAGTGTTTTGACTGTATCGAAATTCTTTTGTAATAACTCAACGGCCTTTGGACCAGAAACGGCGGTTAATCTTCTTGTGCCTGTTGCAAGTGCCATTTCACTTATAATTTTTACACAACCAACATCACCTGTGTTTTTGACGTGTGTTCCTCCGCAAAGTTCTGCAGAAAAACCTACTGCTTGTACAACACGAACACATTCTGGATTATATTTTTCACCAAAAAATGCGGTCACGCCAGATTCTTTTGCTTTTTCCAGTGTGGTTGTAAATGTTTTTACTTCTAAATTGTCTTGAACTTTTTGGTTCACAATTTGTTCAACCTGTTCAATTTGTCCCGCGGTCAACGCTTCTTGATGCGTAAAATCAAAACGTAAATAATCATCAGAAACTAATGATCCCGCTTGTTTTACTTGCGCGCCAAGAACTTGAACCAACGCAGCTTGCAATAAATGTGTTGCGGTGTGATTCTTCATGATGTTTTTGCGCATATAAAAATCGACCGCACATTTTACCGTGTCGCCAACTTTTATTTCTTTACCTTTTTGAGGTACAAGTTGTGCAATAATCGCAGGATCACTTCCGCCGCCAACTTTTTTTAATGTTTTAACTTCGTATGTGTGATTGTTAATTGTCATCCAACATTTATCACCAACCTGTCCGCCAGACTCTGCGTAAAAAGGTGACTCTTCTGTTGCAACCCACACTGCATCACCATCTTTGTGTACAAAAGTAACTTTTGTTTCTATCTCAAATTCATCGTACCCAACAAAACGCGTTTGAACTTCTTTTGGAACTTCAAAAGTCATTTCTTGTGCTTGATCTAACTTTCTACCGGAACGCTTTTGTTGTTTTTTCATTTCTTTTTCAAAACCATCCATATCAATGGTAAATCCAATTTCTTCTGCAATTAATCTGGTCAGCTCTGCAGGAAATCCATATGTGTCGTAAAGTTTAAAAACTCTTTCGCCATCGACAACTTTTTTGTTTTCTTTTTTAAGTTCAACAATATATTTACCAAAAATTGATTGCCCTTGCATTAAGTTAACCGCAAAACGGTCGACTTCACTTTGCAACACGGTAAGAATTAATTTTTCATTGGTTTTCAATTCTGGATACACAGACGACATATCTTTTATATATGCCTTTGCGATATCAACAAAAAGATCTTTGTCGTCGCTTAACTTTTGTACAAACAATGCAGCTCTTCTAATAATTTTCCTGAGAACATAGCCGCGACCGTCATTCGCAGGTGAACAACCATCTGCAATCAGTTGGCACGATGAACGAACGTGATCACACACAACATTAAATGCTGCTTTTGTTTCATCGTTACTTTTTTTGTAAGAAATTTTAGTTAATTTTTCTATGTGTTTTTGAATGGTTTCAAAAAGATCTGTTTGAAACACAGTATCTTTTTTTTGTGAAATCATACAGAGGCGTTCAAAACCCATGCCTGTATCAACACCAGTTTTTTCTAGAGGTTTTAGTGTTCCATCTGCTTGACGATTGTATTGCATGAATACAAGATTCCAAATTTCGATAAATCTATCGCACTCGCAACCAGGCGCACAGCCTTTTTTACCGCAACCATATCTTTCGCCCATATCAACATGAATTTCTGAGCACGGCCCGCACGGTCCGGTGTCGCCCATTTGCCAAAAATTATCTTCTTCGCCAAGTCGTACAAGTTTTTCTTTTGGAAGACCAATCATTTTATGCCATAAATCATATGCTTCATCATCTGTTTTGAAAACAGAAACACATAAATCGTCTGGATTAAAATTCATTTCTTTTGTTAAAAAGTCCCACGCAAATTGAATAGCTTCTTTTTTGAAATAGTCACCGAATGAAAAATTTCCCATCATTTCAAAAAATGTTAAATGTCGCGGCGTAAAACCAACTTGATACAAATCATTGTGTTTTCCGCCAGCGCGAACACATTTTTGCATCGACGTTGCGCGAACATAACCGCGGGTTTCTTTTCCTAAAAATATATCTTTAAATTGATTCATCCCCGCGTTTGTAAATAAAAGGGTAGGATCTTCCGCGGGAATTAACGACGAACTAGAAACAATTGTATGACCATTTTTTTCAAAAAATTTCAGAAACTTTTTACGAACTTCATTAGAATTCATAATCCTACCTCAGCTAAACCTCAATAATATAAACAGTAACTAATTAGATATTTTATCAGATAAATTACTTTTTCACGAATGGGGGGATTCTGGTATTGTTCTAAAACTAGGTGTCGTTGATATTCTTATCGGAGACGGTGACCGTGAACAAAAATCCCACATCACGATTTCTTTCATCTTAGAAACTGTCAAAACGCCCCCTTCTTCTGTTTCTTCACGAGGCGAACACAACATAAGCCGCGCAACCCATACAGAAAGAGCTCCGGGAATATAACACGTTCCATCAATTCCAATATCAAGCTTCATACCCTTTTTTAACCAATAATAAAAAGGATGTTGTTTCATATTTTCAATAAATCGAAATTCAACCTGTGGCAGACATTCAAGAGTAATTTCCTTTTCGACCATTAATTCAAGAATACTTTCCACATCTGATCGATAATTATCTGTATCTATAAACCTTCTTTCCGCACAACCGGCCTCTGCTCGTTGCCAGTATCCCCAAGGAATTAAAACATTCCCGTGCCCTAAACGCCCCTCACAACCAAGAGTCTCTACCGCTATTTTAGTATATTCAAGGTGTTGTTTAACATCTTCATTAAATATATCTGTTAAATTCCATCTATCGCCACCATGAAAAACTAAGTTAATTCCCTTTTTATATGCAAGATTTCTTAAGTGTTTCCATCCTTCTCTTCTTGTTTCAGAAGATTCGGGGCCAGAAAAATCTATACCACAAATTCGTTCATAATATGGTTCAGAGTCACCATAATCAAAAGCCTTAGTAACTGCTTTTACAAATTGATCTTCCCTGTCTAAATAACGGGATTGATTAAAACAAAACATAAACTCGGTACGGTGTTTACCGCCAAATTTTCTAGAGGCTTTATACTCCTCGTCCACCACCGCATCATACATCTGCTGCAGTGTTTCCTGAATAGGAATTATATGCCCATTAAATTTTTTACATGGATTAAACCTCAGTTGCACACAGCGAACACCATCACTAAAATAGTGTCGTACTACATACCGTACAGCATCAATAAAAATTTTTAAATTATCATATGGATAGGTTGGCGGATAACACAGTATGGGAATGTCAAAAGCATCAGTTGGATTTTCGTATTTACGAAATATATACCTAATTTCTTTGCCATCTTTTTCTTTATAAAAAGCCCTTATGGCTTCTAATGTTACCGTCCCTGCATTCTCTCTACGCCAATCCGCATACTCATCATCATATAACCTTTTTCGAAACTCTTCTTCATACAACCCCCTATTCCTACCAACAGTATCAACAACCCACTGTACAGAAAGGGAAGGACTTACATGGCAATGGAAATCTTTTTTGTCCCACGACCTCACTAAAAGAATAAGCGCTTGATATGCAAAATTATCATATGGAAAAACATCCTGGCTTGAAGGATCTTCAATCGCTGCTATTAACCTACCAATTCCTTTCCCTGGAAAACGTCCCATAAGTAATTTTAAAATATCCAAAATATGTCGATGGGAATTTGCCCTTGTCTCGTTATGAATTGCCATGGCCAAGTCTACCAATTCTTCCCTGCGTTTTAAAAACCACGATCTACTCTCTGAACGCAACTTTTCATGGTACAAAGAATTCTCTTCTGTATGTATTAAACGGGCTATCAAATCATCATGAGTTAACTCCTTACCACTCGCCACGCCACAAAAACAAAAAAGAACTGCCGCAAGAAATGCCCCTACTTTTTTCACGAAATTTATTCCTATTTTTAGTCAAAAAAAAGCGCCGGTATTTACCGGCGCTTTTTTAATCGTTTATGTTTCTTTAAACATCTTTTTAATTGTCGCAAGCGAACCCATCAAGGCGCTCGATTCATACGGCAAAATAATCATCTTATTATCTTTGCCTTTTGTCATCTCTGGAAGCACTTTTATGTAATTAAGTGCAAGCAAGTAAGGAAGAGGGTCTGCCCCTGGTGTTGATTTTCTAACAACATCAATTGCTTCTGCTTCTGCATTTGCAACCGTAATTCTTGCTTCTGCTTCACCTTGCGCTCGTGTAATTTTTGCTTGTCGTTCACCTTCTGCTTCCAAAATATCTGCTTGTTTGGAACCTTCAGCTTTTAGAATATCTGATTGCTTAGAACCTTCAGCTTCTAAAATGACCGCACGACGACCACGTTCAGCGCGCATTTGTTTTTCCATCGCAACACGAATTTCTGCTGGAGGGTTAACTTCTTGTAATTCAACTCTGTTAACCTTAACTCCCCACTTGTCTGTTGCGTCATCAAGAATTTCTCTTAATTTTTCATTAATTTTATCTCTAGAAATTAATGTTTCATCAAGATCTAATGAACCAACAACATTACGTAACGTCGTTTGCGTTAATTTTTCTATCGCTTGAGGCAAATTAGCAACTTCATAGATTGACGCTTTTGGATCTGTAATCTGAGAATATAATAACGCGTTAATTTCCATTGTTACGTTATCTTTTGTAATAACGTTTTGCTTTGGAAAATCGTATACCGCTTCTCGTAAATCTAAACGTTCAATGTACGAAGAATATCTATTATAATATTTTCCTCGTGAATCTTCTTTGATAAATGTCCATAACACTTTGCGTGGCTGATCCATAAATGGAACAACAAAATGCAATCCTGATCGCAAAATACAATGGAACTTACCAAATCGTTCAATAACAATAACTTCAGCTTGTTTTACCAAATAGGCTGACTTTGAAATAGCAACTAATAAAAAAAGTGCTATAGCAACAAATACTGTGAAAAAACCTGTAAATGCGATCATGGTTCTTCCCTTTCTGTGTTTTATTTGTTTTCTTTTATTACAAACAAATGATTTCCTCTGACACCAACAATAACAACTCTATCTCCTTTTGCAACCGCCTCCTTTAGCCCTTCGGAGCCTTGGCGTAGTAGGGTGCCTTCTAGTTTTGAAGCCCATTCTTCGCCGCCAACTTTTACTCGACCGCGCCCTTCTGCATCAAACTTTGTAACAACAACTGCGTGTTTACCGACCAATGCATCGATATTTGTTTGAGAACTTTCATATTTAACATCGGAAAGTTGTCGTTTTTTTAACAATCTGCGAATGAAAAAAAATGAACAAACAGAAACAATAAGCGCTGCTGTGCATTGCACAAATAATGTCCCACCAAAAAAGGCAAGGATACTTGCAACCACCGAACCAATTGCAAACGCAATAAAAAAGAATAGTCCTGGTGTTCCAACTTCGGCAAATAATAATGCCAACGCAATAAAAATCCAAATGTATCCTGCATTGCCGATTGGTAGATTCGGAGTAAATAACGTTTTTAAAAGTGTGATCATAATGATACTCCTTATATTAAAAACAACTCTACAACTACAACATCATACAAATCGCGAACACCGAATTAGCGAATTTGGTTTAGAACCCAACTAAAATAACAACTTCAGATTATCAAAAACCCTTGATTTTTCAAGGTAAAATAGTATTACAATAGATATGTAAAAAATTGGGGTTAATTTTTTTGGGAAGGGTTACCATGTTATTTTCTGTTAAGTCACAAGTAAAAGCAGTGGTGTTTTCTGTTTCTGCATGTGTATTTTGTTTTGGCGCGCAACAAATTAATCTTCATGCAAAAACACCAAAAATCATCAAACTAATTAAGAATGATGTAAAAAAAGTTATTAAAGGAACGGTAAAAGAGACAAAACATGTTGCCGGACAAATTGTAAGTAAAACATCAAAGGCTCCCGCAAAAGTTGTCGCCAAATTTATGGATCAGGTCACTATCGAATCGCTCAAAAATGTTTTTTTACATAAATTTCCGCTGTGGCTTGTAATTCTTGCTGCGTTCTTTTTTGGAATGCTTACAAGTTTAACTCCGTGCATTTATCCGATGATTCCAATTACGATTGGAATTATAAACGCACAAAAGAAAAAAACTCTTTTGAGTAATTTTTTATATTCATTTTCTTATGTGCTTGGTATGGCCATAGTCTATGCAAGCTTAGGTTATGTTGCGGCAACTTCCACATTGATTTTTGGACAATGGATCACTAATCCATTCTTTATTGCCCTTATTATATTAGTACTTTTATATTTTGCGTTTTCTATGTTTGGATTTTACGAAATTAGAATTCCACAATTATTTAAAAGAAAAAACGTTGAGACAAAAACAGGTTCTGTTCTTTCTACATTTGTGGCGGGAGCAATTTCTGGAACCGTTACATCACCATGTTTAACACCCGCACTCGCGCTTGTTTTAACGTTTGTCGCAAAAAAAGGAAGCCCAGCCATTGGCTTTGCAACATTATTTTCTTTTTCATTGGGCATGGGATTAATTTTAATTCTTATCGGAACATTTTCCGGAATGCTTAATGCGTTACCAAGAGCTGGCACATGGATGAATGAAGTTAAAAAAGTATTTGGGTTTGCAATGCTCGGAGCGAGTGTTTATTTCTTAAAACCAATCATTGCATACAACCTCGCATTATTCTTGTATGGAGTTGTTGTTGTGGTTGCTGTTTTTTATTTTGGAAAAAAGATTTTAAGAAAAGTTAGTCGTTAGGTATAAAAACTAAGGCCGGGGTTTCCGGCCTTAGTTTTAAAAGCTATAGATTATGTTCCTTAGGATGCGAGTTCAATATTCTCGATTCGTTCTTCAATAGAAGGATGTGTTGCAAACCATGATCTTCGAAATTTTTTATAGAATATATGCCTAAATTGAATTGCTCGTCTCAATCTCCAACGAAACCAAAACCATTTTATTTTTCCTATCCTTTTCCTTAATTCTGGATCTTTCTTCAATTCTCGCGCTAAAAAATCCCGTAGTTTTTTTATATCCATATCCCTTGAATCGACTTCATCAAACAACCTAAATAAACTAATCATACTATCAGGATCTTTAGTAAGCCTTGCAGCAAATATATCCGCTTCTTTTTCGCAATGACGGCTGTAAAGAGGATTTAAAAAAGGATGGCCAATAATATTCAGTACAATAACAGAAATAAGAGTTGCAGCGTTTCTTTCATCTTCTCCACTCGATTCTCCATCTCCGTCTTTTGCTAAATTAAAAGCACATTTGCCAACAACACACAAGCTTGCCAAAATAATTAACGTAGGCAAAAAAACTTTTTTCAAACGATGTTTTTTCTTAATATGCCCCAACTCATGCGCAATAAGACACTTAATTTCATCATCAGATAATTCTTTTATCAAATCTTCTCCCAAACCAATCAATGAACAACTCTTCGCCAATGTTGATGAGGCAAAAGCATTAAACATCTTACTGTTCCCCGCTAAAAACGCCACAGGCATTCTCATTCCTGCTTCGTTCGTAAGTTCGTTAATTACAGAATATAACTTAGGTAATCTTTCAGGTGTTATTAAAACAAGCCCCCCACGAAAACACTTACCTATGCCCCCACCTTGCAAAAATAACGATAGCTGTAACCGTTTAAAAAAAGAAGGCTCTTCCGCTATCTTTTTTTTGAGATCAAATTCATCAAAAAACGCCTTTAAACCAGCATCCCTCATTCCTTCATATCTAAGGGCAAAATCACTCTGCTTTTCATTTTTCATTTTTTTAAGTTCTTGCACAACCTCAAAAGTCTTTTGTTTAGTCTCTGCCTCGCCATAAACAAAAACGCCAAACAATAGGAAAAAAGAAAATAACATCATTTTTTTTACCATAAAAACTCCTCATAATATATTTGTTAAAAAAACAACAACTTTAGAAAGTTAAAATAACACGGAAAAAAAAACAACTCGAACAAATTAAATAAGGCCGGGGTTTCCGGCCTTATTTAATAAAAACTTTACAAGTTGTCACGCTTAGGAAATCTCAATTCCCATCTTCTCTGCTTCTTTTTTGATATATTTAATTCGTTTTTCGAAAGTAGGATGCGTGGCTGTAGTTGTAGACGGATAATAATGACAAAAATAGTACATGGCTTTATTTAAAAAAGCTTTTGTAGATAACATCCATGTATAAAACGAAAGCAACTTCTTTTTACTTTCTTCTGACAATTCGGTATCTTGAGCAAGAGAATCTCTAATATATTCCATTAATACTTTATGATCATTTATCTCTAAAAAAACATCTTTTATTTTTTCAAACGCGCTTATTACTGATTCTGGATCATTCGTAGCTCTAGCAGCAATAATATCTGCTTGCTTTTCGTTAGAACGATAATAAAGACATAACAAAGAAGCGTGAGTTAATCTGTAACCCTTTCCTATCCATTTAATTTTCGCGTTAATTTTTTTTACTTCCAAAGCTGATACATCCCGGCGAAAAACAAAATTTCTCTTTTCCTTTGAGTAATCAACCTCACATAAATGTGGCATCAACCTATTAAAAGCAGAATTAAATAATTTTGATGTTACCTTTAAAAAAGCCAGACTCTTCAAAACGTGATACTTCTTTATATGTCCCAATTCGTGGGCAATAATACAACGAAGCTCATCATCATTTAGTTCTTTTACTAAATCACCTCCTAAACATATAAGAGAAAAGTTTTGGGTTAAAGATGTCGCAAAAGCATTAAAAAAATTGTTAATAAAAAATATTTTTGGTACAGGCATACCAATCTCATCTGAAAGTTCTTTCACCATTGAATATAGCTGTTTCGTTTTTTCTTCGGAAATATAAACTGGCCAACCAGGTATTGAATCCTTTACTAACCCCAAAAAAGCCTTGCTTTTAAACCTCAAACACATTGGAACTCGCTTAGAAAAAGATTGTTCTAATGCTATTTTTTTATCTATTTCAAAATTATTTAAAATATATCTAGAAATAGATGTCTTTAATCCATTACGTATATCTGTTTTCGTTTTTGTAAGACCACTCATCTCTTTTGCAATCTCACGAGTTTCTGATTTCCATTCCTGTTCACAATACAATCCAGCAAAACAAAAAGAAAATATCGAAAAACACAAAACAAAACTTTTACTCATAAAAAACTCTTTTTAAATATAATTTTTTGAAAAATCACCCCAAAAACAAAAGTACCTAAACTTTTAAGAACTTTCAAATGGCATAAAATCTCGATACACATAGAATTTTTTTGTTCTTAAAAAAATAAATAAGGCCGGGGTTTCCGGCCTTATTTAATAAAAACTTTACAAGTTGTCACGCGTTTTTTTGCTCAGGTACTTTTACAATATTTTTAAACTCGTTATAAACAATTCTAATCTCTTCTATCGACGCTTCATCTTCTATAGTCGAAACATCTCCAACACTTGCACCCATCACCAATGATTTTAAAACTCTTCGCATGATTTTTCCCGAACGCGTTTTTGGTAATTTATCTATAAAATAAATTTCGCGCGGGGTAACATGCGGTCCGGCTAGTCTTCTGATCGTTCGACTTACATTTCTTTTAAGTTCGTCATTTGGTGTGTAACCATTTTTTAAAATCGCGAATAAAATAATCGCTTCACCTTTTAAATCATCGGGCACACCAACAACTGCCGCTTCCGCAACACAGTCTGTTGCAACCGCCGCACTTTCTACTTCTGCTGTTCCAACAATGTGTCCAGAAATATTTAACGCTTCGTCCGCACGGCCAAGTAACCAAAAATATCCGTCTTTATCTTTTTTTACAGAATCCCCGGAATAATACATTCCCTTAAATTTAGACCAATACACATCTTTGTATCTTTGCGGATCGTTATAAATTCCAGCAAGCATTCCCGGCCATGGTTTTTTTATAACTAAAAACCCTTTTTGATTCGCTTCTGCAATATTTCCGTGCGCATCAACAACATCTGCATCAATTCCCGGTAGCGCCTTTGTTGCCGAACCAGGTTTTAATGGAACCAAATCTAAACCAAGCGTTGGTGAAATCATAAATCCACCGGTTTCTGTTTGCCACCAAGTATCAATAATGGGACATTTTCCTGCACCAACATGTTTTTGATACCATTTCCAAACTTCTGGATTAATTGTTTCTCCAACCGTTCCTAAAGTTTTTAAACTACTTAAATCGTGTTTTTCTAACCACTCTGTTCCGTGTTTCATCAACATTCTGATTGCGGTCGGTGCGGTATAAAAAGTTGTTACTCGGTATTTTTCTATAATTTCCCACCATTTATCAATTGCGGGATAATCTGGAGTTCCTTCATACGCAACAATTGTTGAACCTTGCATTAACGGTGCGTATAAAACAAAAGAATGACCGGTAACCCAACCGACATCGGCGGTACACCAATAAACAGATTCATCGTTTAAATTAAACGCCCACTTAAAAACTGAATTTATATAAACAAGATAACCACCAGTTGAATGAACAATTCCTTTTGGTTTTCCCGTTGTTCCAGAAGTATACAAAATAAATAATGGATCAGTTGCATCAACTTGTTCTGGTTCTACAAAATTATCTGCGGTTTTCATTAAATCGTGATAAAAATTGTCGCGGCCAAACTTCATCTCTACTTCTTTTTCTGTTCTTTTTACAACAACAACTTTTTGAACGGTAGAAGAAAGTTCTAATGCTTCATCGACAACAGATTTAATTGGAATTAATTTACCACGACGCAAACCAAAGTCCGCGGTGACTACAACTGTCGCGCCCGCATCGTTAATGCGATCCGCCAATGCCTGACTTCCAAAACCAGAAAAAACAACCGAATGAATTGCGCCAATTCTCGCGCTCGCAAGCATTGCGATAAACGCTTCTGGCAACATAGAAATATAAAGAATAATTCTATCGCCTTTTTTTACACCAAGTTTTTTTAATACTGATGCAAACCTATTTACTTCGCGATACAATTGCGCATAACTTAACGAAACAGTTTTCCCTTGTTCATCTTCCCAATGCAACGCAACTTTGTTTTTGCGCCACGACTTCATGTGGACATCTAAACACAAATGAGAAGCGTTTAGTTTTCCACCTTCGAACCATTTTGCAAACGGCTCGTTCCAAGAAAGAACCTTATCCCACTTTTTAAACCATGTAAGCTTTTCCGCTTGCCCCGCCCAAAATTTTTCAATATCGGAAACAACAGAAAGTGACTTCACCAGATTCTCCAAACGAATGTTTTTTTCATTTTTTTTGCGAATAAAAGTTTTACATATCACCAAGTAGCTTTTTTAAATCCTCTTCATGTTTAATTTCATCGTCCATTATTTTCTGTGCAATTTTATGTGTAATTTTATCGGAATCTTTTGTAACTTCAAGAATTTTTTTGTACACATCAATTGCACATTGCTCACCAGAAATATTTTGTGCCAAAATCTTTTTGACATCATAATCATTTGGAACTGCATAACCACAATTTGAATAATCGTACCACTTTTTTGGTTCAAGAATCGGCGTGCCACCAAGTTGTAAAATGCGATCTACAAGTATATCTGCATGTTCTAATTCTTCATCGGCATGTTCTTTGAGTTCTGCTATTACCGCTTCTTTATTTGCTCCAGCAACAACTTTTGCGCCAATCCAATATTGGTAATATGCTAGCCATTCGTCGGCAAAAGCTTTGTTCAAAAGTTCAATAATTTCTTTTTCTTTTGTTTCCATGTATATCTCCTAAAAAAACTTGTCTACGTTATCTACTATCGAATACAGTGTACGAGTGTTATATATTAGAAAGTAGTTTAATAATAATCAAAATAAAAAAAAGAAAAAAATATGAATAAATCACATCTTCTTCCTCTCTCGTTTATCTTTGGCCTTTTATTTGTCTTCTTTAAAATTTATCAGCACAACAAAATGATAAAACTTGTTTATCAACAGCAACGAATTGAAAAGTCGCAAAAAGTATTAGATAAAAATAAAAATAAATTACTTATTCAATTGCATCAGATAAAAAATAAAAAAAACATAAAACAAGCAGCGCAATCGCAACTTGGCATGAAAGATTTACAAGTCTCGCAAATGATGTCGTTCGCTCATACGAACACATGTAGATGATACTTCACTAAAACTTCGAATCACACCGTAAAGGAAAAATATGGTTATAAGACAAAAAAATTATAAGTTGCGGTTAATCACCGTATTAATTGTTTTCTTTCTTCTATTTTTAATCATCGGTGTTCGTCTTTATCTGGTACAAATTCACAAGCAAAACTTTTTTAAAAATTTAGCGGCACAACAATATTCTGCGGAAGTCACCGTTCTACCGTCGCGCGCGCTTATTTATGATCGCAACGGAAAACAACTAACTATAAACACAGAAGCACAATCTGCATTTATACTCCCTCAACAATTAAAAGATAAAAAAACAAAAAAGATTTTAAAAAAACATTATAAACAAGCTTATAAAAGGCTTAAAAAAAATCCCGCCACAAAATTTTTATGGCTCGCGCGCAAACTTTCTAAAGATGAAACAAAAAAAATAACAAAATATAAAAGTGAAGACATTCATTTTATAGAAGAGCCAGCCCGCCATTATCCGTACCGATATCTTTCTCCTCTTTTGGGATTCACAGACATCGACAATAACGGTCTAGCGGGAATTGAATTACAATATAACGAACAATTAAATGGAACTTCTACAAAATATCTGATAGAAAAAGATGCTCGTCCCGGTACATTTTATTTTGAAAAATCAATAAAAAAACTTGGCGCGCAAGGAGAACCGGTAAAACTTACAATAGATAACACGTTACAATTTTTAGCTTACGATGAATTAAAAAAAACAATAAAAGAATACGAAGCACTAAGTGGCGCGGCAGTTGTAATGAATCCAGACACCGGTGAAATTCTTGCAATGGCAAGTTATCCATCATTTAATCCAAACAAAAAAAATCTAAACGATCCTGCAAAAACTAAAAATATTTCCATCACCGAATGTTACGAACCTGGATCAATTATAAAAGCATTTTCAACTCTGTCTGCATTTGAAGAAAAAGTTGTTGAGTATGACGAAGAAATAGATTGCGAAGGAAAAATTGCATTCATAGATGGATTTAGAGTAGAAAATTGGAAGTCAATTGATGTCTGTCCTTTTTGGGAAGTAGTGCAAAGATCTAGCAATGTTGGAATGGCAAAAGTTGCAAAACGTTTGGGAACAAAATTTTACGACCATTTAAAACAATTAGGTTTTGGAAATAAAACAGGAATTGAATTTCCTGGCGAACGCGACGGTTTTGTTAATCATCCAATCAATTGGTCGAGACCAACACTTCTTGTTTTATCTTTTGGATACGAAATTAATGGCACAGTGCTACAGCTTGCAAAAGCTTTTTCAGTTATCGCAAATGGTGGATACGACGTTAAACCAACTTTACTTAAGAAAAACGCTGCAAAAAAATTAACTAAAAAATTATACAATGATGAATCTATTAAATTAACAAAAAACGTTTTAGAAACAATTGGGCAAAAAAGACAGATTCCAAATTACAGAGTTATGGGAAAAACAGGAACCGCTCGATGCGTTAAAGACGGAAAGTATACAAACAAAGAACACGTTTATTTTTACGGCGGCATTGTAGAAAAAGATGATTACAAGCGAGTTGTTGTGGTTTTTGTAAACCGACCTAAAAAATCTTATCTGTATGCACACCAAGTAACCGGCCCACTTTTTAAACGCATCGCAGAAAAAGTGATTATCAGAGAGACGGTGTAACCTGTTCTTTATGCACAAACGTATGCGCCTCTATCCTTCTATGCACAGGCCAGCCTTTTCCATCGTCAATCCAAACGTCGCTCGAAAGCGTACGATCAACTTCGTTAAAGTTTAATGTTAAACCTTTAAATAAAATATCTTTTGTTTTTGTAAGTTCAGCAACAATAGATTCTTTTGTAATTGAACCAGAAATATTTTTAAGCGCGCGAACAAAAATATTTGCATTAATATATCCTTCAAGCGCGATCTCTGATGCATCAAATAATTCTTTTTCTCTATCTTGATTATAATCTCTTACCATTTCTAAATAATTATTTTCGTACGAAGGAACAACTTTAGACATGGTCATTTCTAAACCTTTTCTGCGTAAAGCTGTTCGCAATTCATCAAGCGTAGAAATGCCCATTAAAGTTTTACCGGAAAGATAATCAACGCCAATTTTTTCAACCAGCAATTTCATTTGCATATCTGCTGCAAAGAAAATAATAACCTGTGGTCCAAATTCTTTTATTTTTTTAATAGCAAAATCAACATCCAAATTATCTTTTTTGAATCCAACTTCGCACCAATCGGTAATTCCTAATGCTTTTAATTTTCTGCGCGCGCCAGAAACACCGTTTGTTCTGTATTTTTCATCGGCAAAAACAAATGCTAATTTTTTTAATCCCAACGAATTTACCGCATAATCAACAAGACCCATTGCTTCATTTCTATACGCAGGCCTAAAGTTTATAATGTATTGTAAATCTTGTGTGCGCAAATGAGACGATCCTGAGTTAGGGAAAAGATTTAACACAGTTCCTGTTTTTATTTTTGGCAGCAATGCAATATTTGTTGGTGAACCACCGGACGATAATAAAATGTTTGTGTTATGATCGCTTCCTAACAAATCAACAAGCTTTGGTGTTTTATTTGAATTATATTCATCATCAAGAACAATCAACCTGATTTTTTTCCCATTTATTCCACCAGTTTTATTTACCTTATCAATATATAAAAGCATTCCTTGTAATATTCCGGCACTTAAATAAGATCTCTTTCTTGTTAAGTCTGTGGTACAACCAATAACAATTTCTCTTTCTTTTGCCACTAACCTTTCTTCTTCTTTTTTGTTGTAGCGAGCCAAAACTTCTTTTGCTGAAATCTGTTTTTTATCTTTCTTAAACTCGCGTGTACTTTTCACCTCTTTTTTAAGTTTTACAATTCTTCTTTTAAGTTTTTTTAATTCTTCTTTATACGTTCCCTCTTGTTCTTCATAAATATCGAGTAAATTAACTCGTGGCGATTCAAAAATTTTGTCGCCCGTTACGAGATTGTATATCGTTTCACCAAAATCAAAATCTGTTCTTACATCTCTGTTGTATAAAGATAATGTCCAACTTCTCATATTTTTACTGTTAACAGAAAGCACAGCAAATGCATCGTTTTGAAAATCAAATAACGTTCTATATGTTCTTGTTGGTGTAGAAAGTAATGACCAAGCAGTCGCTCCATAATCGGGAACAAGCAACTTTAAACCGTCAGTTGCCTGATACACCATAGATCTACTTTCTGCTTTAATAATTGCTTTTATATTTATCGTCCCGCCAGATAATTCTTTGTCATTAAGATTAAAAACATCTAAACCGTTTACATTTTTTTTATGTAAAAATTTTGCAAAATGTGTTTCATTTAATTTTTCAAAGTTTCTGTCAAAATGTGATAGTCGTAAAAATTCATCACCATCAAAAGAATATCCTTTTACATAAACAGCAAGAGGCAATGTATTAAAAAAACGATTTACTAAACCAAGATATGGAACTTTTTCTTTAGAATAATCGCACCCTTTTTCTATAAGCTCTGTCTTTAATCCAAAGTTATACCACTTATCTTTTGTTTCGTGATTCCCTTTTATGTACACAACTTCTTTAGGATTTTTTAACATCAATGCAAACAATGCTGAAAGAAGTTCCATGCTATATGGTGACCGACTAATAAAATCTCCTGTTACAATAAAATAATGATTTGGTTTAATAATTTTGAGAGAGTCATCTATCACACCAAACTTTTTAAGCGCACCTAAATCACGCACAAAAGAATGAAAAGCTCCTTGCACATCGCCCCATACAATAAATTTTGAACCTACTTCTGGATCTGACTTTAAAAGAAAATCTCCTTTGTATGAGTTCAATTCTCTATCGTGTATTAATTTTTTTATTTGCGCTTCAAAAATCTTTGGTGTCCATACTTCTTTTTTAATATGTAACTTATATAACAATCTGCTAAAAAATCCTGGTCTGCTATTTTTTATAAATGTTGTGTAATCTGGCATTAACCAATTTTCGTTATCCGCATCAGGAAATTCTTCCATCTGTTCCGAATAATATTGCAGATCTTGCATCGACTGAAATGCCGGCAACGAAGAAAAGTGAACCCCAATAATTAAAAAACTCACTAGCAAAACTCTGCCATAAAATTTCTTCATACCTTTTCTCCTAAACAAAAAATATAAATATATAAGTAACAAGTACAACTATTGGGATTAGTGTTAAATACACACTTTTTTTAAACAACATTAATTTTCGATACAGTTTTTTTATTTCTTCCTCTTTTGTCCCTATATGTTTTTTTCTTTTAAAATAGTAGGCAGTGTAAACATTGGATAAAAAAATCAAAAAGGCAGTAATAACCAAAAAGGTATAAATCTTATCTGCTATGGTGAAATACCCAACATTTGGAGACATTTTTTCTATAACAAAACGATAAAATAACATTGCAGTAATAGAACCGATAGACATTGATAACGACATTTCAATCCATTTATCAACTTCTACAGCTAAAGAAAATAATCCCATAAAAAAAACTAGGAACAGCGGAACAAAAAGAACAAATATTTTTCTAACACCCAATTTTGAAAAGTCTAATGAAAACACAACGGCGGGAGTTTCAATATTTTTAGTAGAATTGTCCTCATCTAAAACAGAAGCCATTACACCGTAAAGCACCTGTTTACCATCAAACTTCCAATCGTTAGTATACAAATTTTTTACAACACCAAACGAAGAATCATCCGAAACAAATCGAACTTCCTGTGGAATAACATCTCTATTGATTAAAATAAGACACAATCTATGATCATCTAATGGAAAAAGCTCATAATTTAAATTTGCTTTAAACTCAACTCTGACTAAATAACGAGTAAAAATTTTATCTTCTATAATTTTAATTTCTGGTGCTGACTTACTTTTTATCTCACCACCTTCAAATGAAAACGCATCTATAGTCTCTTTAGGTATCTCATGAGGTTTAAACAAAAACCACACAACAACATCTGCAATAAAAGAGTTTTCTACAAAACTAAATTCCGAAAAACCTTTTACAAACAATCCTGTTTCTACGATCGCAATACTTTTGGATTCGGGCCCAGATTTTCTTGGAACATAACTTTGCAATTCTATTTTAGGATCTGTAGATCTAAATCTTGTGTGTGAAGAATAAAATATTGATGCTATAGCCAAAAACGCAACCAACGTCATAAAAATCAAAAACCACATCTTTGCAATATTGCGAAAAACACCCAGTATTTTCATAGAAACTCTCCTTTGCAAACAAATTTCATTTAAAAGCAACTATAGAATTCTACGAATAAAAGACATGGAAAATAAAGATATAAAAAAAAAGCGCCCGGTAAAACCGAGCGCTTTTTTTATTTTCTAAACCGGAATTAATACATTCCTGGCATTCCACCTGGCATGCCTCCGCCCATTCCTGGAGCAGGTGCTGCCGGTTTATCTTCTGGAATTTCAGAAACCATAGCTTCTGTTGTTAATAACAAACTTGCAATAGACGATGCGTTTTGCAACGCAGTTCTTGCAACTTTTGCAGGATCAACAACACCCGCTTTGATTAAATCTGTATATTTTTCTGTTTTTGCATCAAAACCAAATGCGCCTTCGCCTTCTTTGACTTTGTTTACAACAACTGATGCTTCGTGCCCAGCGTTTTCAACAATAATTCTCATCGGTTCTTCTAACGCTTTTCTTACAATTGAAACACCAAGTTTTGCATCGCCAGAAAGTTTAATTTTATCAAGCGCAGATTGTGTTCTAAGTAATGCAACACCACCACCAGCGACTATTCCTTCTTCGACTGCCGCGCGCGTTGCATGCAATGCATCATCAACACGATCTTTCTTTTCTTTCATTTCTGTTTCTGTTGCTGCGCCAACTTTAATAATTGCAACACCACCAGAAAGCTTTGCAAGACGTTCTTGTAATTTTTCTATGTCGTATTCAGATGTAGAAACTTCTATCTCTGATTTTATTTGCGAAACACGTGCTTCAATTTCTTTTTCTGAACCAGCACCATCAATTATTGTGCAGTGTTCTTTTGTGATGCGAATTTTTTTTGCAGAACCAAGATCAGCAAATGTTACATTGTCTAACTTTAATCCAAGTTCGTCTGAAATCATTCTGCCATTTGTTAACACTGCAATATCTTCTAACATTGCTTTGCGACGATCACCAAAACCAGGTGCTTTTACCGCAACAACATTTAATGTTCCACGCATTTTGTTTACAACTAATGTTGCAAGCGCTTCGCCATCAACATCTTCTGCAATAATTAAAAGTTGTTGTCCTTGTTTTGCTATTTGCTCAAGAATTGGAAGTAAGTCCTTCATGCTTGAAATCTTTTTGTCGCAAATTAAAATTGCTGCGCCTTCAAGAATAGATTCCATTTTTTCTGTGTCTGTGACGAAGTACGGAGAAAGATAACCGCGATCGAATTGCATTCCTTCAACAACTTCTAATTCGCTTTCTATTCCTTTTGCTTCTTCAACAGTTATCACGCCATGTTTGCCAACTTTTCCCATCGCATCAGCAATCAAAGAACCAATACTTTTATCTGAGTTTGCAGAAATCGTTGCAACTTGTTCGATTTCTTCTTTTCCTTTTACAGGCATGGCAGCTTTTGCTAATTCTTTAATAACAACAGAAACCGCTTTTTCTATTCCCGTTTTAATTTCCATTGGATTTGCGCCAGCTGTTGTATTCTTTAAACCTTCGCGATAAATTGCTTGGGCAAGAATTGTTGCTGTTGTTGTTCCGTCACCCGCAACATCTGCTGTTTTTGATGCAACTTCACGCACCATTTGCGCGCCCATGTTTTCGAATTTATCTTTTAATTCAATTTCTTTTGCAACAGAAACACCATCTTTTGTAATTGTTGGGGAACCAAAAGATTTTTCTAATGCAACATAGCGACCTTTTGGTCCAAGTGTAACTTTTACAACATTTGCAAGAGTATCTACGCCAACCAATATTTTTGCTCTAGCTTCTCCACTAAAGATAATCCTTTTTGCCATATAGAAACCTTTCTAAATTAATTTTTTTTATTTTCAATAACACCAAGTAGTTCATCTTCCCTGAACATTAAATAATCTTCGCCTTCAAAGTTAATTTCTGTTCCAGAAAATTTACCAAAAATAATTTTATTTCCTTCTTTAACCATTAATGGAGTAATCGCACCTTCTTTAGAAACACGCCCTGTACCAACAGCAACTACTGTTCCCATTTGAGTTTTTTCTTGAGCGGTGTCTGGAATAATAATTCCGCCCGCTGTTTTTTCTTCATTTTCGAGGCGCTTCACCAACACTCGATCATAAAGAGGTTTTATTTTTGCCATAAAAAAATACTCCTAAAAAGAAATTAAAAAAATTATAATAATTAAAGATCTCAACCAATCCCTAATCCCCTTTTTAACGACAAATTTAGTATATTTTAAAAAAATGAAATTACAAGAAATATAACAATGCTCAACTAAGATTTTATTAAAAAAAATAGATTAAAAACAAACGGCCACCGACATTATCGGTGGCCGTTATACTTTTTCATTCAAACCAGACAAGCTTGAATTTTTATTTTGTTTTCTTTTTAGAGTTCATTGATTCCCAGAACTCTTGATTTGTTTTTGCTTTTCGCATTTTTTCTATTAAGAATTCCATACCATCAACGGTATTCATAGATGAAAGGAATTTTTGCAAAATCCAAATCTTCTTAACAGCGTCTTTACCAAGCAACAAGTCTTCTCTTCGTGTTCCAGAAAGTTGTAAATCAAATGCAGGATAAATTCTTCTATTAGCAAGTTTTCTTGTAAGATGAATTTCCATATTACCGGTACCTTTAAACTCTTCGAAAATGACTTCGTCCATTCGCGAACCGGTTTCAACTAATGCTGTTGCTAAAATTGTTAATGAACCACCTTCTTCAACATTTCTAGCGGCACCAAAAAAACGTTTTGGTCTTTGAAGCGCATTTGCATCAATACCACCTGTCAAAACTTTTCCTGATGATGGTGAAAGTGTATTGTATGCGCGCGCTAAACGAGTTAAAGAATCAAGCAAAATAACAACATCGTTTCCACATTCAACAAGTCGCTTTGCTTTTTCTAAAACAATTTCTGCAACTTGAACATGACGTGTTGCATATTCGTCGAATGTTGAACTTACAACTTCTGCATCCACAGAACGTTGCATGTCTGTTACTTCTTCTGGTCGTTCATCAATTAATAAAATAATAACAAAAACTTCTGGGTGATTTTTAATAATTGCATTTGCAAGTTCCTTTAATAAAACAGTTTTACCCGTTCTTGGAGGCGCAACAATTATTCCACGCTGTCCCTTACCAATTGGCGTTAAAACATCCATAATCCTAGTAGAAACAGATGAAGCAGCACCTTCTAAATTAAATTTTTCATCCGGAAACAACGGCGTTAAGTTTTCGAAAACCGTTTTACTTCCAGAGTGTGACGGAGTACGAAAATTTACACTGTCTACTCTTTGTAAGGCAAAATATTTTTCACCTTCTTTTGGCTTCCTTAAAGTTCCTTTTACTACATCTCCTGTACGCAAACCAAATCGTTTAATATGCATAGGAGAAACATAAATATCATCTGGTCCTGGAACATAATTAAATTTTGGAGAACGTAAAAAACCAAATCCATCTGGCAAACGCTCAAGAATGCCTTCGCCATAAATTTCAATTTTTTTCTCTGACTGAGACTCCAAAATTCTAAAAATAATTTCTTGTTTTTTCATCGAATTAACATTATGAATGCCAATATCACTCGCATAGTCCATAAGTACGGTAATGTTCATCTCTTTTAATTCTTGAACATTAATTGACTTTGCAACAACTTTAGAAGGGCTTGTTATTTTTGCTGCATCGCTCTTTTTTGCAACAGCTTTTTCTGCTACAACTTTTTTGTCGGCAACATCAGTATTTTTAACAGCTTTGCTGTTTTCTTCATTTTTTTTATTCGTCATAATATATCAACTATTTTTCCAAACATATATTAAATTAAACTAACAACCACTTCATATTGCTATCGCAAGCAAATACTAACTGATTTTTTCTTTTGATGGCTTTAACGCAAGCATAACTGGGCTTGCAATATAGATAGATGAATAAGTACCTACAACGATACCTATTAACATAGCAAGAGAAAATCCGTGAAGAGCTTTCCCTCCAAGAATGAAAATTGATCCTACAGCTAAAAATGTCGAAATGCTTGTAAGCATTGTTCTTCTAAGTGTTTGATTTAAACTTGTATTCACAATATCTATTTCGGAAGCACCTTTCATCTTTTTCATATTGTCGCGAACTCTACTAAAAATAACGATTGTGTCATTTAACGAGTAACCCAAAATAGCCAAGATAGCAGCAAGTACGTGCAATGACATTTGCTCACCAAATATTACTAAACAGGCTAAAACAATAATCATGTCATGTGCTATTGCTGCAACCGCACCAGCTGCAAAGCGATATTTTGAACGAATGGCAACATAAAGCAAAATAATTAATAAAGAAAGCAACACTGCTTTAACAGCATTCCACTTAATGTCTTTTCCAACTTCTGGACCAACCCGTTCAATACTACCAACATCCATTTTGTATTCAGAAAGAGATTCGCCAACTTCTTTTTTAAACTTATCTCCAATGCTTACTTCGTGGCTAACGATTTGTACTAAAAACTGTATTCCTTTAGAACCGACACTTTGAATAACCGCATCGGGCCATCCTTTATCAGAAACCGCTTTTCTTACATCAGAAATATTAATCTTTTTTTCAAATGAAATATTAAAAGACGTTCCCCCTGCAAATCCAACATCATATTTTACGCCTTTTACAAAATACGCACCAACACCAACAAGTAAAAGAACGGCTGATACTGCAAAACAAATATATCTATGTTTCAAAAAATCGATCATGAGAATACCAATCCTGAAATTACTGAACTAAAATAATAAGATTAATTACTACTCTGCCGTAACAGAAACAAATTTTCTGCCTTTAAATCCAACGCGAAAACTCACTATTCCATCTCTTACTGCAAAAAGCGTGTCATCGCCACCTTTTTTCACACCTTGGCCTGGATGAATTTTAGTACCTCTTTGGCGATACAAAATTTCTCCACAATTTACTACTTGGCCACCAAAACGCTTACATCCTAGTCGCTTACTGTGACTATCGCGACCATTCTGTGTAGATCCACCCGTTTTACTCGTCGACATAACAATTCCTTACTGCATTAATAAAGTGAAAAACTTATCAACTTTATAGTAAACATAATTTTCGAAACTCAACTTAAGAAATATTCAAAATTTCTCTAGATTCCCTTTTTAATTAGATTAGTTTAAAATTTGACATTATTTTAATAAAAAGTCAAAGGGGTAAAGCTATTTTGTTATTTGTCCCCAATTTTTTCCAGATCGCAATGCGACCGTAAGTGGGATTTCCCAATCAACAACATTTTCCATACAAGACTCAATTATTTTAGAAACGCGCTTTTCATCAGCAGAATCAACTTCTACCACTAATTCATCATGAATTTGCAAAATCAGTTCTGCGTTTATTTTTTTCGCACGAAGTTCATTGTATACACAAATCATAGCCAACTTAACAATTTCCGCCGATGTCCCTTGTATTGGAGAGTTTGTTGCAATTCGGCGAGCGGCTTCGTATAAATTCTTATTTTTTTCTTTTAAGCCAGAAATATATCGCCTGCGCCCCAGCCAAGTTTGTGTGTAACCTGCCTCTTTTGAGTCTTCGACAGTTCTTTCTATCCATTCAGCAACTTTTGGATATTGTTCAAAATATTTTTCTATATATATTTTTGCTTCGTTTGGCTTAATCCCCAGGTCTCTGGAAAGACCGTATGGAGTTAAACCATAAATAATACTAAAGTTTATTCGTTTTCCGATTTGTCGCTGCTCATGCGTTACTTTTTTTTCTGGTACATCAAAAATTTGTGATGCTGTTTGCTTATGAATATCTTTATTTTCTAAAAAAGCCCGTGTAAGATTTTCATCTTTTGTGATATGCGCCAGAACACGAAGTTCAATTTGCGAATAGTCAGCAGAAATAAATTTACGACCACGTGGCGCAACAAACGCAGATCTTATTTTAACACCAAAATTTTCGCTCGCGGGAATGTTTTGTAAATTTGGTTCAAAGCTAGAAAGTCGCCCCGTTGCAACAATAGTTTGACTAAATGACGTATGAATTCTTTTTGTTTTTTCATTTACACATAGAGGAAGAGGCTCTAAATAAGTACTCTTTAATTTAAATAACGCTCTATATTTTAAAATAAGACCGGGAATTGGATGAACCTTACTCAGTTCGTTTAAAACTTCCTGATCTGTAGAACGCTTACCTTTGGAGCTTTTTTTCACAACCTTTAAATTCAAAACATCAAACAAAAGAGTTTCCATTTGTTTTGGAGAATTTAAGTTTATCTGTTCTGTCTTCTTGTGGTCTAAAACTCCAGCAATTTTATTCTCAATTTTATCGAGTTCTTTCTTTACTTGTTTATGAACTTTTTCTAACACATCAACATCTAGCCCTATTCCCGTTCGCTCCATCTGAAATAAAACCAAAGAGAGTGGCATTTCTATTTTTTCAAAAATATGTTGAAGCTTTTTCTCTTTTTTTAAAAGTTTTTCTAAAACTGTTTTTAATTTAAATGTTTGTATGGCATCATGCGTTGCATAAAACACCGCCTTTTCTATATCAACTTGTGCAAATGTTTTAAGTTTTTTACCAAGCACATCGTTAAATGAATCCATATATTCGTTAAGATATTTCACAGAAATAGATTTTAAACCTATTTTATCCCATTCTTCGCGTAACAAATTAGCAGCAAGCAAAGTGTCGAACTCCACACCTTTTACTTCAACACCACATTTCCATAAAACTAATTGATCAAATTTTGCGTGCTGCAATGTCTTTTTGATTGAAGAGTTCTCAAAAATTGGTTTTAGTTTTTCAATAACATATGTAAATGGTAATTGTTTTTCAGAATTTTCTGCCGTGTGACCAACAGGAACATAAAAAGCTTTCTTCTCGCTAACAGCAAACGACATTCCAACAAGATCATGATAAAGCGGTTTTAATCCTGTGGTTTCTGTATCAAATGCAAAAAACTTTTTCTCTTTTAATTCTTTACACAATTCGTACAACTCTTTTTCTGTATATACTGTTGTAAATTTCCAGTTGTTTATTCTTTTCCCTTTTGTCCCGATATCCGTTGATTTTTCTTTTAAAAGATCCGACTGATCAAAAATACTTCTTTGAACAAGTCCTTGTTGTTTTTTATCATATCCAGCGGGAATGAAACTCTTAAATTCCATATCATTAAAAAAAGAAACTGCGTTTGCCCATTTTGTTTTATCAAACGCCATATCTTTTTTATTAACTTTTACATCGTAATATTTCAGTGTAAAAAGCTTGCGACTTAAAAATGCTTCTTCTTTATGTTTTTCTAGAGCAGTTTTTGCGCGCGGAGTTTTTACTTTTTTTATGTTTTCATATAAATCATCTAATGAATCAAATTGTTTTACTAACTCTTCTGCTCCTTTTTTACCGACCCCTTTTACTCCTGGAATATTATCTGAGGAATCACCAAGCAAAGAATGATAAAAATTTAATTTTTCTGGAGCAAACCCTCGTTTTTTTACAAATGAGTTATGATCTATCCATTCTTTTTTTATTGGATCAAACACAACTACATGATCCGATATCATTTGTTGCAAATCTTTATCAGGACAAATCAACACAACATCATCTTTTTTGTAATCTTCTACAATTGAATACAAAAGATCGTCAGCCTCGTATCCTGTTTTCGACACTTGCTCGATATCAACCAGTTTTAAAAATTCTATTATCTTTTCTTTTTGCTCAAATAAATCGCTCGGCGCTGGTTGTCGAGTAGCCTTGTATTCTTTGAATATTTCATTTCTGAATGTTTTCCCTTTACTATCCCACACAACAACCATATATTTTGGATCAAAATCATCTTCAAGTTTTTTTATTGCTCTGCAAAAACCATAAACGGCTTGTGTTGGAACGCCTTTAGCTGTATACAACGGCCTTAATCCATAATAAGATCTATATAATAGTGAAGAACCATCAATTAAAAATATTTCTTTCCCACTAAGTTTTCGCACAACATTCCTTTACTAATTTTCATAATCCAGAGCACTCGACCTTCACTTTTCATATAAAAAGTAGTTTTTTTTATAAAATATTCCAAGAATTAGTTTTTATTTATAAAATTTTAGAGGGAAAAAGTTTACGAATTTTTATTTACACGTTTTTTAAAAACATCTTACAAGAAAGAGTCTTATGAAGATACTTGCTCTTGATCTTGGAGATAAATGGGTAGGGAGCGCGCTTTCTGATGCACTTTCTATTACATGCAAGCCATACAAGACAACTATTTTGGAAAATCTGACAACATTTATCACAGAAACTTTACAAGAAGAACCGATCGATACTATTATCATCGGACTTCCACTAACAATTAAAGGTACTCAAAGCGCTCAGACCAAAAAAGTAATGTTATTAAAAAACAGTTTAGAAGAAAAATTTAAAAACATTACCTGGATTTTGTGGGATGAGCGATACACCTCTAAGCGTGCTAACGAAATAATTAGCAAAAGAAAAAAATCACACAAAAAAAATAAACAAAATGATCACGTTTTAGCTGCAGCATTCATTTTACAAAGCTATTTAGATAGCAAAAGTTTCTAAAACCTATTCTATCTACTTAACAATGATCAAAAAAAAGGTTATAAGAAAGTAAAGGGAGATCACTACCGAGAGGGAGGAGAGAGTATATGAAATGCCCGAAGTGCGGTGGTTTGATGATAATGCAGTCATTTTTCAATCATTTCATCAACTTTGAAGGATGGAAGTGCTTGAACTGCGGGAAAATTATAGAAAAAAAAGAAAATACTATAAAAGATGATGTATTTAGTGTTTTCTATCAAAGACAAAAAATAAAAGACAGTGACAATTAAAAACAAGCGTTTATTATTTATTAGCATCCAAGGAAGTTTTCAAAATTTTGAAATTTCTCTCTTCGATAACAAAAACATCTTAGCGTCTATTCAAAAAAAAGCGGTACGCGCGAGCTCTATTCTAATTCCAGAAATAGAAAATCTCTTAAAAAAACATGGTCTTTCATTAGAAGATATTTCTTTTATCGCAATTGACCAAGGTCCCGGTGCGTTCACCTCGTTGCGCGTTACCATTACTCTTGCAAACGCAATTGCATTTGCACAAAATATCCCACTAGTTGGCGTTGATGGGCTAGAAGCTCTGGCACAAGAAACAATTGATTCTGTTGCAACTAAAGAATTTGAAGTGCAACCAACATTACTTGTATCTTTACTAAACGCATACAACAAGGAAGTTTATTTTGCCATTCACAAAATAACGAATGGGCTTATCGCAATTGAAAAAAATTACAAAAACATTGATTTGTTATTACGAGAACTTTCAGAAAAATATGTCTCGGAATCAATTCTTTTTGCGGGAAACGCTGTTGATTTATATCAAGACAAAATACAAGAAACGTTCAAAAATAAATCAATTATATTAGAAAAATCAATTGACGTTTGTTCTTCAGAAAAAATTGGGGAAATGGGATTAGAACAATGGAACAAAAAAGAGAATGTACAAAAAAGCCTTTATCCCCTTTATTTAAAATCACAAAAATTTGCGACTAGGAAGAAGTAGATCTAATACTTCCCAAACCAACTGCAACCGATTCTACCGAACGTAAAATAGTTGGAGTCAGTGAAACAATATCAAATCCCGATTTTTTAATCGAACCCATTTCTGCATCAGAAAATCCGCCCTCACACCCTATCAATACAAAAATGTGTTTATATTTTTTTTCATGAATATCTTTTAAAGTATCCAACAATGAATTGGCACAAGCATCAAAACAAATCTTTTTACAATCTTTTTGATCTTGTGCAATTTTTAAAAGCACATCTAGTTCTTTTGGTTCACAAATTCCTGGTAACACAAAATTTTTAGATTGCTCACACGCTGCTATCATCATTTTTTTTGTTCGTTCGATTTCTCTGGGTCCACCGCTTTTGCGTTGAACCGCGTCCAAAAGCAATGGGACAACATTTGTGGCTCCCATTTGTGCAGCAATAAATGCAACTTGCTCCCATGCCTCTTTTTTTAACAAACCAATTCCAAGAGTTATTTCTGGGATTAATTTTTTATTTTTCTGAATTTCTGTAATTGTGCCAATAACAAAACGTTTTTTGTTCACCATGTTTTCATGCAAACAAATTGTTACGTTTATATCTTCATCAAATAAAATAAAGTGATCCTGCGCGCGAAGACGCACAATATTAAGAATTCTATTCCACAAGTCTGAATCTTTGAAAGAAAGAAGATCACCAGATTGTTTTTCTACCACAAAGGCAGAAATATCTTCTTTGTAAAAGGCAAAAGTATGTTTTGACATGGTTAACTTCTGGCCGAATGTCTTCTAATTAACGCAATAAACGTAGATAACGTCAATACTGAGCCACCCCATGCCAGTTTATGATCTTTAATGTGCTCACGCAATAACAAACCAGCAAGTTTTAGTTTTACTGACATAGAATTTTTGGTTTCAACAGAGATAGAAGAGTCAGATTCAAAGTAAGACTCAACATCCGAATCATCAACATCATTTATAATGTCTACTATTCCTTCTAATTCTGCAAAAAACTCTCCAAACGATTCTTCATCATCTTCCTGTGTTGGCGTTGCACGTAAATCTTTTTGCTCAACTTCAGATTCGAATTGAATAAGATCTATACTGCTAATTTGTTCTTCGACTTGATTTGGAAGCACTGTTCCAATATAAACGCACACTAATCCAGTAGCGAATACCAAAAACATAATCCTTCTAAACATAAAAACTCCTACTTAATGTCCCTGTTTTCGAATTCATACAAATTACGGCTTGCAATCAAATGAAATATAATTGTAATATAAAAACCCTTAATAATCCAAAAAAGGACTTAAAAATGGCAAAATGCGACCAAATCCCCCCAACTATGCTTGTTATTTTAGACGGTTTTGGCTATACGGCAAATACAACAGGTAATTCAATTGCAAAAGCCAACATGCCAGAATGGACTAAGATTTTAGAAAATCACCCAAACACTCTTCTGCATGCTTCTGGAAAATATGTTGGTCTTCCTGATGGCTATATTGGAAATTCGGAAGTCGGCCATACCTGCATAGGTGCTGGAAGAATTATCAAAACCAATTTTGAAACATTAAATGAACTTATAAAAGATGAAAGCTTTTTTTTAAATGAAAAACTTTTAAAGCTTTTTGCGACATTAAAACAAAATAACAAACCACTTCACTTGATTGGTTTACTTTCTGATGCCGGCGTTCACAGCCACATTAAACATTTTTTTGCTTTTATAAAACTCGCAAAACAAGTTGGCGTACCGAATGTGTATATTCATGCCATTCTTGATGGAAGGGATACCGAAGAAAAATCGGCAGAAACATATTTAAAGAAATTAGAAGTTTTTTGCTCAGAACAACAATTCGGAAAAATTGTAACGCTCCACGGCAGATTTTATGCAATGGACCGCGACAAAAATTGGGAGCGCACAGAAAAATGTTACAACTCGTTGTGCGGAAACAACGCAAAACCTCAACTATGGCTTGAGGTTTTAGACTCATCTTATAAAAACAATGTCACAGATGAATTTATTGAACCAACTATTCTAGATCAAGAATGTACCATTCAAGATGGTGATGGGATTGTTTTTTTAAACTTTCGCACCGATCGCACGCGACAAATAACACGAAGTTTTATTGATCCTGACTTCTCTGAATTTAAAACATTGAAAAAGAAATTAGCATTTTTCTTCACAATCACTCGATACGATGAATCGTTTAAGAAATTTGATAACGAAGTTTTATTCGAACAAGCAGTTATTAAAAATACCCTTCTTGATGAAATTTCTTCACAAGCCACAAATAAAAAGGTTTTTATAATCGCCGAAACAGAAAAATATGCACACGTAACTTATTTTTTCAAGGGCAAGCGCGATACACAATTGCCACACGAAACACGCGTTCTTATTCCATCTATAAAAGCAAAAACATATATCGATCATCCAAAAATGTCTTCCGGCGAAATAACAAACAAATTAATCGAGTCTCTACAAACGAATCCCGCTTATTTTTATCTTGTTAATTATGCAAATGCAGACATGGTTGGACATTCTGGCAACCTTGAAGCAACCGCAAAAGCATGTGAAGACCTTGATATGCAAATCAAAAAATTGTACGAAGAAGTGGTCGTAAAACAAAACGGAACAATATTTTTTACCGCCGACCACGGAAACGCAGAAGAAATGGAAGGCAAGCATAAAACCTCTCACACAATAAACCCTGTTCCATTTGTTATCTGTAATCAAAAAAATAAAAATACAAAAACAACTCAATCCATACAAAAAGAGTATGGAATCGCAAATATCGCGCCGACAATTCTTGAGCATTTACAACTAAAAGCTCCAAAGGAAATGTTAGAGCTAATTCCCCTATAAACATCAATTGCTAGGTGGTGCGCTTGAGTTTTTTCAATAAAACTGGTAGGTTCATTGTTTGCGCCTCCTTTTTCATAGCAAAATGAAAGGGAGGTTTTTACTTTTTTTAGGAACGAAAAATGCAGGTGTCAGATGGTATATAGAATAATAAAAGCACTCTGGGGTGATTTACGAGGAGAAGAATTAAAAAAATTCTCATTATTATCCTTAGGCTTCTTTTTCTTAATCGGATCATACTGGCCACTAAAATCAATTAAAGATAGTGTGTTTCTTGGTATGGTCGGTAGTAATTACCAACCATACGCAAAAATAGCATCACTTATTTTCTTTTTCCCTCTTGTTCTTGCTTACTCAAAACTCATAGATCATTTTTCTAAAGAAAAAATGATCTACATGATGATAAGCATCTATGGAACAATTGGATTTATCTTTGTATATCTTTTGGCTCATCCCGTGTACGGGATTGGTAATACAGCAAGAAGTCCATACAGATTAGTCGGTTGGGGTTTTTATCTTTTCATAGAAAGTTTTATTTCATTAATGGTTTCTCTGTACTGGGCATTTATAAATGATGTCACAACGCCCGAGTCTGCGAAAAAAGGTTATGGAATGATAATCTTTGGAACACAGCTTGGTGGTGTTTTATTTACACTCGTTGGCACTGCGCTTTCTAGCAACACTGAAAAGTTTGCTACACGAATACCGTTGATTGTACTTGCTTGTGTAATAATGTTCTTCTTTATTGGAATTATAATTTTTTTATTAACACATTTTGTTTCTAAGAAAGAATTTATTGGATACGAAAGCCATAAACAAAAAGATAAGCCATTAAAGGAAACATCATCAAAAGTAAGTTTTCTTGATGGATTTAAATTGTTAATCAGCAAGCCATATGTTGGCGGAATTTTTGGTCTTGTATTTTTTCACGAAACAATTTCGGCACTCATGCACTACCAAATGTTAGTTATGATAGATACAACATTTATAAATAATATTGGCGCAATGAACAAATACATTTTTAACTTTCATTTGATTATACAAGCTGTTGCATGCCTCTTTGGATTATTTGGAACTTCTTTCTTTCAAAGAAAATTTGGCATTCGATTTTGTTTAATTGCATATCCTCTTTTCCTTGGTTTGTTTATTATTGCATACCTTTTCTCACCAACATTATTTGTAATCACCGGCGTAATGATTGTTGCAAAAGCAATCAATTATGCATTTAACCAACCTGCAAAAGAAGCTTTGTATATCCCAACAAGCAGAGCTGTTAAATATAAATCAAAAGCATGGATTGATATGTTTGGCCTAAGATCCGCAAAAGGTTTTGGTGCGTCAGTCAATAAAGTAATCGGGACTCTAGCAAAAACATCTTCAGTTGTTTCGCTTGGAATAATTGTAGTATGGACCGTTCTTGCAGGAACGATTGGTAAAATGCACAAAAAAGTTATTACTGAAAACAAACTTATCAGCTAGTTAAGCGGCGAAATTTGAAAAGACCTTCCAATCTGCTACAATGGGAAAGGCGAAAAAGTATTGGGTATCTCTTAGGGGAAAACCAGGTTTTTATAAAAGAAAAGTATATCTGTTTCATTTTTTAATTAAGGGAGCGACGCATGTTGCCAAAGGTATTTCGTGTTTTGTGGGGTGATTTATCATCCAAGGAACTCAAAAAGTTCGGGTTTTTATCCGTAATCATTACATTAATTCTTGGTAATTACTGGATGTTACGCGTTATGAAAAATCCAATTTTCAACGATCTTGTTGGAATGAAATTTCAACCATACGCAAAAATGCTTTCCCTGGTTGTTATGGTTTTCGTTGTTATTGGTTATAGCAAGCTTGTTGATATGTTTGAAAAACACACATTGTTTTATATCTTGTGTACTTTTTTTGCATCAACCTTCTTTTTACTTGGATATGCAACAAGTCATCCTGAAATCTTTTCTTTAAGCCCAAATTCTTCTTTGTATCCACTAGTTAGTTGGATTCCTGGAAAAGTTGTTGGGTGGGTTTCTTACCTAGTCTTTGAAAGTTCATCATTATTGATGTTCTTGTTCTGGGCTTTTGTTGCAAGTATCACCAAGCCAGAATCTGCTAAAAAGGGATACGCGATGATCGTAACCTGCATACAAGTGGGAACAATCGCCGGGCCTGCAGTTGTTACTAACTTTGCTCCAAAAGTTGGTTCTCCAGCATTAGTTGCTCTTGGTGGCGTTATTGTTCTTATCGTTCCTTTTCTTATTAAAGCGTATATGAAATTTATGCCAACAGAAGAAGGCGTTGTTTCTAAATCTGTAAAATCTAAGAAAAAAACAGGATTCCTTGAAGGACTAAAATTAATCGTAACAAAACCATATGTAATCGGAATTTTAGTTGTTTCTACTGTATACGAAATTATCGCAACGATTTTAGAATTCCAAATGAACATGATAGCAAAAGGATATTTCCCTACACGCGATGCATTTTCTGCATTTACCGGAAAATATGGAATGAGTATTAACGCTGTTGCACTACTTTTTGCGTTACTAGGAACAAGTTTTCTTATGAGAAGATTTGGACTTCGTTTTTGCTTAATAATGTATCCTACAATGATCGCTATTGTTTTATGCGGATTATTAGTTGTTAATTATTCAGGAGCTTCAAACATTCAAATCATGTGGGCATTGTTCGGATCTATGATTGCAGTTAAAGGTTTTAGCTACGCACTTAATAATCCAACAAAAGAAATCATGTATATTCCAACAAGTAAAGACGTTCGATTTAAAGCAAAAACATGGATTGAATCTTTTGGTGGAAGATCATCTAAAGGAATTGGTTCTGGCGTAACTGCTTCATTTGCGAACAACCTTCCTGCATTACTCGCCTTCGGAACAATAATTTCATTAGGAATTGTTGGAGTATGGCTCGTTGTTGCAAACATGCTTGGTAAAAAATACAACAAACTTCAAGAAACACATGAAGTTATCGAGTAAGAATTTAGACTTAAAAAACTCGTTCTAAATAAATAAAAACGCCCCGTTAAAATCGGGGCGTTTTTTTATTTCATTATTTTACACATCTGGTAAGATTACTCCGTAAGATATTTAGTTTTGTTTTTATATAAAGGAGAATTTTGACATGTTGCCTAAGCCACTCCGCGCATTGTGGGGTGAATTCACGAAAAAAGAATTAAAAAAATTCGGTATTCTTTCAGCAATCCTAATGTTAATTATGGGCAACTACTGGATGCTTCGTCCTGTCAAAAACACACTTTTTAAATCATTAGTAGGTTTTGCATGGCAACCAACCGCAAAAATACTATCTTTGGCTGTAATGGTTTTGGTTGTTCTGGGATACAGCAAACTGGTTGATTTATTTGACCGACACAAACTTTTTTATATAATTTGCCCGTTCTATGGCATTTTATTTTTATTAATTGGATACGGAATAATAAATATAGATGTAATCTCTTTATCTAAAACTTCAGCGCTATATCCACTCTTTTCTTTTATTCCAGGAAAATTAATTGGATGGTTTTCCTATGTAGCTCTAGAAAGCTTTGGTTCCATTATGGCCGCGCTGTTCTGGTCGTTTGTTGCAAGTACCACACATACCGAAGCCGCAAAAAGGGGTTACGGAATGATTGTGTTTTCTGCACAAGCAGGAGCTCTTATTGGATTATGGTTTATTGAACACTATTCAAAAACACTCGGCGTGCCAATTTTTTTAATCTTTGGCGGTCTTTTGGCGCTACTTATTCCATTCTTAATAAAATTTTATATGACAACCGTCGATGATGAAGTCTATGCAGTAAAAACAAAAAAACAACGAAAAGGAAAAACAGGATTTCTTGAAGGACTCATTTTAATTGCAACAAAACCATATGTGATGGGTGTATTTGTTGTTACCACATTTTATGAAATTATCAGTGTTATTTTGGAATTCCAAATGTACAGAATCGCAGAAATACAATTTCCAACCGATGTTGCCTTCGCAGTTTTTAATGCACGCTACGGAATGGGAATCATTACTGTTGCGCTTGCGTTCGCGCTACTTGGTACAAGTTTTGTTATGAGAAAATTTGGTCTTAGGTTTTGTTTAATTGCTTTTCCCGTCTCCGTTGGAATTCTTGTAAGCTCCATTTTCTTCTTTAAAACATTTGGCGCGACAAGTTACCAATTTATGTGGAGTATTTGTGCTGCGATGATTGCAATTAAAGGATTAAACTACGCGCTCAATAATCCAACAAAAGAAGTTATGTATATTCCAACAAGCAGAGGCGTAAAATTTAAATCCAAGGGTTGGATAGAAGTTTTTGGCGGACGTTCGTTAAAAGGCGTTGGCGCTGGCGTAAACAATTTATTTAGAACTAACTTGTCGCAGTTATTTTTGTACGGCACTGCAATATCTCTTGGTGTTGTTGGTTTATGGATTGTGATTGCAAGTTTTGTTGGTCATACATTTAATAAGTTACAAGATGAAGACAGGATTATTGAGTAAAGAAATACGATTGGTAGGCATTTTGTTCTTAACCCGCTCGTCCCGAGTGCCACACGTAGTGTGGTGTATCGAGGGGTTCGCGCGGGTCAAAGAAAATTAAAAAAACAAAATGAGTTGATTTTCAATGTCCGCACGAATCTCTCGATACAATTTTTAAGAAAAAATCACTCGAGACGAGCGGGATTTTTTGAATTTTAATTACCAAAAACTTCTAAGATAATTATCGAGTTTACACCAAACAAAAAAGGCGCTCCGGAAATCCGGAGCGCCTTTTTAAATTGAAAACTAAATTAAAATGTTACGAGCAACAAAGAAATAATAGCCATTAACTTAATTAAAATATTAAGTGATGGTCCTGATGTATCTTTAAATGGATCGCCAACTGTATCACCAACAACGGCCGCTTTATGTGCAACGGATCCTTTTCCGCCCAAATTTCCCGCCTCGATGTATTTTTTAGCGTTATCCCATGCACCGCCACCATTTGCCATCATCAACGCAAGGAGAACGCCAGAAAGTGTCGCTCCTGCTAAAAAGCCACCAAGTGCCAAGCCGCCCGATGCGCCAAAAGCAAATTTAATAATAATTGGAGCGCTAACGGTAAGAATACTTGGTAAGAGCATTTCTACTAATGCAGCATTCGTACTAATTTCTATGCATCGTTGATAATCTGGTTCAGCTGTTCCTGCCATCAAACCCTTAATTTCTTTAAACTGTCTGCGAACTTCGTTAACCATTTTCCATGCCGCATTACCAACTGAACGCATTGTTAATGCTGAAATTAAAAATGGCATTGTTCCACCAATAAATAATCCAACAATGACCACAGGATCTAAAAGATTTAAAGACGAGAGGCCTGCTTTTTGGCAGTATGCAGAAAATAATGCAAGCGCTGCGAGTGCTGCGGAACCAATTGCAAATCCTTTTCCAAGTGCTGCAGTTGAATTTCCTAAAGAATCTAATTTGTCTGTAATTTTACGAACGCCTGGTCCAAAGCCAGCCATTTCTGAAATTCCACCGGCGTTATCTGCAATCGGACCGTAGGCATCAACAGACATTGTGATTCCAACTGTTGCAAGCATAGCGGATGCTGCAATTGCAACACCAAATAATCCGCCACCAAATTTATAAGAAAGAAAAATAACGGCACTTATAACCCAAACCGGAGCAACCGTAGATTCAAATCCAACAGACAAACCATAAATTAAGTTTGTCGCGGCACCAGATTCGGATGCTTTAGCAATGTTTTTTACTGGCCTACCACCTGTATAATAATCTGTTATCCAACCAATCACCATTCCTGTTAACGCACCAAGAACAATAGAAACAAAAAGATGTGAATCTATTCCAAATTTACGAACGTAAATATACGATCCGCCCAAAAATAATGCGATCGCGATGTATGTTGCATTATGAAGCATGGAACTTAATTTTGCTTTGAACAAAGATGTAGAAAGCAAACCAATTAATGATGCAACTAAACCAATTGCTGCCAAAACAATAGGGAGCGAAATGTACGTAAGATTCATGCCATACTTTTCTATTGCAAGAATCATAACTGCGACCGCAGAACCAACATACGATTCAAAAATATCGGCACCCATTCCAGCGGTATCACCAACACAATCACCAACGTTATCTGCAATAACGGCAGGATTTCTTGGATCATCTTCTGGAATATCCATTTCTACTTTACCAACTAAATCTGCTCCGACATCGGCTGCTTTTGTAAAAATACCGCCACCAACACGCGCAAATAATGCTATTGAACTAGCACCAATTCCAAAACAAGTCATAACTTGAATAAAGTCGACATTAGAATTTTTAACAAATAAATAGAATAATGTTCCAAGTCCAAATAAACCTAAACTTGCAACCACAAATCCCATAACCGAACCACCGAACAACGCTACCAAGAATGCTGCTCGCTCACCTTTTTCTTTTGCTGCAAGTGTTGTTGCTTCGTTAGCTTGTGTTGCCGCACGCATACCAATGTATCCCGCGAACATAGAAGATCCCGCACCAAATAAATATGCGAGGCCAGGCATTAACCCTGCTGTCAAAAATAACGCAACAAAAATAACTGCGACAACCGCTGCCAAAATAGAATATTCTTTTCTTAAGAAGGTCATTGCGCCTTTTCTGATCAACGCAGAAATGTGAGCAGCTTTTTCGTGTTTGCCCTTAGAGCGCATGATCATTCTAAATAAAATTGCAACGGCAATAATCCCCAACGCCGCAACGCTGGTAAATAATAAAAAGTAATTCAGTAATTCCATAAAAATCCTCTGTTGTAAAAACAGCCAAACATATAGTAAACACAATAGGTATCAGGATAAATGTAGAGGCCACTTTTGTAAAGTGGAGAACGGCATAAGTTTTTTATCTACTCAATTCTAAGAAAACATTGTCCACGATAAACGGTTTATTCAGATTCATAAATATTCTCCTGGACCAAAAGGCAATGCTCCACGGTCGGCGTCATGAAGTGTTTTAGCGATACACTTTGCTGTATCTTCCGATACCTTCGAATCGCTTCCACTCGATCCTACAAAACCCTGTAACAATGCTAATATAAAATTTTCATTTAAATGTAGACCTAATTCCTCAAGTTCATATTCATCTTCATTAAAAGATTTCACCAAAGATGCCTTTTTGGGATCAACGGAAATTTCAAAAATATAAGTTATTCTATTGTCTTTTATTGTTAATTGAGTACCGCTGAAACACTCAATAGTTACTTGTTTACTCAATTTCTCGCCGAAGGGAAACCGCACAATCGGATTTATAGAATCAAGTTTTATTGTTGCGTCTGAAGATTCAAAATTTACGTGATAAACAATAAGAGCGTCATTGTGTTTCATAGCCAATAGTTTTTTGCTTTGAGAAAAAAAGACTTGCGAAGCTCTAAGAAAAGGAGCTTTTTTTACTATTAAATAGGATGTATTTTCAATGCATTCTTTTCTTTTGCCGTCTTCAATGTTATATATCTCTGGTCTACGCAACTCACCACGAGCTCCCCAAATTAAAATATGTATGTTATCCAAAAAACATCCACCACAAGGAGGGTATTGTGTGGATATAACGCGAAGAATATTACACCCTGTGGATGTGCTTAATTCTTGCCATGTCCCGCAAAACAACTTGTTTTGACCGGCACGCCCTGAAACAGACCATGTTTTATCCGGCGAAAGTACTTTAAAGGATACTGGAGATTCTTCTCCCGCAAACAACCCGCCGCCAAAAAAGGTCGAACAAAAAAAGACCAATATTATTTTTTTAGAAGTATGTAACATAGAACGCATAAGAAACCCCTACAATAAAAACTATAAATTAAAACGATGATACATAATATAAAGAGAGGCCACTTTTGTAAAGCGGCCTCTCTTTATTTAAAAAATGTTTTTATTATTTAATTATTTGTTTCAATCAGCGAATGAACAGCATCATAAAAAACTTCAGAATCTTTTTCTAAATCCCGCGGGTCGCACATAGAAAAAATCTCTGGATGCATCGCAACCATTTCCCGTGCGTTCATCACTTGATGATTCTTGGCAACCATAGCAAGCGGAACAATTAAACTTTTTTTCTTCATCGATTTTAATTCAAATAACGAACCTGCTCCACCGCGCGAAATAACATAATCCGCAATTAGATAAAAATCTTTGATGTCTGAAGAATAAGAAAAAACAAAATATGGAATCGCTAATGCTTGATAAAAAACATCCCAGTCTGTTTTGTCTGACGAACCTGTTTGATGAATAATCTGAAAGTTTTCTATTGAATTTTTATTTTGCAGTAACCACTTTTTTAACAATTTATTTAAATAGACAGAACCCTGTGAACCGCCTAAAACAAATAATGTTTTTCTGTCGCGCGTAAAATGCAATCGCAAACCAATGTTACTTTCATCAATGCTTTCATTTATAAAATGAAACGCACCTTTTTTATTGTACGCTGCGGCATCGCCCTCAAATTGTAACGGATATTCACACGTTTCAAACTTTTGCGGTTTTACTTCTGCTGCTGCAAAAAATGTTTTGCTTTTTTCGAACGTCATAAACACTTTTTTTGCAATTGGCGCGAGCGCCTTGATAGTTCTGCCGGGAATAACATTTAATTCGTATAATTCAACGGGAATTCGTAATAACTTTGCACTCAGACACGGCGGAATTGCAATGTGCCCGCCAGTACTCACCACACGCTCCGGCCTAAACCATAATAAGTAAAAAAAACTTTTAAGAAATGAAACTAAACACTGTAATAAAAATTGAGGATACAACCAAACTTGCTTACCAGGAACATTCGATAACGAAAGTTGGCATAAACCGGAAAATGATTTTTCCTTTTTTAATAAAGATTTATCGATTTTTTTCCGACCAGTTATGAAGAGAATTTTTCCATCTAGATTATTTTTCTGCCACTTTCTCCCAATAGAAAGCGCTGGCAAAATGTGTCCCCCCGAACTTCCAGCTACAACGCAAAGCGTTCTTCCATTCTTCATGGCTCTGACCTAACAGTATTGTTCCGCTTTTATAGTTATACCGTCCGTTGTTGCACGTCACGTAGATGTTTTTGAATGATTTTATCATCCGGCTCAAATTCGAGCGCTTTTTTAAACACCTCCTTTGCTTCATCTAGTTTTTGCAATTTCAGTAACACACACCCTTTTGTGTCGAGGTAATATGGACTCTGAGGTCGCATATTAATCGCTCGGTCTACTAACAAAATTGCTCTATCTAAATTTTTATTCTGCTCAGAATAACTGTAAGCCAACAAATTGTATACCGAAGGGTAAACATTTTTCTTTTCTGCTACTTTTTCTAATGTTTCTTGGCAGGCTGTATTATTTCCTTGCGCAAAATGAATGTATCCAATTTGAAAGTGAACCTTTGACGCTAACATTTCGTCAGAAACTAACGGTAAAACTTCTTGGTACAAAGAAAGTGATTTTTGATGATCATCTTTTTCTAAATATAAATCAGCAAGCGCAAATAAAATTGCTTTTTCTTTTGGTTGTTCTTTTTTTATGTTTTGCAAAACTTCAATAATCTGGTCCGTTGCAACTCCAGTTTTTCTTAAAAGCATCAATGTTTGCACAACGCCCTGCTCGTGCGGAGATTTTTTTAACCAGTCTTCTACAAAAATTAAAACTTCTTTGTGTTTTTTAAGAGATAACAAAATTTCTACTTTTAATAATTTTGCTTTTTTAAAACTACCATCTTTCTTTAATGTTTTATTTACATAAGAAAGCGCATCTTTATTTTTTCCGCTCTTCCAAGAAAGTAACGCTAAATCAAAATGGTATTCTGGATGATCGCTTTTCATTTTCTTTAATTCTTTTAACGCTTCTGGATATCGTTCTTGCGCAAACAACAATTGAACAATTTCTCTTTCTACCGCGCTGTCGCCACCCACCAAATTAACAAAACGTTTATAACCTTCTATCGCTCCGCGCACATTACCTAATTGTTTTAAAAGTAACGCCTTAAACAACCAACCTTTATCAAATTGCGGAAACAGCTTTAAACTTTTTTCTATGGAAGAAAGCGATTGCTTGAGTTCGTTTTTTTGTAAATGAATTCTTGATTTCAAATAATAAAACAGGAAATGTTTTGTTCGCGGTTTTGTACTTTGTAGAAATTTTTCGATTTTAGAAAGCGCTTCATCAAGATTTTCTTTTTTCATTTCATAAACAATAGAATAATATGCAACTTGTTCGCTTTTAGGGAATTTTTTAGAAAGGCCAGATAATAATTCTTCCGCTTTATCGTCTTTATTTAAATTGAGCCACGACTGCGCATAAATTAATTGTAAATCTAAATCATCTCCAGCAACTGGCTTTGTTTTTTCTATCATCTTTACAACTTCTTGATATTGTTTTGTATCAAAAAGAAGGCGAACGTATCGGCCATACATTTCTGGAGACGGACTACTTTGTAATAATTTTTCGTATGACTTAAATGCGTTTTGATAATTTCCTTCCATGTGTTCATAATTTGCCTTGAACACCATAAAATAATTATCCGCGGCGGGAGACTTGATATCTGTTTGTGAAAATATAAAATTATCTGTCGTGGGTAAGGCTTGGTCTGTTTTTGCATGCGCAAAACCAAAACAACATAAAAGTAGAATTAGCGTCAATTGAAACATTTTACTTTCCTTTATTTTTCTCGCGACTTCCTCATCCTTTGTTTTTTACATCTGATATAAAACTTCTCTAAGACTTTTCTTAGATCGTTATTTTCTATATTCAAAAGTTTTTGTTGTTCTTTATCGTTTAATACAACTTGATTACAAATAATATCACCAGGATCGCAGGTGTTTTTTTTCTTGGCACGCACCTTACGCTCCGCTTCAAAATCAATTGTGCGAAATTGAATATTCTTTATTCGTTCATGATCCAATGCATTATTTACTTTTTGTTTGATAACATGCGACATCAAAAATAATTCTTGCGCCCACGCAGGATGAGTAACCCCCAAAATTAACTGATCGTCTTTAATTCTTTCTATGCGAACTTTGTCGGCAAGAGATCCAATAATAGAATTCCATTGCTGAAACAGATCCATTTTCCATTGATGTTTTTCTGGAATAATATCAACTAATAGTTGACCAACATTTTTAGACATATATTATAATTCACACTTAACATAGTAATTTAACACTATTAATTCTTTGAACATTCCCAACGCCTCATTAGGATATGCTTTTTTTTATCACAAACAAAGAAGAAAATGTATAACTTTTTAAAACAACGATAAGGACGCTTTTATGGAAAATAATCTTAAACTTAAACTTGCGCACAAAGCTCTTAATTTAAGAATTGATTCGGTTCGCGCGACAACTTCTAGCGGTTCCGGACACCCTACCTCTTGTCTTTCTGCTGCAGATATTATTTCTGCTTTATTTTTCCATACAATGAAATTTGATCCACAAAATCCAAACGATAAAAATAACGACCGATTTATCTTATCTAAAGGTCACGCAATTCCTGTTGTTTATTCTGCGTGGAAACAACTTGGTGTTATTTCTGACGATGAACTCATGAACTTAAGAAAAATTGATTCTCCTTTAGAAGGACACCCAACTCCACGTTTTATTTATAACGAAGCCGCGACAGGTTCACTCGGTCAAGGTCTTGCAATTGGAATTGGAATGGCGATCAATGCAAAAAAAGAAAATTTAAATTACAAAACATACGTGATGATGGGCGACGGAGAAATTGCTGAAGGTGCAATTTGGGAAGCTGCAGAAATCGGCGCGCATTATAAATTAAACAATTTAATTGGGATTGTAGATTGCAACAGACTTGGACAATCTGGTGAATCAATTCATAATCACGACGTAGAAAAATACGCAAAACAGTTTGAAGCGTTTGGGTGGAAAACATTTGTTATTGATGGTCACAATATGGAAGAAATTGTAAAAACACTAGAAACATCAAACACAACTGCAGACCAACCAGTAATGATTATTGCAAAAACATTTAAAGGCCACGGTCTTTCTGTTGCAAATAAAAATGGTTGCCATGGCGTGCCATTTAAAAAAGATGTTGTAGAAAATATTGTTTCAGAATTAAAAACAAATTTCAAAGAAGCAGCAGAATATACCGAAGAAGATCCTTCGATACATTCTTCTTCGCTAAAAGCTTCGAAGAACACTCAGGATGAACGACCCAAGGGTGAAATTACTCTTGATATTAAAACAGACACAAACACCAATCTATTTGAAAAAGATCAAACGATCGCAACGAGAAAAGCTTTCGGGTATGCAATTGCATCGCTAGGGAAAAAGAGCAAAAATGTTTTCGCGCTCGACGGCGATGTACAAAATTCTACGCATACAAATATTTTTGCAAAAGAAAATCCAGAACAATTTGTACAATGTTTTATTGCCGAACAAACAATGGTTGGTGTTGCAACTGGTTTAGAGTCACGCGGTAAAATTCCGTTCGCTGCCACATTCGGCGCGTTTTTAACACGCGCGCACGATCAAATTAGAATGGCGGGAATAGGAAAAAATGCGTTACGACTTTGCGGATCACACTGCGGAGTTTCTATTGGGCAAGATGGTCCATCGCAAATGGGATTAGAAGATATTGCAATGATGCGCGCCATTCCAAATTCAATTATTTTGTATCCAAGCGATGGCGTTTCCACATATAAGCTCACAGAATTAATGGCAAATTATAATGATGGAATTTCTTACATCAGAACAACGCGCGCCGCAACACCAAATTTATATAACAAAGATGAAAACTTTGAAATTGGAAAATGCAAAATTTTAAAACAAAGTGACAACGACACCGCGTGCATCATCGCCGCGGGAATAACCGTTCACGAAAGTTTAAAAGCATACGAAGTTCTACAAAAACAAAACATTTCTGTTTCTCTTATCGATTTATTTTCTGTTAAACCACTTGATGTAAAAACAATTATTGATGTTGCAAAAAAATCTGGTAACAAAATTATTGTGGTGGAAGATCATTATACAGAAGGTGGAATTTCAGAGGCAGTTGCACTTGCTGTTGTAAATGAAAATATACAAGTAAAATCTATTGCGGTAACAAAACTTTCTCGCTCTGGAAAACCAGAGGAACTTTTAAAAGATGCCGGGATTGATGCAGATAGTATTGTCGCGGCGGTAAAAAAATAAAAATATCACAGATAAGAAAGATAGGAAAAATCCAATTAACTCCGCTCGTCTCGAGTGATTTTTATCTTAAAAATTGTATCGAGAGATTCGTGCGGACATTTAAAACTTAATTAATTTAGTTATTATTTTGATTTGACCCGCGCGAACCCCTCGATACACCACACTATGTGTGGCACTCGGGACGAGCGGGGTTAAGGAAAAAGCTGTATACAAATAGCAACTTTCTAATTACAGAACTTACATTGCAGATTAAGATCCTTTACTAAATAATCACTGAACAAGTACAACGCTATTTTTACAATCATCGTAAACTTTCTCCCCCGTCAACCAATCGACACGCACTTCCTTTAATTCGGGGTCGATGTAAAAATGTTTTTTATTAAACGTTAACGCTTTATTAAAATCGACCCAGATTGGAAAAGTCGTTTGTTGGCCAAAAACATACCGCCCCATTGGCTTGCTATCGTCACGACCAATGTAGAGCGCGGTGGTTAATTCTGGCGTTGAGCCAACGTACCAAGTTGTAACAGCCTCGTTAGTGGAACCAGTTTTTCCGATGACTTCTGCTTGAATCCAATTTTTCTCGCCAACAATTTTTTTTGTAACATCTAAACGCAATGAAAGAACGTTAACCATTTTTGAATTTGTTTTTGAATCTAAAACACGAAATTCTTCCTGTTCATGTTCCCAAATTTTAGACCCAAGTTCATCTTTTACCCATTCGATCATAAATGGTTGCACGCGTTTTCCGTTATTTGCAAAAACATTAAACGCCGCCGCATTTTCTTCTACTGTCGCTTCTGCGGTCCCTAAACAAAGTGACGGATACGGATACAACTCGCGATGATATCCAAAACGTTTTGCTAAATTAATAACTTGTTCCGCGCCGGTTTCTAAAAAAGTTTTAACCGTAATTATATTATTTGAATAAGAAAGCGCGCGTGCGAGTGTCATCTCGCCATCAAACCTGCGTGTCCAATTTTTGGGTTTCCACACCGCACCGCCCGCCATTTCTAGTTCAAACGGTTCATCAACCATGACTGTGTCAAAAGAAATTCCTTTTTGTAACGCCGCGGTAAAAACAACGGGTTTAAAAGAAGAACCCGTTTGCCGCTTGGCATAAAATGCACGGTTAAATTGTGATTGTCTAAAATCGTAACCACCTATACAAACTTTTATTTTCCCGGTAGAAGAATCTATTGCAAGCATCCCACCGTTCAATTGCTCGCCCAATTTTAATCGCAACTCTTCTACTTTTGTGTTAAATAATTTTTCCGCGATGTCCTGCATATTTTTATTGATGGTCGTTTTTATCTTTAAACTTTTTTTATACAAAACATCTTTTCCCCAATTGTGTTCCGCCCACAACCGAACCCACTCTTGTATGTACAATAAAATTTTGTTTCCCGGGATATAATCTTTTACCTGCAATTCTTTTGCGCGCAATTCTTTGTATTCATCTTTAGAAATAATGTTCATCAATCGCATACTATTTAAAACAATGTTGCGCCTTCTTTTTGATGCCTTCAAAGAATTTAACGGGGAATAGTAATATGCCGATTTTGCAACTGCCGCAAGAACTGCTGCTTCATCAGTTGTCACTTCGCGCACACTTTTTTCCCAGAACCGTTGCGCCGCTGCCTCAACACCATAAATTCCTCGGCCAAAATAAACATTGTTTACATACATTTCGAAAATTTGTTCTTTGGTAAATTGACGTTCAATCTGAAACGCTAAAAAAACTTCTTGCAACTTCCGCCACACCGTTTTTTTTGGAGAAAGAAACATTAATTTTACTATTTGCTGCGTGATAGTACTCGCGCCTTGCACAATTCTACGATGATACAAATTCACCAAACAAGAACGGATTATTCCTTTAATTGAAATTCCAGAATGTTCAAAAAATTTGTGATCTTCTGCCGCAACAAACGCGTTTACCAAATTTTTTGACAAGTCTTCAAAGTGCACCAGTTTTCTTTTATCGCGGTTAAACCGCGCCAAAACTATTCCGTTTTCATCTAAAACCACCGACGACTTTGGCGGGGAATAACATTCAAGAGACGAAATATCTACCCAGTTTGTTTCGAAGACAAAGAATAGGATTCCTAGTAAAAATGCAAAAATGAGCGTTGCGGTAACGAGTATTTTTTTTAACATAGGTTTATTATATAAACATAAAAATAAATAAAAACCCCCTTTTCCCGCCTGGAAATTGATAAAAACCCCAATTTTGGTACGATTTAACTATGTTTATTCATGTAATTTGGGGGAAGGCAAAAAGGGAATTTAAATGGAAATAAGTAAAGTTGCAAAAAAAACAAATGCCAAATTAACACAAAAAGATTCACAACTAAATATCACGGTTATGATCGAAATCCCAAAAGGGTCTCGTAATAAATACGAATATGATCATAAAAATAATCGTTTAAAATTAGATAGAACAATCTACTCATCAGTTCAATATCCAAGCGATTACGGTTTTGTTTTAGACACGCTAGCACAAGATGGCGATCCACTTGATGCGCTTGTTTTAATTTGGGAACCAACTTTTCCTGGTTGCATTATAGAAGTGAAACCAATTGGAATGTTAAAGATGTGGGACGACAAAGGAATGGATGAAAAAATTATGTGCGTTCCGCTTCATGATCCATTCTGGAATCATATCAATAAACTTTCCGAGATCCCTCCGCACTTATTAACAGAAATTGAATACTTTTTTGCAAATTATAAAACATTAGAAAAAAAAGAAACCGGTGTTGAAGGTTGGACCGACCGCCAAGAAGCAATTAAAGTTATCAAGGAATCTCAGGATCGTTTTAAAAAAACTAAGTAAAGATTCTTATTCCTCTGTGCCCAAAAGAGGATTTACAGTATGAGAAGTATCTCTCATCTCAGTTCTTCTTTGCTGCCTCCTCGAAGTTTTCCTGCTTTTTCTTGGTTCTGGTTGAGCTTTTGCGGATTCATCATCTGTATAACCGCCATCAATTGTACCGTACTGGGGTTGTGAAGGTTGAGCAGATGGTTCAGGAGCCGGTTGCGATTGTGCGGCCACGCGTGTTTTCGGCACTTGTCCAAGCTCTTCTTGTAGCGCCACCATAAACTTATCTTTATTAAAATCTTTTACATCTTCTACCGAGTCAATGAAGTCAATCGCTGCTTGTCGTAACTCTTCGACACCGGTTATTTTTGCTCCTCCGATAATTGCGGAGGACGCTTGTTGTTCAACCCGTCCCTTCAACTCTGCTCGTTTATCAACATCTTTTTGCGCCTCATCTCTATTCTCTTGATCCGCTTTTCTTCTTGCTTGTATCTCTTTTCTGTGTATAAAATTGTCCCCTTTTTTCCAGAGAAAACGAACAACTACAATAGCACCTACAGTAATCGCCGCTCCAATTGCCACCTTTTGCCACGTCGGTCTTGGTTCTGTACAGCCCACCATACCAATGTCCATTACTAATTCAAAAAAATCACTCACTTCCCCGTGTGTTACACTCTTTGTTACCCCGTTTATTTCATAACTAATAAACTCCGTATTAGATAAGCCATTACTAGACGACCATCCAGCAGCAATAAATGGAGCTTTAAATTCATCTAATAAGTCTGTCATCAAACTAAACCGTTCCGCACGATCGTTGGTTGTTTCAAAAATTATGTGTTGATCTAAAAAGAAAAAAGCCAAGTCCTCTTTTAATACTGGTAAATAGGGTCCAGAACTTGAAAAATTATATCTATAAAGACCTAACAACGTCTGAATATTTGCTGTTTTGGTTGCACTTGGAAACTGTGATCTTGCAATTAATTCCCTAAATCGCAAATAATACAATTCCTTCAATTTAGTTAAAATCTCGTGTGCGACTGTCTCTTCCGCAGCATAGTCCATTCCAAAATCTATGTTATTATTTGCTAACCTATCCCACAATATTATGACCGACTCTACCCCCTCAATATTAAGATCTTCCGGTTTTAAACTTGTCGGCACCGGCAACACCACCCCTTGCGAAGCAAAAAAATCGACGATAAAGGGAAGACAAACATTTAACACTGAATTTTCTAACTCACTAATACGATTTGTAGTAGAAGTAACAAGCGAAAACTTTGCATATGTGGTTTGTATAAAACAAAGTGAGAATACAAAAAGAAAAATTCTATTTTTATTCATAATAATCTCCTTTAAAAGGACCGTTCGTTAAAACCCTTCGACAGGCTCAGGGCGAACGGGATATATTAGATTTTAATTATTAAAAAACACTGCCAATAATTATCTAGTTGTCGTTACTTAAAATCAACTTGTCCGTAAACTTCTACACACGCACCGGAAAGTGGTGTGACTACACAATCGTCTTGAAACAACATTGCTTCTTCAACAGTTTGTCCACCTGAAGAAAGTGTAACTAAATTATCAAAGAAAACTTGTCCGCTAGTAAGCTTCATCCCTGTTGAAGTTGAATATAAAGAGCATCCGTTTAAGTGTAATTTAGAAGTGTTGTCTGTCATATGGATAAGTTCGCGAAAAGATTCTGCAGTTATTGCATAATTAAAAGTTGTATCAAAATCAAAATACAATTTTGAAAATTGATCAATGTAGCAAGACTGTGTTGAGAGATAATTGAAGTTACTTGTTCCACAAATTTTTACATCATGATGAATATATAAATAACCTTGTGTAAAAGAATAATCGCCATCTAAAAAAATTGTTGTATTTTCCAACGCAAGCACACTGTTACTTCCCCCCATAACAAGACGTTGTTCCGATAAATTTTTAAGCGTTATATTTTTTAATGTTGTTGTTGTGTTGTTTTCTATAAATAATTCTGAATCTTCACTTAAAATAATATTTCCTGAGCCATACCCATTAAATATGGTATCTGCATCTAGTTGAAAAAAGATAAAACAAAAAATTAAAATTATTTTCTTCATACTACTTCAACCTTAACGACATATTAGAAAGATTCAAATTCTCTTTAACATCGATAACAGCATTTTCAAATTCAATATTCCCTGAAGTTATTGCTGAAAGAGGATTATATGTATCTCCATAATACACTGCATTAATAGAACAATCTCCCTCTAATATTACATTATTTCCAGAAATATCAGACTGAATATCTTGGTAAATATTTAATGTAGCATCGCATAACGTCAATAATGATGTATCATCACTAAAATTTAAAAATGTACCGTCACTTCTAGTTGGCGTCACACAAAATGAAACACCAGAATCAACACACACATTACTATTACTTGCAATGGTATGTGAATAACCACCTAAAATAAATGAGTAACCATCACCAGTTATTACCACATTTCCTCTAAATTCTATCGCGCCGGTATCAATGGAACAATTTGAAGACAAATCAAAAACACAATTTTCAAAAATAAAACTAGATGTAGAATCTTCCATATACAATGCTTCCGGAGAAGAAATGGAACAGGTGCAGTTTTTTATATGCACCGTAGAACCAGAAGTTGCACCACATGAACGAATCACGCGCGTGCCATTTAAATTTAAAGTGTGACCTTGCGCATCTATAACAATGTCACTTGCCGTAATTTTTAGATCACTCAACGTCTGATCTTTTAAAAAATACATAGTGTGACCATCACCAGAAAAAGAAAGTGTGGTATCTGTGTCACGTAGTGTACCACTCACTATCAAATCTTCACTTAACGTCATACGACTATCTACAGAAACAATATTATTAACAGCTCCGTCATGTAAAGAAAAATACGTATGCGCATTATTTCCTAGGAATAACGTGTCGCGAACATAAGCGGCGCCTTCCATCACATCTTTATTATTTAATGTCCAATCTGTTTTTTGAAAATCAGAACCCGCCAAATTTCCATAACGCACGTCTTGGAAATTCAAACTACCACCACCCGAACCACCGTAATGTTTATACTCGCTATTTGATGACCAACCAACTGCATGAACATCATCGGTACCATAATTTATAGAATCAATATTTGTTAACGTTTTATCCGCACCATCGAATGAATATACCTGTACCTCATTACCAGCGCTACCATTACATCCAACAATAATGTAATTTCCGTCGCTACTCCATTTTAGAGAATTAATTTGCGCACCACATGAAGCGCTTACATCACTTTCACCATCTATTTTTGTTAAGTCAGAATTTAATACAAACAAATTATTACCACTTCTAACTGCAATATATGTTTTACTTGGTGACCAATCGAGCGCGCGAACAACATCGGACGTTGATAAATTACGAACATATGTAGGAGACAAACTACTCCCCGTAAATTCATATATAACAACATCACTAGTGCTTGAAATATTATTTCCACCAACAACGATATAATCTGTTTGCGGTTTCCAACTTACCGCGCCAACCGAATTATTTCCAAAATCGACCGTCACCTTTTCTATCAATTCAGAACTATCAAATTCAAAAACAATCACACCAGTTGAACTATGAACACAGTCGCCAACAACAGCAAGATACATAGTTGAAGTACTTCTCGATGGGTGTGTTGGTGAATTCCAACTTACATCAACAATTCCTCCACCATCATACAATGACTCCCAAGAAGCTCCGCAAAACGTTGATGTAACTGAAGTCAATTCCAATTCGGTAGAATCATACGAATAAATATATAAAGAATCACATTCTCCCACCATAGGTTGTGCCCCAACCGCAACATATTTTCCCGTACAAGACCATGCAAAAGAAAGAACATTCATAGTTCGCGAGTAGCCAACATTAACATTGTTAAGTGATGTGGTCGACTTCCCACTTATATCTTGAAGCTCAAAAGCTTTTGCATTCCCACCAATAACAAGACGATCTCCTGCAGGATTAACATCCATGGCATACATTGAACTAACAGAAATGTCTGTGGATGTTGAATATGTTGTTGAACCAAAATGAAGAGTATTATTTTCTGTTCCTCCAACAACCCAACGTTTACCTCCACCAGACCAATCAACACTTTTTACATCACCCGTATATGCACTTCCCGCAGCAGTAATTTCTGTCAGATTTGTGCCATCAAGATAATATGTGCGTATTTCATTTCCTGAACCAGAACTTAAGCCAATAACTATTCTGTAATTTTTATCCCACTTCACATCATTAATTGTTAATCCACAATCAATAGAATCGACATCCGTCAGTGAATCATCAACAATGTATAATGTTGTTCCTGCGCCCACCGCTAAATAATTTCCGTCGTGCGTCCAATCCAAAGATTTTACGGTTGTATTTTTATCCATTGTATGCGCCGCAGCACTAATACTCGATCCATCAAATGGATAAATAATCACATCATTGGTACCATCAACTGACAAACCTCCAACCGCGAATTCATTTTGTTCTGGTCGCCACGCAACTGCATTCACTGTTTTATCTGCAAAATCTTGTGTGTCTTTTTGTGTCAATGTGGTTCCATCGAATTGATACACCGCTACTTGCGTAGCACTGCTTAAAAAATCACCTACCACAACTAAATACATTTCATCCGTTTCTGGATTCGTATTTACCTTCCAAGAAACATCATAGACTTGCGCAGAAGTTCGCATGGTCCAATCGTAATCACAAATTCCTTCATCAGCTAAAATTGATGTTAATCCTCCATCAGCATCAAATCTAAAAATAGAAAGTACTCCAAAATCACCGTTAGCCGGCTGGCTCCCAACGGCCAAAAATTTACCGGTTGATGTCCATGCGAGCGAATGAATTTGTGCACTCTCCATCAAACTAATATTTCTCCCATTCGTAAATGTGGTAGTTGATTCGTCATAAGAATCTATGCGCACACTTCGACCACGTCCACCATAGACAATACTAGAAGTTATAACGCTATCCGCACCTCCCCACGATTTTGGATACCACGCAACTGTATTAATTTGATCAAGGCATAATGACCCTGTTGTCGTTTCAAACACATCTAGACCAGTATCAAGTGTTCCTGCAGATGCAATGTATCTACCTCCAGCCGACCAGTCGACTGATTTTACTACCCCTGAATAACTATGTGTTCCCGTAATAACCAATGTTTGCGCAGTTGAATCAAAGTCACAAATTTTTATATCGCCAGTTTCCTTATGTTGCCAATCTACCGCATACACTTTTACTTCTTTTCCATCGGTAGGATTTTTTCCAACCGCCGCAATAAATTTACCATCAGAAGACCAATCAACTCCTCGCACATAAGACGACGCACCACCATAATCAACACTTCCTGCAAGCGTTACAGATGAACCATCAAAATAATAGGCTTGAGATTCATAATTATCCGTTGGCGATGCATTGCCAATCATAAGATAATGCCCGCAAGGAGACCATGTTACTGAATAAATAATATCTGCTCCCAAGGATTCGTTCACCACCACCGAACCTAATGAACCACTCTCAAATGGATAAATTTGCAATTTGCTACCACCATCCCCCACAATTGCCACATACTTTCCACTCGGAGCCCAAGAAACATCGTAAGGGGCACTTCCAAAATCAGCTCCATCTTCATATGTTAACGCAGGAGAATCAAACGAATAGATTCGTAATTCTTCTCCATCAGTAAGACTACTTCCTGCAATAGCAAGATAATTTCCATCTGGAGACCAATCTACTGCTCGAACAATAGATGACTCGCCCAAATTAACACCCGCTCTATAACAAATATCTTCTAAATGATCTGCTGTATCAACAGAAAAAATTTGTAGTTCATTTCCATTTGTTGGATCCTCCCCACCAACTGCCAAATAATTATTATCTTTTGACCATGCTAACGAATAAACGCTTGTTCCATAATTAGCAGATGTGGTAACACACAAGGAACTTTGCCCGTTAAATCTGTATACTTGAATTTCGTTTGCGAGCGCAGAGCCAACACCACCTACCGCCAACAAACTTCCATCCGAATTCCATGCCATACCATATACCGCTGAACCATAATTAACGGAACCCCCTGGTAATAAAGACAATGTATGATTTGCATCGAACTTATAAACGTGTGTTTCGTTTTCATCGGTTGGACCATTTCCGCCAACAGCTAAATAATTTCCCGATGGATGCCATTTTGTTGTAACCGCTTCCGTTCCATAATTTACATTCATTTCTGATTTTTGTTGAAGAGGCATACCAGCAAAGTTAAAAAATTGTAAGTTATTTTCAGCTCTTCCCATAATGACGAACTTATCTCCATTAGGAAACCAACGCATGTCAGTATAATCAAACGAATTAGCAGCACCATAATCGGTTATTTGAGCATCAGGAATAAAATCTAATGTTTCATTAACTCTGTTAAATTCATAAACAGAATAGGTACACCGAGAAAAATCATCTTCTTGTGCAACAATGAGAAATTGTCCACTTGGATCCCACCTTACATCAGGAACATCGATCCCAATATCAATCTGATCTTTTAGCACAAGAGATGTTCCATTAAAATAATATAATCTAGCTGTATTATCACCAAAGTATCCTACCGCAAGATATTTGCCATCAGGATTCCAATGAAGCCCATTACTTGATTGATCGATTTCATCAGCGTCTACAGCACTTAAAATCAGTGTCGATTTGTCAAAACTATATATCTGAAAGTCGCTAGCCGCCAGACCACCTCCACAAAGGGCCAAATAGTCTCCACTTGGTGACCAATCAATTGCATATACCGTTACTGAACCATCTCCAACATCAAGACTTCCTAGATACGACACAGAAGTTCCGTTAAATCGATACCAGGCAACCCCTCTGCCAGAGTCTTCTCCTCTCAATGCTATCATCAAATATTTCCCATCGGGCGACCATTTAACTTCGTATGGTGTTAATATCCCTGAAGGGGTATCATCATTTATATCACGAACGGCAATTTGACTTAATTGATTTCCAACTAATTTATATACGTATATACGTGAGTCACCGTGACCATTATCTGCCGTTACCGCAACATATTTACTATTTGGTGACCACGCAACTCCCCATGACGGATACACAAAAGCAGTCCCATGAAGATATGTCACCACTCCGTTATCAATATTCGATACATCATATAGCGATAGCTGTTTGTCACTATTTCCGCCACCTAATAAGTAATGGACAACTGCAAGATAATTTCCGTCTGATGAAATATCAAAATGTGCAGATGTTGCATGAGTAAAACTTATTTGCGAATCTGTAATTTCAGAAAGTACACTACCATTAAAATCATATACTTGGACGTCTGGTGTTCCAGTTCCAACAACTGACATGTAATCACCGCCTGGGTGCCATTCAACTTTGTTAACTATTCCATTAAAATCTTTTTGTGATTGTTCTAAAAGAGAAATTGTTTCTGTGAGAGGATCAAATTCATATACCTGAACTTGTTTGTTGTCATCAGTCGGATCTCCGCCAGCAACAATAAAATTGCCAATCCAATCCACCGAATAAACTTCTGTTCCTATATCGGCAGAGTCTTTAAGAGTTAATGCCGCACCCGTATTCAGATATATCTTAACGGTCCCGTCTATTGCCCCCGTAACAATGTAACCACCACATGGTGACCATGCCGCTGAATTTATATGTGTATTTTCGTCTGTAGCAATATTATACAATGGTGGAAGACCTACATCATACCACCCTCCAGAATAATCCCCAATATACAGTCTTGTATCTTTAATTATAAAAAGATAGCGCCCGCTAGGATCCCAAGCAACTTGCACAGGAATCCCGCTACTCCACCAATTTTGATGAGACAATATGGTATCCAAATTTTCGTTAGAAAAGTCGTAAAAAAGCAATTCATAAATACCAGAAATATTTGTACCGAAAGCCGTTAGAACAGAAGAATCTGGTTGCCAATTAACTGAAACAACATCGGCCGCTAGATCTGCTGAATCTTTTAATTGCAAAATATCATCTTCGTATTTATACACAATCAATTCTTTGTCTGCGCTTTGATTCGCCCCTACCGCCAGATAATTTCCCGTGTATGACCAATCTAATGAATAAATTTCATCAAAAGCATTTTCTAATTGATATGTTAATGTTAATTGTGAACCATCAAATGCATAAATTTGTAATTTTTTATCCATATCTTCATCAAGTCCGGCGATGGCAAATAAATTACCGTCTTTTGACCACGCGCTCGTTCTTACTTCTTGACCAAATTCAATGCGCGCGTTCACCTCTTCTTCAACTATTGTGCGACGGTAGTTAAATATTTTTAAACCACTTCCGCGATTTGGACTATAACCCCCAACCGCGATCGTATCATCGTCTTTATTCCATGCGACCGAATATACAAAATCTCCGTAGTCTGCACTTTCTGTTAAAATTAAATCTGCCGAATTTCCATCGTAACGATGAATTGTTACTTCTTCATAATTTGCTCCTGGACCAGTACCACCAGTAACAATATAATTTCCATCGGCAGACCACGTAACCGCTGTAAGTGTTGTTCCTAAATCTACAGAGTCTTTTAATGTAAGTGCGCTTCCAGAAAACTCATAAATTTTTAATGTGCCATTTTCGCATGCAAGCGCAACAGACGTTCCTGACGGTGACCAATCTAAACCATTAATATTAGTGCCTATACTAGAAACAGAAGCAGCCGTTACTGTTTTATTCCAATCTGTTCCTTCATTAAACTCTCCAATGTACAAATCATCTTCAAAAGAAAATGCATAATAATTTGCTGTACCGGTTCTTCTAAGTGACCATTCAAACATCTTTGTCCCTGGAGAATTCGCAGCCCAATTACTACTTCCTCTTCTTACAAGACTATCGCTTACCAATTCATACATCGCCCAATCATCGCCGGTGTTTAAAATGTTATAACCAGCAACTAATAAAAACATTCTTTCTGGATGCCAACGCACAAACATCGCTTCGTTATCTAAATTTAACGAATCTTTTTCTGTTAAAATTTCATTGGCAAATTCATATACAATTACTTCTTTTGCAGAATTTTTTACGCCTACCGCCAAATAATTTCCGGTGTGCGACCAACTTACTGACCACGCATCGGCCGCTAAATTTACACTATCGGTAAAAGAAAGAATTCCATCTTGATAAGTATAAATTTTTAACTCGTCTCCAGAATCTGGCGCGCCGGCAACGGCTAATAATTTTCCATCTGCCGACCATGCAACTTCATAAATTGTCCCGTCATAAGTTAATCCCGGATCAGATAAATTGTTTACTTCTAAAAAATCAACACCGACGGCAAGTTGATCTGTTATTGGATTCCAGCGCAAAGAATTAACAACACTTCTGTAATCTAAGTAATCATTAAAATCTATTTCTGCATTACTACTTAATAAACTTAAGTTTGGATTTCTTATTGAGACATGAGATCCAAAACCTGCCGCTAAATAATTCCCATCCGGTTTCCAATCAAGTGCTCTTACTGGATCAGTGGTACTAAGATTAATCAGATTTGTTTCCACCAACATTGCATCGGTTAATCTATAGTTAATTAAATCTGTTGTTCCAGAAATATTTAATCCGCCAACTGTTAAATAATTACTATCTGGTTTCCATGTAATTGCATTAACTTCTGTGTCGTCGAAAGAAAGACGCGCAGAATATGTTAATGAATCAACGTCAAATTCATATACATTTATTTGTGTTGAGGTATTAGCATAACTTCCGAGAGCTGCTAAATAAGTAACCGTTTCTGTAACATCTGGAGAACTCCAATCAACTTCAAACACTTTTGCATTTTTTCTTTCTTCCCAATCGTCACCAAAATTTGAACTCATATGAGGATCGGAAGAAATGTTTCCTAATTCTGTAAACGTATACACATTTACCGCTGCAAAATCACTATTTTGCGGCGCAGAACCAACTGCTAAATATGCTCCCGTACCTGTCCACGCCACTGCGTTAACATATGCATCATCACTAATGCTTATATTTCTTCTTACTGAAGCTGTTGTGGTTCCTAACGTTCTATCGTACGGAGAAACTTCAAAGCTTTTTTTATTTCCTACAAATGCTAAATACGTACTTGATGAACGCCAATCAAAATTATTAACTTCCGTAAAATTATTTGTTGATACTTCCCACTCAAAAATTTCTACCTCATTAATTCCAGTATCTGTTTGGTATCCAAGAGCAACATATCTTCCGCCCATTGTTGCGTCTAAAGAATAGACCGTGGTGTCAGATGCAAAAGTATCCAATGTAGTTAGTATTCCATCTGCTTTATTAACACTTAATGTTTCGATATTTCCCGTGCTATTGTTGCCAATAATAATATTGTCTTCTTCTGTGTAAGAAATCGCATGACATTTTTTTGTAGAATCAGAAAAAATTTCTACACTTCTTCCCCCAACACCAAAATGGTACATACGCAACGCGTCCGAACACGCAGCAAAATAATACATGCCATCAGTCGACCACTCAATGTTGTGAACATACGCCGCACTGCAATATACGGTAGATAATGCTGCACTTAATGATGAGCCAGAAAATTCAAATAAAGAAACACTTCCCTCTTGACCTGTGTCTGCAGAGTTGTAACTACTCAGCGCAAAAATATTATCATCTGGTCGCCACCGCAATGTTGCATTTTGACCGTCAACTAAATCTGAAGAAATAGTGGCTGAAGTAACTTCAGTTAATGCACTATCCGTAAAACTATACACTTTTACTTGACGATTAGTACCATCGTATCCATACACCGCAATATGGTTTCCGTAATGATAATTATAGTCTACCGCAAACACCACATCGCTTGCGTTTCCTGACCATGTTCCATCGGCTTTACTTAATGCGTGTGTTATAGAATCACATAATAACACCGCAATACAATCACCACTGTTATTGTGGTCACCAACAACTGATAGATACTCTCCATTTTTATCCCAACGAAGATCAAAAACTTTTGCCCCCGCATCAGCACTAAATTCAAATGTACTTATCGCGGTTGACGGATTACATGCTCGTTTAAAAAAATCATATTTATATAAACTAACAGTTCCATCATCACCACCAACAGCAACATATCTGAATAATGGATTTTGATTATCAACAATCGGTTTCCATGCAACTGCATACGTATGATAATCAGGGTTAAGAGAATCTGTTTCAGAAAAAGATCTATGAATAACAGAATTAATATCTGAAGAATTCGATTTTACATATCCTGCAAAAACGTTGCCAAATAATATCGAAACAAAAAACAACCATAAAAAAAAATTTTGGCAATATTTTTTCACCGGACACTGCGTAATCACTTTAATCTCAGCGAAAGGTTAGAAAGATTTAAATCGCGGACAATATTTATCTTCGCATCTTCAAATTCTAATTCACCGGTCGAACTTGTACTAATTGGATTGTAACTATCGCCATAATCAACCGTATTGATTGTGCAAACACCTTTTAACATAAGATGATTACTTAAAACATCTGATCGCATATTTTTATCTACATTCAACACCGCATTATTTAAAATTAAAGTAGAAGACTTGCCTGAAAATGTTAAAAATGTTTCGGCATTGCTCACGGGAGTTAAGCAAAGTGAAACACCACTATCAATAGTTAACGTACTATTATGCGTAATTGTATGTCCCCTTCCGCCCAAAATAAATGAGTATCCATCTCCCGTTATAACCACATTTCCTCTAAATTCTATGGAACCGGTATCAATTGAACAATTTGAAGACAAATCAAACACACAATCTTCAAAAATAAAACTCGATGTAGAATCTTCCATATACAATGCTTCCGGAGAAGAAATAGAACACGTGCAATTTTTTATGTGCACTGTTGAGCCAGAAGTTGCACCACATGAACGAATCACACGCGTACCATTTAAATTAAAAGTGTGACCTTGCGCATCTATAACAATGTCGCTCGCCGTAATTTTTAGATCACTCAACGTCTGATCTTTTAAAAAATACATAGTGTGACCATCTCCAGAAAAAGAAAGTGTGGTATCTTCATCACGCAATGTTCCGCTAATAATTAAATCTTCACTTAACGTCATGCGACTATCTACAGAAACAAGATGATTTATACCTCCACCATAAATTGTGAAATAGGTATTTGCACTGCTTCCTAAAAATAATGTGTCGCGAACATAAGCAGCACCTTCCATAACTTCATTATTATTCAAAGTCCAATCAGACTTTTTAAAATCAGAATCAGTTAAACTTCCATACATGATATTTTGTGCGTAAAAACTTGTTCCAGTATTACCTGCATAATATTTATAAACACTATCGGCAGACCACCCAACATAACGAACGTCATCGGTACCATAATTTATAGAATCAACATTAGTTAATGTCTTTCCCGCTCCATCAAACGAATACACCTGTACCTCATTACCAGCACTACCATTACATCCAACAATAATGTAATTTCCGTCGCTACTCCACCTGAGAGAATTAATTTGCGCACCGCAAGCTACACTCACATCATTTTCACCATCTAGTTTTGTTAAATCATTATTCAACACAAACAAATTGTTACCACTTCCAACCGCAAGATATGTTTTGCTTGGTGACCAATCTAGCGCGCGAACAACATCAGACGTTGATAAATTACGAACATAAGTAGAAGACAAACTACTTCCAGTAAATTCATATATAACAACATCATTAGTGTTTGAAATATTATTTCCACCAACGGCGATATAATCTGTTTTCGGCTTCCAACTGACAGCACCAACTGAATTATTTCCAAAATCAACCGTCGCTTTTTCAATTAACTGAGAACTATCGAATTCAAAAACAATTACTCCCGTTGAACTATGTATACAATCACCAACAGCTACAACATACATTGTTGAAGAACTGCGAGAGGGGTACGTTGGAGAATTCCAACACACATCAATAATACCACTTCCATCATCAAGTTGCTGCCAATCTGCACCGCAAAAAGTTGAAGTCACTGACGTTAATTCTAATTCGGTAGAATCATAAGAAAAAATATATAACGGTTCACATTCTCCCGACATTGGTTGTGCCCCAACCGCAACATATTTTCCTGTACAAGACCATGCAAGAGAAAGAACATTCATACTTCTTGCAAAACCAATATCCACATTGTTTAGTGATGTTGCAGTTTTGCCGTTAATCGACTTAAGGGTAAGAATTTTTGCATCACCTCCCATAGCAAAACGATCGCCGTCATCGTTAATATCCATCGCATACATAGTATTCATAGAAATTGAAGTGGAAGTTGAATACGTTGTAGAACCAAAATGTAACGTCTCGTTTTCTGTCCCTCCAGCCACTTGTTTTCTACTGCCACCCGACCAGTCAACCGCTTTCACATCACCAGAGTACGAAGCACTTGCTTCGGTAACTGCTATAAGATTTGTTCCATCAAGATAATACGCCTGGATTTCATTGTTATCTCCAGAATTAACCCCAACAACAATTCTATAATTTTTATCCCATTTAACATCATTAATCGTTTGCCCACAATCTACAGAGGTTACATCTGTAAGGGAATCATCAACAATATATAACGTTGTACCCGCACCAACCGCTAAATAATTACCGTCATGCGTCCAATCAAGAGATTTTACCGTTGCATTTTTATCAAGTGTATGCGCAGCAGCACCAATATCAGAACCATCAAATGGATAAATAATTACATCATTTGTTCCGTCAATCGCCAAACCTCCAGCCGCAAATTCATTTTGTTCTGGTCGCCATGAAACTGCATTAACTGTTTTATCTGCAAAGTCTTGCGTGTCTTTTAATGTCAACTCAGTTCCGTCAAATTGATATACTGCCACTTGCGTAAAGCTATTTACAAAATCACCAACCGCAACCAAATACATTTCATCAATTGCGGGGGTTGTATTCACTTTCCAAGAAACGTCGTGCACTTGCCCTAAAGTACGAGTATCCCAATCATAATCACATATTACTTCATCAACAGGTGTTGCCGACAGACCACCATATTCGTCGTAACTAAAAATGGTTAACGCTCCATAATCAACATTTTCTGATTGGCAACCAATAGCCAAAAATTTACCTGTTGATGTCCATGCAAGAGAATTAATGCGCGCCGTTTCTGTCAGGCTTATGTTTTTTGCATTTGTAAACGTGGTTGTTGATTCATCATAAGATGCCATTTGCACACTTCTTCCATTTCCACCGTACGCAATACTCGACGTAATAACACCATCAGCACTCCCCCACGATTCTGGATACCATGCAACCGTATTAATTTGATCAACAAATAACGGTCCCGTTGTTGTTTCAACTACTTCAAACGATGTATTTGCTGTTCCAGCTGCAGAAATATAACGATCACCAGGAGACCAATCAATTGATTTTAAAATACCTGAATAACTATTTGTTCCTGAGATTGTTAATGTTTGCGCCGTTGAATCAAAGTCACAAACTTTCAGATCTCCCAATCCCTTATGTTCCCAATCAACTGCATATACTTTTATTTCTTTTGTGTCGGATGGACTTCTTCCTGCCGCCGCAATATATTTTCCATCAAAAGACCAATCCACCCCATACACATACGTACCAAAATTAAGATTTGCCTCTGGAATTAAAGTAAGTGTATTATCTGTAAAACTGTATACTTTAATCTCGTTGTCATCGGAAGGAGTATTTCCACCAACAACCAAGTTATGACCATCTGGTGACCACGCTAAAGAATACACATAGGTACCATAATTAAGATTAGCATTAGCAAGTAATGTCAGAGTCTCATTAGAAAAACTATATACCTTTAATTCATTCTCATCAGTAGGAAGTAATCCTCCAACGGCCAAATAATTTCCATCTGGAGACCAATCAATAGCATAAATAGAATTTCCATAATCTAAATTTGAATTATCAAGGAGAGTCAAGGTTTCATCTGCAAAACTATATACTTTAAATTCGTTGCCATCAGAAGGAGTCGAACCACCAACTGCTAAATAATTTCCATCGGGAGACCAGCTCACAGATAAACCAGTACTGGAGCCTCCTCCATAATTAACACTTGCATTTTCAAGCAACGTAACAATATCTCCGTCAAAAACAAATACCTGAACTTCATCGCCATTACTAGGAGAATATCCTCCAACCGCTAAATAATTTCCATCTGGCGACCATGCCACAGATTTAACTTCATATCCGTAAGCAGCCGATGTTGTTAAGCACAAAGAACTTTGTCTATTAAACCGATAAACTTTAAGCGGATACTGCCAAGCTTCATCTGTACCCACCGCCAAAAGCATTCCATCTGGAGACCAATCAATAGTATTAACAGCGTAACTTCCCAAACTCAGATTACATCCAGTAAGAATCGTCAACTTATTATTAGAATCAAATTTGAAAACTTTTAACTCATTACCATCTGTCGGATCTTCTCCTCCAACCGCTAAATAATTATTTGTTGAATGCCATTTTGCTGAATTCGCGTACGTTCCATAATTTAAATTCATTTCAGATTTTTGTTGAAGAGGCATCCCTGAAAAGTTAAAAAATTGCAATTCATTAATCACTCGTCCCAAAATTGCAAATTTATCACCGCTAGGAAACCAACGAATTGTCGTCCAATCAAATGCATTATTAATACCCCAATCGTATTCTATTATTGAATTAGGAATAAGGTCTAAAGTTTCATCAACCCTGTTAAATTCATACAAAGGATAGACACAATTATTTGGATCAGAATCATCTTCTTCCCCTGTAATAAGAAATCTTCCCGTTGGATCCCAACGTACTTCACCGGTATCATCACCACCAGCATCGCCCGTATATCCAACAGTATCTTTAAGTACCAATGTTGTTCCATTAAAATAAAACAACCGTGTTTTTTGGGGGGCAGAATATTCTCCTACAGCAATATACTTTCCATCGGGATTCCAATGAATTGACCAAACAGATCCAATAGCTGCACCATCGACCTTTGCGCCAAATACTTGATTTGTTTTATCAAACGCATGAATTTCTATCTCATCTCCTGACGCAAAGCCTGATCCTCCAATTGCTAAATAATCACCATTTGGTGACCAATCAAGTGAATATACTACGGAAGCCCCGTCCCCAACATCGATAGTATCTAGTAACGATATACTGCCTCCATTAAATGTAAGCAGTTGCACGTTTAAACCAGCGTTCTCAGTATGTGTTGATACCGCGATATATCTTCCATCTGGCGACCATTCAGTCTCCCTCACCTCGCCTATTCCAGCAGGAGTGCTTGTTTCTAAGTCATAATCTGCAACCTTAGTTAATTGGTTTCCAACCTTTTCATATATCTCTATGTGCGGTTCCCCTGGAGATGCAGGTGTTTGCTCTACTACTGTTAATACATATTGACCATTTGGTGACCACGACACGTACCATGGTTCATACAAAAATTCACCTGAACAAAAAATTAGTTCCGCCTCTCCATTGCTAATATTTGATACATCAATTAAATCTAATCCTGCCTCTCCTGTCTTATAATGGGCAACCGCAATATAATTTCCGTCTGGCGAAACATCAAAAAAAGTCTGTGTGCTATGAGAATATGTTATTTGTGCATCTGTTATTTCTGAACAAATTGCACCGTCAAAATTGTATACCTGCACATCTGGGGAACCAGTTCCAACCACCGACATGTAATCACCACTTGGATGCCATTCAACCTTGTGGACTATCCCATTAAAATCTTTTTGCGTGTTTTCTAAAAGAGAAATTGTTTCTGTAACTGTATTAAATTCATAGACCTGAACTTGCTTGTTATCACCTGTTGGATTTCCCCCAACCACAATATAATTATCATTCCAATGCACAGAATGAACTTCTGTCCCAATGCTAAAAGAATCTTTTAAATTTAAAGCTGTTCCTGTGAATTCATATATAAATACTTCGCCATTTTCCATTCCCACAACAACATAATTTCCATCGTGAGACCAATCAGCATCCGCAATATACACCGATGTGCTAACAGGTATCACACTCGCCACTGTAGAATCATCCCAAGGAGAACCAAATGTGAACAAACGTACATTAAACTTATAAGCATTATAAATAATTGCATATCTCCCAGAAGGATCCCAGGTAAACTGCTTGGTTCCACCGTAAGCATTCCAATAATCTTTGCTGAAAAACGCATCGCCAAAATCTTCATTAGAAAAATCGTAAATCATAAGATCATATTGATCAGGCGTTTGATACAACTGAAAACCAGCAACAGCTAACGCGAGAGGATCTTCTTTCCAGTGTACTGTTACTATATCATTATAGGTATAATCAGTGGCCCACCCCTTTGCGTCTTTATACGTTAAAACGCCATCGTCATATTTATATACATATGCAACTTGCGCAGATCCTTGATCCACAGTAAACGCCAAATAATTACCATTATGGGACCAATCCATCGAATTAACAACCTGAGGAATCCAATCAATCTCATACGTTAACGTTAATTTAGAACCGTCAAATGCGTACAGCTGCAAAACAGTATCTAAATTTTCATCAACTCCAGCGATAGCAAATAAACTTCCATCTTTTGACCAAGCACTCGTTCGAACCGTTTCACCAAATTCCATTCGCGCACCAACATTTTCTTCTACAATAGGATGTCTAAAATTGAATAGTTTTATATTAGAACCATCTGTCGGTCCATATCCACTGACTGCCAATGTTTCATCATCAGGATTCCACGCTACCGCGTATACAAAGTTCCCGTAATTAGCACTTTCTGTAGAAATTAAATCAACTGAACCTTCATCGTAATTCAAAATAGTTACTTCATCATAATTTGTAGCAGGTCCATTACCACCTGTAACGATATAATTTCCTTCTGCAGACCAATCAACAGACGTTATTGTTGTCCCTAAATCCAAAGATGTTTTTAATGTAAATGTTTCGTCAGAAAAAGAATAAATTTTAAGCTGCCCATCATCAAGCGCCGTTGCAATATAATCACCTTCTGGCGACCATACCGAATCATTAATGGTAACGTTAATATCAATTGAACTCTTTTCCGTGTAAGACCAATCACCACCTTCATCGAACACTCCCGCATATAGCACATCTGTTGAAGATGCAGAAATATAATAATTACCGGAAGAATTGCGACGCGAAGACCACTCAGCCATCTTCACTCCTGGCGAGCCACTAAACCAATTGTCGCTGTTTTTATAAACAAGACTATCGCTTACCAATTCATAGACTATCCAATCATGCGTACTTGTAATAACATTAAATCCAGTAACCAATAAAATCATTTTTTCTGGATGCCACCTAACAATCTTTGCTTCATTATCTAAATCCTTAGAATCAATCTCTGTTAGAATTCCTCCAGAAAATTCATACACTACAACTTCTTTTGTTGTCGGGCTATTTGCACCAACCGCTAAGTAATTTCCAGAATGAGACCAACTTACAGACCACGCATCAACATCTAAATTTACTCCCACGGTAAAAGAAAGAATACCATCTTCATAGGTATACACCCTCACTTCATTTCCAGAACTCGGTGCCCCAGCAACCGCTAACAATTTTCCATCCGCAGACCATGCAACCTCATAAATTGTCCCACCATACACCAATTCAGAATTACGTAACCGTTGAATTTCTAAAAAATCAATCCCTGCTGCAAGCCTGGTATTACTTGCATCCCACTTAACTCCATTAACAACACTTTTGTATTCTTCGTAATCGTTAAAATCTAAAACAGCATTATCGTTCAACAAACTTAAATCTGAATTTCTTACATATACATTTGATCCCGAACCAACCGCCAAATAACTTCCATCAGAAGTCCAATCAATTGTTTTTACTGGATCGAGAGAACTAATATTAACGGCATGTCTTTGAAAAAGTTCAGAATCATCTAATTTATAAGTAACAAGATCACAACTTCCAGAAATATTTAACCCCCCAACCGTCAGATAATTGCTATCTGGTTGGAATTTAATTGTATTCACTTCAGCATCGTTAAAACCAACACCTGCAGCATACGTTAAAGAATCAATATCGAACTGATACAAATTTACCTGCGTTGTTGTATCAACGAAACTTCCAAGTGCAGCCAAATATGTAATGGTTGTTAAAACATCCGGACTACTCCAATCAACTGCAAAAACTCCAGTGGTTTTTCTTTCTGCCGCGTTATCACCAAGACTTATTCCACAAACTGGATCTGAAGAAATATTTCCTCGCTCGGTAAACGTATACACTGCAACTGCTGGATAATCGCTATCTTGTGGCGATAGTCCAACAGCAAGATATTCACCGGTATTTGTCCATACAACTGAATTAACATATGCATTATCGCTATGACTAACATTTCTTCTCACAGATGCAGTTGTATTTGCCAATGAAAAACTATATGGTGCAACCTCAAAACTATTTGCATTACCCGCAATTGCAAAATACGTACTGGTAGGACACCAATCAAAATCAGTAATCTCTGTTATAATTTCGCTATCTGTAAACCACTCCGAAGCCTGTACTTCATTAATTCCGGTGTCCGTTTTGTAACCAATCCCTAAATATTTGCCACCTGGGGTTACATCAATTGAATAAATAAGTGTGTCAGAAGTAATACTATCCAATAACGTTAAAGATCTTTGAATCCGATCAAAGTCGTACGTCTGCACGAAACCCGTTCCTTCATTACCAAGAACAATGTGATCATCCTCGGTCCATGCAACGGTATTGCATGTTTTTTTTGCGTCACTAAATGCCTCAAAACTAATTCCATCAACATCACGATGATAAATACGTAAAGAATCGGAACACGCAGCAACATAATATGAACCATCGGAAGACCAAGCAATGTCACGAATGTATGAGGAATCAAAACTAAATGTAGATGTAAAATCAACAATGGAAGATCCATTAAACTCAAATGTACTAAGACTCCCTTCACTCCCAGAATCAGAAGAATTATAGCTACCAACTGCAAAGATATTTTGATTTGGCTGCCAACGAACCGTAGCATCTTCTCCCGCTGTTAAATCTGAAGAAATATTTACAGAATCAATCTCCGTTAAAGAATTAGATTCAAAAGTATACACTTTTACGTTTCTTGTTGAACCATCGTAACCGTATACTGCAATATGATTTGCATATGCATATGTCCAATCTGCTCCAAAAATAACATCGTTTGCATTTCCAGACCATTCACCATCACATTTGCTTAATTGTTCATTGTCAGCATCAAAAAGTAAAACGTCTAAACAATCACCACTATCATTATGTTTACCCGCAACTAATAAATAGTTTCCGTTTTTTTCCCAGCGAAGATCAAAAACTTTCGCACCGCCGTCAGCACTAAATTCGAAGGTTGCTACCGCTGCACTCGGACTAAACTCATGAGTTTTACAATTATATTTATAAAGACTTATTATTCCACTATTACCACCAACAGCCAAATATCTATACAACAAATCTTGATTTTCAAAAATTGGTTGCCAAGCAACTGTATAGATATGAAAGTTTGGATTAATAATTGATTCGTCAACAAAAGCTCTAGTTTCTGATCGTTTAATTTTTTCTGGTTTTAAAGGTTTAATTTTATCTTGGTGGATAACATCTGACGCATCATCTTTTTTTTCTTGCCCTGGCTTAAAGCTACTTTTCCTTATAAAATCAGTGACACTAAAGCTCCCGCTCGCAACTTTTTTTTTGTTTAAAGAAGCACAAAAAGAATTAGCATAAAAACTAAATAATAGGCATAAAAAAAAACCTTTTAACGAAAGTTTTTTTACAAAACCTCTCCTCACCTTACTCCTTTTCAGTAGATGCCACAGATCGACATCATGATAAGATGTGAATATATTAGATCAGGACACAAAAAAAAACAACTCGAACTATCGGTAAAAAATTAATCTCAGGTACAATAACTCATGAAAATTATAGACATCAGTTGGCCTCTTACAAAAACCTCTACAACATACAAAAACGCAAATAACGTTTTTTTAGAAAAAATAAAACTTTTTGAAAAAAATTCTGTTAGAGAGTCACAACTCAATATCTCTTCACACACAGGAACACACATAGATTCTCCCGCACATTTTTTGGAAAACGGACACACAACAGAAAAAATAAATTTAGAATCTTTAATCGGACCGTGCACCGTTTTTGATTTTACAAACATCACAGAAAAAATAACTGCACACGATTTGCAAAAAATTAAAATTAAACAAAACTCCATTATTCTGTTTAAAACAAAAAATAGCATTTTGGGACCAGAAGAAAACTTCAACCACAACTTTATTTATTTAGAAAAAAGCGCCGCACAATTCCTTACAGATAAAAAAATAAAATCAGTTGGCTTTGATTATTTGGGAATCGAACGCAACCAACCAAATCATGAAACTCATAAACTTTTGCTATCAAATAATGTTTTAATAATTGAGGGACTAAGATTAAAACATGTTGAACCAGGAGATTATGAGCTTTATTGTTTGCCGCTAAAAGTTGTGGGACTTGAGGCGGCACCCGCGCGCGCTGTTTTGGTAAAGGGGAAATAGGGAAAAATATTTTGGGGGGAACATACATGAATCACGTAATAGGAAAGTTAATTATTATGGGAAAATTATTTGTAATATCTGCGCCGTCCGGCGCCGGAAAAACAACAATCGTCAATCTGGCTCTTGATCAATTACAAGAAACTCACAATATCGAACGAGTAATCACTTGTACTTCACGAAAGCCTCGCGGTGGTGAAATAGACAAACAGGATTATAATTTTTTGTCTCGCGAAGAATTTGAGCAAAAACTCAACGATGGCTTTTTTATTGAACACGCAATTTACGCAAACAACTATTACGGCTCGCCAATTTCTATTTTAGACGACATGAAAAAAGGAAAATCATTTTTTTCTGTTATAGATCTTGCCGGCGCAAAACAAGTTTCAACAAAAGTTCCACAAGCAATTTTTATTTGGATTTCTCCACCAAACATGGAAACCCTCGCGAAACGATTAAAAAATCGCGGCACAGAAACAGATGAACAAATTGAACGAAGATTAAACGCTGCGATCAAAGAAATGGAAGAAGAAAAAGCGTTGAAACTTTTTCAGCACCATATTATTAACAATAAACTTGAAGTTGCGGTTGAGGAATTAGTGACGATTATCGATGGGGAATTAAGGGATTTTTAATAAATATCTCCCGCTCGTCTCGAGTGATTTTTTCTTAAAAATTGTATCGAGAGATTCGAGCAATCCGCTTACTTAATCCCGCGGTATTTGTAATCGTTCTTCATCACGCGCGCTTTATTTAAAATCCCAAGAATAATAAAGTTTGTTGCAAGTCCAGCGGTCATAGAAACCGCAATATTTACAAATGGTTTGTGTAACATCATAAATCCAGAAACAATAAACGCCACACATGTTGCGATTATTGTGGGAACAGAAAACCATAATTGTGTTTTTACGTGATCAATTTGATGACACCCTACACCGCGCGCCGACATAATTGTTGTATCAGAAATTGGGGATAAATGGTTTCCAGAAACTGCGCCAGAAAAAATTGCGCCCATCGTTGGTAACAATAATGGTAAATCAAACCAATTTGCGGGAGTCGCGGCATGGTGCAACGTTACAATCATCGGAACCGCAATCGGAATCATAACAGCCATAGCACCCCACGCAGAACCCATCGCAGAAGATGATATTGAGCTCACAATTAAAAATAAAACAGGGATAAATACTATCGGAACGTTTCCAATTAAATGTTTTGCAAGATACGTTCCCGTTCCAAGTTCTTGCTGCAACAAAGAGCTAAATGTCCACGCCAAAAGTAAAATGGCGACCGAAGGAAGCATTAATTTTACTCCGTCATAAAAAACACGGGGAAACGTTTTGATGCACAGTTTTTTTCTGATAAATAAAAGAATAATTGATGCGATTGTCGTAATCATTACTGCAATAAAAAGCGCAAGAGTAATGTTTGAATGACGAAATGATTCTAAAAATTTGTGTGCGCCGCCAAACAATTTATACCCACCAAAATATAAAATGCTGACAACCGAACTGACTAGTAACAATGAAAATGGAAAAATAAAATCTATAATTGATTCATCTTTTTTATTACTCTCGTGCACTCCCCCAACGGTTTTCTTTGGCGCTTCTTTTCCTCCAAACAAATTTCCCTTTTCTTTTGCAATGCGCTCGTGCTTGTACATTAACCCAAAAGAAATTCGTTTGCGAACAATAAACCACACCGAAACAAAAATGATGCTCGAATAAAAAATAAACGGAATAATTTTTAAAAACATATAATACGGATCTGCAAGAACTAAGGTAGAAGAACTTTTTGTACTAGAAATTCCCGCATTTTGTAAATACATAACTACCACAGCAACCCAACTAGAAATTGGCGCTATCATACAAAGTGGTGCCGCTAAAGAATCTACAAGAAAAGCTGTTTTCGCGCGCGGAATATTAAATTTGTCAAGAATAGGCTGCATCACCGCGCCAACGGTAATACAACTAAAAAAATCATCTATAAAAAACATCATCGACATAACCAGCGATGCTGATTCTGCTGATCGTGCGTTTTTAATTTTTTTTCTTATTGCAGCTCCATAAGCATATGCTCCACCGGAGTGACTGATTAAATTTATAAGTACCCCAATGGCCAGTAAAAATAAAAACATGTAAAGCGCGAACCCAGAGGTTAAACTTTCCCATGACGAAAAAGTGTGTAGCTCTGACTTTTGCCACAATCGCAATCCAATTGTTTTTGCAGATGCGACTAGCGCGCCGCGATGGAAAATAAGCGATGCAGTTACAATTCCACAAAAAATTGAAAGTAATACGCGGTGCGTTGTAAACGCGAGAGCTAAAACTAAAAGCGGTGGTAGTAAAACAATCCAACTATCTATCATGATATAAAGCCTTTATTTTGAATTTTAAAAAAATTATTCGTATCAAACGTTTATCTTATAAAAAAAGAGAGCGCATTTCTACGCTCTCTTTGAAATTCTTAGAAGCCAACCCTACTTCGCTAAAGCTTCGAAGGGTTCTACTTGCCATTAATCCCTAAGGGATTCTGGCGAAGTAGAATCGAATTATTTTTTAACTGGTGCTTGGTTTGGTTGGCCTTGTGTAGGAACTTTATTTTGTTCCGCTTGAACCGGTGCAACGTAACCAGCAAGTCTTGATTTCTCTTGGTAATTGGTTTTTAAAATCGTCAAACTAAGTGCACCTACAATAAACACAGCGCCCATAATCCAAGTTGCTTTTGCAAAAAAGTTTTGACCCCCAGAACCACCAAATAACTGTTGGCCTCCGCCGCCCAAACTTCCAAGACCCATATCGCCCTTACCTGGCTGAATAAGGATAAATAAAACCATAACCAAACAAAGTAAGATAAAAAGTCCCATCAAAAGTGCTACCATTATTTTCCTTTTATACTTTAAAAATCTTAAAGATGTATTATTTTGAACTTCCTAAGTGTACTATTTTTTTGAATTCTTGGAAATCTAAGCTTGAATTACCTATTAAAAAACCATTTAAACCATTAATCTTCTTTAATTCTTCTATGTTTTCTTTGTTTACACTGCCTCCATAAAGCAGTCGCCAGTTCAATTTTATTGATGTTTTTTGTACTAAATCTTTGATAAATGCAAAAACGGTATCCAAATGCTCAACCGATGGAACATCGCCAGTTCCGATCGACCATATTGGTTCATATGCAATACAAATTGGTAAATAATCCGCAATTAAACTATTTTGTGAAATTTTTTCTAGCACAGGAGTTAATTGTTTTTTTAAAACTTCAAATACTTTTTTTGCATCAAGGTCTTTTTTAGTTTCTCCAATACAAATGATTGGTGAAACTTTGTAATCCAAAAGATGTTCTATTTTGCGCGCAATTTTTTCATCTGATTCGTGATTATTTTGGCGTCGTTCACTGTGCCCCACAATGCAATATTTACAACCAACATTGTGAACACTCATCGCAGAAATGTCACCTGTAAATGCACCGACCACATGCTCTGAACAATTTTGCGCGCCAATTTCTACATTTGTTGCTTTAAACATTTGCGTCATTGGATATAAAGAAATGGCTTCCGGACAAAGAACAATAGAATGCTCATCTGCTAATGAAACAAAATCATCATAATACTCACTTGCAAACTGAACGGTTTCATCAAAATTCAATTGCATTTTCCAATTTCCCACAAAAATATATTGGTTCTTCATGAAAGCCTCTTCCCTTTTTCCCAAAAATTTTAAAGTTGCTACTAAATCCACAGCCTTCTTTTCACAACATACAGTAACTGATTTTTTTTTCTACTTTTCTACTTTAAGATTGTGTTTCTAATCAATTTTGCTTGACGAATATTGTATTTAAACTAAGCTCAAATCGAGCATTAGATGAGGTTTTTGACGTCAATAACACAGGGCTCTATTATGATGAAACATCGATTTCTAGTTTGTTTTTCTTTTATTTCTTTATTTGTATCTTCTCTGTTTTCAACCCATACAGTAAACCGCTATTTTCCTTTTCTGGAAAAACCAGAAGATTATATTACACAAAAAAGAACTTATTTTTCTCCCGCTTTGTTTTTAACGACTGCGTCGAATGCATTTAGGCGTTCGGACGGAGGAAGAATAAGTATTCCCGCGCTGCACGGCAATTATGATTTGAAAAATTTGATAGAAAGTTTGCAATCAGTCAAACAAGATACAACTTATAATCCTTTTGATGATGAACCAGGTTATGTTGATTGGAATGCAAAATCTGCCAAATTTGTTGTAACAGGAAAAATAAAATCGCGCGGTATTATTCTTGCTAATCAATTTAACCTATTTAAATCCGATTTTTCTTTAGGATTTTTCTTACCAATTATGCATGTGAATACTTCGCAGCGTTTTTCATTTAATGCTGGAGAATCAGACACCGTTTTACAAAGTATTACCACAAGCGAAGTCGAATTACTTGACCGAGTTCGCCGCGAAGTCCATAACGAAATGAATTTGGCTGGTGACGCTTGGTCAAAAACAGGACTTGGTGATTTAGATCTACAACTTCGTTTTAATCACGAATGGGATCATAAATTTAAAATGCGAACGATTTCTCTCGCATTACAAACAGGTGTTTTATTCCCAACAGGTTCAACATTAGATTACGACTATGCGTGTGCCGTTCCGTTTATGGGAAACAAGCACTGGGGTGCTTACATTGACGCCGTCACAGAATTAGAACTAAAACAAAATTGGAAATTAGGTTTCATGTTTGGATTTGCAGACTCTTTTAATAGAACATCCCGTCAAAGAATAGCGGTAAACGAAGAACCTAATCCATTTAGTGCGCTCATTGGAGATGTAAAAATTAATCCGGGCAGCATATTTAAATTTTCTCCTTATTTTACTCTAGAAAATCTTTCTGACGGATTACATTTTCATATGAGATATGGATATGTAAGACACGGATACGATAAATGGGTTGATAAAAGAAGTGATCAAACTGTATCAAGTTATCTTGAAAGAGGCGAAACAAATAAAGACACAAAAAGAAATTTAACAAAATGGGTTATGCATTATATCTCTTTGCAATTACGATATGATTCTACAGAAGCATTAAAAAACTGGTGGTTAAAACCAAATTTTTATATGACATATGACCACCCATTCAAAGCACGTGGTTCAAGTAAAACCCATCAGCTAACACTCGGCTTAGAATTAAACTGGTAAAGGAAAAAGGAAACCGTTATGAAATTTTGGCCCGCTTCTAGAATTTTTGGATTATTTTCTAATGATCTTGCGATAGATCTTGGCACCGCAAACACAGTAATTTACGTTCGCGACAAAGGTGTTGTTTTAGATCAACCCTCCGTTGTTGCTGTTAAATATAATTCAAACGAAGTTCTCGCCGCAGGAGACAAGGCAAAAGAAATGCTTGGAAAAACGCCAGAAAGTATTGTCGCTAGCAGACCAATGCGGGACGGCGTTATTGCAAACTTCGAATTAACTGAATGCATGATTCGTTCATTTATAAGAGATGTTCACAACAATAGAAAAACATTGGTTCGCCCAAGAATGATTATTGGTGTTCCTTCAGGAATCACGCAAGTAGAAAAACGTGCAGTTGAAGACACAGCAAAACAAGCTGGCGCGCGCGAAGTTTATACCATAATTGAACCAATGGCTGCAGCAGTCGGAGCGGGATTACCAATTGAAGAACCATCAGGAAATATGATTGTTGACATAGGTGGTGGAACAACAGAAGTTGCAATTATTTCTTTAAAAGATGTCGTCTATTGTAAATCAGTTCGCGTTGGTGGCGATGCAATGGATCGCGCAATTGTTCAATACGTAAAAAGAAAATACAATCTTTTAATTGGTGAACGAACGGCAGAAACAATAAAAATTACAATCGGTACCGCGATGCTCAGTGACGAAGCAAACAGGATTGATGTAAAAGGTCGTGATCTTGTTACCGGCGTTCCAAAAACAATTTCACTTTCTGACGCAGAAGTTTTTGAATCACTTGCTGAACCTATCGCAACAATTATTGATGCTGTCCGCTCTGCATTAGAAAACGCACCGCCAGAACTTTCTTCAGATTTAGTTGATAGAGGAATTATGATGGCCGGTGGCGGATCATTATTAAGAAATCTTGATGCATTAATTTCTAAAGAAACTGGTTTGCCAGTACGCGTTGCAGAAGATGCACTTTTATGTGTTGTCCGTGGCGCAGGTAAAGTTTTGGATCAGTTAGATTTCTTCCGCGATGCATTAATGAAGTAATTCTTCCCACTCTTCAATGCATTCATCAAGACTTTGTTGACACACTTGTAAACGATCAAAACATTTTTTAAATTCTTTTGTTCCGTATTCAAGCGCTTCTAATTTTTTATTTAATTCAACAATTTCTTTTTCTAATTTTCCTATTTTTGATTCGAGCTTGCCGGCTCTTTTTCGCGATTCATAATCTTTTTTATGATCAGAACTTGTTTTTGATTTTTTGTCTGTTTTATTTATTTTTTCTTCTTTTTCCAGCTGCGATTTATCTTTGTGATATATAAATGATTCATAGTTGCCAGGATAGCTCGTAAGTCCATTTGTTTTTAATTCTAAAATTCGTGTAGAAAGTTTATCTAAAAAATCTCTATCATGAGAAACAAATAAAACGGTTCCCTTAAATTGTCTTAACGCGTTTAATAAAACTTCTTTAGATTGAAGATCTAAATGGTTGGTGGGTTCGTCTAGTAGTAATAAATTGGCTCTTTGTAGCAAAACCTTTACCATCGCCACACGATTTTTTTCTCCACCACTCAAAACTCTTATTCTTTTATAAACATCATCACCACTAAATAAAAATGCTCCTAAAAAGCCACGTACTAATTTTCTTGTTTCGCTGTCGCGGCACGCGCCTTCTACTTCATCCAAAATTGTATTTTTAGGATTTAAAACATCATCCTGATTTTGTTCAAACAAAGCGGTACTAGCATTGTATCCAAGGTCAATAGAACCATTTTGCACATCGTACCTACCGGTTATTGTGTTAAATAATGTCGTTTTACCAACACCGTTAGGCGCAATAATAGCAACTTTCTCGCCACGCTCAACTTCAAACGAAACGTTTTCAAAAACTTTTTTACCTGGAAATGAATGTGAAACATTATTCACCGTTAAAACAATTTTTCCCGACCGCTCGATCTCTGGAAACCTGAATGCAACCGTCTTTGGCTTGCTTACAACTTTAATTCGTTCAATTTTTTTTACAGATTTTTCTAAGCTTTGCGCCATTTTAGATTTTGAAGCCGACGCGCGAAACCGCTCAACCGTTTTCATTTTGCTGGCAATTTCCTTTTTCTGCCGCTCACTCGCCTTTTCTAGGGCTTGAGTTTGTTCTTCTTTTTGAATTAAAAATTTTGAATAGTTTCCATGAAAAATAGTTCCTGCGCCCATTTCTAATTCCAAGACCTTTGTACAAAGATGATCTAAAAAATAACGATCATGGCAAACAAGAATAAAACCAAAATTAGATTTTTTCAAAAACCCTAAAAACCAATCTTTTGCAACAATGTCTAAATGATTTGTTGGTTCATCAAATAAATAAAAGTCTGCTTTTTGCAATAATAATTTTGCAAGCACAACTCTCATTCTCCAGCCGATACTTAATTTATCAACACCAACATTTAGTTGTTCCTCAGAAAACCCAAGGCCCATTAAGATCTTTTTTGTTTCTACAATACGTTTTTCATAATTAAGTTCGTTTAACTCTTGATGAACAATTGCATACCGCTCCACAACAGACTCGTCGGGTTCGTGTTCATGCAACTCCGCCTCTAGTTTTTCATTTTCTTTTACCAAGTCACTCAAAACTTCAAACACTGTGAACGCTTCGTCAAAAACATTTCTTGTAGATGAGAGCGTAACTTCTTGCGGCATATACCCAATTGTTGCACCTCTTTCTACCGCAATTTCGCCTTCATCTAAGTTTTGTAATTTGGCAACGACTTTTAATAATGTTGATTTTCCAGAACCGTTTCTTCCAACAAGACCAATTTTATTCTCTTTTTTTATCACGCAAGATATTTCGTCAAAAACAATTTGCTGACTAAAAGATAGCTTTATATTTTTTATTGTTATCATTTGTAATTCTTAATCCCCCAAAAAAATTTTATCTGTACTTTAAATTTCAACTTTAACAGATAATTGTTATTATACTCTTTGTATACCATTTTGTCTTTTTTATAAATGTACAAATTAAATAGGTAGGTACATATAATGTTACAAATAAGCGTCCCAGAAATCAAACGCATCGAAGCTATCGCAAAAAGTAGCGATGAATATATCTCTCTTTCCCAGGGAGCTTTACGCGTTGGCGGGATCCCTCAGGAAGTCAAAAACCATTTGCAGCAGGTGTTAAATACGGATATCACCGATTATTATCAAAGCGCGTGGGGCATTATGCCGCTTCGCGAAAAACTGGCACAAAAACTTTCTAAAACACATTCTTGCAGCCTAACTTCCAAAAATATTCTGATCACACACGGGTGCATGGGTGCAATTGCTTCTCTTTTTTTAACTATTTTAGAGAAAGATGATGAAGTTATCTTGCCCGAACCAACATATCCCGCGTATGCAAATATAGTAAAAGTTGCGCGCGCAAAGTCTGTTTTTGTTTCTTCGATAGAAAACAATAGCAATCCTCACTGGAATATTGACATAGAAAAAATAAAAGCAGCAACAACAAGTAGAACAAAAATTATTATTTTTTCTAATCCATGTAATCCTCTGGGAACAATTGTTCCAGAAAAAAATTTATTAGAACTAAAATCGTGGTGCGAGCAAAAAGGAATCTTTTTAATTGTAGATGAATCGTACGACGATTATATTTTTGAAGGAACATTGTCATCAGCCACACCAATGGTTACAGAATCTGAATGTGTTATCAGAGTTGGCTCGTATTCAAAAAGTCTTTCCATGAGCGGATGGCGAGTTGGATTTATGGTAGTTCCTGATCACTTATCTATTTCTGTTGGAACAATACAAGACGCACTTATAAATTGCCCAAATGTTTTTGCTCAACACGCATTATTATTTGCGCTTGATCATCCAGAATTCATAACTAAATTTCACGAACAAGTAGAATACAGTAAAAATTTATCTGTTTCTCTTTTACAGCCACTTATAGAAAAAGAAATTTTATCTTTCTATAATCCTCCCGCAAGTTTTTATCTTTTTTTAAAAACAAATGAGAAAGATTCTTTTGATTTATGCATGAATATTCTAAATAACGCAAAAGTTGGATTAATTCCAGGCCGCGCATTTGGTCCAAGTGGCGCTCCATATATGCGACTTTGCTTCGCAAGACAGCCTGAAGTTCTAGAAGATGGTTTACAACGAATTTTAAATTTCTTTGGATAAAAAACATGTATAAAAAAAACAAACATATTCATTTTATTGGAATTGGTGGAATAGGAATGAGCGGAATCGCTCAAGTATTAAAACAACAAGGATATTTAGTTTCCGGTTGTGATGTTTCAGAAAACACAAAAATACTTGAACACTTAAAATCAATTGGTTGCCCTATTCATCACCAACACAGCGAAAAACATATTTCTGACGTTGATGTATTAGTGTATTCTTCTGCTGTTAATCATAGTAACCCAGAAGTTCAGGCAGCGCTGGAAAAAGGAATTCCTGTTATTCCGCGCGCGATTATGCTCGCAGAATTAATGCGAATGAAATATGGAATTGCAGTTGCGGGTGCACACGGAAAAACAACAACAACTTCTATTCTTTCTCATATTTTAATTGAAGCAAAATTAGATCCAACCGTTATTATTGGCGGGGTTTTAAAAAACATTTCTACACACGCACAACTTGGAACCGGTTCTTTGCTCATTGCAGAAGCGGATGAAAGTGATCGTTCTTTGTTGCACTTAAGTCCAAGTTTGGCAATTGTTACAAATATCGATGCTGAACATTTAGATACTTATAAAAATATAAATGACGTAAAAGAAACATTTAAAACTTTTTTAGCGCGACTTCCATTTTATGGAAAAGCATTTGTTTGTATTGATGACGCAAACATTCGTTCTATTTTACCGCTCCCAAGTATTAAAGTTGTAAAATATGGTTTAAATGATGACGCAGATATTATGGGAAACATAATTGAACTAAATAAAACAAATTCCAAATTTAATGTATACAAACGAGTAAAAACATCAAACAGGCATACTCTTTTGGGGACAATCACGCTCAACATGCCGGGCGAACATAATGTTTTAAATGCGCTCGCATCAATTGCAATGTCACTCGAATTTGATATTCCTTTTAAAAGTATTCAAAAATCATTAAAAATTTTTAAAGGTATAGAAAGAAGATTTGAATTCAAAGGAAATTTTAACGGAACAGATATTTTTGACGACTATGGACATCATCCAACAGAAATTCAAAAAACTCTTTTGGTTGCTCAAAAAAGAGTTCAAAACAAGCTGGTTGCAATCTTTCAACCACATCGCTTTTCTAGAACTCAAAAATTGTGGGATGACTTTGTTGATACTTTTACCTACAGCTCAATAGATACTCTTTACATAACAGATATTTATCCCGCAAGCGAAGCCCCTATAGATGGAATCACAAGTAAAAAGCTTGCAGCGCATATTCAAAAGAAAAATCCAAAAATTACTGTTCATTATTTTTCAAAATATGATGAAATAACTCAACACGTAGAAAAAAAGATAGGAAAAGGAGACTTGTTAATAACTATTGGCGCAGGAAAAGTAAACCTGATTGGAGAAACGCTCGTTGAACAAAAATAAAAAACGAACAATCGTTTTTAGTCTCAGCCTGTTTTTATTGTTTGCTATTGGTTGGCTCGAATTATATCTGCAAAAAAAACAAAATAGTCTAGCCGCGGGCTTTAATAAAATATTTTTATTTTTGCTCATAAATGCGCACGTCATTATAAGTTTAGTTTTATTTTATTTAATTATTCGCCAATCAATAAAGCTTTTTATTGAGCGAAAACAAAAAGCTCCCGGGTCAATCTTTAAAAGAAATCTTGTATTCTCGTTTATTGTTTTTTCCACCGTTCCAACTATTTTTATTTCATTTACCGCCACAAAATTAATCACTACAAGTATGGACCACTGGTTTCATGGAAGAATCGGCACGGGCCTTCAAAATGGTTTAGGTGTTCACGAACATCATACAAAACAACAGCGGGACGAAATACAAACAAATGGTAATGAACTAGCCAATCGCCTGAAAAATACTTCTTATCAAGACGTAGAAAATAATATAAAAAAAGAATTTTCTAAAAATAAAAATTTTAAACAATATAGCGTTTATTATTTTGGAGTTAAAAATAACAAGCTGTTTGGATCGATAAAAAAAGAAACAAAAGTCTGGCGGCAATTCAGACAAATTAACGACCGTTCAATAAAAAGTTTAAAAACAACATTTTTCCAAATAATTCAAACACATAAAAATTTAGAACATGTTTTCGATTTTTTTGGTTCTTTATATTGGACAAAAAAAATTATCTTAAAAAATTCTCCTCTGCCCATATACATAGTATTTGCATACCGATATCCAAAACCCATTCGCCAATCTTTAATTGAACTACAAAAATCAAATATCGATTATGAATATTTAAAATCAATGAAATATTCTTTGTATTGGAACTACTTCGCAACATTTATTTTATTTACGCTGCTCATTGTATTTCTTTCTATTTGGTGCGCATTTTATCTCGCCAAAGGAATCAGTAAGCCGATTCAAAATCTTTTTGCGGCAACAGAAAAAGTACGCCGCGGTATTTTGAATGTTACTATTTCTGAACAACCATCCAGTGATATGCAAAAACTTATTGTTGGATTTAATGAGATGACAAAAACAATTCAAGCGATGTACACGCACTTAGAATTAAAAAATCATGAACAAGCTACAATTTTAGAAAACATAAACGAATCTGTATTTTTTATAAATAACTGGGGACGCATACTTACTTTTAATGCCGCGTCCAAAGACCTTATACAAAAGTATTTAAAACTAGAGCGATTTAAAAATAAAAAAATAAGTTTTTTAAAGTCACAAGTTACAGAAATGTTTTTTTCTATTGTCAGAGAATTAAAAACATCTCAAGAAACACACTTGACTAAAGAAATCACCTTCAACCACGAAGGCGAACAGCGTTGCTTTATTGCACACACATCCATTATCAAAATCGGTACCGCAAAAAACGAACAAGGATTATTAGTTATTATTGAAGATCTTACCGATTTATTAAAAATGAATAAAATTAAAACGTGGCAGGAAGCTGCAAAACAAATGGCGCATGAAATAAAAAATCCTCTCACGCCAATACAACTTGCAACTCAACGATTAAAAAGAAAATTAACAAAAGAATATGGCGAGAATCAAATTGTTACAGAATGTACGAATACTATTTTAGATCAAGTTTCCACAATCAAAAATTTAGTCGCGCACTTTTTGGAATTTGCACAAATGCCTGAATATAAAGTTGCACCTGTTGATATAAACAAACTCATTAAAGAAGTCATTCATTTATACGAAATGAGTTACCATGAAGTTTCTTTTACCACAAACTTGCAAGATTTTATTCCAGATATAAAAGCCGACTCAGAAAAAATACGACGGGTTTTTATAAATTTACTTGATAACAGTATTCGCGCGATGAAAAGTATCGAATCACAAGAAAAAACGATTACCATAAAATCGTTTTTTAAACCAAAAAGAAATCATATAGAATTACTTATTTCTGATAATGGACCGGGAATTCCCCGCGACGTAAAAGAAAAACTTTTTCTTCCGTATGTTTCTACCTCAAGTAAAAATATGGGACTTGGACTCGCCATTGTTCACGAAATTATTTCGCAAGCAGGTGGAACAATCAAACTTGTATCGAGTGATGCTGGCACCACGTTTCAAATTGTTCTGCCAGTGTAAACACTGGGTCATACTCTTTTCTACCATGCAATATTATGCATTCTTGTATTTTCCGCAAAAATTCCGGAAACTTTGCTACTCCAACAATTCCTATCAACAAGTCCAAAGTGGATTGTTTTTTTTGTTCAATAACAAAATCTAACAAAGATCTATCTCCATCCAAATATTTATTTGTTAAAAATTCAATTCTTTTATCAGGATGAATTCCATACATTATCAAATGAACAAAATAAATGTTATCTTTATCCAAATAATATAAAAATAAATCTCGCGATTTTCCTAAAGACTGAGCTTCTGCTACCTGTTTCTGTGCCTCTCGCATCTTTAAAGAAAAACTAGCTTTACTTACAAAAAAATCACGAATTCCCTGAAGATTTCGAATCTTTTTACTATTCTCTCGTCGCTCCCATTTTTGCATTTGAAGAGTGCCCAAAGTTTTAATTTCACTCTCGATGTAAGGAAAGACTGGAACACAATTAATACAAGTATAAAGAACAAGACGTTGTTTGTTTTCATCGTCACATTTTCTTAACAATAATTTTACCATATCTGCATTAGCATGTAATAGCGCATAAGAAAGCAGTGTGTTCCCATCTTGATCAATAGATCCCATAAGAGCCGAAAAATAGCCCCTTTCTTTTTCGTGTTTTTTTGCAATGTAATCTATAATTTCCCTAGCAGCACGAACGCTGTCAATTTTGACCGCCATAAAAAGTAATTCCTGATCGGATAATTTCAAAAGTGGTAGTGCTGTTGTATATTGTTCTAAAATAAGTTCTTCTGGGATATAACTCGCAAGCGACCGCGCCATTTCTATATCACAATTCCTTTGCAAATATACTAAAAAAGGAATCCCATCAATATCCTCTTTCCGCACAAAATCTTCTAAATCTTTATTATCTTTAAATTGTGTCATCCACCGCTTAAATTCATCTACATCATTGTTATACAAAATATATGTAATGCTTGTAAGATCTGCCGGAGTTACAACAAGTATTGTTTCTACAAAACGGTCAGCTCCTCCCGCTAACCCAAAATATGGAATTGGCTCACCTCCCGTGATCTCAATTTCTTCCACATCACTAATTCTTCCAATAGAAGAACCATCAGACTCTTCAATAGGAGTAATTGTTCCAGTCCCTTTAATATTACCTGAACCACATCCCTTACTATTTCTAGAACTCCTTCTCACCCATTTAGTAGAAGTATGTTTAGATGGCCCCGCAAAAGAAACGCTTTCTGAACATAAAAGAAAAAATACAAAAATAAATAATGCGTTTTTATTTTTCACAAAATCCCCCAATAAAAATTCCCTATTTCTATAGTAAAAGTCCGTTTATTTAAACATACTTTTTTACTTCGCGCAAATTGTGACATATTGTAACAAAAGAAAAAACATGTACCCGTATCAGAAAGGAAACTAAATGAAAAAAATATATTCCCCATGGCGAGATAAATACATAAACAATACCGCAAATAAAACAAGCGAAGAAAAGCAATCTAAGGAATGTGTGTTCTGTAAACAATTTAAAGAAAGCAATGACGAAGAAAATGGAATTTTAAAAAGAACAAAAAATTGTGTTGTGATCATAAATAAATATCCATACAACGGCGGGCACTTAATGGTTATGCCAATTGCACACAAAGCAACTCTAAAAGATTTAACACCGGAAACTCGGTCCGAATTAATGGAATTGGTTAATGAAAGCACAATTGTAATAGAAAAAATATTACAACCGCATGGATTTAATGTTGGAATAAATATTGGTAAAGCCGGAGGCGGAGGAATTCCAACACATCTTCATATTCACATTTTGCCACGATGGGAAGGCGACACAAACTTTATGCCTCTTCTTGCAGAAACAAAACCGCTCTCCGTTGATTTACGAGAAATTTATAAAAATTTAAAGAAGGCGTTTTAATAAAGATCGCTCGAAGAAACCTTTCGACAGGCTCAAGGCGAACGGTCATTAGTTATTACGCGTGAAGTTGTTTTTCTGGCGCATCTTTTAAAACACACGAGTCGCCAACTTCTATTCTTCCTTTAAAAACACGTTTTGCGTGTTCTTCGCGACGCCCTTTGGTCCACGCAGAAACCGGAGTGAAATATCCAATAATTCTTGTGTACTGTTCTTTGATTAACGCAGAACACATTGGGCAAACCTTGGATGGACCAGCAATTGTTATGTGATTATTTTCGCATTTACAAAAATTATAATTAATTGCAAAATGCTCGCACCCGCACTGAACTGCATATTCAATAACACGCTTCATTTGTTCTGGCGATGTTAATTTTTCACCAATATTTAAATGAGAAATCCCGCCGCCTGTTAAAACTTTAGAAAATCCACCATCCAGTTTAATTCGATCTAAAATATCAAAATCCACCCACAACGGAATAAATTGATTCGAATAAATTGGATAATCCATGTCGTAAAAAAATTTATCTTTTGCAGCAAACTTTATAGCCAAACTTTCTGCCGGAACCTGTTCAACATTAAAAGAATTTTTATATTTTTTACTGCATTCAAATGAATAATTCCTAATCATATCAAGCAAAAGAAAAGCCTTATCACGCCCTTCTTTTGTTTTTATTGAATACCCGAGCTCTTCTAAACATTCATAAATTCCGCTAATTCCAAACGTACTAAACAACCTGGAGAAACTCATTATGCCAAGATTAAAGAATTTTAAAAAACCTTGGTCGAGTCGTTTTTTTAGTAATGCGCGGTGCGCAATTAATAAATCGCGCGAGTCATCTAACTTTTCTTTCACCAATTCTAATAACTCTTCAAACGTATTTGCCCTGTTTCCTAATCGCGCAAAATTAATTGTAATAACACGATGCGAACCAAGAGAAACTCCACCGTTTCCAAAACTATCGCATCCGGCTAAATCGAAGTCATTTACCAACCTGCAACAACTTGCGATTTTATTTCCGGAAGAAATGTAAATATTAAAACAACCTTTTTCCAAATTTATTCTAGAAAAATATTCAAATGCTTTTTTGTCCAAAATATTTCTGTCTTCATCGATTCTTAAATTCAATGTAACGATAGGCCAGCGATACGGCAAACCTGTTGATGGATCGCCCTTTGCAAACCAATCACAAAATATTCTTTGAATTTTATCAATCAAATCAAAATCAGGCGAAGAACCATCGGGAAAACGAATTTCACCAAATAAATATTCTAAGTTTGGTCGATCGAAAATAGAAAAGTTTGTAAATGGCGATTGATGAGAAGGTCGCAATTTTTTATTTAATGTGTGAACTAAAGATTGAAAATCATTTTGAACAAGTTTGCAATTTTCTTCGATAGAAAGATCTAATTTTTCTTTTTTTATAAAATAAGAATAATTAACAAAAATATCGCCTATCGCAACCGCACCTGCAATCTCTTGCGCAATTTCTATAGTCACTTCTTTTACTTGATCCAAAAAAGATGCGCGTCTTTTTGGTGGATACGATCTTAGTTGTCCCCAAAAGTTTCCTTGTCCTAATAAAAAGTTAGTTGAGTATGCCCAACAGTATGGAACTTGAATTGCGGTGCTATCGTGAAAATATAAATCACCATTCCAAATTGATTTCATCAGCTCGGCAGATTTTTCTTTTCCATATTTTTCTACCAGCTCTTCGTACAAATTGTAATATCCCTGCAACTTGAGCCAACCTTTTGTAATTTCGGAAATATAATTTCCATAAGATTTGCCATCGTTCACATTTGCATTGCTATCTATAGACATCTCTGCCGGCTGCTGCGAAAAATATCGTCGCGCCATGATTGGAACGTCTAAATGTTCTAAAGAAATTCCTTCAATTCGTAAAATTTCTTCATCTATTCCTCGATATAATTCCAAAAAATCTGGAGAAAAACTTAATGCGTATTTAGAGAGTTCCATGTACTACCTTCCTTTTTAAAAATTCTTTGATTTGATGATGCTGGCCACCCGCCAATATGTAATTCTGATTTGTACGGACCACAAACAACAAGGTCTATGTTTTTTAAAAGCGCTTCTGGAAGATCTTCAAACTCTCGTCCGGAATACAACGCCTTTTTTTTGTTTGTGATGATTTTACACAAATCAGTTAAGAAATAAATTTGATCAGTTGGTTCTCCTCCAAGAAAAACAACATGATCAGAAAGTTTGTGTTCGTTAATTTTTTTTAGAACATCGCTTATTGTGTATGATGTTCCTTTTTTAGAATCCCATAATTCTTTACTGTGACAATCTTTGCAGCGCAAGGAGCATCCCGCAAAATAAACTGCAATTGATATTTTATTAGGAACATCGATAAAAGATGTACAGATGCGCGCGATCCTTGCCTTCATCCTGCTTTCCAATCATTTTGTTTAATCTTTGAATTATTTAATATAGGGGAAAAAGCCCCGTTCGCCCTGAGCCTGTCGAAGGGTTTCTTCGAACGGCAATTTGACGATGTTATATTGTAAAAAAAATAATAGTTATTATAAAGAAATTAAAAACGCAAACATGTTTAAATCGTTTTCTACTGTTTTTTTATAATAACCGTCCGATGAAACCCTGCGACAAGCTCAGGGCGAACGGGTTTTAAATTAAAATTCTTTTGTTTTATTGGAAACATCCGGCTTTATTACTCAAATTTTAAAACTTTTTGCATTGTCATGAAAATCAGCAAAAAATGAATAAATTATACAGAAAGGACATAGATTTCAAAAAATATTAAATTTAAGTTAAGATGTCCAAGAAGGAAAAAAGGAGTTGTCATTCCAAAGCCATAAAATTTCTTGTTTAACAAAAGAAGAAAATTTTTAATTTTAAACACAAGGAGGATCCATGCCTTCACACCAGAAAATGAGTGTCACATCTGCCTTACTCGTAAGTTTGAACACAATAATCGGAGCTGGCGTCTTTATCAACGTACGACCATTAGCAAAAGTTGCCGGCCCTTTTGGTTTTTTAGGGTATTTCTTTGGTTGGTTAATTCTTTTCCCATTCGTACTCTCTTTGGCAAACCTTGCCAGCCTTCATCCCGTTTCTGGCGGTTTGTATGTTTACAGCAAAGAATATATTCATAAGCTAGCAGGATTTTTTAGTGGATGGTCTTATTTTATTGGTAAAACAACATCAGCCGCTCTTCTGATGCACATATTTGTAAAAAACTTTATTCAAGCTTACATTCCGTTTTTCTCGTCAATGAATACATTGTTTCTTGACTGTGTTTTTATCTTTTTGCTAATCGCATTACATATTGGCGGAATAAAAATTGGCGGAAAAATACAAAGATTTTTTATTTCCGCAAAAATTATTCCAATTGCATTTGTTATTATCGTTGGTATTTTATATAAAAACAGTAACGCTCTTTCTTTAGAAGCTTTTAATTTCCAACAAACTTTACATACTATTCCGATCGCGCTGTTCGCGCTCGCAGGATTCGAAGTCATTTGTTCAATTGCACATCTTTTAAAAAATCCTGTAAAAAACGCACGGAAAGTTATTATTGGTTCATCTCTTATTATTGTAACGCTATACACTACGTTCCAATTAATGTTCTATTTTGTGTTGGGTGATAAATTGAGCACTTTCTCTAATCCATTATTTGCAATAGGAAATTTCGTATTTCCAAGCGCAGCATTTCTTCCAATTATAATTCATGCGCTTATATACACCTCTATTATTGGAGCAACATTTAGCATCATAACCAGCAACAGTTGGAATATTTATACTCTAGCTAAAGATGAACATTTCCCGATGAAAAAAGCACTCACATACCTTAATAAAAAACATGTTCCCGTTGGAGGAATTTTGTTTCAAGGAGCGTTGGCATGTTTTATTTTGTTAATTGATAGAGATCAGATCACGTTGCAAAACATGTCTGTCTTTGCAATTTTTATTGCGTTTTTATTAAGCGCGATTGCTGCATTTATTGCCGCAAAAAAAGATTCCCCCAAAAGACTTCCTATCATTCCTGCACTTGCAATTTGCACATGCAGTTACACACTTTTTTTATGTTTTAAAAAATTGCTCGCACTTGGAGTATCACTGCCATTTCTTGGCGTGCTACTTTCTGGAATTGCGATTGCGTTGATAAAATATAAAAGTGGAAAGTCTGCTTAACAATATTCCCTTTGAAAAATAACTTATCTACGGAGACTTATGAAAAACTCTATAGCGATTTTTATTGTCGCAATATCAACGTCTGTTATCTCTGTTAACTGTAACCCACATTTAACACTTCCCGCGACACCAACTTCTCCACTTCATGATTCTCCAAAGCTTGCACATCGGCCTCACGGGGGAGATATAAAACCAACAAAACTTCCCGCACATTTTGATTTTGCACAATATCAAGAAAGTCACTCTGAAGATGTTGTAAACGCATTTCTTGATTTTGTTAATGAGCATTCTGCCCCTGAAATAGAACAACTAGTATACGAAATAGAATTAATAGAAAATCTTCTTTCTGTTTCAGATGATTTTGATTTTACTGATGAAGAAATAGACATTATTAACATAATAGAAGATGTAATTACATCTTTGCCTAAGAAAAAATTTCTTTTTAATTTTGATATTGAAAGTTTTGTTGCTTTAAATCCAGAAAACACTGCTTTGTTGATTGCAAAAATAATCGAACTAGAAAACGTACAATGCTCCGTAAAAGATTTTGTTCAACTTGTTAAAGATTTGTTATTAAGAGAAGCTTTAACGGAAGAGTATACAGCTGCGATAGAAACAAAAGATTATGTTAGAGCTGAAAGAATCAGATCTATTTATCATGGTACGTATGGACTTGGAAGATATGATCAAGAAGACAATTTTGGAAAATAATAATCAATTACGGCTTGCAATGATAAGCTGGAGCGAGGATAAAGTAACTCGTTAATGAACGTGATTAAATTTTGAGTTCTCTCCAAGCAAACCTTTCTTGCTCCGAGTCTTTCTATTTCAGAATATGCCTCTATATTAAGATTGATTACAATTTTTTGCAACACCTCCAAAGCTATTGAAAGATACTCTTTATCAAAAGATGATAATTTTAAATACTTTTTGTTGTAATCAATAAAAAAAGAAAGTCGTTCAACAAACCAATAATCATATAGCAACTCTGGATTTCTCTGAACCTTTTCATCGTGCTTTGCTTCTTCGATACCAATCAAACACTCTACTTGTTTAATCAAAACACAATATTCAAATAAAACTCTTTCTAGTTTTAAATTTCCAAGCGTCATTTTTTCTATTACATCACATAAACACAACATTTTATTCGCCAAAAAAGCATTGCACCTTCTAAGAAACTTTGAACGGTTTTCTTTATCTTCTTTGTAATAATCAACTGCTACTTCACTAGCACAAATAGTAGCTGCTGACTCAACATAAACCGCATCTTGTTTTAATTGTCTTTTCCATTTATCGACTCGTAGTTCCAATAATCGGCTAACGTCAATCACAGATTCACAGAGCTCTTCAGACTTCTGTAAACCTTGCCCATCACCAACAAATTCAACTGGCCCTTCAAGCTTACTTTGAAACTGCGCATGTGACACAGTAGGACCAGCCACAGGAGTTCTAGGCTTACCCGCCTCAACAAAAGAATAAAAATTCAAAATAATTAATGAAACAGAAAAAGCTTTTTTGAAAAATGTTTTTTTAGTATTCATGAGATCGCCCATTTTGTTTTCTTCAACTAAAACCCCCACATCATTTGACTTGCAATAATTTCTTCCTCTTCTTCTTGTCTATTTTTTTCAAACAAAGCGCTTTCAATTTTTTCTTTTAATTCCTCCGCCGTTTTTAAGTATTCATCAAGAAATCTAATTTCTTTTAAATAAAAATACTTCTCCAGTAGGGCGTAATCTAAATCCTCTGCTGTTTGAACAAATTTAAATAGTTCAATTTCACCTGTTAAGCGATAAAGAGCTCTTTTTAAATATTTTGATGTCATACACAACCCACCCAAATATGTTTCGTGATAATAAACAACAAAATGAAGAGGCATAATAAAATAACAACCATGCTTCAAAGAAGGAAGCCGCTCAGGTAAAACATAATCTCTTAAATATTCTGCATATTGCACAACCTCATCGTACTCTTTAAGAAAATATTGTAACGAGTGTCTTTGTTTAGAAGAAAATTCCTCACCACGCTCATAAATAACATTTACAAGAAGCTGTCTTTCCAATTTTAAATTCTTCAAGCAAACCTCAACATATCTACTCGGAGTACCATATTTTTTTAATTTCCTATGTTTCAAAACCTTATTTCCTGAACAATATTTTCCCGCCTCAACTACGTAGTCTTTTGCACGAAAATATAAATTTCTCCATGCTTCCAACTGTTGTACTTGCTCATTTCTTTTTTCAGAAGAAAAAAAAGGGTTTTTCTCCCTGTAAAAATAAGTTGGACTCTTAGGCTTCCTCGCCTCAACAAAAAAATAGAAATTAAAAATAATTAATGAAAAACAGAAAGCTTTTTTGATATTTAGCCTACTCATAAAACTTTTTCCCCGGTTTTATAAAAAAACACTTTTAACTTCTTATAAGACACAAAACAAATTAATGTAAATTGTTTTACTTAAAAAATTATTAAAAGCCTAAAAAGACGTAAGATAATTACGAATTTAAAGGCTTTTTTTATATTTTTAAAAATAAAGATCAAGACTATAACAAAGAAATCTCAATGTCACGCGTTAATTTATTTATCGTAACCTTCTTTTTCCAGCTCATTCGCCAACTGAATATCGCCAGATTTTACGATAACGCCTTTTTGCATAACATGGACAACATCAGGAATTAGGTAATTAAGAATTCGAGGATAATGAGTGATAATAATAAAAATTATATCTGGATTGTTTTTCTTCACGATATTAATTCCATCGCAAACAATTTTTAATGAATCAATATCTAAACCAGAATCAATTTCGTCTAAAACAACAACCTTTGGCTCTAAAACCGCAAGCTGTAAAACTTCCGCGCGCTTCTTTTCTCCGCCAGAAAAACCAACATTCAAATGACTGTCCACAAATTCAGGCTTAATTTTTAGAAGTTCCATTTTTTCTTGAAGATGTTTTTGAAACTCCTGAACACTCAATTGTTTTTCTGTTCCCGCGTGCAACGCACTATATGATTGCCACAAAAAATCGCGCAAACTTAAGCCTTCAATTTCGTGTGGATATTGAAACGCTAGAAAAACACCGGCTTGCGCGCGCTCGTGAACAGAAAGTTCTAATAAATTTTTTCCGTTAAAAAGAACTTCACCTTCAATTATTTTATATTTTGGATGTCCCATTAAAGAAAAGGCTAGAGTGCTTTTTCCAGAACCGTTCGGCCCCATAATGGCATGCGTTTCACCTTTTTTAATTTCTAGGTTTATGCCATTTAAAATTTTTTTATCTTCGACATCAACTTTTAAATTTTTTATAGAAAGTGTGTTCATATCCGTAATCCCTACATTTATTATTTTAAACAAAAAGCGTCGCGGGAGCCGCAAGGCCTCCGCGACGCTAAGCTAATTCTATAAAAAATTAACTAATTTGTCTTTGGCTAAGATTATTTGTCGTCTTTCATGCTGTTTCCGATTAATCCACCGGTAACACCACCGAGTAATCCACCAGCTACTGCACCTTCAGTGCCGCCCGCCGCTGAACCGATTCCTGCTCCTGCGCCGGCACCAATTAATGCGCCCGCAACAGTTTTTTCTTTTTTGGAACAACCGCCCATAAACATGGCGGAACCAAACATTCCAACGACAAGTAAAATTGCTAATATACGTTTCATACCAAGTCCTCCTTAAAAAATAAGAGATACCCCCACACCTTCTTAATGTCTACAACTTTATTATATCAATCTAAATCTCAAATTGAAATAAATTACAAAGATTCGATCAATCCTTTAATACAATTTTTATATTAATTTTTTATTCTTCTATTTTTTCAACAAACCGTTTTTGTGCCCAGCCGGCAACCTTGCCGCGTTTAACTTTGACAAATTCGCCAGATTCTTTTTTAATTATCACTTCATCTGCTTCAAATAAAAAACCAATCGGCTGAAAATATTTACTCGGGCCAGATAAAACAGAGATCTTTTTATCAACGATAATTCCACGTTTTTTTACGGAAACACCGTATCGCATAATCATTAAAATTCCGACAACGGCACTAACAATAAAAAGAAGCGTAATTAAAACTGTCTGTTTTCTTCTGTATAAAAATCTTAAATACAGAAACAAAAATGCCCAAAGAAATAAAAAGAGAATCTGTAAAACGATCAATGGAATTGTTTTTAAAAAAGAATGAACAATAATCGATGCTTTTCTAAAAAATCGCGGAAGCGCTCTGTTCTTTTTATCAGAAAGACCTCGCGCGCGCGCTGTGTTTTCTTTTAATAAAAGAATATTTTCTAATAAATCGAACCGTCCCCAAAATACCAAATCCTGTTCTGCTCTCCGCCAATACAATAATGCATACCCTTGTTTTCCCAACTTGTATGCACAGTTTCCTAAATTATAATTTATAGCAGCAGTTTTTTCTGGGATTTTTTTGTACGATTCAAATGCTTGCTCTATCTGTCCCTTTTTATACTGCTCGTTTGCTTTTTTAAATAAACTGTCTGTATTTGCAAATACAGAAAGCACGGAACAACTGAGCAAAAGTATAAAAACTTTTTTTCTTGTCATGATTTTTATATCACTCCTTTCTTAGAGCGTTCATTCTTAGAATGTTCGTTTAATTTTTCAAAGATTGCTAACCAGTGATTAGCCTGTTTCAATAATTCTTGCACGCTCGTTGTTTCTGTGTTTAAAAAAGCAACTTGCGCGCACTGGCTTAAAAACGCCAACAGATCTTTGACTTTTTCTTGCGGCCAATTGTGTTTAATTACATACTCTTCAATTAAATCTTCATTAATATTCGCAGGAGAAATATCAAAGACATCTGCCGCGACAGTCAGAAAAAAGCGGTAAAGCTCGTCGCATTTACCTTTTTCACAAATGCGATTAAGTTCTTTTTTGTGCAAGTCAAAGGTATTTTCTTTTTTTGCATTCAACAAAGTATACAACTTTAACAAAAAATGTTTTATTTTTTTTGAATATGTAAAAACCGGAACAAAAATTAAAATTAATAAAAATAACCATGATGGTATTTGTTTCTTTGAAGTAGAGCCAACGCTCGCATCTTCTTCTATAAAATTAATATCTTGCTCTAATTCTTCTTGTTCTTCTTTTTTTATTTTCTTTTTAGTTTTTCTTTCTTGTGATTCAGAGCTGACAACATTTCTGACGTTAATCGATATTGGCTGCGACCTAAGTGTTTTATACTCGCGCGCTTTTGTATCGAAATAGGTAAATTCTTGTGCGGGAATTCTTGATTCTCCCACCTTGCTTATTTGTAAAACAAACTCAAATCGCTTTGTTCCTTTTTTCTGTAAATCATTTTCATCTTCTATGGTTTCTGTTTTTGATTCGTAAGATTTAAAAAAACTAGGAAAAGAAAGTTTTGGAGCGGTAATATAATCTAAATTCCCACTCCCTTCTGCTTCCCACACAAACCGTATCGGTTCATTAAGGTCCACTTCTGTTTTGTCTGCCTTTGTTTCAAATCTACTAAAAATTCCTACCGCATCGACCCGCTGACTGTTCACCGGTAATGAACCAACATGCAACGTTAATGCATTAGTAGATTCTATTTCTTGTTTTATGGAATTGGAAAACATAGAAGAAAAAAATGAATCTCCAAAAAATGAGCTGCGCCGCTCGTGTTTTTGTTCTTGTCGAACTCTATACACAACGTTCACGGGCTCAATTTTATGAGAACCTTTTGTTTGTGGAATTAATTTTAAACGTTTTCTAACTACCACAAACACATTTCCGTTTTTAATTTCCTGGTATTTTTTTAAATCTTTTTCTTCTTGAACAGAAAAACCTGGAATTTTTGAAACTTGAATGCCGTCCGGCCCGCCTACATTTCCTCGCATATAAATTAATATATCAACAATTACTGGCTCGCCGACAACCACTCTTTTTTTATTTGATCTTAATTCACAAAGCACTTCATAAAAATATTCTGAGTTTTCGTCTTGAGGCTTCTCCGCATGAACAAAACCAACACATAAAAAAAGTAGCATACTACTAAGTAGCACACTACCAAGTAGCCTGCTACCAAGGTTTTTGATTTTCATTTTCTTTTGGCTTTCCGCTTTTACTTTTTTGCATCATAATCATTTTTTGAAGTTTCGCTTCGTCTTTCTGCAGCTTGTCTAACATCACTTTTAAACCCTTCATCTCCATATCTTCTTCGCCATTTTGTTCGTCTTGATTAATGGTGCCAGCTTTTTCCATCTCTTGCGTATCATCTGCTTTATTCATATCCTGTTCAGTAGAATTTTGTGATTGTTCTTCTTTTTGATCATCAGGAGTTTGTGTATCATGCTCAGAAACATCTTTCTTATCGGAGCCGGCCTTCTCGTCTCTAGATTTGTTATCTTGCCCGTCCTTTTTAGAACCATCACGCTCGTCCGAGCCATCATCCCGATTATCTTGTTTGTCCTCTCCATCTTGTTTATTGTCTTCTTTGCTTCCTGATTTATCTTGTTTTGATTTATCCTGATCCTGTTTTTTATCGTCCTTTTTGTCATCTTGTTTGTTTTTATCCTGCTGATCTTGTTGCTGCTCTTTTTGTTCAAGCTGTTTTAATAATTCTTCCGCTGTTTTTTTATTTTCTGCAGCATCAGTATTTTTTTTACTAAATGTTATCGCATTTTGATATTTTTCTATTGCAGATTTAAGTTCGTTCTTACAAAGATTTAGTTTAGATTCTTCTAGTTTCTTTGTTTTCCAATCTTTCCCAAGAATATTTAACGTGTTTTTTAAAAAACAATTTCCCCAATTAAAATAAGAATGCTCAGCGCGCTTTTTATTTTTATCAAAAGAAATTTCAGCAGCACGCTTAAAATTATTCTTCGCTTCTTTTAGTTTGTCCTGCGAATAATACAATACCCCTAAATTATAATTAATAAGCGCATCATCTGGATAATCGACTTGTTCTTTTTCTAAAATATCACATGCCTTTTTATAATTGATGCCCACATACAAATTATGCGCCTTGCGATCTGCAAACCACGCACCAAAACAATTGCTAAAAAATAAACCCGAACAAAGAATTAAAACTATTACTCGCATTATAAAATCCATTCCAGCGCAAGAAAAATCCACGCAATACTTAAAAATATTGGATACTTGTCTTCGTACAAAGAAAACTTTTTATCCGCAAGTTGTTCTTTTTCGAATGTACCAATAAAATCCACAAGATCTTCTAAATCTGAATCATCGTACGAACTGCGAACATAACATCCATGCAAATCATCAGAAATTTTTTGTAATAATGTTTCATTTAATTTAGAAAGAACAACATTTCCTTTTTTATCACTTTCGTACCCTTTTTGCCTACCGCGCGCGTCAACAATAGGGATCGGCGCGCCTTGCTCGGTACCAATTCCAAGCGTTAACACGGTAATATTTTTTTCTTTTGCTGTTTTTTTTACCGGATCAAGATTAACAGAAAAATCTTCTCCGTCGGTCACCAAGAGAACTAATTTATTTTTTCGCTCGGGAATTTTATCAAACACACCAATCGCTTTTTTAAGCGCGCCGTCAATTGCCGTTGTCCCGGAAGCGATAGTTTCTACATCCACCTGGTCTAGAAACATTAAAAAAGTTTTATAATCTATTGTGAGCGGGCATTGTACAAAAGCTGTTCCAGAAAACAATAATAATCCAACGCGTTCAAATTTTAACTTTTGTAAGAGCGCGCGAATTTTTAATTTTACAAATTCTATACGGTTTGGTTTTAAATCTTGCGCCAACATACTTCTAGAAATATCTAACACAACCAAAAGATCGCGCCCTTCTTGCGCAACCGTCTGTTCTTTTTTGTTCCACTGCGGACGAAGCATTGCAATAAAAAGAAAAAATAGAGCAAGAACCATGACAACGGTTTTTAACAAAAAACGTTTTTTAGAAAAATGCTTCAACAAAGAATTACTTTTAAAACTGTAAATCAATTTTTGCACAAATTTATTTGTTCTCGAATAATGACGTAACAACAAAAAGACTGCCGCAACAAAAACTGGTAAAAAAAATAAGGCATACAAGTTTGCCCAAGATATTCCCAAAAACATATTTATAACCCTCGCCACAACCACAAGTGTAAAAATAATTCAAAAAATAAAAATAACAACAAAAGCCAGATCACACCAAAAAATGCTTCGTAATATCTATGAAAAACATCTGTGTTATATTCTGTTTTTTCTAAAGAATCAATTGCATCATAAATTTTTCGCATCTCGTTGGCATTATTCGCACGGAAAAACTTTCCACCCGTTCCGCGTGCTATTTTTTTAAGTAGCACTTCATCAATACTGTCTGGAATTTGTTCTATGTAACCAAAGTGTCCCGGGAAATATCCCCCTTTTTTATTTCCAACACCAATAGTATAAACTTTAATGTCGAATTTTTTTGCTAAATGCATAGCCTCTTCTGGAGAAATTTTATCATTTCCCTGTGGCTGACCGTCTGTTAGTAAAATAATAACTTTGCTTTTTGATTTTGAATTTCGCAATCTATTTACCGCGGTTGCCAATCCGGTACCTAAAGAAGTTCCTCGATCATCAATTATTCCTAAATGAATCTCATTAACAATTTCTTGTAAAACGTTTTTATCAAGCGTAAGAGGACAGCGCGAAAGAGCATCAACCGCAAAAATAACAATACCTATTGGATCGAATTCTCTTTTCTCTATAAAATGTAACGCTTCTGTTTTTGCAACTTCTATCCGAGTTCGCTTATCTTTTAAATCATCAAAAATGCGCATACTGCCAGAAACGTCTAGCGTGATAACTATATCAATTCCATCAACATTAATGTTGGATCGCTTGTCCACCCACTGCGGCCGCGCGATAATAAAAATTAAACCAAACAATATAATTGCTCGCAAAACACCGTACACCAAGCTTCGACGACTCTTTTTTGCAATATTTTGTTTTTTAAACACATCTACTAAAGAAAAAAGATAAAGAGGCGCGCGATAATATTTCCACCGCCACACGCATAAAAAAATTAAGATCGGAATAAAAATCCAAAAGATATGAGGATACGCAAAACGAAAATCTAACATATGCACAACCTACTATATAATTTTTATTTAAAAAGTGACTTCGCGTACGTCGTATTTTTTCTCTGCACATAAAACACAAAAATTATACAAAGCCACATGTAATTAATAAAAAGTTTACCGTACTTTGCAATTACGTGAACAGCCAAAGAAATAGATTGTGATTTTTCTGGTGGAAATTTCACCAATTTAAATAAAAACACATTCTCTTCGAACAAAAAAATTGGCTTTGGTCCAAACAATAAGTTATCAAACGCTTTGTTTAACAAAATTCCAAGAAGTACAACAATCACAAAAAACGGAAGATTATACATAATCAAATTCACAGCATGTTCAAACGCAACTAATGCATCCTTAAAATACCTAAACATATTTTTAAAATATAAAACAATTGGTGATTCTTCTTCGTTAGTAAAAAAAATACGAAGCTTAAATTTTAAATCGAGCCAAAAGAAAACCGTAACCAAACTCATAACGCCCCATATCACAAAAAATACGGAATGGAATTTTGGAAACACCGTCAAACCAAAGCTAAGCACAACTGCTATAAGAAAAAATAATAGAAATGATCCAAACAAAGAAAGAAGTACATAATGAACAATTCCCTGCAAAAAATAACCTTTTTGCGCGCGCGCGGTTCTTTTTCTGATCGCAAGTAATATAGAAGTGTTTATAATAAACCACAAAATTCCATATACAAAACGCACAATCCCTGGCCACAAAGCAACATTCATATTTTGTGATTGCAAAGATTCAAAAAAAGAAATAAGTGTTTGGCGAAAAATTAAAAAGAAAAGAATTTCTGTTATTACCACCAACCCAAATGTTTTAAAAAATAAAGAAAGCCCACAAATTCCTACACTATAAGTTTGAATAGCAAAAGATTTTCCTTTTTTCCAGCCAAAAATAGATAGTGATTCTTTCCAAGAATTAAATATATTTATCATTATTTAAAAAACAGAGTATAATTTCCGTGTTTTATTTTTAAATAGTATGCAAACACACCGCACAGTACAACAAAGTCGACGACGTAAGATACTACGCCAATACCAAATGCAACAAGCATTTCTGTGGAAAAACTAAATACCCCCATCAAAAGCCCAATTAATCCTTTCCATAAAAAAACTGGCAATAAAAAGAAAATAAGAGCTATTGGTAAGAAGTTAACAACAAATCTTATACCATTCGCACATGATTTTATTATGTCTTTGGGCGAACCCGAACTATCAATAAAGAAAAAATAAATAAGTGCGACAACTGGAATTTTTAGAAAAAATACCACGTGTTGATACACGCCAGCACCAATTTCAGATACAAAGCCATCGTGAATTAGACGGAAAAGAAATGTGTCGGCAATGTATTTTATGCCACGAAAACACAGAAAAAGGATCGCAAAGCCTGGAAACTTCTTTAATGAAACTAAATAATATCCCAATGTTTTCTTAGAAACAGAAGAGCGAACAGAAAGAATCGCAAAAAAAATGAGTAACATGTACAAAACAGTAGAACCAAATTGGACAAAGTGATTTGTATAAGCAAATTGGTTTCGCAGGAACAAATAAGGAAAAGTGATATTTAAAAGAAACAATAAACTAAAATATTTGATTAATACAAAAAACGACCGTTTAAATGTTTTTATCCAAGAAAATACAAATACAAGTAGCTCTTTCTTGCTAAACAGAGAAAACGAACCCCGCCAATTCGTAAGGATTTTTCTCAAAAACATATAATTCCTGCTTTTCCTAAGGATTAAGATTAAAAATTAGAGTATATGCAAAAAATAAACCGCTGCAAGCATTTTCCCAAATAAATTTGTTTTATTTAGCCCCACCCTCCCATAAATTTGACATTTAGAAAATTTTCCCTTTACAATAGATGTTAATGAGAGCCGGGGGGTTACATAAAACGATAAAATAACTATACTCTGTGGGGAAAAGGGATGGCAAACAATAAACCACAAAAAAGGATTATGGCTAAAAATTTAAAATTATTAATTGTAGAGTCTCCTGCAAAAATCAAAACTATCTCGAAATTTTTGGGAAGTGAATTCCGCATCATGTCCACTTTTGGACATGTAAAAGATTTACCACCCAAAAAGATTGGTGTGGAAATTGATGAAAAATCGGGAAAAGTCAATCTTGAATACGAAGTTCTTAAAGACAAAGCTAAAACAATCGCCGACATTTGCAAACAAGCAAGTGTGTGCGATGAAATCTATTTAGCGTCTGACCCTGATCGTGAAGGGGAAATTATTTCTTGGCATATTGCTCAGGAAATAGAAAAGGTCTTTAAAAATAAAGATAATATCCACAGAATAACCTTTAATGAAATTACATCTACCGCGATAAACGCCGCAATTGAAAACAAATCAAAAATCGACGAACACAAAGTTGAAGCACAACAAGCGCGACGAGTTCTTGATCGCTGGGTTGGATATGAAGTTTCTCCTATTTTATGGAAAAAACTTCAAAAAGGTTTGTCTGCCGGGCGCGTGCAATCTGTTGCATTATTACTTGTTTGCGATCGCGAAGAAGAAGTTCTTAATTTTAAAAAAGAAGAATCATGGTCTATTCATGGTTCGTTTTCAATTAAAACAGCAGCGCTTGAAGCAGAATTAATTAGAATTAATAACAAAACAGTTAAAATAGAAACCAAAGAAGAAGCCGATAAAACTATTGCCGAGGTAAAACCGCTTCCATTTATAGTAGACAAAATTACAGAAAAAAAGCGTTCAAAATCTCCGCTTCCTCCTTTTATGACCAGTACATTACAACAAGATGCATACAATAAATTAGGTTTCTCTGTAGACAGAACAATGAGAATTGCACAAAAGCTTTATGAAGGTATTCCACTTTCTGACGCAAATAAACCAGAAGCTCTTATAACATATATGAGAACTGACTCCTTGCGTATTTCTGATACGGCATTAACAGAAACGCGACATTTTATTGATAAAAAATTCGGAACAGAATATCTACCAAAAGCAACAAACGTATATGCAAAAAAAGGCGCGCAAGATGCTCACGAAGCAATCCGACCTATTGATGTAACAATTTCTCCAGACGTCGCGACCAAATATTTAGGCAAAGACGAAGCAAAATTATACGGATTAATTTGGAAGCGTTTTGTTGCATGCCAAATGACAAAAGCAGAGTACTTACAAAAACAAGTAACTTTAAAAGCGGATAAATTCTTATTCCGCGCGAGCGGCTCCACTTTGATGTTTGATGGTTTTATGAAAGTTTATTTAGTTGAAGACGAAAACGATAAGCTTGTTACAAAAATTCCAAAGACATTAAAAGAACAAGATCCCGCTGAATTGAAAAAAATCGCAGGAAAACAACATTTTACACAACCACCACCTCGATACACAGAAGCAAGTCTTGTTAAAGAGCTTGAAAAAAAAGGTGTTGGCCGTCCAAGTACATATGTTGCAACTTTGTTTACTATTCAAAAAAGAAAATATGTTGAAAAAGACAAAAAACGGTTCCATCCAACCGCGCTTGGTAAATCTGTAAACTCAATGCTTGTTAAAAATCTTCCTGACATTATTAACGTAACGTTTACCGCAAAGATGGAAGAAGACCTAGATAAAATTGCACAAGGCACAGAAAACCGCGACCGTGTTTTAAAAGATTTTTATGGAAAATTCAAAGAAGACTTAATTGCATTTGGCGGGAACATTGTTGGTAAAAAAACAATAATTACTAATTTGGATTGTCCAAAATGCAAAGCTCCGCTTGTTGTTAGATTTGGTAAAGCTGGTGACTTTGTTGGATGTTCTAAGTTCCCCGACTGTAAATTCACTTCTAATTTCACCAAAAATGAAGCTGGTGAGATAGTTTTAACAAAAGCCGCAGATTTAGTAGAAGTTGATATCAAATGTCCACAGTGCGGAAAAGCATTGGTTCAAAAAATTGGAAAATTTGGACCGTTCCTTACATGTCCCGGATATCCAGAGTGTAAATACATTCATCAAGAATCATTAAAAATGGCATGTCCACAATGCAAAGGCAAAGTTGTGAAACGCCGATGGCGCGGTGGCAGCTTTTGGGGTTGTTCAAGTTATCCTAAATGTAAATTTGCAATATTTGGGGATGTAGAAGAAACTCCATGTCCAAAATGTGACACTCCTTATTTGCTTGTTAAAAAAGATAAAGAAGGTAATAAGAAATATTCTTGTTCTAATAAAGAATGTGATTATAAAAAGTAAAGTGTGATTATCGTTAAGCCCCCGACGTCGTCGGGGGCTTAACGATATAAAAAAATTCAGGGCGCCAGACGGCGCCCTTTTTCTTTGTCCCACTTTCTCTAAAATTGCCCAACTTTTTTAAATGTGATACCATTCAACAACTCTATTAGGGAAAAGTATTACAAAGTTTAATATCACTCATTTAATTGAAAGTTGTTTTATATGAAAAATATTCAGAAAATTCTTTGCGTTCTTTTGTGTTCATCTTTTGTTGGTGGTGTTGCGAGGGCAAGGATTCCTGACGAGGTTATAGACGTCTTGATCTCAACTTTTTTATGCAAGACTAAAGTGGGTGATGATAGTTCTAAGGATCTTACTATAGAATTCTTATGCGGTAAAGTAAGGGATCTCGAGGGCTTTGCAAAAACACCTTCCGACTTAAAACAAGTGTCGGAAATTAAAGAAAAATTACATACATTACACAGAATGATAAAAAATAAACGTGTAAATATAAATGAATTAAAACGATTACTGTCATCACTAAACGAAAACCAAATAATTATCTTTTTAAAAAGCACAATCGATGAAAAATATGGCGTTTACGACACAATCGAAACCCCTGTTCTGCGATATTTATTTGAAAAAAGGCCGCAATTAATTGCCCCCTTTATCAGTGGAATCCATCCAAAAAAACTGTATCTATTATTAAACCATGGTTGCGTCCTGATATCAGGAGATCGAATCGGCATAAGAAAAGGGTTGTTTCAAAATTTATACTGTTTATATGATTTACAACATTATATTGCTATACGCGAGTTAATAAAATCAATACCAAAAGAAAATCAGAATTTCTTTATTTCTACACATTTTATAAACACAAAAGCTCTTGGTTCTGTCTGTTACAGATGTAGAACAACACAAATTCAACATGAATTCGTTGGTGCTATTCTTTCGTACGCAAATAATCCTGAGGAAAAAGCTGCATGGATTGCACAGTGCTCACTAGTAAATACGGCTATTAGAAATCACAATGTACCCCTTCTGAATTTTTTACTTGATCAATTTATTGATGATACATATGAAAAGAAAAATATTGTTCTAGCCGCACAACAATACTACTTTAAATATCTTTATGATTGTATTCTTGATTCTTTTTTTGAGCTAGAAGAAGTAAACGCAGAATTCGAAAGCATGCTACCTCCTAATTCTGATTCTGAAGATGATGATAATCCTGTGGATGATGATGATGACAAGTGGACGTCCTATGATTATGATGAAATATTTGAAAGATTATATACAAAACATGCCGATTTATTTCACAAACATTTTCATGCCTTTTTCAGAAATTTTGAAAACAATAGGGAAAACCTGCATGAAGAATACAGAATAGCCACTTACCAGCTAAGCCAGATTGACGAACAAGATGAAGACCACTATCGAATCCATTGTAAGAAAGGTCACCTAAAAAGAGGTCTCAAATTTATGGAAATCAGAGAAATTATGGACCCATATTTCCGTAACGACCCATTATTGTCGAACCCAGAACAATTTATAACATACGCTATCAAAGCAAAACTTTTCCTTGAATCATCTTTGTGAGAATGCTCACAATCAACCAAACAGACTCGCCGCTAAACACGCCGGAAAAAACGGACTGCGCCCTTTTTCTTTGTCCCACTTTCTCTAAAATTGCCCGACTTTTTTAAATGTGATACCATTCAACAACTCTATTAGGGAAAAGTATTACAAAGTTTAATATCACTCATTTAATTGAAAGTTGTTTTATATGAAAAATATTCAGAAAATTCTTTGCGTTCTTTTGTGTTCATTTTTTGTTGGTGGTGTTGCGAGAGGAATGGATGCATTATTAGATGCAGTAAACGATGAGGATTCAGAACAAATAAAAAAACTGTTGGAGGATACACCCCCTGAAGAAAGGGTTGAACTTGTAAATACAATAGTTCCTGCAGAATCAATGTATTGTTTTTTCGGTAATGCAAAAATAACTTTAATTATGTATGCCTTTGGATACAGACCATGGATAGCCAAACATCTTGTTGATATAATACCAAAAGAAAAAAGATTTGAACTATTTATGCGCTTTGAAATATATAAATGCATATTACCATGGATGATTGATAAGGAAACAGAGAATAAATTTTACTCGATACGATATCTAATTGAATCAATCCCCAAAAAGGAAGATAGGCATTCATTTATTGAACTTCTTATTAAAGAGCCTGAGTTCTTCAGAGTGTATGATAACTACAAATTGCATCAGATTTCGCTTGAATTGATTGCTTATATTCTTGAACACGCAGACGATGACTCGGAAAAAATTCTATGGATTAAAAATTCTAATCTAGTAAAACACGTAATTAGAATGGACGATCTTTCCCTTTTTCTCTTTTTACTTAACCAAGCCCCAAAGGGTAGAATTCTAGAGATTTCCAAACCAGAAGCTTCTTTATTTGAGTATATATACACACATATTACGAAGCATGATCTATTCACTCCTGATTCTTTCGAAGCTCAAAAAGAGTGGTTAGTATCACAATGCGATAAAATCACCTATCGTGATATGGGTCGTAAACATAGTGAAAACCTTAGAAACCTTGATGCTATAAACATTAGAGACATCATTATTAACTTTCTCGATAACCAAGAATTTTGGGACAACTATAGAACATATTTAGGATTGTGCATGCATAATGAACAAGACAAATAACGTTTTCATCAAAACATCTTTGTAAGAATGCTCACAATCAACCAAACTGATTCTCCACTAAACATGCCGGAAAAAACGGACTGCGCCCTTTTTCTTTGTCCCACTTTCTCTAAAATTGCCCAACTTTTTTAAATGTGATACCATTCAACAACTCTATTGGGAAAAAGTATTACAAAGTTTAATATCACTCATTTATTTGAAAGTTGTTTTATATGAAAAATATTCAGAAAATTCTTTGCGTTCTTTTGTGTTCATCTTTTGTTGGTGGTGTTGCGAGAGGAGTGGATATCGATCCAATTTTATATCTTGAGCGAGCATACAAAACGGGAAAATTGTTAGATGCAGTAAACGATGAGGATTCAGAACAAATAAAAAAACTGTTGGAGGATACACCCCCTGAAGAAAGGGTTGAACTAGTAGGAGGAACAATTACAACAGACAACTACGTCGTAGGAATGAAAACAGATATACGTTTAATAGATTATGCCTGCGAAAGACATCCAGATATGGTTAAGTATCTTATAGATCAAATACCCCAGGAAGCAAGATTTGATCTATTGAATAAAGACAACTTTTGTAGCAATCTACTTTGCGGAATGTCGGGTCTGGCTACCATCTATACCAAGTACTTCAAAGACAATACTGATGCAATACAATACCTAATTGAATCAATCCCTGAACGTGAAGACCGGTATTCATTTATTGTTAAACAATTTATAGACAGAAAAGTTCTTACCTGGATATGTAACCCTGTCAAAATGAAGACATGTGTGATTGAATTTATTAAATATATTCTTTCATATGCAAAAGACGACTCGGAAAAAATTCTATGGATACAAAATAACTCTTTAGTAGGTAAGGCTTTGAGAGCTACCAGTACAAATTTACTGCGCTCTTTACTTGAGCAAATTCCAGAAGAAAGAAGATCTGAGATTTTTTCTAAAAATAGAGACGAATATGAAACATATTATTATGATATGCGGAAAATTCTTGTATATTATGGAAAGAAAAAGCGCTCTAAACGATATCGTTCAATTATTAACCAACATCATCCAATTATGGTAATGTTGGATCCATATTTCTTACGACCAAACAAGAATAATCGTTTTTAGCTCTTATCAAAACATCTTTGTAAGAATACTCACAATCAACCAGACAGACTCGCCGCTAAACACGCCGGAAAAAAACGGTAGTTGTTCGCGTGTGTCTTTGCTCAACATTGAACCGAGCGCACCGAGCACAAGGCCAATCGTTAAACCGTTTGGCATTAACAACCCACCAAAAACCATTGTCGGGTTAATTTTAAATCTCTTTAATAAAAAGCCATAAAGCAATCCAAGCCCAACAACTATCAAATTAAAATTTGGGGTTTGAATCAATAAGGCACGGTTCATTCCTCGTTGCCCAAAAAGTTCTGCCGTTCCTAGTTGTAAATTTGTGAAAAGCAACCATAAAACAAATCCTAACCCAAGCGCGGTGATCGCTAAACCAAGCCACTGGTTTCTTTGAATGCGTTTAAAATCAATATCAAAATATTGTCCAATTTTATAATCAAACAAAAGGTCAGAAGATGCCGCACCGGCAACAGAAACAAACACACAAAGCATTGTTATCTGAAACGCCGACAGTTTAAATAAAAGAATTGTTGGAATCATGACAAATGTTGCAAACCGACCAAACTGAACCAAACCAATTTTGGCTCCTAAGAAACTAATTTGGTATGTTGCAATAACCGTTAATCCAAGAATAAGAACCTGAGAAAGTAGCGGGAACTTTAAAACAGAGAAAAACAAAATAGCCGCTCCAAAAACTAAAACCGCTTCTATCTTTTTTCTAAGCTCTTTTGGTTTACTCACCACTTCTTCGTTTGTTATCACTTCTTCTATTGATTCATCTTTTCTTTTAAACAGTCTTTTTAAAAACGGAACGCGGTCGATCACTTTAAAACCGGAATAAAACTTTACGCTGTTCCAAATAATCTTGGGATACTTAAGCATTCCAAACAAAACTTCAGAAACAACAAGTCCTGCGCTGAACGCGCTTATAAAAGTTCTCACATCCATTACCGGAAACAATCTAAACGGTAATACTTTTGCATGATGTACCAGAGGAATGGCAACTGCATATTTAGAAAGCATACCAACCAAAAGTGGCATCGCAATTGCAGGACCAATAATAAAACCAATCGCCCAAAACATTGGAACAATTGTTATATGAAACGCTTTTCCTAAAACACCCCTAAAAAGAAAATAATCTTTTGACGGCAATACATTTTTTATTTTAAAAAAACGCCCAAGAGAGAATCCGTCCCGCAATAAACAAATAGCACCGGATGACGCAAACCCTGCGGCAAGTTGTTTTATTTTTTTATTACATGAACTCGCAATAATCGTTTCTTTAATTAATTCACTAACAGGAAACGAAAAGTTTTCTTTGTACATTAATTTATTCGCAAACGACCGCGCGAGCCAAATTCCTAACCCGCCCGCCGCCATACAAGTAAACGCAATCAAGCCACAAAACATAAGAGGCGAAGAAAGTAGTCTTTTAAATAAATCTGGATCAAGAAAATAAAGCGTCGGAAACGTAAAACCAACCGCCGTTGCAACAATACCACCAACAGAACCAACCGTCTGAATTATGGCAATATCTTTATTTCTGTCTTCATTTTTTTGTTTTGAAAAAACCAATCTTAAAATAAAAGCAGAAAAAAGAACTAAAGTTGGCGCAATCCAAGGACCGATCATAGTCGCCATAGAAATATATGCCAACACAGCGGATGCAAATAATGTAAGAATAACACTCAAAAAGATGCGTAAAACGACCATAAAAATCCTTTTAATTCAATTTTCCGACATTTCTACTAGAAAACTACAACACCTACTATAAATCGAAAATCTCCATTTTTAAAGCTGCATTATGCCAATATTTAAAAATCTTGCTTTTTACTGTAGAATAAAGATTAATTAGACGAGAGTTTTATTCAATTTTCTTGCATTATATATGCTAAATAATTTACAATTAGTAATGACGAGCGGTGGCCTTCTAGCCAAATCAACACGATCACCGCACAAGGAGTATCACTAAATGAAAACAATAACAGTTCCACAAGGACGGTTTAGATACCTTCCAGTTGGGGTGAAGATGGTAAAAATACGCAGCAATATACTTTCTTATTTAAAAATAATAGCAATTATAGGTATTTTAATTGCATTTATTCCTTTTCCCAACTCAAACAACAGTAAAGAACAAGATTCTGGCGCAAACGACACTATTGCGATATCTAATCTTACCAGCCACCCTTTTTCTAATCAAAACAAGCCTATATATGATTATTCACAGATGCTCAATTTAATTGAGCAGTGTAGACAAATAAGAAACGATTTTCATAATGCTAAATTTAAACCAAACAAAATTGATATCAAAATGATTAATAGCATTATCGCAGAATTAAAGTACGAACGCTCCGCGATCCGTGATCATATTGATGCGCTTCAAATTTATTACAACAGAAGTATTCCTGCAAAGAAAGCGCGGGCTTTGCGGTATTATAAATACACATTAAAAGCACATATTAAGGTTTTGAATAATATACAAGCCATCAGGGCTAAAAGATTTAGCGAATCCCCCTTTTAAAAGAATTCTTATTACAAACCGATCTTAGTCAAAAATCCATCCACTTTTTCTTTATACCACCCAAAATGTTCATTACATAATTTTCCATGGACAGAGTTTGGTCCAATACACAATTCAGATTTTCCATTCCATTTTGCATTATCATGCAAAATAACCGAATGTTCTTCTGGTGTATAATCATCATCTTTTGAATGCAAAAATAATAATGGTTTATCAATTTTTTTAACATATTCATATGGACGCATGCTTGCAAGATCACAATCCCAGAACAAAGAGAACATTTTTTTTGCGATAGGAAGAAACGGATTACTTGGAAAACCAGATTGCCTGGTAAATTGTCGCGCTATAATTGTACTTAAATCCGAATAAGCTGAATCTATAATAATCGCATCGCACACAGAATCGTCTAGCGCGGTCGCTTTTAATGAAGCCGCTCCGCCCATAGAAACTCCCAAAATAACAAGTGGGATTTTTTTCCCATACTTTTGTTTAAAAAATTTAGATGCCGCAGCCACATCTTGATATTCCTGCAAACCAATTGTTGTAAGTTTTCCACCACTTAGTCCGTGCGCTCTAAAATCAAAAATCAAAATTGTACTTTTGGGAAAAAGACTAATGTGCGTGCGTAAAAATTCTTTTGTTTCTAAAAAGCCATGGCACAATATCACTAATTTATCTGGATTATCTCTTTTGATTATAAGCCCAGAAAGATCAATGCCATCTTCTGATTTAAAAGAAACTCGCTCCAAGTTGTATTCTTTTAAAAACTGCGCGCGAATGTTTTTTGAGGTAAAAGAAATTTTTTCGCCGCGATAAACTCTGTCTTTATTTGCAAAGGCCAATTTTCTAACAATGCCATAAGAAACGGCAACTATCCCTAAACAAATAGCAGCCCCTAAAAATAAAATGTGTACTAAGCGCACTTTTGCAAAAAAATTGGTCATAGTTTTATTTCACTTTCATAAATATTTTTTCCCGACATAAAGTGCCAGTGCATATGAAAAACACTCTGCCCCGCCTCTTTGCCGTTATTAGAAATAATGTTAAATGCTTTTGGATCTTCTAGATTTTCAGCAAGCTGTTTTATAACTTTTATCATTTCCCAAACCAAAGACGAATCACTTTCTTCTACATGCAATAAATTGACCACATGTTTTTTTGGTAAAATTAAATAATGAACTGGCGCCTTTGGATCAACATCTTCAACAACCAAAACATAGTCGTTTTCAAAGATTATTTTGCTTGGAATTTCTTTTTTTATAATTTTGCAAAAAATACAACCGGCGGGATTCATAAAATTATCCTTTTTTATTATAAACAAAGAAGTGAGTGAGTTTACTGGCGGTAGCCAGTCATTTCTGCATAAAATTACTGGTGCCGAAGGTCGGACTCGAACCGACACAGTGTCACCACCGCGGGATTTTGAGTCCCGTGCGTCTACCAATTCCGCCACTCCGGCACATTACAATCCAAGGTACCAAAACAGTAAATAAGGTCAAGTTTATCGTTAATATATAACGTTTGCCATTGTAAAAATTGGCAAATAAATAGCCAACATTATAAATCCAACAACAAAACCAACCACAAGTAATAAAATTGGCTGGAACAATGTTGTTACAGTATTAAGAGATAAAGAAAGTTCTTCAGAAAAAAATTCTGCTACTTGCTCAAGTACATCCGCTAAATTCCCTGTTTGTTCTCCAACCGATACGGCCGCTATCATTGATTCTGGAAAATACTTTATTCCTATTTCTTTTAACGCTTCTTCTAAACTTAATCCTTTATCAACCAACCCAGAAAGCTGGCGCGCGCGGGCTTGTAAAAACGTGCTTTTTATAACACCGCTCGCTTGTTGTAACGCATCAGTTATGTGAACGCCAGAAGAAAGTAACACAGAAAGTGTGCGAGAAAAACAAATCAGATCAAACAGTAAAAAAAGTTTTCCAACCCCTGGCAAAGACAAAATAACTTTATCTTTTTTTAATTGAACCGCATGAGAAGTTTTAAACAAAAATTTTATGCCAACAAAAGCTGCAATAACAAAAATTATAAAAAATAAAAAATAATACGATTGTAAAAAAGCACTTATTTTTAAAATATATTGTGTGGCGAGAGGAAGTTCTCGCGCGGCGGTCTGAAACAAAGACTCAAACTGCGGAATAACGCCAATAAAAATTCCGATGATTAACGCGAAAGAAAAAAACAATGTGATAGTCGGTAACAGCGCGGCGCGCTTGATATCTTGTTTTGCAGTAGACATCAGCTGCAAATGAGAAACCAAATAAGATAAAACATCATCTAATTTTCCCGCTCGCTCGCCCGCCGCAACAACCTGCACAACAAACGGCGTAAAAAAAACTTTGTGTTTTTGAATCGCGACAGAAAACATTTCACCTTGTTCTACATCTTTTAAAATTGAATCGATAATAGATTTAAACGAATTTGAGCGAACGTATTTTTTTGTTAGTTCAAGCGCAGCAGTTAATTCAATTCCGCGTTTTAAAAGTGAAGCCAGTTGCTGAAAAAAAGTTATTTGCAAAGCACTAACGTTTTTTTCTTTTTTAAAAAAACGGATAAAAGACACTGCGTTTTGTTTAATTTCCCGCGCGCTTAGTAGCGCGACACTATCTTGTAATAAAAGCGTTTTTAGGTTTTCTAAAGATTCTGCCTCCCGCTCCCCTTTTTGAATTTTCCCATTTAGTCCCATTCCCTTCCACTTAAAATACGGCATAAATATCCTCCCATTTCTACTAATGTAAGATTGATTGTTGAAATTCGATTCCCAATTTTGCACAAACAGACTCAAAAGAGAGTTCGGTGTCGATTTGTAATCGTTTTTTCCGAGACGTCGCGCCCAAAACAATTTTTATAGATGTTTTTGGTATTTTTAATTTTTTGCTAAACAAACTTATCAACTCGGCATTCGCCTTTCCGCGCTCCGGCGCGCTCTTTAAATAACATTTTAGGTGTTTTGTATTATCTAAGCAGCATCGCTGTTTTCCCGCCGATGGAACCACTTTTATATCCAAAATCAGCATCTTCACCTTTCTTTTTTTGATAAAATCACCCTTTCTAGAAAATTTTACTGAAAAAATCGCGACAAGTAATATAATATCTATTATAATATATAAACTTCACGCGCCCATAGCTCAATTGGATAGAGCATCAGACTACGAATCTGAAGGTTAGAGGTTCGACTCCTCTTGGGCGCACCATTTTTTTTGGAGAGATGGCTGAGTGGTCGAAAGCGCTTGCCTGCTAAGCAAGTATCTGGGGAAACCCGGATCGAGGGTTCGAATCCCTCTCTCTCCACCATTTTGCGCCAAAGCGCAAAATGCCCTTCGAAGCTGTTTACTCCTACGAAGCTTTAGCGAAGTAGGATCAGCGAAGTAGGGCAAATTTCCCCCCACTGTTCTTTAAAATTCTCAAAAAATCACGGAGAGGTGGCAGAGTGGTTGAATGCAGCGGTCTTGAAAACCGCCATGCCATGAAAGTGGCATCGGGGGTTCGAATCCCCCCCTCTCCACCATTTTGCGATACTTCCCAACTTCGCCTTTCACAACCTTCCCTCTTTATTCCCAAATTCGGAGACAAGTGAAAAATAAAAACCTATCAGCAAAAGAAAACAGAGGTTTTACGACAAAAGCTGAAAATAATCTTTTTGTAAGTAAGTCGGATATTGAACTTATAACCCTTTTGAAATCTAATAACCCAAAAGCTAGGACTTCGGCTGCAGTAATATTGGGACAAAGAAAATCTGAAAAATCTATTTCTGCTTTATGCGAACAACTTAAAATTGAAAAAGCTTTGTATTCAAAAATTGCTATTTCTGAAGCCTTAGGAAAAATTGGGAAACCAGCAATAAACACGTTAATAAACTATTTGGGCGTAATAGGAAACAATCAACATAAAACCTTACCCAAAAATATATTTAATAAATGGAGCTATCCCCTCCCAAGAGATATTGCTGCAAGAACCATTTGTAAAATAGGAAACAGTATTTTAGTAGATTTAAATAATATTTTAGAAAGTGGTGCAAAAAAACAAATCTATGAAGTGATAGATGCTATTGGATTTATTTCTTTTTATTCCGAAAATAAACTTTCGTTTGAAGTCTTAAAAAAATCATTACAACAATATGGCAATGATGAAGTTATAAAATGGAAAATAACAAGAGCGCTCAGTGCTTTTAAAAATAAAAAATCTGAGACAATATTATTGGGTATTTTAACAACAAACAAAAAACCTTCATTAAAATGGGAAGCTATCAGAAGCCTAGGTTTAATATGCAATAAAATACCTGAAACATTATTGATAGCAAGAAATGATACAAATAATAATATAAAAAAAATGGCTCTTCTTGCCATTGATAAAATTACTATCCCACATTAATCTTTGCAGGCTCTTCCAAAATATTCAGAATCTTTGTTGCGCAATAAACACGGTCGCGCTTTGTGTCCGTTGTTTGTTGAATAATATCTAATGCTTCAAGCTTTTTTACCGCGCGTTGCGCGGTAGTAAATGCAATATCAAAATGTTCCGCGATATTACTGATTGTTAAAAATGGATTAACCGCAAAATATTTAATAATTTCTACAGGAATTTGCGATCCACCTTCTACTTTAGTCTGCCATTCCGTAAGTAAATTATTAATCCGCTCCGCTCGCGACAACGCATCTTCAGATTGCACCGCAACGCCGTTTAAAAAATACATGAGCCAATCTTGCCACGTTCCTTGGCTGCTCACATTGAATAATTGACGATAATATTCCTCTCGCGTCGCTTCAAAAAATGCACTTAAATATAGTAGTGGCGATGGAAGTAATTTTCGTTCTATCAATAATAAAGTAATTAACAAACGCCCTACTCGGCCGTTTCCATCTAAAAATGGATGTATAGATTCGAACTGGTAGTGGCATAACGCAATCTGAATTAATGGCGGTAATTTTCTATCGTGCAAAAAAGTTTCTAATTTTCCAAGACAATCCATAAGATCATCTGGTGTTGGCGGTACATATTTAGCGGTATTTAATGTACAACCGGGAACGCCAATCCAATTTTGTGTGCGACGAAATTCTCCGGGAGTTGCATGTTCGCCCCGCACTCCTTGCATCAATTCTTCATGAATTTTTTTTATGAGTCTTAACGAAACAGGTAATGTATCTAAAAGTTTTATTCCGTGATTTAAAGCAATTATATAATTTCTGACTTCTTGCAAATCATCAGAACTTCGCTCAACAGAAACACCCGCTTCATCGGCTAAAATTTCTCCGATTGTCGCTTGCGTCCCTTCAATTTTACTAGAAAGAACAGCTTCGCGCGCAATAAACGGTCGCATTAATAAATGTGGGTTAGGAAGCTTGTTTCCTTCTCGAGACAACTTTCCTAAAACATGGTCTGCTCGCGATAAAGCGCTAATTAAATTATTGTTCCACTCGATAGTTGGTGGCAAAGGATTTGGCAAGAAAGCTGTGTACCCTTTGGGTGATTTAACTATTTTGCCGGATGATGATTGTTTGATTTCCATAAAAACCTCCATATTTAGTGTTTAATACTACTCCTTATTTTCGAAAATGGCAATAATCGAAAATAGTGGCGTTTCTTATTTTCACTTCCGCTAATAAGAAATGGCGTTATTTTCGATTTTGGGCGAAATCGAAAATAAGCAAACATTATTCCTGTATTAAAAAAATAGATCGGCGAACGGCAAAATATTTGCTACCATCTCAATGTTCAAAATTTTCTACATTTTTTTACCGAAGGAGTTTTTATGAGAAACAAATTATTTTTACTGTTAGTCACGCTTCTTGCCGCAGCGTTTGCATGGATCTATTTTACAAAGGCTTCCCGTAAACAAGTTGCGCACGCAACATACTCTGCAACACTTAATGATGCAAAATCTGATCACATAAAAGTTTTACTTTTCCTCGCACTTCCCGCATCGGGCAAATCTGAAGTCCGCACATTTTTAGCAAGTGTCCCTCAAGAAGAACGCACAAAAAAGTTTGGTATTGGTGAATCTGTAGAGTTTGATGATTTCCCTTTTGTGTTTTTTATGCGCAGAGTCAGTGATGAACTAACCGCGCGCGGACACGAAGGAATGTTCTTCCGATCTCCCGCTCTACCATTTAGAGAAGGAAAAGACTGGGGAGTTCTTATTCATTTAGTTAACGAAGATTATGAAGATGTTGTTAATCATAAAAAATTATCTGTTGGTTCTGCAGCAGAATGGTTATTTGATCGCATCGACGCAGCGCGCGAAAAAGTTGGCGCGGAGCCAGAGCTTAGAAATTTAAGTTCTAAACTTAGAAAAGAAATTGCAACAGCGGTAGAAAAAGACGCACAAAAGATTTTAAACAGCAAAATAAAATTAATTGCAGAAAATCCAAGCTTAGATAATAAAACAGTAATCATTGAATTTTCTCGCGGTGGCGCTGACGCATCTCCAATGCCACTCCCTGCTCCACACGGATATCGCTACGCTTTAGAACAATTACATCCAGATATTTTAAAGCATGCCTCCATTTTATACATTTGGGTTGCACCAGAAGAATCTCGCAGAAAAAATGAAGCGCGCGTTGATCCTAAAGATCCTGGCTCAATTTTAAATCACTGCGTCCCTCGTGCCGTTATGTTTGCAGATTACGGTTGCGATGATATTGATTGGTTAATGAAAACGTCAGACAAACCAAATTCTGTTAAAATTAATGCATACGGAAAAACACATTATTTGCCTGTTGGAAGATTCGACAACAGAGTTGACCAAACAACGTTTGTTCATAAAAAACGTGATGATTGGGATAAAAAAGAAGTTGAGAAGTTGCGCAAAACGTTAGAAGAATCATTTAAGCCTTTGGTTTAATATTTAATAAAAACACAAAAAGAAGCCCGCCGAAAATATCGGCGGGCTTCTTTTTTATCGTTTAAAGATTACTCCCAAGTATCAAAGTCTGCTTCTATTTGATTAAATTTTCTAGGCGCACTAAAACCACCTAAGCGTGTGCCCATAAATTCGGTTAAAGCTTCGTTTGTTTGTACACTCGTCACTAAAGATTTTAAATCATCTTTGATTTCTGTATGATTTTTGCTTTTTGCCTTTCTATAAAGACTTCCGACTGCCTTGACGTATCGTTTACGATCATCAGAACTGTAATCCTGTTTTATTTTTGGCAACAAATTATTTAGTGCCGTTAATGTATCTTTACGCTTTGTAACAGAACTAATACCAATTCTTCTTGCCGTTTGCAACTCAGCATAAAACTCCCAACCAACAAAATCTGCTTCTATCTGATTAAACTTTCTAAGCGAACCCCACAAAACTAATTTAATGTCCATAAATTCGGCTAGAGCTTCATTTGTTTGTACGCTCTGCACTAAAGATTTTAAATCAGCTTTGATTTCTGTATGAACTGTCTTTTTTGATTTGAGATAAAGTTTTCTAACTTCTTTAACGTATCGTTTACGATAGTCAGAATTGAGATCTTTTTTTATTTTTGGCAACAAGTTTTTTAATTCTGTTAGCGTGTCTTTACGCCTTGCAACCGTACGAACACCAATTCTTCTTGCTATTTGCAACTCATTATAAAACTCCCAATAAGCAAAATCCGCTTCAAATTGATTGAATTTTCTAGGCCAGCTGGAGCCAAAACGTACGCCTATAAATTCGGTAAAAGCTTCATTTGCTTGCACGCTCTGCACTAAAACTTTTAAAGCATCTTTGATTTCAGTATGAGCTTTTGCTCTTGATCCAAAATAAAGCCGTCTAATTGCTTTAACGTATCCTTTACGATCGCTAGAACTATGATCTTTTGTTATTTTTGGTAATAAATTATTTAATGCGGTTAATGTACTTTGACGTTTTTCAGCAGTCTTCGTACCAATTCCTCTTGCCGTTTGCAGCTCTGCATTAAAATTAAATAATGGGTCTACAGCTTCTTCTTCAACCTCTCCCGGTTCAACTGTCGGTGTAACTGTTATTTTTACTTCAGCTTGTTTTGTAGCTAATTCTGCTGTTTCTTTTGCAAACACAGCCAAACGTTCTGATTCTTTTTGCGCCTCTTTTGCTAATTTGTCAGCATCATCTGCAGCTTTTCTTGAAGTTTCATCCCCAACTTCTTTTGCTTTTGTTTCAAATCTTTCTACCTCTGCCTGCAATCGCGTTGCTTCTTGTGATGACGAATCTGCTGCTTCTTGCGCTTTTACTTGCGCTTCTTGTGACAATCTTGTTGCTTTTGCTTGTAATTTATTTGCTTCTTCCGTTAAACCAGCTTGCAACTTTGCTTGAGCTGCTGCCACTAATGTTTGTGCTGCTTTCAATGCTGTATTTGCTGCGGCTTCTGCTTGCGCTGCAAAACCTTCAACTACTGGGGCGGGGGTTGCTGCCGACGGTGTAACTGTTATTTTTACTTCAGCTTGTTTTGTAGCTAATTCTGCTGTTTCTTTCGCAAACTCAGCCAAACGTTCTGATTCTTTTTGCGCCTCTTTTGCTAATTTGTCAGCATCATCTGCAGCTTTTCTTGAAGTTTCATCCCCAACTTCTTTTGCTTTTGTTTCAAATCTTTCTACCTCTGCCTGCAATCGCGTTGCTTCTTGTGATGACGAATCTGCTGCTTCTTGCGCTTTTACTTGCGCTTCTTGTGACAATCTTGTTGCTTTTGCTTGTAATTTATTTGCTTCTTCCGTTAAACCAGCTTGCAACTTTGCTTGAGCTGCTGCCACTAATGTTTGTGCTGCTTTCAATGCTGTATTTGCTGCGGCTTCTGCTTGCGCTGCAAAACCTTCAACTACTGGGGCGGGCGTAACTAATACTGTCGGAGCTTCTTCAACCAAAACTGGAGTTGCTACTTCTGCTGGCGTAGCTTCTTGAGCAAACAACTGCCCTATCCCAACACAGAACAACATCGAAATTAAAAAACTTTTTCTCATCACGCCCTCCTTTTTCCCAACCAACAAATACCAACAACATTTTGATTATAAAGTTTATAATAGACAAAACACAAGTACTCCCACCCCCTTTTTTTTCTAATGATAAATTATCAAAACAGTAAAAGCCCGTCGATATTTTCGGCGGGCTTTCTTGCGATAGTTGTAATTCTTGTTTACAAATCCCCTCTTCTGCTATTTTCTTTCTATGTTGTCCAGCATATTGTCTGCGATATAAAAAGGAGATCTTGTGAAAAAACAAATCGAAACCATTCTAAAAGTTGCGGTTATATCTCTTACTGCTTTCCTTTGTATCAACTTTGGCTCCGGACCATACAAACGCGGGACGGTTGTTAAAGGCCCTGAGTTTTTTAAATTAAAACCGGGGCGTCCTTTTTTTTCTGGAACAATTAAAGATGAAAAAACATCGGGCGATTTTAGAAACATTCGTTTCTTTGATCCCACAAGAGGAAGTTCTGTTTCTAAAGAAGGTGATACAAAATTTGATGCGTACAACAAAGACGATGATTCAAAAACAGAAATCGATTTAGATAAAATTTCAGAAATAGAAGTTACACAACAATATATAGACAGCCCGCGATATTCTAATCAAATGTTTTCTTTAGTCCGAGTTATTCCAAATTCTGGCAAACCAATCGAAAATCTTTTGGTTCCTCAAGATATAGAAATTTGTGCGGAATCAGACGAGAACAACATGACAAAATCGTGGCTTTTACACAAAATTAATATAATTTCTAACGTCACTATCGCAACAAAAATAAATGAAAAAGAAAAATCATCTTGGTATCCACCAGCATCAGAAAATGACAACACCAAACAAGACACTACTTTTGGAAAAGTAAAAAAAGAAATTACAAAAGTTAAAACCGGCGTTCAAGACTTTTTCGGAATGGACACAAGTAAGTAACTAACACTAGTTCCCCTTGCACACATATTTCTTTTTAAGTAAGGTTGGTGAAAAGAAATAACAACGAAGACCATAATGGTAAAAAAAGAAATAATAAATGAAGTAAAAAGTCGCTTAGTAAAAACATATAACCCTATTGCAATTTATTTGTTTGGGTCATATGCGTGGGGCTCTCCAACTGCCGATAGTGATTTAGATCTGTTAATTGTTGTAAATAAATCTAAAGAAAAAAGTTATAAGCGCCCTGTCGCAGGCCATCATGCCTTGTTCGGGCTTGGGATATCTAAAGATATTATTGTTTACACAAAAGAAGAATTCGAAAAATATTCAAATGACACAACTTCGCTATGCCATAAAATTGAAGCTTCTGGCGAGTTGATTTATGCAAAACTCGCATAAATCAACTTTAAATCAAAACTAAACAATCTTGACAAATCCAACCATTCCTGGAATCATTATGAATATATATTCAGGATTATTATAAAAAACAAGTATTAAAAAAGGAATGGTTCATGGTAAGACCAATAAAACCAAGGTGCTTAAGGGGAAATCCAAGAATTTCTTATTTTAAACCTCAAGGTGTTCCATTAAGGAGTTTAGGGGAAGTAGTTTTGAATGCCGATGAATTTGAAGCAATTAGGCTACACGATAGCGATAATTTAAATCAAACTGATGCTGCAAAAGAAATGCAAATTTCACAACCAACATTCGCTCGAATTTTAAATCGCACATATAAAAAAATTGCACAAGCACTTGTGGAGGGCTATGCAATAAAAATAGATACCGAAGGAGTTTTGACAATGGAAAATAGACCAAAAAGAGATGGCCGCGGGCCTTTTAGAGATGGAAGAGGACCAAATCCTGACTGTCCTTTAAAAAAAGGCAATTCGGATTCTACCGAAACAATAAGTAACGACGGCAGAAAACTGAAGCGTGACGGAACTGGACCAAATAAAGATGGAAAAGGACCGAGAGAAAGTGATCTAGGACCAAAAGAATACTGTCCTAAAAACTAAATTCAAGATTACTTAAAAGAAATAGCCGCTGATATTTTCAGCGGCTATTTCTTTTTAAAACAATACAAATCTAAGATATAACTCATAATATTCATTTTAAGTTTAGTTTTTTGTAAAAAAAGGAGAATCTTTGATGTCTAAAAAATCTAACGCCATACAAATTGGTAAACAAATTTTAGGGATTTTTTTAATAATTTTTGGAATAGTAGGATTGTTTCTTCCGTTTATGCAGGGAATCGCATTCATAATCGCCGGCGCGATTATTTTGGGAAATAAACAATTATTAGATTTCTTTAAAAAGATTGTTAAAAAGTTTAAGAAGTAACAAATTCAGATCACAAACACAAAAAAGCCCGCCAAGATTGGCGGGCTTTTTAATTTGATGTCTTTTACTTTTACGTTAAAGTAATCTCTGCTCTTCTATTTACAGCAAGCTCTTCAACTAATTCTTTTTTATCTTGCTTGTCTGACCAAACAACCGGCATTTCTGATCCGCAGCCAACTATTTTGACTTTACCTTCAGCAATGCCTCCATTAACCATTTCGTCTTTAATTGCTTTTGCACGTTTTTCTGAAAGGGCTAAATTATAACCTGCAGCGCCAATTTGGCAGCAATGACCAGAAATAACAATTTCTCTGCCTTCAGCTACGGCTTCTTTTGCTAATTCTAAATTTTCTGCAACCACAGCTTCTTGATCTTTTCTTACGCTATTTCCATTTAAGTTGAATTGCACAACCTTAAATTCATAAGCATCTTCTGAATCAGCCCATGCAAGCGCTTCTTCTAGTTCTTCTGTTTCTTTAACAATGTCATTTTCATCAACAAATGCAAAATCTGCTATTGAGTCTGCATCAAGGAATTTTTCTTCTTCATATTCATAAACTGGGATATCTGTAGTAGCTGCAACAACTTTTGCGTCGCCTTCTACAGCTCTTTCTTTCTTTTTACCGCAGCCCGAAAAAACTAATGCCGATACAATAAACATAGAAAGTAAAACTTTCTTCATAAGGTCACTCCTTACCTGGTTATGGAACAAATTAAAACGTCTAACTTTTATAATCGAGACAACGTTACCACATTTTTCACAAATTTCCTACCCATGATTAACCCAATAAGGTATAATTGAAAAATAACGATAAATTATTACTAAATAAAAATTAAAACTGAAAAATAATACATATTACTCAAATTATTAAATGGATGATAAAAACATGTTGAAAAAGATTCTTGTAAATACCTATCCGTGGCAGACGCGAATTGCAATATTACGCGACAATAAACTACAGGATATTTATTTTGATTTTCACGCCAAAATAGAACTAGAGCGATGCTTCTTTAAAGGACAAATATCAAAGGTTCTTCCTGGAATACAAACCTCTTTTGTAGATATAGGGCAAAAAAAAGCAGGTTTTTTGCACATTTCTGAAGTCGACCGCGCTCTTGCAGCAGAAAAAATGTCCGAATTCCAACACGATGACGACTCAAAAACACCCGAAGCCTTCCAGCGAACCGTAAAACAATCAATGGATATAGGCAAAATTTTTAAAGAAGGCGAAGAAACATTAGTCCAAGTTATTAAAGAACCGGTCTATGAAAAAGGCGCAAAACTTACAACTTGTTTTACGTTACCAGGAAAATTTGTAGTCTTAATGCCAAATGTTCCACAAATTGGTATTTCTAAAAAAATTGAAGATCGCGATGAACGCGCACGCCTAAGAGAAATTATTACAAGCAAGCTTCCAGATGGAATGGGCGCAATTATTAGAACAACCGCAGAAGGTCGCCCAGAAAAAGATATCACAAGGGATTTAGCGTTTTTACTCACAACATGGAAAACAATCTTAAAAAGATTTAAAAAGGCAAAAGTTGGTGAGAAAATTCATGAAGACTTGCCAACAACTTTACGAGCGATCAGAGAACATTTAGACGAAGATGTGGAAACAGTTCTTGTTGAAACAGAAGAAGTTAAAAAAAGTGTCCAAACATTTGTAAAACAATTTATGCCCGAATTGGCTTCTAAAATAGAATTATATACTAAGCCAACTCCTCTATTCGACACCTATAACGTAAATAAACAAATTGAAGAATCGTTACAGAAAAAAGTAATATTAAAATCTGGTGGTTCATTAATTATAGAAACGACAGAAGCGATGACTGTAATTGATGTAAACACTGGGCGCTATATCGGAAAAGATAATTTAGAAGAAACTATTTTAAAAACTAATCTTGAAGCTGCAGAAGAAGTTATTAGACAATTACGCTTACGAAATATTGGCGGATTAATTGTCATTGATTTCATCGATATGAGTTCTCAAGCAAACAGACTTAAGCTTTCTAGCTTTTTAGAAAAAACATCTCGCGAACGCGACAAACTACAATCTGTTGCTCTTAAAGTTTCTGAGTTCGGCCTTGTCCAAATGACAAGAAAAAGAACTGGTAAAACATTAATGCAGCAACTAACACACGCCTGCCCTACATGCTCTGGCAGCGGTGCAATAAAATCAACTCACACTATTAGTTGCGATGTATTAAAACAATTTTATTACGCCATAAAACGGAAAAGCGTAACCGGAAGCGTTATCTTATCTGTATCAAACCAAATGTTTGACCATCTAATTCACAATGAATTCCGATCACTTTTAAGGCTAGAAAAACTCGTTAACTGTAAGATTATTCTAGAAAGTAATGAGCGATTTGAAAACCATGAATTTGAAATGATACCAACAAATAATACAGTCTAATTCAAAAAAGTTTATACATAAATTGAGGTATTAGGACATGTCAAAAAAATGTGACAACCTTCTTGATTGTTATCCAGAATACGAAGCAACCATAGGCATAGAAGTTCACACCCAACTAAAAACAAAATCCAAAATATTTTGTTCGTGCAAAAATAAATACGGCGAAACTCCAAATAAAAATATTTGTCCTATTTGCGCGGGCTATCCTGGAACATTACCTGTTTTAAATAGAAAAGTTGTTGATTTTGCAATTACAGCTGGTCTTGCAACACACTGCCATATTTCTAAAGTTTCTGACTTTTTTAGAAAACATTACAATTACCCCGATCTTCCAAAAAACTTTCAAATTACACAAGGCAATCGCCCAATTTGCGAAGAAGGATATATTCCAATTGACCTTCCCGATGGAACCGAAAAAAAAATTCGTTTACAAAGAATCCATATCGAAGAAGATTCAGGAAAAAATATTCACTCCTCGACGGGAAAAAGTTACGTCGACCTAAACCGAGCGGGAACTCCACTTTTAGAATGGGTGACTCATCCAGATCTTTCAAATTCATTTGAAGCCAACGCGTACCTTACACGCCTGCACGCAATTGTTCAATACATTGGAATCAGCGATGCAGATATGGAAAAAGGTTCGTTTCGCGCCGACATTAATATTTCTGTTAAGAAAAAAACCGCCGAAAAACTTGGCACCAGAATAGAATTAAAAAATTTGAATTCGTTTAAATTTATTCGGCAATCTATCGATTACGAAATTGAAAGACAAATAAAAGCTATTGAATCTGGGGAAACAATAAGAGAAGAGTCGCGCTTGTGGGATCCAAAAAAACGCGAAACTTTTTTTATGCGCACAAAAGATTCATCCGAAGATTATAGGTTCACCTTAGAACCAGACCTTCCATTAATTATAATTGATAATCAGTGGAAAGAACGGTTGCGCGCGGAACTTCCCGAGTTGCCGCATCAAAAATTTCATCGCTTCCAAAAAGATTATAATTTAACCGCGGGCGAAGCAGACGCACTTATTAGTAATCCAGAAGTTTCTCGCTTTTTTGAAACCACAATTAAAATTTGTAATAAGCCAAAACAAATTAGCAACTGGTTGTTGCGAGATATTTTAGGCTACATGAATGAAAACAAAAAAACTTTTTCAGAAATTCAAATCACGCCAGAAACCTTCGCGGAATTAATTACAGAAATTGATAACGGAATTATTTCCAGCAAAATAGCACAAGACATTATTATTGAGATGGCCACAACGGGAAAATATCCATCAATTATTATTCAAGAAAAAGGATTAAAACAAATTGGCTCGACAGAAGAAATAGAACCAATTATTTTAGAAATAATAGAAAAAAATCCGGATCAAGTCGAACGCTACCGCAACGGAAATGATCGTCTTTTCGCTTTTTTTGTCGGACAAGCAATGAAGGCAACAAAAGGAAAAGGTAATCCTAAAATTATAAAAGAATTGTTTGAGAAATATTTAAATAAGGAATAAATATGAAAAATCAATTTTTCACACTTTCTTTCTTTGCCTTACTTGTCGCAACACTTCCAAACTGTGGAAAGTATGAACCTTCAACATTTAGAACTCCGTACGAACAACCACAAGAAAAAAAAGGGGTTTCTGTACAAACACATAGACTCAGCAAAGATGAATACCGAGAATACTTTACTCCGAAAAAACAACTGCTTGGAAAAGACCCCGTCTTACACCACTTTGTTCCAATTCAATTGTTAATTACCAATAACACAAATAAAACATATATTCTTTCCGGAAACAACATCGCCGCGCGCCTAGAAATGAAACAAAATATTGCAAATAAAATGCACCATACTTCTATGGTATTTTCTGATAATCCTGACGAAAAAAGACGTGACCGCGATCGCGTAAAAAGCATAAATAAACAAATCAACCGCGATGTTGATGCTCGCGTTATCGATAGCAACGATGAAATTAAAGTACGTCCCGGCACACGAGTAAACAAAGTATTCTTTATTTATAAACGAAGTTTTTATTCCCCAATTGCGATAAAGCTTATTGATAAAAAAAACGAGAAACCTATAATTTTTGATGTGTACTTATAAAAAATAAACGGACGCGTTCGTATGTTAAATTTTATTGTCGGCACCGTAAAAGAAATCAAAGAAAAAGTCGTTACCGTTTTGGTTAACGGAATTGGGTTTGAAGTCCATGTGCCAAAAACAGACGGTCTTTTAATCGACACAAAATGTGAATTATATACATACCTTCATTGGAACCAAGACAAAGGCCCAAGCTTTTATGGATTTCAAGACGAATTAACGAAAATTGTTTTTTTAATGATTATTAGTTGCCCAAAAATTGGTCCGGGAATTGCGATTACAATTCTCTCTCAGATTGACGCCGCACCGTTTTTAGAAATTATTACATCACAAAACGAAACCGCGCTCAGCGCAGTTAATGGCATCGGCGCTAAAAAAGCTGAATTATTAATTATGCAATTAAAAAACAAGGCATCAAAGCTTCTTTCTTCTGGCACGATTAAAGGTGATAAGAATCAAAATATTATGCAATGGCAAGATATCACGAACGTGTTAACGTCTTTAAATTATTCCAAACCAGAAGTTTCTAAAGCGCTTGGTTTTTTAACAGAACAGTTTGCCGGAAAAAAATGTGGGCTCGATCAATTGATTCGAGCCTCACTTAGTTTTTTGTCTCAAGAAAAGATGTAAATTACTTCACAACCTCTTTTAATTTCTCATCAACAGAAATATTCGCCATTTCTGATTTTGTTGTTTCTGCATGATTTTCAAAACCAAGTTTAACAATTTTATCTATAAACTCTGTTGTCCTAATCCCAAGTTCTGCTGCTTGATGGAAAATACATGTTGCGGGAGTTAATCCTGGAAGCGAATTTATTTCTAAAAATACAACTTTGTGTTCGCCAGTTGGGCTTTGTTCTGCCGTTTGATAAAAACAATCTATACGTACATAACCTTTACAGCCAACTGCTTTGTACGCGAGCTTCATTTCTTCTTGTACAAAATTTAAAATATCTTCACTCAACGGTGCGGGGGTTTGATTTTCTCCCGCTCCCGGCAAAAACTTTTCTTCAATAGAAAGAATTTCTCCCTGAGAAACAGCCTGACTAGGTGGCATAGCAATAATTTCATCATTGCCGTAAACACCGCACGTCAACTCCATGCCTGTAAGAAATTCTTCAATTAAAATATGTTTTTTGTTTTTAGAGAATATTTTTTCTACAGCAAGAACCAATTCATCCTGGTTGTTTGTTTTTTCCACAAACACACTACAGCCATCATCGTGAGGTTTTACAATTAATGGGAAAGAAAAACCATCAACTTTTTTGTTAGTCTCCCATTCTTTCTTTGATAACAAATATTCTTTTGGTGTAGAAAATCCTTTTTCCTTTAAAAAAGAATTTGTTTTGTATTTATCCATACACATTGCGCTCGCCAAAACACCCGACCCGTTGTATGGCAAACCTAACATTTCTAACGCTCCTTGAACCGCTCCTCCTTCACCCTTTCCGCCGTGCAAAGCAATAAAAACAAAGTCGCAAATCTCTGGAAGCTGAGCCCATTTTATTTTTATATCCTCTGTCACCATGTCCGAAATTTCTTTTGTTGAGTTTTGCACCAATAATCGCGTTGACAATTTAAACAACTCCATGTCTTCGCGAACAAAAACAGGAATAACATCGTACTTGGAAGGAAGTAACTTATAACAAACGTTTCTTCCTGATTCTAACGAAATTTCCCGCTCGTGGGTTTCCCCTCCCATCAGAACAACAATTCGTTTTTTTGCCATACCTCTTCTTTCTGTTTTGTTTTTCAACACTTTTTTATGCCGTATTGTTCTAGTTCTAAATCAATTAAATAATTAATAAGTTGTGAATGATTCATGTTTTTTTCTGCCGCCTGATTAAATATAAAACTTGCAGGCCCCATTCCAGAAAGCGTATTCGGATCTATAATAACGACTTCTCCGCCCGCTGTTAAAAATCCATCTATCCTAGAAATCGTTTCCGATCCTAAGACTTTTGATGTTTTTATACATGCTTCTTCTATTTTTTTAAAGTCATCTTTGCTGCAACGTGCGGGGGTGATTTTTATTGCGCGTCCCGGCATATATTTTTGTGCGTAATCAAAAAAATGAGAATCTTTTTCTAGAATAACTTCTGTTACAGAAAGCGTTGTCCATTTTTCACCAGACTCATCAATATCGCGACTTTTTTTCTGCAAAGAAATACATGAAAATTCTAGTCCAGCAACTTTTTCTTCAATAACTACATCTTGTGGTTTTAAAACTTCTTCGAAGGACGCTTTGTTTAGCGCTGAAAACAATTCGTCTTCTTTAAAAACAACACTAATGCCAACACTAGAACCCTCAAATGCTGGTTTAACAACTAATGGGAATTGCAAATTTTGATTTTGTAAAAGTTTTAGAACTTCTTCTAAGTTATAGTTTTTTATTTGATTCGCAGTTAAAACAATTCCGCGCGGAACACGCACGCCATTAAATTGTAAAAAATCTTTTTGAACTATTTTGTTCATACCCAAAGCGCTCGCAAAAACCTTCGATCCCAGATATGGAATATCAAGCACCTCTAACATTCCTTGAAGCGTTCCATCTTCTGCGTATTGTCCGTGTACAGAAATAAATACAAAATCAACGTGATGCTTTAAATCATCCCAATAAACTTTTTCTGCTTCTTGTGGTAAGCGATGTTCAAAGTCAGCAATTTTTCCGCGATGCAAAAAGCGCCACGGTAAAATATAAATATCTCTGTTATGTGTTTGAAAAATAGGAACAACATCGTACAACTCTGTGTCAACGTGATCGCAAATTGTTCTTCCTGAATTAAAAGAAACTTCCCTCTCTACCGACATTCCCCCCATAAAAACGCCAATTTTCAACTTCGGATGAGACTCACTCATAATAAAAATCTTTATTTAAAAAATATAAAATTCTTACACAAAATTTATTCAAACTCATCTTACATAAATCAATAAATTTTGTCTTACGAAAAATTATTTTTTTTATGAGGAATTTTATAAAGCAAGGGCTTTTAATTTTTTTAATTCGTCCTGATAATTTTTGTTAGAAAAAATGGCACTCGCAACACCAACATTATCAACGCCTTTTTCTTTAAGCATTGCAATTGTATCTTTTCCAATTCCTCCGTCCATAGAAATTGAAAACGACAATTGTTTTTCTTTGCGCAACGCAACAAGTGGTGAAACTTTTTCTACCACAGAAGAGATAAATGATTGGCCAGAAAATCCCGGCTCAACTGACATTAAAAGAACAACATCAAGAAGATGTATAATGTCATATATTTTTTCTAAAGAAGTTTTTGGGTTAAGCGCGATTCCAACCTGCCAGTTTTTTTGTTTTACTTCTTCGATAATTTTTTTTGCTTCTTCAATATTTTTAACCGCTTCTATATGGAAAATAAAAGCATCTTTTTCGCGCAACTCAATTCTTTTTATCCAGCTGGCTGGATTATCTACCATTAAATGAACATGCGAAGCAAGCGATGTTTTTTTTGAAAACTCATTTACAAACCCAGGACCCCAGGTAAGATTTGGAACAAAATGGTTATCCATCACGTCTATATGCAAACCATCCGCAATGGGTTCAAGATTTTTTATAACTGTTTCTAAATTTAAAATATCACCAGAAATAAGTGATGGGTAAATTTCCATAATACTTTTCCCTTAAGAATTGATTCTGTGCGCGATAGGCTCTCCCACTTTTACCGCCGTCTCAAAACCGTCGCGCGAATGTTTTATAAATTTATCATCAATTTTAATTATTCCTTTTTTGAAAAAAAGAACAACTGTAGAGCCGCCAACTGAAAAATATCCCGCTTCAGACCCCTTTTTGTATTCTGTACGAGGCGCATATGTTTCTATTATTTTTCCAACCATCATTGCTCCAACCGCAACCATTGTTACATCCGAATACTTCTTTGTTTTTAAAATAGTAACGTGGCGCTTATTTGTTTGCAATGGCTGAAACCCAGATTTAAATACTGTTGGGTTTACAGAATCATATGTCCCTGCAATCTTTTGTGCGACAGATGGAACACAATCTAAAGGAAAATGGTATCTATGATAATCGTACGGCGCAAGCCTAAAAATAAGAAGTGAACCGCCTTGATAATTTTTTGCGAGTTCTTTGTCTTGCAAAAAAGTTGCAATATTGAACGCCTTGTCTTTCACGAAAAAGCACATCTCATTTGTAATTTCTTGCACAACTAATAATTTGCTATCTGCAGGAGATGTAACAGTTTTTAAATCGGCGTCAATAGAACGTGCGCCTGGTTTTAACTTTCTAACAAAAAATTCATTAAATGTTTTATAAGAATCGGCCGATTTTTGAAACTGATTCATATTGATGCGATATTTTTTTATATATCTTTTTATATTCACCCGGCTCATGCCAGTATTACTAAACCATCCGTATGAAGCGCTCGCCCATTTGCGATTCAATGCCTTGCGCACCAAGCTACCAACCGGATTTTTGTATAAAAAGCGAATGCCAAAAAGCGCTTCTGTTTTTTCTTTTACTAAGGAGCCGTTTTTGTAATAGTAATTACTATTTTTCTTAACAGCCTTCGCGTTTCCTTTAAAACATATCATTAAATTAAACCCCAAAACAATGCAAAAAATTGTTATAATTCTCATTGTCCTTTCCCCCCAAAAAAATATCCCCGTCAGTTAAGAGTTGTTGCTACTTATTTTCCAATATTTCCAATAGCATCTACCAGTCCACTGGTTGCTCCGGCAGCATCTTCGACTGTACTGGCTGCATTTACAACAACATCCCCTACAACATCCGAAACTTGACTTACTTTCGCTAGTTTTCTTAGTTCCTTCCAATGGGCAAATACAAACTTAGCTAAATCTGCAATTTTTTTTAGTGAATACGCCTGGAAGGCAACTTTCAATTCCCCTACCACCACTGTACCAAAAGATCGGCTCTCCAAGATATCTTTTCCTAATTTCAGTCTATCTTCTTGCGAGTCATAATTGTACAATAAGTGCACAAAATCTTCTATTTTTTCTGTTAAATCACCAAAATCGCCTTCTTCTGCTGCGCACGCATTACACAACGCTTCCATAAAGACTATAATTTTAGATAAACAATCGCATTCAACGCCTTCTTCCATAGTAAGTACATCAAATAAACTAGCAAGTAACGAAACCAGCCCTGATGCTTCCCGCGTTGAATCTTCAAACGTGTATTGATTTGAATCTTTACAGACCTCTAATATCGTTAAAATTGCACTTCTCTTTTCTTCTTCTGGAGATAATGCTTCGTCCTCTTCTTGTTCCGCTGATTCCACTGTCGCGACTGGAGATAATACAGATTCAATTTTTTGTTGCACAAGGTTTGCTGTAAACGAAACTGCGTCGTAACAATAATTATAAAACGTCACAATTAATTCTTTTGCAAAATTTGTTGCAGAAGCTGCCGAGGTTAAAAGCTTACGGATTAATGCTTTTCTTTGTTCAGAGTCTTCTATTAAAGAAATACTTCTCAGATAAGGAACTGATTCATAATATTCATCCATAATATCTGCATTGCGCATTTCTTGTACCATGTATTCCGCGAAATAAACCATCTCACCCATGCCTTGTTCTCGCGAATGTTTGTGTTGGCGTTTGTCTTTTCTTGTGAAATCAGATGCTATTGAAGAAACGGTTCCAAATAAATTTAAAGCTGCTTGCTGTTTGTCTTGTGGTCTTTTAGCCGTCGCAACTCCTCCTATTTGCAAACAAGTTGATGCAACCGCATTAAAAATATCGCTCGCGTGAACTTTTCTGCGAGTATCAATAATTTCCATTGCGTTTTTCGCCCGTGCTCGCGCGTCAATTTCGTCTGAGATATATTCTTTATATTCTCTGACTTGATCTTGAAATTGCTCTTTTGTTCCACCGGATGCGTATAATGTTACAGTAACATCATACCCCGAATCTTCTGACGCAACTTCACACGAGACCTCATCTATTTTGCAACTCGGCGCAACTTCTCCGGCAAAAGTATTGTTTGTATTTATTAAAAAAGAAATCCCGAAAAGCATCCATAACAATCTTTTCATAATATTCCTCTGTTTTGATGAAAAAATAAAAACTCTACGACAGTGTAAAAACATAAAAAATAAAAACGCAACACAAAACTAACTAAATTACGGCAAGTCTAAAAAACCATCACAAGGCCACGGCTGTGAAAAGTCAAATTGGTCATCTTCCATCGAATGCTGCTTAACTAAAAAAATTATTTTTTGGATGGATGATTTACCGGCTCGAATTGTTTTAAAAAGAGACTCTATGGTATTTGATTTTTTTTTCGTAGACCACTCTCGTCCTAAAAATGAAGCCTCAAAAGAAACAATCGCGCTTGTACCATCATCGGTAAGCGCAACAGTTTCCGCTCTCACCGATTTTTGAATAACTCGCTCTTCGTACAATAACACAAGCCAATTATTTATAAGATGCTTTATATTTTCTGCGCCATTTCTAAACCACACAGACGAAAGCGTTTCTTTTTGGAATTTTTCGTCTTTCCAAAAAAAGATGTCTATTTTTTTTCTCGCCGCAATATCCTTTTTCCGTTCCGCCGTCATTTTTTCTTGTCCCCAAAGCCCAACCCATTTTACCACTAGCCAATTTCTTTGTATTAAAAAAAAGAGCATGCCTATAAACAAAAAAGACACGCTCAAAACTAAATAAGGATTTTTTATTTTTTTAATCATCTATAATTCAAAAGAAAATTCTTTTTTTAATAATTCTAAGTCAGTAGAGCCGCTCGCTTCTTTGCGATGAGAATCCGAATCCATGTGAAATGTAGAAAACTCAATAAGCGCGGAAGCTTCATCTAGGCCAGTAAATCGATGCCACATCCCAATTTCAATATGAATCACATCGCCCGAAGTCATCACGCGCGAACTTTTTACGCTATTCCACTCTGTTTCCATCAAAACTTTTCCGGATGCAACATAAAATGTTTCATCTTTTATTTTGTGTTGATGCATAGAACAACGAAAGCCTTTTTTTACAATTAATCTTTTTCCGCAATATTTGTCGTTGTTAACAATCCACTCTTCGTGCCCCCACACTTTTTCTACAAAATTTTCCAGCTGGTCTGTTTTTACCGCTGGCATTAATTTTCTGTAATTATTTTTTTCGGTCATCCCAAATTCCTTCCGATCTGTTTTGAAATTATCTACAATTATACACGCTTTTTAAAATGAAGCGCTCAATTGTAACACAAAAGAAACGTAACGAAAAGGACAAAACTAATGAGTAAAAATGAGATTATTCTTGGCGCGCATATGTCCATTGCCGGCGGTTTACACAACGCAATTGAACGGGCAAAAAAACTTGGCGGCACGTCTATGCAAATTTTCACAAAAAACAATAAGTCTTGGTATGCAAAAGACATTACAGAAGAAGAAGCAGGCAACTTTCGAGAACAACTAAAACAATCTTCTTTAAAAAAAATTATGGCGCACACGTCGTACTTAATTAATCTTGGATCAAAAAACAAAGATGTTTTAAAAAAATCGATAACAGCCCTGCAAAAAGAATTATTTCGATGCGAACAACTTAATATTCCATATCTTGTCATGCACCCAGGTTCACACGTTGGCCTTGGTGAAGAAAAAGCAATTAAACAAATTGCAAAATATTTAGATGTTATTTTAAAAAAATCCTCCAGCAAAACAAAAATTCTTTTAGAAACGATGGCTGGCCAAGGAACTTCTATTGCCCACACATTTGAACAACTTAGAAAAATTTACGATCTATGCGAGCAGAAAAAAAATTTGGGAATATGTTTAGACACCTGCCACGTTTTTGTCGCGGGCTATGATATTGCCTCGCCAGAACAATATAAAAAAGTCTGGGCGAAATTTAAGCGCATTTTGGGTATGCGATTGCTTAAGGCCATACACCTAAATGATTCAAAAGCGGAAAGTGGCTCAAAAAAAGATCGCCACGAAAACATCGGGCAAGGGAAAATTCCTTTAAAAATCTTTTCGCTCATCATGAATGATCCGGCGCTTAAAAAAATTCCAAAGATTTTAGAAACGCCGAACGGCGATAAATTTTACAAACCAGAAATTGCGTTGTTAAAAAAAATGGTTAAGTAGTGGCGCCTTTACCGGAACACACACCAAAACCAAACGCCCGAAAACAAAACTAATAAAAAGATTAGCGCCCAAAAAGGCAAAAATCCGAACACAAATAATAAAACCATCGCAGAAAGAGCGCATGCTTTGGCTGCGGTGAATAATAAAACTTTTCTAATCCTCCACCCTTTTTTGCGCAGATAAGAAGAAAAATGATGAGGACTTCCATCATAAACCGGAAGGCCGTGGTATAAACGAATAACAATCAAAGACGAAACTTCAAGAAGCGGAATTCCTATTAATAAAATTGGAATCATCGCAATCAGAATAACCTGAAAAAAAGAGTTCCCGGCAACAAACTTCGGCCATTTAGACAAGTTAAAAATAATTGTGCTCCAAGGAAATAGTAGTGGGATAGTTGCAAGGAATCCTCCAATACACAACGAACCAGCATCCCCTAAAAAAATTTTTGCTGGAGGCTTGTTGTACCAAAAAAATCCTAGCAAGGCGCCAAACATTATTAGCAATAAAATACTTAATGAATAATTTCCTGTAAAAACAGAAAGTATAAAAAAAGAAAAAGTTGCAATTGCAGCTAAAATAGTTGCTAGCCCATCCATCACATCAACCAAATTGAATGCATTAATAACTGCAAGCATCCAAAATCCAGAACCCAATAAATTAAAAAATTGAGAAAAAAAAGTAGAGCGCAATGCAATTCCGCCTTTTAAAAAACAAAGTACCGCAATAACTTGTCCTCCTAATTTATGGTATGGCCTCAATGGACTTAGGTCATCAATCAATCCAACAAATAATAAAAATGTGATCCCTAAAATCAACCACGAATCTTTTCCTGAAAAGGAATAAAATAAAGAAGAAACGGCAATAAAAGATAAATAAACCGCAAGCCCGCCTAAATACGGAACCGCTTTTTTGTGAATTTTAATTTTATTGTCCGGCTCATCAATAAAGCCTCGTTTCTGCGCTGTCTCGGCAAGAATAGGGACAAGATAAAATGAAAACGCAAATGAACAAATCAACACAAGAACATGTTTTAACATCAACCACCACATACCCTCGCTCCTTTTTGTATATCAATTCTTTTGCAGCACCGTGTGCATGTAACAAAAAAATAGCTCTTGCTCTTCCTTTGATAAAAATGTAAACGAAATATCAAAAATAAACAGAGGAATTTTTTCTGCTAATTCTTTTTTCGTTAAAAATGGTTTTATTTTTTGCCAATCTTTTTGCGTAGTAATAATCGCATCGCATTTGTTTTGAGAAACATCATTCAATAATCCATCAATGTCTGATCTCGTATAACAATAATGATCTGGATGCTGTTTTACATTAGAAACAATAATGTTTTCTTTTTTTACCGATTCAACAAACTGAGAAAAGGAACCTATCCCAGCAGTAACGCAACATTTTTTTTCTTGTAAGATATTTTTTGGAACTTGCTCACCATTGCAATTAATAAAACCGACAAATGTATGCTTGCCCGCAAAAACATTTGTGATTCCCTTTTGCTCTTGCAGTTTTTTTTTAAAATCATTTATTTTATTTTCGGCAACCCTGTCTGCGTGCGTTAAAATAACAACATCCGCTCGCGAAGAATCTTTTTCTCGCAATGGCCCAGCCGGAAGACAATGATTGTTCCCAAAAGGACTTCTTGCGTCCATCAACAAAACTTCACAATCTTTTTTTAATTGCTGGTTTTGATAACCATCGTCAAGAACAACAAAATCTATGTTCTTTTTTTCTTGCTGTAACAACAAGCATGATGCGTAGCGATCCGCGCCAACCACAACAGGCACATTTGTTGTTGCTGCAAACATACTTGCCTCATCGCCCGCCTCTTTAGGCGAACAAAGCGCCCCCTGCCCTAAAGAAACAATTTGATTTTTTTTCTCTGATATTCTTTTATAGCCCCGCAAAACAATTGCGCCCTTTTGCTGTCTCGTGCTCTCAATTAAATATTTTGTAAAAACCGACTTGCCGGTTCCTCCAACAGAAAGATTCCCAACCGAAATAATTTTAAAAAAAGAAAGCGCGCGCATGCCCGATAAGCGCTTTAAAAACAACACTCCATTAAAACCTGCGCGGTAAAACAATTCACAAAAACATAAAAATATAAAAATGAATTTTTCATACAAAAAAAGAAGGGAAAAATCTTTCGACTTTTCCCATAATGATTCTAAAAAAATATATGCTCGTTTTTTATGCATGCTAAAAATTTATATTATAAGTCGCTCTGCTTTTGCTTTTCTTGGATAAAACAATGGACGGTGTCATCAACATTCCATCCATGAAAATCGTTGGTGATAAATCCGCACTCGTGTCCAGCATGCACTTCTTTTACTGTCTTCTTCTCGCGCTGCAAGCTAACGATTTTACCGCTACCAATTTCTTCTCCGTCGCGCAAACAAACAACTTTATTGTTTCTAGTAATAACGCCATCGGTTACATAGCAACCAGCAATCGCGCCCTTAGCCTTAAGATCAAAAACCTTACGAACAACGGCTTCACCGACTTTTTTAAGTACGATAATTTCTTTTTCGCGAGACTTAATAACGGTCTCTAGTTCTTCAACCATTTTGTAAATAATTTGATGAATCAAAACCGAAACATCTTTTTCTTTTGAAAGAGAAACGGCATTGCGCTCTGCTTTTACATGAAGACCAACAATAATCGCATTTATATCGTTTGCAAATTCAACGTCGCCTTCGGAAACATCTCCGACACTGCTTTGTATAATTCGGAAACTTCCAATTTTTTTGTATTTTTTTCCAAGCTTTTTAATTGCGCCAAGAACAGCTTCTTTAGATCCTTGTGTATCAGTCTTGATTATTAAAGGAATTTCGGCTAAATCTTCTTTTTTCTCTTCAAAGCTCGCTGCAACTCCGGAAGGTGCTGAAGAAACATTCCCCTTCCCTTTTCGCGCAGATTTTTCTTTTAAGTATTCTTTTGCAGGAATAACTGTAAGCCAATCCCCAAGAGAAACAAAATTATCAAATCCAACAACCTGAACAGGGATGGATGGTCCGGATTCTGCAACTTTTTCGCCATCGCTATTAATAAGCAAGCGAACTTTACCTGTACTAGAACCACACACAAAACAATCGCCCTGCTTTATGGTTCCTTCTCGACAAATAACAGTTGCAACAGGACCGTATCCTTTTTCAATCTTAGATTCCAAAACAAATGCTTTTGCCGCAAGCTTCGGATCCGCTTTTAATTCCATCATCTGCGATTGCAAAACAACCATCTCTAACAACTCATCTACGCCTTTTCCGGTTTTTGCCGAAATAGGAACACAGATTATATCTCCGCCCCAATCCTCAGGAAGTAAATCATGCTGCGCAAGTTGTCGTTTTACTGTTTCAATGGCAGCTTTAGAGTCTAATTTATCAATTTTATTAATCGCAACAATGATAGGAACGTTTGACGTTTTTGCGTGCCTAATGGCCTCAAGTGTTTGTGGCTTAATTCCATCATCGACCGCAACAACTAAAATTGCAATATCAGTAACCTGCGCGCCACGCTCTCTCATATAAGAAAACGCTTCATGCCCAGGCGTGTCTAAAAATACAATCTTGCCGTGCGCGCTATCAACTTCGTACGCACCAAGGTGCTGAGTAATGCCGCCTTTTTCTTTGGCCGCAGTATTCATTTTTCTAACAAAATCTAACAGCGTTGTTTTTCCATGATCAACATGCCCCATCACCACAACAATCGGCCATCGGGTTAATAATTTTTTTGATTCTACTTTTTTATCGGACTTGCTTGTGTCTTCCAAAACTTCAGGAACGCGCACTTCAATACCAAATTGATGCGCCAGCGAAGAAACAATATCAACCGACAACAAATGATTTCTGTTACAGATAACCCCCTTCTTCAACAAAATAAGAATCAAGTCTCCTGACTTTTTCCCCATAAGATCGGCTGCTTCAAATAGTGGGATTTCTCCAGAAATAACAATTTCCGAAACAACTTTTGGGATGCTTTTTATGCGATGAATTTCTCTTTGGCGATTAACAGACCGCCTTGGACGACCAAACGGCCTGCGTCTGCCAAATGGCCTACGAGCACCCGCGCTAGTTGCCGTACTTTTTCTAGCAACAACACTTGGCTTCGCAGCTGGCGCGACTTCTGTTTTTTTCTTTACAGGTGCCACGGCCTTTTTAGGCTCCGCTTCTTTTTTAATTTTTTTTACAGGAATTGTTTTTTTAGATACAGCCTCTTTTTGTGCCGCCCTAGAAACAGGCTTCTTTTTTTCGAATAATTTTTTGGCTTTATCGATCTTGTCTTCTGGAATTAAAGACATATGACTAGAAGCTTCTATTTTTGCTTTTTTAAGCAGCTCTAGAACCTCTTTGCTAGAAACGCCTTTTTCTTTTGCTAATTCATACACACGCATCGGCTATACCCCATTGCTAAATTTTTTTGCTTATTCGCTTTCATCTTCATCGTCATCAAGCACAAATGTCTCATCCATAGCAGAAGTAATTTCTTGCAACTGAACAGCAACACCTGTTAATCGAGACGCCAAAGTAATATTTTGCCCCATTTTGCCTATGGCAATTGAACGCTGATCCTGTGCCAACCAAACCATAGCCGTTTCATCATCGACCATTTCTACTTTGTCAATTTCGGCAGGCTTCAAGCTTTCCTTTACTAAGGACTCGATGTCTTCCGACCATTCGATAAGATCAATTTTTTCTTGCCCAAGCTCTTTAAGAATTGGCTTTATCCGCGCTCCGCCCACACCAACACAGGTGCCAACGGGATCAATATCTTTGCTGTTAGAAGAAACTACAACCTTGGTTTTATACCCAGGAATACGAACAATCTTCTTCACCTCAACAAGGCCTTCAAATGCTTCAGGGATTTCCAGCTCAATTAACTGCTGAACAAATTCTGCTGACGAACGATCAAGAATCAACTGATAACCCCCGCGCGCAGCTGGTAAAACTTCCCTCAATAAAGCCCGTACAGGATGGCCAACATGCAAATCTTCCCCTGTTGCCTGTTCGGTCTTCGGCAAGAAACCAACAACATCGCCAAGACTTACGATCACGCCGCCACGTTCTTTCTTATGAATCGTTCCGCTAATAATCGTACCTTGCTTGTCTTCAAATTCTTCGTATATCGCAAGCTGCTCAAGTTCTCTAATCTTACTTCCAATAACTTGCTTAGCCGCGACAATTTCAATTCGACCAATTTTCTTTTCGAACGGAACTTTGATGATATCGCCCTCTTTTGCAGACGAGTCAAACACGTGAGACTTTCGCAGAGTTATTTCCAAATCCTCGTCCTTTACAGAAGAAACAACTGTTTTGTCTGCGTATATATCAGCTTCACCAACCTTGGGGTTAAAAACAATATTAAAAACAACCTCAGGAAATCGCTTTTCGTATGCAGCTTGGATTCCCTCACACACAATTGATATAACTTTATCTTTATCAAGGCCTCGTTCTTCAACAAGTGTTTCTATAACATCAACTAAGTTCACGTCGCTTTCCATTCCGGTTCAAGTTTTTATAGTGAATTTTACTATCGAGTTTCTTATTAGACTTTTTACAATACACATTTAGTGTACCGAAAAAACAAAAAAAGTGAAGTTGGGGTTTTGGTTTTTAGCCTCCATCTATTCTCTTTATTATTAAAGTAAAAGAAGATAATAGTAATAGGTGAGCCGTTTTTTGTTGATAACTTTGCTTTTTTTGCTCGCATCCCCCCTGCCACAACCCCTACCACCCTGCCAAAAACTTGTTGATAACTATGTTGATAACTGTTGATAACTTGTTGATAACTTAAAAAAACGGCTGTAAACGCCCTCTTGTGGCAAGTAATAAAAAGGGGTGTTTTTAAGTTCCCTCTGGCGGCTCGTTTCGAAGGAAAAATGAAAGTTATTCACAAGTTATCAACAGTTATCAACAAGTTATCAACATAGTTATCAACAGTTTATCTCTATTGTAATTAAGTTTCTATTTGAATACTCGAGTTTATTCTGACTGCATGTTTCTTTATGCGAAAAATAAAAATAAAAAAGGAAAATATCGTCGCGGCTTGACTTGGTTGTAATTAAAATCCTATTGAGCAAGATTTTTAATTATCTTTTTCATGTCTTCCCACACATCTTTCTTCGCTGGAGGGTTCCTTAAAAGGTAAGCTGGGTGGAATGTTGGCATGACAAGAATTTCGCCAAGTTCAAAGAATGTGCCGCGCGATTTTGTGATGCGAATGTGGTCGCCCAAAATTTCTTTTGTTGCGGTTGCGCCGAGCGTGCAAATAATTTTTGGTTTTATGATTTCTATTTCTTTAAAAAGAATTGATTTTTTGCAGACAATGCTTTCGTTTGGGAGTGGTGCGCGGTTGCTTGGAGGGCGGCATTTTACAACGTTAGAAATAAAAACATCTTTTCTTTTTAGTCCCATAGCTTCAATTATTTTAGTGAGAAGTTGCCCTGATCTTCCAACAAAAGGGCGCGCCTGCAAGTCTTCATCTTTTCCTGGGCCTTCGCCAACAAACATTAATTGCGCATGCGGATCGCCTTCGCCTAGTACAATGTTTTTGCGTCCTTGGACAGCAAGAGAGCACCCGCGACAATTTTTATATTGCGCGTATAATTCGTTGAGCATTTTTTGCTTGTTTTGTTTTTTTATTTTTGCGGCTTCTTTTTGTGTTTTTTCTGAATAGGTAAAGCCGGCAGGTTGGTTTTGAAGGTACTGCAAGAAAGATAAGGTTTGTTTTTTTAGTTGAGGCACAAAGGTATCCTATGTTTTTGTGTTAATTTTAATAACAAGAATAATTCTATAGCAAGTTTGAGATATTAACAAAAAAGTTGTATTAAAACTTCCTTTGTGTTGCTCGCACTTGTTTGTATTTTAACAAGAAGTCTAGCCATGCTGTTTCTTGTGCAAAAATTGTTGTAGCGTATTGCCTATGGATAAATGTTCTTGGGAAATAAATAGATAGCCCTTTTGCGTTTGTTACATTGTATCCTGCGGTATTTTGAATAATTATTTTATTCAAAATATTTATGCCGACTTGAAGTTGATCTTGTAACTTAATTACAAGGGTAGAGTTTTTTAGTTGTACTGGAAGAGTCTCTGTTTGTTTGCGCAAGCTTTTGTAAAAATGGTGCAAGTCTATATATTGCGAACGCGCAAAAGACGTTGTTAGGCTCTCTCCTGATCGGACTTTATTAATTAACGCAGCAATCTTTTTCTTATCTGAAGACGAAAGAAGCGATACTAGAGTTGTTGCAACGCTATTTACCTGTTGTTCTAATACTTCGTACCCATCCATTTTTATGGCCGATTGAGTTTGGTGTGCAAAAATATTTTGGTATTGCTGTTTGTATGCAAGTACCATTTGTTGGGCGAAGCTACTTGGAGTTAGCGTTCCCTTTAAGAATGGTCGCAATAACAAATTATAGTTCCAGCCTGGACCGGGTTCCATGTCTTGAGAACCAACAAAATAATCTGTGGAATTTTTTATTTGTGAACCAATCTCAGCTGACGCCATAAAGCATGCGTCCATCGCGACGATGTCAATTTTTTTTCCGCCTAATAATTCATTAGAAATTCGCGAAAGAGTTACTGTTAAATCGTTATTGTCTAGATAGGTGCTGTGGGTGTCGTTGAATGCTATCCCGCGCAATTGCTCTGTTTTTATTTCTAATAATCCAGATTCTTTATTTGTTGTTAGTAGTTTATCTCGAGAGGAGAGCCAGCTTCGTCCCCATCCTGGAGGATCAACAATTCCTGAACCATGGTTCCATAAAACAATAGCAGTGTGTTTGGCAGGGTGATTTTTTATCGCCCATTTTGCACACTCAAATAAACTTTCTCGCGTGCCACTAATATATGGATGTGTTTCTTCAACAACAATTGTCCCAGGATTTACTTTTAAATGTTTTACTTTTCTGTATTCAGGTTTATCTAATTGTACAAGAATGTTTAATCGTTTGTTCGATCCAACTTGTTTCATTTGGTTGATATTATAAAGTGCGTATCGACTTAAATTATTGTCTGCGGCAATGTAAACAATCAAGTTCCAATCTGCTTGCGGAGTTGTTCGTGTGTCGCCCGCAAAAAGTGCTCGCGAATATAACGTGAGGACCACAAGGATAAGTGCTACAATTTTATAAAGAAAAACTTTGTATACAAGCTTTGTTGCAGGCGGTTTTAATTTAGTCTTCATTAAGAGTCTCCTTTTTTGCCCTTTTTTTGCGACTAATAAAACCCGAAAGAGTTTTATTGGAAGTGCCGCAGTTCTGCGTCTTTGTTATCTATATATTACAGATAGCAAAGATTAAAAAGCAATAGATGCGTAGTTTTGGTTTAGCTTCTAGGAGTGGTGATGCGTTTTTGCGCTCACGGAAGATTTTTTTATGGAGATTGATTGGCGGCCTCGGAAAAATTTTTGTGCGACTACGCTATTTTTTGTTTTTTTATGATCGCATCCGAAATGATAATGGAAAGTGGAATCGTTATTGATTGACGCGTTGTTTGTGAATTTATTTTTAATAGAAATGTTGTGTTGCTAGGATGTTGTGAAAAATAAAATACGCGTGCTAGGATGAGGCGTGTTTTTTGAATATTTTTTGTAAAGAGGAAGGGCGTCATGAGAAAAATTTTATTGATGTCGGGGTTTGTTTTTTTGTCGGGAGCTATTTTTGCGGTTAATTATCAAAATCAGTTAGTAGAAAAAATTGATAAATTAATTGAAGCGCCACAAATTTTAAAAGATTTAGATGTTCAAGAAGGTCTTTACGCTTGTATAAAAGAAAATAAGGTGGCCGATTTTTCTAAAATTCCTCGTACGCGCGCGCTTCCTTTGTTTGAAAAATATCCAACATTAAAGAAAGCTTTGCCGCATGTTTCGTTGGGATCTTACCCAACTCCAATTGGCGAAATGAAAAAAATAGGGCAAAAATTGCAATTAAATAGCTTTTTTGTCAAGCGGGACGACCTAAGTGGCGGAATTTTAGCAGGAGGCAACGATTTGCCGTTCGGTGGTAATAAAGTTCGCAAGCTTGAGTTTCTTTTTGGCGATTTGCTTGCGCATGGAATAAAAGAAGTTATTGCGGTTGGTGATGCAGGATCAAACTTTGCATTAGCGACTGCGGCGTACGCAAAACAATTGGGGATACAAAGTACGTCTATGTTAGTCCCTCAAGTAAATGCACACTATGTTCGTCGGAATTTATTATTAAATCATTATTGTGATGCAAAACTGTATTATTATCCAACGGATGAGTTGCGCGACATTATGGTTGTGGGGAAATTTTGGAGGAATAAACAAAAAGGAAAAGAGTGCCCATATATTTTTCCGTCCGGAGGTTCTAGCCCGCTGGGTGTTATTGGTTTTGTAAATGCAGTGTTTGAATTAAAAGAGCAAATAGAAAAAGGAATAATGCCAGAGCCTGATTATTTGTACGTTCCGTTTTGCAGTTGGGGAACAGCTGTTGGTTTGTTGCTTGGAATTCAAGCTTCAAAATTAAAAACAAAAGTTGTTGCTGTTAGTGTTGGCAGGCAAGAAACTCTTACGTCAGGTAAAGATTTGTTTGAACATGCAAATAAATTATTGCGCGACCTTGATCCTTCATTTCCTCTTTGCGAATTTTCTAACGGTGCGTTTGAATTTAATAACAATTTTTTAGGCGATGGCTATGCGCATTTTACAAAAGAGGGCATGGACGCAAATAAATTATTAAATGATACCGAGGGAATTATTTTAGCAGGAACATATTCCGGCAAAGCATGCGCCGCGCTTCTTGATGATGTTAAAAAAGGAAAAATAAAAAAAGACGATACCGTTCTTTTTTGGAATACGTATTGCGCAGAAAGTTTTGAAGATATTACAAAAAATATTGATTATAAAAACTTACCGCCTTGCTTTCATTGTTATTTTGAAGAAGACGTGCAATTGTTGGATAGATAAAAAGGAGCGAAAATGTTTTTTAAGAATAATTTTAAATGTGTAATTTTATTAAGCGCTATTCTTTTTACAAGTTTGTTTGCAGGACAAAAGCCGGACTTTGTAGATGTTTTTGTTGTGAATTCAAATATTGTTGTTGATATGCAATATGCAAAAGAAAATAATTTTACCGGAAAAGTTATTTATTCTTGTAAGAAATGTTTCGTGTTAAAAACTGTTGCAGAAAAATTAGCCGCGGTGCAAAAAGAATTGGAAAATCAAAATTTAGGTTTAAAAATTCTAGATGGTTTCCGTCCAATGACGGCAGTGAAAAAATTTTGGGAAGTTTATCCTGATCCAAAGTATGTTTCTCATCCAGAAAAGGGTGGGCGTCGCCACACGCGCGGAACGGCTGTTGATGTAACGCTTGTTGATAAAGACGGGAAAGAAGTAACTATGCCAACGTCGTTTGATGATTTTTCAGAAAAGGCGGGAAGCGACGCGAAAGACGTTTCTGTTGAAGCAAAGAAAAACAGAGAAATTTTAAAAGCAGCGATGAAGAAATTTGGCTTTGAGACTTATTCAGGAGAATGGTGGCACTTTGATTTAAAGGGCTGGGAGAATCACGAAGTGTTAACGGAAATTGATTTTAAAGATATCGAGGCTTCGGCGTAATTAACCGAAACCTCGAAATAAATTTTGAATCGATTTATTTTGTGTCGTCTGTTTGTAGCTTTTCTGCAGCGGCATTTCTGAGTTCGCTTACTTTCTTTGTTGTTGTATCTTTAATCTGAGTATATTGTTTTGATAGTTCTTTATACGTCTCAGACTCTGGATCTTGTAGATCGTTATATACTTCTAAAGCAGCCTCTTTAAGCTTCTGTAATTTTTCAGACGCGGGGTCTTTAATTTTTTCATATGCTTCTACAGCTGTGTCTTTGCAGTCTTCATAAACTTTTACAGTTTCTTTTTTAAGTTTTGCGACATTTTTGGATGTTTCAGATTCTGGATCCTTAAGTTCGTCAGATATTTCTACAACAACATCTTTTCCGGCAACAAAAACACTTATGCTCGCTTTTTTTAATTCATCAAATGCTTTTTCAACTTTATCGGTGGCGCTTACTGCTCCAAAACCGAAAGTTGCTGCCAACATAATTGCTACAATATTCTTAATAAATTTTTTCATATCATTTTCCTAAATTAAGATAATTAATAAAAACCCCCGTCTTTATAGACTATCAAAGCGGTAAAATGTTGCAAAAAATGGCTAAAACAGAGAGGAAACGCGATATTTTCGAGGTCAGACTCCGAGATTACAAGGAACTTTGTGAAAAATCAAAATAAGGGATAAGAATGAAAACTTTCTAAGATAAATCTTCTTCGCAATATTGTTCTTTTAAATCGTCTCTAAGTAAGTCGATGTTCATGCGTGTCGCGGCATAAAGCGTTTGCTTAAGGGGGTGGTCTTTTAGTGTTCCTTCTAAATAGTCATAAAGAGATAATTCCAAAGCTACATCTATTCCGATTGGAATTTTTTCTTGACTTGCTAGCATATCAAGAATCTGTGTTTTTTCTTCAAAATGCTCCAAGCCCATGTCAAAAAAATGTTCACGTAAGATTGCGGTACCTGGCATTCCGCATCTTAATGATGGCGAATCTTCATCCGAAGAAGTAAACGCTGCTGTCGGGTGAACAAGCAAACAAGCAATTAACAGGGTGTACATCGCATTATATACAGAATCGCTATCTATACGAGGAAGTAATGTACGAAGAAGTGTTGTAAATTTATTATGTTCTGTTGTGTGTGAAGTTTTCTTACATTGATTTGTATTGCTTGTAAAGAACTTCGGCTTCGTTTTTAAGAGGTGTGATGTATTGTTCTTCCAGGTAGGCGCGTTTTGATTTGTATTGTTCTATCAGGACTACTTCTTCGTTTTTAAGAGGTGTGATGTATTGCTCTTCCAGAGAGGCGTGCTTGGATTTGTATTGTTCTACCAGGGTTTCGTGTTCGTTTTTAAGCGGTCGGATGTATTGTTCTTCCAGAGAGGCGCGTTTGGAATTATCCTGTTCATTTTTAATATATGTTTCATATGCTCGATCTATTTCTTGATCTTTCGCTTTCATCTTGGCTTTGAGGGCGAGTACTTCAGAATCGCCTTTGACTTTGTTTTTATATGCCTGATCTATTTCTTGCTCTTTTGCTTTCATTTTTGCTTCGAGATCAAGTACTTCAGAATCGTTTTTGATCTTGTCTTTATATGCCTGATCTATTTCTTGCTCTTTTGCATCTATTTTTGCTTTTAGCTCTTCTTTTGTTATTGCAGACATAGGATTGCAGATAATAACAGAGGCGATCATTGTTAACAGAATAGTTTTTTTCATGACTTATCTCCTTTTTATTTTTAACACGGTCGAAACTTATTTATGACAATAACTTAATCATCACTAGTTTCTTTTTGCAACATTTTTGGGTTTTGTAAAAAATCTGCTCCATCGAGCATATTTGGTCCAGAAATCAATTGGATGTTTTAATAGGGTAAAAACCCAAAAAGCTTCGTTCCCGCCGAAAGAAGCAATAATAAAACTTAGCCTTCCGTGAATTCTGTCCGCATCAAGAAAACCAAACCATCTGCTGTCGGCGCTATTTTTTCTATTATCCCCCATGATCCAATATTTTCCTTCTGGAACTTTCATTGGCCCAAAAAGATCTGCGCACTGAGTTTTTTCTGCATCTTTGTATGTGGGGGTGTAAGGATATCTAAATGTTGCTTCTGGGGCCCAAGGGATTTTAACAACCTCGGATTTTTTTATGTAATGCCATGGTTGATCCGCATAACTTTTACTTGGATCGTATATGTAATAGCTTTTGTCATATGTTTTTTTAAGAAAATTTGGAATTGTGATTGGTCCAATATGATCGGCATCAATAAAGCCAGTGCTTTTTTTAAGTAAAATAAGAGGGTATGGGTTAATATATGGTTCGTCTAATTTTTTATCATTAAGATATATAACGGGTTTTCCATCTTCTATTTTGCCTTCGACCACATCTCCCGGAATTCCAATTACGCGCTTAACCACATTTATTGGACCTTTCTTGATTCCTAAAAAAGGAACAGACAAGCCAACATATTTTTGCCACCAAAATTTTAATTTGTTTGATTTATCAAATGTAAAATTCATGTCATCGTAGACTACACATTCTCCACGATTCATTTTTTTGCTAAAAAGGTATGGCAGTTTGTTTGACCATACATAGTCACCAATTAAAATGTTTGGTTCGGCAGATCCGGTTGGGACTTTATATAAACTGAATAACGTGCTGCGTAAAATAAACGCGGCAAGTCCCGCGACAATAATTGCTTCAGTCCACTGTCGAATAGGATGTTTTGTTGTTTCATTAAGTTGTTTATATGACTTTTTAAAATTTTTCAGTTTTGTTTTTACTAAAGATTTATCGGTGGTGCCTTTTTGATTTGCAAATATTGTTTTGAGTTCTTGAATATTTTGTTTAGCAAGATTCAAATAATGTTTTCCTCGCTTTGCCCAGTCAGCTTTTCCTTTGGCATTCCAGTTTTCAATTATTTTTTTAAAATGTTCTTTTTTGTTTTCAAATTTGGCGAGTAGCTTGTTAAATGTTGTTTCTAAATTTTTCATTTACGGATTCCTTTTTGAGGAGATATTTTTTTATTACGGGTTAAACTTAATTTTGAGTGTTGCACTTTATTGCATATTATTTTAAATCAAATGGGGTCATTATGCAAAAGGGGGCGAAGACGATCAGTTTCTGAGAGTTCTTTAAGAGTGATTTTTAATATTGCCTTTTCAGGTCAGACTAACAGTAGCCTTGATCTTTTTGTATGGTTTTTTTAATACTGCTTTAAAGTTTGAGCATGTTGTAAGTCTAAATTAGAGAGTGAAAGGGAATATTATGGCATTTAGTGTTGAATCAAAAAAAAGCGGAAAAACATACTATCTTCATTCAAAGGACGTAAAGCTTAAAGGCGATCGCATTCAAACCATTTATTACTTTGGAGGCGAAGCTAAAGAGAATGCGCTGGACGAACTACCTAAAGGTTATATTATTATTGAAAATGAAAGAACCGGCCTTCCTATGTTGAAAAAAGGCTAATTAGATTAAGCTGATTGTTGTAAAAAAGGCCCCCGATATTTTCGGGGGCCTTAATTTTTTTGCAATAAAGATAGGCGTTTTATAAAGGGTCTCCTATTTTGTCAAAAATTCTGTCTGTCCAAGGGGCTGGAAGTTTGCATTCGATTTTTGGCTCTATTGGTTGTTCTGCAAACCAATAGAAGGCATGTGTAGTTTGATATGGTTTAAGAATTTGAGTTCGGCGTTTGGTTTTTAAAGAAACTTCTTTTTGTTTTTGTATTTCTTTTCTTAGTTTTCGCAGAGTATTTTTGGCTTTCGTTTCAACATATATACTTAAAGAGGAATCGTCTTCAGTATTACATTCACAATTTACGAATTCCATTAATTGATGGAGTTTAAACATTAACGGGGTTGTTTTAAGCTCTATGGGTCGCATTTCCTGTAAAGTTTTTTCCGGGTTAAAAAAACTATAGTAATTATCCTGGCTGAATCTTTCCCAGTCGATAGATATTGTTTTGTCTGACTGGTTGTTTATTTCTATTATCAATGGAATTGATTTACTTTTAACATAATCGCAGACAAGAGTGTCTAGGTCATTATTTTGTTCTTGAATTATGCCTGAATATTGTTCCAAATCTAAAATTTTTGCAAAACATTTTACTTTATCAGGAGTAATAACTTGTCGAAGTTCACCAGTAAGATTAATACCAATTGGAGCTTCTTGTTCCTCAGCGGTAGTGTGTGATGTTTGTAATAAAGGAGCACCATCCATTCCATTTACAAGTGATACGAGTAAAAGATTCAAAAAAAATAAAAAAAATAAATTTTGTTTCGTTTTCATTTGTTCTCAATTGTGAGTTTTTATTGGTTTCTACATAGGAAATATGAGTTTACGTAGAATCTATTTCTTTGCAACCGCCATCGGTGTTTTTTTCTGAAACACCCACGCGAGTGCAATGGATAATGAAAAACTTAATTGAAAATCAAGAAAAAAGAGTTGAAGAGGGTTGAGAGCCAGAACAAAGAAACAAGTAAAGAGCAACAAATGCAGGGTGCTGATTCTTTGCCAAAATATTGTTCCAATTTCAAAAAGTAAAAAAACGCTGAGCGCGCGGATAAAAGAAATGCTTGGCCAGCTGAATAAAAAATAAACAACACACAAAGCCAAAAGAAAAAAATGTTTAAAGAAAATTGGGATAGGTAAAAATGATAAAAATAATTTCCACAACAAAATAAATAATGCAATGTGCAAACCGGAGCGTGCGAGAAAGTGAGAAATTCCCCACCGCGCGAAACATTTTTTTTGTTCCATCATATTTTTATTTGGTTGAGTGTTTCCAAGAAATATTGTTGAAAAAAGATGAAAAACTGCGGGCTTACATTTGGTTTTTAGCGCACCCGTGATTTTTGTGCGTGTTTTTGACACCCAGGCCCGAAAAGATCTTAGCGGGCGACTTAAGATTTTATAATGTAACGACTCAACGAAAACAGATGCGGAGATCCCTTTTTTGCTTAAAAAGTCGGAAAAATCTGGTTTTTGCGTGAGTTGCGCGGCTTGATACTTTTTATTTAACGAAATATTTTCTATTGTAATATAATCACCCTCTAATATCTTAGTGTCTCGCTGAAGATAAATGATTATATCAAACGAAGCGGTAATGTTTTTACCATTTATTTTTTTGACGTGCAATAAAATTGATTCTTTGTGGCGCGGGATCGGAAAAACCTCTTTTTGTTTTACGGTTCCTGAAATTGCGCACATTTCTTTTTTTAGAAATTGGTTTTTTTGATGAATGATATTTTTTTTCAGTGCCATGCTAAAAAATCCGGCGCAAAAAAAGATGAGGGATAAGAGAAGGGTGGTTGTTATTTTTTTACTTATTTGTTGAACGAATTCCCCGTTCGCCCTGAGCCTGTCGAAGGGTTTCTTCGGACGGCTCTTTAAAAAAATTAAGACTTGTTTGTGTTTTCTTAGAATAAAATTGTTTAAACAAAAAAAACGTTCGAAGAAACCCTTCGACAGGCTCAGGGCGAACGGGATGGAAACAAACAAGATAAGAAGGGGAAGTTGTAATTTTCCTTCCATGGCTATTCCGCAGCTAAATGCGGCAACAAAAAATAATAGCGCGCGCCCAAAATTATTTTTTTTGCGAAATACAAAAAAGGTCCATAGTAAAAAAAATAAAAAGGCTGGAATTAAAAATGACAACAAGGTTATTAGGTAGTATGTAATCATGTGTGCTAATTTTGTTTTTGAGTTTTAAAATCAAATGTCTTAAAATCTACGATTTGTTAAATCTGCGATTTTATAAATCAACGATTCTTGAATCAAGATGAAGTGTACCAAGTTTTTAAAGGATGATATATGAAAATAAAAAATATACAGGCGCGAGAAATATTGGATTCTAGGGGCTGTCCTACCGTTGAGTGTGTTCTTAGTTTAGATGATGGGACATCCGTAAAAGCGAGCGTGCCGTCTGGCGCATCGGTTGGAAAACTAGAAGCAGTTGAATTAAGAGATGGTGACAAAAAAAGATATTCCGGCAAAGGAGTTTTGCAAGCAATCAAAAATATAGAAAATATAATTTCGCCGGCGTTAGAAAATAAAAATATTGATTTACAGGAAATTGATAAAATTTTATTAGAACTTGATGGGACAGAAAATAAATCAAAACTTGGCGCGAACGCAATTTTATCGGTGAGCATTGCAGTTTTGCGCGCGCAAGCATTACAAGAAAATTTACCGCTTTATAAATTAATTTCAAAGTTATGTGGTTCAGAAAAAACAAATATTCCAAAAATTATGTTCAACATTTTAAATGGTGGCGCGCATGCAGATAACGGCATCGAGTTTCAGGAATTTATGATCATGCCATTAAAAACTGAGAGCGCGAGCGAATCGATTAGGATCGCGGCAGAGATTTATGCCCAGCTAAAAAAAATCTTGCGCGAAAACGGATATTCTGTTGGCGTTGGTGATGAAGGCGGGTTTGCACCAACACTAAAAGGTGCATCAGGAAGCAAAGAGCGCGAAGCGCTACTTTTATTAACAAAAGCGATTGAAGGCGCGGGATATAGGGCGGGCGAAGATGTCGCGTTTTGTTTAGATGTTGCGGCATCACAATTTTATGACGAAAAATTAAATAAGTATGAATTGAATAATCAAAAAATTTCCGCGCAGCAATTAATTGATGTGTATAAAAAATTGTGTGATGAATTTCCAATAATTTCTATCGAGGATGGTTTAGCTGAAGAAGATTGGAGTGGTTGGAAATTATTAACGCAGCAGCTTGGAGAAAAAATTCAATTGGTCGGGGATGATATTTTTGTAAGTAATAAAAAAATTATCGAAAAAGGAATAGAAGAAAAAATTTCAAACACTGTTTTGATAAAACCTAATCAGGTTGGAACGGTAACAGAAACTTTTGCGGCGATTGAAGTGTGCAAAAAAAATAATTATAAAATAGTTGTTTCTCATCGCTCCGGCGAGACTGCGGATACATTTATTGCCGATTTAGTTGTTGGAACAAATGCGGGACAATTTAAATGTGGAGCGTGCGCACGCGGCGAGCGAGTAGTTAAATATAATCGGTTAATGGAGATTGAGGTTTAGTTTTTATTTAATGAGAGTTTGGTAATTATAAAATTACGGTTTGTATGAAGTTTTTCTTAAGCCCGCTCGTCCCGAGTGCCACACATAGTGTGGTGTATCGAGGGGTTCGCGCGGGCAAAGCAAACCAATAATTAGATAAGTTAAGTTTTAAAGGTCCGCACGAATCTCTCGATACAATTTTTAAGAAAAAATCACTCGAGACGAGCGGAATTTTTTGAATTTTAATTTTTAATTATCGTTCGAAGAAGCCCTTCGACAGGCTCCCAGGCTTCGCTAAAAGCTTCGCCGGGCACGGCAGGGCGAACGGGTTTTGATAAGATTTTAATAAACAATAAAAGAGAACAGACTTAACTTTACTTCACCAACGGATTTTGCGGAGTATTTTTTGCAACTAAATAACGAGGATCAACCCTTTTTTCTACGATAGGTCTTTTACCGCCAATTCGTTGCCCTTTTCTTTTGCGATCAATGTGTTCAGATGTTCTGTAGTATGGGTCGTCTTCTATGCGAACAGATCGTGGTATTGTTTTTGCCTGAATAAAATCATCAATTGGACGATGTTTATTTTGTTTAAGATCAGACAACGTTTGTCGAACCGTTTTCCTTTCCGGTTTAAAGAACCAACGTTGAATTGGATCGCGCTCAAAACGTGCTTTTTCGGTATTTAAAATTTGATATTTTGCATAATCCAATTTTAGTTGGGTGTATTCATCGGGAGATCCTTCAAATCTAGGTTTGATAATGCTTGGACGAATAAAAATATATAAATTATCTTTTTCTGTTGATCGACTTTTATTTTTGAATAAATTACCAAGAATAGGGATGCTAGAAAGAATTGGAGTTTTATATGTTTCGTCTATGACTTTGTCTTTGGTAAGTCCGCCTATAACAAGAATTTCTCCTGCAGCAAGAATAGCTTCAGTTTTCATTTTACGATTATTTTTTGGAAAGTTGCCTCCGACTGCAATTGCTTGAAACTCATCCACAGTAATATCAATATTTAAGTTAATAATTCCGTCGTAGTTAATAACAGGTGTTAATTTTACTTCTGTTTTTGCTTCAACTGGTTTATAAACAGCGCTTTTAGCGGCGTCGCCTTTTAATTCGCTTTGAATGTATTTATCTGTCTTTACATTAAATGTACATTCTTGTCCGCTGCGTGTAATCAAGAATGGTTGCGCAATAATGTTTTCATTTGTTTCAGAGAGTAGGCTTTTTATAACTCCCCACACGGCGCCGGCTGCAGTATCTCCAATTGTTAACCAACTTCCGCCTTGAGTTTTGTTATTTAATGGAATTAATGCAAGATTACTTGCAAGACTTTTTGTTGTTACCTCTTCTACTGTTTCTGTATTAATAATTGTTGCAATATTAGAGGTGGATATATCCGCTCCTTTAGCAAGTGCGTGATTTGCTTTTTCTCGAATCTGTGCACCTAAAGTTTTTTCATTGAAGTCACTAACATCTACAATCATCACCTCAAGAGCAATTTGTGGTTGTGGTTTATCTAATTTATCTATTAATTGTTCTAAGCGTCGCCAGTCATCATTATTACATCCAATAATTAATCTGTTTCCTTGTCCTTTTCCTGTTTCTTCTTTTTGTGGTGTTTCATCTTCTATGGTTACGTCTTCAAAGTATTTAAATTCGCCAACTAATGGAGATTTCCCTTTGCCTTTAGGAGGAACAATAACTTTAGAAATAATGGTTTTTAATGAACTTGCTTTGACGTATCTAATTTCTTTTATGTGTATGCGTGTGTCGGCGTCGACCATTGGAACATCGATATATTTATTAATAAAATCAATTAATAATTTAAGATCTTGCTGTGTGCCAAGGAGAATGAGTGCATTTTGGCGAGGCTCTGGGATTATTCTTGTTGAGCTTGCAAAATAAGAAATATCTTTTTTATTTTTATCTTCAGCAAAATAGATACTTCTTTTGGATTGTTGGTCTCCAGAATTAATGATTTGTTTGGTAAATAACTCGGCAATTTTTTCTGCTTCTGTGTGTTTAAGTTTTATTATCTGAATAGATTCGCTTAATCCGCCACTATCTAATTCTTTTACAATTCTCATTGCGGCTTTTATTTTAAAACACTTTTCTGTCATGATGCAGGCTTTTAAATCTGTGTTGTAGGTAACGCTGCCTTTGCCGAGCAGGTCATTGATAATTTTTTGAGCAACACCGATGGTTATATTATTTAAAAAATAAACGTATCGGACAACTAAGTCACTGTCTGGAAGATCTTTAGGCTCAACGCCTTTGCTGGAAGAATATACAGGAAGAGGCTCTTTCCCGTGCGAATTGCTTGGAACAATTCTATATAAATCATTTACATTAATAATTGTAAATCCATTTATTTCTAGAAGAGTGAGCAAAATAGTCCATGCGCGAGAAAGCGTTAATGGTTCGCGCGTAGATAAAGAAACTTTTTTATTTACAAGATCTTTGTGAGGAACAATGTTTAATTTTCTTTGCTCCGCTAAATAATTTACAACACTAGAAAGTGTTGCATCTTGAAAGTTTAAATAAATATCTGCAACTTCATTATCATTATTATTTTTTGGTTTAGTATTTGTTTCTTTTGGCGTTTCTTTTTTTTCTGATATTAAATCATTAGATTCAGTTTTTGGTGAATCAACATCTGGATAGATAGGTAAAAAACCTAATCCCAAGAAAAGAAATAAAACTAAATTTTTTTTACTACCACTCATTTGAGTGTCTCCATTATTGGCGAAGTATTATTCTTCTAAAACAGCTTTATATTTTTTGGTTGCTAGCGTTATCGTACAGTTTATTCCTGATTTTTCTTTGGTAAGAATCAGGTCTTTAAAATACACCATTTTTTCTTCATAAATATCTTGTAAAAATGCGACTAGTTTTTCTGTTGTTTGGTTTGGAAACGTAGCTTGCAAAATAATTTCTTCATAATCATCACTACCTTCAATTTTTTCTGTTTCGGGTTTCCAGTTTGGTTCTGGAGTGATGCTATGTTTATTTGTAAGGTTTTCAAAAAAGATGCTGATATTAAAATCTTTATTTTTTGCTAAAAGATCTTTTATTCGTTCTTCTTTTTCTTGTAATTGTTCATTCTTCTGAATAAGCTTTGCGGATTGTTTAGCAAATTTTGTTGTTACCTCAAATTGTTTTAGACGTTTTGTGCTTAGACGGTAAACATAATAACTTGCTCCCAAGACACAAAAAGCAACGGCGCCCATAAACACCATAAGATATTTATGGAAGTCTTTTTTACTAAGCGAACGTATAAATGTTTCTAGTTTTTGAATAGTCGTCATAATGTTATTCTCGTTTCCCTTTTAATTTTAGAAGGGCGGTAAACTTAATTCCTTCTTCTCCTGTGGTAAAATCTATTGGTTTTTGTACAAGGAGAAGTGTTTTTGATAATTCAAAACTTTTTTCTAGTGCAACAAAATTATTTGGAACATCCTGGCCAAATTGTTCTCCAGGTTTTCCTTTAAAAAATCCAGAAACTTCTGCAAAAGATGTTTTTTCTTCTCGTGTAATTGTAACTCGATCGGTGTCTACATTTGTAAATCTTCTTTTATCAACAATTTTTGTTAGCTCATGGAGTACTTCAATTGGTTGAATTCCTTCGTTTTCGAATGGATCTAAAATTTCTGTTTTTCTTTGTATAGCTTCTTCTGCTAATTTGATCACATCTTTTAATTTTCTTTTTTTAGCAACACCATAATCATCCGCAAAAGCTTTCTTTAAATTTTTAATTGCTTTTCGTTCTGCTCGATGTGTTTTTTGCGTAATGTTTCGAATTTGTAGATAACCGTGCGTTGAAATAGCTATTCCAATTCCGGCTACTAATACAATCGCGGTTTGCAATTGTTTATGAATAAGTTTTTGATGAGTTCGCGCAAATTCTTTTTGTTTTAAATCAAAGTCTTTGTGCGGAATATAATAAAGCGCCGTTCCTAGAGAATATAAAAACGGAGACCAGTCGCGAATTGTTTTTTTAATTTTATTTTTGATGTGTGGAGCGTTTAATAATTTGTTGCACGAAAACAATTCACAAGGAATTTGTAGAAGATTACTGCTAAAACTTTGTAATCCATTAACCGCCGAACTTTTTCCGGTGAATAATATTTTACTAATTCCTTTGTATAGATTCGATTTTAAGCTGAACGAGTTCAATGTAAATTGTATGTCGTGTAAAAGATTAACCATGTGTTTATGTGTTGCTTGACCATATTTTTCGTCTGAAGGATTATTCAACCCATATTCTTTTAATGTTTTAAGGACATCTTCAGATTTTAATTTTGTGTCTTTACTGATGTGTTGCGCAACGGTTTCTAATCCTTTTTGTATTGTGCGAATGTATTGCAATTGTCCATTGATCAAAAAGGCAATTCTTGTGGTATTCATGCCAATGTCAACTAATGCGCTGCCGTGCGCAAGTTTTGTGTATTCAGGAATTTGTTTATACAATCCGTATAGCGAGAACAGATCGACGGTGATATTTGATGGATCAATTCCGGCGTTAGTATAAATATCAACGATATTTTTTAAATCTTGTTTTCTGATTGCAGCAACTAAAACCTCGGAGTTTTTTTTGGTGGGATTTTTTTTTGTGATAATAAAATCAACAATTGCGTCTTCCAAAGAAAAAGGAAGCATAGGTTCTGCTTCGTATTCAATCACCATTTTAATTTTGTCTGCTTCAGTGAATGGAACTGTTAGTTCTTTAAAAACGACAACAGACGAAGGAACTGCTATTCGTATTTGGTTTGGTTTTTTACATTTTTCAAGAATAGTTTTAATCGTTGATGCTGCTTGTTTGGCAAAATTGTTTTCTGTGAAATCTTTTATTTCTTCTGTGAATACCGCTTCTATATGTGTTGCCGATGGCGTTGAGTAGAGTTGTGTTGCACTAACTTTTTGTTCTTGAATTGTGAACCCAATAATTCTTTGCGAGTAAAAACGCTTTCCGTTCCATACCTCCGGTAAAAAAAGTTCTTTTATCACTGTGTATCCCTTTCTTGGTGAAGGGCGACAGTATTTTTGGGTTCAAAAGTTTTTTTAAAAAGATCACGGTCATCTATTTCTGGGGCAGGAAATTTTTTTGCAAATGATTCTTTAAAGCGATTTCGTTTTACAGAATGCTCAACAGGCGCAGCTTCTGGTTTTTGGTTTTGCGTAACTATTTGTGATTCGGTTTCTTGCGGTGCCGGAGGAATCTCTGGAGGTTCTTGTGTTGATGACATTTGTTTTCGCAACTGTTCCGCTTCTCTTGTCCGTTTGGTTTTGGAAACATAGTAAGGGTCTTCTGCTATATCAACACTTGTTGGCTGGTAACGGGCGTTGGCAAAATCGACAACTTTATGAGAATAAGTTTCGCCCTTACTATTAAAAAACCAGTTGTGAATTGGATCTATTCCTTTTTCCACATTAATTGCATCTTTAATATCATCTGTTGATTGGTGTAGTTTCATTTTTGTATATAAATTCATTCCAGGCTTTTCTCTAGGTTTGATAATAGTAGGAGCCATAAAAATAAAAATATATTCTTTTGAAATAATTCTTCTCTTGTGCTTAAACAGCCATCCAAGAATTGGAATATTTCCAAGGCCCGGAGTTTTATATGTTGAGTCAGTGACTTTTGTTTTAACAAATCCGCCAAGCACCAACACTTGGCCATTTGCAACAGATGCTTTTGTGTCGATACTTTTGGTAGATTTGTCTGGATGAGTTGCGCTACCTACGAGCGCTCCAAATTCTTCTATAACAACTTTTACATCTAAATTTGTAATTCCATCTAAATTAATTTGCGGTGTTACATCAAGTGTTAAGTTTGCTTTAGCTTCTACATAAGAAGCGGCGCCCGATGCTTCGCCATCAATAAACTCTCGTTCTTTAATCAAATATTGTGATTCACCAACGGAAAGATGCGCAGGTTTCATGTTGCTTGCAAGAATAAATGGCTGAGAAATAAGCGTTGTGTTTGTTTGTGATTTTAACATTTGGAAAATACTCCAAATGTTTTGTGCGGCCCCAAGAGTAAGAAGCGTTGTTCCTTGTGCAGTAGAAACTGCTTGGAAAAGATTACCGAGTAAATTTGGTAGCGGGTTAGATTCTGTGCCAGAGTCTCCAGTTATTAATGTACTGGCGGTTGCGGCTTGGAATGCTAAATTTTTTCCAAGCGAATTTGCTTTTTTGCTTCTAATTTGCCCACCCAGAGATTTTGTATCATTAAAATTAACAGAGACAATCAACGTTTCTATTGCAACTTGTGGCTGTGGCTTGTCTAGGTCCGCAATTGTTTTTTTTAACAGCTTCCAGTCTTGGTCATTTGCACACGAAACAACAAGCCGATTATTATCTTTATCGGCTTCGAATTTCATTTTTTGGAAATATTTTACACCGTTGCGAACACCACCTGTTTTTGCGGCAGTAGATTCACCTTGTTCATCATTAACCATAGTTTTTAAAATTGTTTGGATGTGTGTGACATCCGCGTATTTTAAATCGTATGTGTGTAAAGGAGATTTTATTTCTTTTAGTTCTTTGTCGACTTCTTCTGTAATAAAATCTTCAATTTTTTTAATTGATTGTTGGTCGCCCAATAAAATTAAAGAATTGGTTCGTTCTTCTGCGATAATTTTAATAGAGGATGGAAAATATTCTGCAGTTTGGCTTTCTGTGCGCCGCCCTAAAAGTCGTGCGATTGGACTTGTTTTATCTTGTTTGGAAATTAATTGGTCAAATAATTTTTTTACCTCTTCAGCATTTGCTTGTTTTAAACGCATTACTGTTACCGCTTGTTGTATATCACTCCTATCCAACTCGTGAATCACTTCCATAGCAGATTTTATGTTGTATGCTTTGTCGGTAATAATAAATCCATTAACATGGTCCTGAGAAATTAATTTGTGGTTTGCGCTTAGTAAACTTGCCAGCAAAGACTGAACATCTTTTGTTTGGATATTGCTTAAAAAAGTTATGTAGCGGATTGTGATGTCGCTATCAGGGAGATCTTTTGATGGCAAATTAATATAAAGAGGAAGTGGTTCTGTAAGTTTTTGTTTTACCGGCATAACTTTATGAACATCACCAACTTCTATAATGCTGAAGTTTGCCATTTCCATAATTGTTAGAAAAATTTCCCATGCGCCAGAAAGAGAAAGCGGGTGGCGAATGGTTAAAGAAATTTTGGCAGAATCGGTTCCCTTGTGCGGGATTAAATTAATTTTTCTTAATTCCGCCATGTAATTTATAAAACTAGAAAGCGTTGTGTTTTCGAAGTTTAAATAAATATCTTTTGGTTCTTCTGGTTTTTGTTCTTTAGATTCCTGTTTTGTTTCTTCTGTTAACTCAGTTTCTTTTGTTGATTTATTTTCCGAGGCTGTTTCTTGTTGGTTTGCCTCGTTTTCTTTTTCCAAAAACGCTTCTGCATTTTCGTCTGGAATTTGAGGAGGCGTATTTTTTATTGTTTGGTTTTTTCCAGAGCTAAAAGTTTTTGTTTGTGGGATTGGTGCATCATTTTGTGTGAGAAACGAATCGGCATGTTTTGCTTGGGCCGACGATTTTTGAATTTTTTTGGCTTGCCCTTCGTAGCCTTGGCGAAGTAGGGTTGCTTGTTTTTCGCGCGGGACAATTGATCTTCTTTTCCACCCGCTCAGAGGGCAAGAAAAGAATAAAGAAATAAATAATATGATGCTATATACTTTTTTCATAAGGATTGTTCCTTAGTCCTTTACCCGTTTAACGTACCCGTACATTTTTTGAGCGAGTCTTCATATTTTGTAATAATCGTTGCCTAATTTCATTCATTGTACTTTCCCGTTGTGTATTATGGCGTTTTGAAAAATCTCGGATTCGTTTTTCTCGCTCTTGTAGTTTACTTAATTTAAATGCGGCTTCTTTATCTTTGTCTTGTTCTTTTCCTGTGAATTGTTTTTTTGTTGGTTTTTCTATTTTTCCTAATTTATATGTAAGCGCTACATCTTGACCGTTTCTTTGTATTGCAATATCAATTGTTTTACCATCGTCAAGATTAGTTATTGTATCATAAATTTTCATTTTATTTTTTCTGTCAGTTGTTTCTATTGCATTAATTTTTGTAACAATATCCCCTTGTTGTAACCCCATGGCGAGCCCAATTGTTTTTTCTGGAAGTTTTCCAATTTTTATACCGAGTGGTTTGCCTTTTTTATATGATGTGATCAAAGAAAGTTTTTCAGAAAGCATTCCGATGGAATCAATTTCAGTGGTAAAATTTTTAGGATCAACTTTGTATTTGTTTTCTTCTAATTTTTTTACAATTTCTTCGAGCGATGGTTTTCGTGCGATTTCTGGTTTGAAATCGTCTTTTCTTAAATAAATTGTTTCGTGTTGGCCGTTTGAACGAATAACCACAACGCGATTTTTTGTTACTTTAATCAATTGTGCGTCTTTAATTTTTTCCCCAACGTGATATATCGCTTCTTTATTAGTTTCGTCCGTCATCATTGCGATACTTTTTTGTTCATTTGTAGAAAGAACGGTTCCTTTTAATGTTGCTTTTAACGGAGGAAGTATTTTTGGTTTTTCAGGCTGTTTGGGTTTTGGAATGTCAGGAATCTGTAATTCAGGGATAGGAGAAAGCAGGCTTTTTTTTGTGGGGCCTTTTTCTTTACTGACATATGTGTCAAAAATATCGTATTTATAAATATTTTCGTTATTTATAACGGTTTCTTTTTTCTCGTCTTCAATTTCTTCTGTATGTAGGCCTTTTTTTCTTTGTTTTGGAGGTTCTTGTTTTAAAAGAACACTTAATCCGATACTTATAATCAAGACCAACAAAAGGGTACTTGTCAAAATCCATAAAGGCTGTTTCATAGCGCTATTACCTTATTTTCTTATCAACTAAAACACCTATAAAGATACTTCGTTGCTCTTCTCTATGTCAAGCAAAAACAAAGGTTTCATTAGGGCGATGGCGTCATTTCGAGGATTTTTTGAATGATGTTTGCGGAGGTGATATTTTCCGCTTCTGCTTCATATGTCAGAATTACTCTGTGCCGTAAAATGTCGGGCGCGATTGCTTTTACATCTTCGGGAATCACAAAATGGCGTTTTTTTAGAAAAGCTCGTGCGCGCGCCGCATGCTGAAGTGCAAGTGTTGCACGCGGAGATGCTCCGTATTCTATAAGAGGAGCAAGAGATTTAACATTATATTTTTCTGGGAAACGTGTTGCAAAAACAATATTTACAATGTAATCAATAATTTTTTCATCAACATAAATGTTTTTTATTATCTCTTGTGATTTTGCGATATCTTCTTTTCGCATCACATTTTGTATTGCTGTTGGATTGTATACTTTTTCAATAATATCTTTTTCTTCTTGCTGTGATGGATAATCAATTATGAGCTTAAACATAAATCTATCAACTTGCGCTTCTGGCAAATGATACGTTCCTTCTTGCTCAATTGGGTTCTGTGTTGCCAATACTAAAAATGGTTTATCAAGTTTGTGTGTTGTATCACCAATCGTTACTTGATGTTCTTGCATCGCTTCTAATAATGCCGATTGAACTTTTGCAGGAGCTCGGTTAATTTCATCAGCTAAAATAAAGTTTGCAAAAATCGGACCTTTTTTTGTTTGGAATTCTTGTGTCTTGGGATTATAAATTAATGTTCCAATCACGTCCGACGGAAGAAGGTCTGGTGTAAATTGAATTCTGCTAAAGCGCAGCCCAATTGCACGCGCGAGTGATTTAATTAAAGTTGTTTTAGCAAGACCCGGAACACCTTCTAATAAAATATGTCCGTTACACAAAAGCCCAATAAAAATTTGTTCTACAATATGGGCGTGGCCGACAATTTCTTTTTTGATTTCATTTTTTAAAAGATTCCAAAGAATACTTTCTTGTTGAATTAGATTGGTAATTTCTTGTGATGAAGTAGCGTTCATGATACCCCTATTCGAATTTTAAATATGTAATTCTAACATTTTATTTTTTAATTCAATTTCTTTAATTTCTAGGCGTTGCGCAATTTGTTCGGTGTCATGGAAGTGTTTTTTTAATAAAAACAAAATAAAATCTTTTTCAAATGTTTTTGTTGCTTCGGCGAGAGAATGAAACTTGGTAAACGATTGTTCTTCTACTATCTGGATGTTTTTTTCGCCGATATGTTTGGTCAATTGTTGTGGTGTAACTATGTATTCTTGCGTGTCTGTACATGCAACAAGAGGGTGAATTACATTTTGCAGTTCGGTTATGTTTCCCGCCCACGTGTAATTTCGCAACAACCGAATACTTTTTGTTGTGAAAACAGCTTGTTTTTGTAATTCGGCATTATATTTTTTTGTAAAATAATCAATCAATAATGGAATATCGTATGGACGCTTTCTTAGCGGGGCAACTTCAAGTGGCGCGATATTCATTTTATAAAACAATGACGGAAGGAATTTATTTTCTTTTACCAAGCCAAATAGAGGGATGCGTGATGATGCAATTACGCGGGTTGCTTTTTCATCACATGATTCAATTTTTTCTAACAAAATTTGTTGATTATGTTTTGATAACGTTTCTATATGCTTCAAAAAAAGAGATTGAGGCTGTGTGAAATTTATATTTACAATTTGTTGCGCGAGTTTATTTTCTGTTATGTGATCGCATTCAATGACATTAAAAGGAAAAGACACGTGCGAGCTTTTATGATGTATTTGTTTTGCAATGGTTGTTTTCCCAACACCTTGTTCTCCATAAATAATTATTGGAAAAGAATGAGGAGCAAGTTTTTCTGCCTGCATAATAAGTTCGCGAAACAAATAACTTTGTCCAACAATTCCCAAAGTATTTGTTGCAGGAGCAGACGTGTTTTGTTGTTTTATCTCGTTTTCTTTTTTTAAAAAATCGATTTTTAAAAGTATCTCATCAAGGCTTAATGGTTTTTCTATAAAATCAATAGCGCCTTTTTTTAATGCTTCGATAGCAATTTGAATATTTCCGTGACCAGAAATCATTATTACTTTTTGATGAGGATATTCTATTTTTATTTGTTCAAGAAGTTTTATTCCGTTGCTGTTGGGCATGCAGATATCGAGTAAGATTAAATCTGGAACTTGTTTTCCGATTGTTTCTATTGCTCTATTTCCGTCTTCAAGCGTCGAGGCCTGATACGATTCATCTTCTAAAACATTTTTTAATGTTTCAAGAATTGGTTTTTCATCGTCGATAATAAGTATGTGTGGCGCAGAGTGTGTACTTTTTTGTTTCATGTTTTCTTATTCCCGTTCGCCCTGAGCCTGTCGAAGGGTTTCTTCGAACGAACGGCTAAGCGAACAGTTTTATTTAATTGGCCCCTCAGGAAGTCCGCGTATAAATTGGTGAATATGAGGATCTTTACATTCCCAAATTTCTTTTGTTGGGCCGGTATATGCTATTTTTCCTTCGTGTAGCATAGCAACTGTGTCAGCATAGTCAAAAACCGAAATATCATGGGAAATAACAATAGTCGTTGCGTTTAATCTGTCGTGTGTTTCTTTAATAAGTTCATGAATTAATCTTATGGCGATCGGATCGAGGCCAGTTGTTGGTTCATCGTAAATTAAAATTTGAGGGCTAAGCATTAATGTTCTTGCCAGGCCAACTCTTTTTTTCATTCCACCAGAGAGTTCGTCGGGATATTTTTCAAGAACATCGTCGCGCAAGCCAACGCTTCTAATTTTTTCTAAAACTAATGGCTGAATTTCTTCTATTTTTTTTTCTTTCTCTAAAAGAGTTATTCCGACATTTTCTAAAACAGTTAACGAGTCAAGAAGTGCGGCAAATTGAAAAACGTACCCGCATTTTTTAAAAACACCTTCACGTTCTTTTTTGGATAGCTTGGAAATGTTTTGGCCGTCAATAGTAACACTTCCCGAGTCTGGTTGAATGAGTCCAATAATTTGTTTTAATAAAACAGACTTCCCCTCGCCAGACCTTCCGATGATGGACATAAATGTTCCGGTTGGAATTTTTAAATTTAAGTTATTTGTAATTACTCTAGGGCCGAACGCCTTTACAAGATTTTTTAATTCAATCATTACGGCTCCTTTTTTATGTCATTAAAGACGTTAAAATATAGTCAGCTATAAATGTCGTCACATTAGCATACACAACACTCTGAGTTGTTGATGTGCCAACACCTTTTGCGCCGCCGCGTGTTATAAATCCTTTGTAACAACCAATAAGTGAAAGTAAAAAACCAAAAATAACGGCCTTCACTATTCCGTGTGTGATGTCACTAAATACGGCATTTTGTTTCATTGCTTCCATATAAACTTCCGCGTTTACATCTAACACAATTACAGAAATAACATATCCCGCGGCGATTCCAAAAAATGCGCAAAAAACAGAAAGGAACGGTAAGATTATTGTTGTTGCAATAATTCGAGGAACAATTAAATATTGTTTTACATCGATGCATAAAGTTTGTAATGCATCAATTTGTTCTGTAATTCTCATGGTTCCAATTTCTGCCGTCATTGCAGAGCCAGCGCGACCGGTTACCATAATAGAAGAAAGCACCGGGCCAAATTCTCTGGTCATTGCAATAAAAACAATTGAACCAATAAATTGATCAGCACCAAAACGGTGAAGTCCGGTGTAAGAGTGATACGCTAAAACCGCCCCAACGGTTGAACCAGTTAATAACACCACGCTTAAAGAACTCACCCCGATATAGTTCATTTGATGGAATATTTTTTTCCATTTTGGTTTTGTGGTGAACATGGTCACTATTGTTTCGTACAAAAATAGTGTGATATTTCCTAAGTTGTTACACGCATCGATTGTTGCGTTTCCTATTGTGTCGATAAATTTTACAAACATCCTAATTCCTTATTTAAATAAAATTATTAGGCGAAAGGTGCTAATATGCATTCCAAGAAATTATGATTAGTTATAACAGATTTTTTCAATAGTTGTATTGGTTATGCGTGAGATTGTGGGAGATCTACTGCGTCGGAACGATAAAAACCTTACTTTTAGATTTTTCCAAATCAACAGAGTGTATTAAATCGTAAATATTTTTAAATGACTTTGATTTTAAAAATATATGCCTCATCTCTGTTTTTTGTATGCGATACACAAGTGGCTTTGCCGGTCCAAGAATTAATACGCCCAGTTTTTTTTCTTCATTAATTTTATTTAAATGTTCAAACAATTTATTTGTGTCTGTTTCTAAATCCTCAGAATTGTCGTTTTTTATCTCAATTTGAACAAAGCGCCCAAAAGGGGGATACAAAGTTTCCTCGCGCGCGCGCGCTTCCTTATTATAGAAGCTTTGATAATCTTGCTCGTTTAAAAATTTAAAAATAGGTGAATCATGTATCGTTTGAATAATGACCAAACTGTGAGAACTTTGTCTTCCTGCGCGGCCGGCAACTTGAATCAATTGCTGCAATGCAGTTTCTTGTGCGTTGAAAACCGGGAAGTTAACATTTAAGTCTGCCCACAAAACTCCAACGAGCGTAACTTTAGGGAAATGATAACCTTTTGTAATTGTTTGTGTTCCCACAAGAATATCGAGCGAGCCGTTTGTAAAATTTTCTACAGTTTGCGCCCAGGAACGTTTTTTTGTGGTTGTATCTAAGTCGGCTCGGGCGATGCGTGCGGCGGGAAACATTTTTTCTAAAATTGTTACAACTTGTTGTGTGCCGATTCCTTTTTTTAAAAAGTTTTTTTCTGACGCTTTGCAGCCGGTACAATTTTTGGGATATGTAATTGCGTAGTTACAATAATGGCATCGTAAAAATTCAGTTTTTCCTTTGTGTAGCGTGAGGCTTACAGAACAGTGTGGGCATGTAAAAGTAAAACCGCACAACTTGCACTGCACAAAAAAACTGTGCCCGCGTCGGTTTAAGAAAATTAATGTTTGTTCTTTTTTTTCTAATCGATCTGTAATTGCGTTTTCGAGTTCTGTGGATATCCAAAAGTTTTTCCTAAACACAGATTTCTTGGATGGGTTACTACACAAGCTCACCTTTTGAATTGTTGGGAACTCACCAGAAAATCTTTTTGTAAGTTTAAAATGGTTCCAGTTATTTTGTTTGGCATTAAAAATAGAATTAATAGAAGGCGTGGCAGAACCAAGAATAATTGGAATTTTGTAAAGTTGCGCGCGCCACAAAGCAATTTCTTTGCTATTTAATTTTGGATGTTTTTTTTCCTGAAAACCGGTTTCGTGTTCTTCGTCAACAATAATTAAACCAAGGTTTGGGATTGGTAACATGATTGGCAAGTGAACGCCAACAATGACGCACGGTTTTTTTTGTAATAAATACTGCCACAATAATTTTTTCTCGCTAACTTTGCATGCGGAGTGGAATCCAAAGATTTGAATATCAGCAGGAAGTTGTTTTTGTAGTAAGTTTTGAAACTGCAAACTGAGAGTTACTTCTGGATGCAGTAAAATAACGATTTTGTTTTTTTGTATGCATTCAATGATGAGTTTTTTATAAATTTCTGTTTTTCCAGAACCGGTAACGCCTTGTAATAATGTTGGCGCGTACTGTGATTTTTTTATAAATGGTAATGTTTTATCGAAAGCAATTTGTTGCTCAGTGGTTAAAGAGATATTTTCAGGGGTATGTTTTGTTTCATCGAGCGGTTGAGATACTATTTCACCAGAAGATTTCGTAGAGGAATGAACAAAACTTCTGATTCGTTGGTAAAATTGTACCGGTTTTACAAAATAAAAATTCGCAATTTTATTTATAAAATTTTTATAATTTTCGTCGCGCGGTAATTCCTCTAGTGTGAGCGCTTCTTTGATTTCAAAATTACTTTTAAACGGGAGTGTTTTATATGTGCCGATAACTAGCGCCTGTGTTGTTCGATTTTTTATTGGAACAGTTACCACGCAACCTTTTTCCGGCTTGGTATTCCAGCTTTCTGGAATTTTATATGTGAGAGGTTGTGGGTAACCTTTTAATAATCTTACAAGTACAAACATGTTTAATAACTTTGGTTTTTTGATGAAATAATAATTTTGCTAAATGGCAAAGGGATTCTAAATGTATCCCAACTTTTTTTAAACACAATATTATGTTTTGTTTTGCACTCGATAAAAACAAGATCAGAGTTTGATTTTTCTGCAAAATAGGTAATTCCAGGCTGCAATTTGAATGCGGGCCCGCGCGAGCCGTCACCAACCAGAATCAATTTTTTTTCTCTTTTTAAAATTTTTAATGCGCTACGAACAACGCTTATTGAATTTTTATAAGACGATCCGTACAAAACTTTTACGCCAAGTTTTTCTAAAATTGCGCCAGCAATTTTCCCGTCAGGGCTTGGACTTACGATAACCGTTGTAAGATTTTTTGTTTTCCATAAAAAAAAGAGACATCCAATAATGTTTTGATGCCAAAAATAAATTATTGCGCGTTCGGGCATAAAAGTATTTTTTGTTTTTAATCTGTACGATGCAAACAACGCGCGCATGATTATGTATAGGAGCGACGCACACGATTGCTGAAAGGGTTTGTTGTATTTTATTTTTTTTAATATTTTTTTCATCTTTATAATTTTACTGTTTTTACAAATAAGTGTAAGTTTGCGTGTGAATTTATATACACTTTCTTTTGTCTAAATTAAAAATAAAAAATATTTTAAAAAAAAGAGTACATGATGGAAGCAAAAAACAAGAAATTCGAAGTCCAAAAAAAACAACTTAAAAATGGAATGACAATTTTGGTTCGCCCAACGCACCACATTCCAGAAGTAGATATTCAAATTTGGTACAATGTTGGCTCAAAAGATGAACGGGCGGGCGAGCGTGGCATGGCACATTTAATTGAGCACATGCTTTTTAAGGGAACCGATAAATTATCCGAAACTGATATTAATGTAATCACCTCAAAGCTTTCTGGTTATTCGAACGCGTTTACGTCGTACGATTACACAGGATATCTTTTTAAATTTCCTCGAAATGTTTGGTCAGAGTCGTTACCGATTTTTGCAGATTGTATGCAGAACGCGCGGTTCGAAGAACAAATGCTTTTTTCTGAAGTTAAAACAGTTGTTCAAGAATTAAAGATGTATAAAGATGATTATCATAGTGCATTAATTGAACGAATGATGACATTAATTTTTACAAAGCATCCGTACCACTATCCGATTATTGGATACAAAGATGATTTGCTGGCGTTGACGCGTGACGATTTGTTTGCGTTTTACAAAAAACATTATCACCCAGGAAACGCAACGTTGGTTGTTGTTGGAGATGTGGATGCAAAAGAAGTTTTTGAAAAAGCAGAAAAAGAATTTGGTTCTATTCCTGCTCAAAAAGATTATAAAAAATTAGAATCATTTTTCTGCGAAGATGTAGAAAACACGGCGGCAACATTGTATCGTGCGGTAGAAAACCCTGTGTGTTTGTATACATACAAAACTCCTGGAGCGATAGAAGAGAAATCATATCTGTTTGATATGGCCTCACTTATTTTGTCAAATGGAAGAAGTTCGCGGTTGTATAAAAAATTAGTGAACGAAAAACAGTTAGCAGTTGATGTGTATTGTTTTTCGTACGGATTATTTGAAAAAGGATTATTTTTTATTGGGGTTCAGCCAAAAAAAGAATCCGATATCAATGAAATAGAAAAAATAATAAATGAAGAAATAAAAAAAATAATAGAAACGCCGCTCGAAGATTGGGAATTTACTAGAATTCAAAAACGAGCTCAAATGTCTTATCTTTCTTTGTTAGAAAGTAATAACAGTCAAGCTTCAGCAATTGGCGAATCGTATTTGTCAACAGGGAAAACGGATTGCATAGATAGATATTTAATCAATATAAAAAAGACAACCAAAAAAGAAATACAATCGGTTTTTGCGAATTATTTTAAGGCGTCGGTGCAACATAAAGGATTTTTGTTGCCAGCAAAAGAGGAAGAAAAAAAAGAATTGCTTTTAATTCAAGAACGCTCCGATGAACTTGATCAAGAAATTTTATCTAAATTTGTCAGGACATCAGAAATTGAACCAGCAAAAACGTCAAACAACATCGAACAAAAATTTTTAGAAAAATTTGAATACCCAAGTCCAAAAGAATTTACCCTAGAAAATGGATTGGAAATTATTTTTTTACATAATCCTCATGTTCCTCAAATTTCTGTAACACTTAATTTTGCTGCAAGCTATTTGAACGAGTCTGATGAATTAGGTGGCGTTTCCACATTGATGAGTAGGATGTTTTTAGAAGGAACAAAGTCTCATCCAGGAGACGAACTTAGCAAATTTATAGAAACACAAGGAATACAGATTGGTAGTTATTCAGGAAGTATGGCGCTCAAGTTTTTGAGTGAAGACCTCGAGACAGGTTTTAAAGTTTTGTATGAAATTTTAACCGAACCAGAGTTTAAAGACGAGCACATAAAAAAAGTACAACAGAACATGCTTTTAGAATTAAAAGATTTTTGGGATACACCGCTTGCTTTTGTAAATCAATTGGCAAAAGATGCTGTATATAAAGATCATCCTTACAGAAAAAATAGTTTGGGAACAAAAGAATCTGTAGAAAAATTATCTCACGACAAAGTTGTTGAGTTCTTTAAAAAAAATATTTCCCCGCATGATGCAACTTTGGTTGTTGTGGGTGATTTAAGTTTGTACAAAGAAGAAAAATTTAAAAATTTAATACAAAGTATTTTAGGCAAATGGCAGGGCCCAGAGATTAAGCAATTAGAAATTCCAGAACTTTCTTATACAGAACCACAAACAATTAAGTATGAAATAGACAGAGATCAGGTGGTGATTGCTCTTGCCGCGCCATCAATAACAAGATTAGATAAAAATTTTTATGAACTTGCAATTTTAGATACCGTTTTAACTGGTGGAGCTTCCGGCGCTATGAGCTCTAGATTGTTTCAGTTGCGAGAGCAAACAGGATTATTTTATTCAATTGGTGGTTCATTATTATTAGGTTCCGATCGTGGACCGGGAATGCAACTTATAAAAACAATTGTTTCTTGTGATCAAGTTGAAAAAGCAGAAAAAATCATAAAAAACGAAATAAAGCTTTTAGGACAAAATGGCATCACAGAAGAAGAGTTATTTATGGCAGCAAATGATTTAATAGCATCTTCTGTCCGTCTTTTTGAAAGTAACATGCAAATTGCACAAACTTTTCTATTTATCAAAAAATGTGGCTTGGAATTCGATTTATTTGACAAACGGGGTGATATTTTATCTATAATAAACTTAGGCGATGTTAAAAGCATCGCCGAAAAACTTTGTAGGAATCAGAACTTTTCACAAATTCGCGTGGGAAGAAATGTCGGAAAAGGAAATGTGAACTGAAAATCAGTTCGTTAAAAAAAGGAGAGAAGTATGGCCGTTAAGAAAAAAGTAGCTAAGAAAAAAGCTGCTCCTAAGAAAAAAGTTGCAAAAAAAGTTGCTAAGAAAAAAGTAGTCAAAAAAGTAGCTAAGAAGAAAGCTGCTCCTAAGAAAAAAGTTGCAAAGAAAGTCACAAAGAAAAAAGTAGTCAAAAAAGTAGCTAAGAAAAAAGCCGCTCCTAAGAAAAAAGTTGCTAAGAAAGTTGCTAAGAAAAAAGTAGTCAAAAAAGCCGCTAAGAAAAAAGCTGCTCCTAAGAAAAAAGTTGCGAAGAAAGCCACAAAGAAAAAAGTAGTCAAAAAGGTAGCTAAGAAAAAAGCCGCTCCTAAGAAAAAAGTTGCTAAAAAAGCTACAAAGAAAAAAGTAGTTAAAAAAGTAGCCAAGAAAAAAGCTGCTCCTAAGAAAAAAGTTGCGAAGAAAGCTACAAAGAAAAAAGTAGTCAAAAAAGTAGCTAAGAAAAAAGCCGCTCCTAAGAAAAAAGTTGCTAAAAAAGTTGCAAAGAAAAAAGTAGTTAAAAAAACTGCTAAAAAGAAAGTTACTAAGAAGAAAGTTGCTAAGAAAAAAGTAGCTAAAAAAAAGGTAACTAAGAAAAAAGTAGCGAAGAAAAAAGTCGTTAAGAAGAAAAAAGCCGCTCCTAAGAAGAAAGTTGCAAAGAAAAAAGTAGCTAAAAAGAAAGTCGCTAAGAAAAAAGCTGCTCCTAAAAAAAGAAAAAAAGTTGCGAAAAAGAAAAAAGTAGCTAAGAAAAAAGTAGCAAAAAAGAGAGTTTTAAAAGGTGGCAAAAGACCTATGAAAAAAGCACCTAAGAAAAAAAAGTAATAAAACTTTCATGAATTAAAATAAGCGCGCCCGATGAAAATCGAGCGCGCTTATTTTTTTGTGTTCTTTTTTATTTAATATTTAAAACCAACAGCGTCGTATACTTCAGCCAATGTTTCTTTTGCAACCGTGCGCGCCTTTTCCGCGCCGGAATCTAAGATTTCTTTAAGTTTGTTCTGATCTTGTATTAAAGAATTATATTTTTCCCGAATTGGCTTTAAGAATGTTTCCATGTTTTCGAATAATTTCTTTTTACATTCTATGCAGCCGATGTTTGCGCTTGTGCAGCCATCGACAACCCATTTTTTATCATTTTCCGTAGAAAACAATTTGTGTAACGAATACACATTACAAATTTCTGGGTTACCCGGATCTGTTTTTTTTACGCGCGCGGGATCAGTTGCTGCGGTTTTGACTTTTGCCCAGACATCTTTTGGATCTTCGGTCAGTCCAATATGATTATTTAAACTCTTGCTCATTTTATTTTTTCCGTCGAGTCCCATTATTTTTGTTGTTTTGGTGTGGAGCGTTTTTGGTTCTGGGAAAATTTCCTTGTATGTGGTATTAAATTTTTTCGCAAGAATGCGCGAGAGTTCCAAATGTTGAGCTTGATCAATGCCAACCGGAACTGTGTCAGCTTTATATAATAAAATGTCAGCAGCTTGCAAAATTGGATAAGAAAACAAACCAACATTTGTTGAGGTAGGGTTTTTTTCTGATTTTTCTTTAAATTGAATCATGCGCTCCATTTGTCCCATCGGTGCCAAACAGTTTAATATCCATGCAAGTTGTGTGTGTTCGGGAACGTCAGACTGTACAAAAAGAGTACTTTTTTCTGGATCAATGCCGGAGGCCAAAATAGTAGCGGCGGCATTTAATGTTTGTTTTTTTAATTCGGTAGAGTCTTGAGGGAGTGTTATTGCATGTTGGTTGGCAATAAAGAAAAAACACTCGTGGCCTTCTTGTTGCATTTGTACCCAGTTAACTAATGCCCCAAAATAATTTCCTAAGTGGAAAACTCCGGTCGGTTGTATTCCTGAACAAACGCGCATATTTTTTTCCTTCTTTTAAAAAACTTCTTTAAAACAAACTGTTTTATATGAAATAGAGTATACTAACGAAAGGTCAAAAAATTAAATGTTGAAAAAATTAGATGCGGTATGGTACTTCCTATTTTATATTTTTTGTTTGATTTTGTCTTTCTTGGTGTTTCCAATAATTGGTCTGTTCGTTTATTGTTAACCTATTTTATTTTTTATATGTGCATACATCACAAAGATAGGTTTATTACAAAACACTCGATTGGGATTCTGTTATTATTACTAGCCCAAGACGTTTTTATTTACGGCAGATTCGGAATTAGTCTTTTATACCTAGCCCCAATTTTACTGTGTATGTTTATTTCTTCTTTCTTTTGTGATATTAAAATGTTCGCGTTCCGATACCTTTTTTTGATTTCGGCCCTTTTTTCCGAATTTTTTATACTAAAAAAGGGGTATTTCGCTGCAAAAGTGCCGTTCAAATCGCTATTTTTATCGATCAGTGTTAACATTATATTGATGATAATTTTGGTGCCGATAGGTATGCGGGGCAATCGCTTTTTTTATTTTTTTAATAAAAAGAGAGGAAAGTCCGGACTCCAAATAGGAAGAATGCCTCATAAGTAACACGAAATATGTGTACAAGTGAGGGGGGTGAGAGCCCACGGAAAGTGCCACAGAAAAGTAAACCGCCTTTTTATATTTTAATTAATTTAAAAAGGTAAGGGTGAAAACGTGCGGTAAGAGCGCACGCGTATCCATAGTAATATGTGATATGTGGAAAACCCCATTCGGAGCAAGACAGAGTAGTGAGATTTACGTTTCCTGTTCGTTTCTCACGGGTATGTCGCAAAGATAGATGGTTGCCATCAAATTGCATTCAATGTAATTTGGTACAGAATCCGGCTTACAAGTGTGCCTGCGGCCCCAACTTTAACATCGTTTTTTCTTTGGATTTTTTCATGATTAAAAAAAACCAGTTTCAAAAAAACCAGTTTTGTAAAAACTTTTTTAAAAAGAACTTTATTTCCAAGAACTTTTATACAAAAGATTTTGTAAGAAAGATATTTTGGATGTTTCCGTTTATAAGTTTTTTGATTGGTTACTTTTTTTTCTACTTCTTAATTCATAAAAAAGAAGTTATCACCCCAAGGCTTATCGGCCGAACAATTCAGACAGGTTTAATGAATGTTTCTAAAAATGGTTTAAATGTTCGTTTGCTGCGAGAAAAAGAAGACGTAGATTTGCCGGCGGGAATTGTTATTGAACAAATTCCTGGCCCGGGACAAAGAATGCGGCCGAACCAGCATGTGTTTGTTGTTGTTTCTAAAAAACCAAAAGTTCAAAAAGCGCCTGATGTTGTTGGTTCAAAGGTTTCTGATATTACAAAACAACTTTCTAAGATTGGCGTTCAGCATAATTCTTTTTTTCTTTCATCACTTTATCCTAAAGAAACTTGTATTGCGCAAACTCCCCGCGTTGGAAGTTTATTAACAAAGCGAAAACTCACCACTTATATTTCTGAAGGAACAACAAAGTTGTTTATTGTTCCAGATTTGTGTGGGCGGGACTTTGATGAGGTTAAAGAGTTTTTGGAAAATGAAAAAGTTACGGTGGATGTTTTTTATGCAAAGAAAAAAAGTAAAAAGAATTTTACAAATATCGTTTCTGATCAAAAACCCATGCCCGGTTCAATTGTTGATTTGAGCAAACCGCTTTTTATGCAACTTCAGGTTAGATAAGAATTATTACAAAAATCGCGTTTCTCTAAAATCTTTACTTCAAACCCCTAAATAGGTTATTTTCTAATTGTAATGATCGCGGTTTGTTTTTATGACATTTTTCAATCTTGGGGGTTGTAATGAAGATAAAAACCAATATTTTATTTTGCATGAGTTTTGTTTTGTTCTTTTCTAATTGCATACATTCGCAAGAAGAAGAACCACCTCATTTTGACGAACAAGAATTGCTTGCACTCACGCAAGAGTTTCAAGGAACATTTGATGATGAAGGTGTAGAGCTTTTACACAAAAGCAATTTGGATGAATCCATCCATTCTTTTTTAGAAGTGTATCATGAAATTTATAGTGATTTGTCAAATGATCCAGAAAATGTTGTGTTAAAAAGTCAGGTGGTTTTATTTAATACCAATCTTGGCGAATTAGAAAGAAACCTTTCTGTGTTGTTAAAATCATCGGGCGGCACTGAAGTTGATCCAGAAGTATTGGATAACATTTTAAATTCGCTTCAGAGTTTGCAGGAACAAGTTGATGCAAGTGGCTCTGTGTCACAACCAAATAAAATTAATTTTGTAAGATCTGTAAAAATCATAGGGATAACGGTTGTTGCGTTTGCGGCTGTTATGGCGTTGTGGGGTGTTTATAAACTTTTTAAGCCTAGCAAAGAAGAATCGCAGTTTGCAGATGCTTTAGAGCGCGTTGAAGTTGGCATGGATGGTTTTGCAGTAGGATTGGGCGAAGTAGTAGAGGCCTCGCAACGATCAGAAGCAGATACAGCGAAATTGCTCAAAGTTTCAAAAAAAACGGCTGTGGTATTTGATAAATTAGGGCCTGTGGTTAATCGACACGACAATGAAATTAGAGTGCTGCAAGAAACAACTGATGGACTTGATTCTACTTTAGCCTCGGCTGCGATTGCTGCAGAGGGTTTGGCGAGTGCTGCAGAGGGTTTGGCGAGTGCGCTAGGTGGGCAATCTAATATTCCAAGAGAATCTTTTGTTGAACCGCAAACAGCAGAACAACCAGATCCAGTAGACGATGCTGTTGATGTGACAATGGAAGATTACGAAGAAGGACTTGGCCAAGAAAAGGCGTCAGAAGAAGTTGAAAATAGGCTTGGTGCTGCCGCAGCAATTTTGGCTAGAAAAACCCCTGCACCAGAAATATTTGAGGTGTTTGATCGAGAACAAGAAACACCAGCTCCTGCCCCTGTCAGACGAAGATGGTGGCAAAGACTTGGCTGTTTTAATATGAACGTGCAAGATTAACAAAAATTTAAATTAAGATTTTATAAATTAAGGCCGATTGTTTTTAAGTTGTACATGAATAATGTATGACATTTAAGACGGGCGGCTTTTTTTGTGCCTAGGGGCTGTAAATATTTGTTTCTTACGTTATAATAAGAACTATCGTTTGTTTTGGATAATGAAAGAGCTGTTAGAAAGGTGATGTATGGAATCACTTCAAAATCGAATAAAATGCATTAAAAAAGAGTTTAAAGAAGCGCTCGCGGGCACAAAAACGCTAAAAAACTTAGATGCGTTACGAATTCGTTTTATCGGAAAAAAAGGGACAGTTGTTGCGTTATTCCAAGAATTAAAAAAAGTTTCTGTCGAAGAAAAAAAAGAATGTGGCCCTCTTTTAAATAATTTAAAAAAAGAGATCGAAGGCGACATTTCTACCACAAAAGAAAAAATTATTGTAGAGCAAAATAAAACAGCTCAATTAAAAAAACAAAACTTTGATGTTACCGCAGAAAAACCGTTAGCCAAATCTGGCAGCATTCATATTTATTCTCAAGTTGTTGAAGAAATAGAAAACATTTTTCTTTCTATGGGCTTTGATGTTTTAGATGGCCCGGAAGTAGAAAGCGATTTTTACAACTTTGAGGCGTTAAACATTCCTGCGGATCATCCGGCGCGCGATATGTACGATACATTTTGGGTAAAATCGGCGCACACGCTTTTGCGTACACACACTTCACCAATGCAAATTAAAGCCATGGAAAAAGGAAAGCTTCCAATCGCAGCCGTTGTTCCAGGTAGAACCTTTAGGCACGAAGCGGTTGATGCTTCGCACGATGTTATGTTTATGCAGTGCGAAGGTTTTTTAATTGGTAAAAATGTAACACTTTCTCATTTGTTTGCGGTCGCGCAAACATTCTTAAAAAAATTATTTAACAAAAATGAACTTGATATTCGTATTAGGCCGGGTTACTTTCCTTTTGTTGAGCCTGGTGTAGAAATTGATATGCGCTGTCCGTTTTGTAAAAATGGATGCTCAGTTTGCAAAAAATCCACATGGCTAGAAGTTTTCCCCGGAGGATTAATTCATCCGAATGTTTTAAAAGCAGGCGGTGTTGATCCAGAAAAATATTCCGGGTTTGCTTTTGGTTTTGGATTGACTAGACTTGTAATGCTTAAACATGGAATTAATGACATTCGTTTATTAAGCAACGGAAAAATGAAATTTTTAGAACAGTTTTAATTTTACTTTAATTCAAAAATTAAAATGAGCGGTCAAGGGAGAGATCATAATGGTCGTGACTAAGGCTATAATTCCAGCCGCAGGGTTGGGAACGCGTTTTTTACCTGCAACAAAAGTTATTCCAAAAGAAATGGTTCCATTACTAAACAAACCTGCAATTCAGTATGTAGTAGAAGAAGGTGTAAAATCTGGAATTAAGCAGTTTGTTATTATAACGGAGCGTAACAAATCATCGTTGGCAAATCATTTTGATACACTTCCCGAACTAGACAAAATTTTAAAAAGTAAAAAGAAAATACATCTTCTTGATGATATTTACAAACTTATTAAAGCCGCAGAGTTTATGTATGTTCGACAAAGTGAACCGCTTGGGCTCGGGCATGCAATTTGGACCGCGCGCCACGCATTTAAAAAAGAATATGTTTCTATTTTTCTCCCGGACGATATTATCACAGGTCCGGTTCCCGGAATGGCACAATTAATAAAAGTTGCAACGCAAGAAAAGTGTAGCGTTGTTGCTGTTAAAGAAGTGCCGTTTGAACAAGTTTCCAATTATGGCGTTATCGCTGTTAAAAAACAATTTTCACCGAATTTGTTTCAGGTTAAAGAGTTGGTAGAAAAGCCATTAGAAAAAGATGCGCCGTCGAATTTAGCAATTGTCGGGCGCTATGTTCTTTCTCCTGGAATTTTTGAATCGTTAAGTGATCTTAATCGCGGAGCGATTGGTGAAGTTCAACTGACCGATGGAATTCAAAATCTTTTATTATCCGGTGAAAAAGTTTTTGCGTATAAAATTCAAGGAACGCGCTACGACGTTGGAACGCCAATGGGTTGGTTAAAAGCAAATATTGCTCTCGCGCTAAAACATCCTGAATATTCTAATGACATGATTCAGTTTTTATCGGAGTTGGATAAAGACATGTTGATGATTCAAGGAAAAGCGGAGCATTTAAGTAAACAAGCTTCTTTGTAAATAAGCTTTTTTTACTTAAAACTTCTTTTCTTAAATTAATTTTTTTTTAAACTTTTTTTAATTTCTAAATCCCGTTCGCCCTGAGCTTGTCGAAGGGTTTCTTCGAACGTTTTTCTATTTTTTTCCGCTCGTCTCGAGTGATTTTTTCTTAAAAATTGTATCGAGAGATTCGTGCGGACCTTTAAAACTTAACTTATCTAGTTGTTCGTTTGTTTAGACCCGCGCGAACCACTCGATACACCACACTATGTGTGGCACTCGGGACGAGCGGGCTTAAGAGTATTTTTAATTAACAAAAAATAATTCTTAAAAACAAATAACCCACACCGTTAATTTGGTGTGGGTTATTTAAAAAATCAAAAATTTATAAAAAGTTTTAGAACTTTTTAATGCCTCTATTTCTCCAATACTCTGAAACCATATTTTGTGAACCACTTACAACAACAAGTCCGTCACGTTCGTCGACATTTCTTGTTGCGATTTCAAACGCTTCTGTAAAGTCGGCGCATATTTGTGCGCGAATGTTCATATCTTTTGCGATAATAGCAAGGTCTTGTGGGTTGTGGCACGGCTCATTGTTTGCAAGAGGAACAAATATAACTTCACCAGGAACTTTTTTAAGTAAGTATCTAATAAGTTTTACGCTTTCGATGTCGTTGCTTGCTGCATGAAGTCCAATAATTAATGCAAGTCCATTGATTGGTTTTTGATAATGAAGCAACCGAACACCTAAAAATACATTATCAAGTGCATCGATGTTTCGTGCATTATCCAAAAGAACGGATGGTTTTTCTGTATTTAAAATTTCAAATCGTCCACGAAGTAAATCAAATTCTTCTAACCAGAATTTTTTTAATGTTTTGATTGGATTTAATTCGGAATCACGCTTTGCTTGTAAAGTTGGTCTTCCTCTTTGCCCTTTTTTTGTTGCAAGAAGGTTTCCGCGCAAAAATGGTGAGAACTTTTGTTTAATATCTTCAATGTAAATTTGTGCAATTCTTTCACCAAGCGATGCTGTTCTTCCGTATAATTGTTCATAAATGTAAGGAAGAGCAGAAAGTTTTCTGATTGGCATAGACCATTTAACACCGCGCTCTTCTGCCCACGCTTTCATTTTTTGTAATCTGATTTTAGATTGTTCGGCAGAAATAAACCAAGCACCAGGTTTTGCGATTTCTAACATCTCAAATGTTGCTTCGTCTAAATCTTTGCTTAAAACATCTGTGTGGTCTTCTGCGATGCGAGTGATTGCAGAAATAATTGGTGTAAAAATATTTGTTGCATCATATTTTCCGCCAATTCCAACTTCAAATAGTGCAACATCAATATTTTTATTTTTAAAATTAAGAATAGAAGCCATTGTTACAATTTCAAACGATGTGGCATTTATATTATTTGTTTGCGCAACATTAATAACTTCGTTTACTGTGTCGGTAAATGTTTTGTTGGAAATTTGTTTTGCGTTATAAAGAAGGCGTTCATTATAAGTTAGAGTATGCGAAGAGTAAGAAATTCCAACATTAAAATTTTCTTCGCGTAAAAGTTTTGATGCGAAATGAATGGAAGAACTTTTTCCGTTTGTTCCACCAACAAGAATGACATCAATTTTTGTTGATGCGTTTTCAAATAATGTATCAAGCTGTTGCATTCTTTTTAGTGAATTTTCTCCGTACTCAATTGATTTTAAAGAATCTAAAAAAGAAACAACTTCGCTGTAACTTCGAATTTTTTGATTAGATGAAACGGGTGATTTTTGTTTACTCGTTATGGCTTGAGTCACTGTGAGCTCCCGGGGTTATCTGTTTTGTTATTTTTCTAATATTTGAATTTATTTTTCTAAAAATCATTCACATTGAATTTTTTGAAATATCCTTTCTGTTGCGGCAACAAGAAAAATATTACGATTGCTTTACAGTAGATTAGTTTTTGTATAATGTCAAAAAAAATATTCATCATAGTAATAAATAAGGGCCAAAAGAAATGAATGAAAATGTTTCAGAAAGTAAATATTTATTTTGGGAAAATGTACAAGCTGTTGAAGATGTAAAAAAAGTTTTGCAGAAAAACAATGTGGTTCTTTCTTCAACCGACACTGTATGTGGTTTATTAGCAGATGTTTCGGAAAAAAGTTTTAAAACATTACACGAAATAAAAAGTGATCGCGGTTCAAAGCCGTATCTTATTTTAATTGATACAGTAAGAAAACTTGATCACTTTGTTGATACAAAATTATTAACAAAAAAAATGTTAAACGTAATAAAAAATTGTTGGCCCGGTCCGTTAACAATTATTTTTAATGCAAAAAAAACAGTTCCAGAATTTTTACAATCTGAAACAAATACAATTGCGTTGCGATGTCCAAAGCACGATGGTTTACAAAACATTTTACAACATTTTGATGGTTTGTTTTCTACCAGCGCGAATAAAAGCGGGCAGAAACCACCAAGCAATGTTTCTGAAGTTGAAAAGGACGTCTTAGATTCTGTTGCTTGTGTTATCACGGATAAATTGGAGCAACAGGAAAGCCTCCCTTCTAGTATTATAGATTTTTCTTCTGTAGACTCCTCTTCTCATGGTGGACATCAAGAAGAAAAAATAAAAATTGCACGCGAAGGGGCGTTTTCGCGTGAGGAGTTAGAAAAATATTATGAATAATGCATGGAAAAAAATTGAAGAAGCGGGCGCGATAACATTATTAACGCATTTTCGTCCTGACGGAGATGGCGTTGCGGCGTGCGCGGCGTTACATCATATTTTAAAAAACAAAAATAAGTCGGTAGAAATTATTTATCCAAACAAATCCGATTGTGAATATGCGCTACAACCAAAAGATGTCCTTATTAATACACACACTCGTGTGCCGGATCTTTTAATTATTTGTGACACGGCAAACATTGAGCGCGCCTATTTCCCAAAAGAGTTTGAAGGCATTGATATTATCAACATCGATCATCATGTGAGCAATTCTATAAAAGGGACATACAATTTTGTTGATGGCGATGTTTCTAGCGCGTGCGAACTTTTGTATAAACTTTTGAATGAGTGGGACAAAAAAGTAATTGATACGCGTGTTGCGGAATGTTTATTGTTTGGAATGATGTTCGACACCAATGTGTTTAGAACGCAAGCGACAAATGCAAAGACATTGCGCGTTGCCGCAGAATTAATTGATGTGGGAGCGGATCTTTTTAAGTTAAAAACAGAATTACTTTCTAATAAAAATCCTCAAATTATTTCTTTGTGGGGTGATGTGTTAAAGCGCATTACGATTTCGCGCGATAAAAAATCAGTTTGGGTAGACATAACTCAAAAAGATTTAAAAGAAAAAAATCTTACGCTCAATTCTCTGACAGGATTTATTGATTTTTTGTCTGAAGTTTCTGATGTTGATGTGACCGCATTGTTTTATGAAACAACAGATGGCAAAACAAAAGTTTCTTTGCGATCAAAAGAAACCGATGTTAACAAGCTTGCCGCGCAGTTTGGCGGCGGGGGACATAAACTCGCGGCAGGAATTTTGAGCGATAAACCACTTAAAGAATTGATGGACGAAGTTACCGCGGTTCTTGGCGGTTGATTTTTATTCTGTTTTTAACTTTTGTAAGATTTGTTTTTTAGACCGCTCGTCTTGACCATTCGACAAGCTCATGACTAAAGGCCCTTCGCTCACCCTGAGTGTTTTGCGAAGCAAAATGTATCGAAGGGTCGAAGGATGCCTCCGGAGGAGGTACGGTCCTTTCAAATTAAAGAAGACGTGCATGCCGTTCGAAGAAACCCTTCGACAGGCTCAGGGCGAACGGGAATACTTAAAAACACACACAACTTTTAGGTTTATTTGTAAATCAGCAGACAAGTATGCCAAAATACCCAAGGTATTTTTCTATTTTAAAAGGGAGGTTGAATGAAAAAAAGTGCATTCTCTTTGATCGAGTTAATGGTCGTCGTCGCCATCGTAGCATTTCTTGCTAGCATCTCTGTTCCCCGTTATTTCAAATATGTCGCAAAGGCAAAACAAGCAGAAGTGCAAATGATGCTATCTTCTATTTTTACCGCGCAGCAATCGCACTGGGCAGAACACAATGAATATTGTGCTGAACTTAGTGGCGCGAATGGTATTGGTTGGAAACCAGAAGGATACAGCGGCGGGAAAGATTCTAATTTTTATTACACATACGGAATTTATTTTTCGGGGGCACAAGAAGGGGTTCATTATTTTACCGGCAAACTTGGCGCGAAAAAAGAATTGCTTTCTGGAACAAAGGCGGACAAAGAAGGTTTTGTTATAAAAGCCGCTGCTGATTTGCGTGGTAAAGGAAAGTTTGATGTTTGGTCAATTGATGAAACTAAAAAGATTAGTCATCTTCAGGACGGTGTTGACTAGCCCGCCAAAAACATCAAAATAGTGTTTTCATAAAAAAAATAGACAATTGCACCGAGTGCAAGAAATGGCCCGAATGGAATTCGTGTAGTTTTTAACTTTTTTGTAATTAAAAGATATCCACCGCCTATAAACAAACCAACAATAGAACCAATTGTTAATGCAAACCAAATTCCAATTGGTCCCAAAAAAGAACCGATCATTGCAAGAAGTTCCATGTCGCCTTGCCCTAACCCATCTTTTTTTGTTACAAATTTAAAAACTTTTGCAACAATTCCCAAAACTCCATAACCAAGGATTGCTCCCAATAAACTTTCTAAAACAGTAATCTTTGTAAAATTTAGCACGGAAAGAATTATTCCCACAGGAACAAGCCATAAACTAAATAACTGAGGAATGACCATAGCTTCTAAGTCTGTTCTTGTTGCGACAATTAATGCGCTAAAAAAAATAAAATAACTTAAAAATAATGGAATATTATCAAAATAACGTATAAAAAGAATGGTCATTAAAATTGCTGTAACAATTTCTGTGAAAGTATACAACCAAGATATTGTTTTTCTGCATACGCTACATTTTCCTTTTAACCTTATCCATGAAAAAACAGGGATGTTGTCGTACCATTTAATTATTTTGTTGCAGTGTATGCATACGGAACGCGTAGTTAAAAACTTTTTATCAAAGGTTATTCGATATGCAACAACATTTAAAAATGACCCCCAGCACAAGAATATAAGTATTAAAAATAATATAAACATTAAATACCAGCTTTAATTAAATCATGAATATGCACAAGTCCAACAACCACATTATGTTCATTGGCTACAACCAAAGTTGTAATATTAAATTGTTCCATAACTTGTAACGCTTCGTATGCGAGTTTTTCTTGCGTAATAGTCTTTGGATTAATGGTCATAATATCGACTGCAGTTTTTTCAAAAAGTTTTGGACCAAATTCGTATGCGCGGCGTAAGTCACCGTCGGTAATAACGCCGAGTAATTTTTTGTTATCGTCGACAACAATTCCAACACCAAGTTTCTTTTTTGTAATTATTAAAATTGCATCTTGAACTTTTGTATCCAAATGAATCAAAGGCAATTTGTTTGAGGCGTGCATAAACGAGTGCACCGTTAAAAACAATCGTTTCCCTAGCGCGCCGGCGGGATGGTGTTTTGCAAAATCGTTTTCTTTAAAGTCATCAATTTTACTAACCGTGACCGCTATCGCATCGCCAAATGCCATCATAAGAGTTGAACTTGTTGTTGGTGCAAGATTTAATGAGCACGCTTCTTTTGTAAATGGTAAACAAATTGTGAGGTCAACTAGCGAACTGATGTTTCCTTTTTTGCAACACAATAAACATGTTTTGTTTTTTTGCGCGCGCAAGATAGGTAAAATTTGTTCAAATTCTTTTCCAGTTCCACTTTTGGAAAGTGCAATAAAAAGATCATTGGGTTTTAACATTCCCAAGTCGCCGTGTAAGGCTTCGCTGGGATGTAAAAATAATGAAGGTTTTCCCATACTAGAAAATGTTGCGGCAAGTTTGCGCGCGACAAAACCAGACTTTCCCATTCCGGAAAAAACGATACGCCCGGATGTATTGAGTATATATTCAATTAAATTGTGAGATTCTTTTGGAATTTTTTGTGCAACGTTTTGGATTGCGAGAGCTTCTTGATTTAAGACATCAGAAATATTTTTATTTATTTTCTGATACGTCATCGAGAAGTTTGTTGATTTTGCGTTCTTTTTCTTTTGCTTCATCATATAAAAATCTTAAATTTGGAACGTATCTGGAGTGTCCCGTTTGTGCAAGAGCTTTGCGCATTGAAGGTTTATATAATTTTAAAATCTCAAGCGCTTCGTCAAATGCTTCTTTGTTTGTGTATGTAGAAAAGTACACGTAACAGATGCCACCGTCTTTTGATAATGTGATATATGTTATAAAAACAGTAAGCAGCTTTGGTTCATCCATAGAGATTTCTTGAACCAAAGCTGCTATTTCTTTTAACAAATATGAAGATTTCTGTTCTTTTTTAACAGTAAAAACGCTAGATTTTTTCATAAAATGATTAACGCCACAATGCTCCGGCGCTCTTCACGAAGTTATTTTTGATTGCGCGCATCAAACGTTTTCGACGTTTTTGTGTTGACGGTTCAAAGTAGACACGACGCTTCATATCACGGATAACACCTTCGCGCTCAATCTTCTTTTTGAGTTGCTTGAGGCTTCTTTCGATGTTGCCGGATACGTTTATTTCTATGTTATATGTCTTAGACATGGGAAAAAATCACCACCTTTAAAAAATTGTAAAATGTTATACAAATATTCAAAATATAATAAAAGTATAGAGGAACAGGGGGTTTTGTCAAAGGGCGCTTTGCTTGGCTCTTTGTGTTTATTCAATATTATTAAAAGTTGTTTGTATTTACTACCGCTCATCCTGAGTGATTTTTTCTTAAAAATAGTATCGAAGGGTGCTTAATGATTTTCAATTACCGCTCGAAGAAATCCCTCGATCGGGATGAGCGGCGAAGAAATTGGAAAGAAAAATCTACAAAGTCATTAAAAGCTAAAAGTGATTGTTCCCATAATCGTATGTGTTTTATAAACCCGCACGCCGCTGATATGAGTTTGTCCCGCAATACCCAAAGAAAGATTTGGCGTAACAGCATAAGTGAAGCCGGCCTGAACCGTTTGCGCCTTCCATTCAGATTCTTCTTCTAATTTGCTCGGAATAAAAGAGGCTGGGTTGCGTGCGCTTTCCACAGAGATGGAATCCGGCTCGTGTTTTGTGAAAACATAATCGGCATAAAAAGAAAGAGAATCGACGATATTTTCTGCGTGCATAGAAACATTAAAGTTCCACGAAGTTCCTGGGCGTCGGCGAATTGTTGTTTTCCATGGATAAAAAGTACCTTGTTCCCGCGAGGTTGGCGTTCCAAAGTCGTCGATTGTTCTTTCATCAAAGAATGTAACACCTGCGCCAGCATTTAAAGTTAACATTCCAGGGAATTCAAAATTTAATGCGCCTTCTAAAGAGAATCCAAAGTGTCCGTCGTTGCCTGTTGGTAAAGAGAAAAATTTATTTTGATCTTTGTTTTTTCCGGTTGGCACCCATAGTCCAGCACTAAGATATGGATAGACTGTGACAACATGATTGTCTTTTTCATCGTTAAATTTACATGGGCGAGACCAATAAATTTGCAAGAATGTATCTTCGAGCGCGGTTGTTTCAAATCTTTGTAAATCTGTCCCTAGTTCATTTGGAATAATGACGTTTCTTATAGAGGCACTCATTATCATGTCTGTTACAATTGATGAAATACTATCTGTGGATACATCTGTAAATGTTGGATCTTGTTTGTAAGACACAAAACCACTTTTTGCGCAAAAACCAAAGCCGTGTGCAATAGCAAAATCTAACTCAACCCTCATTCCAATTTTTTCGTAGTCGATTGTGACCGTGTATGAACCATCATTTCCGCTCCATTCAATACCGTCGACTGCCAATCCATTGTATGTTTCGTATAAAACAGGGTAGTTTGTAGCATTCCATGTCTTTGGAGTAATTTGTGACATACTTGCTTCGTCGGCAAACCAAGATAAGTCAAACATATCGATCATGTCGAAGTAACCCAGGCGGTCGCCTTCCGCAACTTTGTTTCCATCTTTATCGCGCGCGCCGGATGAATGTTGAAAAAACGGAGAAAGATGAACATCAAAATACCATTTTCCGTCAGATTCGTATGCGGGAAAACGGTTGATGCCCAACACTTCATGTATTGGTGCGGGATCAAAAAACATGTTAGAGGCTTCGGCGGAACATTTTGTTTGAATTGAAAGTAGTGCGAACGCACATAAATTAAAAACTAAAACTTTACGGAGGTTACTCATCCTTTTTCCTTTCTCTCTTTTTTAATTTTGTTCCGTTTATCCCGAGGGGAAAACGGCTACTTTGAAGTTATATCATTAATGCGTTTAAAGCGTCAAGAACGTTGTTGTTAATGATAGAAAGGAAAAGATTTTTGTAAATTTTGTTTATTGTAGCAACAAACAAATAGCAACACTCGAATAAATAAAAATTTGTTTAACTATAAGGTATCGAATCAAGAACGGTAGCGGTTGCGATTAATGTAGCAGCTGCAGTTAATAATAATATTCCTGTTCCAGATGCAGTTAAAAAATATTTTATCGCTTTTGAATCAGATAAATTAGAACCCCCAGCCAGCATTTTTGGGTATTGTTCTGGAAAATGCTTATATATAGACGTATGAAACAAACTGTTTAAAAGTTCATGTTCTATTTTTTCTTCTCGTTTTAATTTCTTGATTTGTTTCTTGTTTACCTTCTTATTTTTGGATAATTCTTTAATAAGCAGATGTTTCTCGTACATATGCAGGCAAATAACTTTGAATTTTTTTGGAGTTACTTCTCTATTATTTTCCCAGTTAATTATAAACCTTCTTAAGGATTTTAAGGAGCTTTTTTTGCCTTGCAGTTTTTGTTTGTTATTTTGTATTTTGTTTTTTAAAACCAATTCACTCTCAATGAATTCCCAAGGCTTATCTCTGAATATTATTCGTTTGTATTGTGTGTATTTTTCTATTAAAGCTTTTGTTTCTTTTTTTGTTTGCGCGAACAGCCCAAACTGGGTTGAACTTGAAAGTGCGATCGCGCATAAAAGTACAATAAATCTTTTTTTGTTTTTTTTCATTAGTGTTGTCTTTGGAATAAATAAGTATTAATAAGATTTCTACAATATGTTCGCTACTTTAGCACGAGGATATTATTTAATCAAAAGGCGTTACTTTTTGGTTACAGGTTGTAATGCAGAATGAGAGTTTGATAATTCGACAACTCTCATTTGTGTGGTTTTGTTTTAAACCCCGCTCGTCCCGAGTGCCACACATAGTGTGGTGTATCGAGGGGTTCGCGCGGGTCAAAGTAAACTAAAAAATAGAGAGGTGAAGTTTTTCAATGTACGCACGAATCTCTCGATACAATTTTTAAGAAAAAATCACTCGAGACGAGCGGTTAAAAAACACTTTAAAAAAAACAAAGACAGACGTTTAAATTTTCTGAATCGCCAAGATAATCAAGATAACAAAAAAAGGGCCGGCGATTTGCCGGCCCGATATAAAGTTTTTAAATTAATAATTTTATGATAATAATTGCGCAAGGAAAGATCTGAATGCAAAGTAAAGCATTGCGCAACCGCCAAGAAATGCGATAACAGTTACAATGTTTCTTCCGCTTGTCCATTCTTCTTTCATTAAGAATAAATTTATTATAGAAAGAAGATTTGGTAATACCATAAAGAGAACAGTTAGTTCTATGAGCACCATTGGCGCGCCAATTAATGAACTTGCAATCATTACGCCTGTGCATGCAAAAATAGAAACTTTATTTGTCCAAATCTTTTTAGCAAACATTGTTTTAATTGGTTGTGCTTTTGCTTTTTTAAGAACGTCAGTTAACAATGTGCTGGTTGTCCATAACATTGAATGCAACGTTCCAACGATTCCAAAAAGCGCTCCAATTAAAACAGCAAAAGAAAGAACAGGCATACTTGGGAACACACGTTCTAAAACGTGAGATAATGTGCTATTGAATCCGCCACTGAATTCTGATGGGTGAATTGCAGAAACAACTCCCGCAGTGAATAATGTGTACAATAAACCAACTGCGAGAATAGACAACAAAAACGCGCGCGGAACATTTTTTGCGGGATTTTTTACAACGGCATACAGAGAAACCGTACATTCAAAACCCAATAATGCGAATAAAACTATTGAAGTTGCAGAAAACACAGAAGTTATTCCATGCGGTACGAAAGGTGTAAGTAATTCTGGTTTAATGTTAAATAAACAAACTATCGCGGTTAAAACAAGAGGAATAACAACAAATCCTGAAATCACAAATTGTCCGATTTCTGATGCGTGCGCTCCGGCAATAACAAGTACCATTAAAATTAAAATTATGATCAATCCTAATGGTTTTGCAGGAATAAATGGTAATAATTTATTTCCCCAAATTCCGGCTTGTTGAATTAAAAATCCCATTGCAATCAAAACACCAGCGACATAAGCGAATGAAGAAAAAATACCAACTTTATGCCCAGCCCATTTAGATGGATACAAATATGTCCATCCTTCGCCGGGATATTTTACGGCGACACGCCCCAAAGAAAGACCAAGTGTTATTGCGATTCCAACACTTAAAAGAAACGTGACGATACTTGCGGGACCAACTTTTATAGAAAGCGCTGCGGGAAAAGTGACAATTCCAATTCCGACCATCGCGTTCATACCAATAATGATCGCCGCGAAAAGTCCAATTTTACTTGTGTTTTTCTGACTCATGAAGAAATTCCTTTTTCGTAAATAGTTATACTTTTAACTTCTTTAAAATTTTGTTGATAATAATCATTAATGCTCCATCTCCGGTGACGTTCCCTGCTGTCCCAAAACAATCTTGTAACAAATACAGTGCGGTTATGATGCTAATCATTTCTGGTGTAAACCCTAAGATAGATTTTAGCAAAGGAATAACAACAATAATTCCTCCGCCCGGTACTCCCGATGTTGCAAGCATTACCATGCAGAAATAGACTATAAATTTTGTGTACATAACAAAATTTGGAACTACTCCTAAAAATAATGCCATGGTCACAGTTGCCATAATCGGAACAGCAATGCCATCACCAATTAAATGAATGTTTGCCATAATCGGTGCAGAAATTTGTGCGAGCGGTTTGTTGCGAGTGTTTTTTTCTGCGCAGTTGACGGTGACTGGAATCGCTGCGGTGCTCGACATGGTGCTGAATGCAGTGAGATAACCAGGAACAACATTTTTAATATACGTAATTGCTTTTTTTATAGAAAAACCTGCTGCGACGAGATACATAAAACCTAAATAAAACATTTGGATTAACAAAATTAATCCAAAGGTTTTTCCGTAAGTTTTAAATAGCGCGCCAAAAACTCCTTCGTGTGTAATTTTAAGCAAAAAGCCCAAAACATACAGCGGAAGCATTGGTATAAAGAAATAATTTAGTATTTTTTCAACAATGTTTTTGAATGAAAGCGCAAATGTTTCTATTTTTGGGACAGAAACAAAAGAGAGCACTATGCCAATTGTAAGTGCCGCGAACATTGCTTTTTCTGAGCTAATAAGTGTTGGTAAAGAAAAATTTACTAAAGGATTTATTGTTATATCAGAAGATAGTGCAGCGGTTGCCGCATTGCTTTTAAGTACGGGAAGAAACCATTTGCCGATATTAAAAGAGAAAAATGTAACTAGAAAGTTTGATGCAATAACTGTACTAATCAATATTCCAACAACAATGGGAGCGTTTTTCTTGAACGATAGAATTCCCGCAAGAATAAAAGAAAAGACAATGAATGGTAAAAAGAAACCAAGAATTTCTTTAAAAATTGTGCTAAATGTGTAAAAAAACTGAACAACAGAAGATCCCAAATGCTGCCCAACAAGTAATGAAAGCGCAATTACAATGATTAATTGTATCGGCAATGATGCTTTTTTAAATACATTTATCACAACAAAACCCCGGTAAATCGTTAAATTTTTAACAAATAAGTTTTGTTAGTATATGCTTTATTTAGCGGATTTTCAAATGATACAGGCTTATTATTAAAGGATAAATATGAAGACAAAACAATTTTTTAGTACCGCATGGTTGATTTTATACGCATTTGTATTTGGAATCATTACTGCATTTAAGATTCCAAAGTTGCTATTTGTGGCATCTGGAGTCTCTAATGTATTTATTAATTTGTTGCAACTGATCAGTTTGCCAATCATTTTCTTGTCCATTGTCTCTACTCTTTCCGGAATGGAAAGTTTTGATGAAATGAAGATTATTGGAAAAAAAGTTATCAAATACACATTACTGACCACAATTATTGCGGCAACGATCGCGCTTATTATGTTTAAAATCATTAATCCATTGGGAGTTGTGATTACAAAGACAGTTGATTTTGTTCACACAGGAAGCATGTCGACTTATCTTACATTTTTAGAAAAAATTGTTCCGTCTAATGTAATAGCAGCGTTTAGTGATAATTCCAATGTTGCGTCAGTTGTCTTTTTGGCAATTTTGCTTGGGGTTGCAACGTTGTTTTTGGAGCACGAGAAGAAAAAGGTGCTGAATTCATTTTTTTCTAGTTTCTTTTCTGCGGTGTTAAAAATCACACAATTTATTATTTATATCATGCCGATTGGTGTGTGGGCGTTTGTCGCGGTGTTTATCAGAGACATGCGAGGACATTCTACGATTGTAGATTTTAAAGAGATAGCACTTTACGTTTTGTGTATCGCTTTGGCAAATATCATTCAAGGCCTTGTGGTTCTTCCGCTGCTTTTAAAACTTAAAGGAATTTCTCCAATAAAAACGGTAAAAGGAATGGGGAAGGCACTTATGGTTGCGTTTTTTTCTAAATCCTCAACAACTGCTTTACCTGTTACAATGGAAAACGTAGAAAAAAATCTTGGTGTTTCAAAGCGCGTTTCGCGTTTTACTCTTCCGCTGTGTTCGACAGTTAATATGAATGGTTGCGCGGCGTTTATTTTAATTACCGTTTTGTTTGTTGGAATGAGTAACGGTTTTCATTTTTCATTTTTAGACATGATCGCATGGATATTTATTGCAACGTTTGCTGCGGTAGGAAACGCCAGCGTTCCAATGGGATGCTTTTTTATGGCAAGTGCGTTTTTAGCAAGCATGGGCGTACCGCTTCATTTATTAGGAATTATTTTACCTATTCATTCGTTACTTGATATGCCAGAAACGGCGTTGAATGTTTGGTCAGATTCTTGTGTCGCGGTGATTGTGGATAAAGAGTTAAAGACGAAGTAAGGATTTATTCCCAGTCGTCTTTGTCAGCAGTTGATTTTGGTGTATCAAATGAGAATTCATCTTCGCTGTCTGATTCCTCTTTTGGCCGCAATAAGTCTACAGTTTCTTGTAGTTCAGATTTTCTTTTTTCATTTTGTTGTTCAGTAAACAATAGTTCTTGTGCTAGTTGATATGGTGTTTGGCCGAAAGCGTTTCTAACGGTAAGACTTGTGGGATCAATATCAAAGTATGTTAAAAGTTGTTGAATGTTGTGAGCATCTAAATATCTTATACATAAATGCCAGAAGCTTTGGCGTTCATAGTTTTTTGTTGTGATGCTAGATACGTGAATTCCGTTATGAATTTTTTTTAGGTAATCGATAATAGGACGAGAGGATATAGGCGCGAAAACAACGGGAGAATTGCGTGCTTCTCGTTTTGTTTGTTCAAAAACATCAATCAAAGCATCTTTTTCATCATTTGTAATATAATATTTTTCTTGTTGTTCAACATAGCCATTTGTTGATAAAGAACCTCTAGGTTTAAGTCTTTTCGATGGTCTGAATTGTGCAAGAACAAGTCCTTCCCAAAGTTCATTCATTGAAAAAGCACTGGCATCAACTGTCACCTCCATCCCAAAACCATTCCCCACCAAACAAAGAAACGCAACGCCCAAAACAAAAACAAACTTTTTTGTTGTCATCTGTAATTCCTAAAAAATGATTAAAAACTAATGTTATATTTTAAAGTAGAAAATAATTTATACAGGATTTTTTATTTCATATCAAGTGAATTAAAAAAGAATGGGAGGGAGAAAGAAATGAGTTATTACCAGTAAGTTAGCGCGCTTATGGTAGATCCAAGCATTCTTGCAATACTAAGGCGGTCTAAAGATTCTTGTACGGTTATTGCGAGTTCTGGAATCTCTGTGCTATTTAATTCCTGTTCCAATCCATCAACATCTATTTCAAGTTCAATGAGTCTTGTGGCACCGTATTGATTTGTGTCGTATTGAGAAACAAGTTCTTTGATTAAATCAGTTGTTAAATATTGGTCGCATAAGCCCCAAAAGTCTTTGCCTTGACGGGTCATCATATCAAATACGGTGACAACTGAGTTATCTAAATAAATTATGGGAAAATTTTCTATTAGTTGGCTGATAGGCGCCAAATTATTTTGTGTTTGAGCTTCGCGAAAAGCTGCAATCAATTGTTGCTCTTCTGTCTCTGTGAAATAAGCTTGATCAACTTCCATAGCAAACATATTTCCACACAAGCAAAAAACCGCGGAAAACAAAACAAAAGCAAACTTTTTTGTTATCATTATAATTCCTGAAAAATTATTAATATTTAGAAGATATTTTTATACTTTAAAAAGTAATATTTACTTATTTTTAATTTAAAAGCAAGCGTAATAGTTGAAATATACAAATACTTATAAAAAGATGCTAAATATGGACAAGTTGTATATGTTAACTGGAGAAATGTCCTATAAAGTTAGGTTTTTATAAAAAAGGGAGATGTGATGGAAAAATATTTTAAAAGGTTGGCGATAGTTTTGGTGGGGTTATCTTTTACATCCTGTTTTTGTGTTGACAAGGCCCCAGAGGGCGGAGTTAAAGAAGTTGATGTGCTCCGTCGATATTACGAAGAAAAAGTAGAAGCAAAAGAAGCGGTAAAAAGAGCAGAACTGGAAAACGAAGAGGCTATTATTGCGGAATCAGAAGTGCGCAGCTTTTATGGCGGCAAAGTAGGTTCAAAAAGTCTAAGCCCTGATTTATATAATAAAGTTCAAGAATTAAAAAAGGTGTTTATCGATTTATTAGTAAAACCAAAAGGTGTTTTAGAATCTATAGTCATTAGAGATTTTAATTTGGTGAAACGAAAAGTTGATGAATTAGATGCAATTTTTAAGAAAAGAGGAATTGGCAAAGCGGGACTAGAACTTGCGGATGAAATTATTCCGACAGAAGAAGAATTAGATGGAACAGGATTAACACCAGAAGAAGTTGCCGCAAGAAAAGCAGCGCGGTTAGCAAAATTTGAAGAAACAGAAAAACAAACAATGGAACTTCATCAACAAGTTGCAGTTGACCAACAAAAAATAGAAGCTGAACAACAAAAAGCAGAAGAGCAAGCGGAAACAGCTCGACTACAAAATGTTGAACAACAAAAAATTGAACGAGAAAAACAAGCTGAAGTTGGGCAGCCAACAGAACTTGGTTTGAGCGAGTTGTTAGGTGAGGCTGCACCGGCAGAACCAGTTGCACCCGTTGCAGAAGTGGTTGCACCTGTAGAAGTTCCTGCGCCAGTTGAACCAGTGGTAGAAACGATCGTGCCGGAACCAGCAGAAGTTGCGACACCAGTAGCTCCGGTTGTTGAACTAGGCCCAGGAGCAACACCAGAAGTTTTACCAGAATAAAAAACGTTTGAGGACAAAAGTGTATTGCGAATATTATCAAGCAAATTCATTACGAGCAAAAACATGGTTTGTGATGGGGTGTTTAAAAAACGAACCCAATTTAACTTTTTACAGAACAATTGACGCTAAAAACAATTTGTTTGAATGTTTTGTTACAAAAGATTACGAAGAACATTTTTTAGATATTATGAACACGCTCGCAGAAAAAGGGCTTGTTTTTAATCTTGTAAAAAAAGAGAATCGGTTACTAAAAGAAACGGTGTGCGGAGAGAAAAAAGCTTAAACAGCTCGAACATCTCGATACAATTTTTTGTTTGAAGGTTTGTGACGAAAGTTCCCGTTCGCCCTGAGCTTGTCGAAGGGTTTCTTCGAACTCTTTCTTAATTTGTTGTGAATTATTTTGATTGTTTTTATTAATTCAGATTACAAGAATTTGATCTTTTAAATATCGTTCGAAGAAACCCTTCGACAGGCTCAGGGCGAACGGGATAAGAACTAAGTTATTTATTAAAATTTGTTCGTACGGGGGTAATTGTCTACTTTAATCTACTTATAACCTGTTCCTTGGTAAGCATTTCTAAAATATCGTGCATCCCAAGGCCCTTAAATGTTCCGGTAAGTAAATAACGGATCGGGGAAAAAATTTCTTTAATTTTTAATTCTTGTTCTTTGGCTTCTTTTTTTAATGTATCCAAAAACAAATCAACATCTTCTATGTGTTTTACATTTGCCTTGATTAGTTTTAATGCGATCTTTGTTTTTTCTGCGCCAACTTTTTCTTCGATTTCTTTTTTGTTGGTTTTTGGATCTTCAAAACAAAAGGCAAGAAGCTTTGGAACTTCGTTTAATGTTTTTATTTCATCTTTTATTTTTTCAATAAAAAACGAAAGCTTTTCTTCGCTAAGTTTTTTGCATTCCGGGAATTCTTGAAGAAGAAATGGTTTTGCGCGCGCAACAACTTTATCCAACGTTAATCGGCTTATCCATTTATGGTTAAACCATGTTAATTTTTCAACGTCGTATTTTATAGAACCTGTTGCGTGAATATTGTTGAAGTCAAAATTGCGCGAAAGCTCTTTGACTGATTGTACTTCTTCTTTAAATGATCCGCCGATTGTTGCGAGATAGTTACAAATAGCTTCTGGAAGAAATCCTGCTTTTTTTAAATCATCAAGAGAAAAGCCAAAATCGCGCTTAGACATTTTTTTGCCTTCTTTGTTGCAGATCATAGGCAAATGCCAAAATGTTGGCACTGGGATCGCGAGAGTGTCAAATAGCGCGGCTTGCATTGCGGTGTTAGTTAAATGATCTTCGCCGCGAATGACGTGAGAAATTTTCATAAGCCAGTCATCAACGAAATTTGCAAACAAAAATGTAAAACTTTCATCTTGTCTGGTTAATGCAAAGTCGGAGAAATTTTTGAGATCAAATTTTAAAACACCGCGCTCGAGTGTGTTAATTTCTACAATTTTTTGTGTATCGACTTTAAAACGCCAAATGAATTTTTTTCCGAACGCAATTTTTTGTTTAATGTGGTCATCAGAAAGATTAAGACATGTTCTGTCGTACCGAGGGGGTAATTTTTTTGCAATTTGATCGAGTCTCTTTTTTTCTAAATCTTCTTGTGAGCAAAAACAGCGGTACACTTTTTGACTTAAAATTAAGCCTTCTAAATGTTGTTGATAAATACTGGTTCGTTCTGATTGATTATACGGTCCCGATTGACCGCCAACAATTGGGCCTTCGCTGTATCTCAATTTAAGCCATTTTAGATCTTGTATAATTTTAAATACGGCTTCATCTACATTTCGCGATGCATCTGTGTCTTCTATTCGTAAAACAAAATTGGCTTTTTTTTGTTGTGCAAACAAATAATTAAACAACGCTGCGCGAATGTTTCCTAAATGCATAAAACCTGTTGGTGATGGAGCGAACCTGACCCGTATTTTTTTAAACATACAAAAAACCCCTGTTTTAGAATTGATAACTTTAAAAAATTTTTTAATACTTAACGTGCTTTTAACAAACGCGTCTTTAGAAATATATATGATCATCAAGAGAAAATAAAATAAATATGTATAAGAATAGGGGTTTTTATGAAAAATGTGTATAAAAATGTTCTTCAACAAATTGGAAATACTCCAATTATCAAATTAGATATAGACGTTCAGCCAACAATGCTGGCAAAACTTGAATATTTAAACCCTGGCGGCAGCCTCAAGGATCGGCCCGCACTTTTTATGATTGAGGATGCAGAAAAAAAAGGTTTATTAAAACCTGGAGGGACTATTGTTGAAGCATCTTCTGGTAACCAAGGAATTGCGCTTGCAATGATTGGGGCGGTAAAAGGGTACAAAGTAATTATTACTGTGCCAGATAGAACAAGTGATGAAAAAATTGCCGCACTTCGTGCGTATGGGGCAAAAGTTTTTGTGTGCCCAGACACAGACACACTCGATGATCCTCAAGGATATCACGCAAAAGCAGAAGAATTGCACGAAGAAATCCCCGGCGCGTTTATGCCAAACCAATATTTTAATACTTTAAACGTTTTGGCGCATTATTCGACAACCGGTCCAGAGATTTGGAAACAAACAAACGGAGAGATCACACACTTTTTTGCGGGAACAGGAAGTTGTGGAACTATTTCTGGTGTTGGTAAATATTTAAAAGAACAAAATAAAAACGTAAAAATTATTGGTATCGATGCGGCAACATCAACTTATTCGAGCAAAAATCCAAAGTCTTACGAAACAGAAGGAATTGGAATTGATGTTGTTAGCGATAATTTAAATCTTTCTGTTATTGATGAAATTCTTACTATTGAAGATAAAGATTCATTTGCGATGACACGCAAAATGGCAACCGAGTGGGGCTTGCTTGTTGGATTAAGTTCCGGTGCGGTCATGCATGTTGCACTAAATTATGCGAAAAATATGAAACCAACCGATGTTGGTGTTGTTATGTTTGGCGACTCCGGCCGCGCATATTTGAGTAAAGTTTTTGGAAAATAAGTTTTTTAAATACCAATCACTTGGTAATGATTTTATTCTTTTTGATTGTTTAAACAAATCAGGCCCGCTCACCCTGAGTGATTTTTTCTTAAAAATTGTATCGAAGGGTTCAATTTGTAACCGCAACACAGGTGTTGGCGCGGACGGTGTTTTGATTGTCACAACAAATAAAAAATTAAATATTCCAGAGATTTTTATCTATAATTCCGATGGCAGTGATGGTGGAATTTGTTTAAATGGTTTGCGCTGTGTCGCGCATTATTTGGTTACGCACAAGAATTTTGGAAAACAATTTGATGTTTTGATGGGCGGAAAGAGGGTGACGTGTTTAATAGAAAGTTTTTGTTATGATGCCGTTCGAAGAAACCCTTCGACAGGCTCAGGGCGAACGGATTGTTTATCACAGGATCTTTTAAAATCTATTGAAACTAAAACAAAAAATTTTTCTTATTCTAATTCCAAGAGCTCTGATACCCCGTTCGCCCTGAGCTTGTCGAAGGGTTTCTTCGAACGGAAACACTTAATCACAACAAAAGTCCCGGCAGGATTATATAAAGACACGCACAAAATTAAAACCACCGCCGGAAACTTTGAAGGCCACATTGTTGATGTTGGGAATCCGCACTACATAATTTTTGAAAAACAAAATATTCCTTGGCTTTCCGAAAATGGAACATTCATTGAATCACACAAAGATTTTCCAAATAAAACAAATGTTGAATTCGTTAGTGAAAGCTCAAAAAACAACTTTGATGTAATTGTTTTTGAAAGAGGGTGTGGGATAACGCAAGCGTGCAGCTCTGGCGCGGCGGCAATAACGTCACTTTTGTTCGAACTAAAAAAGATAAGTAAAAACGAAGAAATAAAAATAAAAATGCCAGGTGGCGTTGTAACCACCTGGCACGACAGTAAAAATGTTTATCTAAAATCTGGTGCAAGTTTAGTTTTTAAAGGGGAACTACAAAACAGCATCTTTTAGTGAAGGTGTTTTTATAATTTTTGTGTTCAATATCTCACTTTGTAGCGCGGAACGTAGTTCATCGACTTTATTTATTTCTTCCCATGCAAAATTTTCTTCATCTCTTCCAAAATGTCCGAACGCGGCTGTTTTTTGATAAATAGGCTGCTTAAGTTTTAAGTACCCAATTATTCTTGCGGGTTTTAAAGGAAAAACATTTCTTACCGCTTTTCCTAATTGTTCTTCATCAAACTTTGATGTGTTAAAAGTATTTACGTAAACAGAGACAGGTTCTGCAACACCAATTGCGTAAGCAATTTGGACTTCACATTTTTCGGCTAAATTTGCTGCAACAATATTTTTTGCAATGTGGCGCGCCATGTATGCGCCGGAGCGGTCAACTTTAGAAGGATCTTTTCCTGAAAAAGCGCCTCCGCCGTGTCTACCCATTCCGCCATAAGTGTCTACAATAATTTTTCTTCCGGTTAAACCAGCGTCTGCTTCTGGTCCACCTTTTACAAATCGTCCGGTCGCGTTAATAAAATATTTTGTGTCCGCTGTAACATAATTTTTGCATATAGGATTAATAACGCGTTCTTTAATTTCTTTTGTTATTGTCTCAAGGCTAACATTTTCATCATGTTGTATTGAAACAACAACCGCTGTTACTTCTGTTGGTTTTCCGTCAACGTATTTTACGGTAACTTGAGATTTCCCGTCCGGTTTTGCCCAGGACAATGTTCCATCTTTTCTTACTTGCGAAAGTTTCATTGTAATTTTGTGTGCAAGGCTAATTGGCAATGGCATTAATTCTGGTGTTTCTTTGCATGCGTATCCAAACATTAATCCTTGGTCGCCCGCACCTTGTTCGTGATCTTCTGATTGATTAACACCCATTGCGATATCAGGACTTTGTGTATTAAGCGCAATATTAATAGAACAATTTTGATCAGAGAAATCAGTTTTTGGATCTGTGTATCCAATGTCTTCTATTGTTTTTCGTGTAACTTTTTCATGGTCAACATTTGCTAAAGATGTTATTTCTCCGCCAACAATAACAGAACTATTATAAATTGCGGTTTCTGCTGCGACGCGCGCATTTGGATCTTGTGCAAGATGTGCATCAAGAATTGCATCAGAGATTTGGTCGCATACTTTATCTGGGTGACCGTCGGTTACAGATTCTGATGTGAATAGATATTTTATTTTTTTCATTAAGCTCTCCCTTTTATTTGTAGCTGAAATAGTAAAAACAAAACAGGCGTTGCATATTATGAAAATATAGAAAAAATTCTTTTTCATAATTACCTCTTTATTTTAACCAGGGCTTAAAGATGGTTTGAATTTTAAGCCGTATTGAATAACTCCTTCGTTTCCTTCTTTGTAGAATTTTCTAAAACATGTTTGCATTCGCAAACCAATTTTCAGATCTTTTTTTTCAACACTAGTTATTTGTGTTGTGATGTTTATTTTTTCATCAAGCTCAATAATTCCAATAAAATATGGAGCTTGAGATTCAAAAATTTTTGGTGGTGAAATAATTTCTGTAAAAGTTAAAAGCTTTCCGGTGCCTTTGAATATGTACAGAGAAAATTTTTGAGAACCGCATGAACACAGATGACATTTAGGATAATAAAGTTTTTTGCACTTGGAACATTTACAGCCTTCAAGTCTGTGAACGTGTGAGTACTGTCGCCATCTAGAAATAGGGCCGATGAAACTCATTTTGTGCTCATTTTTTTTAATACGTGTACGCATACGGTTGAACCAGATCCGCCAACGTTGTGAGTAAGACCAATTGTTGCGTTTTTAACTTGCCGCTCTTTGCATGTTCCGTCAAGTTGATTAACAATTTCTACTGCTTGTGCAATTCCTGTTGCCCCAACAGGGTGACCTTTTGATTTTAGTCCTCCGGAAGGATTGATAGAAATTTTTGAATTTAAATCTGTGTTTCCAGATTCAATTTCTTTTCCTGCGGTACCTGGTTTGCAAAAACCTAAATCTTCTAGGCCAATTATTTCTGCGATACTAAATCCATCGTGAACTTCTGCAACATCAATATTTTCTGGTTTGCAATTTGCTTGTTTGTAAGCATTTTGAGCGGCAATTTTTGTTGCATGCAAAGATGTTAAAGTTGTTCTTTTGCTAATGCACAATGTGTCTGATGCTTGTCCGGAACCAATAATAAAAACATTTTTTTTATTTTGTTCGGCAATTTCTGGAGAACATAAAATAATTGCAGCAGCTCCGTCGCTGATTGGGGAACAATCTAAAAGTGTTAAAGGATCTGCGACCATCGGTGCATTTATTACATTATCTATTGTTATTTTTTTTCTGATGTGTGCGATTGGATTTAAAACACCATTTTTGTGATTGCGCACGCTCGAGCTAGCCATTTGTTTTCTGGTTAATCCGTATTTATTCATGTAAGCGCGAGAAATTAAACCAAAAACACCGGGAAATGTAACACCATGCAACTGTTCCCATTCTTCTGACGCGGCGCTAGAAAGGCCAGCGGTAACTGTTGCTGTATCCACATCAGTCATTTTTTCTGCGCCAACAACTAAAACAATTTTTGCGCTACCAGATTCGATTGCTTGTATTCCCGCGCGAAGTGCTACCGAACCAGACGCGCACGCTCCTTCAACAACAGTACTTGCAACATGTATGCCAAGAATTTCTGTTGCCATCGCGCCTAGATTTAATTGATTTGCAAATAATCCAGAGCACATGTTTCCAACAAAAATCTCATTTATATCTTTTGTAGTGATGTTTGAATTTTTTATAACACCGAGCATTGCTTCTGCTAATAAATCTTCAAGATTTTTATCCCAAAGTTCACCAAATTTTGTACAGTATGTTCCGAGAATTCCAATTTTCATGATTTTAAATTAACGCTAAAAATTTTTTGTATTGTTCGTACGATACATATGTTTTGTTATTTATATAGTCGCTTGTCGTTAATGTTGATTTTTGTTTTTTAGTAATAAGTGGAGTTGTTGTTATAACAAACGCATCGCTCCCGCTCCCGCTTCCATAACTTACCAATAATATTTTTTGATTTGGTTTTGCGTTATCAAGGACTGCGCAAAGACCAACCAATGAACACGCGCTATAACTGTTTCCGATTGTTGGAGCAAGTAACCCGGGATCAAGTTGTTCCTTTGTTACGCCAAGTTTTTTTGCAGCGAGCATTGGAAACTTTCCGTTTGGTTGGTGAAAGACAACATAATCGAAATCGGGAATAGAAAGTGAGTTCTTTTTTAAAATTTCTTTTGTTGTATTAATAGTGTGTGCAAAATATGCGGGCTCGCCCGTAAATCTTCCGGTGTGAGAAGGATAACTTGTTTTATTTCTTCTCCAAAAATCTGGAGTGTCGCTACTTAACGAAAATGTATCATTTATTGTTGCAACTATTTCTGTTTGTTTGTTTCCAATCACAAAAGAAGCACCCGCGGCAGATGCGCTGTATTCTAACATGTCACCAGGTTTTGCTTGTGCGGTGTCCGTGCCGATTGCAAGTCCATATTTAATAATGTTTGATTTTACTAATCCGACACATGCTTGTAATGCAGCGGTTCCTGCTTTGCATGCAAATTCCATATCGGCAGCAGTGTAATTGTTTCCAATTCCTAGTGCACTGCCAACAATAGTTGCAGTTGGCTTTACTGCATAAGGATGACTTTCGCTTCCAACATAAATTGCACCGATTTTTGTTTTATCAATGTTGGCGCGTGCGAGTGCATTTTGCGAAGATTCAACAGCAATTGTTGCGGCATCTTCATCGCCTCCTGGAAGAGATTTTTCATGAACAAAAAGTCCGGATTTAATTTTTTTAACGTCTTGATTCCAGACGCGTGCAATTTCTTCTGCTTTTATTCTGTAGCGTGGGACGTATGCTCCGTACCCAACAATTCCAACTGTCATATTATTTATAATTGTTTTAAGAGTTCTTGAGCTCTGTTTATAGAAATATTATTTTCTTTAACCATTTGTTGCGAAATAATGTCAACGTTACCGTTTTCAACGCCGGCGCTAATTGCAATATTTTTACTGTGTAATTTCATGTGACCTCTTTGAATTCCTTCGGTAACTAATGCCTTTAAAGCTGCAAAATTTTGCGAGAGTCCAACCGACGCAATGACTTGTGCAAGTTCGCATGCGGTTTGAACGTTTAAAATTTTTAATGTTATTTTTGCGGCAGGGTGACTTTTTGTTATGCCGCCAGTTATGCCAACCGCCATTGGCATTTTTATTGTTCCAACAATGTTGCCTTGTTCGTCTTTGTGATAATGAGTGAGTGGCTTGTAACCTTTTTCCATTGATGCATAAGCATGCGCGCCAGCTTCAACTGCCCTAAAATCATTTCCTGTTGCGACCACAACAGCATCAATGCCATTCATCACACCTTTATTTTGTGTTGCGCATCTAAATGGATCTGCTTGCGCAAGTGCGTATGCATCTAGAATATTTTCAATGACTTGTTCTCCTATGCGCTGTTTTTCCCATGTTGCGGTTGCGGTTACAATTCTATGAGCTGAAAGATTAGAAACAATCCTAAGCGTAACATTCCCGCCAGTTAGTGTTTCTAAATCAGGAGTTATTTTTTCAGCCATTGTATTAATAATGTTTGCACCCATTGCATCTTGAACATTCACAATAATGTGAACAACAAATGTTGTGCCGCGCGATGTTTGAATGGTGCGAACAGTAATATCCTTCATCCCTCCGCCGACTTCAATTAATACAGGATCTTGTTTATTTGCTTTTTCAATTAACTGTTGTTTGTGTTCTAAAATTCTTTTTTTAGATTCTATTTTATCCGCAACATTAAGAATTTGAATTTGGCCAATCATGAGCGGTTCTGTTGTTGTGGCTGTAAAACCTCCAAATGTGCGTGATAATTTAGCTGCATACGATGCTGCGGCAATAATACTTGGTTCTTCTGTTGCCATGGGAACCAAATATTCTTTTTTGTTTATACAAAAGTTGGTCGCAATACCAAGAGGAACAGGCATAACTGAAATAACATTTTCGATCATTCTATTTGCTGCTTTAAAAGAAAGAGAATTTAAATTTTTTAAAAGATTTATTTCTTTTTCAGAAAGTCGAGCAAACTCTTTTATGCATTCGAGTCGCTCGGAATGATTTTTAAGATAAAATTCTTTTATTCTACTACTTTTCTCTTCCATGAGCCCTAAATGAAAAAGTAAAATTGTTTAATTAAATTCGAATTTACATTAAAACATGGTATCACAAAGAATGTTTTTTGAATACTGTGACGGACGCGATTTATTTTTTTACAAGGACGTATGCTTTTGTAGTATTAGGAAGATGTTTCATGTATTCCTTAAACCCGTGTCTGCTTTTAAAAATTCCCGCAAACAGGTCTAATTGATATAAATTGTCAGCAAAAGCGCTTCCTCTGTCAAGAAGAACTCCTAGACGAAGTTCATCTTTTCTTGTAATTGGGTTTTCGTAAGAAAGGGCAATAATTTTTCCTAAACCCATATCACTTATATTTCCAGCAAAAATTGTTCCGCCATAATTAATGAATTTTAATTGTTGTTTTTGTGTTGCGGTTACGTCTTTAAAATACCAATATTTTTTTTGAGTTTTCCCGTTGTTTAATGCTTTGTCATAAGTCATTCTGTTGCTGAGATGTACATTAAAAATTTTTGTTTTATTGTTTGGCATTGTTACAAAAGCAGTTCCTTGTAACATTGCTTCTTCGAGATCATGTTTTGTTAACCAGACGAGAGGTTTTATTTGTCCCAATTTTCTGTGTTGTTCTAGCGCGCCGTTTAAAATATTTTGTCGACTATATTGTAATCTATCCGATTCTTTAAATGTTTTGCCTGTTATCGAATACAATGCATGATTATATTTTTCTGTTTTTTTATAACTTCCGTTCATGGCAAAAACTGCGTATCCAGTTAATTTTATTTTTCCTGGTTTTAATCTTCCGCCATCGGGCCATTTTGGAATATATACGTTATTTTTTTTTGCGGCTTCTCTGTCGCCGGACCATTTTATAAAGTTGAAATGTTTTTTTAGAAATGCAGTATCAAGAATTCTAAAACTTGGCAGTTTTTTATCTTTTTCGATTACATCAACAAGAAACTCGAGAGTTTTTTTTGATTTTTTTGTATCGGTTAGCTGAGATGGTATTTTTGCGGAATGAGTCATTTTTTCGTATTTAGGATTTGGATTGTCAAAATAGAGAAGCGCGTCGCGCGCAGCTTTTTGAATTAGAAGAGGATTTGTTTGAATCGTTTCGTATTTTAATGGGCATGCAATTGGTTTGAATAATTCTTTTTTTTGGTATTGTTCAACAAATTTAGGAGTGTATTTTTGTGGAGCAGAAAAAAGTGTATGAATTGAAAACAAAAAACAACAAACAGAAACAAAAACAAAAATATTTTTTTTAGACTTCATCCTTTATCCTTTGTATGTTTTTTAAAAATTATTTTATACAATAGAAGCATGTGGAGCGATTTAAAGTCAAACTTATTTGTGATCTGAAAAACTTTCAGCATGCATGGTAGAAGTTTTTGTGGTAATATAGTTTGTATTAATACATTTATTTTTTGTAAAAAGTTTTAAAAGATGATACAGTTGACTGAATTTTATAGACAATATGCAAAAAATAATCAGAAGGTAATAAATGAGCGCAGCAATCAAAGATGTGAAAATAATTCCTGGTTGTATTTCTTGCGGAGCATGTGAAAACATTTGCCCGGAAGTATTTGCGTTAGAAAAATGTGCGACAGTAAAAAAGAATGTAAATTTTAATAAGCATGAAGAAAAAATTCGTGAGGTTGCGGATATGTGCCCGGTTCAAGTTATAAAAATTGTAGATACAGAGAGCTCGATATGAGGGGTTTCACATGGGTATAGTTAGAACACTTCTTCGAAAAAGAGTAGTTTCTGAAGAACAAGCATTTGGAAAATTTAAAGCACAATACTCATCAAAAGGATCGTTTGTTTTTGCAGGTGATTTATTACGAAAAGCTGCGAAAAAAAATCCTCTCAAGATTGCGCTAATAGAAAAAGACAAAAAAATAAATTATAAAGAATTCTATTTTAGATCTGTTCAGCTTGGCAACGAATATAGGTTGCGTGGAGTTAAAGCGCGCGATCGTGTTGTTATCTATAATGAAAACTCTATAGAATTTTATATATCTTACTTTGCAGCCTGGCTTATTGGTGCGGTTGTTGTTCCTGTAAATACTTTTTTACACGAAAAAGAATTAGCGTACATAATAAATGATGCACGTCCTTCGCTTATTGTTACGATGAGCGAGTTGAAAAAGAAACTTGAATCAGCTGTTGCTTCAAAATTCATTGAGAAATTACCGCCAATTATTACAGAACAGGATTTAGATTGGAATGAGGCGGTACCAGATTTTTTTGAAGACATAGAAAAAAATGATGCAAGAGAAGTATTAGCAGAAAATGAAATGTGTCTTCTTTTGTATACATCAGGAACAACAGGTGTTCCAAAAGGTGTGATGCTTTCTTCTAAAAACATAGTTTCTAACACTTTGCAATCTATGACGCGAATGCAGAAACTTAACACAGGAAAAGAAAAAGTTCTTTCTGTTCTTCCGTTGTTTCATGTCTTTGCACAACACACTTGCATGTGGTTTCCAATTATGACTGGTGCGGCTGCAATTATTGTTCCGCGCATTGAAAGAAGAAATATCTTGGAAGGTTTAAAACTTAAGCCGACGATATTTTTTGGATTCCCAGCATTGTTTGGATTATTATGTTTAATGAAAAACGCACCGCTTGATTCGATTAAACTCTTTGTTTCTGGTGCAGACGCCATGCCAGATAAAATTAGAGCAGCATTTTCTTTGATTTATGGAAGAAAAATTGCCGCAGGTTATGGATTAACAGAAGTGTCCCCAGTGGTAGCATTTAATTTTTCTGAAGATGAGTCTCCGGCAGTACATGTTGGAAAACCTTTATTTGGAATAGAGTGTGACATTAGAGATGAAAATGAAAAATCTTTAAAGTTGGGCGAAGTTGGCAACTTATGGCTTCGCGGTGACAATGTAATGCTTGGATATCATAATGCAAAAGAAGCGACAGACAAAATTTTAAAAGATGGATGGCTAAATACTGGCGACTTATCGTCAATGGACGCTAAAGGAAATCTTTTTATTAGAGGTCGCTCCAAAGATATTATAATTAGAAATGGGATTAATATTTATCCACAAGAAGTGGAAAATATCTTAATGTCGCATCCTAAAGTTTTTAAAGCAGCGGTAATTGGAAGAGACGAAGCTATTGCTGGTCAAGTTCCAATAGCGTTTGTTGCGGTGAAAGATAAAAATAAGGATATGGAAGTTCGGTTACGATCACTTTGTGCAAAAAGTCTTGCTTCGTATAAAATTCCTCGCAAGATTGTGTGTCTTGATGATTTGCCTATGAGTGCAACAGGTAAAATTGATAAAAAACAACTTAAGGCAAACTAACGGAGTGAAATTATAAGGAAAAAAGAGGGAAAGGGTATTGATGACGTTACTAGCTTTTGAGATAATTGTTTTTATTATTTCTATCACGGCGGCGGCATTGTTCGCGTTTTTGGAAACATCTTTTACAGCATTGCGCCTTTTTAAACTCAAAGAACTATCTAAGGGCGTATCTAAATATAAATATCTTTTTGATTCTTGGGAAAAAAATCCACAGCGTATTTTAATTACTATTTTAATTGGTAATAATTTTGCGCATGTGTTGGCATCTGTTGTAATCGCAGAAATCATGCAGCATTTCTTGGGGAATATTGGTTTGGCAATTGGTGCTGCGTGTGCGACATTGTTAATTTTGATATTTGGTGATATTTTGCCAAAAAGTTTGGCCAAGACTCATCATGAAAAACTGTTTATCGCCACATTATGGATAGTTTCTATTTTAGTGCGCGTGTTGCATCCTGTTGTAACTATTTTATTGAAAATAGCAGAATTCTTCTCTCGTGTGTTTGGTGGTGCGCATGTATTAGAAAAACAAGATGGCGTGTCTGAAAAAGAAATAGAATTCTTGATTGATTACAGCGATAAAGCAGGATTAATGGAATCTCAAAAAACAGAAATGCTGCAAAATATTTTTGAACTAGGTCAAACGTCGGTTCAAAAAGTGATGATTCCAAAAAGAGACATGGTGTTTTTAAATGCAAATGTCAGCATAGAACAAGCGATAGAAACATTTTCTAAATATCGCTTTTCACGCATTCCTTTGTACGAGGGGAACGAGGACAATATCATAGGAATTTTATATTTAAGAGATGTATTTGAATTATTCTACAAAGGGCAGAAAAAATCATTACAAGAATTAGTACGACCTTTAATATTTGTTCCTGAAACTCAAAAAAGTAATCAGTTGTTAAGTGAATTTTTAAAGAAACGAATTCATATGGCAATCGTTATTGATGAATATGGTGGAATTATTGGCTTGGTTACGCTTGAAGACTTGATAGAAGAAATTGTTGGTGATATTCAAGATGAAGATGAAAAAAACAGATCAGAAGTTATTCCACTTGAACAAGGTGGTTGGTTAATTGATGCGGGAATAGGTCTAGATGACCTTGAAGAATTGCTTAGCATAACGTTTGAAGTTGAAGATTCGGTTACACTTGCTGGTTTCTTAACAGAGCAATTACAACATTTGCCAAGAAAAGGCGAACGGGTTATCTACAAAGATTATTGTTTTCAGGTTCAGCAGGCAAATCCACGCCGAGTTTTTCAGGTTCTTGTTTTTAAAGACGAAGAGCAAGAAGAGCTTTTATCAAAATAACATTGAGAGAACAGTCACTATTTGTTTATCATAGTAATGTACAACGCGGATTACAAAATAAAAAATATACGAATATTGCTCGATATGGGGTTGAGTAGGGGGAAGCGATGAATAGTAGAGTTGCTGTATTTATTAAATTTGTTTGTTTAGCATATCTTATCATTGGTGTTTCATGGTTTTTTTCTTCGTCAGAAAAAAGTAAATCTCATTCGCATGCTTCTAAAAAATTAGATATGTGGTTTGGTCTTGAATATCTTGTGAAATCCCAAAAAGATTTTAGTATTTTTAAAAGCATGAACCTGGCAGTTTTATGTTCACCTTCTAGTGTTGATCAACAAAATCAGGATAGCGCGACGGTGTTGTTGAAAAATGGCTTTCGTGTAAAAAATGTTTTTGTATTTCAAGACGGAAAAGAAAAAGACAAATCATCTTTTATTGTTTTTAAAAAAAACATAGAAAAAACGATGAAGGTTTCTTGTGTTGCTTTTCATCCAAAAGAATCCTTTGTATGGAATAATAATATTGATGCGTTAATTATTGATATTCAAGATTTTGGTGTTAGCGGAAATTCTGTTATTCCTTTATTAAAATCAATTATGAAGAGCGCACAACATAATCGAAAAAAAATAATTATTCTTGATAGGCCTAATCCTCTTGGAGGAAAAATTGAAGGTTCTGGAGATATTCCTTGGCGGCACGGATTGACTATTGGTGAGTTGGGATATTATTTAAATAAAAATGTATTGGGGTATTCCGTTGATTTATCTGTTGTTCCAATGGTTGGTTGGCGAAGAAGTCGCGCATTGCATGGATTACCATATATGGATGTTTCATCAATTGAATCTTTAAAAATGAAACCATTTTTGGATGTTATGAATGAAATTAATCCTTTTTCTATAGATCCGGATTTCAAAAAATCGGAACAAACGGTTTGGATTCCTGAACATAAAAAACTTTCTAAGTGGGAATTGAGATATTTAAAACGTTTGTGCTGGAAGTTGGGATTGTATTGCAACGGTCGTGTGAGCAAAGATAAAAAGTTGCAGGGATTAAAAATTGGAGTAAAGGGAAACATAAGTAAATTTTCTGAATTTAATTCTTTGTTAACGGTTATAAGGTTTTTAAAAAATAGAAAAAACATTGAGCTGACTTTTACAGATAATTTTGATGAAAAAATGGGCTCGTCAGACGTCCGAAGGTTTTTGCAAGGGGATATGTTATTTGATGATTTAAAAAATAAGATAGATCAAAACGTATTAACATTTTATTATAAGGCAAAGGAATGTCTATTATATAAACCCGATATTGTTGTTGGAGCTACGGAGCTCATAAAGGGCTAAGTGGAAAAAAAAGATCGCGGAATTGTTTTAAAAACATTTTTTCCCCGCAAACAAAAAGTTTCAATTCTATTTAAGGATTCAGGCAAAAGAAATGTTGCCGTTTCTTCTTTAGCCGAATGTCAAAGGCTATATCCTGGTATGTTAGTTTCTAGTTTTGTGAATTGTACTGGTGACTGGGATCGTGGGAGTAATTTTACGATATTAGACATGCCAATTTGCGATGCAAACGACTTAACATGGTTACATACGTTATTGGAATTGTGTTACTACTTTGTTCCTGTTGGGGACCAGAGTCGCGACATATTTGAATTTTTAGTAACAAGTCTAGAGTTGTTAACAAAAAAAAAATCATTCGATTCTTTTTTTGTAATTGTTAAGAAGTTATGCGTATTAAAACTATTATGTTTGTTTTCTTTTTATCCCCCAAAAAATATAATTTCGTATGTACATATTTTTCATAGCATTGTTTCTGTATCTGTTGACTATGAAAATTATGTAAAAGTAAACTCGTTGAAAGAATTGCTCGTGAAATGCGCGGATGATGATATAAAAAATATTGATAATTGGATCGCGCATTGTGTAAGAAGTCATCCATGTAGTGCATTTTTTAAAACGCATGCATTTTTATATAAAAATTGTAAAACGAATTAAGATTCTTAGGGGATATAGATGATGTCAAAGAGAAACTACAAAAAAATTGTAGGTCTTATTGTTTGCATTACTTGCTTGTTGCCATCTGTTAGTGGTTTTGATTGGCGTTCGCTTTTGAACCGTGAAAAAGGCGCAGGACTTCCTTTTTTTAGTGATATAGAATTTCGTAGACGACAACTAGAAGAGCTTGAAAGCAGAAAACAATTATTAAAAAAACAAACTCAAGAAGAAACAAAAGTTATTTCGGGGAAATTACAAACAATTGAACTAGAAGCAGAAGAAACAAAAAACAAGCTGAAAAAAGAAGTCAAAACAGAAAAAGATCATTTAGAGAAAAAACTTGCCGTGTTGGGGGATAGGAAACAAAACACGCTAAGGCTTCAGGAGTTATGGAAAGAAATAGAAACAGTTATTGTTAAGCATATTAATTTAGTAAAAGAATTTATCGAAGAATTATCTGGAGGAGGGGAAGAAGGAGAGAGTCGATTTATTTATTTGTGGAAACACTTAGAAGAAACAAAGAGTAAAATAGATGATTTTACAAATAAAATTGTTGCTGAATCGGCAAAAAAAGAAACTCTTCAGAAGGAACTTTCTGCTGAAAAAGAAGAATTAGTATCGTTGAAACAACGCGAGGAATTACAAAAAGCAGAAAATGAAAAAGTTTTTAGTCAACTATCTGCAATTTCCGATAAAGAAGAAGAACCACTAGTAGAATCGTTTCAAGATTTAAAATTAAAAGCAGGACTTGGAGAACAACAATTGGCGTTGTTGCGAGAAAAAGAAAATTTTACGGAAAGAAAGATTAAAAAGCTAACACTAGAAATAAGCTATAAAGAAGATGAAACTGAATTATTTAAGTATAAGCGCAATAAGTTTAATGCAAGCTTAGCTCGTATTCAGCACAATCTAGTTCTTGACCCTTCTGATGTTGCTCGTGCAGATACAGAGGTTGAAGCTGTTACTAAGTTAGTTTCTAAAGAGAAAAATAAACTTTCTAAAGAACGAGAGTTAAAAAAGTCGAAAAGGGAAGCCCTGACTCAGGTAGTTGTTGGGCTGGAGAAAAAACTAGCTGAATTAAAGGAAGCAAATCAAAAAGAAAATGTAGAATATTATAGCGCTGACGTTGATTATCAGAAAGCATACGGGCAAGTTTTAATATTAAAAAAAGAAATTGATCGTATTGACATAAATCAAGAATATCTTGATGCACAAGTTCATTTGAAAATGGTCAAAGCTAAAATTATAAATATTTTACATAAAATTAATATCGGAACAGACAACATTGATGAATGGCTTGTAGATGTTAAGAATCAAAAGCGATCGGTTGAACACGCGAAAAAAGTTTTAATGGATAAAAGAGATGGTGCCATTAATGATTTATCAAAAATAAATGCCGATCTTGAATCATTAAAGACAAAGCGCAGAGAAATAAAGCAAAAAAGAGATACTGTTTTTAAAGGTAATAATAAAAAACTATACGAAGTATTAAATACGCTCAAAGAAGCAGAAATAGTATTTGAAAGTTATCGTCCAGTAATAGAAAAATACTTTTCGCGGATTTCGGAGTTTATTTTTAGACAAGAAGAAATAATGAGTCAGCACGATTACATCATAGTATACTTAGAGTCTAGAAGGCGTTCCGACAATATTTGGAAGAGGTCGTCGCGTGCGATATCGTTTGATAGTTTTATAAAATCAGTTTACGACGCAGAAGATTTTTTCAAAGACTTTTTCTGGGATACGCCACAGTATTTAAATCCTGCAATTTTATTTTATTCGATAAAGCAAGCGACAGGGACAGGTTTTCTTGGCGTTTTAATTATTTTTACACTGTTTATATTATTATTTTTATTTTTCAAATGGTTTTTTGGTTTCGTTATCGCAAAACTAAAAGAATCAACGTTGAGTCGGTTAGGTCATGCCTACCGATTATTTTCTACAGTAGTTAGTGGATTTTTTGAATTTATTTTAAAACATTACGCACTCGTATTTACCTGGTTTTTTGTTTTTATTCATATTGTATTTGATGTAACGTACTTTGGAATTTTTAGTAAAGGGATTTTTAACTCGTATTTGATTACTTTATTTTATTTAGCAAGCGTTATTATTTTTTCTTATTTATCATTTGATTTATTGTTGTATTTAAAGACACTAAATCAGAAAATTCATTTTTTATTATTTCCAGATGAAACACAAAAAAAGTTTTTGTCGTTAATAGGGGTTGTTTTTTATTCAAGTTCCATTTTACTTTGCTTTAGACAATCATTTTTAGAATACAGGCCAATAGAATCGGCTTTTCCAAAAGTGTTACTTGCGGCATATTCTTTAATTATTGTGATTGTTATTTTGTTATTTTTCACCAAAGAAGACATTTTAAAACTTATTTCTGCTCAAAATTCATTTTTGGTTTGGCTTAGAAAAAAAATTGATAAATATTATTATCCTGTTTTTGTTTTTTGCGTAGGATTGCTTATTCTTTCTAATCCTTATATTGGTTATTCTAATTTGGCTTGGTATTTGTCGTTTGCGGTTCCTGCGGCAGGAGTTTTAATTGGTGGTGCATTTTTTATACATCATTTTATTAGAAAGTTTTCTTTAGGATTTTTTATAAAAGAAGAAGATGAAAATGTTATAGATAAATTTGAACATGCAAAAACGTATTATGGTTTTTTTATTGTTGCAACATTTGTGTTCTTAGCGCTTGTTACATTTGTATTAGTTGCCAGAATTTGGGGTTTTGAAGGTTATACACTTGGCACATTATGGAAAAACTTGTCAGAAGAATGGGTATTTAAAATTAGCCCAACGGAAAAACTTGGTTTCGTAGAAATGATGCAGTTTGTGTTGTCTATCGCTTCTGGTTTTGTTTTTTCTTCGTTATTCGATAAATTTATTCTGGGGCGTTTATTTGATATTTTCAGGCCCGAACCAGGATTGCAAAACACCATTTCAAGAATTTTACATTACGTTATTTTATTTATTGCGGTAGTTTTGGGATTTAATTTTATTGGTTTGCAGCAATATGCAGTGGTGGCGTTAGGTAGTTTGGCTCTTGGTATTGGTTTTGCATTAAAAGACCAAATTTCTGATTTCATAGCAGGTTTTTTTGTTTTAATTGAACGTCCAGTGGAAATTGGACATTTTGTAGAAACAGGGGATCTTAAAGGAACGGTGAAAAAAATTTCAGCTCGAGCAACAACAATCAGAACCGCTAGAAATTTTTCCGTTATTGTTCCAAACAGAGATCTTATATCAAAACCAATCATAAACTGGGGGCAAGGAAGAAATGCGGTTGGATTTGAAGTAACGGTAAGTGTTGCGTATCATTCCGATCCGGAGTCAGTAAAAAATATTATCCGCGAAGCGGTACAACAACATCCGCTTATATTAAGAGTTCCAAAAATTATTGTTAGACTTCTTGAATACAAAGATAGCGGTATGTTGTTTTTCATCAGAGCCTTTTTAAGTCCTCGTCGAGTGAGAGATTTGTGGGACGTAGAAAGTGATGTTAGATTTGCAATTTTTAGCGCATTCAAGGAAAACGATATTTGTATTCCATTTCCACAAAATGTTGTTCATTTTGCTGACGGTGATGGTCGTAATCCAATTAAAATTAAATTTGATTCTGATTATGGTTCAAGAACTGTTGAACGGAAAGAAGTTGTCAGGAAAGCGCGCGCGCGGCAACTGCGTCCCGATAGTTTATTGTTGAGTGTTTTCCCTAAAAGAGGTGCGAAGCGCAAAACTTTGGAAGAAAATAATAGTCTAGATAAAGAATCAAAGTAATAAAAAGCCCCTGAAAATTTCAGGGGCTTTTCTTCTTTTACAAAACAGTTTATTTTTTTGAAATTACCTGTCTTATTTTTTTTATTACATTATCGATAAAATCTGTGACGGGAGTGACTTTTAGTTCTGCAAAGCCATAATAAATTAAAAAAGCGCCGAGCATGAAAGGTATAATGTAGATGATTGATATTTTGAATGCATATATTAAAACTATACCACCAAGAATTGCGCTAAGCCCTTTGATATGAGTAATACTCCATTTGCTGGCTTTTTGAACGACGGATTTTACTTTTTCCGTTTGCTGAGTCATTTCAATCTCCCTTTTTAGCTTTTTTAAAAATAGAAGTCTTGATTAATTTGTTACTCTCTACGTAATAAGCTAGCAGAATAAGTATTTTGCACTCAAGAATTTCACGTATGTGCGAAGTGATGTACTTTGAATTATCTTCTGAAATGATTAAACGGATCGTTGAATTTTCTAAACATTCTTGTGAAAACAACCGTTGTATTATGTGGATTTCTTAATCGCATGCCTTGATAAATTAAAAAGAGACCAATTGCGATACCAATAATTTGTAAAAGAAACCCAGAGAAAGAAATTAATATGAATGCTCCAAGAACAATGTAGATTATGCTTTGAATTTTATAACTGATCATTTTACATCCTTATTTTTTTGCAGAGCCAGACGGAGCTGCAAATCCGAGAAATATGGCGTCCCCAAGGGGATTCGAACCCCTGTTGCCAGGATGAAAACCTGGTGTCCTAGACCAGACTAGACGATGGGGACGCAATTTAAATGGTGAGCCGCGCAGGGATCGAACCTGCGACCCACGGCTTAAAAGGCCGTTGCTCTACCAACTGAGCTAGCGGCTCACACATGATAAAAATTTATAGTAGAGGGCGCTTTTTGTCAAGCGAATGCGGCAATATAAAGCATTTTTTATGTAAAAAATTTACTAAACACAAAACAATAAATTAAAACACCAAAAATATCCATCAAAGTTGCTATAAATGGAGCGGCGGAATGTGCAGGGTCAAGCTTTAATTTTTTCAGTACTAATGGGATAAATGATCCTAAAACAATGGCGACCACAACAATAATGAACAAGGAAACACAGATCGCGATAGTGCCGATTAGATCTCGATGAGCTATGTATACTCGCGCAAATGCAACACAAGAAAGAATGGATGCAATTGATAGCGCGACCCCAAATTCCCTTGTTAATACCTTAAAATTATTTTTATTTGATATTTCTCCTGTTGCTAATCCTCTAATGATTAATGTTGCAGATTGGTTTCCTGCGTTGCCGCCTGTTCCTACGAGCATTGTTAAGAAGAACGACATGATAGGAAACAAACTTAAAAGAGTGTTGTATCTTGTTAAAATTAATCCAGAAACACTTTGTAATAATAGTAATCCACCAAGCCACACAATTCTGTGTTGAATCAATTTGGCAAATGGCGTCTGAAAATAACTGTGTTCGGCTGGAGCCAAGCCAGACATTTTATAAACGTCTTCACTTGCTTCTTCTTCTAAAATATCAAGAGCGTCTTCTGCGGTAATAACACCTAAAAACACTCCAGCATCATCAACAACCGGTGTAGACATCAGTCCATAATGATGCATTTGTTTTACTGCGTCTTCTTGGTCTTCTTTTACATTTACGACTAATTCGTTTTTATGTATGATTCTTGTCAGCGGTGTTTCTGGTTTGTTTAATACTAGGTCTTCTAATTTTATATGTCCGACAAGTATTCCATCTTGATTTGTGACATATGTTCGTCGTAAAGTTTCTTTTTGCCCGCCAATTCTTTGTAATAATGAAATACAGTTTTTAACTGTAAAATCTCTTTGTAGTGTTAAAACGTCGCTATTTATAATCCGCCCGGCTGATTCCGGTTTAAAATGTAGTAACGATATAATTTGTGTACGCTGTTTTTTCTGAAGAAGTTTTAAATATTTTTTCAAACTGTCGTCTGGAAGTGTTTCAAATAGATCAATAAGTTCATCTGTTGGGATTTTTTTAAAAATAGTGGAAATATGTTCATCTTCTAATTTAGTAACAAGTGCTACTTTTACCACTTCTGGAAGATATTGAAAAACATTGCTTGCAAGGGCGCGAGGGAGTTTTTTAAATAACTCTATCTGATTTTTTTCTTTGAGTTTTGTAACAAGATCTGCAATATCAGCATGATGTTGATGCAATAGTTGTTTAAATAACTCTTGGCCTTTTTTTGTTTTTTCTTGGATGACAGCCTTAATGTTCTTCTCTATACTGGAAAAAATTTTTTTTGTTTGTAACATATTATTCCTTATTTTTTGTCTATTTGGGATTACCTTACTACAAAAAATTGTATAATGGAAACGAGTTAGTGTTAGAATAGATTAACAGTGCGTTATAATGCGGGTGTCAAAATAATAAAAAGATAATTATGAATGAAAAAATAATCCAAAAACAGACGATTATGTGTGACAATGTTACAGATTGTGGTATTCGTGTTGATAAATTTTTATCAAATCACTTTAATGAATATTCAAGATCTTATTTTCAAAAATTAATAGAACAGCAACTTATTTCTGTAAATGGCACAGTTTTAAAGAAATCAAAATATGTTGTTTGTTTGAATGATGAGATCGAAATTTCGTTTCCAGAAGAAAAAGGACTAGACCTTACGCCGCAGAAAGTCGATTTTGGAATTGTGGATGATCAGCCAGATTTTATTGTTGTAAATAAGCCTGCAGGTCTGACAGTACATCCTTCAAAAGAAGGAAAAGAGGGTGCAACTCTCGTCAACGGTCTTTTGTATCATTTTAAAGAATTAAGCAAATTTGAAGATTCAGAGCGTCCTGGCATTGTTCATCGAATTGATAAAAATACTTCAGGGTTACTAATTGTTGCAAAAAACATTCAGGCGCAAGCGGTATTTTCAAAAATGTTTGCGGAAAGAAAAATAAAAAAAACATATCTTGCGGTCGTAAAAGGCCATCCTGAAAAAGAGGGGACTATTGAACTTCCAATTGGTCGCCATCCTGTCGAGCGCCATAAAATGTCTCATGTAAGTTATGAAGGGCGCGAAGCAACCACTCATTATAAAGTTTTAAATTATTATAAAGACTGTTCGTTAGTTTCGGTAAACATTATAACGGGACGAACGCATCAAATACGTGTTCACTTTGCAGCAATAGGTCATGGATTGCTCGGAGATTCTGTGTATGGTATTCAATCAAAAATAATGAAACGACAGGCGCTTCATGCATGGAAGATATCGTTTGAATATAAAAATAAGAATTATTCTTATTGTGTTCCAGCCCCAAAAGATTTTGCAGATTTATTGAAAACGTTTACAGTGATTGAATCGCTTTAACTCTTTTTATTTGAATGTCCCAATTTGCGTTTTATTATTGTTAAAAAGCGATCAACATTTTTTACTGCTTTTTTATACCAAGCCTTTTTTTTGCGTCGTGCAACTTCTGTTGCAACTGTTGGATGGTATACGCATTGTCTTTTTAATTTTTCAAATTGATCGCAATATTTTTTATAGGTTGCTTCGTCATCTAGTACCGTTACATTTTCTTTATTTTTTATATTTGCAGAAACTGTCCAGTTAAATGATCCTGTCCATACTTTGTTATCGATAATTGCAAATTTATTATGCATCAACGGAGCAAAGTATTTATTTTTATTTTGACCAGTTTTAAAAACAAAAGTGTCGACCCCATTTTGTTTTAGGTATTGTACCTTGTTGCTATTTTGGTCAAGGCTTGTCTGATCGGTAATAATTTGGATATCAACATGATTATTGTTTTTTGCTTCGATGAGTGCGTCTGCAATTTTTTTGTCGGTAATCAAATAAATTGCACCATAAATTTTTGTTCTGGCGTTCTTAATTGAAGAGACAAGATGTGTGGTTACTTTGTCGTCAGGGGAAAAAAATACCTTTGTTTCTCCATAAAGCGGGGGAAATAATAAAAAAAATAAAGATACAATAATACCTTTGCGCGCCATTATCGTCTCCTTTTTTGATAAATTCTTTGAATTTGAAAGAATGGCTATATAACTTTTATAGCATAATGTTTATCTTTGTTATAGAAAGTAAGAGTAAAAATAAAGAAGGGGTGTGTGATGAAAAAACGGATATTGTTCATACTGATACCAATTTTTGCAATGTGTGTTCAGCCCAACTTTTGTTTTGCAAGTAAAAAGAAAGAGCAATTACAAGAATTACACAAGGGGATTGGTGAAAATTTAATTTCAATTCGTCGCGAGCACGCTGGAGCTCAGACAACAATTTATTCTTTATTTGACCAGGTCGGCAAGTTATATACACTTTCCAAAGTTTCGATTGAAAAAAAATCTATGTATAAAAAACTTTTTAAAAAGGAAAAGGCGCAGGTCGAATTTTTAAAAAGAGAAATGCTTAGTTTTAAAGGATTAGCGTCAGACTTTAAAAAACAAGCAGCGGCATCAGACAAAGAATTAAGATTTCGCGAAATAAACCTTTCCAAATTAGAAAAAGAACGTGAGCAGATTGCAAAAGAACACGAAAAATTCCAAGTTGTGACTAATGAGTTTGAAAAAGAAAAATATGAATTAACCCAAGAACGCGATTCGCTTTTGCGGGAAAGAGATGCTCTTATGCACGAGCGTGATTCTTTGTTGAGTGAAAAAGGCGAGTCTATTCCGCTTGTTGCAAAAAATCCCGTAAAAAAAGGGAAAAGAAAAATTATCCCTAGGGTATAATCCGAGGATTTAGCCCTAGGGTTTAAAACAAAATTCAACTTCTGCGCCCAAGTCGCCCCGCTGATCTTTAATCGCTTTTACATTTATATCGTCCGTCAAAAAGTATTCCACCTGGAAAGAAAAATCTTCTTGTGACGATAGATTTTTTTGAATTCGAGCGTGCAGTCTATCGCTGACATCTATTTGAATCGATCCTTTTATTCCGCCACGACCAGATTGATCTGTAAAGTTTGGCGTAATTTGAATATATTTTAATGGTTTTGTTATTTGTTTAAAAAAGTTTGTTGTTGTTGGAATCGTTTTTTTGCTTCCGGTAATTAAATTATTAAGATTTTGCATAACAATTGTTGGTAGATCAGATTGAAGTGTTGTGTTTTCTGATCCCGCCAGCAATAATCCCAAAATTTGTTCTTCTGTTAATTCTGGATTTGATTCTAAAATTATTGTTGGATTTTGTGCTGTGCCGGTTGCTTGGAGCGTGACGATATATTTTTTAATTTTGTTTTTTGCTATCAAATTAATAAACGGGTCATTAATTCTGTTTGGAAGAAAATTAATTTTTCCCAGCGTGATGAACAATTTATTTCTTAAAAAGTTAAGCGTTCCGCTTTCAATATCCACCGTACCAACAAGCTGTGGTAAAAATGGGGTATGTTTTTTATAAAGAATGTGAGTTTTAAGATCGATATTTGTTTTTGCCTCCAAAAAAGCTGTTTGCGCACGAAGTGGTTCTTCGTTAGATATATTTATATTGCATTCAATATTGTAATCTTCTGGGAGAAGATAAGAGGAATAGCTTTGTTTTGTATTACTAGAAAAAATGTTTTCTTTTAATATCCCCTTTTTTAAAACAATGTTTCCAGACGCAAATACCTTTTTTGTTTGTTCTTTTTTTTCTATTAAAATGTTTCCATCAATAATTCCCAAGAAATAATCGGGCATAGAAAGTAAAAAATCTTTAATCTGAATCGGTGCGTATATGTATGTTGGCAAATAGCGCTTAAATAACAACTCTGCATGCTTACAAAGGATATTTCCTTTTTGGAATCGTACGTTTGTATTTTCTAATGTTACGTGTTTGTTTTCAACATCATATTCAAAATTCATGGAAAATTTTTTGATAACATTTTGATTTTTCGTGATATACATTATTCCGTTTTTACTAAAAACTTTTCCGGTAATGTTTTTTAAATCGTGGAAATTAAGCAAAAAGTGGATCTCGCCTTTTTGATCAAAGATAAAATTGTTGATGTGTTGTAGTAATAGTGTGTGTAAAAATGAATAGTGAATAAAACCAGAAGCTTTGTTTTTATTTGAGTTAAAAGAAATGAGGTGTTGGCCATTTTTTGTGAGTAATAATTTGATTAGCGGAACGGTGCGCGCAAAATCAAAAAGAGCATTATAAGAACCGTACGGCGACTTACCAGAAATCTTTAACAATTTCTTTTCTTGTTCAAAAAAGAAACTTCCCGCAAAATATTTTGTTTTATTTGTGTTCGCATGCGTTATTCCAATTTTGTACGTTCCGTTTGAATTTTGCGCGATCGGCGCGGAGATAAATAGATCATTTGGTTTTATAAAAAAGGGCGCGAACGTTATTTTTTGTTTATTTGTGATTTTTAAGCAGGACCATTCGTGTGACCCCGTGATCGAACTTAGCTGATTCTTACAATCAAAATTAATATTCAAAAGTTTATCTGCATACTCCAACAAACAAACATCATCTTTATCAAACTCAATTTTGTTTTTTAAAGACGAGTTTGTTATTTCTAGCGGTACACGTCCTGTTATTTTAAGATTCTCACGAGTTGTATGTTTAAGTACAACATCCAGCTTTTTTGTTTTGTTATAAAGTTTAAAGTTGGTTTTTGCGGTTGACCACATCCCATTAAAAAAACATTTTGAATCAGAGAGTGCGGGAGCTTGCGCTGTTAATTTTGTTTTTACTAATAATCCCTGATTAAAATCGTATTCATGAAATTTTATTTTCCCGCGGATGTTTGTGATTAATGTTCTATGTATCGAAGGATCGTCTTTGCTGATGGATCCCCTGCGTACGTCAAACGCGCCGTGCCAACAGGTATTTTGATCTTTATAAAAAAGTATTTTACCGGGCAACTCCAAAATAATTGGTTTTTTGGTTGGTTCATGATTATAAATTTTTGTATTTCTTATCGTGATAAAATGTGGTTTCAATGGATGGGGTTTTGTGGCAGAAAAAATATCTTTGAGCGCTAAAAGTATTTCATTTTTATTTTTTAAAACGGAATTTATATGAACTTCTGAATTATTAACAGAAAGATGGATTCCAAGCGTTTTTAAAGAAAATTTACCGTTTTTAAATGCCGTAAGTTTTCCGTTTTTGCATGTAAAGATTAAATTCTTTGATCTGTTGCTTTTAATTATCACACTTCCAAAATTGAGTGTCCCTGTTAACAAATTTAAAGAAGTATTTTTAAAAACAATTTTAGTATTTGTGGCTTCTTCAACAAGATTTATAACTTTCTGAAACGCCACGCGATTAAAATGCGGACTTTTTTGAAGAAACCAAAATGTTGGAATAACGCCGAGCGCAATTCCGATGATAAGTTTGGTAAAAGAACGATGTATCATTTAAGTTATACAGAGACCCATTTATTATTTATATACCGATAAACCCTAGCGCAGGAACTTAATTCAACTGAACACGTTAGAGCTTGCATATATTTTTTATTTTTATCAACAAGATAAATTGTCCCTGGGTTTGCGTTGCCGTCAGGTAAAAAGCGAACTACGGGATTTCCTAATTTCTTTTTTTGAAAAGTAGAAACTTTTTTAATAATGTTTTTTGGTTTTCCGGGCGGGCCGATAACGTTTGGAATAAAACCAAACTCAATTGATTTAGAAAGCGCATGAGTATAATATTTATTTTTTGTGGAATTATAAGAGTAAGTATGATTTTTTAAATCAAAGATTAATTCTTGCTCGGTGCTACTTGTAACAGCTTTTTGTTGCAAATAAGAAAACACAGAAGCGAGTTGTTTTGTCTCGGTAGAAAGTTTTATTGCGTTGAAGAAATTCATTTTTGGGATGGTAATTGCGGAAATTACTAAAAGTAGTGTTAGCGAGATTAGGAGTTCGGCAAGAGAAAAAGCGGGTTTGTTCACGAGGTTTCTCCGTAAATGAGTCCCGCTCGTCTCGAGTGATTTTTTCTTAAAAATTGTATCGAGAGATTCGTGCGGACCTTAAAATAATTAACCAACCTAGTTTTTAGTTTGCTTTGACCCGCGCGAACCCCTCGATACACCACACTAAGTGTGGCACTCGGGACGAGCGGGCTAAGAAGACACTTAATCAAAATTGTATTTAATTATAGAACTAAAAGTTACAATTTAGGTTGTGTACGTTTCTTCTAAAGATCGTAAAACTGTTTTCATATTCTTATTTATTAATTCAAATGGATCATTAATAGTTACAGCTTTGAGCAAAATTTTCTTTTCTGGGGGACTTAGTTCTTTCCATTTATTTGTGAGTGCGATGCCAGCGGCTGTAATTGATTGTACGCATGCCGTTTTATTCTTTTGGGGATATTTTTTTGTTGCTTTAATTTCATTTATTAATTGTTGCATGGTGTCTGTTAATTTTTGCATTACCTTTATTGATGCAAGCTTGCCGAGAGTTGTTGTCGATCTAAATGTTCTTTGAAAATCATACATAGAGGTAAGACCGTTTTCTTCTTTGTGTCCGATTGTTAGATCTTCTTGGTAAAAGTATATTGTGATTTTTTTTAATTTTTTCCATTGTTTATCAAAGTATTTTGGTTGTTCCCATCCTTTTTTGTTAAGTCTTTCGAGTCGTTGCTTTTTATACGAAAGTTCAGCAAGCAGGTCTGTCGTTCGATTGTATTCTTTCGTTAACTCTTTTAGAGTTCCGTGAGGTGATGTTGGTGATTTTTTGTATGCGGTAACAAATGATGTTTGTAGCCATTGTTCAATCATTTCTAAATTCTGAAGTTTTGTTGTGCATTCATTGAAATCAATTTTTAAATTTTGATTTTTTGTGTTTGTTGCTTCTGTTACAACAGCGAGCCAATGTTTTTTTTCATCAGGTCTAAGTTTAACTTGTTTGGTTGCTTTTTCTAATTGCGCGAGACTTGGTTGTTTTATTTTATATGGAACCTCTACATCTTTTTGCACGTTTGGAATTTTTATTTTTTTATATAGTACTAGTTGTTTTTCAAATTTGTTAAACGCACTTTTTCGTATGGTGTTGTCTGGTGCTTGGCGTAGGACGTTTGTTACATCAATCAAACTTATAATTGTTTGGTTGTATATCTCGGTTAATTTTTGACTGTCTTTTTTTAGTTCGATGCCAAAATATTTTGCGGCGCGGTCTATAAAAGATGCAAAGTGAGATTTTCTTTTTTCTTGTTCGCGCACAATGCTGATAGAAGAATACATTCGTTTTAAAATTCTATTGATCGCCCTGAGCGACTGATATTCATTGTTGCTGGTGCTAACAATTTTAGTTAATTCAGAAAGTGTTTTCTTTTCGTAATCCTGTTTTTCTTTTTCTGTGTAATGCAGGCTTTGCAAAACGTTTTTTAATTCAATCGCTTTTTCATGCAACGGTTTTTCAGAAATGTTTGCGGTGATGCAGTAAGAAGATGTTAAAAAAGATGAAAGCACGACGAGTGATAAAAGTTTTATTTTGTTATAACTTTTTTTTGACATACTACTTTCTCCCTTTTTTATTTTTCTTATTTTGAAACAGGAGTTTGTTTTTTTTCTTTAACGGGTTTTGCTTCAGCTTCATTTACATGAGAAACAGAAAGAACTTCTTCTATTGTCGTAACGCCTTCTTTTATTAAGCGGATTCCGTCGAGTCCCAATTCTGTCATTCCTTGTTCAACCGCTTTTTGTTTTATCACAGATGAATCTGCTTTTTGTATAATCAATCGTGTTATTTCATTTGTAATTTCCATAACCTCAAAAATTGCAGTTCTTCCTTTGTACCCAGTATTTAAACATTCATCGCAGCCAACTGCTTTGTAAAAAGTAATTTTAGAAGCAGCTGCAGCAGTAAGACCAATTCTTTTTAGCATGGTTGCATCAGGTTGATATTTTTCTCTGCACTTGCCGCATAATTTTCTTACAAGTCGTTGTGACAAAATACAAATAACCGATGATGCAATTAAAAATGGTTCAACATTCATATCAATTAAACGCGTAATTGTTGCGGGCGCGCTGTTGGTATGAATCGTACTTAAAACTAAGTGACCGGTTAATGCCGCTTGCGTTGCAATTTGTGCTGTTTCACCGTCTCGGATTTCACCAATTAACACAATGTCTGGATCTTGCCGCAAAATTGAACGTAACGCTGCTGCAAATGTAAGACCAATGTCTTCGTTAACTTGTACCTGGTTTATTCCGTGAATCGTATATTCAACAGGATCTTCAACGGTGATAATGTTTACATCTTCTTCGTTTAGTTTATTTAAAATGGAATAGAGTGTTGTTGTTTTACCAGAACCGGTTGGACCACTAACCAAAATAATTCCGTTTGGTCGTTCTATTGTTTTGCTTATGATTTCAAAATCTCTTGGACTAATATTTAAATTTTCTAATTCGTATGCGCCTTTTGATTTATCTAACAAACGCATTACAACCCGCTCACCAAAATTGCATGGTAAAATAGATACCCGAATGTCGATTGCTCTGTCGGCAACTTTAATTTGAATTCTTCCGTCTTGAGGAATTCGTTTTTCTGCGATATTAAGATTAGCCATAATTTTTATACGAGAAACAATCGCGCCTTGATATCTTTTTGGCGGGAGCACTCGTTGATACATAATGCCGTCGACGCGGTAGCGGATGCGCAATTCTTTTTCGTAAGGTTCTACGTGGATATCAGAAGCACTTTCTTTTACCGCCTGGAAAAGCAAATGATTTACAAGTTTTACAATCGGCGCGTCGTTGGCCATTTCCATGATGTCTTTTTCTTCTATCGCGCCTAAATCAAATTCAGATTCTTCGTCCTCTTGCAGTTCGTCCATCATTTCTTTGCTTGTTTCTAGAGGATAATATTTATTGATAGCTTCAATAATTGAATTATCGGTTGCAACGGCATATTGCACGTCGCCGCCCATAAGTAATGCAAGATCGTCGAGCGGTTGAAGATCGCGAGTGTTTGAAGTCAGCAAAGTTTTTTGCCCTTCAAACATAATTGGAATTACAATATGTTTTCTTAAAAATTTTAATGGAACTTTCCCGAGCATTTGTGGATCTGCCATTTGTTCTGTGATTTTTTCTACAAACGGAATATCCACTTGTACTGCGAGTGCTTTTGCTATGTCATTTTTTGTGACGATATTTTTTTTCAATAAAATTTGGCCAAGAAGTTCGCCACTATCTTTTTGCTCTTTAATCGCCTGGTCAATTTGTTCTTTGGTTGCAACTTTCATATCGACGAGAATTTCACCAAATTTCTTTTTTAACATCGAAACCCCTTTTTAAAATGGGTATTTTAATTTATTACGTATGAAGATTTGTACGGTTCGATGATATCAGAGATGGGTATTGCCCGCAATACTTTGCGATGACTACGTACTTTTGCCAAAACGTAAACAATTATTTACAATAGCTTATTGTTAATGTATTACTTTTGAAATTTAGCTTAAAAAAACAAAAAGGAGTTTTTGATGAAAAAGAATGCAAAAGGGCTATCGGTTGCTGTTTTGATGATGAGCGTTTTGTTGTTTGCAGGATGCGGGAAAAAACAAAAAACAACAGAAGAAATGGTTTTTCAGGAGTTGGAAGAAAAAGTCGAAACAGCTATGAACAGCAAAAAACAAGAATCAGCTGTTGAATTTTTGGAACAACTTGTTACAAGATTTCCGGAAAAATCAACGGTGTCTAAGTACAAACTTATGCTTTCTGATTTGTATTTAAAAGCTGGAAGTTTGGAAGCGGCTTTCGAGTTATATAGAAATTTTGGCACGATGTATCCTGGCGATAAAAAAGCAGAGTATGCAATGTACAAAGCAATTCTTTCTAAATTTTATCAAACATTAAAAGTTAATGGTATGTGCGATCAGTCTGACGCAGAGGTTACGTTAGAACTTTGTAAACAATATTTAAATAATCAGTTGTTTGCAGAGCATCAAGAAGACGTGCGCGACATTAGTTACACATGTGAACGCAGATTAATAGATAAGGAAGTGTATGTTTTTAACTCTTATTTAAGAAAGAAAAAATTTCAGTCCGCGGAAAATAGAGTTAAATATTTAAGAACTACTTTTTTAAAGAACCATAAATCATTAGAACCGCAAATTTTATTTTTGGAATGCAAGCTTGCGCATAGACAAAAGAATGAAGATCTTAGAAAAGAAAAAATCGAAACATTGATGAAGGATTATAACGATTCTCAATTTACTAGAATGGCAATGGGAATGGTCTCTAAAAAGAATCCGATAACACGGTTTTTTTAATTTAAGACAAGCAAGGTAATTAGAATATCTGTGATTTGCACGTAATTGTTGTTTTAAGCCCCGCTCGTCCCGAGTGCCACACTTAGTGTGGTGTATCGAGGGGTTCGCGCGGGTCAAAAAATAGATTAAAAATTTTGTAGCTTGAGTTTTTAAAGGTCAGCACGAATCTCTCGATACAATTTTGGAGAAAAAATCACTCGAGACGAGCGGGGTCTGTTTTTAATTGGTAAAAAGGGCAGTAAGTTTTTATCTTGATAAACTTTAAAGGGGGGAACATGGATAACAAAAGAACGTTTGGCAATGCCGGGGAAACCTTGGTATGCGATTATTTGGAAAAGAAGGGTTTTAAAGTTGTTGCGCGCAACTATCAAACAAGGCAGGGCGAAGTAGATGTAATTGCCGTGCGAGATGAAATACTTGCTTTTATAGAAGTTAAAACAAGACGAAATTCTTATTTTCCAATTTCTAATGTCGTAACCTATGGCAAACAAAAGAAAATTACAAAAACAGCAAAATATTTTATAGTCAAAAATAAAATTATCGATAAAGCGTGTCGCTTTGATGTTGCAACTGTTGTGTGGGATAATAATGGAAATCCTGCTATTGACTATATAGAAAATGCCTTTTATGCTGTGTAGCAATTTTTATAAAAAAGAGGAATAAATATGAAAAAGTCATTAAAAGTTGGGTTGGGTTTTGGAATTACTTCTGGTGTTATCACACCGCTCGGATTGTTAGTTGGTCTTTATTCGGGGACCGGTTCAAGGTTTGCAGTTATTGCTGGATTGTTAACTATCGCAATAGCCGATTCATTTTCTGATTCGTTAGGGATTCATGTTTCGCAAGAATTAGAAAAAGAAAATGCACCCAAACATGTTTGGGAGGCAACACTTTCTACATTATTTGCAAAGATTGGAATGGCATTAAGTTTTGTTATTCCTTTTTTATTCTTTTCATTAAGAGTTGCCGTGTTGGTGGATATTGTTTGGGGACTCGGTGCAATTTCTTTTTTTAGTTATCTTGTTGCAAAAGAACGCGGCGTAAAACCGGCGCGCGTTGTTTTTGAGCACGTGGTGATAGCGTTATTGGTTGTTGCCATTACTCATTATTTCCCATTATTGCTAGGCAAGTTTTTTGTATGAATCGTGTGAAAAATATTTTTGCACTTGCTGCGCTGCTTATGTTTTGTGGGTTACAGGGATCAATAATTTATGAATTACAAGAATTAAAAGTTTGCGATAACGAAGCGAAACAACAAGAAGAAGCAGGAAAATTAGATGAAGCATTCACAACATATGTCAACGCAATTAGTGATACACCTATTGTTTATGAAGTTCGGTTTGTGGAAAACATAAAAGATCTTGAAGAAAAACATGAAAAAAATAAATTAGACGCTTTGCCAAATGTTACACAATGGGATGGTGAAGACTTAAAAGATAAAACCATTTATGTGTATTCGCAGATGGGGATTGGTGATTCTATTCAGTTTGTTCGTTTTCTATATTCACTTTCTTCTTTAGGTGCAAAGAAAATTGTTTTTAAAACATCTAAGCATTTGATTCCATTGTTCAAAAATTCTGGATTTGAAAAAGTTGTGTTTTTATCTGGTGAAGTTGATAAAAAAGAAAAGCTTGATTTTCAGGTTTCTTTGTTGGCCTTGCCTTCTAGGTTAAAGATAAAGAAAACAGATGATGTGCCGCACAAAGATAAATATTTATCAGCTACAAAAGAAAAAGTGGAATCATATAAAAAGAAATTTTTTGATAACGATTATACAAAAGTAGGGATTGTTTGGCGCGGCGCGCCGGGGCACATAAATGATAAAAATCGATCTGTTCCTCTTTCTTTATTTTATGATTTAGCAAAAATCAAAAACGTGAAATTGTATTCTTTGCAAAAAGGATGCGGAGAAGAACAATTGGCCGATGCTACAAAAGATATAGAAATTGTTGATATCGGAAACACATTTAATGATTTTTCTGATACCGCCGCGGCAATAGAAAATTGTGATTATATTATTAGTGTTGATACCGCGGTCGCGCACCTTGGCGGTGCGCTTGGCAAACCAACATGGATTTTAATTCCGTTTGTTTCAGATTGGCGATGGTTTTTAAAAGGTGAAACAAGTTATTGGTATGACAGCGTTAAGCTTTTTAGGCAAGAGGCTGTTGGTAACTGGATAGATGTTTTTAAAAAAGTTACTGTGGACCTACAACTTGTCTAATGCCTTATAAATTTTTTCAATTGCAAAATCATAAGAATCTGACTTTTTAAATTTTAAAGGCTTCCCAAATTTTACCGTCACTTTATCAAAATGTTTTGGAAATATTTTTTCGTAAGGCAAAACTTTGTTAGTTCCAACAAGTTTAACGGGTACAACAGCAACGTTCATCTCTATTGCCATTAAGCCAACGCCTTGTTTGAGCGGTTGCAATTTCCCATCAAGACTCATTTTGCCTTCCGGAAAAACACCAATCGAATAATTGTTATCTAAAAGTTTTCCCATGTGATCTAAACCAAGTCGGATGTTTTCACCTTCTTTGCGTGGCAATGAAAATGAATTCATTAAAAGTTCTGCTATCCATGCAATATCTTTATAGCTTTTATATAAAACGTCGCGCGCGGCGGCAAATGCTAACCTATTTCTTACTTTTAAAGGGAGCGCCATAACAAGCGCGAGCGGATCCATATAGCTCATATGTGTCGGCATAAAGATTACAGGCAGATCTAAATTTTTTAGATTCTTTTTGCCGCTAACTTTAAGGCGCGCAAAAATTCTAAAGTATGCAATTAAAACAGGTTGGCAAATAAATCTAATTGTGTGTGCCCACCACGATCGTGGCCATTTTTTTAATGGAGGCTGTGGTTTTGCTGGAGCTTTCTTTTTAATAATTGTTTCTAATTCTAGCATCGTTGTTGTTGGTGTTATCATTGTTTCATTAACGGCAACGCCAAGATCAGTTTCTACTCTTAAAATTAATTCCACCAAAGTTAATGAATCCAATTTTAAATCAGGAAGAATTTTTGTTGTTGGTTTTATTTTTTCTATGTCAAAGCCTGTGATTTGGCTTAAAATTTTTGAAAGAGCGGTTGTTTTGGCAACATGATTTTCTTTTTGATTATTTTCTTTGCGTGATTTTAAAAACTTTAATACTTCTTCTTTTTTTACCTTTTTTGTTGCGGAGCGCGGGAAATCATCATCTGGCCATACAGACCAGCCGGTAGCTTGCTGATACGATGCAAGTTGTTTATTTGTTTGCAAGATTATATTTTCCGAATCCATTTTTTTATCTTTTAAGAGAAGAACAGCGTGAATTTCTATCATGCCACTTTTTGTTTCAAGTCCCACCACGCAGCTATCTTTTACGTGTTCATTTTTATTTATCTCAATTTCTATGTCTTCGGGGAAAATGTTCTGTGCGCTTGGTCCAATGATGACGTATTTTTTTCGGCCACTTAAAAATAAAAAACCATCTTTATCTAAATGTCCAACATCACCGGTTTTAAAATACCCGTCTTCGGTGAATGCTTCTTTTGTTCGCTTTTCGTTTTTAAAATACCCTTTAAAAACACATGGTCCTTTTACTAAAATTTCTCCATCTTTTTCTATTTTTACATCAAATCCTTTTAAAATTTTCCCAACGGAACCAAATTTGTGATGTTTATATCTATTTCCTGCAATTACAGGAGATGTTTCTGTTAAGCCATATCCTTGCAAGAGGGTGACTCCCAGGGTTTGCCATTTTTTTTCTAGCTTTTCGTCGAGCGGCGCGCCGCCGCAGATAACTGTGTCTAATTTTCCGCCAAGTTTTTTGTGAACAGATCTGAATAAAAACCTAGAAAAGGATTTGTTGTTTACAAATGCGGAAAGTTTTAGCATTGCGTTAAAAACTTTTGTTTTCTTTTGTTTTTCCACATTTGCTTCGATTTTAGAAAGTAAAACTTTTAAAAATTCTGGAACAGTAAGCATGAGATTTATTTTGTGTTCGTATGCCAAACTTTGTATTAATGCGTATGAATGAACATAAATAATGTGAGAAACATATTTTGATGGCAAAAGAAATCCAACCGTTTGTTCATAAATATGAGTAAGGGGTAAAATAGAAAGTCCCTTTGCTTCAAGCTTTTTCATTGGAAAAAGAGAAGATCCGGCTTCTATGTTTGATGCAATGTTTTTATGAGTGAGCATAACTCCTTTTGGATCGCCCGTTGTTCCTGATGTGTATAAAATTTCAACTAAGTTGTTTTTATTAAGTTTTTCATCTCTAAAATTAGAAACGCGAAAATCTTTTACAAGATCATCTATAAATTCAATATCAAAACATTTTAATTGTTTAGGAAGTTGTCTATTTAAATAATGGCTTTTGATAATAATTTTAGATTCGGTTTGGTCAGCAATTGTTTTGATCATTTCTGATGTGCTTTGAACATTTAGTGGAACAATAACATAACCTTTTAAAATTGTTCCCCAGAAAACACAACACCAGTACGGAGAATTTGGTGCAAATAGTAAAATTTTATCACCTTTTTTGCATCCTTGTGATTCTAAAAATAAAGCGATTTTTTTCGAAAGGGTGTAGACGTCTTTGTATGTTAAGTGAACCGTGCGGTATCCCATTTTCATTGTGAACGCAGGCTTGTTGGGATATTTTTTTGCGTTTTGTTTTAAAATTTTTGTCAGCAACATTTTTTACCCTTTTATATTGTTGAAAAATAATCCTTGAACTTAAAAAAAATTAGAATTACGATGGGTTACTTTAAAAAAATAAGCATCAAAAGTTCAACGGTGTTGTAGTTTAGCGTGGTGTAAATTATAAGAATAAGGAGCGATTTTATGAAACATTTTTTCAAAAAGGCCTTTTTGGTTTGTTTTGCAATGTTTTTACCGGCGCTAGTGTGCGCAGATGAGTGCAAACTTTCATTCAGCGAGAAAGAATATAATAAGCCAACAGGTAAAGATGGGGAATTTGTTTTAGTCGGTGATGTTGGGGGAACATGGACGCGTTTTGCGCTTTGTGAATTTGTAGAAGAAAAATGTAAAATAAATTTTACAATGCATTTTAAAAGTGGCGAGATTACATATTTTGCACCAGTAGTAAAACAGGTTCTTGATTACACAAATAAAAAATATTCGGTTTCTGTTGAACGCGCGAGTTTTGCTGTGGCAGGTCCTGTTTCTGGAAAAAGAGACTTTTGCCCACTTACAAATTTGTCTTGGGATATTGATGCAAAAAAAGTATTAGAATTGACAACGTTAAAAAGCGCGGTACTTTTAAATGATTTTGAAGCAATTGGATATGGAGTGGATGCGATTGATGCTAAAAATCTTATTGATATTAGTTGGGACAAAGATGTCACAAAGAAAGATAAAGGGGCACATTTTAATAAAGCGGTTATTGGCGCCGGAACGGGACTAGGGAAATGTGTGTTGGTATGGGATGTAATATTACAACAATACCGTGTGGTTGCATCTGAAGGTGGCCACGCAGATTTTGCTGCGCATAACAAAGAAGAATTTGCATTAAAAGAATTTGTAAGAAAAAACACCTGCGATGACACCGTTGTTGTTTGGGAAGATTTTCTTTCTGGAAGAGGGATTCAAAACATTTATAAATTTTTAGAACATTCGGGTGAATATCTTACTACTCCGTGTTCAAAAGAAATAAAAGAGAGCAAATACGATACGGGAACAATTGCGCAACACAAAGATAAAGATGCGTGCTGCAAAGCAACGTTCGAAATTTTTGCAAAAATTTATGGTCGAGCGGCTAAAAACTTTGCATTAGAACAATTAGCAATCGGCGGTATTTATATTGCTGGAGGGATTGCGGCAAAAAATTTAGATATCTTTAAAAAAGAAACATTTGATTATGAATTTTTAAATAACCAAACATATAGAAAAGTTATTTTGGAAAAAATTCCTGTTTTTGTGGTCACAGACGAAGACGTTGGCTTGTACGGCGCGGCAGTCTTTGCTCAGTTGATGAAGAAGCAATCCGAATTATAAATTTTGAAAACGTTTTACACGCAAGCCCCGCGAGAAGCGGGGCTTTTTTTATGCCGAAGCATTGAATTACAAAGGTTGTTTTGTATATTTTAAATACAACAACAGAGTTGTTGCCTGATTGGAAAAGGGGGATCTTTATAAAAAGGATTAGTATGAAGTTCAAGATTACGTGTGCAGTTCTTGCCGTTACATTTTTTTGTAGCGTGCAGGCGGGGAATTGGGAAATTCGTGGTGATATAAGAGCGAAAAAGATTGGTGGCGATGGTTGGATAATAAAGAAAACTGAAAATAAAGCGTATCTGTGGGATGGTTCATCGTGGGGGAACAAGTTTGGAACAGATCAGGATAATTGGAAATTTAAGGAAGTTGGTAATGGCTGGGCGTTAGGAAAAGCAGGAAGGCCAGGTACTGCTAAAGCCAATATAATTTACCAATGGGATGGTTCGAGTTGGGTAAAAAAAACTAGTGCTGATCAAAGTGGTTGGAAATTTTCGAAGGTCGGTGGAGATGGTTGGGCGATCGGTCAAAGTCGTACATTGCCCTTTGGTTTTGTTAGCGCAAGTAATACTGAAACAAGCCAAGCTGAGAATGGCAAAGTATACAAATGGGATGGTACAAAGTGGGAAAAAAGAGCTGGTGATGGTCAAGAAGATTGGGCATTTAAAGAAGTTGGTGATGGTTGGGCATTAAAAGATAATAATAAAATATATAAATGGGATGATTCAAAGTGGGTTGTGCAAGGAGCATGGAAATTTAAATCTGTTGATGCAGGTTGGGTTATTGCGATAGGACAAAAGCGTAAAAGTTCAGCTGAAAGAGAGGGAAAAGTTTATTATCGTGAATCAAGTGGTTGGATAAAACGAGCTGGCGATGATCAAAGTGGTTGGACTTTTAGTGCCGTTGGTGCTGGTTGGGCGGTTGGCCTTGGTGGAAAAGGAATAAACAGAGCCGCGCGCGATAAAGTTTATCAATGGATAGAGTAGTTTTCACAGATTAAAATAGATTAGATTTTAAAAGCGAACCGCCTCGAGAAAAATCGGGGCGGTTTCTTCTTTTGATTAACCCTTTCCCCACAACCTTTGTTTAAAAAACCTCCACGAAAAAACAATCGTGTCTAAAGCAAACCATGTTGCAAAGGAGATGTAACCGCCATAAATTCCCATATTTAATTTTATCGCTAAAAGATATGAGAGCGGTAAAAAGAATAAATAACTGGTTAGCGTTCCGGCAATTACTAAAAAGCGAGTGTCCTTTGCTGCCATAAGCGCGCCACGGAACACACTAAACAATGCTCCCGCCATCAGTGCAAACGGAAGAATGTACATAGATTTAGTCGCAAGCTTTGCAACAACAAGATCTTTAGGACTAAAAAACTTTGCGATTTGCGGTGCGAATAAAAACATTAATGCTCCAACAATTCCTGTTATTGTCACACTGATCAAACATAATTTTTTTATTGCTTTTGTAACAAGTGTAAATTGTTTACCGCCTAAAAGTTTTCCAATAATTACGGTTGTCGCAACAAATAATCCCATTGGCGGAAGATAAGCGATAATAAATACCTGTAATATAATTTGATGTGCGGCAATAGCTTGCGCGCCAAAATTAAAAAACATAAAAGAGAAAAAGAAGAACGCAATAACAACGATGCCGTAATACAAACCAATCTCGGTTGCAGTTTTTACATATTCTTTAAAAATGGATTTAACAGGAATTTTTAAAGAAACATATTTTTTAGTGAGTTTTGTTTTAAGAAGCAAAATTACACAAAGAAATGCTCCAAAAATGTATGCAATAAATGTTGCTAGTGCAACTCCGTGAATTCCTTTTTTTAATAAAAAAAAGTTTAATACGATATTTGCAACGCAAATACCTATTGCAATGAACAGAGGTATGATTGTGTTTTTTAATCCTCTGAAAAAACCTGCAATTGCAAAAATTGTTAACAAAAATGGAATCGCTAGCAGCCTGACAGAAAGATAAGAGAATCCCAATTTTTGGACCTGTTGATCTTTTACAAAACTATATAAAAAATTTATAAGAAACGGCATAAAGAAAAGTAACGACACGCCCACAATTATCGCGCTCATGATAGCTAATTTTATTGTTTTAGAAATGTTTTCTGGTTGTTGCGCGCCAAGAAACCGCGCGGTTATAACAGTTGTCCCGCTTCTTATTCCCTCAAAAAAATTATAAATTCCTGTGCAAATGTTGTTTCCTATTGCAACGGCAGCAATTGCAAAGGTGGCGTTAGAAAGTCTTCCGACAAATGCCAAATCGATTACGCCAATGAGCATAATAATTGCGTGCGAAATTACAGCTGGCGCGGCAAGTTTAAAAATATTTGAAAATGTTAATTCGTGTTCTACAGTACCGTTCGCCCTGCGTGTCCGTCGTAGCCTTGGCGTAGTCGGGAGCTTGTCGAAGGGTTTCTTCGAACGTGTTTGGTTTAGACTCACTTCTTTTCTCCCTCAAAAGTTAGACTAATCTCTTTCTCATACAACTTATTCAGTTTTTCTATTGAAGCACTTTCTTTTTTATAAAGATACTTATTAAAAAAGGTAACTATGTAATCGTTCATGAGTGGTATTGTTTTATTTGGTTTTACGTGCCCGATGTTTAAATCTAACATTTTTATAACTTTAGATTTTCCAAGAATTAAATTAGTAAATGCAATATGACCGGCTTTTTTTATTATTATTTGATGTGTGTTTGGCCCATTGTTTTTGCAAAATTCTGCAATTTCCTTTTGGACCTTTTTTATCCAATTGAAGTATCTTCTTTTGGTGCCACCGACGTTTTTTAATGTTTTTATTAATGGTTCTTTGGGGGTTCCTACATAGCGAGATTCTTCTCCCAGTAAAAACATAAACGGTTTATTAAAACCTTCCGTTGTATTTACGGCATCGTGCCAACCATCTAAATTTATTCCAGCTTTTAATAAATCATTTGTTCTACATGCTTCCACCGTTGCAATCCCGCCCATTGAGTGTCCAATTATTCCAATATTTTCTAAGTCTAATTTTTTATAAAACCGAGATTTAAAATTTTCATTCAAGCTTTTTAATGGACCCAAAATAAAATCTATATCTTTTCTGTTAACTTTATTTTCTTTTGCCATGTTTCGTGCCCAACTAGAGCTCAATAATTTTGGGGCTAAGTCTTTAATCATTGTTATTTTTTGTCCATCAGGAAGGATTGTGAGTCCGCATGAATGTGTATGATCAGCACCAACTATAACGAAACCATGACTTGCTAGCTCTTCTAGGAAAATTGAATAACCTTCTTTTGTTGCACCCATTCCGTGAGAAAAAATAATAACAGGAAACTTAGATTGTTTTTTTGAAATTTCTGCATTTTCAACGGTATGTGTTTTTATTTTTTTAAAGTTGTCGCGCAAGGGAAAAGGCCAGCGCGGTTTGTGTGCCATATATTTTAGATATGTTTGGTGAGGATCTTTTTCATCGCTTGGATACCAAATTTGTATCATAAGGTCGCGATTTATTTGTTTTTTAGAAATATCTGGATGAGGATTTTTTCTATCTGGATCTATCCAGTGACAAAAGAATGTTCCAATTTTAAATTTCCCAGTTGGTTTAGGAAATTTTTTTATGATTGGCAGCGGAATTATTCTAAAGATGTAGCTTTTCCATAAAGCAAAAAGAACAGCGAGAATAATAATAATTAAAATAGCGCCTGGGTATTCAAAAATCATAAAGGTCCTTTAGTGTAGGATTATAAATTTTTAAAGGAAACATAGACGTAATGATAATGAATTGTATTTAGAATTTAAACATTTTGCGAAGTTTATACTTTTGTTTGAGTATAACTTGTAGACGGAATTAATAGATCAACAAGTTCTTGTGGCTTGCTTACCAGATAATTAGGATTGTTTTCTTTTAAAAACTTCTCTGAATTTAATCCCCAAGAAACCGAGGCGATTCTGAGATCAATTTTTCTACATGCTTCTATGTCGCGAACTTCATCGCCAACATATAAAATGTCTTGTGGTTTATATTTGTATCTTTTTATCAGGCGATTTAAAACAAGGTGTTTGCCAAAAAAGGATCGTCCAGAATAGACAAAGTTAATTGTTTTAATCCCCTCTTTTTCCAATATTTTTTTTACAACTTTTTCATCTTGTGACGTTAAAATGCCAACAGTGTATTTTTTAGCAAGTTGGTCGATCATTGTTTTTATGTCTTTGAAGCAGGTCAAAGCGGAAGCTTTTTTGTTGTATAGAGAAAACATTTTTTTTGCGAATAATGGAATTTGAACCATAGAAAGCCCGAGTTCTTTCGTTACAACGGTTTGCATATTCTTATTACGGAACTCTTCTGTATCGGTAACTTTTTTGTATTTATATTTGTCGGCAAGCCTGTTAAAGCTATCAAGATGCATAGGAAGTGAATCAACAAGTGTTCCGTCAAAATCAAAGATAATAACTTTTGCTTCTGGATAATTTCTTAGAACAGGTTTGATTTCCTGCGGTTTCCGTTTTGCTGCCCATGAGAAATTCCAACAAAAGGTGTTTGTGATTGTAAGAAGAGCAAATGAGGCTATGGACGTAATTTTTCTATTCATAAATATCATAAAGTTTTTAAATGGTGGAGAGAGTGGGATTCGAACCCACGATCCCAGTATTACCAGGATAACCGCTTTCGAGGCGGTCGCTTTCGACCACTCAGCCATCTCTCCATTCATTATTATAATTATTTTTTTATTTTGCCATATTTTGGTGTTTAAGGCTACAAAAGTACGACTTTTGGAAAAAAAGTGAAAAAATGTTGAATTTTATTTATAAAACAGGGTATAGTTTGCTCAGCTTTTCTAAGCTGGGACGTATTGAAATATATTTGTTTATTTTTGTGATAAAGATGTATGCAATTTTGATTTGAGAAAAACGATAGAAAACGTTAGAATAGGCATTCAAATCAAGTTACACAGGCTTAATAAGATTAAAATTCAAAGAAGGTCATGAAGAATGAAGACACTTAACACAAGAGCAATTGTTTTAGCTGCTGGACGTTCTACAAGGTTTAAAAGAAAACAAAGTAAGTTATTAACACACATTTGTGGCCAGCCAATGGTTTTGTTCTGTCTTAAAAGATTAAAGAAACTTAATATTCCAACAACATTAGTTTTGGGATATCAGGCAGACGAAATCAAATCTAAAATATCAAATCACGGAATTACCAACATTGATTATGTTGAACAAAAAGAACAGCTCGGCACAGGGCATGCTGTTTTATGTACAAAAGACACATGGGATTCCGATACCATTTTAATTCTTAATGGCGACATGCCATTATTTTCTAGCGAGCAGATAGAAAAACTTCTTCAAAAACATACAGCCTCAAATTCAACGATCAGTTTCTTTTCTACATACGTTTTCAATCCAGAAGGATACGGACGAATTGTGGAAAGAGATGGAATCTTAAATATTGTTGAAGAAAAAAATTGCACAGAAGATGAAAAGTCGGTTACAAAAGTTAACGCCGGCGTTTATGCAATTAAAAAAAGTTTTTTATTAGAAGCTTTAGATAAAATTCAAAAAGATAAAACGTCAGGTGAATTTTATTTAACAGATATGGTTGCGCTCGCGGCTAAACAGGGTGAAAAGATTCAAATTATCCCGGCACCTTTTGATGATGTTCGTGGTGTGAACACATTGCAAGAATTGTGGGCAGTTGAACAAGTGCAGCGTTCAAGATTAATTGAATATTGGATGGATCGCGGCGTTCGCTTTGAACTTGCGCAGAATATTCATATTGATATCGATGCCAAAATTGGTGAAGGTTCTTTTATTGGGACCGGAGTTCATTTATTAGGAAATACAGAAATTGGTGAAGATTGTTTTATTTCCGCTTTTACAATTTTAGAAAATACTACAGTTGGTAATGGTTCTTTAATTCGTTCACATTCCGTTATTCAAGACAGCGCAATTGGCAAAGACACACAAATTGGTCCTTTTGCAAGATTACGAAACGGTGTTGTAATTAAAGATAATGTAACGGTTGGTAACTTTGTTGAAATGAAAAAATCAACTGTTGGTGATAATTCAAAAATAAAACATCTTTCATATGTTGGTGATGCAAAAGTTGGAAATAAAGTAAACATTGGTGCGGGAACAATAACTTGTAATTATGATGGAATAAATAAACACCAAACCGTTTTAAAAGACGGAGTATTTATTGGAAGTAATTCAACTCTTGTTGCACCGGTAACGATTGGTGAAAATGCATACACGGCAGCGGGATCAACAATAAATAAAGATGTTGGATCAGGTGATTTAGCTATCGCTCGCTCGCGACAAGAAAATAAAAAAGGGTATGCTGAAAAAATTTTGAATCAAAAAAAAAATGTAAAAAAAGAAACAACTGTAAATTATAAAACAGAATCTGTTCAAAAAGCATTTCATTTTATTGGTGCTGTAAAAACAGAAGTAGGATCAAAAGAAGGCGTATGATTACATTTTTTCATGTAGCAGATACGCACTTCGGCGTAGAAAATTACGGTAAAGTTGATAAAAAGACGGGAATTCATTCCCGTCTTTTAGATTTTAGGGACAGTTTTGAACAGTGTGTTGAGTTAGCAATTAAAGAAAAAATCGACTTTTTTCTTTTTTGTGGTGACGCATACAAAACGGCGTACCCATCTCCGACGCAACAAAAATTATTTATGCAGGTTTTATTAAAATTACACGCTGCAGATATTCCTGTTGTTATTATTGTCGGAAATCACGACAACCCATTAAGTTTTGGGAAAGCTCATTCGCTTGATGTGTTTGCATCGTTGCCGATTGGTAATATTCATGTGATTTCAAAACCAGAAACCTTAACATTAAAAACAAAAAATGGTGATGTACAAATTGTGGGGATGCCGTGGCCAACGCGTAATAACTTGGTAACTAGTGATGAGCATCGATTAAAAGATTCATCAGAGATTACAAAATATTTGTCAGAAAAAGTTGGCGTTATTATTCAAAGTCTTGCTGAACAATTAAATCCAGAAGTTCCCGCTGTGCTTGCCGGGCATTTAACCGTAAGTAACGGAATTTTTTCCGGTTCAGAAAAATGTGCGGTTTTTGGAAACGATCCAATTTTTCTTCCGTCGCAGCTATCAATAAAACCATTTGATTATGTGGCGCTTGGTCATTTGCATCGGCATCAAAATGTAAATCCAAAAGGGTACCCCGCGGTTGTCTATTCTGGCTCAACAGATAGAATAGACTTTGGGGAGCGCAAAGAAGAAAAAGGTTTTTGTCGGGTGTCTTTTAAAAAATCTGGGTTGCAGAGATGTTCATATGAATTTGTACAACTAAAAACACGTTCATTTATTCAGGTAGAAGTAAAACTAAAAAAAGACAAAGATCAGGCTGAACAAATTATTGACGAGTTATTTAAAAAAGATGTGCGCGGGGCGATCATAAAAATTATGTATCATTTGCCAGAGGATACCGTAGACACAGTAGATTTATTTGCTGTGCAGCGCGCATGCTCTGATGCAATGCACGTGGCATCTATTTTGCCAGTCAGAAAACCTGTCACTCGGGAAAGACGAATAAAATTGCAAGTGAGTATGGACGTCAAAACACTTGTGGAAAAATATTTAGAAGAAAAAACAGATTTGAAAAGTAAAAAAGAAAAATTACTAGAAAAAGCTTTGGAGCTTTACGATGAGATTCAAAGTGAAACGTAAGCCCGCCCGAAGAAATCCTTCGATACAATTTTTAAGAAAAAATCACTCAGGATGAGCGGGGTATATCTTATCAAGTCCGTTCGCCCTGAGGGATTTCGAGCTCGTGCGAGAAATCGTCTCGAAGGGTTTTACCGAACGGATATAAATTAAAAGGGAAACCATGTTTAAATTATTTGTAACAAATACCCTCGGAAGAAAAAAAGAAGAATTTAAACCACTCAAAAACAACAAAGTTAATTTATATGCGTGCGGCGTAACGCCGTATGATTTTTCACACATCGGCCACGGACGTTCATTTATCAATGTTGATGTGATGGTTAGATTTTTACGGTTTTTAGATTTTGATGTTCGGTACATCAGAAACATTACCGACATCGATGACAAGCTTTTAAAAAAGGCAGAAGCGGCGGGCGACATTAATTCTTACAAAGAAATTGCGAATAAATTTGTAAAAAGTACTGATGCTGAATTAGAGCAATTAGATTGTGTAAAACCGGATAAAGAACCAAAAGTTACGGAGCACATTCCTCAGATTATTAAATTTATCGAACAATTAATTGAAAAGAAAAAAGCGTACGCGGTTGATGGAGACGTCTATTTTGATGTGACCTCTTTTGACGGATACGGAAAACTTTCTGGCCGTAAAGTAGAAGATATGATTTCTGGTGCACGCGTTGAAGTGAATGAAAAAAAGAAAAATCCTGCAGATTTTGCATTATGGAAGGGTAACGACCAAGAGTTATTTTGGAAATCGCCGTGGGGTTTTGGAAGACCAGGTTGGCACATTGAATGTTCCGTTTTAGCAAAAGAATTTTTGGGTGAATCGATTGATATTCATTGTGGAGGACTAGATCTTATCTTTCCGCATCACGAAAATGAGTTAGCGCAATCAGAAAGTTTGCACGGAAAAATTTTTGCAAAATACTGGTTGCACAACGCGCTTTTAAATATCGATAAAGAAAAAATGTCTAAATCCTTGGGAAACATTTTATCGCTGCATGAAGTTCTTTCTAAAAAAGATCCTATGGTTGTGCGCTTTTATTTTTTACAGCATCACTATCGAATGCCGATCGAATTTAGTTTTGAGGGATTAGATTCCGCTGAAGTTGCATACAAAAAAATTGTTAATGCGTGCATGCACGCAAGCGTGAACGCATGCGTGCATGCAGAAACAAAACCTGATGATGTGTTAACGGTTGATGACGCGCGGTTGCGCGATTGCACCTTTATAAAAGATATGATTACCGCTTTGTGCGATGATTTTAATACTCCAAAAATGATCGGAATTTTGTTTGAACATTTAGATGAGGTGAAAAAGTCGAGCACATGTGCCACCGCGGTACGTTTATTTTGGAATCAAATTTTAGGTCTGACGATCGATTCAACTAAAAAAGCTACCGACATAACCCCTGAAATAAAAAAATTGATTGAAGAGCGAAAAATTGCACGCTCTGAAAAAAATTGGGCCCGCGCCGATGCAATTCGCGACGAATTAGCGAAGTTGGGGTACGAGGCTCAAGATAAAAAGCTGTAGTAAAATAGTAAAGCCCGCACAATCGTGCGGGCTTTACTAAAAAATTAAGAAGAAATTTTATCCAAAAAGCTCATCGATCTTTGTTTTCAACATCTCTTTGGTCATAAAACCAGTTTCTTTTCCAACAACTTCACCATTTTTAATAAATAAAAAAGTTGGAATAGAAGAAACATTATATTTAATTGCAAGATCGCGTTCGTCGTCGATATTCAATTTTGCGAGCTTGTGTGTTTCAGCTAATTCTTTTGCAAGTTCATCAAATACGGGAGCCATTTGTTGGCATGGTCCGCACCAGGTTGCAAATACGTCAATAACAACTGGTAACTTTGAATCAAGAACTTCCGTCTGAAAATTTTGCGATGTAAGGACAAGTGCCATTATTTTACCTTTCTATTTATTTTTATATGACTCCATCAATCTACCTCGAAGAAATATATTCTGCAAATATTTGTCTGTCTTTCATTGGTAAACTCGTTTGTTCTAGTGTTGACCAGTCTTTGTGATACGGTTCCGCCATTCGTGAAAATCTGTTAAACCAAATGCCGTCGTGGCGTTGTAACACATAATCAACCCAAGAAAAGTCATTTTTATTTCTAATTTTAGAAAGCATCAACACACTTGCGTGTTTTGCTTGAATGCTGTGAGACTCGAGCCATTTTTTGTGAGCATAAAATTCTGCATTAAATGTGAGAAGATAAATTGGTTTTTCTGGTTTACTTAGGCCTTTGTATATTCCTTTGTAAAACCAGTCGGTAGAAATGTTTGGAGCGTAACATCCCACTGTCGCGTTTGGAATTTTATCATTGATAAAAATTCTTAGTTCATTACCAAGTTTCTTTGCTTCAGCTTCTAAAACATGGAAATATTGTTTGGTTAATTTATTGTCGATTAAATACTTAGAAAGCTTTTTAGAATCTTGCGCAACATCTTTTGGAATGAATGGAAAATGTTCTGCGGTTGTTTTTTCAAATCCCATTGTTGGCAAAAATGCGGCAGTTGTTTTTCTTCCATACATTTCTAGGTCAAGAACAACGCCTTCAATTTTAATTCCGTGCGATACATTTTTGTTTTTCCAATCATCTAAAAAAGCTGAAAGAGATTTTTTAACTTCATTATTCCAAAAAGATTTATCGAGAGGTTGTGGAACATCCTCGTATTTATTGCCGTATAAGTCGTATGCAACATTTTCCGTCATGTGCTTTGGGCTTAAGTTATTTGCGATTTCAAATCCTATCAATATTGTTGGTGGCGCCACATTTTGCGCGCGTGCGGATTTTTGTAATTGTTTTGTGAATTTAGAAAGCGAACTTAAGAAAATTTCTTTTCTACTTTGTTCTCCCGCAATTGGGCTGTAATAAATATTTGGAGAAATGCTGAGCCAGAGCGAATCGAGCTTTGAATCTAAAATAAAGCTTATTAATTGTTTCTGTTGTTTTTTTACTTCTGGTTTTTGGTTGTCTTCTTCAAAAATTTTTATTTCCATCCACGCAGTTTTTTCGTTTTGTGTTTCGTGTCTACCAAGTGTCTCTGAAAACGCTTGTAATTTTTTTGCAGAAAGAGGAAGTGTTGGTTTTGTTTCATTTAAAATTTGCTTTACAGGGATTCCAGGCTTTACATCTTTTTTAGTTTTAAACAGTAGCGACAATTCCCACAGCGTTTCGTGAAACGCATCTTGCAAACCAGTTCTTATAGAGACGTTAAGTGGATACAACTGAAAGTTTTCAGAAATTCCAGCAAAAGAGAGAAGTGACGAACTACTTAATACGATGTGATTTTTATGTTTTGGATTATAAATGTACATTCCGTGCGGAAATGTTCCTTTTATCTCTGAAGGATAATTTTGTTTTATTGGTAGCACCGCAAATGGCGCGTGCGTTGTTTCAAATTTTTGTCTAAATGGAAGCATGCTATTTTGTTGTGGAAGTTTAAGTGCCGTATGATAACTAATACTTCTTCGTTCGGCAGGAAATTTTAAAAACTGATTCGAGGCGTTAAAGAAAAACGAACACGCTCGAGGATTAGATGCTTTGTGATCTTTAAACGTTATTGTGCTTCTTTGAACTTGTATACCTGCTTTTTCCAGAATTGGAGAAATAGAAAGCAGAGCATTTGGCTGTCGCGGATTGAGTGGCGGTAACATTAAACCAATTACTTTGTCTTGTAGTTTTGAATAGTCTTTCATGAGTGAAAGAATTTTTTTTGATGCAGGAGAAGAGCGAATTGTTTTTAAAAATTCAGTGCACAAAATAAAAAAGGCACCATCGTAAATAGCAACCGGGAAACGTTTAAGATTTGAATCTAAAATGTTTCCAACGGAATAATAATCAACGGTGATATTTAATGTTTTTGCAAGATCTATAAACGGTTGATACACGTATCGACAATTTCTTTGCGTATCAAAGAGAGCGATACGATGATTTTTTGTTATTTGTGTTTTGGTTGGAAAAAACGTTCCTTCTGGAAGCGTTGGCGTTTGCGAAAAGTAAGCAAATTCTTCAAATTCACTTTCTATAGAATCGGTTTGCGCAATAAACGGAACCAACAAGACAGAAAACATAACCAATAAGAATCTATAACGAATAAGTTTCATGACTCCCCTTTCCCCCAAATGTATTTTGTACAAAAGTCTTTTGGAGAACCCCCAGTTCTCTACGCTTATGGTAAAGAAAATGGCTCCTAATAGTCAATAAAACAGATTCGTGGTTTGATCTAAATTTAAAATTCAAATAAAGTATACTGAGTAGAAAATTTTAAACAGGAGGAATAATGAAATCAAAGTTTGGATTATTGCTAACACTTTTTGTTTTTAATGTGTCTTTAAAAGCAAATGGCCCAATTATTCATAGTGCCCATTTATCGTCAAGTTGGTGTTCGCATAATAAAGAAACTTTACAGAAAGACTTGAACAATTACTTTACGTTATCGCAGAAAAATTTTTCTGTAGCAGTTGATTCTTCTTCTGTAAAAGCATTAATCGTTCCGCATGCTGGACATTATTTTTCTGGTCTTTGTGCTGCGAGTGCGTATCAATCGTTAAAAACAGGTTCGTCTAAAAATCAAAAAATAAAAAAAGTTATTATATTGTCACCGTCGCATACCGAGCAGTTCAGTGGAGTTGCACTGCCACACTATGATGTATATAGAACACCGTTGGGAGATATTCCTGTTGATAAAGCGATGGTAACTACATTGAGGTTGCAAAAAAACTTTTCGGTCAGGGAAAGTGCTCATAAAAAAGAACATTCAATAGAAATAGAGTTGCCTTTTTTACAAGAATCCATTTCTGATTTTAAAATTGTTCCATTAATTGTTGGTTCTATTCAGCCACACCTGTTCGACGCCGTGAGTAAATCAATTGGGGGTCTAATAAATGATCAGACACTTGTTGTTATAAGTTCAGATTTTACTCACTTTGGAAACCATCATAATTACGTTCCGTTTGAAACACATGTTTTAGATAGGATAAGACAGATTGATTCGTTAGCTTTTGAAGCGATACAAAATCAGACATTTGGGTTATTAAGTAGTGTTTTACAAAAAGCGGGTGCAACGATTTGTGGAAATGCGCCGCTAAAAATTTTACTAAAACTTATTGAAAAGAAATTTGTAGAAGGGGAATTTTATTTAAGTTCCTATTACACATCAGAACATTTGTTGCGCGCGCGGAGTTGTGAAAGTATAAATATTAAAAAATTATGCGGAGTTATCCCAGCTCAAGATATTGATAACAGTGTTAGTTATTTGGGAGCAATTTTGAGTTCTCAAGAAAGATTGGAGATGGAGCCGTCGGATAGATTAACAGGGTACGAAAAAATCTGTTTATTAAAATTTGCGCGCGAATCAATAGAAAATAATTTTTCGCAAAACAAAAAGAGTATTGATTTATTGCTTCCGGTGAAAAGTTTGGGGGTGAAACAAAGGGTGGGGGCATTTGTTTCTCTTAATACCAGTGATGGTAATTTGCGTGGTTGTATGGGGCAAGTAGTTTCTTTTGAGTTATTGTATGAAACGATTTTTGATATGGCAAATGCAGCAGCATTTGAAGATCCAAGATTTAAACCATTAACAATAAGTGAATTAAAAGATATTAAAATACATGTAACTATTCTTACTCAACCGCGGGCGATTGCAAATCTTAGCGAAATTAAAATAGGAACACATGGAATTATTTTAAGTAAAAATGGTAAAACTGCAGTTTTCTTGCCGCAAGTTCCTGGAGGATTTGGTTGGGATTTAAAAACAACATTGGAGCAACTTAGCGAAAAAGCTGGATTGCAAAAAGACGATTGGAAAACTGATTGCCAATTTTGGATTTTTTCAGGATTTGAAATTACGGAGTAGAAGTATGGAGTGTTTTCCTGTGTTTTCTTCTTAGGTGTTGATTTATGACGCTTGGATTAAAATGTGTGAATGTGCAGTATGGGCATTTAATAATTTTTTGACGGTGCGCGAAACGATAGTGTTCAACAATAGAAGTTCCTGCTTGTGATATGACACTACAACCATCATGTGGGCATACGTGTTTATTTGTGATGTGTCTTTGTAACGCCGATGGAGCACCTTTAATTTTTTCGCCACAATAAGGACATTCTAAAGAATTCCCATATGTTCTCCCAGCACCTTTGCGACGACGACGTTTTTTTTGGGGGATTGGTTTTTTTGCTTTATGTGTGTCTGGTTTCCAGGTAGGATCATCGGTATTTGGTTGAACAGTAACCGGTGGTGGCGATGGAGAGGAGAATTGGATTGGTTCGGAAATGTATGGTTCTCTATCAGAATCTTCCGTTTCTTCTTGATCATCGGTTGATAGAATATAGAAACTCTTTTCTTCTGCTAATCGTCCAAAGTCAGGAATTACTATATCTTCTAGATTTCGTATTAGATAAAAGTGACCAAAATATTCTTTGCCATCGTTAAGACTAACACCGTAAATAGTATATACAGTGGTTCCATCACATGAATTTGTGGTTACGCCTGTGATTCTATATGTTTCTTGTTTTTTATGATCAAAGATCCAGTGATTATTAACAGTAAATCGTTCTGTGTCCTCCATACAAAAAACGTTTGTCGTATTTGTAAAACAAGAAATTAATAAAAAAACTGAAAGAAGTAATTTTTTCATTGGTAATTAAGTAAAATAGTTATTTATTTTTTCTAAAAGGACATTGCTTTGTTTCTGCTTTTCCATCTAAAACGGCACGAATAAATTCATTACACGATTTAAATCCGCATCTTCCGCAATTTAACATTGGACCAGAGAGTCTAATTTTTTGCCCGCTTTTAAATCTATTTTGAATAGAAGTTTTAGAAATAGTTTTGTTTCCGTAACAAAAACCGCAAACGGCCGACGGCATTGAATGTCTTAAGACCAATTGTTTTTCGTTTATAAATTCTGGAGCATTTTCAATTATTTCTGCAATATCGAGTGCGCCTTCGCCGGTAAGACCATCAATTTCTATTAACTCAGCGGTGTTATTTTTTTGCATAACTCGTGTTCTAAAAATTTCACGTTCAGCCTGAGAAATTAAATTACCCTTGCTGATTGCAACAACATCTGCTTGATCCAAAATTGGACCGTAACGATCTGGATTTCCAGAAGTAGTATCCAACACGTTTATGCCTAAACAATTTTTTAAATACGGAGAACAGCGCAAGCATAAACCAGCGGTTTCGATAATAATAATATCTTTATCGCCATGTTTTTTTAAAATTTGTGGAATCATAAGCGCGGTGTAATGGTCGGGACAAAGTTCTTCGGCAAGCTTTTTTACGGCGGGAATACCTGTTTTTTGATGAATTACTTCGTCATCATGTGTATTTAAACAATCAAACTTTGCAAAGAATAATTTGTAGTTACTTTTTAATTCTTCAATAACATGTTTGATGATGCTTGTTTTTCCGGAACCGGGCGTTCCAGCGATAATTATTAATTTCACGGTTTACCCCGTTCGCCGCAAACAATCTTAAGTGCTTCTACTCTTTTTCCCTGTCTAATTTCTTCACGTATTTCTAAGTTATAACTTTCTAACCAATTAAGATAATGCGCAATTTCTTTTTCTTTGTCGGTTGTTTCTAATACAGAAGTAATTCCACCGTTTTTGATTACAAGTCGTTTGTTTGCGTTAAGCGCGAGCGATGGATCGTGTGTGACAAGAAAAACAATTTTACCTTCTTGAATTAAAATCTCTAATGCTTTTTCTTTTTTTATTCCTGCATTTTCAATTTCATCAATTAAAATGATTGGTGACGTGCTTATATGCGCCGCGTCGGCGACCATTAATGCGCGAGTTTGCCCGCCCGATAAACTTAAAAGATTCATTTCTGGGGTGATTGGTTCGCCCGTGATTTCGTTTGTTTTTTTAATTGTTTCTGTAACTAAATTTTGATCGGCTGTTTTACCGCGGGCGTGAATGTGTAATTCCAAAAATTCTTTTACAGAGAGATCTGTTAAAAAGTTCATGGATTGCGCGAGCGAAGCGATTAATTTTTGTTTTGGATCAAAGCGCAATTCTTTTGTTGCAGGTTCATCGTTAATCAAAATTTTACGCGCGCTTTTTGTTTTTCCGCACGCTAATTTTTCTATGTCGTACAAAAGTTGGCTTTTTCCAGAACCAGTTGGCCCAACAATAGCAACAATTTCACCCGTGTGGATGTCGATTTTTTTAAAGTTTTCTAGAGTGCTGGATTTATTTTTTCCGGGCAGAATGGTTAGTTTTTTAATTTTAGAGGTCATCGTCGAGCCCATGTTCGTCTACGTATTTATATTCGGCTTCAATTTCTAGTACTTCTCTTAAAAGCTTATTAATTGGATACAGGTCTTTAACATATTCAACTTTATCAGGAAATGCGTTTGAATAACGAAAAAACGCTTCTTCTGTATCTATAGCAGCTCTGAAGAGTGCATGCGCGTCACCGAAGCGTGTTTCATTGCTTTTTTTAATTGCTTCCTTTAAAGCACTATATGTATCGTATAATTTATTACGAAAATTTAACTCTTTTTGAATAAGAAAAAGTTCGGGACTTAGTTTTGGCTCATCGACTGGTACGGCTGGTGGAGTAAGGTCGAAGGTTTCTTGTGGCATTTCTGGTTCTACGTAGAAATTTTGAGGTTCGTCTACAAAATCAGGGGGGAGATCATAATTTCTATAAGGCTCAAATGCACTGTTGGGTCGAGCAATGCCTAAGGTTTCTTGTGGTGCATCAAACTCTCTCACCCGTGCTCGTTTTACTTCTGAAGGAGGCCTAAAAGCACCACCACTTCTTTTCCCCGGCGCCATCTGAGCGCTAGAAAAAATACCAAAACATAAAATTACAAAACCAGTTATTTTTTTCATTTTCATTCGTTTTACTTTTCATTAAAAAATTTAAATTAATATCCCTGGACCCCATAAAATCAATTTATATTAAAAAGAGAGATTCGTCCAAAATTACCTGATAAGGATTTACCTGATCTTTAGCGTTAAAAGTGTAATCAAAGACAAAATTATAGAAATAATCCAAAACCGAACAGTAATCTTTGCTTCTTTCCATCCCTGAAGTTCAAAGTGGTGATGAATTGGCGCCATTTTAAACATTCGTTTTCCGCACAATTTAACTGATCCAACCTGAATGATCACAGAAAGAGTTTCTAAAACAAAAATCCCGCCAGCAATTGGCAAAAGTAATTCTTGTCGCGTCATGAGTGCAACAAGTCCAAGTGTTGCGCCTAACATAAGCGAACCAACATCGCCCATAAAAATTTGTGCAGGATATGTGTTGTACCATAAAAACCCAATCAGCGCGCCGAGCAGTGTGGTGCACACGATTGCCATTTCTGTACTTCCAGAAAAAACAATGTGCAAATATTTTGCAAAACCTTTGTGACCGGCCAGATATGCAATAATTGCAAAAGTAGAAAAGTTTGCCATTAACGGCCCTGTTGCAAGTCCGTCTAGTCCATCGGTTAAATTAACTGCGTTGCTCGAACCCATTATAATGAACATTCCCCACGGAATAATTAGTGCACCCAAAACAGGTGTAAAGTTTTTGAAAAACGGTACACACAATTCTGTATTTGGATTTACCCAAAAATACCAAAGCATCATGGTGGCGAACGAAAATATAAGTTGAAGTGAAAATTTAAGTTTGGCGGAAATTCCTTTGTTCTTACGAAGTTTGAACAGGTCGTCCAAAAAACCGATTGATGCAAAAGAAACGATACAAAAAAGAAAAACCCATATATTTTTTTTGGAAAGATCGTTCCATAAAAGTGTGTTCATAACACAAACCATTAAAATAAAAAGACCGCCCATGGTTGGAGTATTATTCTTTTTAAGATGGTTGTCTGGGGTCCATTCGCGCGGTTTAGATTTAAATTTATCTTGTGTGACTCGAATAAACCAGTTTCCAACGATGAATGAAAACAGTATCGAGGTAAGAAGCGCTGCGATAGATCTAAAACTTACGTAATGGAATAGATTAAAAAAATTAAAGTGTGGTCTGAGCGCTTGTGATAAGTGGTAAAACATATGGTTTTCGAATTTGTTTTTAGAGTTGATACTGTTTTTTTCTTTATTAATTCAAAATTCATTGTATCATTTGATTATTTTTTTGTGTAGAGATACGATATATATCGTTGGAATGGGGGCTGTATCGTAAAAATCAATGAAAGATTTTTGAAAAAAAGATGAATAATTTTGATGTCATTGTTGTTGGCGGAGGTAATGCTGGTATTGAAGCTGCGTACAGCGCGGCTAATATGGGCATGAATACTGTATTGTTTACGATAGATAAAAGTAAAATTGCAGTTATGCCGTGCAACCCATCTCTTGGGGGATTAGGAAAAGGTCATATTATTTATGAAGTAAGTGCGCTTGGTGGTTTAATGCCAAAACTTGCGTCAAAAACTTATTTACAAGCTCGCATGTTAAACACGAGCAAGGGTCCGGCCGTTCAAGGCTTACGACTTCAAATTGATAAATTTAAATACAGTAAATGTGCGCAAGAAGAACTTTTAAAAACAAAAAATCTTACCATTGTTGAAGGAATGGTAAGCGAAGTTTTTGTAGAAGTTGTTGATGGGCGCAAAAAAATAACCGGTGTTGGATGTGCGGATGGCGTAAAATATAGTGCGCAATCTGTTATTATTACGTCGGGAACATTTTTAAATGGTGTGATTCACATCGGAAAAACAAATTATCCATCTGGTCGCAGGGACGAATCCGCGGCAACAGGTTTGACCGAATCTTTAGAAACTGTTTTGGGTGTAAAATTTGGTCGATTGAAAACTGGCACGCCGCCACGATTACTCCGATCAAGTATTAATTTTGAAAAATTAGAAACACAGGAACCGCAAAAACTCGATTATCTATACGAGTACAAACATTTTCCTGTAACCGATACTTATTCTTGTTTTATAGCAAAGACTAATCAAAAAACTCATAAAATTATTAGTGATAACTTACATCAATCAGCTTTGTACGGCGGGAACATAACCGGAATAGGCCCGCGATATTGTCCTTCCATTGAAGATAAAGTTGCACGTTTTGCAGATCGCGCGCATCATCATGTGTTTGTTGAACCAGAAGGTGGCGATCAAACAGAATGTTATCCTGCCGGAATTTCAACATCGTTACCGCTTGATGTGCAAGAAAAGTATGTTAACAGCATTGAAGGTTTTGAAAACGCAGTTATTACAAAACCGGGTTATGCAATTGAATATGATTTTTTACAACCAAATCATTTAACGCATTCGTTAGAAACAAAAGAAGTTGAAGGATTGTTTTTTGCGGGACAAGTTCACGGAACAACAGGATACGAAGAAGCGGCAGGCTTGGGAATTATTGCGGGAATTAATGCGGTATTAAAAATTCGCGGAGAAAAACCGTTTATTCCAACAAGAACAGAAAGTTATATCGGTGTGATGATAGACGATTTAATTACTCTGGGCGTTGATGAACCGTACAGAATGTTTACATCGCGCGCGGAGCGCCGTTTGTTATTGCGCCAAGACAATGTCTTTTTACGTTTAATGCCATACGGGAAAAAGTTTGGATTAATTAATGATGAAACGTATCAAGAATTTTTAGAAGAAAAGCAAATTATAGAAAAAAGCGTGGATAAGATTATGCATATGAATTCACGCGATAACTTATTTAAATTGTTCCACTCGCTTGATTTCACGGTAAATGAGTTAAAGAAAATTGAAGCAAAAGAATTGTTATGTAATCTGTTCGCGGTTTCTGATATTCAAAAGCGAACGCTTTTAACAATTCACGCAGAAGTTCGATACGAGGGATATTTAGAAAAAGAACGCAAAGAAGCAGAGAAAACAAAGAAGTTTTTGAACTTACTTTTTCCTGCGGAAATGAGTTTTAAAGGTGTTCCTGGCTTGACGAGAGAGATACAAGATAAATTAATTTTGCATAAACCAAAATCGGTCGCGCAAGCGCAATTAATTCCAGGAATGACCCCAGCGGCCATTTCTATTTTAATTTTTCAAACACGACAACAAGAAAAAGCTTCGCTTTGAAAAAGGTGCACTTTAAAGTTTACAGTGCTAGAGTGAAAAAAGTTGTTTCAGAATTAGCGTTGTTATGATTATCAAAAAAGGGAGATTGTCTTTATGAAGAAAATTAGCGTTATTCTTTTTTGCTTGATACCTGTAAGCATGTTTTTCGTTTTTGCGGATCAGCAAAAAAATCAAGTAGGTTCTGCTTCGGTTTTATCTATTGGAGAACAGTTTTTAATTGCAAAACATGCTCCACCAAAAGACTTGGAACTTAAGTTGGACGATCTGTTTTCATCGAAAGATTTTTTCAAATCACTTTTATCAATTATGCATCCTGATTGTAAAAACAAAGAAAAATTAATTTTGGAAAAAAAATTTCCAAAATTAAGAAAAATCCAAACAATTAAAACTGGTATTAAGCAGGGACCTGATTGTGAGGATTTAAGATTTGTTTGTTTTTATGAGCCGATGAAAGAATTTATCATAAAAGTTGGAGTTCCTTGGAATGTTGAGAATGTAAAGACGAAAAGGAATATCGACAGAATCGCTGGAGTTGAAATTGTAAATAGATATATAAAAGATAGTAAATCAAGGCATTTAACTACTCCAAAGAAATATATTTATCATATTCCAGGAAAAGACTTAGAGTTTGTTGATGACAATTATATTGTGGTAGAAGAAAAAATGGATTTATTGGATGAGAAATTTAATAAAGAAGTTTTTAAAACATTGGTTTCCAGAAGTGTTATAAGAGAAGTTTTAAGATTTATTATAGATATCCATGTTTATGATTTTTCTATAGATAATTTCAGAATAACTAGTGACGGTAAAATTGTGATAATTGACACGACGGAGTGTTTTAGTAATGGTATTGAATGGTTTGATACATTAAAATCAGCCGTTGGATTTCAGTATGCAAAGGTTTTATTCAGAGATAGATGGGACAAAGATTTTGATAATTATATTGATGTTTCAAAAACAAAAGCAGCATTAAAAATTATGAAAGAACAAAATCCACAAACAACTATTCATTTACCTTATATTATCGATAGTGCGGAATAAAAATAGTCAAAAAGATATTATGCTTTGCTTTAAAGTTGACAGTACTTTGTTTTAACGGTACGATTTTCAAGAATTGATGTAGCGCGGGAATAGCTCAGTGGCTAGAGCACTGCCTTGCCAAGGCAGGGGTCGCGGGTTCGAATCCCGTTTCCCGCTCCATCTTTTTTTTGGGGTAGTTTTGTCGGGGAAAAGTATATCTATCATTCTTTTGTTCAGAGGTCTTCATGAACACAATCAAAATGAAAACAATCAAAACATTAATTTTATCGGTTGCAATATTAAGTTGTGCTGCGACGGCGTGGGGCATGGAGGAGACGGTAGTTGATGCTTTTTCTTTGATTCATGAATTTATTGATGCAAAACAAGAAATAGTTTCTGAACATCCTTTAAATCAATTAAGCGACGAATCAAAACATGAACTTTGTAATAGGACCGACGAAAGAGGAGGAACGTTACTATTGCATGCTATTGTACGTAAAAATTTATTTTGGGTGAAATGGCTTGTTGATAATGGTACGGATTTGGAGAAAAATTTAAACGGAGATGGTTTCTTTGAATCTTATCTAGGTTTTGCCATAACATCTTACTCAAGTGTTACTGTTACAGATAGTCCTAGAGAGGAGCATTTGGCTGATTCTAGTAGTTCCATTGATGAGTATGTAGAAGAATTAAGAAAATACGAAATTACAGATATATTTAACATAATATCGTATCTTGTAGAAAGAAAAGCGCTTTTGGATGTTAAAGATTGTTATGAAGATACGCCGCTTCACCTTGCGTTTAAACATGGTCCTTTACACGTTCTTTTTTTGGAACCGCTAGTGAAATTACTTGTTGATGCGGGTGCTTCTTTGGATATTAGAGATGGCGACGGAAAGACGCCATTGGAATGTTTTGGTTATGGATATTATTTAAAAAGGACCGATAAACACCGCATCCGTTTATATCTACAAACAAAACAAGCGCTTCTAGAAAGAATGAAAGAAGATGCAAGAGTGGTTTCTGTCAAAAAAAAAGCTAGACTCGTTAGTTTTAAATAAGAAACAACAATTTTCTGTTTTCCCCAACTATTCTCCTTATAAACAGCCACTTTCTCGTTTGTTATTGTATTCACACATATTTTAGCGTAATCTAAGGGCTTGTTGATAAAAGGGAGAAAGCCAAGGGACGTATTTAAGATTTGATTCTACTTCGCCAAGAAGTAGAACCCTTCGAAGCTTTAGCGTAGTAGGGTTGGCTTCGAAGAATTTCGCACGATACAAAGGCTTAAAAGCCTTTGAGTGCTTCAATAAGAAAGGTTTAAAAAGATGAAATCGCTTATTCAAGAAGCGGCAACGATCGAAAAGGCAGTAGGAAAAGCGTGGAACGACGCTGGAATGCCAAGTGAATTTAAAATAAAAATTTTATATGCCGGTACACGTGGAATTTTAGGATTATTTGGAAGACCATCTGTTATTTCTCTTTCATACGATCCTCGCAAACAAACAAGTGTAAAACAAATTTCACAGAAAAAAGATTTAAAAAAACGCAAAGAAGCAAATACAAGAAAACAGAATCCTGTTCAAAGGCAGCCTTTTCAGAAGCAACCACAACAACGCAGAGAAGCGTATGGTTGGAACGATTCGCTTGTAAATGATGTAAAAGAATGGTTAAAGGATGTTTTAAAAATTATCGGCATTAAAAGTTCTTACGAATTCTTGGTTGATCGCCAAATATTGCGCATAAGATTTAAAGACGAAGTTTTAGATGGAATTGATGAAGAGCGCATGCTTTTTGCGAGTTTAGCAAATTTACTTTTACTTTTTTTAAAGAAAAAATATCGCAAAAAATTAATGGGTTACCGTATCGTGTTTGCATCAAAGCGATTCGAAGCCAAATAATTTTAGATGAAAAAGATTCTTTTAACACGGGACGAAGAACCAATTATTGCGCTGTGTACACCGCGCGGTAGCGGCGCGATTGCCGTTATTAGAATTTCTGGCTCTAGAGCCTCTGGTTCTCGAACCATTGGTTCTGGTGTTTCTAAAATAGTAGATAAAATTTCCAAACTTTCTTCCGGTAAAAAATTACAAGAACTTTCTTCTCATACCATTCATCATGGTCACATTGTTAATCCAACAAGTTCCGAAATTGTTGATGAAGTTTTATTTTTTCTGATGAATGGACCAAAAACATTTACAGGACAAGATACAATTGAAATCAGTTGTCACAATAATCATTTTATTATCGAAGAAATTATTACACATGCTATTTCTTGTGGCGCGCGACTTGCAAAACCGGGCGAATTTACCAAGCGAGCCTTTTTGAATAAAAAAGTGGATTTGGTACAAGCGGAAGCAATTCACGATGTTATTACCGCGCAAACAGAACTTGCATTGCGTAAATCTATGGCGCAATTGCACGGAAGCTTTTCTGAATATATTTCTAAAATTGAACAGTCACTGTTAGAAATTTTAACGTTTGCGGAAGCAAGCTTTGAATTTTTGGATGAAGAACAACGTGATTTAGATTTTGATAAAAACGTCAAAAACAAATTTGTTTCATTACAAAAAAAACTTGTTATCGCAAAACAAAATTTTAATCAGCAACAAAGAATTAAAGAAGGCGTTCGGGTTGCAATTATTGGTTCTGTAAATGTTGGTAAATCAACATTGTTTAACGCGTTACTTAAAAAAAATCGCGCCATTGTAACTGATATTGCAGGAACAACGCGCGACAGCATAGAAGCAAGTTTATATAAAGATGGAAACTTTTGGTTACTTATCGACACCGCGGGCCTGCGACAAACGGGTGATGTTATAGAAAAAGAAGGCATCGAACGTTCATTGCGCGAGGCGGAACAGGCAGATATTATTTTGTTGGTGTGTGATCCGCAGACCATCGAATTTGATCAACAAATGCATTTATACAAAGATATCTTTGAAAAATATCAAAAAAAAGTTATCGTTGTTTTGAATAAAATTGATGAATCTTCAGACAAAAAAGCTGAACGCATAATTAAAGATTCATTTAAAGATACTGTGATATTGGTATCTGCAAAAAATAAAACAGGCATCGAAGAAGTAGAAAAACAGATTCAAGACAAAATACAAGAGATATTTAAGCAACTTCGTTCCCCGTTTTTACTTAATCAGAGACAATTTCATCTTGTTTCTGAGCTAGAGATAAAAATGAAAGCTGTTGAGAAAGAGAGTTCAAGTACTGTACACTACGAGTTAGTTGCACACCATGTTCGCGATATGCTTGAGCACCTTTCAGAATTAACCGGCAAAGACGTTAGCGAGCAAGTATTAGACAATGTTTTTAGCAAATTTTGCATTGGAAAATAATCTGGGGACATTTTGAGGGGGAAGTAATGAAGAACAAATCATCTTTATCTATTGTCATAGCTGTATCGCTTATTTTTTCTTTTGGCATTTCTCATTGCCAGGCACATTCAAAATTTTCTGGTCCGTCGGCCTTTTCTTCTACAAAAATGCATAAAGTTCATTCCAAATCTAATGAATATGTTTGGGTTGAAGAAAAAACAAATCCATTTTCTGAATTAATTGTTTCCTGGAACGCGCGACGACCAAAAAAAGGTCGATTTGATTTTTATGTGAGTGTTGGAAATCCAAAATTATTTTCTGGTGGTTGGTCGCCGTGGCGAAAACTTGCAGAATGGGGCGTGAACGGACAAAAAACACTTTCTTCAGCGAGAGACAGGCTTGTTCATGTAAAACACGTCAGAGTAGAAATGCAACGCGGCGCGCGCGGACGAGGATACAGGGTAAAAGCTGTTGCGCGTAACGGCGCTGATCTAAAAGACGTAAGAACTCTTTTTGCGAATCAGTCGTACAGTCAAAATTTTAAAACAATAACTATGCCAAATACGTTACCTTCTTTTGTATTGAATAATGTTCCTCGCCAATCACAAATGAAGGTGAAGCATAAGCGACGCGGTGATTTTTGTTCGCCAACTTCAACAAGTATGATTGTTCGTTATTTTAATAATAAATTTAGTAAAAATGTAAAACAGCGCGCGCTTGATGAACAGGTAAAAACGTTCGCGCGCAAATCGCACGATGATAATTATTTAGATATTTATGGGAATTGGATTTTAAATTCTGCGCAAGCGTATAACGATTCGTTTGGGAAAGTTGCATACAGAGTAGAAAGATTAAATTCTTTTGAAGAATTATACGGATATTTAAAAAAAGGAATTCCTGTTGCGGTTAGTATTCGCGGCTGGTTGCGCGGTGGGTACAAAAATTATAAAGACGGACACTTTGTTGTTGTTGTTGGGTGGTCACAAAAACGTCGCGCGGTTATTTGTGTAGATCCTGTTTTTAGAAGTTGGGGAAAGATGCTTCGTGCGTACCGAGAAAAAGATTTTTTAAGAGCGTGGGGCAAATCTCGTAATTTAAGTTACATCGCAACGCCGTTGGTTTCTTAAAAATCTCTGTTGATTGGGGGAATGGAGATGAAAAAGAAAGTCTTTTTTCTATTAACAAGTTTATTTTTTTCGGGAGCGTTTTCTAGCCCATTAGATTTAGAGAAAGATTTTTACGAAGATGATCCATGGGGATTTATTGGTAAAAAATTTTATGATGAACCTCTTGAGAATTATAATACGTTAAAAAAACAAGTGTTTCGCATATTGGTTACTCTAGGAGGTGGACTTCCTTCTGCCGGTTTAACATACAAAATTACTAAGAAAATTACAGAAACCGCAGCTAATAAGAGAGAGGAATCTAAGAAAGAAAAGAAAGCAGAAGCTAAAAGTGAGTCTGCGGTTGTGTCTGAACCTACAAAAAAATTAACACATACAAAGAAGAATATAAATAAAAGCAACTTAATGAGATTTGTTTTAGCATCAGTAGCATTTTGTGGTGGTTCTGTAGTTAGTTATGGGCTATTAAATGCAGAAATGAAACGTCGCGTAGATTATCATGCGTTAAAAAGTTTTATGGAGAATTGGGGAACATATAAAAAATTTGTTCCTATTGAATTGCTGCCTGTTTTAAAAAAAGTTCATGTGTTGTATGTGAAAAAGGGGTGGTCATCGGTGAAAAAATACACACAACCTATAATAGTAGGAGTGAGGAAAAAACTTGCGAGAAACGATGATTGTTATGGGGCGCTTTATAAAATAAATGAAGATTTTTTTGAAGCAAAACACTTTGTCTTAATGTTAGAAGTAAACGTGTATGACTTGTTAAAAATGTTAGGATTTCTTTTTTTAGCTACGCAAGGACGTGGCGGTTAATGTTTCAAAATTAATTTTTCTATACTAACCTCTGTTTTGGAATAATTTTTTTAAACCAAATAGGATGTATATGAAAAAGAAACTAACGTTCATAATTGCTTTTTTATGCTTTTCAAATTTGTGTCCAAAATCATCAGACTTGATAGACAGTTTTTACAAAGAAGATCCATGGGGATTTGTTGGTAAAAAGTTTTATGACAATCCATTAAAGACTTATAATAAAGCTTGGAAGAAGGTAACAAGATTTTTTACCGGTGCTGCAGGATTGTATGGTGGTGGATTATTAGGGAAGAGAGCTCTTGCAAAAAGAAGTGATTTTTTATCTTTTGTAGGGATGTTGGTTGGAGCTGGTTCAGGGCTTGTTTTTCCGTATGGAATTTTAAACTCTCAAATGAAAAGGCGTGCCGATCATAAAGCATTGAAAGATTTTGTTCATAAATGGGAAAAATATAAAAAATTGACGCCAAAAGCTTTGCACGAAGTGTTCGATAGAATGTACGTGTTGTACTCTGATGGAGGATGGGACGAAATTAGTGGTGACACACAAGAAATTATAAAAGAAGTAAGAAAATCTCTTGCAAATAATGATCCAAGATATGCGGAATTATATAAAACCAACGGTGATTTCTTTGACGCCAAATATTTTGTTATGGCTGTCGATATTAATGTTGCAGATCTACTAAGAGTCTTTTGGGATATTTTTAAGGCTTTTAACGAGAACGATAAAAAGAAACAAGGTGTAAGATAAAAAACCAAGAGAGCTAGATGAAAAACAAAAAACTTGGCCACATCGTTTCTGGCTCGCTTGTTGAAGGCTTAACAATGCGCCTGGAGCCTTCGTGCCCGCTAGAAGATATCAAAACAGGAAAATTTGTTTCGGTTCACGGAAACAATTACACTTTTTTTTCTTTAATCACAGACCTGGAACTTCAGGTTACAAATCCTGACATCTTACTTTTTCCGCCGGAAGAAGATGAAAAATTATTACAAGATATTTTAAAGCAGCGCGACATTTATGCAAAAGTACAGTTGCGCCCGATGTTAATGCTTGATAAAAAAAAGAAACATATGCCGGTAAAAACAATTCCAAGTCATTTTGCATCAGTTTTTGAAGCGAGCAAACAAGATGTTTCTGACATTTTTGGCGATGAATCACAATCCGATTCTTATTTTAATATTGGAACGCCGCTCGATATGGAAACGCCAGTGTGCCTTAATTTAAATTCTTTTATAGAAAGAAGTAATGGAATTTTTGGAAAAACAGGGACGGGAAAAACATTTATCACAAGATTAATTCTTGCGGGACTTGTTAAAAGTAATAAAGCGGTAAATTTAATTTTTGATATGCACAGCGAATATGGATTACAGGCAAGAAAAGAAGGACCGGGAAATTCATTTGTAAAAGGATTAAAAACATTATTCCCTAACAAAGTTGCCATCTTTTCTTTAGATCCAGATTCAACCAGAAGAAGAGGCGCGTCGCCAGACTTTGAAGTTGTTTTAGGTTTAAATGATATTCGTGTGGAAGATGTTATGCCTCTGCAAGGCGAACTAAATTTACATCCAACCGCGTTAGAAGCTGCATATTTAATTGCGAGTAAGTATCGCAAAAATTGGTTAAAAGTTTTACTGGAGCAAGAAGGAACTATAAAAGAATTTGCAGAAGACATTGGTGCGCACGCAGAATCTGTTGGCGCGCTTTACAGAAAATTAAAACGACTAGAAAAGTTTCCATTTTTAAAATCGAATGTTTCTGGAACATCTATAATCGACACACTGCTAGATTATTTAGATAAAGGAATTCATGTTGTTTTAGAATTTGGAAATCATACCTCGATGCTTTGTTATCTTTTAATCGCAAATATTATCACACGCAGAATTCACGAAGCGTACATTGCAAAAACAGAAAAGTTTTTATCGTCACAAAATAAAAAAGATGAACCGCATCACTTGGTAATTACGATCGAAGAAGCACATAAATTTTTAAATCCGCAGGCCGCAAAACAAACTATTTTTGGTGTGATTTCGCGCGAGATGAGAAAATATTACGTGTCACTTTTAATTGTCGACCAACGTCCGTCGGGAATCGATGAAGAAATTATTTCGCAAATTGGCACAAAGATTGTTGCACTTTTAAATGATGAAAAAGATATTCAAGCAATTTTAACGGGCGTTAGCAACGCGAGCGGATTGCGCTCAATTCTTGCAACGCTCGACACAAAAAAACAAGTTCTCGCGATCGGCCACGCAGTTCCAATGCCGGTAGTTATTAGAACCCGCGAGTATGACGAAACATTTTATAAAGCAATGGGTGCGATGATAAAGGCGGAGGATGTTAGGGAGGCGATAGAAGAGATTTTTTAGTCAATGGCTTCCAAGTCTAAGTCTTCCAAGTCTAAGGATTCCAAGCCTAAGTATCTTTTTGTATTTTCTAAGGTAAGGTTTTCTGTCAATATATCTGAAATGCTCTTCATTTCTTCATTAAAGTGGATTGAGAAAAAATATCTTGTGCTGGCATTTATTTCCTTGTTTGATAGCACTACTTCCATGTATAAATAAAATAGTAAATCAATATTGCCCGTCTCTGCTGCGATGTGAAAAGGAGTCTCTCCAAATTCATCTTGTTGAGAAAGAAGTTTAATCGTGGTTTCAGGAGACACATTATCTAATATGAATCTCATAAGAACAATTTCATTTCGATGTGCTAAATAATGCACGACTGTTTTTTTTTCGTTGTCTTGAAGCATTAAGATTTTGTTTTTGTCTTCTTCTTGGAACCTAAGAACGTAGGTAAGGAGAAGTCTCATAATTTTCTGTTGATTGGGAGTTGCGCGGGGTAGAGTCCCTGCTATATGTAAAATTTGTTTTTGTTTCCTTTGGTAAATGTATAAAAAATAATCGGGAGTGATTTGCCCGAGTAAATTTTTGAGTGCTTCAACATTTCCTGTTGCAACTGCTGTATACAATTTATTTTTTGTTTTAAGAAATAAATTTTCAGGGGAATCCTCTTCTTCACGTTCATATTTATCGAATAATTTGTTCGTAAAATCACTGTCAAATCTCTTTAATTCTTCCGCTGTCGGGTCTTGCAGGAACTCAAAAGGGACTCTTATTGTCTTAACTCTTCTAAGGATGCGAACACCTCTTTCTGGTGTAGCGAAAATAATATTTACACAAAAACTTTGAAGAATAATTAAAGTTAATAAAAATGTTTTTGAAAATTTCTTCATACATCCCCCAAGTAGAATTGAGAAGTTTTCTTTTTTGCAAACTAACACATTTTATTTTTATCTGAAAAGCATATGCAAAAAATAGTTGGTATGAATACTGCTGCGTATTGACGCTTTTTTTTTAACGCGCTAAAGTTAACCACTGTAAGATCTTTTACAAAATCGTTGTGTTGTAATTTGTTTTTTGTGTTTCTAAAAGGATAGAACATATGAAGAAAAATATAGCGTTGTTACTTGTTGTTTCCGCCGTGGCTGTTTCTAATGTTTCCTGTAAAGATGTTTTTATTGATGTTCAAGAATTATTTAAAAACACCAAAGAAGGTAAAACAATTTTAGCGCAAAATGATAGCGATAAAGAATCTCTTTTTAAGCTTGAATATTCAGAAAGCCAAAAAATTAATGAGTTCAGAGAAGGCGTAGAAAAAGGTATGCGCGACAGAACAATTAGCGAAAATGATCTTCCAGAAAAACAATTAGAAATGTCGACATTACAAAAAAATGCAAAACGCTCAGTCGAAGATGAAAAAGAATCTGTAGAAATGAAAACGCAACAACGTATGTTCAAATACAGAAATACCATTTTTGCAAAAGCAAAAGAAGTTATGGAAAAACAAAATTGGGATTCTGTAAAAGATTCAAGTGCGCCAGGTGTTATTTGTGTTGCAAGTAACGCAGACAGAACTCCAGTAGTTATGAAGGCTTTAAACGAAGATTACGATAAAAAATGTGCGACATCATTGTTGACGAAGAAAAAATAAGAGTCTTTGATGAATGTTAATATCGATTTTAAGATATTAGAAAACGTGGTTGAGGGAGAAAGATCCCTCAACCACGTTCCTTTTTTAGTAAAAAATATAAAGTCCTTAGAAACAGCGGGTAAGAATGACGTTGCATTTTTATTTGACCCGGAAGACAATTCTGTTTTTCCGCAACTTTCTTTGGACAAAATAAAAAACAGTAACGCAGGTGTTATTGTTGCAAGCAAGCCTTGGGTGGACGGGAAAAATTATATTTTAGTTTCTAATCCGTTGCGTTCGTTAGAAAAAGTTATAAACTTTGTTGAAGAAAAAGATGATGATAAAAAATCTCTTATTCACGAGACGGTGGTTATAGAAAAAAATGTTTCTATTGGCGATGGAACAAGAATCGGTGCGCATGTTTTTATAGAAAAAAATTGTACTATCGGAAAAAATGTAAGAATTTTTTCTGGCGCGCAAATTCTAAAAGGGACAATCATTGGTGATCACACCATTATTCATTCAGGTGTTGTTATTGGTTCAGATGGTTTTGGTTATCGTGTAATGAAAACTGGTTTATATAAAGTTCCTCAAATTGGAATAGTAAGAATTGGTAGTCATGCAGAAATTGGTGCAAACACTTGTATCGATCGCGCTGCAAACGAAGAAACAGTAATTGGCAACGGGGTAAAAATAGATAATTTAGTTCAGATTGCTCACAATGTGCGGATTGGAGACAGCACTGCCATTTTAGCGCAAACGGCTATTGCGGGTAGTGTTAAAATAGGAGTTGGTTGCCAAATCGGTGGCCAAGTTGCGATTCGAGATCATATAACAATTGGTAACGGAGTTAAAATTGTTTCTAAAAGTGCAGTTATGCAAAATCTTAAAGACGGTGAAGTTGTTGCAGGTATACCAAGTATGCCGTTTGCAAAATGGAAGCGATGGATTGTTGCACTGTACAGAGTTCCAGAAATGTTAAAGATGGCAAAAGATTTACAACCGTTTATAGATTCACAAAAAAAGAAAGTTTCTTTTTGGAAAAAACTTTTTAATCTCAAAAACAAATGATTGGAGCTGGAATGAAGGCTCAAGATTGTGTTGTTGTTGCTAGTTCGCAAGATTCATTAGCACAAAAAATTGCTCAGGTCACACATTCAGATATGGTGGAGGTGGAAGTTGACCGCTTTCCGGATAGTGAGAGTGCAGTAAAGTTTGATAAAACAACAGAAGCTATTCGTGGTAAAACGGCAATCATTGTTCAATCGTTTTCTTTTATTTCTCAAAAACATTCCATTAATAGTCAGTTGATGAGATTTCTTTTTTTATCTCATCAAGTAAAAGCGTACGGCGCGCGACGCGTGATTGCGGTTGTTCCATATCTTCCATACATTCGTCAGTGTAGAAGTGTTTGTGGAACTTATGTTGGTCCGCTAGAAGCGCTCGGAAGATTTTTTAAGTCTGCAGGAATAGATAAAATTATTACCTGCGATGTTCACGAAGCGTTATGTCACTCGTTACTTTCTGTTCCTATTAGTGAAATGAAGTTGGCAGATTTTTGGAAACAACAGTTATCTTTCCATTTAAACAATGAAGATATTCCTAATCTTTGTTTTGTGTCTCCAGATCGCGGTGGAATAAATCGCGTAAAAGAAATGGCATATGCGTATAGTGCCGATTGGGCTTTTATAGAAAAGAAACGATTTGGTTTAAAAGAAAGCAAAGCGGTAGAATTAATTGGAAACGTTCAAGGAAAAATAGTCGTCATGTTAGACGACATTATTGATTCTGCAAATTCTGCTGTTGGCGCGTGCAAGTTGTTGGTAGAAAAAGGAGCAAAAAGAGTTATTGGTTGTTTTACTCATGCTATTTTATCTAAAGATGCAATTGCAAAAATAGAACGTAGCGGGATGGAAGCGGTAATGATTACCAACACAATTGTAAAAGAAGAATTGAGTGACGGCGGAAGAATTTCGGTCGTGTCTATTGATAAAGCACTTGGTAATTTTGTTCAAAAAATTATTTTAAAAGATGAAATCAAAGTTGCGGAGAAAATAACGTGGCAACAGAATTGTACGACCAGAATAAAATCAGAGCAATTATAGGTTTAGGAAATCCCGGTCCTAAATATTATCTTACGCGTCATAGTATTGGATTCCAGATTGTTGATGTTTTAATTGATCAAGTTGGTGGCTCGTGGGAAAAAAACGATGTCATGGAATATACACAAATAAATTTGTCTGGTGAGTTGTATGTTCCGGATTCAGAAAAGATTTATGTAATCAAACCACAAACATTTATGAATTCTTCTGGAAAAGTAATTCCATTTCTTGTAAAAAAAGGAATAAAACCGGAAGAAATTTTGGTTGTTCACGACGAATTAGAAAAACCGTTGGGCAATGTCGCTATCCGTTTTGGCGGGAGCGCGCGCGGGCACAACGGGCTAAAATCAATCATGAATATAATCGGAAAAGATTTTTGGCATTTGCGTTTTGGCGTTGATCGGCCAGAAGATCGCGAGGAAGTTTCTGATTATGTTTTATCTGCGTTTACCAAAGACGAAGAAGAAGAACTTGGTATTTTTGTTCAAAAGTCCGTCGATTTGATTTTAGGGAAGTAGGGCATACCGCTCGTCTCGAGTGTTCTACGAAGCTTTAGCGAAGTAGAATGTATCGAGAGATTCGTGCGGACCTTCTTGTCTAAACCCAAACTCAACATTTCCGCCGAACGGCAGAAGACACATTTTTTTATTTTGTAATAATTCAAGATTTTCAAACCACGACAGTGCTAACTTTTCTAGCGGTTCAATAAAGTAATCAGTTCCTAATTTATATGTTCCCCAGTGACAGGGAATAAAACGGTCGGCATTTAAATCTATAAATGCTTGGACCGCGCGTTCGGCGTTTAAATGTACAAAGTCCACACTTTTTGGCGGGCCGTTTGGCCCAATTCCCATAATGGCAACATCTATGTTTAGAAATTGTTTTTTAATATCTTCAAAAAGTTTTTTATTATAATGAGTGTCTGCTGAAAAATAAATATTAAAATTTTTAGATGAAATCATCCAACTTCCCCAATGAGAAGTATTCATACTTTTTGGACTTATGCTGCTAACCGACCAGTGGATAGTTGGTAAAAAAGTAAATGTTACTTTATCTGCTTCGGGATCAGTTTTTGAACATGAAAGTTTATTTTGCCAGCCAAATTCATATACGTTTTTAAATTCACATTTTTCTTTTACAGCATTTCCATCGCCAACCGGAACACATACAACAGCATGCGGATAACGTTTTTGAACGGCGCGCAAACTTTTTATATCTAGGTGTTCTACGTGATTATGAGATATTAGAACCACATCAATAACTGGCGGGAGATCTTCAGGCTTATAAACAAGTTCAAAGATTGCTGGGCAACCTTTTATAGGACAAAAAACAGGATCGACTAAAATATTTATACCGCTGATTTGAATCAAAAATGATGAATGTTGGAACCATGTAATTTTTGGCTTGATGCTTGTTTCTGAAATTTCACTTTTTTGTATAAAGCTTTTAATTATTGAATCGTGTTTCTTTTTGTTTGTCTTTTTTTCTTCTTCTTTGTCTAAATCATGTTCACAATCTTTGCAAATTTGTTTTGCGAATTTTTTACAAAGTGCAGGTTTTTTATAGAAAAATTTCTTAAATCTTGTTGGCAGTCCTACAAAGAGTTCGTCGATACAATATTTATAGAGTTGTAAAGCAGAGGGTTCATCTGGTGAACTGTATTCTTGGTTCGTATATTTCCCGTTCGCGGTAGCAACAGATTCGCTTTCTTCTAATTTTGGTACAGAAAATATATCCAGATTGGCTTCGGTGCATACAACTTCAATGGGGGAATATTTTGTAAATGCGCTATCTTCGCCGCCAATAGCAAAAGCAGAATTGATTCCTACAAAAAGAAAAACAAGTAGTATTTTTGTATTCTTCAATATTTTGTTCTTTCTAAAGTGAGTTTTGTAATTCAGTTATGTCTTTTTTTCTAATTAAAAGCCAATAAACTCCGCTCGTCTCGAGTGATTTTTTCTTAAAAATAGTATCGAGAGATTCGTGCGGACCTTTAAAATTTCAAGCTAGAAAATTAACTGTTTTCTGCCCCGCGCGAACCCCTCGATACACTCGCTTTGCGAGCACTCGGGACGAGCGGGGTTTTAAACATAAATTGTATAAAAATTATTGTGCAAACTCAAATCCAATATCTCCGCCGAATGGCAGAATGCCCAATTCTTTATTTTGTAATTGTTCTATATTTTTTTCCCACGCAGTTAAAAGTCTTCCAATTGGTTCGTTAAAGAAATCTGTTCCAAATCTGATTAATCCCCAGTGCATAGGAATAAGATATTTAGCACCTAAATCTATAAATGCCTTAACCGCGCTTTCTGCATCTAAATGAACAAATTCAACACTTCCCCGCGGTCTGTTTGGACTGATTCCCATAATAGCCACATCTATATTTGGAAATTGTTCTTTAATATCTTGAAAAAGTTTTTGGTTATAAAATGTGTCGCCAGCAAAATAAATATTAAAATCAAAATCTGTATTAGCGTTTCCAGATGAAATCATCCAGCTTCCCCAATGGGATTTATTCATCCCTCTTGGGCCTAGTCCAACTGATGACCAATGTATTGCGGGTAAAAAAGTAAAAGTTACTTCTTGAGATTCAGAACCTGTTTTGGTACAAGAAAGAGTATTTTGCCATCCAAACTCAAATACATTTTCAAATCCAAATTCTTCTTTAACTCTGTCTCCGTTTCCAACAGGAACGCAGACTGTAGCTTCAGGAGAGTGTTCTCGTATTGCAATTAAACTTGCTGGATCCATGTGGTCGCCATGATTGTGTGATATTAAAATGACATCAATTACTGGAAGATCTTCAGGTTCGTAGATTGGTTCAAAGTTAGATGGATACAATTTGCTTGAGTTGTAAATTAACGGATCTACTAAAATATTTACGTTATTAATTTGTATTAAAAACGATGCATGCTGTAACCATGTAATTTTTGGTTCAAAGCTTGTTGGGGCAATTGGATTTTTTTGGATTAGGCTTTCAATATTTGCACCTGGTGCTAACAAATTTGGCCCATGATCTGTTTGTCTATAGTAATGGCGATCTGAATGTAGTATTCTCTGACCTCGAAGCAATTCCTCAAGACAATATCTATATATTTCTCCTACCGATGGTTCATCTGGTGAGGTGTATTTTTGGTTCGTATATTTCCCGTTGGCGGTAACAACAGATTTACTATCTTCTAATTTTGGTGCAGAAAGTACCTCTAAATCTGTTCCAAAAACAGGACTTATTCCTAAAAAGACAAAAATAAGTAATAGTTTTTTTATAATCTTCATAATTCTTATATCCCCAAATTCTCCCAAATATCCTAAATACCTCCAAAACATTCACTATTTAAACATATCTGATACTATTATATAGTCAAAAAACACCGTGTTTTACTAAGTAAATGTTGTTTTAAAATATAGTTACAAGTTTTGTGGGGGCAAAATGAGTTCAGCGGGCGAAAGCCTTTTTAAACTCCATTCACCGTTTAAACCTTCGGGAAGCCAGCCAGATGCGATTGAAAATTTAAGTAAAAATCGTAATGGGTGGTCTGTTTTGCTTGGTGTAACTGGTTCCGGAAAAACGTTTACGCTTGCAAATGTTATAGCCAAACAAAATAAACCGGTGTTAATTCTTTCCCCTAACAAAACGCTTGCCGCGCAATTGTACGAAGAATTTTCATTATTTTTCCCAGAAAACAAAGTTTGTTATTTTGTCAGTTACTATGATTATTATCAACCTGAATCTTATATGCCCGCGAAAGACGTCTACATTCCAAAAGAAACAAAAGTAAATTCAGAAATAGAACGTTTGCGTGTAGAAGCGACCGCTTCCATAATTAATAGGCCAGACACTATTGTGATCGCTTCCGTATCTGCAATTTATTCGCTTGGAAATCCGTGGGATTATAAAAATTTAACTTTTGGTCTAAAAGTTGGCGATAAGATTTCGCGTAAAAAATTAATAGAAAAATTTATTAGTGTGCAGTACAACAGAAACGATATGGAAAATTCTCCGGGAACTTTTTCTGTGCTCGGTAATGCAATAACAATTAACTTGCCGTATCAAAAAGATAATTTAAGAATCGAATTGTTTGGCGATAAAATTGAAACAATAGAATTAATTGATTTTCATAATCATTCTGTTCTTTCTGAACTTGATAACATGCTTATATTTCCCGCAAAACATTTTGTCACCACAGACGAACAACGTGACGCTGCAATTATACAAATTAAAAGAGATTTAGACTTTGTTTTACAGCAAACAGATAACCCATTATATAAGGAACGCCTGCACGCGCGCGTGAGGCACGACATAGAAATGCTACAAGAAACGGGATATTGTTCCGGCATAGAAAATTATTCCCGCTATTTTGATGGAAGATCTCCGGGCGACACACCATATTGTTTGTTCGACTTCTTTCCAAAAGATTTTTTATTTATTCTGGACGAATCGCATGTTGCCGTTCCGCAATTACATGCAATGTACAAAGGTGACAGATCCAGAAAACATTCGTTAGTTGAATTTGGTTTTAGATTACCGTCTGCGTTTGACAATCGCCCGTTAAAATTTGAAGAGACAGAAAAGTTTTTTAAAGATGTTATTTTTGTTTCTGCAACGCCTAGCGACTATGAATTAGAAAATACCATTAATATTGTTGAGCAGTTGGTCCGCCCGACGGGAATTTTGGATCCAAAAATTAAAGTGGTAAAACGAGATGGTCAAATGGATCATTTATTAAAAGAAATGAAAAGTACTACTGAAAAAGGTTTTAGAACTTTGGTGACCGTGCTGACAAAAAAGACGGCGGAAGATTTATCTGATTATTTAGAAAACAAAGGAATCAAAGTTTGCTACATGCACAGTGATATTAAAACGCCGCAACGAACGGAATTATTACAAAAATTAAGAAACGGAACGTTTGATTGTTTGGTTGGAATTAATTTATTGCGCGAAGGTTTAGATTTACCGGAAGTTGCACTTGTTGCAATTATGGATGCAGACATAGAAGGTTTTTTACGCAATAAGCGTTCGCTTGTACAAACGGTTGGCCGCGGCGCAAGAAATGTAGATAGCAGAGTTTTGTTTTATGCAGACAAGATGACAAAGTCTATGCGTGGCGCGATTGACGAAACAAATAGAAGGCGCGTTGTTCAGCGCGCGCACAATAAAAAACACGGGATTGTTCCAAAAACCGTGGTGCGCGAAGTTCCTAAAAGTATTTCTGGTCTACAACAAGCGATTCAAAATGCCTCGGGCGCGAATAAAAAGAAATCACGCTTAACCGGAAAACAAAAAGATGTTTCTAAAGAAGAATTAATTTTGCGACTTAAACAAGACATGCAACGCGCAGCGGAGGAACTTAACTTTGAGCGCGCGATAGAGTTGCGCGAAAAGTTGATTTTGTTACAGGGGAAGTAAAATAGATAAAGGCCGGTGGGAAAACCATCGGCCTTTATTTTGTGAAAGTTTTTATTTAGAGTTTCAGTTTATAATTCAGAGAATAATTGGTCTAACCCGTATTCTTCATCAGATTCTTCGTCAAATTCAGGTTGTTCTTCAGACACTTGCAGTGCTTGTTGAATGTGCTGTTCAATCTTTCTAATTGTTTCTTCTCCGAATACCTCAGTCATTTCTAATTGCAGAGCTTGTTGTGTTTGCATCATTTTTTCGATTTTTTCATCGTTATCCGTTAACTTTGCATATATGAAAGGTTGCATGCCTTTTATTATGCTTTCAATTGTAAATGGTACAATCAATTCTTGATGACTTTTCAAAAAACGTTCGATTTGTTTATCTAGTTTTGTTATATGTTTTGCTAATTCATTTCCCTGTTTTTCATGTTTTGCAACAAGAGAGCAAAATAAGCGATTTGACTCGGTATTGTTTAATGTTCCGGGTGTTTGAAGTTGCGCAGAATGTTCAGTGGCCCAAATGGAGAGTTTTGACCTGATTAGAGACAATATATTGCCTTCTTTAGTATCGATAGGCATTGATTCATCATCTATAATGGATTCAATTTCTTCGTTTATATGGGCAAGTATAGCTATAATATTTCCAGCAAAGCCCATCATAGAAGTTATAGTTTTAGAAGCCATTGTCTCGATAAAAAACGTGCGTATTTCTTCCTCGCTTAATAGATCAAGAGACGTTAGTTTGATACTTGCTAGTTCAATTGATAGACGAATAAATTCTGAGAAATGTTCATCGCTATCTGGGATTGTTTTAACAAGATCAAGAATTTGTTTGTTTTGTTGTTGTATAAGTCCTACAAGAATATCTTTTCGACTGCGCGGGAGTTCTTCAGTGGCTTGTGGTATTGTAAGTTCTTCGGCATCAATTCCCTGTTCCATCCCCCGCACATTTGTTACAGCAAACGATAACAACATAATCATGCAAATTGCTGAAATTTTGTTGTTAAATAATTTCTTCATAAAAATCCCTATATTTGAATTAGTAATATTTGTTCCTCCAAAAACACGATAATTTAAGTATAAATAACATTTTTAGTATTGCAACCGCTTATACTGACGCATTTCTATTTGTCCAATTTGACGCGTAAACAATTCTACGGCATCCTTGTATTCAGGCGTTTTGTATGTAAAAAGGGCGTTTGTTCTTAATTAATTTTACGATACGGGTGCGATTATGAAAATTTCTATTGCGTGGGTTTTTGATCACATAGATGCAGATTGGAAAAAACAGGATATCGATTATTTGGTAAAACGATTCAACCAAGTAACAGCAGAGATAGAAGAATTTTATCATGTAAACTTTGATTTAAAGTCGTTTGCAGTTGCAAGAGTGAAATCTCAAAATGCAAAACTAGCGGTAATAGAAATTCCTGAATGGAAAAAAAATATAGAAATTTCATCACGTCGTAATTCTAAAGAAAAAGAACAAGAAGATGTAATTAGCAAATTTTGCATGGTGAAAAAAGACGACGGCAAAATCCGTTGGGCAACATGCAAAGATTTTAATTTAGACAAAGAAGGCTTTTTACCTGCTATTGATATTCCAGAACAAGACGTAAAAGGAAAATGGAAAAAGAATTTTGAAACAGACGATATTATTTTAGAAGTTGATAATAAATCATTAACACATCGTCCAGATATGTGGGGGCACCGCGGGTTCGCGCGCGAAGTTGCAGCATTCTTAGATTTACCGTTTAAAGAAAAAACAGATTTCTTAACAGAAGTTAATGAAGTTCAGTTTGATAAAAAATCTAAATCGACAGAAGAAAATCCATTTGTGATCGAGAACAAAGCTCCGGATGCCTGCAAGCGCTTTTCTGGTTTGTATTTAAAGTCGGTAGAAAACAAACCAACGAGCCCATTTATTCTTAGCCGGTTACTCAAAGTGGATTGTCGTCCAATTAATGCACTCGTTGATTTAACAAATTATGTGGCTTTTGACTGGTCGCAACCGGTTCATGTGTATGATGCAGAAATGTTAGAAAAACAACATGTTATCATTCGTATGGCTAAAAAAAATGAAACACTAAAATTATTAGATGAAAGCGATCTTGCGCTTACAGCAAAAGATCTGGTTATTGCTGATGCAAAAAAATCAGTTGGCTTGGCTGGCGTGATGGGTGGTTTTTATGATTCTATTTCTTCCAAAACAAAAACGATTTTTTTTGAATCAGCAAGCTTTGCTGCCGCGCCAGTAAGAAGAACTTCATTGCGATACAAATTCAGAACAGAAGCGTCCTCTCGGTTCGAAAAAACATTAGATCCGAATCAGATTACCGATGCAATTCGTCGATTTTTAAAACTTGCAGAACAAACAAATGTAAAAATTGCGTACGACGGAGAAATTGCGGTTGTTGGAAAACCGTTTGAAGAAAAAACAATTCCAGTGACGCATGCATTTTTAGAAAAACAATCGGGCGTGAAGCTAGAAGAAGCGCAAGTTGTTGAACCGTTACGCAATATTGGGTTTGCGGTTGAGGTGAAGCCGTTCGAAGAAACCCTTCGACAGGCTCAGGGCGAACGGGCACCGAAAAACAAAGAGATTGTGTATAACGTAACCATCCCTTCTTTCCGCGGCGCGAAAGATGTTTCTATTAAAGAAGATATTCTAGAAGAAGTAACTCGTTTCTATGGGTATAAAGATATTCCATTGGAATTGCCGTTGCTTCACAAAGAGCCGTCAGATTTAACGCATTTATTTAGAAAACGAAAAATAAAAAACTTTTTCGCATTTTCTGCAAACATGAATGAACAACAAAATTATGCGTTTTATGATGAACAGTTTTTAAAAGAATTGGGTTTAAAGTTAGATAACTGTGTTGAACTACAAAATCCTGTTTCAGAAAATAATACTCGTATGGTTTCTTCTTTGATGCCTAATTTGTTTAGCAATCTTAAAGAAAACTATTTACACGATGATTCATTACGATTTTTTGAAATTAACAAAAAATGGATAATGAAAGATGAAAAAGTTGTAGAAAAAGGTTCTATTGCGGGAATATTTTTTGAACGCAGAAAACCTGTTTCGTTTTATGATTGCAAACAATATATTCTAGACGCGTTGGCTTTGTGCGGTATAAAAAACACAACATGGGAAAAATGCGATACCGCTTCTATGCCATGGATGATGCCTCATCAAACTGCAAAAATTATGCTTGACGATGCGCAACTTGGTTTTGTTGGCAAAGTTGATAAAACATTTTTAAGTAAACTTGGCGCTTTGCCAGAAAGTGACGCATTCTTTTTTGAATTGTGTGCAGACTTTTTATTAAATTACAAACCTGAAGTTTCTAAATTTAAGCAGCTTTGTAAATATCAAGAAACAACATTTGATTTATCATTTAGCATTCCGCTAACCTTACAGGCAGACAAAATTAAAAACGCATTACACAACGTTGACGAATTTGTGACAAATGTTTCGTTGATCGATTTCTTTGAAAAGGAAGATTGGGGCGATAAGCGCTCACTGGCATTTAGAGTATGGCTAAGTGATTCAGAGAAAACATTAGAAAAAGAAGAAATCGATAAAGTGATGCAAAAAGCAATCAAAGTTGTAGAAAAACTTGGCGCCGAACTAAGGAAATAGTTAACAATGAATGTTTCTAAAAAACAGTTTTGGGGGAAGTTCTTTTTAGTATTTATTCCAACAATATTATTTGCTCTTGATCGATTAACAAAATGGTTTGCTTTACATTTTCTTCAGGGAAAAGAAGTTGCGGTGTTTCCTGGATTAACTTTTGACTTTTCGTGGAACCGTGGAATCAGTTGGGGAATGCTTAGTAAAACAACCGATGTTGGTTTTTATGTATTAACATCAATTATCGCGGTGGTTATTTTTCTTTTTGTTCTTTATATTTTTTCTGAATTCAGAAAAGGAACAAATGTTCTGTTCGAGTTAATTGTTTTTGTTGGAGCGCTTTCAAATATTATTGATCGCATTTTGTATAAAGGCGTGATTGATTTTATTGATTGTTACGTTGGCGCATGGCATTGGCCAACATACAACCTTGCAGACGCATTCATAATTATAGGTGTTTTAGGTATTTTAGGCCGGAGTATTTATTATGCGCATTTGGGAAAAAATAAAGACTGCTAGTTATAAAATTGCAACTATCGGTGGATTGGGAAAGTGGAAGTTAGGAATATTAGTCGCTTCGCTTATCGCGTTTCCATTGATTTTTGCGCTTGATTTAATTGGAAAAATTAATGGCGCGCTCCTTCTTTGGTCATTAATTCTAATCATAATTCTTTTTGGTGTGATTATTAATTTTGCGTTACGCGTGGAACAAGAAAATGTGCGCGAAACAATTGTGTTGGATAAAGTGTTGGGATTAATTATTGCATTTTTGATGGTGCCGCTTCGCTGGCGCGTAATGATTTTTGGTTTTGTGTTGTTTTATATTTTTAACACTATAAAAATTCCAACATATTATAAAATTGTTTCTAAACTAGAAAAACTTCCGTGGTCACTAGGTGTTATTATTCCAGATGTACTTACTGGACTATGTGTGAACCTGTTTTTACAAATTATGATTTGGGCATTAGGGTAAAGTGGGACATTTCTTGTTATAGAAAAAATTGAGATTATATACCCGTTCGCCCTGAGCTTGTCGAAGGGTTTCAACGAACGGTCCTTTAATAAATTAAAAATTAAATTAGTTAATTTGAGAATAAAATTGTTAATACAAGATAGAATTTGTTCGAAGAAACCCTTCGACAGGCTCAGGGCGAACGGGGAGTGTTTGTTGATTATATTAGAAACTATTAAGCGCAACGGGCATAAACTACATGTTTAACAGTATTATAAAAACAATAAGAAAATATAATCCGATTCACGTTCTTTATCCTCCATTGTGCCGGTCGTGCAATTGTTCTATTCCACAAAATTCTGTGTTTTGTGATGCGTGCGCAAAACAAATCAAACCGATTGTTTCTTCGTTTGTTGCAGTAACAAAAAAATATGCGATAAAAGTTTTTTCGGCTTCCGATTATAAAGATCCTTTACGATCGTTAATTTTACGTAAATCATTTTCTGATATCGTTGCGAGCAAAGATTTGGCAACGATAATGTTCGAACATACACAAATCAAAAATATGGAGTTTGATTACATTATTCCCGTGCCGTTGCATTGGACGCGGTACGCGAAGCGCGGGTACAACCAGGCAGAAGTGATGGCAAAATTTTTGAGCAAAAAGTTACATATTCCTGTTTTGAATATTTTAAAACGTAAAAAAAGAACGCCGTTTCAATTTATGCTTACGCTTGAAAAACGAAAAGAAAACGTGAAAAATGTTTTTGTGGTTAAGAATAAATATCTAAATAATTACAAAGAACTTTTAAAAGATAAGAGAATTTTATTTGTGGACGATCTTTGCACAACGGGCGCGACTCTAAAAAATACCGCGCGCGTTCTTGTTGATGCAAGTCCGCAAAGCCTTTTTGCAGTCGTCGCTTGCCGCGTTGTTTAAGGCTTATTTCTAAGTTTTATCGTAGAATAAACGTTATCTTTTAAATCAATTTTTTCTTCTTTTAAATCTAAAAGACAATTATCTGACTTAATAATCAAGTTTGGATTTTCGCAAACAAGTGTTGTGTTTTTGTGTGCAATGGTCTGTTTTGTTGAATCATAAAAAGCGTTATCACTTTTAAATTCCATGTTCTTAAAAGTTCCGTAAACGTTTTCTGGCAAAAACAATGTTTTTTCTTTTTGATCAACAATTGCGGTTGGGGACGTAAGTGTCGCGGTATCATTTTTAACTTTGATATTGCAGCGTGCGTTTTCGCACATCACTTTTTGATTGTTCTGGAAAAAATTACTTTTATCAGCATCAATTGTGCAATTACTTATTTTGTTAAAACCAAACACATTCAATTGTGTATCTTCAATAACGATGTCTGGCTTTGTTTCTGTTTTTGTATTTTGCGGTAGTAAAACGTTTGTTTGTGGCGGTGAAAATGTTTTTTTGTAGATAATCGCGACAAAGAACAAAAAGCAGCCTGTAGATGAAAAAATAAGAAATTGTTTGAGTAACTTTTTAAATTGAAAAATTGTTAATCCTTGACCGCTTCCTGAATATATTTTTGTGCAAGATGTTTATTTTGAACAAAAAGAATTAAATCTAACAAAAGTCTGAACGCGCCGTGACCGCCTTTGCGCGGAACAATAATATCTGCAAAATGCGTTACATAAAAAAGTCCATTTTCTGGTGCTGCGAATAAAGACACAAATGGTTTTGATTCAAGATCAAGAACATCATCGCCAAAAAAGAGTGTTTCTTCTTTTGTCGCGGCGGTATTTTTTTGCATTTCTTTTATTGCGGGTTCTTTTCCTGAACCATAATTTTGTTTGCAAAGTTCGTTTGGAATTCCAAGTTTTAGCGCGCGCGCTTGTGTTGATTTACTTTCGCGCCCGCTTAAAAATGCAATATTTAAATCATTTGATCGTGCGGTTAGAAAACCGTCTTGAACAGAAAAACCTTTTACTTCTCCGTCGCCTTCTGGAAAATAAATACGCCCGTCAGTTTGCGCGCCGTCTACGTCAGAAATAACTAGTTTTATTTTTTTTAGTTTTGAAACAAGTTCATTATTTTTTAAACATGTTTTAAACCATTCGCGTTCTGTGTTCATAATAACTCCTAAAAAAGTAAAGTTTTTAGAAGTATACCGCGAATTTTTAATAGTTAAAACGTGTAACTTACTTGAAAACCTTTATGATTTCATCTTCTGCTTCAAAATAAGAATCGATTGCGCCATGAACTTTGTGAATATGTTTTTTGTTCACATCGTTTTTAATTGCGATGCATTTCATGTTGGCGGCATTTGCAGCTCCAAAGCCTGCGGGAGAATCTTCAAACACAATGCATTCTTGAGGATTAACTTGTAATTGTTTTGCAGCGTGAAGAAAAACTGCGGGATCTGGTTTTGCTTTATTTTGAACATGGCCAATGTGATAGATGTTTTGGCCAAAAAATAATGGCAGATTTAATTTTGTACTGAGCGCAGCGAGACTTATCTCGTCTGCATTTGTTGCGATACTGGTTGGAATAAAATGTTCACGTAGTTTTTTATGAAAATCTTCAAATCCTGTAATAAAAGAAACGCCTTTATTGAATTGTGCGATTGCGCTCATTTTTGTTTCATGAACTAAATCGTATACAGATTCTGGGAGATTAAATTCATCTTTTAAAAGTTGAAGACCAGGGGTAAGTCCCATTCCTGCCGAATCATCAAACATTTTTTTCTGGGACTCTGTAATTGTTGTTATGTTTCTTGTTGTGAGGACCTGTTTTATTGCATTAATCCAGATTTCTTCTGTTTTAATAATTGTTCCATCCATATCAAATATGATGGCCTTAACTTTATTTTTGATGTTTTTCATAGTATTCTCCTAGAAGTTACTGAGTACCGACAAGATATTACCCCCCTTAGATATCATAAATAGTATATTACTAAGGCTTTAAAGATCAATATATGTTGTTAATTAGGGCTAAATTGTAAAAAAGGAACAACGTGAAGAACGTTAAATTTATAAAAATAAGTATGTGGGCAGGACTTGTTTTTCTAATTTTAAAATTGATTTCTTATTTTAAGATTAGTTTTGTGTTTGGTTCGCATAGTTTATATTTTGCGGGCGCGGCTATTTTGTTTCCAATAATTGGCAGTATTCTTAGAATCCCGCTCGCCAGTATTGTTGCTGGATTCGGAATGTATTCAGTTGCAACAGGATCTTTGTACGGCGTTACATTTGGATTACCAACATTGGTCGCAACATTGTGTTGGCGGTTATATTTTTCTAAAAAAAATAATCTGAAAAATATTTTATCATTTGTTTTAGAAGTTTTTGTTCCTCTTTTTTGCATGGCGTTTTTTGTTTTTCATCCAATTGCTAAAGGTGCGTGGTTTTATTCTTTGTATTGGCTGTTCCCCCCTGTTTTATATTTTATTAATTCAAAAAGTACTTTTTCTTATGCGATGCGTTCGACATTTGTTGCGCATGCAATTGGAAGTGTTTTGTGGTGTTATGCTATTCCGATGACAAGTGTGCAATGGATTTCTTTAATTCCATTTGTTGCGGTAGAACGATTTGTGTTTGCGGGAAGTCAAACCTTTTTAATTTGTTTAAAAAATAGAATTTTAGGATATACTTTTTTGGGAAGAAACGTTTTTACTTCAACATTAAAAAAGGAATCTGATGCAGCACCTTGCTCTAATAATGAGTGGCAATCGTCGGTGGGCGCGCGAAAATAAATTAAAGGCAGCGTTTTTAGGATACGACAAGGGTGTAGAGTCTATAAAAAGTTCAATTTCTTTTTGTCTTAACAACAATATAAAATATCTTTCTCTTTATACATTTTCTTTGGAAAATTTTAGACGTCCAGAAGAAGAAAAAGACTATCTTTTTAAATTACTGGCCATAATGTTTAAAAAAGAATTAAAAAGTTTAATCAAAGAAAAAATTAATGTTCGTTTTGTTGGTGATCGTTCTAAATTTCCTATAGGCATTCGTGATGTCGTAGAGAAAACAGAAGAACGTACAAAAGATTATGATCGTTTATATTTAAATCTTTTATTTTGTTATGGCGGGCAACAGGAAATTGTTAGCGCAGCAAAAAAGATTGCGAGCAAAGTAAAAAATAACGAAATTTCTTTAGAATCTATAGATACAAATACTTTTAGACAAAATACATGGTTCAGTGATATTCCAGAACCGGATTTAATTATTCGAACTGGAAGTAAAGGCGAATTGCGATTAAGTAACTTTTTGTCGTTTCAATCAGCGTACAGTGAATTTATGTTTTTAGATGAATACTGGCCAGAAATGAACCAAAAACTTCTAGAACGATGCATTAATAATTTTAAAGGGGTGAAAAGGAATTTTGGGGCATAAAAAAGGAAAGTAATGAAGAAATCAATTTCAATTTTAGGTGGTGGAGCCTGGGGAACAGCGGTTGCAACTTTATTTGCAGAAAATGGGCACGAGGTTTTATTGTGGTGCCATGAGCCAGAAGTTGTTGAAACAATTAAAACAGAACGAATAAATAAACAATATCTTCCTGGCATTTCTTTACATAAAAATATAAAGCCAACAAACAATTTAGAAGAAGCTGTTACGGGGGCTGAAATTATTTTTGAAGCTATTCCTGTTGAATTTATGCGTTCAATTTTAGAACAAGCAAAACCATTTGTTACCAAAGAAAAGATATGGGGCGTATTAAGCAAAGGAATAGAACAAGAAACATTACTTCTTCCTACAGATATTCTGGATAATGTTTTTGGATATGAAACAAAGAAAGTTGTCGTTGGTGGTCCAAATTTTGCGCACGAGTTAGCAAACAAATGCATAACGGCATCGTTAGTTGCGAGCAAAGACAAAGATATTGTGAAATTGTTTTGTGACATGATGAAAAATAATTATTTTAAACCATATTGTTCAGAAGACATTGTTGGTGTTCAGGTTGGTGGGGCGTTAAAAAATGTTATTGCAATTGTAATGGGAATGGCTATGGGGATTGATTATAAAGAAAACACGCGAGCATTTTTGGTAACGCGTGGTTTAAGTGAAATGGGATTTATTTCAGAAAAATTGGGCGGGAAAAGAGGAACGGTTTCTGGTTTATCTGGAATGGGGGATTTAATTTTAAGTTCGTTAGATTGCACCGCGCGCAATTGTAAAATTGGAATTTTACTGAGTGGCGGCAAAAAACTTGATGAGCTTAAAACAACAATGCCAGTTTTACCAGAAGGTGTTAACACAACAAAATCTCTTTATGCGTTAATACAAAAACACGATTGGGATTTACCATTGTGCAAAGGAATTTATGAAATTCTGTTTGATGGTAAAACGCTTAAGCAAGTTGTTGAAGGAATTGTTGCGGGGCCAGTTTCAACGGAGTTTTAAAATTAAAATAAATAAGATTATTTGGGTTTTTCTTTTTGCGGGTTTTTTGTTATCAAGTATTGTTTGTGGAATGGAAGTTGACGGTTTAACTGAGTACCAGTTAACATTGTATCTTAGAAAAAAGAATATGGATAAAGAACTAGGTTACAAAATAAAAAATGCGCTTTATGCATTAGAAGCTTATTTTAGTTGTATGATGTGTTCTGATAGACGTTTTTCATGTGAAGATTTCAATGTTATAAAGTGTTCCTTGAAACATCAGTTATTGCTTTGTACTTCAGAAGAAATAGATTGTATTGCTTCGGTAATGGCTGATTCGATGCCTCCTGGTGAATTGTGGAATGTTAAATTATACAAATTTTATTTAATTGGGGTCATGGCTAAAATTAAAATGGAACCGATGCAAGAGTTGTCTGTTGATACTACCCCCGTGAAAATTTAACATTATTTTTTTCTAGCGCACGCTTCATCTCAAAAAAAGTTCTCCATCCATTTTTATTTAACTTGTGATCAAAATATGCAAGTTTAACTTTTTTTATTGGGATTGATTCGCAAAGTTCTTTTGCCGCGACAAACGTTCGCATGTTTGGTTTTTGCAGCGAGAGCGTTTTAATTTTCACCGAGCCAAATTTTTGTGTAAGGTATGGCCTAAGTTCATAAGCTATCCATTTATCTGGTGATTGTTTTTTATTAAAATAACCATCATCGGTAATTGTAATAGTGTTGTCCGTATGTGTTTCTATAAGAAGTTTTTGATTAGTGTGTGGAACATAAAACTTTTCTTCTTTTTGAGTTGGTTTATAAAACGAAAAAAAGCAAAGGGTGCAGACAACAAGTATTGTGTTTATGTAAATCTGAAATTTTGGAACAAATTTTTTTATGGTCACTACAAGAAGAAGCACAATAAAAAAAGTGGATATAAAAAGTTTTGGGTTAGCAAATCCGATTAACCATTCTTTTTTTCCGAACTGCAAAAAGTAATTCCACCATTTTGTAAAATGATTTAAAAGATAAATTAAAAAATCATTTGGGATAGATAGTAGTTGCGTGAAGAAAATGAGCGAGCTGATTACCAGAAACGTTGTAAGAAAGGGCAGAAAAAGAAAATTCCCGACAATGCTCATGACAGAAATAGGTAATCCCCAATATACAAGAATGGGAAGCGAAACGATTGTGCACGTTATTTGAACGATCAAAAAACTTTTTATATATTTTTTAAATTTATTTACGAGTTTCATATTCTTGGGAACACAACCGAAACATATTTCCAAAAAGAATTTGAACTACCCGATTGGGGAGGCTTTTTAAGAATGTTTTTTAAAGATTCTAAAGCTTTTTCGTAATACGATGCATCTATATTTTGTTGATAACACGCAACAATTTTTTTCTGGAAATGTTTTACAAGTTCAAATACCAATTCTGTGCTTTGAGTGTTGGTAGGGTTTTGCTCGCGAATTGTTTTTTCTAATTCAAGAGGGTTGTTCAATTTTTCTGGTGAACAAAAAAAAGAGAGAATTGGATTTGTTGTTATAGATTCAGTTTGTTGCGAGATTGTATGAACAGTACAGCGCGAGCGAATAGTTGGAAGAACCATATTTTCGTTATTTGTAAGCAAAATAAAATTATAACCAGCAGGTGGTTCTTCAAGTATTTTGAGCATTCGGTTTGCGCATGTTGGATTCAGCGTTTGCACTTTGCTTAACACAAAAAAGAATTGTTCATCTTTATCTAAAGAAAATTTTGTTTTTTCAAAAATAACTTTTATGTTATCAACAACATATTCTTTTTCTGGTTCTATCCACACCACAGAATGATGCTGATGACTTTTTAACTTTCTGCATTCAGCACAAAAACAATTTTGCTTGTTTGCATTTTGTTGCGTGCAAAAAAAGTTTTGCAGATGCGTTAGCGCATGAAAATATGTTTGATTGCTATTTCCTACAATCAGTTGAGTCGGGTGAAGCGCAGTTTTCATTTTTTATAAAGCTTTCTATACTTTCTAGCGCTTGCGCGCACAGTTTTTCTTCAGAAAGTGTTCCATCGAGTGTGATAACATCGTTGCGGTTTTCGTAAATTTTTTCAAATCCATTTATAACTCGTTGCCAAAATTCTTTTTTTTCTTTTTCAAAAGAAGTAAGTGTTTCGCCGCGAGTTCCGATTCGTTGAAACGCCGTTTCGGTATCAATTTTTACATAAATCGTGAGGTTTGGTTTTATATTTTGCATTGCCCAGGTGTTTACATATTTTATGTTTTCCGTATTCAATTCGCGGCCGTATCCTTGGTACGCAAGAGAAGAATCAGCCATGCGATCAGAAATAATAAGTTTTTTTTCTTTAAGCGCTGGAATAATTTTTTCTTTAAAATGTTGCGCGCGGTCTGCTGCAAATAAAAGATATTCCGCCAAATCGCATGTTGTTTCTTTTTCTTCGTGCAAAATGGCACGCAATTTTTTCCCGAGCGTTGTATCACCTGGTTCTTGCGTTAATAATACGTTTTCATTTTTCATCCCGAGTGATTTTTTCTTAAAAATTGTATCGAGGGACGAGCGATCCTTTAATCTCCCATACAAATTTTTTGCAAGGGTACTTTTTCCGCAACCGTCTATTCCTTCAATTGCAATTAAGAATCCATGATTCATTACAAAACTCCTCAATTTTAAAATTGTTAATTTTTAAGTTGTTAACTTTTAAATTGTTTTATAACTGAGCAAATATGTTCAACTTCTTCATTCGTTAATTCTGGCCAGATTGGAAGCGCGAGAACAATTGTTGTTGTTTTTTCTGCAATTGGACAATCTGTTTTTAATTGTCCGTCTGTTTGTAAATATGGAATTTCGTGCAAACACTTTGGATAAAAAATGTTTGTTCCGATGTTATTTTTTTCTAAATAACTTTTTAATTCGTCACGAACTAGTTCATCGCTAAGACTTTTTCCGTTTTTATTTTCAATTGTGACGCAGTATTGATGATACACATGGTGTCCAACTTTTTCTTGAGGACATTTTAAGAAATCTAAATTAGATAATTCCTTATTATATATTTGTGCAATTTCGCGACGACGATTTGTTAGTTCATCAATTATTTTTAATTTTTCTAAAACTGTAGCTGCTTGAAAAGCATCAAGTCTGCTATTTATTCCGTAACATTCATAATCATAATTAGCTGCTCTTCCGTGATTGCGTAACTTTAAAAGTGTTTGCGCAAGTTCAGGATTATTTGTTGTTGCTACGCCGCCATCGCCCCATGCGCCTAAATTTTTTGTTGGATAAAAAGAAAAACATGCGATGTCGCCAAGGTTGCCCGCCATAGTCTTATTAACATGTGAGCCAACCGCCTGGCACGCATCTTCTATAATCCACAAATTCCATTCGTCTGCAATTTTTTTTATTTTTTCATAATCAGCACATTGTCCAAAAAGATCGACTGTTATAATTCCAGAAATTGTGCGACCAGTTTTTTTATCTTTTGTTTTTCCATCAATATTGGTTGCATTTTGTTCTAACCATGTTTTTATTTTTTGTGGATCTATGTTGTATGTGTTTTCATCAATATCTATAAAAACAGGGTGTGCGCCGTGTGCAACAATTTCGCTACTCGAAGCAATGAAAGAAAACGGTGTTGTTAAAACGATATTATCTTTTTGTATATCGAGCGCTTTTAGCGCTAACCATAACGCGTCTGTGCCCGAATTGCATGTGGCTGCATGCTTAACATTTAAATATTTAGAAAGACCTTTTTCACATTCTTTTATGAGTGGTCCACCAATAAAAATATTATTTTCTATGATTTTGGAGAATTGTTCTGATACAATTTTTTCGAGTTTCTTACTTTGTCGTTCTAACGAAAAAAACGGAATGTTTTTACTCATAATCTTTGACTTTCAATTTTGAATTTTTATGTGCGGGAAAAACGTAAAACAATAAAAGTACGGTACTAATAATAAACATAAAATGAATTTTGTTAAGAATGTTACAGCATTATTATAAATATTTTAAAGCAAAAGGTGTAAAATATTTAATTTTTAATTCTGTATCGATAACGTAGAAACTTACAGTTTAGGTATTTTAATCGACTGAGTATGAGGTATTTTGTTTTACCTTCCAAATAGAGGAGAGAGTATGAGAAGGTGCGTAGTAAGGAAGTTTTATTTATTGGGAGCTTTTATAGGCTTAGTTTGGGGCGCGGGGCATGCGACAGTTTTAGATAGCTGGGGAGATGGTGAAAATATCAACGTAGATAGAAATATCACCGCCGTGGCTGATGGTGACAATTCATCATGGGATGGTAAGTTTACCATTTCTGCAGATGTAACTATTACCAATATTCTGGGTGATGGAGCAGAGTTGAATATTAATGTCACAACAGATGATGTTTACATTACTCCTACTTCATATACAGTTTCGTTTATAGGTACCGCTACAAACGAAATTATTGGTGATGGTGGACATTTGATTTTCTATGCAGGAGAAAATTCTGTAATTAACGTCAACTTAGAATACAGCTTGTTCTTTTCTGGTTCCAACTGGGCTGATGCTGGGACATATTATGGTGCTTACAACACAGACTTGTTTGTAACATTTTCTGGTCCAGGTAAAACCAATTTTAGAATGTATGACGATCAAGAAGTTGGATTTGAGGGTTTATGGTCGAATGACGATCTCTCCTTATTTTATGATGACTTTACAAAAACCGGTTCTGGTACAAAAGTTAGCATAACTATGGACCAAGGCTATGAAGATGCCGTGATTAATGGTTTTAATAAAGTTGTTTTCTCTAGAAGATTCTATAAAGATTTGACAGGAGATAGCAAAAAAACAAAAGTAACAATTGGTCGTGATTCTTACTTGGCATATGTTTCTGATCGCGATACAGGTATTGTAGGGTCGGATTCTTTATGGACAACTTCGGATTATGCGGCGGTCGCATTTGATGTTTCCAACTGTGGTAGTGGAAGAATGATTCTTCACACAAAAGGAACTTACACGGTTAATTCCGATGAAACCACTACTGGTGATGCAGATAAGTATAATGATGGTGCATTATCAATATTTGGAAGTTACGTTGCAGATTTAGAAGATCCTGACAACATAGAAGCTGTCGATTTCAAGACTCGCGCGGGAATAGAATGTCTTTTCAGAATTATAGATGATGTTGCTTATTCGAGTACAGAATCTTTAAATGGTGCTGTTACTTATGCAGCTGAATTAACTAGTGCTGCTGCTGCTGGTCGAACTCCAACTTTTGAATCTACTGCAGCGGGAACTCCTATTCGTCGTGGGTTATTAGTTATAAATGAAAATAAGAGTTTAGCTCGTTTTTCTGCTGATCCATATGGTGATAACGACTGGTATGACTTCGATATGTATGATCGTGGAAGTTACACCGTAGATGGAGTGTTGAAAAAAGGTAACTATAACACTCAGCCTGGAATGGTTTTAGGTGTAAACGGTCATATGGAAATTTTCCATAACACATTCTTAGATTATGTTGCCGCATCAACAGTGAGATATGCACCAGAAGATATCGGAAATGTTTCCGTTATTAAAAAACATAATCCTTCAGCATTATGTGTAGATGGATTTGATTGGGGTACAAGTCAAGATACACTTTATACAGCAACGCGTGATGTGTATGGTGGACGACATGCTGTTATAACATTGCGTGGTGACGCTGCAACGTTATTGTACAGTGGAGTTCCAACAAGTGAATATTTAGATTGGATGGATAAATCGGCAGAACTTGTTTATTCATTTACAGCAGGAACAGGAACTTATAATGGTGACATTATTTCTGGAGTAACAATTACTTCAGGAGAAGGAAACCATGTTCTTGATGTTGAAGGTAAATTAACAGTCAGATCTACAGCAGACATTAATTCGTCCAATGATTATGGCTTTATTTACACAACAGGCTACGGGACCAGTTCCTCTCCAGAAGGACAATTTAAACGTCATGATCCTGTTGGTGCGACTGCTACCGCTCAGGGGATGATTCATCTTCCTCCATTTAAAGTTGATCCTGCAGGTCGAGAAGTTCTTTTGGATGAATGGCTCGCAAGTAATGCTAATCTTATTACACATCCACTTACAAAGAGTTCAGTAACTTATCCATGTCATAATTCATCATCTATTTTATTAAATGCTGACCTTGTGTTGGATGGTGTAAGATTTGAACATGACGACGCATTAAAAACTGTTCTTCCTAGTGAATCTGAAGCTGAGCCATCAATTGTTGGTGGTGAAAAATGTGTATTCAATACTCAAGCAACTAAAGATTTACCTAAGATTGAATTGTATGGATCGAAGATTTATTGTCATGAGTCATTGGCTTCAGCTGGTGTAAGATTTGTTGTAACAGACATGCGAGATTTAACAGATTCAAACACAGTAGCGTTGGATAATACTTCTGAAATTTATTGTTATAACCATGGTGACATTCTTGATACGTTACAACGTGGTTATGGTCGTGTATTCCAAATTGGTACACAACAAAACTTATTAGCTGATGGAACGACAAGCAGTCTTTTAAGAGGTGGCCAAGTAAATATTTTCAGAACATGGGATGATAATGCATCGAATGTTGATGTTAAATTAGAATTAGAAACCGCATTGCAACCTAAGTATGTAGGTCCATACTTTGCAAGTACATATGAGACTTCGGTTCATGATTTAGAAAATATAGCGTCAACAAGACAAAAAGCTACTCAGGTTGTTTATTTAACCAATGAATCAAATATGACTATTGGTTGGACAACAACATTTGCTGATGAACCAATTGATAGTAGCGTTATTGATATTAATGCTGATGACGGTGGAGACTTTATTGGTGCAAACGAATACAACCGTTATTATCCTTGGAAAGGTATAGGAACAGACAGTCTTATTACAACAGCAACGAACACGTTCTTTGGAATTCCTGATGCTGCAATAACCAGTACTCCTGCATATTCCAGAGCTGAACTTAAAATTGAAGGCGATTACTTCTACTTTGGTGGTGTTGATTCAAGTGGAAATGCTCCAGCTGAACCAGTAAGGGCAATCCCTGTTCTTGCAAATCCATGTGTTGATCGTCAAAGTGGAATAATTTATGTTGATCATGGTGGAAAAGTAACAATTGCAGACGATAAAGATTGCTACATAGATACAGTCATGGCAACAAAAGTCTGGCCACAAGTATTAACGACAACAAATACGTGGTCGCAAGTGCTTGCAGGTAAAGTAATTATTCCTCACGATCAAACTAAGTTTGGAAGAAGTACTCAACCTTACGGATTAGACTTTGCACAAATGTATGTTGTTGATGGACAAACAAAAGATCACAATGTTCGTGTAAGTTCATACTATGCATTGAATGATCCTGCAGTCAGTAGAACAAGTGCAGCGGGTGAAGAAATTTCAATTGCATGGAATTACAGAACAGACAACACGATAACACCTTCGTTTACACCTCTACGTTCATTTGATGTACCAGATGTATTTGGATTAGTACGTTCAACACCAGATCCAAGTGAACTTATTCTTTGGGATAATGTATTAGGTGAAATGGTATATGATAACTGGATTACCGTTTCGGCTGGTGATTACATTACACAAATGCGCGTTGCTGGTGCAACACAAGCAGATCCATTCCATCTTTATGTAACTGGTGACCCAGACACATACGGATATGTAAGAGAAATAACATCGCTTGCTTCAACAACATCAACGATCTTTGGCGAAGGAAACAACGCAGTTATTATGCTAGACAATTCCGGACATCTTGGTCTTGGAAATAGAGATTGGAATTCACATTCAGAAAATGCTTGGAACATTCTTGGACAAGATTACGTAACATTAGTTCCAAACGGAAACGGATTTATATTTGTAAACTCCAATTTAATTATTGCAGATAAATGGGCAATCATTGCTACAAACTCATTTGGTAAAGTTGCCAGCGGAGACCAACGTTTAACGTTCTTCTCCGATGAATGTAGAGAAATCAGAGTTCCAATGGGTGCAGAACTTGATTTAAGTACATTTGATGGTGGCTCTGCAGATTATGCTCAAAAGATTGAGTTTGCAGGAAAAGTAAAACTTGTTATTGAATCTGGCGCAAGCATTAGATTCCCAGCGAGCCCTGATTTTTATCCTGTAATGTATTTCAATGATGAATCAGAATTAATCTTCGAAGAACATTCACACCGCGACGAAGAAACGTGGACAACCTACGACGGAACAGAAGCGGTTCGTTCTAAGATTTTGGGTAGAGGCCAAATTTGGTTGAACAAATATGCCAAGATGAAGATTAATGGTTATTCTTTTGTTGGAATTCAATCAGATGATACAACAGTAACAACCAGTATTACGTTAAGTGTTGCGCGTCAAGGAGAACTAACACTTGGTGACGAAAACGTTGCGGGTGGAACATTGCAGGTTGGTAATCCTGTCGCAATATCTAGTGGTGAAGTTCACTTTACATTGGCAACACAAGATCCAAGAGCTCTTGTTAAAATCAACAGAGATGGTTTCTTTGGTTTGGGAGCTGGACTACGTAATAAGTATGATGAAATAAATGGCAACTGGACTTTACATAGATTATATGATGTTAAAAACGTAGACCTTAACATCAAAAAAGGTATATTTGATCACAGTAAAATATTTGATGGTGACGATACTCAAGCATCATTAATGGCCATTGGACCAATCGATGGAACGTATACAATGAGCTTGGGTAAACGAGATGAAGCAATTATCAGAGGTGGTGGTAACTTAGCATATATCACAACATTGTATGCGGCTGATGATGCTCAAACAGTAAACATAACAAACACAGCAACAGCGCTTGATGGAAATACAGATGACTTTGGTAGATATTCCATCTTGGCGTCAGATCCAGTCATAAGACAAATAGAAGATATCAGTGGTTCTTCTGCTGATACAATTACTGTTGTCAAACAGTCCGCTTCGGCTTATCCAGATACTACGTATCCAAATATATTTGACAGCACGTCAGAAGCGGACTTCTTTAACTACCTTCGTTACATAACATTCCCAGATATCTCTCCTGCTAAATATGTGTGCTTAGGTACATCTAAGTTTAAAGAATACATTGGTTATGTTGTTGGAACCACAATTACAAGATCTTCTAATTTTACAGCAATTGACCGTGATGGAAATTCAATTGATCCAGCAGAAGGATTACATTACGGAGCACTTGGCGCAACAGGAAGAACACAACCAGAAAGGTATGTGGTTCTTAAATAAGTAATATTTGGAGGGAGGCTCAGTCCTCCCTCCGGCCAAATATAAAAATTGAAAAGGGAGTTGTAAAATCCTAAAAAAGCAGGGAGAAAGAATGAGAAAGAGTGTCTTAAAGATTGGAACTTTTATAAGTACTTGCGTGTTTGCATGTACTCTTGGTGCGGTTGAGTTCCGTTCACCATACCTTTCTGAGCGTGGTCCATTGCGCTACACATTTGAACAAAAAGATGAAAACGATTATGGCCTAAAACTTTGGACATCAAGTTATGCAAGAGAATCACACAAAGCTTTTATGGCACATGGAACAAAAACAAGTCCTCTCTCCACATTATTTTTTAACAAAGACGAATTTAGAATGAGAGAGATTTTCCAAAATTGCGATCCAAGTTTGGCATCTGAGCATTACAATCCGTATCTAAGGGTTTTAAAAATCAAACCTCGTGTCCAATATATAGAAAAGGGGATATCGTTTGGTGGCCGTTTTGAATATCCTGTTTACAAAAATAAAGGCAGAATTGGGTTGCGTGCGTCTATTCCATTAAGACAAATTGAAATGGAACGACAAGATCAAAATGATAGAGATACAGCACAACTACAAGATTTAATAATTCGTCAAAAACAACAACAGAATGATGGTACTAATGCTATGTATCTTGGTGAAGCATACAGATTAGATTTTGTAGAAGCGTTACCTTATGAACCAACAAGAACATCAGCTGTTGTATATAACACAACAGGCATTCAAGTTTTTGGTAATGCCATTGCAGATGCAAACAATGATAAAAAAATGGCAGTATTGCTTTCGCCAGAAGGATATGTTCCAAGGCAAAATGTTGGTGTGTATGACAATGCAACAATGACAGCGTTAACCGCTGTTTCTTCATCAGGTTTAACACTTGATCCTGCAACTGTTTATTATTTCCAAAGTAACACCGATTACACATCATATGACGATACAGTAGCAAACATCGCGGACGAACCTACTCGCTTATTACAACAAGACAGAAAAGCAGAAATGTGGATTACATCTGTACATTATGCAACAGATGAAGAAAATCTCCACGAAATGAATACTGAATCAGAAAATATAGCAGCCGGTGTTCGTGATGCCGTTAGTATTTACAATGAAAATATGTACGAGTGGCTTGCAGATCGCGGTTATGTTTTAGAAGACAGCAGAGTTGCCGGCCTTGGTGACATTGATGTTGATCTTTTCTATGAACATAGACTTGAAGATGATCTTGTATTTGAAATTATGGGTGGTGTTCGTATTCCAACAGGTGGACATGATAAATATACAGGAAATCCATATCGTCCATCTTTAGGTAACGGAGAGCATTTTGAAGTTCGCGCCGGTGGTATGGTTGCATGGCAACCTTTAAACTGGTTGAGCTTAAAACTTGATGCGCATTATTCATTAGTTTTAGAAGCAACAGAACAAAGGTCAGCAGCATTTTCAGATGCACAAATTAAAAACATGGGTCCTCGCGCAGATGCAGATATTGACTGGAGTTATGTTGTTGCTCGTCTTGATTTCAATTTATTCCATCCAAAAACAAAAAATCTTTCAACATCAATTGGTTATGAATTTTATTTCAAAACAAAAGATAATTTAACATTTAAAGATTTAACAATGGCATCATGGCTTGGAAGAGATTGGGATGGTTCTGCGTATAATGCTGACTTACATACTTTAAGTAGCACACTTGCTGCAAAGAACACAGAAGCATTTGGTCACAAGTTAAGAATAGAATCATCACATCGCTTCACGCCTTGGTTTGAAATGTATGTTGGTGGATCTTACACCGTTGCAGGACAAAACCTTCCAAGAGAAACAGATTGCCACGGCGGTATGTGCATAACTTTCTAACAACTTAGTAATTTTTCTCTAAAAAAGAGACGCTCAATAGAGCGTCTCTTTTTTTATGCCTAGAAATTTGAGATTCTATTGGTTTATAGTATGATTATGAAAGTGTAAAAAAGTGTAATAATTATAAAAGGGTTTATTATGTCCAGTATTAATAAAATTTCAGAGCAAACAGAATTGTTGTTAGAAAAGCAAAGAGAGACATTAGATTATTGTGAAAACATGTTTGATGGGTTTTTTGAACTAATCAATGAAAAAATAGAAAAAGCAGAACAAGAACATGATGCTCCGTTGCTTGAACGTTTGAACAATATTAATTCTATGGTTGAGCACAGAGAAGAAGAATTAAATAATCAAATTACAGAAGATATTTCTTTCTTAGAAGAACAACTTGATGCGATTGAACAAGTAAAAGCATTAGGCGATGAAGAAAAAGCAGAAGAACTAACATCGTTAATGTTAGAAGGAAAAGAATCAGAAATACCAGATACAGATAAATTTAAAGAAGATATAGAAGAAGAAGCCATAGAAGTAAAAAGTGGTTTTTCTGCAATGATTGACGATATGAAAGCTGCGCTCGAAGAAGGTAGCGTAGAAGAATTAGAAGCTTTTTTACAAGAAGAAGAAGACAGAGCAGAAAAAGAAGATGATGACGAAGACGAAGATGAAGAATCATGTGGAAGTTCTTGTTCCGGTTGTGGCGAAAAAGAAATGTGCGGAAAAGATCTTTTTAAAGGCTTAGAAGAAAAAGAAGATTTTGACGACAAAGATGATAAAGAAAAATGTGATTGCGATGACAAAGATTGTGACTGTGATGATGATGGTGGCGATTGCAATTGCGGCTAAAAAGTAGACGATAATAAAAAAGAGGCGCTCCGAATTTTCGGGGCGCCTCTTTTTTTATGCTTTAAGGTGAATTTGATAATTAAATTGTTTTGTTTTTACGTATTAAAATCTAATAAATACCGCTCGTCTCGAGTGATTTTTTCTTAAAAAATTGTGTCGAGAGATTCGTGCGGACCTTTGAAAAATCAACTAATTTTATTTTTAGTTTGTTTTGACCCGCGCGAACCCCTCGATACACCACACTGCGTGTGGCACTCGGGACGAGCGGGTTAAGAATAATTTGCATACAAATCATAATTTCTTAATTATCGAACTTGCGGGATTAAACCAATATGCAAATAATCCTACGCATAAAATCAAAATAAATGGAATTGAGCATTTTATTCCTAACTCCACAAGATCCTGAAAGCAAACAACTAATAGAGCAAGACATCCAAGAAGAGCAAAGAACCCAACCGTTTTATTTATTTTTTGAATCTTTGCAAAAACAATAAATGAGACTGTTGTCAGTATGTATGGAATAACAACTCCAAAGTCTCCCATAATAATTAAATTTTTGGTGCTCATCGTTATCAAGAAAAATGCAATTAAAAGCAGCCCTTGAACAATAACAGAAGCCCACGGTGCGTGATATTTATTTATTTTTGAAAGTTTCTTAGAGCCAAAAATACTATTCTGTTTTGCTATTGCATACAAAATCCAGTTGTTTGCATAAAACATTCCATAAAAACCACCAAGGAAAGATGAAAGAATTGCAAAGTTAATTATTTTTGTTCCGTACATAATTATAAAAGGATTTGATGTTAACTTAGGCAATATATCTATAAACGGCGCGCTGCTGTGTATGCCGTGAATACTTAGTAAAAGAAACTGTACAACCGTATAAATGGTAATGATTAATAACAAAGAAAAAATCATAGCGCGCGCGGCGTTTTTATGACCGTCTTTTATGGTGTGAGTGATAGAAGTGCACGCTTCGATTCCAATGTAAGAAAAAAGGGCAAATGGAATTCCCTGTAACATTCCAGAAAAATTTATTGGCGCGGTACTAATGTTTGTTTTACTGAATAAGAAAAATGCAGCGACAATGACCAAGAAAATTGGAATAGTTTTTAATATTGTTATACCAACTTGGAATTTTTCTAAAAGTTTTATATTAAAAAAACTTAAACCCATAAAGATAAATGTAAGAACAAGGTTAAGTGCGAGTCCATTTAATATGGGAATAGAGAATCCAAAAATTTGAAGTTGTTTTCCAAAATTATGAAGCATTGCCGCGTTGCACGCTGCTGTTCCAATAAAATATGTCCAACCACTTACAAATCCCCAAAAGGATCCAAGTGTTTTATCGCTATAAACAAAAATTCCTCCAGCTTCGGGGTATGATTTGGAAAATTTTGCTAAAAGAAGCGTGAGCGGAAGAATTAATAAACCGACTAGAATCCATGTAAACGGAGCAAGTAAGCCACTGGCTTTAATTAAACCAGGCGCGCTTAAAAAAAATCCAGCGCCAACAACAATGTTAATGTTAATAAGGATTGCAGATAATAAAGATATTTTTTTCATTTTCAATTTTCTTTCTATTTGTGGACCTAGCGTCCCTCGATACAATTTTTAAGAAAAAATCACTCGGGATGATCGGGGGTATAAATTATTTACTTATCCCGTTCGCCCTGAGCCTGTCGAAGGGTTTCTTCGAACCGTCTTAGGTCCATTATTTTTAATTTTAAACATTATAAAACCAATAAGTGTGGCGATCACAAGTGGGATTACTGCTACGATTCTTTTTTCAACGCTTGGTCCCATAGCATTCCAGCTATAAAAAATGAGAACAAACATTGATGCGAATGCAAACAGCAAACGAATAAGGCTTCGCCGCAACCGTTGTGTTTTATAAATAACAAAAAGAGAAATTAATGTTATTGAGAACGCAGAAAGCATTCCAAGATTGCTTAAAGAATTAAGTACAAATTTGTTTGTAATAATCAAACTAAAAATAAAAATAATAAAGCCAAGCAATAAAATTGCTCTTGTTGGTCTTCCATGTTTATTAACTTTTTTAATTTCTTTAGATCCAAAAATAAGATTTTCTTTTGACATTGCGTGAATGATTTCTGAGTTTGCAATAAACGCGCCAAATGCAGAACTAATGTATGCAGTCATAATGGCAGAAGAAATAAGAGCGTTCATTGCGGTTTGCAGCGTTGAATTAAAACCTAAATAATTAACAAAAGATGAAACGCCATATGTTCCAAGATTTTGTGTGCCCATAATATGAATTAAACCAAAGTGGAAAAGAGAATAAATTAATGCTGTTGCAAAGAAACCAACAATGATCGCGCGTGACGCTGCATTTTTGTCGCCTTTAATTAAATGACTGATGCTGCAACAACCTTCAAAACCCCAAAAACCAAACAGGGCCATTGGGATTGTAAGTCCTATTGATTTAAAGTCATGTGCGGTTATACAAAATTTAGGATTCAAATAAAAAACTAAAAAGGCGATGACTAAAATTAACGGTGATAGTTTAAATAACGTGATATTACTTTGGATTTTACTTACTGCTTTTAAATTGATAGAAGAAATTATGCATAAAAATGTTAGAAACAACAAATTAAAAATAAGCGGAGAAAAACTGAAATACTTACCAAGTACTTGTCTGAGTCCGAACATTTGTACTGAAATTATACCAACCCAACCAAGAATGTATGTCCATCCACTTAAAAAGCCCGCTGTTTTCCCGAGTGTGTCTTTGCTGTAACTATAAAAACTTCCCGCTCCAGGAAAAAGTTTTGCAGCGTGTGCAATGCTCATTACAATAGGAAGAAAAATAATAGCGCTTAAAGCCCATCCCAAGAAGCTTGCAGCGCCAGATTTTTCTGCCATTAATTCTGGCATCAAGAAAATTCCCGCACCGATCATCAGGTTAATATTCATTAACACAGCAGCGAAAAAAGAAATTTTGTGACTATTCGTCATAATAAGGGTCCCTTATTTATTCATTATTTAATTTAAGACTGTATAATATTACATTATTATGTTGTTCGTTACAAATGCTTGAACTTGCAAAATTGCTTTTGTATGATACGATAAACTTGTATTTCAACGGTAAAAAGACGTTTTTGTAGGTAATTAGTGTAACCACTTTAAAGTAAGGGTTCAGATGACAAAGAGATATTTAAAGCCAGTCCTTTTATGTGTTGCTGGCAGTGCCGCCGTATTTTTGTTTCCAGGTTGCGTAGGCAATTTATTTAAGGGAAAAACAGAAAAAGCTGCTTCTAAAGACAGTGTTGTTTTAGCAAAAATAGATAACAAAGCCGTTATAACCAAAGATGAGTTTTACAAAGAACTCGCTTCTCAAATGAGAAATTTAGATCCTTCTCTTCTTCCATTAAACATGCAAAGAAAAATTTTGGACGATTTACTTCGTGTAAAACTTATGGTTGCAGCAGCTAAAAAATCCGGAATAGAAAGTGATGCAGAATTTAAAGAAGCATTAGAAGAACAAGCGGATCGTTTAAGTGAATTATTACTTTCTCGTTTTTATAGCAAAAAAATCTTTGACGAAATTGAAGTAACCGATAAAGAAGCAGCAGAAGATTTTGCAAAGAATCAAGATAAATACATTAAAGAACCAGGTGGAGTTGCTGTAAAAGGTATTAGTTTTAGTTCAAAAGAAAAAGCTTTAGCGTTCTATGATCAAGCTAAAGGCAAAGTTTCGGACTTCGAATCAATTGCAAAAGAAGAAACAGGCGGAGAATTTAAGGACTTTGGTCGCGTAAGCAAAGAAGGCCAAGAAGGACAAGAAGCATCAATGGTTCCAGAAGCAATTACTGAAGCCGCACTTAAATTAAGCAAACTTCCAACAGTTGATGTTGTAAAAGTAGAAAAAGAAACATGGGTCATCGCGGTTTTAGACAAACAAGATCCAGTTTTATTTGAAATGGCTGAAATCAAAGATCAGTTAAAGAATCAATTAAAATACAACAAGTTCAAAGATATTTACGAAAAACACGTCAGCAAATTAAAAGACGAGTTTACAGTTGATATTAACGAAGATTTCTTTAAAGAAGCTTCAAAAGAAGAAGCACCAGAAGAAGTTAACTTTAACGATGACACAACTCGCACGTTGTAATCCTCGCTAAATATTTTTTAAAAAGGCACGTTCTTATTTACAAAGAACGTGCCTTTTTTTATTATGTGGTAGCGTTTTAAAAGAACAATGTTTTTACAAGGAGAAGAAGAAGTATTATGAAAACCAAAAAATTAGCATTAAATATTTTTCTAAGTTTTGTTTTGTGCTCGTGTTGTAATGTGAATGCCGGGCGTGTTTTGATGGATAAAATTGTGGCGCGCGTGAACGGGACAAACATTTTAAAATCAGATTTAGAGCAACCTCGAATAGAAAAAAATGGTCAGCCATATTCTTTGGACGAATTAATTGATGATGAACTTTTATTTCAAAAATCAGCAGAAAGAAAATTGCTTCCAACAGGATTAGATGTAGAAAAGTATATTACTTCATGGAAAACAATGAATAATTATGCGCAAATGACTGATGATCAGTTTGCGGATCGATTAAAAACTGAGGGATTATCTTTAAAACGCTATAAAAGTCAGCTTGCGCGTGTTCTCGCGGTAAGAAATTTAAAGCAATTAGAAGTTAGCGAACGTATTTTAATTTCGTCGCGCGAAGTAGAAGAATATCATAAAGACAATAAAGAATATGCGGACGAAAAATTTTTGCTACAAACAGCTATTGTTACATTCGACGAAATAGAAGACGAAGAAAAAGTTGAAGAAGAAATTACAAAGAAAAAGAATATTAAATGGATAGATTCAGATTGGATAGAGAAATCTGATTTAGCAGACAGCATGTCTTTTGTTCATCACATGGAAACTGGTGCGGTTGCCAAACCAATCAAAATGGAACTTGGTTATCAATTGGTAAAGCTTGTTGATAAAAAAGATCGCCACATTAAAACGTTAGAAGAGAATTATGTGGAAATTGAACGAAAATTGCAAGACGGAAAACAAGAAAAATTTGAAGAAGAGTTTACGCAAGAATTACGATCGAAATCGTCGATTGTATATTTAAAATAAAGTCTTTTACTTCTTAAGACCGTGAAATTGCCCTGCGTTTTCCCGCGGGGCAAATTTTTTTGCTTATGATATACTGTTTTTATGGTTTTATTCTACTTCGCCAGCATTCCACCTGGTTTTAAAACCAGGGGATAAATGGCAGATTAGGCTTCGAAGAATTTTGAATATGATTAAAACGGTTAAAGGTTAAAAAAATGGATAAAAGATACGATCATTTAAAAAATGAAAAACAGTCCCAAAAAACATGGGAAGACAAAAAATTATATAAATTTGATGCAAAAGATAAAAAACAAATTTTTAGCATCGATACACCCCCGCCAACAGTCTCTGGCTCATTGCATGTCGGGCATATTTTTTCTTATACCCACACAGACATAATTTCACGTTTTAAGCGAATGAGCGGGCACAATGTTTTTTATCCAATGGGATACGACGATAACGGATTGCCAACAGAGCGCTTTGTAGAAAAAAAACATAAACTTCGCGCGCATATGCTTAAGCGATCCGAATTTATGGATTTATGTTTAAAAGAATCAGAAAATTCAGCAAAAGAATTTAGCGAATTGTGGAAGTCGATGGGGCTTTCTATTGATTGGTCACAAACATATTCAACGATCTCCGAACCAGTTAGAAAAATTTCTCAGTATTCATTTATCGATTTATATAACAAAGGTTTTATTTACAGAAAAGAAGAACCGGCGTTATATTGCCCAATTTGTAGAACATCGGTTGCGCAAGCAGAATTAGATAATGTTGATGTTAAAACAACATTTAACGACATTGAATTTAAAACTCCCGGTGGAGAAAAATTAGTTGTTGCAACTACACGTCCAGAATTATTACCGGCGTGCGTTGCTGTTTTTTATCATCCAAAGGACAAACGCTTCATTCACTTAAAAGGTGAAAAAGCGATTACACCTGTTTTTAATAAAGAAGTTCCTATTTTAGCCGATGACGCGGTTGATAAAGACAAAGGAACCGGTCTTGTTATGTGTTGTACTTTTGGTGATCAACAAGATATTACATGGTACAAAAACCATAAGCTTCCTCTTGTACAAGTTGTTGGAAGAAATGGTGTTTGGTCAGAAGAAACCGGACCGCTTGCTGGTTTGCGCGTGCGCGACGCAAGAAAAAAAGTTTTAGAATTATTACAAGAAGCCGGAGCGTTACTTTCTCAAAAACAAATTACACATCCGGTAAATACCCACGAACGTTGCAAAAACGAAATTGAATATCTTGTTTTAACGCAGTGGTTTGTAAATATTCTTGATCACAAAGGAACATTTTTAGATTTAGCAGAAGAGATAGAATGGAAGCCCGCGTTCATGAAATCGCGGTACATTGATTGGGTTACTAATTTAAAGTGGGATTGGTGTATTTCACGACAACGTTTTTATGCTGTACCGTTTCCGTTGTGGCATTGTGAAGATTGTAAAAAAGTTGTTTTGGCTGAAGAAAAAGATTTACCAATTGATCCACAAGAAACACCATATCCTGGCGGGAGGTGTCCGCATTGCGAAGGTTCACGACTTGAACCAGAAACAGATCTAATGGATACATGGAACACTTCTTCGTTAACTCCGCAAATTAATGTTAACTGGCCAAAAAATGATAAAGGCATTTCTATTCCGATGAGTATGCGTCCGCAAGCGCACGACATTATTCGGACTTGGGCGTTTTATACAATCGTGAAGGCTTATTATCATAATAAAACTATTCCGTGGAAAGAAATTGTTATTTCTGGATATGTAACCGATGGAAAAGAAAAACTTTCTAAATCAAAAGGCGGTAGCAAACTTACGCCTGAACGTTTGTTAAATCAATATCCCGCCGATGCAATTAGATATTGGGCTGCGCATGGAAAACTTGGCACCGATACCGCGATAAGCGAAAACCAATTTAAAATTGGTATGCGTTTGTTAACAAAATTATGGAATGCATTTAGATTTTGCAAAGATCATTTGGAAAGTTACAAAAAAGCAGCAGCGCCAAAGAATTTAAGCACATTGAACGAATGGCTACTTCATAATTTTAGTATCACATATAATTCTGCGTTAAAAGCGTTTGACGAATACAATTACACTCGAGCGCTAGAAGAAATAGAAGCATTTTTTTGGAATAACTTTTGTGACAACTATCTTGAATTAGTTAAAGATCAGCTTTTTAATCCAGAAAAGTACAATAAAGAAGAAATAGACGGTACGCGATTTGTGTTATACGAAGTTGGATTTGGTATTTTGCAATTGTTATCACCAATTTTACCGCATATCACAGAAACTCTTTATGGCCAATTTTATGAAAACAAAGAACAATCAGAATCGATCCATATATCTCAGTTCGATAACAAGCGTTATGGGTATAATTTTGAGCAGAGCGCAAAGTTGTTCGATAAGATCATAAAAGTGGTAGGGACTGTTAGAAAATTAAAGAGCGAGAAGAATCTTTCACTAAAACAAGAAGTAGCGGAATTAATAATTTGTGGATCAGATTCAGAAAAAATAAAAACGTTAGAAACGCTGCTTTCTGGCGTGACGCACGCCAAAAGTATTAAATATTCTGGTGAATCATCAGAAAAAGACGGAATCGAAGAAGTTGATGGTGCATGGAAAATAACGGTACGCGTATGATTCTTGTTAAAAATAATATAAAAAAAATACGCGTGAGCGATTCTGTGGTTCAAAAAAAACTACAAAAGATTCTCCATTCGCAGGGATACGATGATTTTGATGTGAGCGTTTGGTTTACCACAAATACAACAATTAGATCGTACAACAAGAAGTTTCGCAAAAAAGATGCTGCAACCGACATCTTATCATTTCCGTATCATTCAGAATTAAAGCCCGGAAACGAAATTATTGTCAAAAGTGAAGAAGATAAGAATTTGGGCGATATTATCATATCGCTCGAATTTGCAAAAAAGAATGCCAAAGAATGGGATGTTTCTTTTTCAAAGATAATAGATATTTTACTCGTTCACGGCATTTCACATTTATTGGGATATGATCATAAAACAGAAAAAGATCATGAAATTATGCGTGCATATGAGCAAAAATTGTTACAGATAGTATCGTAAAAATTAATATCTGAAAACCTGGCCTAACGTTTTCTAAGTTATAGCATTACTTTATCTTTTTTTTTGATTAAACATCAAACTCGTCTATATTTATCCAATCAACGAAGAACGGATATTAACGTAGCGCGGGGTGGTTATTATGATGTGTGATGTAAACGACATGTACGATAGTGGTTATGAAGACAGTTATGATTGGGTGTACGAAAAAGGAATTATCTTTGAAGATGATGATACAGAAGATACATCCGAATATTTAGATCACAATGAAGAAGAAGACGACAACATAGAAGAAGTAGACGTTATTCTAGAATGTCCTAGCGAAGACGAAGAAATCGGGATTGCGTAACCTTAGCCTGCCATCTTACCAATCGGTAAAGACGAAAGTACAAATTTTATATCTTCATCGTTAAATCTAATTCCACCACCAAAGAATGGACTTGCGTTTTGTTTGCTATAAATATCGTCGATTCCAAATGTGGTGTAGATATTTTTCATAAAATATAATTTGTTTATCCATTTTACGTGTGGACGTGTTCCTTCTACGCGTTTTGCGCCTTTAAAGTCAAATGCTTCGAACGTTGTTATCCAGTGAACTTTGTCTGAATGTAAGGGAACATAATAATCGCAACCTAAACCGAATGCGTTTTCAAACAATCCAACACGAAGCGCTAAACGATTAAAACGTTTACCAAATTGGAATCCAAATAAAACAGCATCTTTTGTTCGTTGTGTTTGTTCAATTTTATCTGCAAATTCAATTTTATCGCGCGCGGTTGTAAGCAATGATGTTGGTAGAGGATGTCCGTTTTCATCAAAGCGATCGTAATGATCTACGGTTTTTTTAACTACTCCGTATTCATCAGAAACTAATTGGAATTGATAAAAATAATCGTGTGTAGGTCTAATTTTTAATTCTAAGTATCCTTTGGAGCTACTACTTTTAAATAAATTTTCTGTGTGCATATCCACTATGAAATCTATAGAGCTTGCTTTGCCAAAATAAGATTCAAGGCCTTTTATGGTACTTTTTACGTCATCAGAAAGTTCGTTATCGTTTACTAATCTTCCAAGAACACCTTGTCCTTCATTTACTTTTCTAAAAACGTGCCCCGCCTCATTAGATGTGTTTTCTATATTTTCAAAAGAAGAACCAGCTTTTTTACTTGCGTCGGCAAAGGCAGGAAGCGTGTCATCTGCAAGGGCGAGCGTAATTTTATCTGCATTTCCGGTTATGCTATGAAAATCATTAGTTAATTTTGGAATACCGTCTTGTAAATGATATGCCGTTTTTTTGAAGTCAACGATCATCTCATCCATATTGGCTTCATTTTTATTAAGAACGCGTTCGAGTACTCCAGAAAAATTTGCGATTTTATTTGATGCATCGGCAACATTGTTTAACGCAAGTTTTAAATTGTCTTCGCCTTGTCGAGAGGAAAAGACATTTTTAAACGAAGAAACTAAATCTTGAACGCCAGATGCGATGTCACGAAATTGTTCTAAAAGTTCTCCAACGCTCGCGGGAGATTTTCCTGGCATAGCAAGAGTGCTGCCGGCGGGAAGAAAACCAGTTGTGACGTCACCAGGATCAATATCAATACTTTTTGTTCCAATTAAACCTTCTTGCTGAATGGTAGCGTATGCGTTCCGTGCAAGTTTGTGAGATTTTTTTATTCTAAGATTTACTTCGGCGTTTCCACCTTCGTGTAATAAAATTTCTTCGACCCACCCAATTTCTACGCCAGCAATTTTGATTGGCGCTTTTACATCTAGTCCTCCGGTGTCTTCGAAATAAGCTCGATACGGATAAAATTGTGCTTCATCTAATCGAAACGCACCAATATTTATGCTTAAGTAAAAAAAGATACTAATCGAGATGATTACGAATATCCCAACACGTGTTTCTACTTTCACGGTCGCACCCTCAAAGCCAATAGATTTTCAGGATTTTAAAGTGTTTTAGGAAAAGAGGCTTTTTATTCTTTTCCTTCTCCTTTTTAAGTTCTACTATTTCTTCTTTTTTATTCTTTTTTTCTTTTATCGCTTCTTCTGGTTGCTTTTCTATTATTGCCAAAAGTTTTTGTTCAACGTCTCCAACTTTTCCAGAAGATAACACAGAATATACTTTTGGCTCAAATTTTGAGGAGAAAATATTTTTGTATTCTTCAATATTTAAAGGTTTTTTAGTGTAAATGGTTTGTAACATATTCCAGTAATCATTTAAATTGGCTGTGATTTTTGGATTAAACTGATCGACGACTCTTTTAAAACGATCTTTCATTTTTTCAGCATCGTATGCGATAGGTCGTTTTAAATTAAAAAGAGCACATGATGCATCGCTTAAAAATAGTGGTTCTATTTTAGATGCCCACACTGTAAACAAATCTTGTAAAGTTACTTGAGGATTTGGTCTAGCGTCTTTTGTTTTTTCGGTTCGTTCTGGTGGCTCATAAAAAAATGAGTCTAGTTGCGGAATAGCTTCTTGCAATTGCGAGACATCATAAATTTTCTTTTTTCTTTTTTTAAAAAAATCAGTTAATTGCTTTAAAACTTTTCCTTTTGGCGTTTTTCTGTTGATAACTAATGATTCTAATAATTTTTTATATTCAGGTTTAAATTCTTTCTTTTTAAAATCAAATGCATCGTTAATGTTTATTTTTCCGTTCTCGCTTGTGATGCAAAATTTTACTTCTCCGTCGATTCCATCATGTTTTTCATTTAGCTCAAAGACTTGCCATTTATTTAGATGTGGTAAAACTTTGTATAAAAATTCTTTAAGCTTTTTTTCTTGTTTTGTTTTTTTTACTTCAGCGGATTCTTCTGTGGAATCTTTTTTAGGGTCTTTCTTGATTGTGAGCTGCGAAATTGCAAGATTAACACCGCCGAGCGCGAGCATTTCTGCATGTTCGCGGTGTATCATTGTTTTATCAAAATGACTTCCAACAAAAACGTTTCGCATCAGTTGGAATGTTATGACGGTAATAAGTGTCATAATGCTTAAAGTGAATAATAAAACATATGCGTTATTTTTTTTCATCAGTAGCATTACTTTCTTTTTTGTTTGGCGCGCCATCTTTTTTCTTATCGTCTTTTTTTTCTATTTGTTCTTTGTAAGAAAAAATAGGGAACATACATTGGAAAGTATTTTCTTCTTTAAAATCGTCATCCCAGAACGTTACGCGTATTGATACATATTGCGGTACAATGTTTTTTTGCTCAAAGTTTTTGCTTTTTGTTTCTTTTTCTTTGCCCCACACAAAGGTTTTAAATTCTTTTTCCTCTTCTCGATAGTCTTGTTTCTTTTGTTCTTCTGTTTTTGGCATGGTGTATTCAATAAATAATTCTTTTATATTTTTTGCCACAAGATGTGTTCTGATTGGATGTTCTGGCTTTTTCCTATTTATAATTTCTGGTTCTTTAAAAGTTTCATTTTTTATATCAGAAGTTTCTTTTCTGAATAATTTGTATACCGTGCGGTCGCCTTTACTGTTTTTTTTATCTTTTACCAGTGAATATAAAACGCGAACGAACCGCGCGCGCTTTTGCCCCCAAACCTGAAAAGGGTTTGTATTAATGAAATTTACAAATTTAAATAGTTCATACTTTTTAAATTCAATTTTTTTTGATTCGTCTTCGTAGATATCTGATTTAAAGAAATTAAAAAACTTTTTCTTTTCTTTATCTTTCCCATTTGTTTCTTTTGCTTGTTCAGGATCTTCTTTCTTTGCTCCAGGTTTTTTCTTTGATAGCTTTTCTTCTGGCGGAGGAATAAATGCGGTGGTGAAATCCCGTTCTATTTGATTAAAAAAAATACAAGCAACATGATTTGCATCCATAGCTTTTCGCGTGCGAATATGTATTTTTTGCGCATTTCTATATCCTTGCATAATGCCAAGGATAATAAATCCAGAAATGGCACTTGCAATTAAAAGCTCAAGAAGGGTGAATGCTTTTTTGTGTTTCATCGTCTTTCTTTTTCTTCAGGTCTGGGAAAAAAACTTATCATTTTTAATGAGTAATCACGGTCGGAATAGTTCCATGTTCCTTCCGACCAAATAATATCGACATCTTTAGCAAATTGTTTTAAAGAAGATTTTTTCTGAATTTCTTCTTTGTAAGAGACAATTTTTGTTTTTGGAGAATCTACGTTTACTATGTTTGGTTTGTCTTTTTCAAAATAATTTAAGAATGTTTTGTATAATTCTTTTTTTATTAAAAATACGCGACGAACTTCTTCTCTGTTTTTTGCAACTTTAAAAGACGATCTTATTTGAATACTAGAAAGTATAAATGCGGTGGTTACGAGCACTGTGAGCGCAAGCATGACTTCTGCAATGGTAAAACCGCTTTTTGTGTTCATTTATTAATACCTTTGTTTTTTTGGTTTTTTAAAACCTTTGTAAAATTTAAAATGACCAAAAAAGGGTTCCATTTTCAAGCTTGCTTTAGAAATTGTTCCATCTTCTTCTGTGCGCGTAAGATGTAAAAGAATATCTTGCACAAGACCTTGGGGAATAACATGAAAGTATGCGACTTTATTTTTACTGTTTTTTAAAAGATTTTCTTTGCCGTGCAACACAGATTCTAATTTTATATTTTCTGGCAGTTCGTATTTGGGTGAAAAATAATACGATGTTGTTTCCTTAAAAATTCTTTTTCCAGGATCTTCTGGATCGTAGGATTCTATTTCTACATTTATTAAATCTTTTTTCTCAGAGTTTGAGTGAAGTGCGATTCGGTGTGTTTTTTGTACGGAGATAGATTCTTGTCGCGCGTAGTAGACAAGGTTATTAATTTCATCTGCTACGTGCTCCCATGATGTATCGGGTGATTTTCTTACAAGTTTTGGCATAGAAATTGTCGCAATTACACCAATAAAAATTACGACAATTAAAAGTTCAATCATAGAAAACGCGTTGGAGCGTTTGTTCATAAGATTATTGTCCTAAATGAATTTCTTCTTCTGAATCTTCTGGTCCGTCAGAAATAATTTCGTAGTAACGATACAGATTGCCATATTTTTTAGGAGGTTTATTGTAGTCAAATTCTTGTCCCCATTTATCTTTTGGAACTTCGTCTCTACCTTCCAAATACGATGGACCATTCCAATTTTTTACGTTTTTTGGTTTTTTTACTAAAGCTTCTAGTCCGCCTTCTTCTTTTGTTGGGAAATGACCAATATCTTCTCGATAATCATTTAACGCAGCTTTTATAGCAGACATGGTTGCTCTTGTTGTGTTAATTTCAATTTGTTTCCATTTTCGCATCATTGCAGGACCGGCAAGCGTTGCAAGAATTCCAATGATTACAATTGCAATCATTACTTCCATTAACGTAAAAGCATTCTTTTTTTGTGAACAAATCATTGTGTCTCCTAAATAATTTAGATTCCAATTCCTTCACCCATCTCCATGATAGGAAGGAATATTGCCAAAATAATAAACAAAATAATAACTGCCATGATCACCATCATAACAGGAGAAATTTTTGCCGTTAAGCTGTCAGTGATTTCAACCAATTCTGAATCATAATCGCTTCCAACTGTTAATAGCATGTCTGCAAGTTTTCCCGATTCTTCGCCTGTGCTAATCATATAAGTTGCAATTGAAGGAAAAATCCCTGTCTTTTTTAGGTACTTAGCTATTTTACCTTCTTTTATAATACTGTCACGTGCTTCTTGTAATTTATGTGTAAGAACTTCGTTATCAACAATGTTGCATACAATATCAAGTGCCTCGGATAAATTAACGCCACTTTCTAACAACATGCCAAGCGTTTTGCTAAATTGCACAACGGCTTTGGTTTTTGAAAAATAAGAAAGCAACGGAAAGCGTAAAATAAATGCATCAAATTGGTATCGACCTTTATCAGTTCTTTTCCAATATAAGAAACCTACAATACATACAAGTGTTGTAAGTGAAACGATTGTTATGTTGTTAACAAAAAAATCGGACATAGAAATTAACATTTTTGTTGGTGCGGGAAGTTCTGCTCCGCCAAGTTTAAAAAACATATCTTTAATTTTGGGAACAAGGAATGTAAATACGCCAATTACAACGAGTATTGCGAATGACAACATTAGAATAGGATACGCCATCGCTTTTTTGATTCGTTTTTTTGTTTCTTCTGTGCGTTCAAGATAAGAGGTTAATCGATTTAAGATCACTTCTAATTTTCCGCTTGCTTCACCAGCTTTTACCAATTGAACATAAACGTTTGGGAAAACTTTTGGATAACGATTCAATTGTGATGCAAAAGATTTTCCTTCTTTTATTCCATCTTTTACGTTAATCAGAATTCTTCTAAATTCACCTTCAAATTGTTCAACAAGTAATTCGAACGCTTGTAATAACGGAACACCAGATTTTAAAAGGACACCTAATTGTTTTGTGAAAACAACTTTTGTTCGGATATCTACTTTCTTTTCAAAAATGTGTAAAAAAGAAAATGTTTTTGCACCTTTTTCTACGTTGCCAACAGATATTGGCATGAGGCCTTGGCCTTTTAAAATTTCTTTTGCATTTTGAATAGAAGCGGCATCAATAGTTCCTTTAACTCTTTTGCCTCTTTTATTGTAAGAATCGTATTGATAGAGTGGCATTTAGTAGCTCCTCAGCTAATATTCATGTTTATTTGCTTGCTAAAAAGTGGGGATTCGTGGTAGTTTTATTTTGGGTGGAAGGGGTTTCCTATGCGTTTTCGTACTTTATCAGAAAGGGGTTAAAGATGGAAATAAAAAAAGTATTTGTTGTGATTTGTGTAACTGTGTTAAATTTCTTACCTACATATTCAGAAGAAGCTTATAAAGACCTTACAATTTCTGTTTCAGGGCAACAAGAAAAAGTTCTATCGGAACAAAATGTTGTTTTTTCAGAATCTCCACAAAAAGCTTTTCAAGAATTAGACACATCTATTTCAAGTAAAGTTGATGTTCCAATAGAGGAAGAAGCAAAAGATCAAACGTCTTTTGGTGATTTTTTAAATCCTCCGCCAGGTTATTTTTGTACAAAAACATATGTTCATAAACAACGAATCGTTCGATACGCGAAAAAAATTTATAACGAAGACTCTGAAGAATTATTATCTCAAGATGGTGATGACATAGTTGTATTTTTGGGGATGGCCAAAGATTTTTATTTAGATATTATTTCTCTTGGATCTTCCATTCGTTTATTTACCAGCAAGTATAAATCATGTGATCTTGTTGATTACACCGTTGCCGAACAAATTTTAAAACCTATGCCAGACTTGCTGAGGCCATATCTTGACCGCAGACGAAAAGAAGAGCATATACATTTGACGTCGATGAATGAATTGGAAAAAGAAATTAACACCACGATAGAAACTAAATCTGAAAAAACGATGAAACAACAATGTTTTGAACCAGATGTGTTTGCAAGCAATCTTTCTGATGACGTTACAAAAATGGTGAAAGAATCATTTGAATTTCATAGAGAAGAAGCAGAAGCGCGCGATCTTGCAGAAAAATTACGACAAATTAATGTGCGTTTTATTGATACGTTAATTAATAAATTAATTTGGTACGAAGATAATTACGAAGGAATTTGGTCTTCGGTTTCTTCAATTGCAGATAAACTACATGTTCTTGGGGTAGAAGGAATTATTACCGATCAAGATGATTTAGACGATTTATGGGATAGCTTAACAAGAAGATTTTGTTGGTTCATCGATTTAAAAGGTTCTGTTCTACCAATGGATTTTTATGAACAAATAGAAGATGACATAGAAAATCATGTCATTACATTCTTAGAGGCAGAAGAGCCAGAAGGTTTAATAACAAGAAAAGAACTTTTAAAGAGAGCAATTTCACGTGCGAAAGCAAAAGTTATTGCATTTACCAAACAAGGAATTGTTACAGACCAACTTGAACATGCCGATGCTGCAAAAAAGGCTGAAAAGACGCAGGTTTAGAAAAAAAATAAAAAAAAACAAAAAACTCTTTACAAAGTATTTAAAACTATTTTAGGATTCCCTTTGGCTGTATTGAAGAAAACGAAGGGGTATATTTTGATAGTAATACAATGAGAAGTTTTCCGGAACTTCTTATGAAGAATAAATATCATATTGTGTTGTACACAATTCCGCGGTGGTTGCGATTCGCAATAACCGCGTTTTTTTATATAAGTCTAACCGTTTTGTGGTTGGGCTTTTTTTTTGTACAAACAAGGCAGAAGCAAATGTATCTAACTAACGAATTAAAAGAATCGCGAATGCGGATAAAAAAACTTTCTGATTTAGAGTCGCGCGATAAAAATATTTCAGAAAAAATAAAAAAACAAAAAGTTGCTTTGCGTGCTGCATGTATGGGAAGTAAGAAAAGAACATCGCATGGGGTTCATGATATTTTGCGCATACTAGAAAAAAACAACATCGTATGCGATCGCGTTGAGCCCCTTGGTAAGAAAATTTCAAAGTGGTACGAAAAAGAATGTTTTAATATTTCTATAAAGGGGGAGTTTAAAAATTTAATTTCGTTTTTTGATAAATGTAAAAAGATGCATCCGCTTATTCATGTAAAACAATTATCGATGGTGCGCGATGCAGAGCAGAATGTTGTTGGCGATTTATCTCTTCAAATTATAAAGAAGGTAAATGAGTAAGGTGAGGATGAAAATAACGGCCTTGGGCCTATGTTTTTTATGTTTTTCGTTATTTGGATCGCCCCGCGATCCATTTTTTTTGACAAAAACCCATGGCTCATCTGTCGTAACAGATGGACTAATTTTACGTGGGATTATTAACGTTCGTGGAAAAAAGGCTGCGTTGGTTTCTTGTGGTAATGTTACAAATGTTTCTTATAAAAATGATTTTATTGGTAAGAGTTTATTAAAAGAAATTAATGATGATTACATTGTATTGGTTTGTAAAAACAAACAAACAAAAATTTATATTTCTTAGGGAGAGTTTTATGGTGAGAAGGTTGGGTGTTGTTCCGTTGGTTGTGGCTTCTGCAATGATTGGCGGAACAATTTTTTCTGACGAAATTATTTCACCTTCCAATAAATATGATTTATCCAGTGTTCCTCCATTTGTAGAGAATTTATCAAAGAAAGATCGAACAGAACGTGAAGATGTGCAGCAAAAAGAATTCGAAGATATTTTAAAAAAGGTGATAACGGGAGATAAAAAAACGTTAGAGACAGAATCGGATGCGTTGGTGAATAATCCACAAAAACTGAATAATTTTATTTCACGATTGCCAGATGCGCCGGACGCAAAAGTTTCATCCGAGTTTTTAGAGTTTTTGGAAGAACAATACGATGATCCGTTTTTGCAAAACAAAAAGATAACTCTTTCTCTAAAACAAACAGACATTCGTGATGTAATAGAATTACTAGGAAAAAGTGGCGGTTTAAACTTTATTGTTGATGACGATGTATCGGGAACGGTTCAATCTTTTCATGTAAAAGATGTGCCGCTTTCTGTTGTTCTGCAGATGCTTTTAACAAATAATCGACCAAGACTTGTGTTAATAAAAGATTGTGATGTGTTTCGTGTTGCAAGTCTTTCTTCGGTTGAAGATGCACTTACGGTAAAAATGGAAAAAAACTTTGTACACGAAGTGGTAACATTAAACCATTTGCATTGGACTGAAACATTAAAAATGAATTTAGAAAGGATGTGGTTTGCAATTTTGGGTTCGGTTTCTGGAAAATCTGGTTTTTATTTTTCTTGTGACGAGCATAGTAAAAAAGTATTTTTTTGCGGGAGGAAAAAACACACAGAAGCATTTAGAAACTTTCTAAAAGAGATAGATATAAGAATTCCACAAATTAAAATTGAAGCGCGTTTCGTTTGTGCAGACAAATCATTTGAAGAAAGTTTAGGGTTTCAATTTTCGGGAATTTATAACAGGCGTGCAAGTATTGGAAGTGGTTTTGGTTTTATTGGCGGTGGTCCTCTTGATGATGTAAAAAATGTTCCCGCAGCACAATCAAGTGCGTCTCTTGTTGATTGGGCACTCAACATGCTTCCGTCACCAACCGAAATTGCAACCAACCTTAAAATACCATTTATTTTTGGAGGAAGTGATTTAAATACAAAACGGTTAAATATCGTTTTAAATGCTGCGGAAAATAAAAGTGAAATAAAAACACTTTTAAAACCAACCGTGTTAACAAATAACAAAGAAATGTCAGAAATTTTAGTGGGAGAATCTATTCCTATAGAAACAGTCGTTGAAGAAAGTGTAGAAGGTCGTTTGCGCAATGTGCAAACCGCAAATTACAAAGATGTCGGCATCCAATTAAAAGTTCGCCCAACACTTAGTGCGGATTTAGAAAATGTATTTTTAGATATTTTTATAGAAAATTCACAAGAGGGAACAAAAATTTCTTCGGGCGATAAATATATTCCAATTACCACAACTCGCTCGCGAAGTAGAGTGTTATTAAAAAATGGACAAACAACTCTAATCAGCGGATTAATTAAAAATATTCAGCGGGACGAAAAAACAAATACTCCCTTGCTGAGCGAAATTCCCGTTTTAGGTTGGCTTTTTAAAGGCAAACGAAAAAAAGAGGAGGACAAACAATTAATGATTTTCATTACACCAACGATTATTTAATAAATTTACTTTAGGCTGCGTTGATCCTGCCATGTGGTAGTTGCAATTCTTTGTAACATTCACGCCACATGGCAGGATGTTCTTTTTATCTGTCTTTCTTGCAATAATAATTAATCTATATAATATGGTTTTCATCGGGAAAAGGGGGCTTTTTGTTGAAATCTTTATTATAGAAATAATAATTCTTTGGGATTTTCCTATGCATGCGAAAATTTTTTCTGCGACAACAATCGGAATTGATGCACATTTAGTAAATGTGGAAGTCGATTTATCTTTAGGGCTTTTACAATTTAATATTGTTGGACTTCCGGATAAAGCTATTAACGAGAGTAAAGATAGAGTTCGAGCGGCGTTTAAAAATAGTGGTTTTATTTTACCGCAACGATTAATTACGGTTAATCTTGCGCCAGCACATTTAAAAAAACAAAATGTACTTTTTGACGTTCCCATCGCGATCGCAATTTTGCATGCGGCAAAACTAATTGATATTTCAAAAGACTTTTTAAAAGAAACTCTTTTTCTTGGTGAACTTTCTTTAGACGGATCAATTAGTCCTGTTCGCGGCGTTCTTTCTATTGCGCACAGTGCGTTAAAGATGGGAAAGAAAAGAATAATTATCCCGCAAGAAAATACGTTGGAAGCAAGTTTAATAAAGGGATTAGAAATTGTTGGAGTCAAAAATTTAGTTGAACTTGTTGCGTATTTGCGTGGCGAGCAAGAAATTATTCCAACGCCTTCTCGTTTTGATTCTTATAAAGAGTCTATAAAAAATCATTTTTTAGATTTTGATCAGGTAAAAGGTCAGTGGCAAGCAAAGCGCGCGCTACAAATTGCAGCAGCGGGGCGCCACAATATTTTATTTATTGGTCCTCCTGGTTCTGGTAAAACCATGCTGGCAAAAAGATTTGCAACAATCTTACCACCACTTTCTTTTGACGAAGTTATTGAAACGACAAAAATTTATTCGGTTTCTGGTTTATTAAATGGCGGGCCGTTGGTTATGCACAGGCCGTTCCGATGTCCGCATCATACAATTTCGCAGGCTGGTTTAGTTGGTGGTGGTTCGAACCCAAAGCCTGGTGAAATTAGTTTGTCGCACAACGGAGTTTTATTTTTAGACGAATTAACTGAATTTAATCGTGCAACATTAGAAGTGTTGCGACAACCGATAGAAAGTAAAACAGTTTTAATTTCTCGCGCTAACTCATCGGTTGAATTTCCTGCGGCATTTTTATTAGTTGCCGCGCTTAATCCATGCCCGTGCGGATTTTTTGGAGATAAAAGTAATAAATGTTCGTGCACACAAAATCAAATTAAAAGATATATCAGCAAGCTTTCTGGTCCGCTTTTGGACAGGATAGATTTGCATGTGAATGTTTCTTCTGTGGATTACGACGAATTAAAAGAAAAAAATATAAAAAGTCAAAATTCAAAAGATATGTATGAACGAGTGGTGAGCGCGATAGAAAAACAAAAAGCGCGACAAGGTGAAATTTTGAATTCAAATTTGCCGGCCGATAAAATAGAAAAACATTGCGAATTAACACCAGAAGCCGAAGTTGTTATTAAAAAAGCATTCGAAGTTTTACATTTAAGTATGCGTGGATATCACAAAATTTTAAAAGTCGCGCGCACGATTGCGGATTTAGAAAACTCAACTTTGATTGGTCGCGTGCATATTCAAGAAGCAATTATGTATCGATCGTTAGACCAGATTGTTTATAAGGCATCATCATGATCATGGGGGTTGGTGTTGATATTGCAGAAGTGGAGCGCTTTAAAAAGTGGGAAGACTATTCAGAAGAACAATTAAAAAGAGTTTTTTCTGAGCGTGAAATTTTATATTGCAAACAAAATGGAACGTTAAATTACATGTGTTTGGCGTCGCGCTTTGCCGCGAAAGAAGCGTTTTTTAAAGCGCTTAGCTCAATGCTTGTAAAATTAAAATTTACAGAAAAAGAATTTTCTTTTTTGTGGGCGTGCAAACACATTGAAGTGGAAAAGGGTGCATGGAGCGTTCCGATTTTAAAAATTAATTGGAACGCATTTGAAGAAATGATTGGCAAAAAAATTCCAGAAGTTATAATCGATTTTTCACTTTCGCATGAGCAATCGGCGGCTATAGCTTTTGTTGTTTTAAGTTCATAATTGCATGTAGGGGAAATTACATGAAATGTTTTAAAAAAAATATTTTTATAAAATTTATTTTAAGTTTTTTATTTGTTGTTATTGGTGGCATGTCTTTGTGTGCGATGGAACAACCAATTTACTACGCTGTTCAAAAAACATACGATATTCCCATATTAACGGAACCATTTGGAGTGTATGATGAAGATGGAAACTGGCATCGTAGATATGAACCACATCGTAGACATGAGCCACCTCGTATACATATGCCACAGAGAGATCATTTCTATTTTTATGATTCATTATGTGAAATTTATATTAGAGTTGGCCCATGTGATTTTTCAGTAGAGTCTGTTTATGAAGATAGTGAACATATGCGAATACCAACAGAAGATTCTGGAACACAATATAAAGTTGAAGATTCTCGAGCAGAAAAAACAATAATTGCAAACGTAAACAAAGAACAAACTGATCAAATTCAATACTATAATATTCTTGTATTAACAGCACCTTATGAAATTTTTGATTCTTTCGGTCGATTTTATTCTAGATATGAACCTGTTGAAGGATCGCCGCGACATTTTTTTGATCATTTAGCCAGAATTTTTATTAGAGTTTGTCCAGGGTTGTTAAATCGTAATAAGGCTACTCAGTGTTGCGAAGAAGATTTTCAAAAACCAAAGCCAAAGCCAAAACCAGAGCCAATAAAATGGGCAGATGTGAAAGAAGATGATGAAGATAAACCTGTAAGTGGCTGGGGAAAAGTTTCGAGAGGGGAAAGACCAGGGTTATCTGAAAGGGAATGGCCTTCACTTTCTGGTTAGAAATAGAAGTTTTAAATATTTTGATGTTGTATTTGTTTTTGTAAAATTTGGGGAAATCACGTGAAACGTTTTTTTAAAGAAATAATTTTAAGTTTTTTATTTATAGTTGTTGGCAGTTCATCTTTGTGTGCGATGGAACAAGCGGGAGCCAAGGTAGCTAGTACACGATGGGCGGATATGATTGAGAGCGATACTTCAGAAGAAGAGGAAGAAAGTAGTGCCGAAGTAAAGGAAGAAAGTAGCTCCGATGATGAAGAATATTTTAGTTGTGTTAGTACCCAGCCTCCTTCAACAGATGTTGCTTTGTCAGAAAGCGATTTTCCTATAATCGGAAATTATTCTTGGAGTTCTGATTATTGTAAGCAATTAAATTTTGTTGCAAGAGGAGGAAGAAGCAGAGTTCGTGATTTTAGTTTTTCGCCATCTGGAAATTTTTCATTAGTCAGTTTATTAGATGGTTCTTTAAAAGTTCTGAATGGATTAAGTGGGGAATGTTTGGAAGAAGTTAGAACAAGTGTAAGGAATCCTATCGGTTTTATTGTTAAAGAAGATACTCAAAATATTTCTATTTTAATTGGAGACGCAATCTCTAATCACAGAAATGTTGCTTACTGCTATCCAGAAAGAAGAAGGTTTTTGTTCAAAAGAGATGGTGCAATAGATGTTTTTGATTTAAACAAAACACAAACAACGTTAACGGGAGTTTCAAGAAGCGGAAAAATAAGTCCGCGAAAAGTATTGTTTTTAGCTGATGGAGAGCACGTTGCAGTTGGGTATTCGCATTTTAAAGGTGGAGAATTTTTAATAAAAAGAATCGATATATATGATGTGAATTCAGGATGTAAATTTACACTACCTAGCGGTTTTCAGCCAAAAGAAAAAGATGTTTTCTTTAAGCAATCATTTATTTTTAATGGGGAAGTATTCTTTTTTATGCAATGCAAAAATGATATTTCTCTTTGGAATGTTACAAAATGTAAAATGGTTTTTAAAAAAAGAATTGTAGGAACAAATATTAATGTTCATGCGGATTTAGGAAACCCCAACTATTTTTACGTTACGTACAACAGAGGTGGAAAAGGTTTAATAGAACACTGTTCATCTATTACCGGTGAAGTCCTTAGAACGATTACCGTTGGAGAATTAAAAAACTTTGCAGTTTCAAATTTTGGCCTAATCGGTTTTATTTGTAAAGATGATCAGAAGAAAGTTTATATCAGAAGCGTTTTTTCTGGAGGATTTTTTACATTGAGCCATGATCGGAATGCGGTAAAGGTTATTTTTTCTCCATCAGGTTTGTCATGTGTCGTTGTCCTAACTAATGGACAATATATATGGAACTTATTTGAAATTTCTGAATATAAAAATATTTTGCCAGAAAGAGCGAAGTCTTTAGTTGAAACTAATCACGCAAAGATATATTGTGGTGAAAGTGTAACTGTGAACTTAATAGAAGATACCGTACTTGCTCTGTAGACTAAAGGTTTTTATGAAAAGTGTTTTAAACAAAATTTTATTTTTGATCTTTTGTTTTAACACATGTACATATTGCTTTGGGATGAATGAAAAATTTCCATACTCCTGCCACGAATTGGGGGATGGTGAAATATGTATGAGAAAAAAAGGAAAGGTTATTTTTTTAAGGGCAGAGGTAGAAAAAAAACAGGATGTTCGTGTATTTCCTCCTAAAGCATCAACTTGTGATAGTGTTTTGTGTTGTGTTTTGAATCCTATCATTGTAATACATGACGATGAACTTAAAACTAAGAAAGAAATTTCCTTATCGTATTTGGGGTATCTTGAGCGTGAACGTCGCTATAGAAAACAATTTTATTTTCTAGCCGGAGAAAGATATTTTCTTGCTATAACACCAGAAATGGATTTAAATGATATAGGGTTTCGTGGGGACCAGGTAACTTATGTTGATATCTGGGATTCTTGTGAGGAAGAACTGGTTATTCGTCTTCCTCATAATCGATCGTATTCGGATTATTCTTTTTCGGTTGTCTTTCATTGCTCATATGATGACTCACATGGAAATATTGTATTAATTACTTCATATGCAGATCGAATTTTTATTTGGCGTTTATGGACGGATATCAATGGAATAATACAAGCAGAACTGCAAAACGCTATACGGCTAAAAGTGTTAAAAGATAAGGATAAACGAATAAAAGTTTTTGTTTGGCAAGAAGAAAATCTGGTTGTTTGTATTGATGATTCTAAATGGTCTCTTGGGATGAGACGTATAAGAGAAAATATTGATGGTAAAAAAATATTAATTTTTTATGGTAGCGTTATTGATTTTAAGATGCTTTCTTCTGGAGTTCTTGTTTTGGTGGAAAAGGACAGAGATAATATTGTGTTGCTTATGGGAGTTGAATCGAAAAAATTGATCAATCTTTTTCATACATCAAGTATTTCTTCTGTTCAGTTCTCTAAGGACGAGCATTCTTGTATTGTGACTTGTAAGGATGGGGTTGTTGTATGGAAGTTGAATCTTGTAAGTGGGTACAAAGAAATGATTAAATAACAATATATATCCGAACGCTAATCAAAAATAATTTGTGCTTTATTTCCTGACACAGAAAAAATTCCGCCGTAAGAATCAATAACCGTTTCTTTTTTATTCTCTTCTTTGTAAGAAATTTTTCCACGATTTTTTAATAAAGAAACGAGCGGGCTGTGGTCTGGGCCAACAGTAAAATCTCCGTTTGGACTTTCTACTTTTACCCATTCAACAATTATTTTTTCTGATTTTTTTGGAGAAATAATTTCTAATTCAAACGTATCCATAATTTAATCAGCCAATATTTTTGCTTTTTCGTACGCTTCTTCTAGCGTGCCGACCATATAAAAAGATTGTTCTGGCATGGAATCACATTCGCCAGAAAGAATTTTTTCAAAATCTTCAACGGTTTTTTCGCGCTTAACAAATTTTCCTGGTGTGTTTGTAAATTGTGCGGCTACAAAAAGAGGTTGAGTTAAAAATTTATGAATCCGTTTTGCTCGGTTGACCGTTAGTTTATCTTCGTCGGAAAGTTCGTCCATTCCAAGAATTGCAATTATATCTTGCAGCTCTTTATATTTTTGAAGTGTTTTTTGTACTGCGCGCGCTACTTCATAATGTTTTTGGCCAACAATTTCTGGTCGTAAACCTTTTGAAGATGTTTCTAACGGATCAACTGCGGGATACAAACCGGCCTGAGAAATTTTTCTAGAAAGAACCGTGCTTGAATCTAAATGTTGGAAAGTTGTGGCGGGAGCGGGGTCGGTGTAATCGTCCGCGGGAACATAAACACATTGAATAGAAGTAATTGAACCTTTATTTGTACTGGTAATTCTTTCTTGTAACATTCCCATTTCTGATGCGAGTGTTGGTTGATAACCAACAGCGGATGGCATACGTCCAAGTAACGCAGAAACTTCTGAACCTGCTTGCACGTATCTAAAAATGTTATCAATAAACAATAAAGTGTCCTGACCTGCTTCATCCCTAAAATATTCAGCCATGGTCAAACCCGTTAGTCCAACGCGAAGTCGCGCACCGGGCATTTCTCCCATTTGTCCAAAAACGAGTGCGGTTTTATCTATAACACCGGATGCTTTCATTTCTAACCAGAGATCGTTACCTTCCCGTGTTCGCTCACCAATTCCGACAAAAACAGAATATCCGCCATGTTCAATTGCAACGTTACGAATTAATTCTTGAATTAAAATTGTTTTTCCAACTCCTGCGCCACCAAACAATCCAATTTTTGAACCTTTTAGATACGGGCACAAAAGATCGATAACTTTTATTCCAGTTTCTAAAATTTCATCTTCAATTTTTTGTTCAACAAGCGATGGTGCGGGACGATAGATAGGCCACTTTTCACAGTCTTTTATTTCTTCCCCTTTATCAATTGGGCGACCAAGGACGTCAAAAATTCTGCCTAGGGTTGGTTTGCCAACGGGGACTTCAATTGTTTTTTCATTATCGATAACACTAAGTTTGCGTGTTATGCCACTTAAAGGTTCAAGAGCAATGCATCTTACAATTCCGTCGCCTAAATGTTGCGCAACTTCAACGCTAATAGAATGTGTGCAGGTACACTTTTTTTGTGCAGCATCACATTCGGGACACATTATTTCAAGGTGGTTGTGAATTGCTGGAGCATGTTGTTTTGGAAATTCTATGTCAACAATTGTCCCGCTAATTCGCAATACTTTTCCGATGTTTTTACTTACTTTGCCGTCTTTTTGCATGACCACCTCAAAAGGTAATTGTTTTAAAGTCTTTTTTCGCTTTTAGTTGCGGTTCCACCATTCCTCGACTATATTTTTGTAGTTGGATTAGTGGTGCGAAAAACACACAACCATACTAACACAAAAGAGTTTTATGAGAAATGTGAAATCGATTATAAAAAATTTTATAGGCTTTATGGTAGTGTTGTTAGCAATTTTAATATGGCTTCCAACTATTGTAAGACATGTATCAGATTTTTTTGTTGATAAAAAGAAGGCTATTGTTATGGATACGAAGGTCGGTTCGCAACATTGTGTAGTGACGGTGTTTGTTCATGGAACGATTTTGAGATATGTGTCACCAATTACTTTGATGCAGGTATTAAAAGAAAATAAAGAATACACAAAAGAACAAAGAGGATTACTTTCTACATACAAAGACTCTTTACGTTCTTCTGGGTTGTATAGATTGCAGCCGATTCAAAAAAAAGGCTTTGTTCCAATTGTTCCACTTAGCGATATTGAAACAAAAGATAAATTTTACATTAGTAGCTTTACCGCTGATTTATTTCAAGATGTTAATCGTTTGGTGAAAAATGAAGACGAAAAGGATAAAAAATATTTTTATACCTTTGGATGGAGTGGGCATCTAAGTTTTCAAAGTAGATATAAAGCTTCGGAAGTTTTGTACGACGGAATTATAAAAGAACGTGATCGATTAATAGAAGAAACTGGTTTGCCTGTAAAAATAAAGATTTTTGCTCACAGTCATGGCGGAAACGTTGCGTTACATCTTGCTGAATTAGAAGATAAATATAATAAAAATTTGACGTTAAGTAAGCTTGTGTTACTTGGAACACCAATACAAAGTGAGACCGAGCGCTTAATTTTTCATCCAACATTTAAAAGAATTTATAACATTTATTCTTTGGGCGATCATATTCAGGTTGCTGATCTTATTTCGACAAAAGACTTTTTTTCGCGCAGAAAATTTGGTGGGGAAAAGAGTGTTTTAAAATCTTTGCCAGAAAATCTTTCTCAGATTGAAATTCAAGTTGGTGATTACCATTTGTTTCATGCCGAGCTGTGGTTGTTTGGTATTTTAAAGTCACCAAACTTTTTCTATAGAAAAAAATTAGATATTTATCCGCTTCCAGTATTGGTGTTTGCTCCAATCATAGCAGAGTTAGCGGATTCGGTTTTAGAAGACAGTGGAGACATAAAAGTTCATATCAAAAAAACAGAAAAAGCATGTGAATTTACAGTTTTAAGTAAAGATAAGAAAAATAAATTCGCGTCTATTACAAAAGAAATTGATATAAAAGGACTAAAAGACCGTGCATTTGAGCTTCTTACGTAAAAAAAATACTAAGAAATCGTTATAATTGCACCATTTCTTTTCTCATAGTGTAATTCTTTTCTAAGAGAAAAACATTTTCTAAAATCTTCTGTTTATGGTAAACTTTCTATGTATTTTCACGTGTTTTTACATGATTTTAAAATTAAATAGAATCGGGAAATAGTATGATTGCAAAGATATTAACCAAGGTTTTTGGAACAAAGAACGAACGAGAGTTAAAGCGATTACAGCCAACTGTTCAAAAAATTAATCTTTTAGAAGACAAAATGAAATCATTAACTGACAGTGAGTTAATTGATCAGACAAATTCGTTTCGTGAGCGCATTTCGCGCGGAGAATCTCTAGATAGTATTTTGCCAGAAGCATTTGCGGCAGTCCGTGAGGCTTCGGTTCGCACACTTGGGCAACGTCATTTTGATGTTCAATTAGTGGGTGGTATTGTTTTGCATGAAGGTAATATTTCAGAAATGAGAACCGGTGAAGGTAAAACATTAACTTCAACGTTACCACTTTATTTAAATGCATTGAGCGGAAAAGGTGCTCATCTTGTAACAGTTAATGATTATCTTGCAAAGCGTGACGCGGAATGGATGGAACCTATTTATAACGCACTTGGATTAGAAGTTGGCGTTATTCAAAATGATATGAGTGATGAAGATCGTAAAAATGCGTACATCGCAGACATAACATATGGTACAAACAACGAGTTTGGATTCGATTATTTGCGCGATAACATGAAATTTAACCTTGCAGATTACGTTCAAAAGGATTTGAATTTTGTAATTGTTGATGAAGTTGACTCTATTTTAATTGATGAAGCGCGAACACCTTTAATTATTTCTGGTCCATCAGATAAGGGCAGCGATTTATATGCAACCGCAAATCGTGCGGTGTTGCATCTTAAAAAAGAAGCAGATTACGAAATTGATGAAAAAGCTCGTACGGTTCATTTAACAGAATCAGGAAACGATAAAGTTGAACATACAATGGGTGCAGGGAATTTATATGCGCCAGAAAATATTTTACTTATTCACCATATAAACCAAGCGCTTAAAGCAAATGTTTTGTTTAAAGTAGACGTTGATTATGTTGTGCGAGACAATCAAGTTTCGATTGTAGATGAATTTACCGGAAGAGTTTTATCTGGTCGTCGATACAGTGACGGACTACACCAAGCTATTGAAGCAAAAGAAGGTGTGCGCATTGAACGCGAAAACCAAACGTTGGCTACAATTACATTACAAAATTATTTTAGATTATATAAAAAACTTGCCGGTATGACCGGTACAGCAGAAACAGAAGCGGGCGAATTTTATAATATCTATAAATTAGGTGTTGTAGTTATTCCAACTCACAAACCTATGGTCAGAAACGATCAGCCAGATTTAATTTTCTTAACAGAAAAAGATAAATTTGATGCGGTCGTAGAAGATATTAAAGATTGTCATACAAAAGGGCAACCTGTTTTGGTTGGTACCATTTCTGTAGAAAAATCAGAACACATAAGTTATCTACTTAATAAAATTGGAATTCCTCACAATGTTTTAAATGCAAAACAACACGAACGTGAAGCTGAAATTGTTTTAGAAGCTGGAGCAAATGGAAGTATAACAATTGCGACAAACATGGCTGGTCGTGGTACCGATATTAAACTTGGTGAAGGCATTAGAGAGCTTGGTGGTTTAAGAATTGTTGGTACAGAGCGTCATGAAAGTAGACGTATTGATAACCAATTACGTGGACGTGCTGGTCGACAAGGTGATCCTGGTTCATCACGTTTTTATTTATCGCTAGAAGATGACTTGATGCGAATTTTTGGTGGGGAAAAGCTCAAAAAAACTATGGAACGCATCGGGATGAAAGAAGGCGAGAGCATTGAACATCAGATGGTTTCTAGAAGTATAGAAAAAGCACAAGAGCGCGTTGAAAAGCATCACTTTGATTCTCGTAAACATCTTATTGAATATGATGATGTTTTAAATCAACAACGAACTGTTATTTATAATTACCGTCGTGAAATTTTAGAAGGTGAAGAACAAATTAAAAGTTTGTTTAAAGAAATGACTACCGACGTTGTTAATGATTTATTTGATATTCATTGTCCAAAAGAAAAATGTTCTGATGATGGTTTGTCTGCAATTTATGAATCCATTTCAAAATTAACAAGTTTGCCAATAACTGATTTAGAACAACTTTCTGATGAAAAAGTGAATCATTCAAGTAGTGTGGAAAATACGATTATTGATTTTTTAATGATTAAGCGACAACATTACCGTGCGATGCTTCCAGAAAACATTATTAAAGATGCAGAAAAATGGATTTTATTAGAAACCGTTGATCAATCATGGAAGATTCATTTGCAAAACATCGATCATTTAAAAGAAGGTATTGGCTTACGTGGCTATGGACAAAAGAATCCATTAGTCGAATACAAAAAAGAAGCTTTCTTGATATTTGAGCGCATGATGCATCAAATTAAATGGGATATAGTCAGTGGGATCTTTAAAATGCGCCCAGACGATGTGACCGTTTCCGGTCTTCATGAAATTGAACAAGAAAAAGAAAAAGAGTTACAAGCCGCAAAAGTTGGTGGGGATGAAACAAGTTTACCAAAAAGTGTACGTCGCGAAGGTGTAAAGGTTGGTAGAAACGACCCTTGCTCTTGTGGTTCTGGTAAAAAATATAAAAAATGTTGCGGGAAGTAGTATTTACTTTAAGTAATACTTCTAGAAGTAATATTTGGGATTAGGGAGATTTTTTTGGGGGGAGTGAGGAATGAAGTCTCAAAACTATTGTATAGCGGTAGTATTAATTTCTTTTTTTATTTTTCAAAATACTCATGCGTTTTTTTATAGAGATATAGGAGCTCAGCAAGTTATTGCTGGCGGTCAGCTAAGTGAAGATGATCAATACAAATTCTTAGAAAAAAAATTCAAATATGTTTTTTCTAGTTTTAGAAATATTCTTCGTAAAGAAGGAATTGAAGTAGTATGTATTGCTGGAACAGCATCCATAGCAATGGTTGTAGCAAAGGTTGTTCAGTTTTTAATTGATAGAAAAGTAATAACTTCTTCTGATGTTGGCTTTACGTTGAATTGTTTTACTAAAAAGGGCTGCAAAAAGATGTCTGCGTTAGGGAGGCAATTTACTAAAAACGCAGTTGTGAAAACTTTGCCGTATAGTTGTTCTGCCGTTTCTTCTATAATCGCATACAAATTATTTAAAAGATGGACGGAAAAAAGGCAGCAAATTTGCAAACGAACATTGGTTCAGTTTGTTGCGGAATGGCAAGAGCACAGATACGATGTTCCTTTTGAATTTCACAGTTTGTTTGATGGACTTTATGAAATGTATTTGGCTAGTGATAGTCGGTTATTAATTTCGGAAAAAGATACGTCGTTGGTTGTTGCTTCGATTTTGCAGAGGATAAATAATTATAAGAAGTAAAAAAAATGGTTAAAAGTAAAGCGCCCGGCCGTTCGGCCGGGCTGTATTAAAAAAGATATTAATTTAATATGTAAAAGTTTGCGCGGCTGTTTTCTTTTGAAAAGTTCCCTTGTTTTTTACATTACGGCTTAGTTTTACTGTACGATCTTCTTGAACTCGTAATATCCAACTATCTTTTTTATGGGATTCGGATTTTTGAAGACCATAACCAGCGATCTTTTTCCATAAGCCGTCTTTTTCCATGTATACTTCTACGAATTTCAATTTCTGTTTTTTTACTCCAAGATGGTTGTTGTTAACGTATGGATGAATTTTTTGGTTAGCATTCTTTTTTTCCAAAACAAGGAATTCAGATTTTTTAGTACTTTTGGTTTTAATTTTTATCATTTTGTCCGACAGATTCCATGTGTCAAACTTATGCGCGCTAACACCACCCATAATTGTGGCCGTGCATGCCAATGCAATTATTATTTTTCGAATCATCCTAATCCCTTTCTTGTGAAAGCTTATTAAAAATAAAAAGACTCTGTGTTGTTGGTCCTAATAATAATAATAATAATAATAATAGGGTTTTGGTGAAGAAGGGGCAGGTGATACCAGCCCCACTCGAAGAAACCCTTCGAGACAATTTCTTGCTATCGCTCGAAATCCCTCAGGGCGAACGGAACAATCAGCTTGCAATAATCCCCGCTCGTCTCGAGTGGTTTTTTCTTAAAAATTGTATCGAGAGATTCGTGCGGGCTAAAATATTATTTTATTTCAAAAACGCGTTTAATCTCTTTTTCAAAACTAACTTTATTGCTACCACCGACTTTGCGTTCAACTTCTTTTCCATCTTTAAAATAAATATAAAGAGGAATGCCGCCGATTCCGTATGCCTGTGTTAAAACTTGTGTGTTTTCTATATTAATTTTCACAAAAGTTATTTTTTTATCAAATGACTGCGATAGCTCTTTTTCTATCGGTATCATTAATTTACAAGCGGGGCACCATGACGCGGTGAATTTTACGATGACGTTTTTGTTAATACCTTTTATATAATTTTCGAATTTTTCTTTATTTTTTAAAAGTTCAACATCAGAGATTTCTTTTATTCCATTAGGCTCAACTTGTTTTGTTTGTGTGAGAGTATTTTTAAGCCATAAAGAAATTCCACCTTTTGCAAAATAAAGGGTGACTGCTGAAATAGTAAAAATAACTGTAATGACTATTATGTTTCTTTGAAATTTCATAAATTGTCCTTGGCTTCAGTTTGTTTCACGATTTTACTTTTTCCCGTTTGCATATTTTTAATAGAAACAGTTCCGTCTTTTTGTTCTGTTTCTCCGATAACTAAAACATGTTGCGCGCCGAGTTTGTTTGCTTTTTTCATTTTTTTACTAAGAGTTGATCCAAATAAAATATCTACGCAGAGGCCTGATGATTGCAAATTGTGAGCAAGAAGAAGCGCTAAAACATTTTGTTCATCTTCCATTGGAATAATAACATTAAGTGCTTTTTCTGGCGGGATGGTTACTCTATCTGGGTTTTGTTCCATTAAAAGTAAAAGTCTTCCCATTCCGATTGATGCACCAATTGATGGAATTTCTTCTGTCGCGCCAAGTTGTTTTGCTAATTCGTATCGACCGCCGCCACAAAAAGCGTTTTGCGCGCCAAGGTCGCTAGAAGTAAATTCAAACACTGTTTTATTATAATAGTCTAATCCTCTTACTAAACATGGATCGTGAATAAAGTTTACCGAGAGCATTTGTAATGTTTCTTTTAATTTATCCCATTCTTGTCCGCATGTTTCGCATAAATGATCGGTAAGTTTTGGTGCGGGATCGTATAATTTTTGGCAACTTTCTTCTTTGCAATCAAAAACGCGAAGCATATTTTTTTCTTTACGCTCGTTACATTTTTCACAAAGATCACCAGAAACAGAGTCGAGATATGTTTTTAATGCTTTTTTATGCGCGGCTCTATCTTTTGGACATCCTAAAAAGTTTAATTTTAAAATGTAATTTTCTAATTTTAAGTTTTTATCAAAAAATGAATCGATAATTGAAAGACAGTGCGCGTCTTGTTCTATAGATGGCGTTGCGATAATTTCTACATTGAATTGCGAGAATTGACGCCAACGACCTTTTTGTGGGCGCTCGTGACGAAACATCGGTCCATAACTGAAAACTTTCCATGGGCGTTGTTCAATTCCATTTTCTAAAAATGCTCGCATGGTAGAAGCGGTGGCTTCCGGTCGCAAACAAATTTCATCTCCACCTTCTGTTTTGAATGCGTACATTTCTTTTGTTACTACGTCCGTGTGTGTACCGAGCGAACGTACAAAAAGATTTGTTGGTTCAATGATTGGTGTTTCGATTTCAGAAAAATTAAACGAAGCAAAATGTTTTTTCGCTTCGCTTAGTACAAAGTTTTGTAATCTTAACTTTAAAAGATCTTGAGTGCCTTTTACTTTTTGTATTTTCATATTTTTTCCTTTTAACCTCCACTTTCTAAAACTGTGCTTTTTGTTCAGTATACCAGATTTTGATGTGAAATGGTGTTTTTGAGATGAGGGGATGAGGCAAATTATAAGAATCTTTCTAATATGGATTTTCTATATACGTTGTGTTAGTATTCGGAAGAATATTTAGGGGGATACAAAAGGGAGTTTCTTTATGCAAATACGGTGTAATAAGTGTGGGCGCGAAATGTGTTTTATGGAGGGCTTAGGTTATGTACAAGCGTTTTTAATTAACGTAATGAAAGATGTTGCGGCCAAATTTTTTATCCAAGCACTAGAGAATTATTTTCTGAATCCACCAAGAGGAGTTCTGGATAAGAATTTTTCTGGCGTTGCAAATGGATTAAATTTGCAGTGCCCAAGGTGTGGCAACAAAAATTGTTGGGATCCTGCACCAACAAAAAATAAAGCTAAAAAGAAGAAACGAGGACAAGATCAGGCGCATGTTTAGTGTTTGTAATAATCTAATGGGGAGGATGTATATGAAGATTTCCATAAAAAATGTTTGTTTTATTTTTTTATTTGTAAGTACATTTTTAAGTGCAAATGACAATACTGCAATCTGTAAAGATTGTAATGAAAAAGTTATTGAGAAAACAGCTGTAACTAGATCGTTACTTGGAAATTTATGTAAAATTTCATTTGGTGGTGCAGTACAAAAATTTTATAAAAAATGTGGGATAGATGAAGAAAAAGAGCCAGAAATTGAATGTAAAAAATGCAAACAAAGAGTTTCATTGAGTTATCTTTCTGGTTGGATGACTGGTGCGGCTCTTCGATTTGCTGCCGGTGAAGCTGATAGTAATGAGAATATAGAAACAGCTTTGGATGATTTTTTAGCTTTTTTGGCTAATGGCAGTCCAGATGAAGTTGAAGATTTTATGGTTAGCACCGCAAACAAATTACAGATGGTTGGTTCTGAGTGTCCTGAATCTTCTTGGCAAAAAGTTTCAAAAGTTGAAAAAGTTACTACAGAAATCGTTACAGGCGGGTCAAAATAATCTTTAATTGTTATTTATATCATTTGCCAACTTCTTTAGTTTTGCAATATCAATCTTATCGCACCAAACATTAACCACCAAAACAAAAATTCTTCCCGTTTTATTAAATGAAAAATTGTTATACACTGGCTTGAGCAACTACAAAATAGGAACCAAAAAGGAGCTGACATGTCTCAGACCATTTTAATTCCTGGGGGAGCGGGGTACATAGGTTCTCACACATCTTATTTATTATCGCAGTTGGGTTATCAGGTTATAATTCTTGATAAATTCACCCAAAAACAAAAGTTTGATCATTCTTGGGCAACGGTTGTTAATCATGATTTTGCAAACGAATCGGCGTTGCATTTTATTTTTGAAGAATACAAAATTGATGCTGTTATGCATTTTGGTGCGTTTATAGAAGTTGGTGAGTCGGTAAAAAAACCGCGATTGTTTTACGAAAATAATGTTATAAAAACTTTGCAGCTTCTTGATGCAATGCTTTCTCATAATGTGAAAAATTTTATTTTTTCTTCAAGTTGTGCGGTGTACGGAGATCCAATTAAGACTCCAATGAACGAACAACATCCATATAATCCAATTAGCCCTTACGGTAAAAATAAGTTAATAGTTGAATATGCGTTACAAGATTATTCAAACGCATACGATTTAAAATATATTTCTCTGCGTTATTTTAATGCGGCTGGCGCGTTACCAAAAGCAAATTTAGGCGAGCAACACGATCCAGAAACGCATATTATTCCGTTAATGTTTCGTGCGATTCAGAATAACAAAAAATTTAAAGTTTTTGGGAACGATTATAATACGCCAGATGGAACATGCATTCGTGATTATATTCATGTGCAGGATATTGCGACCGCGCATGTATTAGGTTTGCAACATTTATTAAAAACAAAAACTTCAGATGTGTTTAATTTGGGATCGGGCACAGGGTTTTCTGTAAAACAAATGGTACAAGAAGCAGAAAAAGTTTGCGTAAAAACATTAGAAACAGAAGTTCTCGCGCGGCGCGCTGGTGACCCAGCAATTCTTTTAGCTGATTCTAAAAAAATACAAAAAGTTTTAGGGTGGCGACCAAGACATTCTAGTATTAAAGAAATTTTAACCAGCGCGTGGGAGTGGGAACAGAAACAAAATAATTCAATACTTCTTGCGGCGCAAAAGAATAAAATTTTTCAGGCGCGAGGTTAGCACATAAAAAATATGAATGAAAAAACAATAAATAAAATTGGTTGGGTTGCCTCTATAATGACGATCATTATGTTTTCGTCTTATATAGATCAGATAAGACTTAATTTGTCTGGACATCCCGGGTCTGTTATTTTACCGATCGCGACTATGTTTAACAGTAGCTCGTGGGTTTTGTATTCTGTGGTAAAAGAAAAAACAGATTGGCCGATTTTTGTTTGTAATTTGCTGGGATTTATTTTGGGAACTGCAACCGCGATTACGGCGTTGCTTGTTCGCTGAGTATATTTATTTTACGCATTCGTAAATAATTATTGGCGTATCTTTAGTTGTGGGCTTTGTTGGATCGTGGGCGGGATATTTTTTTATTACAGAAAAATTAGCCGCTTGCAAGATTGAATCTAGTTCGTCATGTCTATACAGATACTGTTGAAAATCTTCTTCTTCTTTTTTTTCTACTTTGTTATTAACAATAGATTCATATATGCAATGTGACTTAAAAATTTGTGTTTCTGGTCGGTAGGATGCGATATGATTCAATGCTATTTTGGATCCATCATCTCTGGTATTTACGCTTCTTCTCCATACGCCACATTGTGTAGGAACAGAGGTTGTTGTTTCTATTTCTAGAATTAATTTACCGCCTTGTTTTAGATGCTCATATAAATTGGCGATACTTTTTTTTGAATCTTCTATATTTGTAATGAGACCCCAAGATCCAAATGGGACAAAAATTAATTGATATCGTTTATCGCTTTTAAAATCTTGTGCAAATTCTTGCCAGGCTGGAGGATTTTTTATGCCTAATGTTTCGCAATTTTTTTTGAGAGCATCTAACATATGTGGAGAAGCATCGAATCCCTCAATGTCTAATCCGGCTTGCAGCATTGGTATAATAAATCTGCCAGTTCCACACATTGGTTCTAGAATAGGGCCATTTGCTTGGAGAGCTTTTTTTAAGTAAAAGAGAAGTTCTTGATCATCGTTTTCATGCTTCTCAAGGTCATAAAATTCGGTACATAATTTTAAGTAGGTTTTAAGAGGTTGTCTTTTAATAGTAGTTTCCATTTTTTAACCCCGCCTAAACTTTTTAATTAATTCTTGTTGGCTCATTGTCCACATTGTTGGACGGCCATGGACGCAGATAAATCTGTTATCGACTTCCATTAATTCGTTAACAACGTTTTGCATCATGGTGTGATCTAGTTCATCGCCAGCTTTGATTGCCATTTTGCATGCCATGTGACTATGCATGTGTTCATTTAATTTTTTTCTAAATGTTTCTTCATCCAGTTGTTCGTTTTCTTCTATGAATTCTACGGCTTCAAAAATTAAATCTTTTAAAGAATTACTTTGAATTTTTGGTGGCGATGTTTTGAGCGCGATTTCATTTTTTCCAATTTGTTCAAGCTCGATGCCTTGTTTCTTGAAGAAATCTTTTTCTTTTAAAATTATATTAATTTGATTTTCATTAAGTTTTACAATTTCAGGAAACAATAATCTTGTGCCGTCTTTTTGTTCAAAGTTTTTTAAATATTTTTCATACAAAATTCGTTCGTGTGCGGCGTGCTGGTCAATTATTAAAAGGCCTTGTTTGTTTTCTATGACAATATATGTTTTTAATATTTGTCCGATTATTTTAAAAGTTTCTTTTTCAGGTTCAATTGTTACTTGTTGAATCGGTTCGGGGTTGTGAAACGTTTCAACAGGTTTTTGTTTTGTGATTATGTCTTCCCACGGTGATGGGAAGTTAATTTTTGGCTGTTGTTCGCTCTGATCCTTCGATACAATTGCTTCCTGTTCCGAATTCAGCTCTTCTTGCGCGCTCGCTATAGTCTTAGTTATGGCGGGAGAAGTTTGATGAACAGGCTTCAATTGTTCAGAAATATATTGATCCAGTGTTTGAGTAACACTTTGTTGCACAGTGTTTTGTACTGTGACCGGTTTTACAAAACGAACTTCTTCTTTTCGCGGATGAATATTAATATCCACTAATTTTTTATCGATTGTGATAAATAAAAATGCGGCGGGAAATCTAGCGGGCGGTAAAACGTTTTTATACCCTTTTAATAACCCTTTGCTTAGTTCTGCATTTTTAACCCAACGATTATTAACAAAGAAAAAAATGTGCTGTCTTCCGTATCGCCAAAAATTGTGGTTAGAAATAAAACCTGAAATATTAATTGACTGTGAAATTTTATTCGTTCGAAGAAACCCTTCGACAGGCTCAGGGCGAACGGCTTTTTGAATTATCGGAATAATATTTTGTGAAAAGTTGTGACTCCATAATTGGCTTGCGCGGTCGCGAACTGTTTTTACCGCAGGAGCGTTTAAAATCAATCTGTTGTCACGGTACAATTTAAAATGAATCTTTGTATTGCTTAAACAAAATGCATGAAACAGAGTTTGAATTTGGTTACATTCAGTTTCATCTTGTTTTAAGAATTTTTTACGAACAGGTGTGTTGTAAAAAAGGTTTTTAATTTGTAAATCTGTTCCTTGCGCGCACGCGCATTCTTCTTCTGTTTTGAATTTCTGATTTTCATAAACAATGTGTGTGCCAAGATCGTTTTCTAACAGTTTTGTTTTTAATGTGATCTGACTAATAGAAGAAATACTTGCGAGGGCTTCGCCCCTAAAGCCAAACGAATGTATTGTATTTATGTCGTCAACAGATTGAATTTTACTTGTAGCGTGATTTTGAAAACAAAGTTTTGCATCTTGCGCACTCATGCCAAAACCGTTATCAACAATACGGATTAATTGTTTTCCAGCTTGTTCTATGTACAAAGAAATTTCTGTTGCGCTTGCATCTATCGCATTTTCTACAGTTTCTTTTACCACGCTAGCAGGGCGTTCAACAACTTCGCCCGCTGCAATTTTAAGTGCTTCTTGTTCTGAGAGTTGTTTTATTTTATTCATATTATTAGCTCGCTCACCCTGAGTGGTTTTTTCTTAAAAATTGTATCGAAGGGTTTCTTTGAGCGTTCATTTGTGTTTTCCATGTCGTTTTTTCTTATTTGAATCAAATTTTTTCAAAATCCTAGGATTGCCTTTTAATTCTATAATTGTGTGAACAGGATCTTGTTTGTTGCCCGCGAGAGTTATTTCTTCTGTTTCCCAATTAAAAGTCGCACAATCACTTTTTGTGTGGATTGGTATATCAACATCTTTTTCTTTTTTTTGTTCTATAGAAACATTTTTTTTAAAAGTACACAACGTTGAATCAACATTTATTTCTGCATTTTCCGCATTAATTGTTTTATTGTTTTTTGTGAGCGAGACAGAATCGGTAAGATATATTTTTTCTACAGGATTTTTTTTATCAGATTTATTTGTGGCGCGTATTTCTAAATGTTGCGCGTGAACTTTGCTATCATCTGCAAATGTAACATGAACATTCTCATCGTAACGTATAACAAACATATCTTTATTGTTTTTATCTTTTTCAAATGAGGCGCGGTTGCTAGTGATGGTAACGGTAGAAAAAGGGTGAACTTCCGCGTATCCATTTTGTGTTAAAAAAAAGATACAAATGAATATGCCCCCTGCGATTACAGAGGGCATATTATTTTTAAAGTTTCTACGAAAGTCTACCATGCAGTATTCATACTTAGATGGAATTCGTGAGGAGACTCACCTTCTTTTTTATTTCTGTCTAATTTATAACCCCAGTCAACTTTTACTGCTGTTGGTTTTAATAAATTAAATCCAAATCCAACAGAGTGTCTTATGTTGCAACGGTTTCGTTTTACTAAGTTCATATCAAGACCAGTTTTTGGAGTATCCCAACCTGCACCGGCGTCGTAAAACACGTGACCTTTCATGGAGTAATCTGGAATAAGAGGGAAAGTAAGTTCAGCTCTAAATAAGATTGCTTTTCGTGCACCCAGTGGATCGTTATTCATAGTCCATGCTGGTTCAATACCACCCCATGTAAAACCACGAACAGTTTGTTGTCCACCCATGTGGAACAATTCTTTGTATGGAATAATTTTATCTTTTTCTATTTGATCAATAATTCCAATATTTGCGTTCAATCCTAACACAAGGCTGTCTTCACCGATAATTGGGGTGTACCAACTCCAATCAACTTCAGCTTTGAAAAAACTAAAAACACTGTTTATAAACGGTGGAGATGTTTTTGCGTTAAATAAAATTTTATATCCATGATTTGGATATACTTTGTGATTTCTTGTGTCTTTAATTAAATCTGCAGCAAACCATGTGTTGTCACCGTTTTTAAATCTTTGATTAAACATATTTCTAGATTGTGCTTTGTTTTCACCAAGAACACTTGTTTCGCCCAAGCCTTTGTAATAAATTTGTTCTGTTCCTGCTTCTAACATTAAATGAGTTCGGCGAGAAATTTTTGGTAATAAGAATCCAAGACGCATTGCTCCACCAACGGTTCTTTCTAGTGGAGGCTTGCTGACGGTGTGCCAGCCTTCATATTCATCTTGTTTAACATACACATTAAATCCACCGGAAATATCAGAGTCGAAAAGATGTGGATCAAAAAAGTGAACGGTGGCTTTACCCATTTTTTTACGGTTTGCTTCTATTGTTGTTCCAACATCCCAGCCGCTTCCCATGAAATTATTTTTACCAAAATCTACTTTTCCTTTTATGGAACTCGAAGATGAATTTTTATCTCCGCCCATGGACATTTCTAAATTAAATCTTCCTGTGCGCGCTTCTTTTACATTCATTTCTAAGTCAACAAGGTCTTCTTTAATTTTATGCATTTTCCAGTTTGTACCGCCATGTTCAAAGAATCCTAAATATTCAACGGAGTCTCTTGAGTGGTGCAGTTTATGAGAGGTTAAAAGATCACCTTCTTCTAATAAAATTTCCCGCCTAATAACTTTGTCTTTTGTTGTTTTGTTTCCGGTGATGTTGATTCGGTTGACGTACATCTTTTTACCTTTTTCTGCGTAAAAAGTAACGTCAACTTCCTTTGTTTCTTCGTTTGGAAGAATTTGTTGATACACGTCTGCGTAAATGTACCCAATGCTTCCCCACTGAGCTTTTAAGTTATTAATAGTCGCAGCTAATTTTTCTTGAGAAAAAGGTTTGCCTTCTTCGAGTGTGACATACGGCATGAGTTCCGTTTCATCAAAAATTTCATCTCCGGGAACATTTATATTTTTAATTATGTATTGATCACCTTCTTTTATCTCAAATGTGATATCAATAATTTTTTTATCTTTAGAAAAATCAACCTGTGCGCTTACAACTTTTGCTGCCAAGTAGCCATAGTTGCGATAATAAAATTCTATTCTTTTTTTATCCATTTCCAGCATTTCTTCACTATACTTACCAGCGTCGTCTAGCGCGCCAAGAAGCCAGTCTTCTCTTGTGAAAATAATGCTTTGTAATTTTTTATCGGGAAGTTTTGTGTTTCCAACAAAGTGAACGTGTTTTATTTTTGACTTTGGTCCTTCTTCTATAGTGATGACAACACTTGCTTTATCAGAATTTTCTTTATTGTCTTCTATCTGAAAACTTATTTTTGTTAGATGAAAATGTCTGTCTTTATATAGATTGTTAATTGCAATAACTAAACGTTTTAATTGTTCCTCATCTATAGATTCGAGTTTTTCTAATTCTAATTTTTCATCGAGAACTTTTCTTTTTACAGACTTGTTTCCTTTGAATACTATTTTTTCCAACATTTTCTTTTCTTCAACAACAATATATAAATTTACAATGTTGTCTTTTTCGTGCTCTTTTTCAACATGGATCTGTCGGAAAAATCCTAGGGAGTATAGTAAATGAATTGCTTCTGCTGTTTTTTCTTGATCAAAAGCTGAACCTTCTTTGAATGGAACTCTATTTAAAATAGCTTCTTTTGTTACGTGTTTATTGCCTTCTATTACTATTTTTTTAATAAGTGGTTTTTCATCGCTATAATTTTGGTGTTCTTTTAAAATGGGTTTAGGATTGGTGTTTTCTGAAAAAAGATAAGATGATGATACTACGAACAGTAACAAAACGATTAGAGATTTTTGACGAAGCACCTTTTGTTTTATTGTTAGCATAAGGACTCTCTCTCCTGCCATTTACGAAATTTTTACATAGCTTGCGTATAAGAAAATAGAATACAATTTTGAGCGAAAAAAGCTATTGTTTTTTGATCGACAACCATTACAGAAAATTTCTGCAATGTTTATTTATGACTTTTAGTTCAGTTGATTGCGTGAAATTTTCTGGTTTCCACTTAGAAACTTGTTTTTTTAAGTTTGTTATTATTTCCGTAGAAATTTCTTTTTTATTTCTAATTGTTTGTTTATCGTGATCCATTAAGAACGCAGTTAACTTTTTGGAATTTGCCTGAATATTAATATCAACATCGGTTGCATTTTTTGTTTGTTCTATCAATTTTATAAGTATAGGTGTTAACACGACAGTCGGTAGAGGTTTCATAAAAAGGGATTGTTGGCTTGTTTCGTCTCTCCAATCAAAAAACCATAATTCTTTATGTGTTGGAGCATTTACGTTTTTGCTAAAGTTTACAAATAATTTTTTCCACCATGAGGCTTCTTCTTCCTGTGTTGCTTGTGTGTTTTGCAATGCCTTTATTTCTCCGAGCGTTATTCTAGCCTGAATAATGTGAGAAGCTTTTTTTAACTTTTTATTTATTTCAATTCTTTGTTCGCTAAAAAATCTTTTGGTAGAAAGTCCGTCTAAAGTTTGAATTACGTCTGCTTCTGAGTAAAAGTTGTATACTTTTTTAAATGTTGCAGATGAAAATAAATAATCCGTTTCTGGTTGAATAGGGGTACCAAATAAAATTAATTCATCAATTTTTGAAATAGCTGATGTTGGTTTGTAATACCATTTTTTCTTAGCGTTTTTTTTGCTAGGTAGTGAGCTTATAAGGTTTTGCATCTGTTTGGTTGTCTTGAGTTCCCGATCGCCCTGAGCTTGTCGAAGGGTTATTGCTGCGATGTTTGCAACTAAATTTCCGCCGTGACTATGTGCGATAATTCTGATTTTTGGGTTGATTCCGCTTTGTTTTAATTTTTCAATTTCTGTACTTAGTTTATTGTAAAATTTTATTGATTCTATTCGTCGACTTTTTTGACTTAATAATCCGCTCCATCCATATGTGTAATATAATTGTTTTTTATTGTTTCGTATAAAACGAGAAACTATATCAAAGGATTTTATAATTGGATATGCCGCAAACTTGTTCCCGTTTGTTGTTTGAAGATCAAAAGAAGGTTCTACCTTAACAAGACCCTTATTTAGAATAATTTGTAACTGATAGAAAAATGGGTCATTCCTCATGAGTCTTGTTATTTGATGGTATTTACTGTTTGCAACATCATCTTGTAAGATTTTAAAAGTGCTTAAAAGACCAATTGATGTTCCAAATGAACCGTGAATAAAAACATTAACCCATGTTGGTTGAGAATAACTTTTGATTGAATGAGGTATTTTTTTTAGCGGTGTGAAAACAAATGTTATGCATATGATGATACTAATAATAAGTAGTAATAACCTTTTTATATATTTTTTGATATTCATCATTTACTCTTTCCATCGTTTACTTTGTACTGTGAATGTACCGTTACCTACTTAATAAGAGTATAATAATTGCATGTTTTCGTAAAATTAAGGCCTGAAATTTTTATATTTGTATTGAATAATGTATAAAATGTGTGTGAATTTGGTTTACATTGCTTTTATTGTTTAGTTTTAGGATAGAAAGGAGAACATGAGTAAAAAGATGTGTTTTAGTGTGGTTTCGTTGGTATTGTTTGTAGGCTTTGCTTTTCTTTTTGTAGGTACGAGCGTAGCGGAAAGAAGATCTCGTTGGCGGGTAAAAGAACAACCTAAAACAACTTTTATCCAAACACAATTGCCATCATATAGTATGCCAATGGAAGAAGTACAAATAAATCCAAGAAAAAGACGCCGATGGGCAAATGTTAAAGGTATTCCTGCGCAAAAGAGAAAATCAGTTAATAGACCTGCAACGGTAGAATATTTTAAAGAAGGTGGTAGCGAAACAGCAAGAGCACTTTCTGATTCTGAGTATCGAGCAAAAAATATTTATAGAGAAGCGGAAGGTGCAATTGGACAGGTTAAAGAAAACTGGAAGCGAACAAAAGAAAGTATTCAGAGTGAGGCGCAACAAAGAACAGTTGAATTGCAACAGCAGGTGCAAAGACAAATGCAGGAACAGCTAGCAAAAAAAATGGACACGTTATCTGCTGAAACTCAAAAACAAATGGATGCCATTCAAAGAGATGCAAGAGCAAGAGCATTGCGACTTATTGCGGATGTAGAATCAAAAAAACTGCGGGAATATTTAGGAGCAGAAAAAGAACAAGTTTCTGGATCACATTATAATTCTTTATATCCACAGACTGGTAACAAAGTTGCTGTTTCTACAGAATGGAAAGAAAAAATTAAATCTGAATTTGACGAAAGTATTAGATACTTAAAAGAAATTGTTGAAGCAGACGAACAAAGTGATGAATTGTCATCGATGCTTGATAAGAAAAAGCTTTCATTTGATCAAACATTGAGCAATACACAAGTTATTGGCGACGCGCCATACCAAGAAACTGTTCGCGAAAAGGAAATAATTGAACGAATTAAAGGTGTGCAAATTAGAGCGGAAGTAATGCTTAAGGAAGCATTTGGCAAAATGGAAATTTCTGAGTCAATGCAAAAAAAGGCGCGCCTTTATGTTTTGTTTGAATTGAATGCATTGGTTCAAGAAAAACTTAATAGTTCACAAAGTTTATCGGATGAAGAAATTAACGCCATTACTATTCGATCTATAGAAAAAGCAAAACAAAATATTGGACAGGTTGCTTCTGAAAAAACAGAAACAAAATTAGAAAGCGCCAAACCTGAGGATGAAGAAAAAGAACAATTAAAAGAAAAGTTAGATGTGCTAAAAGGCGAAATGGAAAAACAAAAAGAAGAAACAGAAAAAAAGACAGAAGAGCTTTCTGAAGAAAAAGAGAAACTTGAAGAAGAAAAACAAGAACTGCAGGAAGAAGGGGAGGAAACAAAAAAAGAATTGGAACAAGCAAAATTAGATTTACAAAAACTTCCTGAACTTCAAAAAGATATGGAAAAATTAAATTCGGATCTTGATGGAAGAAATACAAAGATAGTCGTTTTGGAAGGTTCATTGGAACAAGCGAAACAAGGTTTTGAAATAGCAAAGGATCGTGAAGAGCAGATAAAAGATTTGCATTCGAAAATGGAAGATAAAAATAAACAGGTGTTAGAATTTGCAGTAATGTTGGAGCGGTCCAAAACAGATTTAAAATATGCAACACATAGTGCCAAAGATGCGCTTGGTATGAAAAAGCAATTAAATGTCATGAAAACTGATTTGGCAAAACAACGTTCGGAAAATTTAGATTTGGAAATACAGATCGAAAAAGTGAAAATTGAAAAAGAAATGGTCGCAAGTTCTGGAAATAAATCAGAAAAAACATTTATTGCGCTTCAGAATAAGGAAGATCGATTGATGAAACGAATTGGTGAACTTAGGTTTGCGGTAGAAAATAAAAACAAAGAATGCTTAGAATTAGAATTATTGGCGGGAAAAGTTAACGAATCTGGGCGAATAAAGAAATTGCGCGACACGTTTTATAAAAAACAAATTAAATCTTTGGGTGATAAATTAAAGTCGTAGTTATAAAAAAAGGCCCTCGCGGAGTTTCCGCGAGGGCCTTTTTTTGTGATCTTTAAATATGCACGGAGCAGTATGGCAATAAAGCCATTGATCGTGCAACTTTAATTTGCTTTGCAAGTTCTCTTTGATGTCTGAAGCAATTACCAGAAACTCTTGAAGGAAGAATTTTTCCTCGTTCTGTTAAAAAGCCTCTAAGCAAGTCGGTGTTTTTATAGTCAAGTGCATCTAATTGGTCTTTGTGTCCACAAAAGCGGCAATGCTTTGGTGCCAAATAAGATTGCTTTCTAATCTTTTTCTTTAACAGTCTAGCACTGATTTTTAATTTAAATTTTGACATTATATATATTCCTATTCGTTATCTTTGTCAGTAGATTCTTCTTTTTTCTCTTCTACAGGAAGTTCAACTTTTTCAGCTTTTTCCGTAGATTTTGGTTCCACAGAGTCGGTTGAAGCAATTTTTTCTTTTGGTGCTTCTTCCTTTGTGCCAGCTTTTTCTACTTTTTCTTCTGAAGGTTTTTGATCTTTAGGCTTGTCAATTAAGCTTTCCATCTTGTTGTCTTTTAAGAAAGAATCTAAAGAACTTGTTCCTCTTGAACTAATTGGCTCTGGTTTCGTATATATTGTTGAAGGTTTTTGAGGAAGCTTTACAGAGACGTGACGAATAATAATATCGTTATATTTAATTTTGAAGAGTAACGACAATTCTTTGAATAATTCCGTTACAGATTCTTTTGGTAGTTCATAACGAACAAGAATGTATAATCCGTAGATGTTTTTTTTGATAGGATATGCGAGCTTATATTTTCCCCATTTATCAAAAAGGGTAAGCTTTCCTTTTGCCTTATTAACCACCTTGTCTAGGTGCTTTTCTAAGTTCAAAAGTTCGTCGTTTGTTGCCTGCGTACGTGCAAGCATCAATGTTTCATAGTACATCATAAAAGGTTCTCCCGAACAAATTATAAAACAGTTTTCTACAAAAAGGAGATGACAGCTATCACGTAAGCTGCCAATGGGACCCTCTGTGTCCAATACAAATCAGTTTTTATTGTATCATGAAATCAGATTCATGCAATAAAAATGGTGGTTTTTACATGAATTTTTGAAATCGACTGACTACTTTTCCTATGATTCGGAATTTGTTTTTACTTCGAATTAATGTTACCGGAGGATTTTTATGGTTTACTGATTCAAGAATAATAAAATCTTCGCGATAAGTAATTTGTGAAATTGATATTGTTAATTTTCCGTTTTGTTCGTATTCAATTGCAACAACATCTCCGGAGCGTGTCCATGCTTCAGGAGAGATAACAAGTAAGTCGCCTTTTTCGAAAGTTGGCGAGTATGAATCGTTATCGACGCACAAGCAGAACATTGAATTATCGTCATTTCCTGTTACAGGAACAAAAACATTTTTGAATCCGGTGGTAATTTGTATGAGTTTATTATTGTATTCTGATGGGGTTGTTGGGATTTCGCCAACGACAGGGACAATTTTTATGTTTAAATCAGCAAGAACATCATGAGGAATAACTGCATTTGCTTCATCGTTAAGCATTTTTGTTTTGCGGTCATCAAAAATGTCGATTGGTGAAAGGTCAAATGCCGCAGCAAGTTTTTTTAATGAGTCCTCATTCCAACGACGAGTTCCGTTTTTGATATGTGTAAGATAACTTTCTGAAAGACCAGTTTTTTCCGCTAAGACTTTTGTGGTCCAGCGTTTTTCTTTAAGAAGCTCTTTTACACGGAGCTTTGTTGAGATTGTATCTATTTGTTCCATTTTATAAGACCCCCATTTTTTGATTTATGTTAGAACCAAAAAACTATGTAATAACCCATTTATTTTTTATATACAAACAGTATTTATAGACATATAATGGCACACTCGTTTTCAACCGTCAAACGGCTCACTATTGGTAATTATTTATGATTCAATAAGAAATGTTATTTAAAAAGCCCGCGAACTTTTTTGCTCGCGGGCTTTTTTTGGATATAATTTTATTTAAAAAAAATTATAATTTTTGTTGTCTCATTACAACTTTGCCGATAACTCTGAAGTGATCTTTGCCTTTGATAAGTGCAACGGGAGCTTGTTTTGTGTTTGCGGGTTCCAAGACAATGAATTCATCCATGTATGTTATTTGCATGATATCTTTTGTTGGATTTGCGTTTCCGTATTCAACAGCTGCAACATCACCAGACCTTGTCCATGCCTCTGGAGATATAATTAAGTAATCACTTTTTAAGTATTTTGGTGACATTAAATTGTTTTCAACACAAAAACAAAACATAGAATCGTCTTTGTTATTGAAAATAGGCACAAATACATCTTTGTAACCGGTGGTGACTTGCATGACTTGATTATTGTAAGGAGAAGGATTTGATGGGATATCTCCCATAACCGGGACAATTTTTAATTGAAGATCTAAATCTGTTGATTCTGGCATTTCTACATTTGTATCAACATCGTCGGTTCGATTTTTTCTTTGTGCAAATAAATCAACTGGGTGAATGCTAAATGCAACGGACAATTTTTTTAGTGCGTCTTCGTTCCATCTACGTGTTCCGTTTTTGATATGGGTGAGATAACTTTCTGACATACCTGTTTTTTCGGCTAGGACTTTTGTTGTCCAGCCGCGTTCTCTCAGAAGTTCTTTTACTCTTAGTTCTGTGGCGGATGACATTATCGCTCCTTTGGTAAGGAAATTTTGACTCCTTCCTATATGTATTACATTCTGACACCAATCTGTGTCGTGTCAAATAGAAATGTGTTCCAATAATATGATTTTTTAATTAATATCAATTTGCACAGATTCATGTTTTGCGCTGAAACAAAAGGAAAAAATGTTTGAGTTATCAAAAAAAATAAAACACGATTTTGAAAAAAATTTTTTTGAAAAAAAATCATGGGAGTCATTAAAATCTGTTTGTGGAGTTGATGAAGTTGGAAGAGGGTGCTTGTCTGGTCCTCTTGTAGTTGCTGCAGTTATTTTACCTAGAAATGCTTCATGCCATTTGTTAAAAGACTCAAAAGTTTTAACCGAACGAGAGCGTGAATTGGCTTATGAATGGATAATTTCTAATTGTTGTTGGTCGACAGCTTTTGCGAGCGCGCAAGATGTGGATAGATATAATATTTATCAGTCTACGTTAAAAACAATGTATAAAGTGTGCACGCAACTTTTTGAAAAAAAAACTGGTGCGGTAAATGTGTTAAATGGTGTTTTGGTGGATGCAATGCCGCTTGACCTTAGAAGTATTTCGTTTAAAAACAGAGTTGGCGTTTATTATTTTAACTATGGTGAAACAAAATCGTCTTCAATTGCTGCGGCTTCTATTGTTGCAAAAGTAACCAGAGATCGTTTTATGAAAAAACTGGCAAATTATTTTCCGGCTTTTTTATTAGGTACGCACAAAGGATATGCTACAAAAAAACATATTGATGCAATACACTCAAATGGAATTTCTTTGATTCATCGTAAAACATTTGTAAAAAATTTTATTCAAAAGGATAGTGATGCGAGACAACAGCAATCAATTACAACCGTTTGCGGAGGTTGTTGAAAGTTCATTGCATTATTTTGTGGCGCAATGTTGGGATTGGGATGTTTTTCCTTCTTTCGGATCCATTGTTCAGATAGAAGAGGAAGATTTTTTTATTTTAGGATGTGTTAGTAATGTACAAACAGGTTCTATGGATCCAATGCGATATCCTTTTCCTTACCAAAAAACAGAAAAAGAATTAAAACAAAAGCATCCGCATATTTTTGAATTTTTAAAAACAACATTTACGGTTATTACACTAGGGTATATTACCAAAAACGATCATAAATCGTGTTATGTGCTTCCATCTAAGCCAGGAAAAATACATTCATTTGTACAGAATGCTTCTATTGATGTTCAAAAGAATTTTTTAAAAAGCGCGCAGTTTTTGCATGTGTTATTTGCAAATGCGTCTCAGACAAGTAATATAGATGAATTGTTTTTGTCTGTTATTATGCGAATGAGAGAACAAAATATTTTAAAAGATTCCAACATTTATGGTTATTGTAAGACATTTTCTTTGATTACCGGAAACGATTACAAGCGATTAAAAATATTTCTACAAAGATTACAGCTGTTATAGTTGACAGTAATCATTCGAAATAGTAGGCTTTTCAACATAATTACTTATGTAAAATAATTGCCGGGATAGCTCAGGTGGTAGAGCAGAAGACTGAAAATCTTCGTGTCGTCGGTTCGACTCCGTCTCCCGGCACCATTCTTTTTTAGGGATGGTTTCTATGAATAGTTGGTAGTTATAGCAAAAATTTGAACAAAGTCTGCAATTTGTTAGACTGTTCAAGTGGAAGTTGGGGGAAGTTTGAATTTAAATAAAGTTCTTGTTGTTAATGTGAAAGATGTATTGAAAGGATCTTCTAGATGGCTGTTAAAATTAGATTAAGCCGCATTGGTACAAAAAATAGGCCTTATTGGAGAATAGTTGCTATGGATTCTAGAAATAAGCGCGATGGTGCTTTTCTTGAAAACTTAGGAACATATGATCCTATGAAGCATGAAATAGTTCAGATTCATACCGATAAAATAGAAAATTGGGTTTCTAAGGGAGCGCAATGTAGTTTGACGGTTAAGAAGCTTATGCGAGTTAATAAAGCTTCTGTCGCAAGCTAAATTATAGCTTTTCTAAATCTGAATAGAGAGTAGAATCTACTTTTGATTAGGGGATGTACAATGTTAAAAGAGCTTGTAGAAATTATTGTTAAGAAGCTTGTTGATAAGCCTGAGAGCGTAAAAGTCACAGAAATTAGTGGCGAGCAGGCGACAATTATTGAATTGCGTGTTGCGCCAGAAGACTTAGGTAAAGTTATCGGGAAAGACGGAAGAACCGCGCGTTCCATTCGTACATTAGTGCACGCTGCTGCAACAAAAGAACGCAAAAGGGCTGTCTTAGAAATTCTAGAATGATTTTTTTAAAAAAATTAAATTTTGTAAAAGCGTTTGTTTTAATTAAGGCAAACGCTTTTCTTTTTTGTGAATATAAAAACAATGGTGGGTTAAAATGAAAAATGAAAAAATAACCATTTCGATTATTTCAGTTTTTCCAGAATTATATGATTCATTTATTAAAACAAGTATTATTGCGCGGGCAATTGAGAATGGATTATTGGAATTTAATTTTGTTCGCTTATCAGATATGTGTGAACCAAAAGAACGAATAGATGAACCAACGTGTGGTCCAGGGACAGGAATGATTTTAAAGCCGCATGTTGTAGAAAAAGCAATACAGCATTGTCAAAAGGAATGGGGTGATGGATATAAAATTTTCTTTTCTCCTCAGGGAAAACTGTTAGATCAAAAAATATTTCAAAAATTATCGGATACTTTTGTAGAAAAACAAAGTGTTTCGACAAAACAAGATACAAATTCTCATATTATTTTAATATGTGCACGTTACGAGGGTGTCGATGCGCGTGTTGAACAAAAATATGCAGATGAAATTTTTTCTATAGGTGATTACGTTTTAATGGGCGGCGATGTAGCGGCGCAGGTTTTTTTAGAAGGTTTTTTACGATACGTTCCAGGTGTTGTAGGGAAACAGGAATCAGTAGAAAAAGATTCTTTTACGGGTGCTTTTTTTGATTATCCCGAGTATGGATTGCCTGTTGAATGGAATAAAATGAAAATTCCTGAAATTGTTCAATCAGGAAATCATGGAGCGATTGAGCAATGGAGAAAAGATGAAGCTTGCAAAAAAACGTTAGAAAATCGTTTTGATTGGATTCGGCAATCACAACTTTCTAATGAAGAAAAAGTTCAGTGCAAAAAACATATTCCAAATCATTATGTTGCGCTTATGCATTCTGATGTACTTGCCAAAAAAGATACTGTTGGACATACATCTGTGACATCACTTGATTTGCACGATATCGCACGATCTTGCGCTACATATGGCATAGAAAATGTTTTCATGGTAACGCAATTAGATGATCAACGCGCAATCATGAAAGAGTTTTTAAACTTTTGGATTTCAGGAAAAGGGAAGACATACAATGAGAGCCGTTTTAAAGCGGTAAGTCGTGTTGTTACAACAGAGTCCTTAGATGATGTGATAACAACTATTAAAGAAAAAGAGGGTGTCGCGCCACTGATTGTTTCTACATCAGCCAAGGAATATAAGAACGCAACACACATCGATTATTTTAGCCAAGGAACAGTATGGTCACATAAAAGACCAGTATTGTTTGTATTTGGCACGGGGCATGGTCTGAGTGAAAATGTACTTAATAAAAGTGATTATTTGTTAGAACCTTTATATGGTTTTACCGATTATAATCATTTATCTGTACGGTCTGCTGTTGCTATAATTTTAGACCGATGGGTAGGTTTAAATCCAAAAATACATGCAATAGAGTTGAAAAAAGACGATTTTCACGGGGGCTAGTTGATAAATTGTTTAAAAATGGGTATATTAATCACAGTTTTATTACCCAGAGATTTTTGTGGTTTACAAGGAAAAGATGATGAAAGCTAGTGTGCTTACAAAAGAGACGATTTTAGATTTGAATACTGTAGACAGAAAGTTTCCTGATTTTAGAGTTGGCGATTCTATTGAAATCGCTCAAATTGTAAAAGAAGGAAGCAAAGAACGACTTCAAATGTTTGCAGGCGATGTTATTGCTTTTCATAATAAAGGAATATCAACAACATTTACTATTCGCAAAATTGGTGCAAATGGTATTGGAGTTGAAAGAATTTTTCCTTATTATTCACCTATTATTGATTCAATTAAGGTGTTGAAAAGAGGTAAAGTTCGTAGAGCGAAGTTGTTTTATGTTCGAAAACTTATTGGTAAAGCTGCTCGATTAAAAGAGAGAATTTTAACCAAAGAACAAAAACTGAAACAGTCTGCTAAAGCAAAGAAAGCAGAGAAAAAAGAAGACGCTTAAAAACGTTAAAAATAAAAGCCGAAAAGCAAAAAACTTTTCGGCTTTTATTTTTTTTGAAAAGAAAGTGTATGGATTTATCTGACTTGCCATTTTCGTGGCTTTTATTTTTGTTTCTTTTTTTCTTGCCAGCATGTGGCAAGAAAACTCTAAAAGAGTACGAGAATTCTTTTAATTCAGAACAATATGTATATCAAACAACAGAAGACGATTTGCTTAAGCTTGCAAAGTATGCAGATATTCCTGTTCCTGTAGGATTCGCCCCTGTCTCTTTTGATTCTAGAAGAAAAAAAGAATTCGAAGAAAAAAGAACAGAACTACTTTGTTTCTCTGGAGATTTGTCTTATAAAGAAACAATTAATTTTTATCGTAATTCATTCGAGAGAGAAGGATGGGAGATTCGTGATCTATCTAATGAATACGAAGGATTGTTGTGGGCTACAAAAATTAATAAAAGTTGTGTTGTTTCCGTTCGCGGTGAGCAGGAGAAAATGACATATGTTTATGTGTTTATTCAAAAAAGTATGCTTGCAAGGCGGGACGTTTCTGTTAAAGAAATAAATTCAAAAAATATCACGTTGTAAAAAGAAAGGGTTGTTTTTTTATGTATAGTACAATACTAAAAGCTGTCGGATTGTTTTTAGGTGTTTTTATTGTGATGCCGGTACTTTTTTTTGTATTGGTTGGTTTCTGTGGGAAATGGTTTTCTCTTTCAATTGATAAAAACTCTTGGTTTGCGAAAACAAAAAGCAAACTAATTAAATAATTAAATGGATGCTATTAAAGATATGTTCCAAAATAGATTGTATCGTTTCCTATTTTTTCTCCGCTTGTAATTTTTTTGATATGTTTCCCAAAAAAATCTTTTCCCGTAATAATTCTTACTTTCCTTATCTTATCGCCTTTTGCTTCTATTAATTTGTCTTTTCCTGCATATATCATTACATGATAAATGTTATCAATATTGTTTTTTCTGGATAAGAAAAGTAAATCTCCAGGCCTTGGATGATTTTTAATTTTTTTGCTTTTTATATATTGAGATATGGAATTTTTTGGAATTTCTATTCCGTGAACTCGATGGCAAAGATTTGTTAGACCTGAACAATCAGAACTTGTAAGTTGTTTAGTTTTCTTATTAAAAGAGCTTCTGCCGCCCCAAAAGTAAGGAGCATCTAAAAACTGGTGAGCAACGTGTAGCAAGCTTTTTCTCAACAGACTATTTTTTCGTTTTTGCCACGAAGCAATATCGTATACATTTTTATCTTTTATATAACCTATTTTTCCATTTGGAAGTTTTACGTGCCAATATGATTTTTCGTAACGTGTTCCAAGAAGTTGTGTGCCACACGATATGTTAGAGAATAATTTTTTTTGATTATGTTTATCTTTTATAAAAAGAGGACTCAACGCTTCTCTTGTTACGAGATTGTACCGCGGGAACTCTTTAACAGGGGTTGCTTGTGATTCCTTAATCCACCCAACGCTGTCGTACCATTTTCCTTTTACATTGATTTGTTGCTCTGGAGCTTTTATTCGCAACCAACCATTTCTTCTCTCGCAGACTAATATTTTTTCACCTAATAAGACTTGTGTAACTTGTTCCCAGTCTAATGTTTTATAGCCAGCCTTTTTATTTATTTTTGGCTGATCGCGAACGTCAGCGACAGAAACACTGACTACCATTTTTTCTGTTTCATTTTGTTCTAGAGGTTTAAGCTTTGTTGAATAAAATAAAACGTATGCAACAGAAACTAACAGGATCAAAAATAACTTTTTTAAAGGTTTCTTCATGACATTTCCCCCCCAGGAAATTATGCCTTAGATTTTTGCTACTCTTTGTAATCTAATATTAGCAAATATTTACCTGTGGGATCGAGTGTTTAGTTAAATATTTTGTGTAAAAAGTTATTTTTTTGTAGAGAGATAATTTTCGCAATCAAGAGCTGCCATACAACCTTCTCCTGCGGCGGTAATCGCTTGTCGGTAGCGACTGTCGGAAACATCGCCCGCAACAAAAATACCTTCTACACTTGTTTGAGAATTTTGTTTTTTAACAATAAAGCCACGTTCATCAATTTCGATTTTATTTGTAAATAGAGTGCTGTTGGGAGAAAGTCCGATTGCGACAAAAACTCCGTTTGCTGGAATTTCTGTTATGTTATTTTCTTTTAAATTTTTTATTGTAATGCCTGTAACAGAATTATTGTCACCTTTGATTTCTGTTATTGTGGTATTGTTTAGAATTGAAATCTTTTTGTTTTCAAGAATTTCATATTTAATTGGATCTGTTGCGGTAAGTTCATTTTTTGTGTTTACGATTGTAACTCTTTTCGCAAAGCGTGCAAGTTCTCGAGCTTCTGCAACGGCGCTGTTCCCGCCACCAACAATAACAATTTCTTTATCTTGATAGAACGGAGCGTCACATACCGCACACACACTTACACCTTTTCCCCAATATTCTTTTTCGCCGGGGATATTTAATTTTCCATGCGTCGCGCCGGTTGTGATAATAATAGATTTTGTTTGAAATGTTTTTCCTGATTGTGTGGTAATCGTGAATGGTTTTTGCGTGACATCAACGTCGGTAACTTTATCAGATAAAAGTTCACAGTCACATTGTTTTGTATGTTCGCGCATGCGTTGCATTAATTCAAAACCATTAATTGAAATGTCTCCGGGCCAGTTTTCAACTTTTCCAGTGGTCATAAGTTGTCCACCGGGATTAAGTCCTTCAATGAGTAATGGTTTTAATTTTGATCTTCCTGTATAGATTCCCGCGGTTAATCCTGCAGGACCAGAACCGATAATAATTACGTTATAAGTCATAGTATTTCCTTTCTATATTTTTAAACATGTTAAAAGTATAGTAGGAAAAATTAGAGGAAAAGAAAAATAAAAGGTGAAAAAATGGCGTAAGCCATTCGAAGCCTTGGTAAAAAATGGTGGAGGCGATGGGAGTCGAACCCATGTCCGTAATCCTTTAAACATAAAGTACTACATGCTTAGTCTTTGCTTATACTACTTGCAACACTGCAAAGGCACAGATTATTGCAAGAGACAATTGAGTGTACATCCTGACTACACAATTATGAATTCTTATCAGGAAGTTCTATCTGATTTATTCGAGTTAGTTTAGCTGATAGACACGTCAAACTAACAAGACAGCTTTGTGCTAATTAAGCACAAGCGCACATACTTACACCAGCATATGATGGTGTAAAATGATGTACTACTGTGGCAGTGTTTGATTCTGCACTTATTGTTTTGTGAATGTTTTTTTACAAGTTACCATACAAAACTTGGCATGCACTCAATGCGCAAATGACCACGTCGAAGCCATTACGCCCCCATACATTTCAAAGATACTGTTATTATAAGTTATAGCGCGAAATAGAGCAAATCTATGTAAAAAGATAGATTTTTAGTACAATAAAACTATGAAAAGAAATAATAAAGAAATTAAAACACATATCCTTGATTATCATAAGCCACGAAAAAAGAAATTTTTAGGTCAACATTTTCTTAGAAAACAGTCAGTTGTAGATAACATGATTTCAAAAGTGAATGTTACTCCGCAAACTTCTGTTATGGAAGTTGGTTGTGGTGATGGTTTTTTAACTCGTTCAATTCTTGAACAGACAAAATGTAAAAAATTATTAGTTTATGAGATTGATAAAGAGTGGGTTGATTTTTTAGGGAGATCTATAAAAGATGATCGTCTTACTATAAATCATGAAAACTTTTTAGATGTTGATTTACAAGAATTAGAGGCGAGCGGGCCGTGTGTTTTTCTTGCAAATTTACCTTATAATATTACGTTTCCAGCTATTTTTAAATTGCAAAAAAGTAAACACCTTTTTAAAGAAGGTGTATTTATGATTCAAGAAGAAGTTGCACAAAAGCTTGTTGCGACGCGTGGAAAAGGTTATAGCGCGACATCTTTATTTTTACGGAATCATTTTGATTTTGAATTATTAGAAAAAGTTGAACCGGCTGCTTTTAATCCTCCTCCAAAAGTTTTTTCTAGGTTGGTTTATTTTAAACCAAAAGATTCTGAACAAAAAATTGATGAAGAAGAAAAGTTTTGGAAATTTGTTCGTCTGTGTTTTAAATTCCCGCGCCAAATGTTGCGCAATAATTTGAAATCAACTGATTATGATATTTCCAAATTATCCGACGATTTATTAAAGTTGCGATCGCAACAACTTTCATTTAAAGATTTTATTGAAATTTGGAACGTGGTTAGGGATTAAGTATTTAAATGCTTGAATACCATTCTGCTCCATTGTTCCATTTGATTATAAAATTGTTTGCATTCTTGAAGTGTTAACAATGTTCCCGAGTGATGCTCATCTTTAATTGTAATAGATTTTGAATCACCGCGCAGAAGAAAAACTAAACCAAGATGCACGCGACCAACCTCGTCACTGTCATCATTAAGAACGCCAATAGGTTCTATTTTTAAAGATCCATTGTATGATACTTCTTCGTGGAATTCTCTTTCTGCCCACCCAAGAATGCTTGTTTTTTGTAGATCTTCTTTCCTGATGTGGCCACCAATTCCAAGTGAGCATTTATTTTGAAGGCGCACTTCGCTGGAATTGTTTTTGCGTTGCATTAAAAAATATTTATCTTGGTAGTTAAAAATGAGATACGGAATAATTTGTTTGTAGTTTTCATTTGTCTCCATATCTGAGCGCCATAAAAACTTTTTATGTGTATCAATTGTTTTTTGATACGATTCGAAATCTACTTTTTTTATGCCGTGAAAAGCTTCAAAACAAAAGAGTTTTTTAGTAGAAACAACTAGAATTTTTTCATCTTTTGTTTTGTTGAATACGGGCATTTGTTTTTGAGAGCTTTGCTGCTTTTTCATAAAAAGATCTCCACAGTGAATGTGTATTATTTTGTTAAGATAATATCACGTAGAGATCTTTAGACAACTTTTTTTCCTAAAACGGTTTTTAAGAACTCAATCCACTTACAATTTTGTGCAAAATCTGTTGTGACATACGTAATATGGATTGGACCGTGTGGATAATAAATTGATATGCCTTTTGCTCGTTCAAAACGTTTACTTGCTGTTTGTGATATAACTATTTTTTCAATTATTTTTATTCCGTCAGTAATACATTTTTTTAATTCTCTGTAGTCAGCAGACTGTCTAAGTTTAGTTGTTATTCTTGGTAGGCTTTTTTTGAGTTGTAAATTAAATTCTGTGTAGAACGAATGTAAATCAATGTAATGAGGTGCTGTAAATTGTAAGCAAAGTTTGCGTGCTCTAGAGAGAGCATATTTTATATTTGTTTTATCTAATAAAAAACACTTTTGAATTTTCTGAGAAAAAACATCGATATTACTTTTTAAAAGTTCAAGATGTTCTAATTCTATTACTGATTGTGTGTATAAATATGTTTTATTTTTATATAAAGTTTCAAATGTAGAAACAATCGCCTTTGATAATTGAAGTGGTGTGATATTATCTTGTGAGGCATAATATAAAAATGGTGCATAGTGCCATCCTTGTGCGAGCTCTGCTTCTTCAGAAGATACGCAATATTTGGCATAGTCTTTTATTGGATACAGAACTCCCATCATCTGCATAAAACATGCGTCCATTCCAAAAATATCTAATTTTTTCTTTAAAACGGTTTCGGTTATTTGTTTGAGTATTCTCGCTAGTTCTTCATTTGTGATATACATTTTGTTTTTTTCATCAAACATAATTCCGCGATAAGGATTTGTACTCTTTATAAGTTGTGAAGCAATACTTGTTCTAGGATTGTGTCTGTATAGAGCATGAGAAAGGCGTCCGCTTACGAAATTTCCCCACATTGGGTCAATAACACCAGAACCGTGATTCCACAGCACTAGCGCAAAATGTTTAGCAGGATATTTTTCTGAGGACCATTTTACAAAATCGACGATATCATCTTTATAAGAATAAGAAGAAGATTCTTTTTTTTGCTCAAGTACATATTTGCCTTTATTTACTTTGTATCTCCAGATATCGTTTGTTGGTGATTTTCGCCACTGAACAAGCGTGTTTAAATTTTTGTTTGATCCGACAGCAGTCATCGCTTTAATGTTTTTTGCCGCAAAGCTACTAAGGTTGTTATTTGATTGCATATAAATCATTATTGTCCAATTGGCAATTGAGAAGAGCGATGTGTTGGAAGCTAATAAAAAGACTATAAACGCAAAATATTTAGAATATTTCATAGATCCTTTCCCCCAATAGTAAGTCTAATCGGTATTCTGTTGTAGTTACATTTTTATGATACGTTATTTGGTCGGCCCAATGCAATAATTTCAATTATAAAATATCGCCAGCACGAAAAGGGCACGTTTTGCTTTAGAATATTTCAAGGATTTATGATACACTACCCGATGGGTATAAATTTTTGTTACATATCTAAAACGAGTGTTTTTACAAAATAAATTTGTTTTTTTATCTAGGGGAATATATGGTTCCTGAAATTTATGATTTTTATGAAATAGAAAAAAAATGGCAGAAGTATTGGAAAACTAATCCATATTTTAAAACAAAAAACGATCGAAAACAGAAAAAGTTTTATTGTTTAGATATGTTTCCATACCCTTCTGGCTCTGGTTTGCATGTTGGGCATTGGAAAGGGTATGTGCTTTCTGATGTGTATTCACGAATAAAATGGCATGAAGGATATAATGTTTTACATCCAATGGGGTGGGACGCATTTGGATTGCCTGCAGAAAATGATTCAATAAAAAAAGGCATTCATCCCAAAGAAGGTACCGCTAAAAATATTGCGGTGTTTAAAGAGCAACTGGCAGAAACCGGTGCAATGTATGATTGGGATAAAGAAATTAATACAACAGATCCCTCGTATTATAAATGGACTCAGTGGATATTTTTAAAAATGTACGAAGCGGGTCTTGCGTACGAAGAAAATATGCCTATTAATTGGTGTACAAAATGTTTAACCGGTTTGGCAAATGAAGAAGTTATAGATGGTGGATGTGAAAGATGTGGAAGCAAAGTTGAACAAAGAAAAATTCGACAATGGGTTTTAAAAATTACAGAATATGCTGAAAAACTACTTGATGGGTTAGATGATCTTGATTGGCCAGAAAAAGTAAAATTAATGCAAAAAAACTGGATCGGAAAAAGTTCTGGCGCGCGCGTTATTTTTAAATCCGGTGATATCGAATTACCTGTTTTTACAACAAGGCCCGATACTTTATTTGGTGCAACATTTATGGTTATGGCACCAGACCATGAACTTTTATCACAGCTTATTACTGACGACAAAAAAGAAGAAGTTGCAAACTATCAACATGAAGTTTTGCACATGAGCGAATTGGAACGCACGTCAGAAACAAAAGAAAAAACAGGAGTTTTTATTGGAGCGTATGCAATAAATCCTGTGAATGATGAACAAATTCCAATTTATATTTCTAGTTATGTATTACGTTCTTATGGCACCGGAACAATAATGGCAGTTCCTGCGCATGATCAACGCGATTTTGATTTTGCAAAAAAATTCAATATAGAAATCAGACAAGTTATTAAGCCTCAAGAAGAAACCGAAGGTGCATCTGAAGGTGACGGTATTCTAATAAATTCAAATGAGTTTGATGGCCTAGATGCAAAAACAGATGGTTCAAAAAAAATTGTTGAATTTCTCGAGAACAAAAAACTTGCGAAAACGGAAGTGTGTTATCGTTTGCGCGATTGGATTTTTTCCAGACAAAGATATTGGGGTGAACCAATTCCTTTGGTTCATTGTCAAAAATGCGGGACGGTTCCTGTTCCAGAAAGTGAATTACCAATTAAACTTCCTGATGTTGAATCATATCATCCAACAGGAACTGGTGAATCACCACTTGCTTCAATTGATTCGTGGGTTAATACAACATGTCCAAAATGTAATGGTTCTGCAAAAAGAGAAACAAATACTATGCCTCAGTGGGCAGGGTCAAGTTGGTATTTTTTGAGGTATCCAAATCCAACAATTGCAGATCATCCATTTTTAAAGGAAGATATGCAGTATTGGATGCCTGTTGATTTGTATATTGGTGGTATTGAACATGCAATCCTACATTTATTGTATGCACGTTTTTATGTAAAAGTTTTACATGATTTAGGATATCTTTCTTTTAATGAGCCATTTAAAAATTTATTCAATCAAGGCATGGTTTGTATGAAATCAGAAAAAACCGGCCGGGTTGAAAAAATGTCAAAGTCAAAAGGCAACGTTGTAAATCCAGATGACATTGTAAAAGAAATGGGCGCGGACACATTAAGAATGTATATGTTATTTATGGGACCGCCGGAACTTGATACAGAATGGCAAATGGATTCTATAAAAGGTGTGAAGAACTTTTTAAATCGTTTGTGGAATTTTTTAATAAATCCAGAAACTATGTTGCCGGATGGTTTTGATCCGGACGATGTGACACTCAAGCGTTTTCATCGCTTTTTAAAAGAGTACCAAGAACGTATTGAGCATTTTAAAGTTAATACCGCTGTTGCCTCGGTGATGGAATATTTAAATGATTTGATGCATCAAAAATTATCACTCAGCGTAGAAATGGTTGAGCAGTTTTTAGTTGTACTTTCTGTGATGGTTCCACATTTTTCAAGCGAATTACTTGAAAAGCTTTTACATAAAAAGTTAGAAGATTGTAAATGGCCTGTTTTTGATAAAGACCTTGCGGCGTTCGATGAAATAGAATTGGTTGTGCAAGTAAATGGAAAAGTCAGAGCGCGTTTAAAAACAGTCAAAGGTATATCACAAAAAGAAATTCAACCAGAGGCGGAAAAGATTATTGAAAAGTGGATCGAGGGAAAAAATATTGTTAAAATTATTTTTGTTCCCGATAGATTGATTAGTTTTGTTATAAAATAATCTGGTTTTTTATTTTGTAACGACGAGATTTAAATCATAAGAAACTAGGAATCAAAAAGCTTTTCAGTTAGTGTTGATGCAATTGAGTGATAGTTAGTTGAGCAAAGAGGCGTTTGAATCCGTGATTGACTCTTGCTTTTTTATTAATTTGGTGATTACACTATTTGATGTCTTTTATGTAGAAATATACATCTGGAGAGAAGAGCAGTATTTTTTTAAAAGGAGTAGGGTTTGTTTTCCGCTAGGGCCGAGTAAGGACCAGTGGGGCTTTAATAAGAGGAGAAAGGTAGATGAGGAAGGGAATCAAAGGGTTAATAGTTGCGTTGTTATGCGTGAGTTCCATACATGCCGAAACGTTCACGGACAAAACATTTTTAAAACCTAGAACAGTTGGCGACAACTTGGCAATGGAATACTCGTCATGGCACAAGCACTTTAACGAATTCAAAAAAGTAGAACAAGAAGAAAGATTTGGTGGAACATTTCAAGCTGTTCCTTTTTACCAAAAATCAGTTAACAAAAAAGATCTAGGAAATTATTTCGGAACATTCAATGAAAACGTTGGTCATAACGTTGTTCAAGATTATCTAGGTATTTTTTCAAGTACAGACGTAATTGTAAACAGAAGACATATGCACATTGATGCAGAATATATTTTCCATGATTCACAAAGTAATGGCTACACGGTAGATACAGATGAACTTTATGTAAAATCAACATTTAAACCAGACCAAGAAGTATTTGGGCTTCGTTTAGATTATCATCAAACATTAGACAAATTGGTTAAAGGTTTATTTTTTAAAGTAAATCTTCCAATTGTTCACATGAAAAATGACATGGGTGCTGTATATACAACAACTTATGGTGGAGTAACAGACCGTTTAACACAACCTGTTATCGGTTATAGTGCAGAAAAAGGTTTGTCAGATTATTTATCTGGTAACTTTACAAATACAGCTCAAGATGAATTAACGGCTGCAAAAATTGATGGCAGTCAAAGTAAAATCGGTTTTGCGGATATAGAAATTGCACTTGGTTATACACTTTTCCACGAAGCAGATAAAAAATGCAGTGGTCATGTTCAAGTAACAATTCCAACAAGTAATAAACCTTCAGGTGAATATTTATTTGAACCTGTTCTTGGTAACGGTCGCCACTTTGCAGTTGGCTTAGGATTAGATGGTGAATTTGAAATTTGGAAAGATGAAGACAAATCTTTAGATTTCATATTTGCAGCAGAATGGAAACATTTATTTAAAGATTCAGAAACACGCACGCTCGGAATTACAACAACATGGCGACATGATACTACTAGACTCGATGATAATGGTCTTTATATAAGTAGTCCGCTTTCTTACGGACATTATTACCTTGCTGGTCAAGTTGGTTCATCAAAACTTTTCCCTCTCGCGAATGTCTTAACGCGGGATGTTGAAGTAAGACCTGGTATGCAAATTGATCTTCTTCTTCAAATGGCTTTCAATTGGGGAAATTTCAAGTTTGATGCTGGTTATGAATTCTTTGCAAAAGAAAAAGAAGATGTTTCTCTTTTAAGTTGGGATGATGATACATACGGTATTGCTCTTACAACATTCAATGCGGGAACGGATACATTTGATACAGCTTATGCATTGTTTCAAACTTTATTTGATGAAAGTCAGATTTCAACAAATGTAACAGAATCTCCTGCGCAATCTTCTCATAAAGTATTCGGTTCATTCGGCTATTCTTTTGTCGATTGGAAATATCCAATGATGCTTGGACTTGGCGGATCTTACGAATTCTTACCTGGCCGCAATGTTGGGTTAGAAGGATACGCGTTCTGGTTGAAAGCAGGAATCATTTTTTAAGTAAATAAGATGTAGCACAGGGTCCGCAAGGGCTCTGTGCAAACTTTTAGTAGGAAAGGAGAAGGGAGAAAAATGAAAAGAATTCTAAAAGGCGCGATTGCTTCGTTGCTTTTTTTCGGGGTTGTGCAAGCTGGTACACATCACGATAAAACATTTTTAATGCCTCGTTCGCATAATGACAACCTTGCAATGCAATATACAACTGGTCACAAACAAGTCTACAAAAAAGGGATAGAAGAAGATCATTTTGGTGGAACACTTCAGTTGGCACCTTTCTATCAACGCTCAACAAATACAAAAGCTCTTGGAAATTATTTTGGAACATTCTATGAATATCCATATAATAGCACTCCAACATTCCAAGAACTTCAAGATTTCATTGGTGTAGAATATCTTGCTGATGGTTATATGCCAGGAACAGTTCCATTAAATCCTTTGGTTTTAATTCATAGTCATGGACATGGAACAAATCCTGGAGCGATTTCTAATGCTTTAAGATTTCGTCCGTATCAAGAATCAATTGGGTTACGTGTTGATTATAATCAAAAGTTAGACAAACTTATTCCTGGTTTGTATTTGCAAATTGAAGCACCACTTGTATATGTAAAACAATCTTTGGGTGAAACATTAACAAGTGCTGCAACAACACAATATCTTATTGGTGATAATGGTGTTGATGATCCAACAAGGAGTGCCGTTAGCCTAGTAGATTATCTTTCAGGTAACGTGACGAATACTGCTACAGCATCTAGTCATGGTCATGAACAAGAAGCATTAACATATGCAAAAATCAATGGTTCACACAATGAGTTTGGTCTAGCAGATGTTGATTTGAAATTGGGTTACAATTTCTTATATGAAGACAAAAAACATGTTGCTATTTACACAGCTTTAACAATTCCTACAGGCAACAAACCAGATGGCCGTTATGTATTTGAACCAATGGTTGGTAATGGTGGTCACTGGGCAGTTGGCGGTGGCATTGATCTTTCACTTGAACTTTGGAAAGATGAAAACAAATCTATCCAAATGGGTGTTATCGTTGATTATAAATACCTCTGGAGTTCAACAGAAAAGAGAACACTAGGTTATACATTTAGTGTTGGATTACCTCCAGTTCCATTCGGACACTACTATCTTGCAGGAGAACAAGGGAAACTAGCATTGTTCCCATTTGCAAATGTTTTAACCAGAGATGTTTGTGTAACACCTGGTAGCCAAGTAGATGCACTTGTGAATTTTGCATTCAACTGGAATAATTGCTCTATAGATTGTGGTTATGAATTATACGCAAGAGAAAAAGAATCCGTTACGGTTAAATACTGGCCAGATAATAAATATGCAGTAGCTGCATATGGTTATAATACTGCAACCAGAGCTGGTGGATTCAATGTTGGTGATGATAATCTTGCAGACGTTGGAGATCGTTATTTATATCTTGCAGGTACCTACTCAGATATTATTAATAAAGATCACCTTTGCACAGAAGTTGCAGAAACTCCTGCGCAAGTTACACACAAATTATATGCAAGTTTTGGTCACACATTCGCAGAATGGAAATATCCAGTCTTCTTAGGACTTGGAAGTTCTTATGAATTTAATACAGGATCTAATTCTGCATTACAAGCATATTCATTCTGGGGTAAAGCTGGATTGAGTTTCTAACGTTTAAAAAAACATTAGAATAAAAAAAAGCCGCGGTGAAATTTCACCGCGGCTTTTTTGTTTAAACTTATAAATTTGCAGATAATTCAGAAACTTCTCTTGTGATTAAACCTTGTCTGGTTTTATTAAATTGTAGAGTTAATGTATCAAGATATTTTTCAGCATTTGTTGTTGCGCTATCCATTGCAACAAAGCGTGCGGCGTGCTCAGAAATGAGTGCCTGAAACAATAAATGGACAATTGAAGCATTAATATATTTGTTTGCTATATAGTCTGCAATTTTTTCTTTTGATTGTTCCCAAATTGGTTCATCTTCAAAAGTTATATTTTCAGTTTCAGTATCGTTATTTGTTGATTTAGTAAAGGGGATAACGATTGTTTTTTGGGGAGCCTGTACAAAAAAATTTTTTAAATAAGAACTATAAAATGTTACTGATGAATATGGTGTTTTTGCTGTAAGAATAGATTGTGTTATTTTTTCTGCAACCGTTAAAAGGTTGTTTGAATTTAATTCGTTGTATTGATAAATAATATTACCGAATTTGTTTTCCGAAACGTATTCTTCTGCGCGTTTACCGATAGTGATGAATGTTGGTTTTTGATGTTCTTCTATGAAAAATTTTGAATCTTTGTATCTATTAAGATTTGCATTTAATCCGCCACATAAACCTTTTGTTGATGAGGTAAAAATAAATAATGGAGTTTCATCCAAAATATCAACAGGAAAAAGCGTTGGGTTTTGCCAGTCTTTAAAATGTGGTTGTAGCTTGTCAAAAAGATTAAGCACTGATTGTTTGAATGTTTCAACAGTAATTTTTTGTTCATCTAATCGTGAATATAAAGACATAGAAATAAGTCGCATTGCGAGTGTTATTTTTTTTGTTGCTTTAATGGAGCGAATGCGTTGTTTAATTTGTATGAGTTGCGACATTTGGTTTCCTATAAGATTATTAAGAACGTCTTGCTCTCAGCTAGTTTAAAAGACAATGTTTCCAATTACAAGCTATTAGTGGGGATGCATATTATATGGTACTATTAACAAAAGAAAACATGTGTAAGTCATTTGTGGGTTAAAGATGATTATTATTATTGATGGTTATAATTTTATTAAAAATATCTTTTTCTATGTAAAACATAACGTTGAAGAACAGCGACGACAATTTATTACACAACTTGGGTATTACAGAGAACAAAAAAATACAACAGTGAAAAATATAATTGTAGTTTTTGATGCCGGCCCGTTTGGACATGCAACAAGAGAAATTAAAAACGGAGTTACCGTTATGTTTTCCGGTCAAAGTAGTTGTGCGGACGATTGGATTGTTGAATACATAGAAAAAAATGAACACAAAGAAATCGTTATTGTTACAAATGACAGAGAATTAAAAAGACGATGCAATAGGCCTGGAATTGATTCATTAAAAGTTGATGAATTCAATACGTTTTTGCAGCGAGCAATTAGCGAATATTTCGAAAATAATGCAGCTACACCATGTCCTTTGGGTGCGACAATTAAAAAATATGATCGGCAAGATGCAGAGAAAAACGTAGAACTAGATTTTTTGATGGAACAAGCGTCATCAAATGTATTTTGCAAAGATGATCAGATCGATGACGATCAGGAAATAAAGAAAAAAGGAAAATCGTATACTTCTTCTAAAAAAGAAAAAAGAATCCATAAAAAATTAAAAAAATTATAAAAATAGGACTGAATTTATGGAAATGACATTTTGCATAGATGAAATTTCTGACATTATAAAACAACAATTTAAAAATTTGTTGCAGGAATATTCAATTTTTATCTTTAAGGGACAATTGGGAGCGGGAAAAACAACAATGATAAAAGAAATTTTGTTGTCGTGCGGTGTAAAACAAGTTGTAACAAGTCCTACCTTTAATTATGTAAATAGTTACAAAAATGCGCAGAATCAAATTTTTAATCATTTTGACTTATATAGAATTACATCTGAAGGACAATTTTTTGATTTAGGCTTTGATGAATATTTCTATAGAAAGAATGAGTGGTGTTTTATTGAATGGCCAGAAATAATAGAGCATTTATTAAAAGATCCTGATCTTTGTAAGCGCGTTTGTGTTGTTGAATTAGAACATGTTTCTGACGATGAGTTTAAGCGTTATTTAAGAGTGAATTCTCTTGTTTAGTATTAAAAATAATGTAGGATGTGGTTTTTTGCAAAAAAAGTTGCATTCTTTAGCAAAATATTTATGATTAGATGCACATACTCAATTTATTGAAATTTTTTCTGACCCTTGAAAAGGGGAGATTCCTGAGCGGTCAAAGGGGACGGACTGTAAATCCGTTGGCACAGCCTTCGCAGGTTCGAATCCTGTTCTCCCCACCATTTAAATATGGTACGTTCTCGATTGCAAGGTTTTTGCGAGTGTGTTACTTTGAAAGTAAGTAAAAATTGTGTGCGGGAGTAGCTCAATGGCTAGAGCGACAGCCTTCCAAGCTGTAGGTTGCGGGTTCGAGTCCCGTTTCCCGCTCCATAAGTATGGAATGCTGGCGTAGCTCAGTTGGTAGAGCAGCTGATTTGTAATCAGCAGGTCGCTGGTTCGAATCCAGTTGCCAGCTCCATTTTTATTTTTACTTATTGTTGGTTTTGGGGGAAGAAAAATCTGGGTTCTATTAATTAGTGAAATGGGTGCCCACGTAGCTCAGTTGGTAGAGCACTTCCTTGGTAAGGGAGAGGTCACCGGTTCAAACCCGGTCGCGGGCTCCATAAAGTGTAAACGTCGAATATTGGGAAAGTTAATATGGCAAAGAATAGAACGATCGTTCATCTGATATGCACCGAGTGTAAAGGCAAAAATTATAGTAAAAGAGTTTCTAAAAAAAGAGATTTCGGCAAATTAGAATTAAATAAATATTGTTCTAAATGCAGAAAACATATCTCTCATAAAGAAACAAAGTAGTAGTAGTAAGTGAAGGCCAGTAGCTCTAATTGGTAGAGCAGCGGACTCCAAATCCGCGTGTTGGGGGTTCGAATCCCTCCTGGCCTGCCATTTTTTGAAGAGTTTGTTAATAGTAGAGATAGTTGGTTTTTTAAGATTTTTTAGGAAGGAATATGACTAAAGTTCTTTCTTTTTTACGCGAAGTAAAAACAGAGTTAGGAAAAGTAACATGGCCAAAAAAGGATGATCTTATTGGTTCAGTTATTATTGTCTGCTTGCTTTCGCTGTGTTTTGCTGTAGTTTTAGGCATTATGGATTCTGTTTTCAGCGTAGCTGTTAGATGGTTAATTCGTTAGGGGCAGGTATTTTTGGTGAAAAACCGGTGGGTTTAAAATTATGAAACGTTGGTATGTTGTTCAAGTGTATACAGGTTTTGAAGACGTTGTAAAAGCGGATTTAGAAAAAAAGATACAAGAAGAAGATGCACAGGAATTATTTGGAGATGTTCTTGTTCCTACAGGAGAGATTGTAAGTTTCTTTTCTGGTGAGGAAGTAAAGAAAGAAAAGATTTTTCCTGGGTATTTGTTATTGCAAATGGAGATGACTGGAGAGACTTTCAGGCTTGTTTCTACGATACATAGAGTTACTCGCTTCTTAGGAGGCGAAAGTCCTGCTGCGCTTTCCAATAAGGAAGTTGAAAGAATATTTGCTCAAATGAGTGGTAAGTTGTCTGTTTCTTCAGATAAAGAAGCATTTGTTGTTGGAGGGGAAGTTCATATTTCTAAAGGACCTTTTGCAGGTTTTGTGGGAATTGTGGATAATGTTGACGAGGACAAAGAAAGACTTACTGTTATGGTAAGTATTTTTGGTCGTCTGACCCCTGTTGAATTGGGTTTTGATCAGGTTAAAAAATAATTGATATTTGGATGGTATTATGGCAAAAGAAATAAAATCAAAAATTAAGTTACAAATTCCAGGCGGCGGTGCAACACCGGCTCCTCCTGTTGGTTCAGCATTAGGGCAGCATGGTGTAAACATCATGGATTTTTGCAAAAAATTTAATGCTGAAACAGCAAAAAGAAAAGGGGAAACTGTCCCCGTAGTAATATCTGTTTATTCCGATCGGTCATTTAGTTTTATTACAAAAACAACAATGGCTTCAGAAATGATTTTAAAGAAAGCTAGCCTTAAAAAAGGATCTAGTAATCCAGGAACTGAATCTGCAGGTACTATTAAATGGAGTGATGTAGAAGAAATTGCAAAAGCAAAGATGTCAGATCTTAATGCTTTTGATGTTGAAGCAGCTAAAAAAATTGTTGCTGGTAGTGCGAGAAGTATGGGACTAGAAGTTATTGATTAGTTCTTGTTGATTGTAAAATCGGTTGAATGTAAGGTTTTTTGTTATGAGTAAATCAGGTAAGAAGCATCGTGAATCTAAAGAAGAAATTTCATCTTTAGAATTTAATTCAAATAAAGAAGCTTTAGAAGCAGTCATAAAATCTGCGCACGTAAAGTTTGACGAATCTATTGATGCAGATATCGTGTTAGGAATTGATCCTTCAAAAGGGGAACAAACAGTTCGTGGTTCTGTATTATTGCCTCATGGGACGGGGAAAACTGTTCGCGTGGTTGTGTTTGCAAAAGGCGATCATGAGGAAGAGGCAACAAAAGCAGGCGCGGATTATGTCGGCGCGGATGATCTTATAGAAAAAATTAAGGGTGGATGGACAGAGTTTGATGCAGCTGTCGCAACGCCCGACATGATGGGAGCAGTTGGAAAGGTCGCAAGAATTTTGGGACCAAGAGGACTTCTTCCTAATAAAAAGGTTGGAACGGTAACATTTAATGTTGCTTCTATCGTTTCAGATTTGAAAAAGGGTCGTGTTTCATTTAGAAATGATAAAGGCGGAGTTGTTCATGCTCCATTTGGAAGAGTTTCATTTGGTGCTGAAAAGTTACTTGAAAATTTAGTTGTATTAATTAATGCAGTAAAAACAAGTAAGCCTCCTACTGCAAAGGGAAAGTATCTACGTAAAATTGTAGTTTCATCAACTATGGGTAGTGGTGTAGGTATAAAGCCGGATGAAGTTTTATAAAAAGTGAATGAGAAAAGGTTTCGTAAATGAATCGTCAACAAAAAGAAACAGTAGTCACAGACTTCAAGCGTTTTTTTGATGAAACGAATGCCGCATTTTTAGTTAATTACAAAGGATTGACTGTTGCGCAAATGCAATCGCTCCGTAAGGATTTGCGTGATTGTGATGGATTGCTAAAAGTGGCAAAGGCTCGTTTGATGAAAATAGCGGCAAATGAAGTCGATGGAGCAAGTGGCTTTAAAGATAAATTTCAAGATCAAGTTGGTCTTGTGTTTGCAAAGGGGGAAGTTCCTGCTGTTGCGAAACAGCTTGTAAAGTTTTCAAAAGCAAACGATAGTTTATCTATAGTTTCAGGATTTTTTGAGTCTAACGAGCTTGATGTTCAACAAATAACAACATTAGCATCTCTTCCGTCAAAAGAAGTATTGCTGGGAATGCTCGCTGGAACATTGCAAGCGCCAATCTCTGGTTTTGCCAGAGTGTTACAATTATTAATTGTACGTTTGCTTTATGTCTTGAAACAAGTAGGTGAACAGAAAGAACAAGGAAACGCGTAAAAGTGTTTTAATGCCCAATAATAAAGTCTTTTTTGCAAAGAATAGTCTTGTTGGGTACAATGATTAGTGGTAATATTATTTTGTTATTTAACTCCTGGTGGGAGGTCTCATGTCCTCAAAGTTTGTAGAAGAAATAAGCAAGTTAACAGTAATGGAACTTGCAGATTTGGTAAAAGCTATCGAAGATAAATTTGGTGTTTCTGCTTCTATGCCTGTTGCAGCAGCCGCAGCTCCAGCTGCTGGTGAAGTTGCCGCAGAAGAAGAAAAAACTGAATTTACAGTGACCTTAAAAGATTTTGGTGCTGAAAAAATTAAAGTTATTAAAGCGTTAAGAGCTTTAGTTCCTGCACTATCTTTAAAGGATGCAAAAGAAAAAGTAGAATCAGCTCCTTGCGCTGTTGCTGAAGGCGTACAAAAAGATGACGCAAAAAAGATGAAAGAAGATCTTGAAGCAGCAGGGGCCAAGGTAGAATTATCATAACTGATATGATTTTTGATAATTTTGGGAAGTGTTTTCGTAAATAGGTTTGTTAAAAACTTTTTTGCGTAAGCTCTTCTCAAAATTGTTATTTTTGAATACTTCTTAGAGTTCGTTATCTTCCTTATTTGATAATGTGTCGTTGTGAAAATGGTGAGCGGTTAGTGTTTGATAAATTTACGGTTTGGGAGCGTTTGCATGTCTTGTTTGCAAAAAGTAAAAGGGGTAGTGAGAAAGTCTTTTGGTAAAATCAAGGAGGTTGTCTCTCTTCCTAATTTAATTGAAGTTCAATCGAAATCGTTTAATGATTTCGCACAATTGGATTTTTTGCCTACCGAAAGAAAAAATTTCGGTTTACAAAAAGTTTTTCAAGATATTTTTCCGGTAGAGTATAACGATCAAATTTCATTGGAATTTGTTGGTTATGAGTTGGGAGATTGGGAATGTGTTTGTGGTAGTGTTAAGGGGATTGAAAATAGATATAAATGGAAATGTTCTTCGTGTAGCAAATCAGGTTGCTCTCGCCTTGATGATTCTAATACCTGTTCACATTGCAAAAAGAAAACAGCATTTTATGCCCGTTGTAAAAAGTGTGCTTCCCGTGTGATTGTAAAAACACCTTCATCTGTTGATGAATGTCGTTATGCAGGAAAAACATACACAATGCCGTTAAAAATAAAAATGCAATTGGTGACCTGGGATATATCTGAAACAGATAAAAAAGTTGTAAGAGATATTAAAGAACAAGAAGTATTTTTCTGTGATCTTCCAATCATGGTCGATCTTTTTGAAGATAAAGATGGAACATTCAGACTAGGAAATTCTGGAACATTTTTAATTAATGGTGTTGACAGAGTTGTTGTTAGTCAAATACATCGTGCTCCAGGGGTGGTTTTTACATTAAGTAAAAAATTAAGAGACTTTAGAGGGCAGCCATGTCACATGGCGAGACTTATCCCTTCAAGAGGTTCTTGGTTAGATTTTGAATTTGATCATAATGATGTGTTGTACGTTCGTATTGATAAAAAGAAAAAAGTTTTAGCGACAACATTTTTACAAGCATTAGGTGTTAGCAGAGAAGAATTGTTGCCAATTTTCTATAACTTTAAAGATCTATCTGTTAAAAATGGATCATTTTACAAAAAAGTAAAAAAGAGTTTAATTGGGCAACGTTTAGAAGCTGGATCAATTCCAAAAAGTGCTGAAGACAAATTTTCTGTTGGACAACGTGTCACAGAAAAAGTTCTTGCCGATTTGTTAAAAGCAGGTGTCAAGAAATTGCAAGTTCGTACTTCTGGACTAGTAAATCGCATTATTGGTTGTGATATTGTAGATCCAGAAACAGGCGAATTACTTGCGAGACAAGGTGAAGCTCTTTCAGAGGAATTAATTTCTAAAATTTCTGAATTTTCAGGATTTACTTTTAATGTTATTCATTCATCTGGATATGTGTTTCAACCTTCTATTGCAATTACTCTTGCACAAGATGCCGTTTCTTCTCGTGAAGATGGATTGAAAGAAATTTATTGTAAATTACGTGCGGGAGATGTTCCTTCTCTTGAAATCATGGAAGAATTTTTCCAAAATCTTTTCTTTAACTCTCGTTTTTATGATTTAACAGTTGTTGGTAGAATCAGAACAAACAGAAAATTAAATCAACCGGTTGATGAATCTATTACGCATTTAACTCGTGAAGATATTATTTCGACTATGAAATATTTGGTCGGATTAAAAGAAAGAGGTGAAGGCGAATTGGATGATATCGATCATTTAGGTAATCGTTGCGTTCGTTTGGTTGGAGAATTATTACAAAGTCAATTTTATGTTGGGCTAGCTCGTATTGAGCGAATTGTAAAAGAACGTTTTAGATTACAAGAAAATTATGCAGCATTGATGCCGTATGATTTTTTAAATGTTAAACCGTTATCGGCCGTTTTAAAAGAATTCTTTGGAACAGGTCAGCTTTCACAATTTATGGACCAAACAAATCCTCTTGCAGAAATGGCGCATAAACGTAGATTGTCTGCTCTTGGGCCCGGTGGTATTACAAGAGAACGTGCGACATTTGAAGTTCGAGATGTTCACACATCTCACTACGGAAGAATTTGTCCTATCGAAACACCTGAAGGTCAAAATATTGGTCTTATTGCGTCTTTGGCAACATATGCCCGAGTAAACGAATTAGGATTTATAGAAACAACATATAGACCAGTTATTGATGGAAAAATTCAAGACGATGTTGTGTGTTTAGATGCATTCGAAGAAGTTGGTAATAGTATTGCGCAAGCAACATTAAATGTTGATAAAAAAGGTTCGATAATAGCCGATTCAGTTTTAGTTCGTAAAGACGGAAACATTATTCAATCAGATGTTAAAGACATTAATTATGTTGATGCGTCTCCTAGACAATTAGTTTCTGTTGCAACAGCATTAATTCCATTTCTTGAGCATGATGATGCAAACAGAGCATTAATGGGTTCTAATATGCAAAGACAGGCTGTGCCGTTGGTAAAATGTCAACCGCCGCTTGTTGGAACAGGAATGGAAAAAGAAATAGGTTCTGCAGAAGGCGGAGTTATTGTTGCAAAAAATCCTGGGATTGTAGAATATGTTTCGGCTGAAAAAATTGTTGTTAGAGTTGACCGTGACGTTTCACAAGAAAAAGTATGGTTGTCTCGAGCTGTTGATATTTACACATTAAAAAAATATTCTCGTTCTAGTCATAATACATGGATTCATAATACCCCAGATGTAAAAATTGGTGAGCACGTAAAACGTGATGATGTTATTACTCATGGTGCTGCAATTAAAGATGGCGAATTAGCATTGGGTAGCAACATCTTAGTTGCGTTCATGCCGTGGCGTGGTTACAACTACGAAGATGCTATTGTTGCAAGTAAGCGTTTAGTTTCAGATGATGTGTTGACATCAGTTCATGTTGAAGAATTTGTGGTTGAAGCAAGAGACACAAAATTAGGTGCAGAAGAAATCACAAGAGATATGCCAAATGTTAGCGAAAAAGAATTAGACGCGCTTGATACTGATGGTATTGTTAGCATCGGAACGCGTGTGAATCCAGGTGATATTTTGGTAGGAAAAGTTACACTTAAGGGTGATGTTCAAGTTTCACCTGAAGAAAAATTATTACGAGCTATTTTTGGAGAAAAATCCAGAGAAGTTCGTGATACATCTTTAAGAGTTCCGCCAGGAGTTGGTGGTACAGTTGTTGATGTAAAAGTATTTTCCAGAAGCGGAATCAGAAGAGATAAGCGATATAAAGACATAGTTGCAGAAAAAACATTGAAAATGGACGATGATTTTAATCATCACGTTTCTATTTTAAATGAGATCACAAAAAAACGATTAGTAGAATTATTTTCAGGACAAAAACCTTCAAGCTCAAAGAATAATGATAAGATGTTGAAGCGTGGTTTGTTTGATGAAAGTAAATTATCTGAATTGGCTGTGTCTGAATTAGAAGTTTTATCCGTTTCAAATAAAAAAACAAGTGAAGAAATTAGTGACTTGTTAGACTCTTTAAAGAGTCAAATACAAGTTTTAAGTTCATTAAAAGAAGAACAAATTAGTAAATTAAGAAAAGGTGATGAATTACCATCTGGTGTTATTAAGATGGTAAGAGTTTACGTTGCAATGAAACGCCATCTTTCAGTCGGAGACAAAATGGCGGGACGACATGGTAATAAAGGTGTTGTTTCTAGAGTTGTTAACGTAGAAGATATGCCATATATGAAAGATGGCACACCTGTTGACTTAGTATTAAATCCTCTTGGTGTTCCTGGTCGTATGAACGTCGGACAGATTTTAGAAACAGTTTTGGGTATGGCAGGAAAAGAAATTGGTAAACAATTTGGAAAAAACATAGAAGATATGCGTTACCAAGAAGTGAAAAAACAACTTCAAAAATATTACGGACCGGAAGTTGTTAAAAATATAGAAGACAGTTATGGGAAAGATTCAGTGTTTGATTTAGCGCGCAAAATCGCAGAAGATGGGTTGTTAATGAAAACTCCTATTTTTGATGGCGCTGATTTTGAAACTGAAATTAGTCCTTTATTAAAAGATATTGGTTTACCAGAAAGCGGAACATACAAATTGTATGACGGACTCACCGGTGAATCTTTTGACCAACCAATTACGGTTGGGTACATCTACATGATGAAATTAAATCATCTTGTTGATGATAAAATTCATGCTAGATCTGTTGGTCCTTATTCTCTTATTACTCAACAACCGTTGGGTGGTAAAGCACAATTTGGTGGTCAAAGAGTTGGAGAGATGGAAGTATGGGCATTGTATGCATATGGCGCGGCTTATAATCTTAAAGAAATGTGGACAATTAAGTCTGATGATGTGAATGGCCGAGTAAAAGCATACGAATCCATTGTTCGTGGTGATGATATCCCTGAGCCTGGTATTCCAGAATCATTTAATGTGTTAGTTAAAGAGCTTCAGAGCTTGGGATTACAAGTAGATCTTTTCAAGGCAAATAAGGAGCAAATAAGTGAATAATAGAATACTAGAACGCTTTAGAGAATATATTTCTACATCACAGTTTAATTCTATGCGAATTGGTGTAGCTTCTCCTGAAAAGATCCGATCTCTTTCTTATGGTGAAGTTAAAAAAATAGAAACAATTAATTATCGTACGTTAAAACCTGAGCGTGATGGTTTGTTTTGCGCACGCATTTTTGGTCCAGTAAAAGACTGGGAATGTAATTGCGGAAAATACAAACGAATGAAACACAGAGGTGTAACTTGCGAAAAATGTGGTGTTGAAGTTATTCAAGCACGAGTAAGAAGAGAAAGAATGGGTCACATCAATCTTGTGTCTCCTGTATGCCACATTTGGTATTTAAAAGGAATTCCAAGTTATTTGAGTTTAATTCTTGGAATGACTGTTCGTGATTTAGAAAGAATTATCTACTTTGATAGCTACATTGTTTTAAATCAAGGAAGTTCTCCCTATCAAGCAAGAACATTGTTGAATAGCCAAGAGCATGAAGAATATATTTACTCAAATACAGATGATACAACTTTTAAAGCTGGTATGGGTGCAGAAGCAGTTCGTGAACTTCTTTCCATGATAGATTTAAATTTTGAAGTACGTCGTCTTGAAGAAGAATATGCAAAAACAACATCGGTTGCATCGAAACATAAAATTGCAAAACGTTATAAAGTTATATCTGGATTATTGAATGCAAATTTAAGACCAGAGTGGATAGTCTTAGAAGTTCTTCCTGTTATTCCACCAGATTTACGACCACTTGTTCCATTAGAAGGTGGGCGATTTGCAAGTTCAGACTTAAATGATTTGTATCGACGTGTGTTAAACAGAAACATTCGTTTAAAAAGATTAATAGATCTTGATGCTCCAGATGTAATTATTAAAAATGAAAAAAGAATGTTACAGGAATCTGTAGACGCCTTAATTGATAACGGACGTCGCGGGCAACCTGTTCGTGGTTCTAACAAAAGACCATTGAAATCATTAAGTGAAATGCTTCGTGGTAAACAAGGTCGTTTTAGACAAAACTTACTAGGTAAACGAGTCGACTATTCTGGTCGGTCAGTTATTGTTGTTGATCCTGAATTATTATTACATCAATGTGGTTTGCCAAAAATTATGGCGTTAGAATTGTTTAAGCCATATGTATATGTTGAATTACAACGCCGGGAACTTGCCGTAAGTTTACGTGCTGCAAAAAGAATGGTAGAAGAACTTGTTCCAGAAGTATGGGATGCACTAGAAACTGTTGTTATAGGTCGTCCTGTATTGCTTAACCGTGCGCCAACATTGCATAGACTTGGTATTCAAGCTTTCTATCCAGTTTTGATGGAAGGAAAAGCAATTAAAGTTCATCCGTTAGTATGTTCAGCGTTTAATGCTGACTTTGACGGTGACCAAATGGCTGTGCACGTTCCGTTAAGTACTAAAGCGCAAAAAGAAGCCTTGGTTCTTATGCTTTCCACAAAAAATATCTTATCGTCTTCTAATGGAAGACCGGTTGCAGTTCCTTCTCAGGATATGGTTCTTGGGTTATATTTTTTAACCAAAGGTCGAAAGAATGGAAAAGGAAGTGGATTTTCTTTTTCTAATAGCCAAGAAGTTATTGCAGCATATCAACATGAATCTGTGGATATGCATTCCCTTATTAAATTGAGATTAAAATCAGGCGAAATTATTGATACAACAGTTGGTCGTGTTTTGTTATATGACGCGCTTCCTGAAGATACTGATTTTTCTTGGATTAACAAAGCAATGAAGAAGAAGGATATTGCAAAATTGATTTCTCTTTCTTGTAAGCATTGTGGAATTGAAGCGACTGTTATCGCGTTAGATAATATTAAAAAGCTTGGTTTCTTAGAAGCTACAACAGGCGGGATTTCATTATCTATAGATAATTTATTAGTTCCTGAATCAAAAGATGGAATTATAGAAAAAAGTAAAAAAGAAGTTGTTCTCATTGAAAAGTTATACAGAGATGGTGCTATTACAAATGGTGAACGTTATAACAAAGTTATTCAAGTATGGGCACATGCAACAGAAGACGTTGCGAATGAAATGATTGGTTCACTAGAGCGAGAAGATAAACATGCATGTGTAAATTTAGACGGTAAAAAGAAACCGTTTAACCCTGTATTCATGATGCTTGATTCTGGTGCTCGTGGATCCAGACAACAAATAAGACAGCTTGGTGGAATGCGAGGATTAATGGCAAAACCATCAGGTGATATTATGGAAACACCAGTTCTTGCAAACTTTAAAGATGGATTAAGTGTTTTTGAATACTTTATTTCCACTCATGGTGCAAGAAAAGGTTTGGCTGATACAGCGTTAAAAACGGCTGACTCTGGGTATTTAACAAGAAGACTTGTTGATGTTGCCCAAGATGTTGTGATTACACAATTTGATTGTAAGTCTCTTGGTTCTGTTGTAATGACAGATTTAAAAGAGGCGGGAAATATTATTGAATATTTAGAAGATCGAATTTTTGGTAGAGTCATCGCAGAAGATGTGATTGATCCTGTTTCAGGAAAACTTATCATTAGAAGTGGTGAGTTGGTTACATCTGAAGTTGTTGACGAAGTAAAAGAATCGGCAGTAATAGAAGTTAAAGTTCGTTCCGTTTTATCATGTCAATCAAAACGTGGTGTATGTACTAAATGTTATGGAATGGATTTAGCAACATCAAATATCGTTGACATTGGTTCCGCGGTTGGAATTATAGCCGCGCAATCTATTGGTGAACCTGGAACACAGTTAACTATGAGAACGTTCCATATTGGTGGTACCGCATCAGGATTGGTTGAACAAAACTTCTACAAATCAGATTTCGATGGAATTATCCAGTTACGTGATGTTCATGTTGTAGCAAATCGTTCTGATGAAAATATAGTAATGAATCGTAAAGCTAAATTGGCAATTGTAACTGAAGACGGAAGAGAACTTGAATCATTTGATATTGAGTACGGAAGCGTTCTGTTAGTTAAAGACGGTCAAGTTGTTACGATAGGTGAAAAACTTGTAGAGTGGGATCCTAGTAACGTTATTATGACTGAAAAATCAGGAACAGTTAAATTTGTCGATTTAATAGAAAATGTGACGTATCAAGAACAATACGATGAAACAACAAAGCGTTCTAGAAAAACAATTCTTGAACGAAGAGATGAAAAGAGACAACCATATTTGGTTGTATCTAGTGGAAAAGAAGAAGAGGAAGCAAGATATTATTTGCCAACAGCAGCAATGTTGCATGTTGAAGATGGATCTAAAACAGCTCCTGGGGATATTCTTGCAAAACTTCCAAGAGAAGAAAAAAGAACAAAAGATATTACTGGTGGTTTACCTCGTGTTGCAGAATTATTTGAAGCGCGAATTCCAAAAGATACAGCCGTTATTTGCGAAGTAGATGGCGTTGTGCGTTTTGGAGGATTGCATAGAGGGCAACGTAGAATTACTATCACAACAGAAAGTGATGAGTCGTTTGATTATAGTGTTCCTCGTAGTAAACATTTAAATATTGAAGACGGTGATTTTGTACAAGCAGGAGATGCTTTAACTTCTGGTGTACCAAACGCACATGATATTTTAAGAATTTTGGGACCAGATGAACTCCAAAAATATCTTGTAAAAGAAATTCAAGAAGTTTACACGTTGCAAGGTGTAACAATTAACGATAAACATATAGAGTTGATTGTTCGTCAAATGTTAAGAAAAGTGCTTATTGCCGATGCCGGTGATACCGACTTTATTGTTGGTGATCGCATTGACAAGGTGCATTTGCAAACGGTAAACAGATTGATGGCAAAAGAAGGCAAAAAGATTGCGATTGCTAAACCTATCTTGATGGGTATAACAAAAGCATCATTAAGTACAGAGAGTTTTATCTCTGCAGCATCGTTCCAAGAAACAACTCGAGTGCTTACAGAAGCAGCTGTATTAGGGCAGACTGATTACCTTTACGGCTTGAAAGAGAATGTTATTATTGGTAAACTGATACCTGCAGGAACTGGAGTTACTTCATTTATGAGAAAGTATTTAGGTGAAGATATTTCAGAACTTGAGCAACAAGCCAGAGATGAAGAACAAATGGAAATTGGATTAGATAAAATTTCCTTGTAAGTTTGAAAGTGAATAGGCGCGTAGCTCAGGGGTAGAGCATTGCTTTGACGTAGCAAGGGTCAGCGGTTCGATTCCGCTCGCGCCTACCATGTGTTAAGAAAAGATTGTTAGTTTAGTGTGTAAGTTGAGGCTTAAAGAATGTTGACAAAAGAAAACAAGGCAGAAGTTATAAAGAAGTTTGCTCGAACAGAAAAAGATACTGGTTCAAGTGAAGTTCAAATTGCGATTATAACAGCAAGAATTGGTCAAATTGCAGAACATTTAAAAGCGTTTCCAAAAGATAATCACTCCCGCAGAGGGCTTGTGATGTTGGTAGAAAAGAAACGTTCTTTTTTAAAGTATCTGAAAAGAAAAAATCCTGAGGTATTTGAGACCTTAAAAAAATTGAAGTAAGTTTAGAATATATGAGATTGATTATTTATATTGATAAGGGTGGTTATGCCTAAAGTATTTAAGTTAAAGAATTCGAGTTTAGAAGTTGAGATAGGCAAACTTGCCCGCCAAGCAGACGGTTCTGTTTGGATTAAACATGGCGACAACATTGTTTTATCTACAGTTGTTGCAGCAAAAGAAGAAAAAGATTTTATGGGGTTTCTACCTTTAACGGTAGAATATAGGGAGCGTACCTCCGCCGCAGGAAGAATTCCTGGTGGATTTATGAAAAGAGAAGGTCGCTTAAGCGACACAGAAGTTTTAACTTCACGTCTTATTGATAGGTCAATCAGACCGTTATTTCCTTCATTTTATTTTAATGAAGTTCAGGCTCTTTCTACTGTCTATTCTTCAGACGGAGAATATTCATTAAAAGTTTTATCATTATTGGGATCTTCGTTGGCACTTACCATATCGCAAATTCCTTTTGGTGGTCCGGTTGGTGCGGTTGAAGTTTACCGAGTTGATGGTGAATGGCAATTCAACCTTAGTTACGAAGATGCACAAAAATCTGATGTGAATATTTTAGTTGCAGGTACAAAGAATGGTATTTGCATGGTTGAAGGTGATTGCAAAGAAATAACGGAAAAAGAATTAGTTGAAATATTATTCTTGGCACATGAACAAATTAAAGAACAAGTTGCATGGCAAGAAGAAATTCAAAAAGAACTTGGCCGTGAAAAAGCTAGCACAAAAAGTTCTATAGATTGGGATGCGTGGTCAGAAAAAGTAAAAAGCGCATTGCCAGCAAGCTTTGCTGATTCTATGTTTACGTCTTCAAAGGAAGAGCGTAGCCAAGCAAAAGATGAAGCTAAAAAATCATTACTAGAACAATTTAAAAATGATATTGAAGAAGGAATAGTTACAAAATCTATTATTTTGTACTTATTCGAAAATGTTTTAAAAGATATTGTTCCTGAAGCAATCGTTAAAAAAGATCATCGTTTAGACGGCAGAAAATTTGATGAAGTTCGTCAGATTTATTCAGAAGTTTCGTTACTTCCATGTGTTCATGGATCATCAGTTTTCCAACGAGGTGAAACCCAGGCATTAGCAAGTTTAACATTAGGAACTTCTGGAGACGCTCAAAAAGGTGAATCATTGCGTGCGGGATCACACGAACGCACATTCATGCTTCATTATAATTTTCCTCCATTTTCTACTGGAGAAGCACGACCAATTAGAGGTGTCAGTAGACGTGAAATTGGTCATGGTTATTTAGCAGAAACTTCATTTAAACATATTTTACCATCACAGGAAGTATTTCCGTACACGATTCGTGTAATTGCAGATATTCTTGAATCAAATGGTTCATCTTCTATGGCATCTGTATGTTCCACTACACTTGCATTAATGGATGCGGGTGTGAAAATTCGTGAAATGGTAAGTGGTGTTGCGATGGGATTAATTAAAGATTCTTCCGGAAACGTTCGAGTTTTAACAGATATTTTGGGAGTGGAAGACGCTCTTGGATTGATGGACTTTAAAGTAACTGGAACAAGCAATGGTATCACTGCAATCCAAATGGATATTAAGGATAAAATTGGATTAACAAAAGAAGTGTTATCACAAGCGCTTGAGCAAGCACAAAAAGGAAGACTTCATATTTTAGAAGAGATGAAAAAAACATTAGATGCTCCAAAAAGTTCTCTTTCTGAATTAGCTCCACGTGTAACTATTGTGAAAGTTCCTGTTGATAAAATTGGTGCGATTATTGGACCATCAGGCAAAGTAATTAAAGAAATTATTGCTGAAACAGGTACGCAAATTGATATCGAAGACGATGGAACGGTTAAAGTTTATTCACAAGATGAAGCGTCTGCAGCAAAAGCTGAGGCGTGGATTAAGGTTCTTGCCGGAGATATTAAAGTTGGTGCAGTGTTTAATGGAATCGTTAGAAGAATAGTAGACTTTGGTGTTTTTGTTGAACTTGTTCCAGGCAAAGATGGACTTGTTCATGTTTCTGCTATTTCTCAGGATAAACAACGTGATTTAGATAAGTATTGCAAGTTGAACGAACCGTTAGAAGTCAAAGTTGTTGATTACGATGCTTTTTCGGGTAGAATTAGATTGTTTTCTCCAGAGTTGAACAAACCGATTAAGAATTAATATTTTTTAATTTGAAAAATATTTGATAAAAAGGACGGGTTATTAAACCCGTCCTTTTTTAGTTTTGCTCGTTCGATTAAACACTTAGACAAGTTTAAGGTGAACGGTTATAATTAATTGATCATATTATCATTATTTCCAAACCAAAAGTTATAGAGTATGTTGGCGAATAAAAACATTATTTACGGGCTATTTTTTTTGGCGTTAAGTTGTTTTTCTTCTTGTGCGCGAGAAAAAAACATTTCTATCGCGGAACCAGAAGTTAAGCAAAATAAAATGTTTATACAAATGCCGCGTAATCCGCATGTATTTGAAAACGTTGCGCCTCTTGTTTACGATGCGCTCTGGAATCATTTTGCGCGCGTTGGGTTCAAGGTTGTTGATAATGAACGTGACGCGTACATGTTATCAGTGGTAATACAAAAAGTTGAACCAGAATACAGATTTATTTCGCCTGATCTTTTAACATACGCATTCAAGTTGGAAATACAGATTCTATGCAAACTTTTTGATGAAAATAAAAAGCTTTGCGCGCAAAAAACATTTTATTTTTCTACAATGGTTTCTAAACCAAAAAAATCTGTGCTTTTGAGTGCGTTTTTAAATTTTGAATATAAACGCTTATTGGAACGTTGTGTTGCGCAGATAGATTATTATTTTAGACCATTTTTTATAAATCAGGATTCTGATGAATAGTAATACTTTTTTTTCTGAAGCAAAAGAAAAGTCATTTTGGCAAACATCGCCTGTGATTTGTTTTTTGTCAGATTCGTTTCCGTTATTATTTTTTAATCAGTTGTTTTCTTTTTTGAAAAGTAAAAATACTGTTGATGTCGATAGATTAAAAAGTTTAGATGCAAACGATTTTCAGGGTGCGTTGCAACAAACTTTTCTTGGTGAACGTAAATCTTACTGGTTAGGAAATGACTTAGAAAAACTTCCTGCCAAAAAAAGAGAGAAATTGAATTCTGCGATAAAAAAATACTCAGGACCACATACAATTATTCTTTTTTTATCAAAGTCAGACTCACTTGCAACGTTTTGTAAAAAAAGTGCATGTGTTATTGAGTTGGAACAAGATATTAATTATTCATTTTTTACAATGTTTACAAAGTTTTTTGAAATCGAATCACAAAAAACGAAGGTTGCACTGATAAAAAGTTTTTTCAATAGGAATGAGAGTGTTTCTCTCGATGAGTTTTGTCTTTTTATGCGATATCTAGAAGTTGCTTCTGCGAGCACAATGAAAGAGTTTTTGAATAATAGTGGCATGATAAACGAGGCGAGCGCTTCTTTTTATTCTTTGTCGCAACTGTTTTTTGAAAAACAAGAGAAGCAATTTTTTTTATTGTGGAGCAAATTGAGCCAAAATTTTCCTGACACATTCTGGGCCTCGTATTGGATTGACCAACTTTGGCGCGCGTATCATGTAACTTTGTTATCTCGTCAAAACAAGCACGTAGAAGCAAAAAGGATTTCTTTTAAACTGCCATTTTCATATTTAAAAACAACATGGAGAACTAGTTCATTGCAAGAGCTGTCAAATTCATGTGACTCTGTATATCAAATTGATTATGCATTAAAACGAGGTTCAACTTTTTGTTCGTTAGATTTATTTTTTAATAATTATTTTAAAGGCAGGTTTAAGGGAGGTTAGAAACATTATGTTGATGTCACTACACGATATTTTAACGCATCAAGTAAAAAAGATGGTACATAGTTTGGGCGGGCAAGAAAAATGCAATATTTATCCCTTAATTATGAACGAAGTTGAACATTCACTTATTAAACTTGTCTTACAAGAAACAAAGTTTAATTATCTTAGAGCGTCTAAAGTTTTAGGAATAAGCAGAAGCACGCTTTATCGGAGAATTAAATTTTTGGGGATAACAGAGGATAAACCGATTATTTCTTCTGGGGGAGAAAAGGAAACGAGTTTATAAAAAAACCATTTTTTACTGAAGATTAATTGTATTTGCAGAGTTTTGTTGTTTTACAACCACGCCATCAATGACGTTGCTAATAAAGTTTGACATCTTCATTGTAAGAGACGATTCCTCAGAACTGTAATCATCGTCCACGCCAAAAAGCTGCATCAGTTTTGAAGGACGTTTTGATCTTACAAATCTAATTTCTTTTTCAAGCGAAGCTAATTCTTTTATTTTTTCTATTGCTTGCGAGTACGAACCCAATTGATCAACTAATTTTAATTTGAGTGCTTGATTACCGGTAAATACTTTTCCGTCTGCCCATTCTGTATGTTTTTTTACCGACAAATTTCTTTGATCAGCAACATCTTTTATAAATTGATTATAAGAATCATCGGAAACAGATTGCAGCATTTGCAATTCTTCTGGTGTTGAATCTTTAAATGGGCTTCCTGCTGTTTTGTATTCCCCCGTTTTTATTTGTGTAAACTTAATTCCCCACTTGTCGGTTAATTCTTTTACATTTGGCGGCATACTTAACCACACACCGATGTTTCCAATCATAGAAGATGGATTTGCAATTATGTGGTTACTGACAGATGCAACGTGGTACGCAGCGGATGTTGCCATATTTTCCACCATTGCCACAATCGGTTTTTTTTCTTTGAATTTTTTTAATTCATTGAAAATTGTTTGTGTTGTTCCAGGAAAACCACCGGGCGATTCTATTTTTAATAACATCGCGCGAATTGTTGGATCTTTTAGATATTTTTGAATTTCTTTTATGTAGATAGTTGAATTACCAATAAAACCTTTTAGTTCAAGTTGTGCAACGTGATCTTTTGGTTCCGTTACTTCTTTTATTGATTTGTGAATGCTTTTAAAAACGGATGGCGCAAATTGCATAATGATGATAATCCAAAAGATGTTTTTCAATATAGAAGAAAACGATCTTTTTTTTGGTTCGTTTTCTGTTTGTTTCTCATTACTAGCCATGATTAAACAATCTCCTTAGTGCGGTTTGATTTTGTTGCCTGAAACAATTCTAATGTAGTTTTGTTACATCGAGTGTAGTAGAATTAACACAGAAATACGATAATGAAAAGAGTAAAGGACATTTTATGAATGATGTAAATGAAAATAGTGGTTTTGAGATTTTAAATATTGCTCACCGAGGCTTTTCTTCAAAATTTCCAGAAAACACAATTGAAGCGTTTGAAAATTCGATTAATATTGCTGATGGAATTGAACTTGATGTGCAATTATCTAAAGATAATCAAGTTGTAGTGATTCACGACGAAACGGTTGACAGAACAACTGATGCAAAAGGATTTGTAAAAGATTTTACCGCCGAAGAATTAAAACAATTGAACGTTCCAACACTAGAAGAAGTATTGTGCACGCCGCTTAGCTATTTGTTTATAAATATAGAGTTAAAAGCAGATATACAAACAAAAAAAGTTTCGCGCGATTTTTTAAATAAAACATTAGAATGTGTAAAAAAACATAAAGGGGAAAAAGAAATTGTTTTTTCTTCTTTTGATCTAGAAATTCTTTCTGAATTAAAAAAAATGGAACCAGGATTTAATGTTGCACTTTTATATGATGAAAAAGCTTTACCAGAATATCGCGCAAAAGAGTTTGCTGCGCACGCAAAAAAATTACACGCGGGTTGGATTGCTTTTAATCAAAAGTATTTAAATAAAACGTTTGTTGCGCGCCTGCGCGATCAAAGTGTTGCGGTTGGTTCATATGTTGTTAATGATGAAAAACGCGTACAAGAATTAATTGAGTGGGGCGTTACGGTTATTTTTACTGATGCGACAGATGTATTAGAAGAACTTATAACCGAGCGCTGATCCATCGCGCGACGTTGTATGAATCTTTAAAAACTTCAATATTTTTAAAATTATTTTGTTCTAAGATTTTTTTAACATCATCTTCCTGATTAATTCCAAATTCAAAAACAATAGACGGCAGATTATTTTGTGGTGGATTTAGAAAATCGCGTGCTGTTGAAACGATTTTTTTGTAGAAGGCAAGACCTTCGTCTTGTGCAACTAGCGCATCTTTATCTTCCCATTGAGTTACATCGGGAGATAATGTTTTAAAATCTTTTTCTGGAATGTAAGGAGGATTGCTTACAATTAAATCAAATTTTGTATTTTCAGGAATGTTTGTGAACAAATCTGATTCGATGAATTTTATGTTTTCAATTTTGTTATGATTTTTATTTTTTTCAGAAAGTTTAATGGCGCGCGGATTTTTGTCTATTCCTGTTATTGCCGCGTTTGGTAGCGCTTTTGCAAGCGCAAGACCAATGCATCCCGTACCACAACATAAATCTAGAATTTTTAAGGGAATATTTTTTTTATTTTGATTTTCATCCCGAGTGTTCTTCGAAGCTTTTAGCGAAGAAGAATGTATCGAGGGACGCTGTTCAATTACCCACGAACACCATTCTTCAGTCTCTGGTCTTGGAATTAAAATTGGTGGTTCAACTAAAATTTCTAAATCACAAAAAGGAACTGAGCCCAAAATATATTGCAAAGGCTTTTTCCCATTAACGCGTAAGTTGATAAATTCGTTTAACTTTTCTTCTTGCGTTCCCGTTAATTCCAATTCTTTTTGCGTGAGCAGTTGCGTTTTGCTCTTGCCTGTTACTTTTTCTAACAGCCACCAAAGTTCTTGGGTAGAAAGTTTCTTTGGTAGATTTTTAATGATTTTATTAATCATTTTTTATTTGCGTTAGCTTCGAGCATTGGAAGCAACATTCTTAACTGACTTTGATATTCTTTTGGTATTGCGGTATTCGGATTATTTAATTCTGCTTTCATTCGCGAGATAAGTTCTTGTGGATCTTTTACGCCCATTTGATCCATCATCTGATTGATCATTTTATCGTTAACCATATTTTTTAAAAACATGGATGCTGCTTTTTCTTTTGATTTGTCAGTTACTTGTTTTGCTTTTTTCTTTATAAATCCAAACATAGTTTTTTCCAAATAGTTAAGTTAATAAATTAATGGGATGTACAACGATTAAAGATAGTAGTATACAGTACTTTGCTATTTTTTCTATTTAAAAAAACAGAATCAACATAATAACAGATAAGAAAAATACGGCGTCAAATCTGTCCAGTATTCCGCCGTGCCCCGGCAAAAGTTTTCCGGTATCTTTTACGTTATGTCTTCTTTTTAGAAACGAAATAAAAATATCTCCAAGAAAACCAAAGACTGCTAAAAATATAGAAACAATAATAATGCTGATTGGGTGTTGATAAAATAGATTATTTTGCAATACAATACTGCGTGATTTCAGAAAAAAGTTTAATACGGTTACCGCAGTGATACCGCCTAATAATCCTTCCCAAGATTTTCCAGGACTGATGGTAGGACAAATTTTATGCTTCCCGCATGTTTTTCCTAAAACAAATGAACCGGTATCACTAACCCATGCAACAATAATTGGGTAAAGCGGAATCAATTTATCTATCGAGTAATATGCGTGATTTAAATAAATCAAACTTGCAACAGGAAGAATTGGGTACCACGGTGTGATAAGCCAAAATATCCCGGTGTTTATTGGCATAAGTTTTGGCCATTCAAAAAATAACGCGATAATAAGGATTCCCAATAAAAGAATAGAAAACAAAAAAGAACTATAAAGATATGTTCCAAATAAAATTATTCCAAGGCCAATTCCTGTAATAATCCGCTTTGTGACTTCGTGAGAAAAAAAGTTTTTAATCATTTTTATATACTATCTTTCGTAGACACAAACCGTAGCCTTCTGCTTTTGCATAGCTTTGACGTGCTTCTGGATTGTCTAACATGTTTTGTATGTGATCAATGTCTACCTCTGGTTTTCGCGCAACGTCTAGTGCTGCGCCAATCATTCTTCTAATTTGGAAGTGCAAAAACGATTTGCCTTTTATAATGATTCTCAAAGTATTTAATTTATTTAATTTTTCTATTTTAATAGAATCTATCGTTCGTTCTGTTGATTTTTCTTCGTCTAGTTTTACAAAAGACCTAAAATCGTGAGTTCCAACAAAAAGCTGCAATGCTTGTTTTAATTTTTCTATATCAACATCAGGGTTAAATTTCCAAAACCATCCATAGCGCGAAACAAACGGAAGAGGGCTTTTTAAAAATAAATGATAATAATATGTTTTTTGTACAACATTTTTGAGCGGATGAAATTTTTCTGGATCAACTTTTTCTATTTCGCGAATTACAATATCTTTTGGAAGGCTATTGTTCCATGCGTGTAACAATGATTGTGGATCAATATCTAATTCCGTTCTACATCGTGCAACTTGACCAAGAGCGTGTACGCCCGCGTCGGTGCGCGATGCTCCAACAATAGAAACATTTTTTTTAAAAGCATCAAGAAATGATTTTTTTAATTGTGATGCGACGGTGATATCGTCCGGTTGCTCTTGCCAGCCGTGATAATTTGTTCCGTCGTATGCAACAATAATTTTATAAAATGTATTCATAAACTTTAAAAATTAAACCCCCGTCCAGATCGAAATCATGGACAGGGGAAATGGAGGTTATCTATATCAATCACTCGTTTATGGTAGGGCAGGTGCGGCAAAAAATCAATTTTTGCCGAAAAAGTGAAAAAATGAGTAAAAAAATATTGAAGTGTGACAGTTATGATATTTCGTCATACAGCTTGTGATATTTGGATACCGTTCGTTTAATATGAAACTTTTCTTTAACCAATCGTTTATTTGTCACATTCATACTTTGTCTTAATTCATTATTGTTATACAAATGTTCCAACGCGTGCGCCATTTCTTTAGGATCGTTTACTGGAACAATAAACCCATGTTTTCCGTTTTCAATAACATCATGAGTTGTGTTGATGTGTGTGGTAACAATTGGTAGACCAAAGCTGAGTGCTTCTAAAAGTGCGATAGATAAACCTTCGCTTGCCGATGATAAAACAAAGCAATCAAAAATAGAATAAAATGTGTGCGCGTCGGTTCTAAGTCCTGTAAATACTACTTTGTCTTTTATTTGTTGCGAGCGCGCAAGTTGTTCTAGATAGATTTTTTCTGTTCCGTCGCCAACTAAGCAAAGTTTTACGTTTTGTTTATTTGCGGAAAACAGTGCAAACGCTTTTATTAATACATCGTAGCTTTTAATTTTTTCAAATCTTCCTATGCTGCCAACAATAAAGTCGTTTTCATCAAATTTAAGATTTTTTTTTGAAGTTTTTTTACTTGCAAATTCTTTTGGGTTGATTCCGTTTTCAATTACGCATATTTTTGCGGGCGAAATTTTTAAAGTTTCTACAAAAGATTTGTTTATAGTTTTAGAAACAGCTACACATTTTTGGGGAATTGATAATGTTATTTTATCTAAAAAATTTCTAAATTTTCCGTGGTGTTTACAATTTCCGTGAATATCGCAAATGACTGGGATACCTAGAATTTTTCCAACAATTCTTCCAATGATGGTCGAAGACCACAGTGCCGCATGTATGACGTCTGGTTTTATTTTCTTAATAAGTTTTATAAGACGATAGATGCTTACGGGATCATATAAAAAAAAGATCCCAGTCATTTTATAGACTGGAATCTTTAAATTTTGTAATCGTTCTACGTTTTTACCGCCATAGAAATAAGCGACGTGATGTTCGTAATTGGAATTTTGTTCGTATTCCAAAAAATTGCAGAGTGCAGATTCTGCACCACCTATTTTTAGGCTGGTGATCAAATGAAAAATTTTCATGCAATTTATTCGTTGTTGTTATTATTATTGTTATTATCTGAAGGAATTCCTTCTGGCATTTCTTTTTCTACAAACGATTGTAACTTTCTGCTTCTAGAAGGATGTCGCAATTTTCTAAGTGCTTTTACTTCAATTTGTCTAATTCGTTCACGCGTTACAGAAAAGTCTTTTCCGACTTCTTCTAATGTGTGTTCCGATGCAACGTCGATACCAAATCTCATTTTTAAAACTTTTTCTTCACGTGGTGTTAATGATTTTAATACTTCTCTGACTTTTTCTTTTAAGTCGTCATTAACAACTGCGTCAACAGGAGTGTATTCGTTTTCGTCTTCAATGAAATCTTTTAAGTATGTATCTTCGCTGTCACCAACAGGAGTTTCTAATGAAACAGGTTCTTTAGAAATTTTAATAATGTTTTTTATTTTCTTTTCATCTAAATTTAATTCTTTTGCAAGATATGCGTAAGAAGGATCTTTTCCTGTTTCTTGAATATGCGAGCGGGTAATTTTATTAATTTTATTTAATGTTTCTACCATGTGAACAGGAACACGAATTGTTCTTGATTGGTCAGCGATCGCTCGAGTGATCGCTTGACGAATCCACCATGTTGCGTAAGTGGAAAATTTAAATCCACGTTCGAATTCAAATTTTTCTACCGCTTTTAATAGACCAATGTTTCCTTCTTGGATCAAATCCAAAAAGTGTAAACCACGATTAATATATTTTTTTGCAATGTTAACAACTAATCGTAAGTTTGCCTGCGCTAGATCGTCTTTTGCTAATTTATCTTGGATCTGAGCAGAGTTGAATTGTTTGTAATATTTTAAAACTTTGTTTTTAGGTAATCCGGCTTCAGCCTCAACTTTTTTAATAAGCTTTGCGTTCATGCGAATTGTTTTTTCTAGTTGTTCAATTTGTTTTAAATCAGGATCTTTTGGATTCTTGATGCCTCTATAAAATTTAAGCTTTTCTTCGCAAGTTTTGTTTTCTTCTTCACGGTCTTGAATCTTGGAAATTAACTTTTCTGTTTTTTTACCAAATTTTCTAATTTGTTTGTTTGCAAATTTAATAGAGAGAACAAGTTCAACGATTTTCTTTTTATTTTCTTCTACTTTATCGAACATCTCTTGTTTTTTTGCGGGATTTTCCAAGAGCTTTCTGTATGAACGATAAATTTTATCTTCGTTGTTAATAGCATCTTTTATTTTGTTAATGATTTTTAACAAGCGTTTGCGTTCTTCTTCGAATTTTGGAGAATTGTCTTCATCGAAATCAGAGAACTGTATGATATCTTTTAAAAATAAAGAGTCTTTATCTAATCGTTCACTGATAGCGATTAAGTCTTTTGTGACAAAAGGGAATCGCGCAATTGCTTCAGCCGATTCTTTTTTCCCGGTCGCAATTTTTTCTGCAATCACTTTTTCAGTTACTTTATTCAAAAGAGGTATTTTGCCAATTTCTTTTAAATATAATTTAACAGGATCATTTAATTGTCCAGATTCAGATAATTGCTTTAGACGTGCAATTTCTTTTGATTCTTGTGTTTCAGCAACTTCTTTAGCTGAAGATGAAAGTTCCAATCGTTCTAACGATTCTTTTAATGTTGCCTTATTATCGAAAGATGATTCTTCATCACTTGAAGGACTTTTGTATCCACTATCTTGTGTATTTAATTCGGTTTCAGAAATAAGGTCGATGCCTTCTTTTTCTATAATCTGTAATAATTCGTTTGTGCAATCTTCATTTAGAACGTGCTTCTGAGAAAATATCGCAAGTTCTTCGTACGTTAAAACACCTTCGCGAACACCTTTTTCTACTAATGTGTCTATTTGTTTTCCGATCCCTTTTAAAGCATCTTTATTTTCTTGTTCGGTTTTTTTGTTTTTGACACTTTTCGCTTTTGTTTTAGGCTTTTTTGCTTTAACTGCTTTTGCAACTTTAGGTTTTTTGGGACTCTTTATCACAACAGCCTTTTTTGGTGCTTTAGGTGTTGCGACAGGTTTTATTTTTTTTGATTCAACTTTTTTAGCAGGGGCGGCCTTTTTGGGCGCAACTTTCTTTTTTGCAACGTCTTTCTCTTTGGCCGGCTTTGCTTTAATCTTTGTTGCTTTGGTTTTTTCAGTGATTGTTTTTTTGATTACTTTGATTACTTTTTTGATTTTAGTTGTTTTTGCGCTCTTTTTTTTCATATTAGTCCCTTGCTTTTCATCCCTTGTTTCATTTTAGTAAAGGCCACAAGAAGTTCTTGTAGCTTTTCAGAATCATTTTTTTCCCGTGCTTTAAGTATATTTAGTTTAATATTTTGTACAATTTGCTTCCAATTTTGTCTTTGAAAATGGGAAAAAAGCTGATTTAACAGGTCTTGGGATACCTTGTTATCAAATAATATACTTTTTTTTACTACCCAATCTCGTTCTTCAGGTCCCAGTTTTTCAAGAAAATCATGAAAATTAAACAAACTTTTGTCGTTTTGAGGTACAAATTGAAGAAGCTTTTGTATAAGGTTTTGAACCTGAGTACTAAAATATGGAAGTAAATCGTTATTGATTTGCAACGATGGTTTATTAATTATTGCTGCAAATATTTTTGCTTCAATTAGCGGAATTTCATCGAATGGTGTTTCTTCTGATTTTTGAATGGGCACTGCCGCAGTATTTGTATTTTGGTATGTTGAATCTTGTTGGTTAGATGAATCTTGTTTATAAAGAGCCTGTTTTAAAGATTCAAAAGGAATGCGAGTAATTGCAGCCGCTCTTTGAAGTAATAAATCTTGTTTTAGTCTATTTGGAATTCGCGCGATAATTTCTATTATTTTTACGTTTGATTTTATTTTGTCAGATAAACTTTTTTGCCAAAAGTTTGCACCGGTTGATTCTATGAAAAATGAGAAAATGTCTGAAGCGTGTTCTACCATTTTTTGTAAATCGTTTCCTTTATCCAAGAATGACGCAGGGTCTTCTTTTGGCGGAAGTTTAATTATTGCCAGTTCAAGATTTATGTTCCAGCATAATTCCGTTAATCGCAAAATTGCTTTTTGTCCCGCGGCGTCTCCATCGTACAAAACATAAAGTTTTGAAACATATCGCGAAAGCATTTTTAAATGTTCTGCGGTACAGGCTGTTCCGAGTGTGGCTACGGCATTTTTATAATCATGTTCGTGCATTGCAATGCAATCTGTGTAGCCTTCCACCAAGAACGCACATTCTTTTTTTGTCATTATTCGTTTTGCTTTATCAAGCCCAAATAATATTTTTCCTTTTAAAAAGAGCGGGGATTCTCTGCTGTTATAATATTTTGCGCGCTGATCGTTTTCGTTAAAAATTCTTCCGCCAAACCCGCAGTATCTACCCATTGCGTCTTGAATAGGAAAAATAATGCGTTCTTCGTATGGGGAATATGCAGCAGTTTTTCCTTGCGCCAAAATGTTTGCTTCGCAAAGATCTTGAAACAAAATATTGTTTTGAGCCATTTCTTTGATAAATATGTTTACATTGCGAATGCCACCGGGAAGATAACCAATGTTAAAACTCTTTATTGATTTATTACTCATCCCGCGACTTTTGATGTAATTAAGTACGTGAGCATTGGTTAAAAGCTTTTTATGTGCCCATTGAGCAACGGTTGCGCAGGTATTAAAAAACTTTTCTTTTTTATCCAATTCTACTTTTAAGTTTTTTCCAGCGTGCATTTTTATTTCTTCAGGAATGGTGAGTTTGTGCTTTTCTATTAAAAACTCTACCGCCTCTTTTTGTGAAAGATTTTCTATTTTTGCGATAAAAGAAATAACATCGCCACCGGCGTGACAACCAAAACAATAAAAAATATTTTTATCAGGGCTTATAGTAAATGACGCATCTGTTTCTGAATGAAACGGACACGATCCTTTTAAATATGTTCCCGCTCGCTTAATCTGCACATATTCTGCAACAACATCGTAAATAGAGAGGTGTGATTTTACAAAATCAAAGATGGTCATGAATGTTTTTTAACCCTTTTTACCGCAAAAACTAACATCACAGCTGAGAATACAAATATTCCAAAAGAAATCAATTGGTACGACGTAAATGTTTTTGTAATTACTTGAGCAAATGTTGTTTTTATAAATACGTCATCGCCGCGCCAGAACTCTAAAATGAACCGTGAGAGGCTTTCTAAAAATAAATAACTTGAAATAATAATTCCTGAACCAAATATCTTTGAATTATCTAATTTATATTTACGCATAAGTTTTACGACTAAATTCATGATTATTAATATTCCAACAGATGTCGCGCTTGCATACAACTGTGATGGATGGAGTGGGATATTTGTTGGTGCCAAACAATTTGGATTTGTAAAAGTTACCGAATACCACTTTTGTGTGATAGTAGAAATTCCGTAGCAGCAGCCACCAAGAAAACAGCCGATGCGTCCAAAAATTTGAATAACTGGCGCGTAGAGTCCTGCGAGATCAAGAAAAGAAACTACAGAAACTTTGTGTCGTTTTAAATAAATCGGAACGGTAATAAGTATTGCTAGAATTGTACCAATCATACTAAAGCCGCCAACCCACGGGTATAGCATTTCTAATAAATTATCTTTAAATCCATCCAAATCAAATAATACGTGCAAGAGTCTTCCGCCAATAATTCCAGAAATAACACTGATGACCAAAGTATTAAAGAATATATCCTTAGAGACAATTTGTTTGCGAACAGGGTGCCTGTACGCCAAAAAAACTAAAAATGTTACACCAATGCCAAGCATTAGGCCGTAGCCTTGAATTGATAACGGGCCATATATATGAAAAATCTGAGGACACATTAGCGGTCTCCAATTTGCAAAAATTGTTGTTGATGTAAAAAATTATAAGAAAAAGCAACTTGGAAGATTATATCAGAAGAGATTTTTTTGTAAAAAAAAATGGTTGCGGGGGCTGGATTTGAACCAGCGACCTTTGGGTTATGAGCCCAACGAGCTACCAGACTGCTCTACCCCGCGTCGATGTGTTAGTAGTATCAAGCACTTTGCTGGACTTGTCAAATTATTCCGAGATTTGCTTTTACGCTGTTCTTCATTTAATTTTGTTCTATGAGTCGAGTTTTAATTATAAAAAAATAAAAGAAGAATAAGCCATGTCAAAAGTTTTAGGAATAGAAACATCTTGCGACGAAACCGCTGCGGCGGTTTTTGATACAGAAAAGAAACAATTATTATCTAGTTCTGTTTTTTCGCAAGTGTCACTCCATGAACAATATGGCGGGGTTGTCCCGGAAATCGCTTCTCGATCACATGTAGAAAAAATAAACGGAATTGTACAAAATGCGCTTGATCAAGCAAAGTGCACGCTAGACGACATAGATTCAATTGCCGTCACAACCAAACCTGGTTTAGCCGGTTCTTTATTAGTTGGTCTTTCTTTTGCAAAAGGTCTTGCGTGGGCAAAGAATAAAAAAATAATTGGGATTAATCATCTTGAGGGCCATTTATTTTCTTCTTTTTTAAATTCAGATGGTTCTGTTCGCGAAGATATAAATTTCCCGCACATTTGTTTTACCGTCTCTGGCGGTCACACCGCATTGTACTTAGTAAAAGGTTTTGGCGAATTTGAATTACTGGGACAAACGCTGGACGATGCGGCTGGCGAAGCATTCGATAAAGTTGCAAAGCTATTGGGGCTAGGGTATCCCGGCGGGCCGTTTATAGAAAAATATGCAAAAACGGCGGGTTTCGAGGATTATTTTAAATATCCGCGAACCAAAAATAAATCAAAGTCATTCGATTTTAGTTTTTCGGGATTAAAAACCGCAGTTCTGTATGATTTAGTAAAGCGCGGCGCGTTCGATTTAAAAGCGGGCGTAAAAACAAAATTGCTTGATGAAGAGATGCAACAAAAAGTTGCGAGCTCTTTTCTTGCATGCGTCGCCGATGTTTTTAAATCAAAGTTAAAGTTCTGCTTTAATGAATATCCAGAAATACAAGGCGCGACATTTGTTGGTGGCGTCGCGTGCAACCAATATTTGCGGGAAATTTTAAAAGATTACTGCGATGGACGCGAAAAGTATTTTGTTGTCCCGCCAGTTAAATTTTGTGGCGATAACGCCGCGATGATCGCATTCGTCGGTGGATATAAACACGAAAAAGGCGAGTTTGATTCTTTAGAACTCGATATACTAAATAAGTAATCTATTCAGGCAAAGAAACAACCACATCGGGGTTCATTGCGTTATTTTGTTTTACCAACAGCGATTTTGTATGAAAAATCTTTTTAGAACTAATTGAGTCCAATTCTGATTTTATCGAAGATCTCGCAATACTTTTTGCCTTAGGAACATTTTTTGTTTCCAAATTTTCTTTTAATAAAATCTTTGGCATCGCAGCAAAATGTGATTCGAATTCAAACGACCACGGTTCCAATTTTTCAATTCTGCTTGGTGGCATAGAAACAATTATGCAATTATTTGGTACAGATTTTGTTAATCCCGCAAGTTTTCGTTCCGAGGCACTCCAAATGCCAGTCTTTTGATTTTTGGCAAATACAAAGAATTTGTAAGGTGTTTTATCGTTGACCGATAAGTAATTGATTGTATTTGGTCCAGAAAACTTTGGTTCAAACGATTTACACACAAGCATGTAGTACTGATCTTCTGGACTTGCGTCTAGCTGAAAACTAAACATTCCGTTTTCGTCGTTTTGTGTTGTTCCTCCGTTAAAATAAATATTAAACGGCGGAATGTCTTCTAACGAATTTGAACTGATGCATCCTTTGAGCATAGGGATTTTGGGTGTTTTTTGTTGTGGCCCGACGGCGAAGAGGGCGGAACAGCACAAGACGGCTGCGATGCTTATGATAATTTTTTTCATATTTTTCCTTTTTTTTCAAAAACAAAATCTTATGCCGATTAAAGTATAATCGAATACAAATATTACTCCAAATGAATTCATTTCCAAAATAGTTTGGTATTATAGGTGGATGAAGTTGTTAACGCTCGAACCCCTCGATACAATTTTTAAGAAAAAATCACTCGGGACGAGCGGTGTAAAAAAGATGGATAAAGATATCGTAAGTTTCTTTTTGGAGTTAGACATGTTAAAAAAAATAAAAAAAGTGATTTATAAAGCAGTCACTTCTAATCATTCTCCTTCTAAGCTTGCAAGCTCCTTTGCAATAGGGTTATACATTTCGTTTTCTCCTATTCCTGGCGGGCACACAATCATGATGTTAACGGCAAAATGGTTGTTTAAGCTAAATTTACCGGTATTGCTTTTGGGTTCAACTATTAACAATCCGTGGACGATGGTTCCATTTTTTATTATTGATTATGGTTTTGGGTATTGGTTGCTGCACACCGTTTTGGGATTTAATCCTGCGTGGAACATTTCGTTGGCAAAAGTTTTTGGTTCAGGATCAATTTGTTTTTGGTCATTTTTTGTTGGGGGAAATATTTTAGGTGTTGCGGCGGCGTTGATAAGTTATCCTTTGATGCTTGCATTGTTTAAAAAGATTTTAAATAAAGTGAAAACTACGCAATCCGTGCAAAAGTAGAAAAATGGTGAGGTTATGAAATTAATTACAAAAAATAAACGTGCGTTCTTTGACTACGAGATCAAAGATACTATTGAGGCGGGAATTGTTCTTACTGGAAATGAGGTAAAATCACTTCGTAAGGGAACCGTAAATCTTAACGATTCGTTTGCTGTGGTAAAAGGGACAGAACTTTCTTTAATGAATTGTTATATCGCGCCGTACTCACATTCATATGCCAAAACAGATGATTCTAGACGTTCAAGAAAATTGCTTTTGCATAAAAGAGAGATCGCCAAACTTATTGGTGACATTTCTAGAAAAGGCCTCACTATTGTTCCATTAAAAATATATTTCACCAGTCGTGGTTTCATAAAAGTTGAACTAGGTGTTGCAAAGCATAAAAAAGCTGCAGACAAGAAGAAACAACTTCGCGATAAAGATTTAAAGCGAGAAGCAGATCGAGAGTTGAAAAATTATTCATGATCGGCTGCAAAATTTATAAGAAAAAAATATGCGTAAACTCTCTTGATTGGGCGCGCGAAAATATTAAAACAGCTCCACACGGGGCTGTTTTTTTATCTGATACCCACGAAGTTGCACGCGGTCGAGACGGGCGCCTTTGGCAACAATACCCCGGACAACTTTTAGTTACGGTTCTTTTGAAGCCGGGTTTTGGGTCACTAACCAACCTCAACATGGCGCTAACCCTCGGAATCCTTCAACCACTCAAAAAATATGGTGTTGGGTTAAAATGGCCGAACGACTTTATTTTAAACAATAAAAAAGTTGGCGGCATGATTTTGGAAAGCGTTTGGAGCGGCGACGAGCTGGAAGGTGTAATTTTAGGGTTTGGATTAAATGTAAATAATGTTTTTGATTCAAAAGATGAGCTATCAAAAATTGCTACGAGTTTGGTTGCGCATACAAAAAAACAAATTGATATCGAAGATCTGCTAAAAAAACTTCTAGTTTCACTTAATGTTTATTGTGATAAAGAAGTGTATAAAGAATGGAAATCGAATCAAATTTATCTGAATAAAAAAATTACAGTGCACAAAAAAGATGGGACCGTTGTCTGTGGCATTGCAAAAGACTTTTTACCGAATGGTGATTTAGTTTTGTGTGCTGGAGAAAAAGAAGAAATTATTCCGTTTTATGTTGTAACCTCTGTTACATCAGTGCCCAAGTGATTTAATTTTTCTTCTAACTTGTCGTAACCGCGGCGCCAATGTTTAATTCCTGTCATTTTTGTTTGACCGTGCGTAACAAGTCCCGCTAGAACTAAAGCGCACGATGCACGAATATCACTTGCAATTACTTCGCATCCATAAAGTTCGTCAACTCCGCGAATAGTTGCTTTTTGTCCTTCAACGGTAATTTGCGCGCCCAATTTTTGTAATTCAGTTACATGGATTAATCTATTTTCAAAAACAGTTTCTTCAATAACACTTGTTCCGTTGGCAACACATTGCACAGCCATCATTTGTGCTTGCAAGTCTGTTGGGAAACCGGGGTACGGTGCAGTTTTAAAACTTACCGCTTTTGGTTGCGCGGTTGCTTTAAAATAAATCCCATCTGAAGTTTCAATGGTGTGGCCCATTTCTTTTAATTTTTCTAAAAAAACATCCATGTGTTTTGGGAGAGCGTCGGGAAGATGGATTTCTCCTTTTGTGATTGCTGCCGCAAGAATGAGCGAACCGGCTTCCAGTCTGTCGGGAATTATTTTGTGATTAACGGTAAATAATTTTTCAACACCTTTAATTGTAATTATTAAACTTGGTCCGCAAGAAATGTCAGACCCCATTTTTTGTAACACATCAATCAAATCTAAAACTTCTGGTTCAAGCGCTGCATTTACAATTGTGGTTGTTATATTGTTTTGTAGTACCGCAAACATAAGAATATTTTCTGTCGCGCCAACACTTGGATATTCAAATACGATACGGGTTTCTTTCGCGGAACCTTTAACAGCCGCATCTAAAAAAGTTCCGTTTTGTTTAAACTCGATACCAACTTCTTTAAAACCTTTTAAATGAAAATTAATTGGCCGCGCGCCGATTAAACATCCACCAGGAAGTGCAACTTGTGCTTTTTTAAACCGCGCGAGCAGTGGACCCATCACTAAAATTGATGCGCGCATTTTATTCATAATATCGGGACTTACCTGGAAATTTGTGATGTTGGTTGTATCTGCAATTAATATTTTTTCGTTTGGATCGAATGTAACTTTTGCGCCAAGATTTTTTAGTAGCGCAATCATTTGGTGAACATCAGAAGAATGTGGAACATTATGTAATTTAGAAATTCCTTTGGTCAGAATTAATGAAGACATAATTGCAAGTACCGCATTTTTTGCGCCCGAAAGCGGAACGGTTCCAGAAATTTTTTTGCACCGTTTTATTTGTAAGTATCTGTTTGACATATATTCATCTTGCTTTAGTTTGTTTTTAACGTTAATTATTGTTGATCAAAGATATAAAACTATGAACTTAGTGTAAAGATATGAAAATAGCATGTATAATTCCTGCGCGTTTAAATTCCACGCGTTTCCCCAGAAAAATTTTATTAACACTAGAAGGAAAACCATTATTGCAATGGGTGTGGGAAGCGGCAACTAGCACAAAATTTTTTAGTGATGTTTTGTTTGCAATTGATTCGGAAGAAACAGCACAAGTTATAAAAACATTTGGCGGGCGGTATGTAATGACGTCCGAACATTGTAAAAATGGAACGGAACGACTTATTGAAGTTATGAATTCCGGTAAGATAGATGCCGATGTTTGGGTAAATTGGCAAGCAGATGAGCCATTTATTAAACCAGAAATGATTGGTGAATTATTACAATCGTGCACTGACGACATTAATAAAAACGTTTCTGATATGTGGACGCTTAAAAAAAAGATTACAACGCAAGAAGATATGCAATCGCCACATGTGGTAAAAGTTGTGTGCGATGTTCAACAGCGCGCGCTTTATTTTTCCAGAAGTACAATTCCTTTTTATAGGGAAAACGTTAATTTTTCTAAAAAGACTTTTTATAAACATGTTGGTTTGTATGCGTACACAACAAATGCGTTAAAAAAAATTGCGCAGTTGCCAAAGAGTAATTATTTGGAAGAGGCAGAGTGTTTAGAGCAACTTCGTTTTTTGTATCACAATGTTCGTATTAAAGTGCATGAAACCCAGCATGAAGTTGTAGGGATTGATACTCCGCAAGATTTTGGGAAAGCTAAAAAACTTGCGAATGAACTATTAAAAATTTAGAGTGACTTCAAAAGGGAGATTCCTGTGAATAGAAAAGAATTTTTTTTACTTATAATTTTTGTTTTATCTTTTGCCCCAATTTTTTCTAGAACAATGGTATTAAGTTCAGAACGTATTGATGAGTTAGAGACTTCTTTGTTGAGCAATGATATTCCTGCAGTCGAAGATGATTTTTCTGAAAATGAAATAGCTATTCCGGAAGTTTTAGATACAACCAATTTAAGTATAGAGCAAATTACAGAGATTATTAGTTTCATTGATGAATTAGAAACTTGTCAAATGGAAGATGACCGTTATCAAATAGTTTTAAACAAATTGCACGAATTATATTATCTGAGATTTAGAATTTTTATATCAACAATGGAAAGTGCTGATGAAAACACAAAAACGCAAATGTTTAGAACGTTGAGTAAATTGAATGGCGTGCGGATTGACGACGACAGAACTGCAAGAACAGGGTTAGCAAAATTATTTTTGAATCAAGAAATTATTTTTAAGTTAACAGAAGATCCTTTTGAACGATTAGAATTGATGGCGCAAATATTAGAAGATTTAGAAGTTTTGTTAACGGATTTTGGTTTATTGCCAGAATCTAGAGCATCTGAATACGAATTTCAAGTTGGGTTGATGAACAGAGATGTGTATAATTTTTTTGATTTATTGCGAGACAATGCGATTTACGGCAGTTCATCTTTATCTTCAGGTTCAGGATTATCGGTAAAGGAAATTGCTAAAATTACTGGAATTGTAGTAGTAGGTGTTGCGGTTATTGGTGGAATTGTTTATTTGGCTTTGAGAGGAAGAAAAGCGAGGAACGCGAAGAAAGCGGGAGCCAAAGGCTCTGTTCCTGTTGATAGCGGTCTTGAAGTTGCAAAAAGCCTGGCAGGAATAGTTACAAGTCAGGCAGAAAGACTCGAACAGCAAGGAGTAGAAGTTAGAGAATTGTTAGGAGCGGTCAGAAGCCAAAACGCAACGATTCAAGCGCAATCAGATGCAAGGCGCGCGGAAAGTTTTGCCGCGGCAAGTGCAAGTTTTCGAGCACAACCAGCACCTCAACCAGAACAATCTAAATCTGGAAGAATGGGAGCAGCGGTTAAAGTAGGAAGCGTAGCAGCATTGCTGACCGCTGGTTTAGCATTGGTTACCTCTCAGCTTACTCCGTAATTTTTTTCCTAAAATCCCTCGCCAAGAGCGTTTGCGCTATGTTTCAAATTGTATTATTCTTATTACAGTGTGAATTTCATGTTTTTGAATTCATCACTAATACAGAGGTTACAAATTTTTGGGGGTTATTGTTGTGCGAAGTATTACTTGTTTAGTAATAATTTCATTCATTTCTATTGGCAGTATGCATGCGCAATGCATTGTTGCTTCAAATCAATCACATCCACAACAAACAATGTGTCAGTCGATTGGAATCGGCAAAGCATTGGAATCGTATACAAGTCATGTGGCGCATAGTTTGCAATTTTGGCAAGAAGATGTGGGCGGTGGTTTTGAAAACAAAAAAATAATTGCATCATTTATGCAAACAGCTCGAATTCACGATGAATTACAATATAGTCTTTATCATTTATTATTATCTAGTTTTGAAATTGCGGAAAAATATAAATACGATGCCGCGGCCAGAAGCAAAAACGTACACAAATTAATAAACGATTCGTTGCTAAGTTTTATTTCTGCTGATCCAGGAAGACAAAACGAAAGTAGAACGTTTTTAACGGCGTACCAGAAATTTTTGGTAAATGGAGAAATTGTTCCAAAAGAAATACCATTTTATAAAACTCCAATGGGGAAATTAGCGGTGTTTGCAGGTAGTGTTTTTGCGGGAAGTGCGTTATTAAAATATAACACAGGCCATTGGGATGGTGGCGCGCGGGAGAAGGTTCAAAGTGGTGCGCGCGCGGTTGTTGAAAATAAAGTAGAAGACCTTTTAAAAACAGAAGAAGGTTGTGACAAAATAGTAGAGCTTGCTCGTTCTTCTAAAGGTTCTCATGATTCTAATCAATTAAAAGAATTTCTTTCTGACTTAGATAATAAAACTTTAGCTCGGTTGTCAAAAGCATACTTAAAATCATCCGGTGGCCTTTGGTGGGAAAAAAGGAAAAATTCTTCGGATGAGATTTGGGGAAAGTTTAAAAGTAGGTTTAAAAAGAAAAAAAACGTAACCAAGTGCACGCAAACCAATTAGGTTGAGTGTAACTTCTGTAGGCGCATGACATTTGTTGTGCGCCTTTTTTTTTTATCAATAAGAAAACTTTTGTTTTCCCTCTGTAACGCAAAAATAGGGGCCTTTGAACTAAAACAAAAAGCATATTATCATCTTATAACACGCAGAGTGAACGGGGTTTTATTGTTATTTGGGGGTTATAGTGTTTTTTAATTTTAATTTAAAAAAACAAATTTCTTTTATTCTTCTTTTTACGTTTGTATTCACAATTACAAGCGATATCGCATTGCATGCAAAAGAAACTGGACCCAAAAGAGCGGTTGTCTTTAATCATGACTTATTTAACAGCATTCTTGATGCGGAAGAAAAATCGTTTAAAGAACAAAACGAACAAATTCCAGAAGATATGCGTGCAAAAGAAGAAGAAGTTGATTTTTTATTATTGAAAAAAGATTTTGAATTTAACCACCAATTTGCAACTGGATATATCAATCAGTTAGATGAAGCATCATTAAATATCTTAGGAAACATCTACGCAGCATGTTTGCAAAAAAGTTTGTTTGTGTGGCAAAAGAAAAGAAAAGGCGACGTAGAACATTATAAAAGGACAATAGAAGAAGGTCTACATACTTTTTACAGCAGGCCCGAATTTGTTGCAGACATGAATGTGTTGTTGTTTAATGGATTTTCAATTGCAAAACGTTTTAGACAAAAACCAGAAGTTCGTTTTTTAAAAGTTCAAAAACTTGTCGACAACACCATCACAAAATTTAAAGAAATAGATCCTAGTTTACATGATGAAGCATTTAAGTTTTTATCTGCATACGGAACATTTATTACACATAGTTCATCAGCAACCAAATTTATGGGTAGCTTTTTCCATAAATATAAAAAATTGATTGGTACTACAGTTGCAGTTACTGCCGGGATTGGTCTTGTTGCTTATGTTGGATGGCGATTAATACCAGCAGATAAGAAAGCTAGATGGTTTAAATCAGTAGGACAGAATGCTTTAAGTGCGTATATAGATGCTGATGGGTTAACAGCTACAGGGAGAGCTGGTGTTGCCGGAGCAATTGATGAGTTAAAGAAAGCTATGGTTGTGCAAGGAGAAGAAGAAGGGACTTTTACTTTAGCGCCAGAAGCAAAGGTAATGTTGGATGATGTTGAAACAAAGGTGACAAATTATATTAACAGCGAAGATGGTCAAAGATTTATAGACGGAAGACTTTCTGCAGGGATTGGAAAATTATTAGAAGACGAAGAAAAAGCAAAACGACTTATTGCGACTGCGGTAACAGCAACTGGCGATATTACATTTAATCCGGAAGCGAGAGGGGTTATGGGTGATGTTACGCATGAGGCTGTACAGTACCCAGATTTAATAGGAAATTTTATGGTGCGGGCAATTGTTACGGCTATGAGAGAGGGAGACAAGATTAAAAAAGAAAATGTGCGTGCGGCAAGAGAACAACCGGACGGGGAAGAACAACAAGAAGTTGTAGAGTGCAGAAGTCCTGCGGTTGATATTGTACGCGAGTTTTTGAAGCCAGTAAATAGAGGTACAGCGCTGGCTATAACTGACAGAGTGGTACAATCAAAAACGATTATGACTTTTGTTGGTAGAAAGGTCAGAAATTTCTTTTTAAGAGTTAGTCGCGAAGATATCGAGGATGGCGCACAACCAGAAGAAGAACCACCAGAAGAAGAATAAAAAATTATTTGCATCAAGCGTAACCTCCGTGGGCGTACGACAATTCTTTGTTGTGCGCCCCATTTTTTTTTATCAATAAGAAAACTTTTGTTTTCCCTCTGTAACGCAAAAATAGGGGCCTTTGAACTAAAACAAAAAGCATATTATCATCTTATAACACGCAGAGTGAACGGGGTTTTATTGTTATTTGGGGGTTATAGTGTTTTTTAATTTTAATTTAAAAAAACAAATTTCTTTTATTCTTCTTTTTACGTTTGTATTCACAATTACAAGCGATATCGCATTGCATGCAAAAGAAACTGGACCAAAAAGAGCAGTTGTATTTAATCATGATTTATTTAACAGATTTCTTGATGCGGAAGAAAAATCGTTTAAAGAACAAAATGAACAAATTCCGGAAGATCTGCGCGCAAAAGAAGAAGAAGTTAATTTTTTATTATTGAAAAAAGATTTCGAATTTAACCATCAATTTGCAACTGAACATATCAATCAGTTAGATGAAACAGCATTAAGTATTTTAGGAAACATCTACGCGGCATGTTTGCGTAAAAGTTTGTTTGTATGGCAAAATAAAAGAAAAGGCGACGTAGAAAATTATAAAAGGACAATAGAAGAAGGGTTACATACTTTTTATAGTAGGTCAGAATTTGTCGCAGACATGAATGTGTTGTTGTTTCAAGGATTTTCAATTGCAAAACGTTTTAGACAAAAACCAGAAGTTCGTTTTTTAAAAGTTCAAAAACTTGTCGATAACACCATTACAAAATTTAAAGAAATAGATTCTAGTTTAAATGATGAAGCATTTAAATTTTTAACAGCATACGGAACATTTATTACACATAGTTCGTCAGCAACCAAATTTGCAGGTAGCTTTTTCCAGAAATATAAAAAAATGATAGGGATTACACTTTCTGTTTCAGCTGGGATTGTTTTGGCCGTTTTATTTCTAAGGAGAATCGCATTAAGAAATGGGTGGCTTGAGTCTGCTAGTAAAAATGCATTTAGTGCGTATTTTGATTCCAATGGAAATTTAACTGTTTTGGGAGAGAAATTAATTTCAGGAGCAGGGGAAGAAATACTTGGTCCTTATATAGATCAAGAAACAGGCGAACTAACCGATAAAGGAAAGAATTTACTTTCAGGTGCAGTGGAAGAAATACTTAAACCTTATATAAATCAAGAAACAGGCGAACTAAATACTGTAGGAAAGAATTTTTTCGATGGCATTTTAGATAGAGGTAAAGCATGTGTTTTTGTAGAAGCAGAAGCAGAAGCAGGACCAGAGTTAACCAAATTTAGTAAAAATTTATTGCATGAATTAGATAAATATTTAGAAGGAAAAGCAGTAACTTTAGGGTGGTTTGGTAGGCAGATTGTTGGGCGCAAAAAGCCAAAGAAGGAAAGAAAATTAAGAAAGGGCGGGGGAACGCCAGCACAACCAGAAGAAGAACCACCAGAAGAAGAATAAAAAATTATTTGCATCAAGCGTAACCTCCGTGGGCGTACGACATTTCTTTGTTGTGCGCCCCATTGTTTTATTTTTGCAAATTAGTTTTTATTCGCCGTTCTAATTGCACTTCGAGACAATTTTTAAGAAAAAATCCCTCAGTGCGAACGGAGTCCAATTTCATACTTTAAATTTTAGATTTCATAGAATCTTGTTACACTATATTCTGATTAAAAAAATTAATTTAAAAAACAGAGGTGGAGCAAATGGAAAAAAATATCAAAGGTCGTTTAGAAGTAATTTGCGGTTCTATGTTTTCTGGAAAAACAGAAGAATTAATGCGGCGGTTGCGGCGGGCGGAATACGCAAAACAAAACGTTTTGACCATAAAACACCAAATTGACGATCGTTCAAAACATTCGTGTATTTTGTCTCACGATGGTCGCGAGCGCGTTGCGTTTGTGTTAGATGAAAGAAGTAACAACTTAGAAAAAATTTTAGAACTTGCTAATCAAAATGTAAGCGTAGTTGGTTTTGACGAAATTCAATTTTTCCCACCAAACATTGTTGAAATAATTTTGCAGCTTATAGAAAAAGGCAAGCGTGTTATTACTGCAGGACTGGATTTAGATTTTAAAGGTGAGCCATTTGGAATCATGCCACTTTTACTTGCAATCGCAGACGAAGTAGTAAAATTAAAAGCAATTTGTGTGGTGTGCGGAAAAGATGCTCACAACAGCCAAAGAATTATAAATGGTCAGCCTGCAAAATATGACGACCCAATTATTTTTATTGGTGCTTCCGAATCTTACGAGGCGCGATGTCGTGATTGTTTTTCTATAGACAAACCAGCAAAACTAAATCATTTTATTCCTGAAAAGGAAACAGAAAAAAACTGTGGCTAAAAATAAAACATCATACCGCTGTACAAATTGTGAGCACACAAGTTTTAAATGGCTGGGGTGTTGCCCGATGTGCAATGAATGGAATAGTTTTGTTGAACAAAAAGAAAAACCTGCGGGCGGTGGTTTTAATTCATCTAAAAACTCCGCAGAAGCACTTTCTTTATTTAGTTTGAGTTCAATTCCTGATGAAAATAAAACACGCATGTTTTCTGGTATAAAAGAGTGGGATCGAGTTTTAGGCGGCGGAATTTTGCCCGGTTCATTTTTAATTTTAACGGGCGATCCAGGAATTGGTAAATCAACATTGCTTTTGCAAGTTGCAAACAACATCGCAGAATTAAATTCTAAAGTTTTATATTTTTCTTCCGAAGAATCTTTGCAGCAAGTTAAAAATCGCGCGCGCCGATTAAACATAAACTCAGATAAATTGTTTTTTTCTGATCACGCAAGTTTGGATGCAATTTTTGAAACCGGAAAAAAAGAAAAACCAGATGTGGTTATTATTGATTCCATTCAAAATTGTTATTTATCGGAAGATTCAACTACAATTCCCGGCACAATTGGTCAGCTGCGCGAGGCTGGTTTTCATCTTATGCGTTTTGCCAAAGAAAATAATATTGCAACAATTGTCACCGGGCACATCACAAAAGAGGGGCACATTGCGGGGCCAAAAATTTTGGAACACATGGTCGACGGAGTTTTTTATTTGCAGGGCGAAGACAAATGGCACACGCGAATTTTGCGTTCGGTAAAAAATAGATTTGGAACAATTAACGAAATTGGTTTTTTTGAGATGAAAGAATCAGGGTTGCGTGAAGTTGCAGACATTAATCATCATCTTGTTGGTAATGCTTCGAACACGCCCGGCGCGGTTGTTGTTTGTTGCGTGGAGGGTGTTCGGCCAATTCTATTAGAAGTTCAAGCATTGTGTGTTTCTTCACAGTTTGGTATGCCACAAAGAATTGTAACTGGTGTTGATCACAAACGTGTTAGTTTAATCGCGGCAATTTTAGAAAAATATTTGCATGTAAAACTTAGCAGCCAAGATATTTTTTTTAAAGTGAGCGGGGGATTAACAATCAAAGAAAGTTCCATTGATCTTGGAATTGCGATCGCGCTTCTTTCTAGTTATTTTCAAAAACCTATTCCAGAAAAATCTATCGCGCTTGGTGAATTACATTTAACCGGGCACATTAAACCCGTTAATCACGGTGATTTGCGAATTAAAGAAGCAGAAAAATTTGGTATGAAAAATATTTTGATTTCTGGCTTTCAAAAAATAAACACCAGTTGTTCCGTGATGGGATTTAAAAGTATTTACGAATTGCTTAAGTTGTTTCCAGAGGATAGTTAGGCGTTTTCGATTTTTTAGTTCTTTGTTTTTATAAAAACTCTTTTTTATATAGTCTTTGTCTGGAACCCCGCTCGTCTCGAGTGATTTTTTCTTAAAAATTGTATCGAGAGATTCGTGCGGGTTATAGAAAATAAATTTTGAATTTAAGTAACGCTCGAATCTCTCGATACATCCGTCTCCGCTCTTTGAGCTATGCCGGACACTCGAGACGAGCGGGACAGAGTAATTTATGTAATGAGAGAGTTATTTCACAATAATTCTATGTCTTCATTGTTTGACAAAAAAGTAAATATAACTAATTTAAATTACATAGTTTTAAATCAATTAAATCCTGAAATCTCAAGAAAGGTTTTTATGAAAAAAGTTGAAAAACAACTTTTGCTCGTTAGTGCATTAGCAATATTAATTTCTGGCACAGGTTTTGCCGGAGGTTTCTTTGATTTTTCTGAACCAGAAAAAGTTGAAGAAATAAAAGTTTTACCAGCACAAGCTGGAGAAAAGAAGCCGTTCGAATTTTTACGTGGCGATGCAAAATTAACTGTTGGCGGGGTATTAAATCTAGATTACTTTTTTATGCGCAATGCGGTGATGTTAAACAAAAGTCTTCCAGACGAAGTTGGATACTTTAAGCACACACTTGATACAACAGCAAATCTTGCGTACGGAGAAAAAAAGTTTGGTCACAAGGCAGTTGAAGTGGGAGCAAAAGTTCGTTTTAGAACTCTCTGGGGTGCAGTTGGAAAAACTGTAAAAACAGAAAGCGCAGAAGTCAAAATTGGTGATTATATTTCCGGTAGTCACAGTCACTCAACAAACAGACCATTAATGTGGGTTAAGGATGCGTGGTTAAAATTTTCTTTGAACGCAATTGTTGGTGAAAACGACAAACCACTTCATTTTGTAAAAGTTGGTATGTTTCCGTTTAAGTTTGGTCGAGGTGTTTCACTCGGACCACTATATGGAGTTTCAAAAAACTTTTTAGCAACTTATTTTAGACCTGCTGATTATTCTGCTCCAGGCATTTTATTTAGTGGTGAAATCTTAAAAGACAAACTTTCTTACGATTTATATTATTCCAAGCAAGAAGAAAAAAGTTCTTCGTTGGTCGAAACATTTAATCACGTAAAAGAAAATCATGTTGGACGTCAAGCAACTCCGTGGGCTGGTGTTAGCAAAGATAGTGATTTGTGGGGCGCGCGTTTGATTGGAAAAATTGATTCAGAAACAATTGGTAATTTTGAACTCGAACCATATGTTTTTTACAACGAAGCATCTGATCAAAAAGTAGAAAAAGTAGCGGATAGTAAAAGCAGGTTAGGTACCGCCGGATTTTGTGCCGAGTACAAAAGAAATAATTTTGAATTAGGTGGTGAAGTTGCGTTCAACTTTGGTAGCGAGTATCTGTACAACATTGATCGCAATGAAATTACACAATCGATGATTGCATACAACGGAGAAACAAGAGCATCGTTACGAAATGTATATAGTCACATAACTTTTGCAGACGGTGTTGATTCTGGAGCATATGTTCCTGCAACATCTTCTACAGATTCAATTGTAACAACCGGTCGTAGTTACAATAACAGTGAAACATATGCCGTTAGTGCTGTGAATTATCAAAATGCGTCAAATCGTTTTAGACCTGCATACAAAAATAATTATCGTGGTTGGATGGCGCTCGCCGATCTTGCGTATACATTCAATAATGTACCTGTAACACTTGCAGTAGCGTATGGTTATGCATCGGGTGACAAATATCCAAATGCAGATGAATACGATAAAACATATAAAGGTTTTGTTGGCGTTGGAACACTATATTCTGGAAAACGTGTCAACAGTATTATTGTACTTGATGAACAATCCATTAAGCGTCCGTTGACATTACTCGAAGGTACCGCGCAAGCAGCGGAAGAAGATCAAGGTCTTTCCGATCTTCAATTTTGTGGAGCAAGTGCAATGTGGAAGCCAGTATACTTTAAGAAAAATAATGTAAGTATTAATCCAAACGTTTTATTTTTCTGGAAAGATTATTGTTCACCAAAATATGACAGTGTAAATAACGTTGCATCAACAACAGAGACCGCGGATAAATATCTTGGTACCGAGTGCAACTTAAGCATTAAGGCCGATTTGTTAAAAGATTTAACATTGAGTATTGATGTTGCAGCGTTTGTTCCTGGTGGATACTATGATGATATTAAAGGAACGCCATTGAATGGTGATATTTTTAATACGCTCGAAGAAGCAGATAAATCAAGCCTTGATTCAGATAATTACAGATTAGGGAATGATACTTCGTTCTTCTTGAAGATTGGCGTAAAGTATTCTTTCTAAAATTATTTCTTGTTGATTTTTAAAAGGCGCCCAAATTTGGGCGCCTTTTTTGTTTTATGGTATTATTAAACAAAATTAGATTGAAATACAGAATTAATAAGGGATAAAAAAATGAAGAGAACATGTTATTGCGGACAAATAGATAACACATTTTTGAATAAACAAGTAACATTGTGTGGTTGGGTGCAAAAACGTCGGGACTTGGGCGGGCTGATTTTTATAGACCTTCGCGACAGAGAAGGTATCGTTCAACTGATCTTTGATCCAGAAAAAGATAATAAATTATTTTCTAGCGCAGAAAAACTTCGTTCCGAGTTTGTGATTGGGATTAAAGGAACCGTTGTTGCAAAAGAAGTCGTAAATAAAAAAATCAAAACTGGTTCGTTTGAAATTCAGGTTTCGGATTTAGAAATTTTTAATGAATCAAAAGTAACGCCGTTTCAGATTAATGAAAGTGCGGACAGTGTTTCAGAAGAGTTGAGTTTAAAGTATCGGTATTTAGATTTGCGTCGTGGAAAGATGCAAACTCATTTTAAAATTCGTCACGATGTTATGTTTGCGATGCGTAAGTTTTTAAACGACCTCGACTTTTTTGAGATAGAAACACCAATACTTTCTAAAAGTACGCCGGAAGGCGCGCAAGACTTCTTGGTTCCTACAAGCATTCAGCCGGGAACTTTTTACGCGCTCCCGCAGTCGCCACAAATTTATAAACAACTTTTAATGACTTCTGGTTTTGATAAATATTTTCAAATCGCGCGATGTTTTAGAGACGAAGCGTTGCGTGCGAATCGTCAGCCAGAGTTTACGCAACTTGATATGGAAATGTCGTTTGTCGATGAAAAAGATTTGCAAAAAGTTACAGAAGGTTTAGTAAAAGAAATTTGGAAAGATGTTCTTAAGTATGAATTACCAAAGACTTTTCCTGAAATTACTTTTAAAGAGGCTTTTGCAAAATACGGAAGCGATAAACCTGACGTTCGTTTTGATTTAGAAATTAACGATGCAACTTCTTTGTTTAAAGATACAGAAATTAAATTTTTAAAAAGTGTTATCGATTCCGGCGGTAAACTTGGCGCGGTTTGCTTAAAAAAACAAAATTTCTCGCGCTCCGAACTCGATAAATGGGTTGATGTTGCAAAAGAACGATGCGGCGCGAAGGGCCTGCTTTATATTCATTTTGCAGAGGGGAAAACGGTTTCTACAATCGCCAAACTTCTTCCCCAAGACTTCTTTAGTATCGCAAAAAAAGTATTTCCAGAATTAGAAGTGGGTGACACATTATTTATTGTTGCAGACAAATTTAAAGACGCGTGGACAATTCTTGGTCGGTTGCGCTTGGAATTAGCAAAGTCTTTTAATTTAATTGATGAAAACAAATATGAGTTTTTGTGGGTCACAGAGTTTCCTCTTTTTGAATGGGACGAAGAAGACAAACGTTTTTATGCAATGCATCATCCGTTTACTCAACCAAAATCTGGTGAAGAAAAACTTGATCCAAAAGATATGGTCGCGCGGGCGTACGACCTTGTTTGCAACGGCGAAGAACTTGGCGGTGGTTCAATTCGTATCCATGATCCAAAATTGCAGTCCAAAATGTTTGATCTTTTAGGAATTGCAAAAAAAGAAGCTCAAGAAAAGTTTGGATTCTTACTTGAAGCAATGGAATTTGGTTTTCCTCCACACGGTGGAATTGCACTGGGGTTGGACAGACTTATTATGTTGCTTGCAAAAACCGATTCGATTCGCGATGTTATCGCGTTTCCAAAAACAACGAGCGGTAGTTGTTTGATGATGCAAACGCCATCCAAAGTTGACACAAAGCAGTTGGATGTTTTGAAGTTGCAGGTTAAGAAGTAAGTAAAAGTGAAATAATTAATTTAGGGAAAAATGAAGATGAAAAAAATATTGTTTTTAATTGGATTTTTAAGTTTATCAGGTTTGATCATTCAAGCTGCACCTCCAACAACACAAGGAGAAATCGAAGTAAATCAAAAACGAATTGCGGGTGTAGTTTCGAGTTCTATGCGACTAGAAACTGCCCGTTTAATTTTGCGTAAAGTAGAAGAAAGAGATTTGGATGATATTTATGAGTATGCAAAAGATCCCAAAGTAGCAGAGTTAACCGGATGGACTGAGCATGAAAATCTAGATGATACGAGAAATTTTTTAGATAAAATGCGGGAAGGTTATAATACTGGTATGTATTTATACTTAGTTATAGAGGATAAGGAATTACATAAAGTAGTAGGGACTTGTGCAATTGTTCACATATCATTCGAAAAAAATTGTGGGGAAATTTCATTGTCTTTTGCTAAAAGCCACTGTGGAAAGGGGTATGGAAAAGAAGTTATAAATAGACTTATTCAATTTGGTTTTGATGAAATGGGTTTGGATTATTTAGAAGGTTATACTTATCAAAGAAATCGTGCCTCAGATCGCTTGTGTCAGGGGGCTGCGGAATTTCAAGGTGAAGTTAAATATGAACATAAAGTAAAGGGTAAGCAATCTGTAAGAGCAAATTATTACAAACTTACACGCGAAGACTATTTAACCAAATTGTTTGGCTAAAATTTTTTTTAAATACTAAAAAATAACTTAATAAGAAAGCCCCCGGAAAACCGGGGGCTTTCTGTATATCGACTAATACTTCTATATTATTGCAGATTGAAATAAAAATACTGTAAAATAAAGATAGAATTTGGGGTGGTTCTTATATATCCAAAGGAGAAAGTTATGAAAAAAATATTTTTAATAACATTTATTATGTGTCTTGGACTTTTAAGTTCATGTTTTTCAGCAGTGTCTATAAATGTTACAAACGAATCCGGTGCAAATAGGACAGTTACAGTAAAGGTTAAAACTTCTGATGAAGTTATAGGCGAACAAATGATTGAGAATGGCGCCACTAAAACATTTAGTAGTGCCAGTAAAAATGAAGATACACCTGTTTTTGTAATTGATGAACGTGGATCAAAGGCGTCCTCCAAAATGAAAGTTAGTGCCCCAGTAACAGTTACAATTGAATAAAATACTCAAGAGTAAAATACTCTTGAGTAAATGAATTTCACAGGAGAAAGTTATGAAAAAATTATTTTTAACGACGTTACTTATGTGTGTTGGCCTTTTAAGTTCATGTTTTGCAGGGACTTTAAGGGTTCGTAACAACACAAGTAGAAGTTGTGAAGTTAAAGTACAAGCGGCCGGCGAAACTTCTTACAGGAATATTGGAAGTGTTTCCAGGTATTCTAGTAAAGATTTTTCTGTTACAGGATATGTTAGAGTGTTTGTAAATAATTGTCTGAGCGGAAAACGTTGGTCGGGAACTATTTCTGAAGAAGGAACAAAGACAGTTATACTTCCTGTGCCACCACCACCACAAGACCCTCAATCAGGGAAGTAGTAAATAAAACAGGAAGACTATAGGAGACCATTATGAAGAAACTATTTTTACTAACATTATTTATGTGTGCGGGACTTTTGAGTTCATGTTTTGCGGGAACGTTGAAGGTTAAGAATCAGAGTGGTAAAACTTGTCGAATAACTATCAGAAAATCAGATGGAACGGTTATTGCGAATAATAAATTGTTGAGGAAGTATCCAGCAATAAACACATATAATAATGTTTCCGGATCGTTGACCATAAAATACAAACATAAAAATAGTTTAGAAGCAACATCAACCGTTTCTGTAGGCGAGAGCGAAACAAAGACGCAGACTCTGTGGAATGCGGCAGATTATTGTTCTTAATTAAAACTTAAAAACGCTTATTCAAAAAAGAAAGGGCCGCGAATCGCGGCCCTTTCTTAATTATCGAAATATAATTTATTTTTTTTCTAAAAATTCTTTGTAACTTTTTGAATAAAATGAATAAAATGCAGCGCCAACAATTAAGGCCACAGATATCATTACTATCCCAAAAGACGAAAGCATTACAATTTTGACTACTTTAGGATTTGTAATAACACTAAGATTAGGAATAATTCCAAGAAGCACTTTCCAGCATGCTAAAAAAATGAGGGGGATTATTGCTGTTGCAATAACAGAAGACATCATGAATAAATAAGATCCTAATATTCGTGAGAAGTATTTTTCTACAAATAACCAACATTTTTTTATATTTACTTTTTCATAGACAATTTGTGTTAACAAACTAGTAATTGAAACAGAAATTACTATATCTACCAGAAGAAGTAGTGGAGATTTAAAATTAAGCTTAATCAATGAAAATGCATACGCAGCAAGCGTTAGTATCCAAAAGTCGGATGTTTTTATTATTGCGAATATTTCTTTTAAGATTTGTCCAAAGACTATTTTTTTATTAGAAAATAGTTTCTTAGTAAAAAGCATGAATACTATCATTAACAAACATATAAAAATACTTGGGAATACAAAAAATAATGATTTGGCTGGAGCACTGACTTTTGAAAAATGAATAGGAAACATTGTTCCAACGCCTACTATTCCAAGTACGAACATTGATATCATAAGAATTTTGTTTTTCCACACGAATTTTGTTAATTGATAAGTGTCCCTGAATCCTGTTCCAACATTTCTGAAGAATTTTCCGATTATTGTCATCATTTGACCCTTCCAAAGTTATATTCTATTTAAAGAATATGTTAATAATATTTCCTAATATCCTAATTTCAGTACTATACGTGGTTTTGGATTTATAGTAAATAAACGGGGCGTTTATGCTTGTTTTAAAGCAAAAATTACTATTTTTGTGTCTATTTGATACCTTTATAAGGATCGTTCGTAGAACATTCAGCTTGACCCTTCGATACGATTTTTAAGAAAAAATCACTCAGGGTGAGCGGGGAGTAATTTAAAAAAAGGTATGTGTTAAAAATGGGTTGTAAGAAATCGTGCAACGAATGTCATGTTTATAAAGCAAAGCGAGGCTTGAGTGAAAAAGTCATTCGCGAAATTTCTGCGCAAAAAAATGAACCTGCGTGGATGCTTTCGTATCGCCTTGATTCTTTAAAACAATTTACATCAATGCAGTTGCAATCTTGGGGACCAGATTTAAAACATATTAATCTTGATGAAATTCATTACTACATAAAACCGTTTGAAAAACAAGAAAAGTCGTGGGAAGATGTCCCGCGCGATATTAAAAAAACTTTTGAAGATTTAGGCGTTCCGGAAAACGAAGAATTATATTTTGGTGGAACCGGCGCGCAGTACGAATCTGAAGTTGTCTACCACAATTTAAAAAAAGAGTGGGAAGACAAAGGAGTTATTTTTCTTGATACAGATTCTGCATTACAAAAACATCCAGAACTTTTTAAAGAACATTTTGGCACAGTCATCGCGAGTAATGATAATAAATTCTCTGCGTTAAACGGCGCCGCGTGGAGTGGCGGAAGTTTTATTTATATTCCTAAAAATGTTCACGTTACCGTTCCGTTACAAACTTATTTTAGAATGCAATCTGAACAATTAGGTCAGTTCGAAAGAACTTTAATTATCGCGGACGAAAACAGTTCCGTTCATTATGTCGAGGGTTGTACCGCGTCAACGCATTCACAAAATTCTTTGCACGCCGCAGTTGTAGAAGTTGTTGCAAAAAAGGGCGCGCGCGTTCGTTATTCAACAATTCAGAACTGGTCAAAAAATGTTTATAACTTAGTAACAAAACGTGCGGTCGCGCATAAAGATTCTTTAATCGAATGGATTGACGGAAATTTAGGCAGCGGCATTACCATGAAGTACCCGTGCGTTATTTTAAAAGAACCGGGCGCGAAAGCAGAAATAGTTTCTGTTGCGATGGCAAATAGTAAAAAACAAATTCAAGATTCTGGCGCGAAAGTAATTCATTGCGCGTCGAATACAAGTTCAAAGATTATTTCCAAATCAATAAGCAAAAACGGCGGGCGCGTAAGTTATCGCGGAAAAGTTAAAGTTTTGCACGGCGCAAAAAACTGTAAATCATTTGTGCAATGCGATTCATTAATTTTAGATAAAGAGTCGCAAGCTGATGCGTATCCGTATATCGATGTGAATGAATCAGATACAAATATTGGACACGAAGCGCGTGTTTGCTCTATTGAAGAATCAAAACTTTTTTATTTAATGAGCAGAGGATTAACGCAAAAAGATGCGCAAGCGTTAGTTATTAATGGTTTTATAGAACCATTTGTAAAAGAACTTCCATTCGAATATGCAATAGAAATGAACAGACTTATAGAGATGGAAATGGAGGGTGGCAATGAAAACTAATCAATGCGTTGCGCGCGATGTTAAACTTACTTTTGATTATGAGATTAAGGACCGTTCGTTGAAACCTTTCGACAGGCTCAAGGCGAACGGGGATTTTAAGATTACTTTGTCTGATATTTTAAAAGAATATCTTGGTTCGATTAGTACGGATCCAGTTCGCTCTGATTCTTCGATACATTCTTCTTCGCTAAAAGCTTCGAAGAACACTCAGGATGAGCGAATTGTTTTGGATTCCGTTCGCCCTGAGCTTGTCGAAGGGTTTCAACGAACGGCGAATAAAAAAACAACTCTCGCCAACATCACCTCCGTTATCTGCACCATAACCATTCCCGCAAATACCAAAATTAACATGGTGGACGACCTGACCGACTTTGGAATTTTACGCTCCGATGTAAATTTTATTTTAAAAGAACACAGCGTGTTGGATTTTTCTTTTAAAATGGTAAAGAATGTTTCTTATTGTTATCAGGAATGCGAAAAGCATTGTAACTGCCCAATTCTTGGAGTAGATAAAACATTGCAATTTACGTTGCAAGAAACTGGTGCGTGCGCGCAAGTTAACGGCAATTGCTTTGGAAGGCAAAAAAGAAGTTTTAACTTTAAAACAATTCAAAAACATATGGCGAGCGATACACAAAGTAGCGTTTGTTTAAAAGGTGTTCTTGATTCACAGGCTGTTTTTAAAAGTGACAATCTTGTTTTTGTAGAAAAAGATTTAGAAAATGTTGTCGCAAAACAAATAAATAAAAATTTGTTACTCAGTGATAACGCGAGAGTTATTACTGTTCCAAAATTAGAAGTAAAATCTAATAAAGCTGATTGTTCGCACGGTGCCGCGATTAGCAAATTGAATGAAGATCATATTTTTTATCTTCAATCACGCGGGGTTTCTCCGCAGCTTGCAAAGTTATCTTTGATTAATGCGTTTTTAAGTTTGTAATTTCCCTGAACTCTTGAGAATTTCTCTTATTAAAATCATATTAATTCTGTTGTATTTGAATATTATTTCAAAAAGGGAGAATTGGTATGAGGAAACTTTCTGTATTTCTAGTTTCAGTATTATTTCTATTTTCTGGATTACATCCTGTCACAAAAAAAAAGCGTGATGAAGCAATTGCAACTGCGAAAACATCAATGACGACCGCGGAAGGTTTTAAAAAGTCTGGAAAAAAGTACTTAAAGAAAAAAAAGGATAGATTTAAGTATGCAAAAGATCATGGTTGGAAAGTTACGAATCGTGTTCAATATAATAAGGCGAAAAAAGCAAGAGATATTGTGCAAGGTCACATGGATGACTTTAATACCATAGTTGGAAGGTTTGCTGGCTACAGAACACAACTGAATCTTGATCCTGGGTATGCAACGGTTGCTGCGGCGCAAAGTTCAAAAACTGATTACACAAGTCAGCGGGCGAGTAAAAAGCCTAAAAAGTATAATAAAAAAAGTAAATCTAAGAAAGCAAAAAACAGAGCGCAACGGGCTGAGTACTATGCGTTAACGGCGTTAATAAAACAAGCCGATTATGCAGTTCCTGTTATTCAAAAAAGAATTGCGGCCGATGCGTTGGGTGCTGCAAAAGAAGGTGCGGCAAGCTTAAAAACAAGTGCTCAAGCAAAATATGATTCTTTAGTAACAGTTTTTGATCAAATAGCGCCGTTGGCAGATGCTGCTCCTGGTAAAAAACCAACAGGAACACCAAAAAAAGATATAACGGACATTGCAAAAAGTTATATGACGACTGAAGAACAAACGGCACTTGAAACTGAATTAACAACTGAATTAGGTAAAATTGATACGGCGTTAGGAAATATTACTACTGCAAAGGGAAGTTCAGAAACGGCAAACACAAACGCAAAAGCGGCGCTTGCTGTAGTAATAGAAAAAGCAACTTTAGCTAGTGCTGCAACAACAGCAGCGTCAGCAAATGCAATTGTTGCAGAATTGCAAGCGCAAGAAACAATTATTACCACTGCATCGACTACTGTTGATACTGCGCTTGCTGATGTGAAAACAGAAGATGGAAACATTGATAAAGTGGTGGGTTATTTTGATGAGAAAAAAGTTGAAGTAGAAGCAGCGAAGAAAAAAGCTGATGAAGAAAAAGCGGCACAAGAAAAGGCTGATAAAGAAAAATATATTAAGGATATAGCGCTACAGGTTACAGGAATTTATAACACAGCAAAAGCAACAAATGAAAAAGTTGTTGCTGTCCGCAAAGCAATTAAAACAGGTCTTGTAGATGCATACCCAGCATTTGAAGGTTTTAAAACCGCGTTAGGAAAAGCAGATAAAAAAGTGACAGCTGCTAAAACAGCGCTTGGAAAAATTAAAACTGCAAACACAAATGTTAGTAAAGCAACGACTGAAGATGCAGCCGATGATGCATTAGAATTAGCACAGCCAACACCAGAATCTGGAAAGGTTGATCCAACGGAACAAATAAATACAGCGTTAACAACGATTACAAAAATACAAACTGATGCAAACGCATTAATTCCAGCGGCTAAAACACAAGTCAAAGAATTAGCGGATGCAAAAGATCGCTCCGCGCGCATGTCTACTATGAACGCGCAAACAAAAATGTTATTTGTTGCTGGTGATTTGTATTCGCAAGGTGACGGGAACAAATTATACATTTGGAGAGACAACGTATGGAGTCCGCTTGGTGAAATGGCATTTACTGTTGGCACAGTTATTTCAAAGAGTGAAGCAAAAATATATGCGCATGGTGCTGATAAAAAAATATATAAATACGAAAATGGAACTTGGAGCGCGCTTGGTGGTAATACTTTTGTAGTCGGAACAAAAATTCTAACGTGGATGGGTGGCCTAGTTTGGGCGCAAGGCGAAGACGGAAAAATCTACGAATGGTCGGGAACCGCCTGGACTGTTATTGGTGGAAGATCATTTAAAGTTGGCACAGTAATTAAAAGATATGGTGGCAAATATTATGCCCATGGGACTGATGGAAAAATTTATAGATACGAAAACGAAGTTTGGAATTCAGTAGGAGAAAAGACATTTGCAGACGGAACACGCATTATTATTGGTTTTAGATCTGTTATCTGGGCACAAGGTAGTGATGGCAAAATTTATAAATGGGTAAAACCATCTGACGATGAACCATACAGATGGAGATCTGTTGGTAGTAAAGAATTCAAATCTGGAACAGTTATTTTAGAAATAGGCGGTCGTTTATGGGCACATGGAAGCGATGGAAAAATTTATTCTTGGGCAAGAACATTATTTGATTCAACATATAAATGGAGAAAGTATGGTGATACGATTTTCCAAACTGGAACAAGAATTAAAGCAACGTTTCTTGGCACCGCATGGGCGCAAGGTGAAGATGGAAAAATGTATGCAAAAGGGTTGATCGGAAACAGTTGGAAAGCCATGGGTGATAGCGTATTTAGAAAAGGTACTCCAATAATAAAAGGCGAAACAATTATTTATGCGCAAGGAACTAACGGAAAGATTTATCAAAACGTAAAAGGAACTTGGACGTATTTAGAGTAATACAAATAAAAAAAAGGCCCCGCGTTTTTCGCGGGGCCTTTTTTTTATTTTATACGTCTAAATTCTGAACAAAATGTGCATGCTTTTCAATATACTTTTTTCTATCCGCAACATCATCACCCATCAATGAGGTAAACCATTGGTCAGCTTTGAGTGCGTCTTCAATAGTAACTTGAAGCAATTGTCTATTCTTTGGATCCATGGTTGTTTCCCAAAGTTGTTCTGGGTTCATTTCACCAAGACCTTTGTAGCGTTGAATGGTCATCAACGATTTTCCTGCTCTAACAACTGTTGAATCTAAATTAATGATTCCTTTGTTTTCGATTAGCTCATCTTTTTTGTTAATTGTAAGAGACCAATCAGTTTTATCGAGCAATGCAATAGGAACATATTTTTTGAGAACTTTTTCTGTTTCTTTTGATTTAAAGAATCTTAAAGGAACTTCCCATGTCTTTTTTAATTCTTTAAATGTGATAATTTCTTTTGCTTGAACTTCGCCTTCAAGTGCATTTTCACTTTCTAGCTGTTCGTTTTGAATTCCAGCAATTTCGTATGCAGGGAAATGTTTTTTTAGCTTGTCTACAATTTCCTGCATCTCGTATTTCTTTGGTTCCCAATCAATTGCATTCATAAATTCAATTAGTTCATGACAATTTGTTTTTTGAAGTTCAAGATTGTTTGCTGTTTTTGTGATTTCTTTGTCGTACTTTAAAAGATCATGAAGCAAAGTTTTAAATTCTTTTTCGTCATAGACATGTTTGTCGATTTTAAATGTTGTATGTGATGTTGCCCAATCAAATAAGAATTGTTTTAATTCTGAATCATCTTTTAAGTACCGCTGTGTTTTACCAAGTTTTGCTTTGTAAAGCGGTGGTTGCGCGACGTATAAATAACCATTTTCAATTAATGGAAGCATGTGACGGAAAAAGAATGTTAATAAAAGAATTCTAATATGCGCTCCGTCAACGTCAGCGTCAGTCATAATAATAATTTTATGATAACGCGTTTTTGTTGCATCAAATTCTTCGTTGCCAACGCCTGAACCAATCGCGGTGATTAAATCTTTTATTTCATTATTAGAAAGCATTTTATCTAAACGCGCTTTTTCTACGTTTATAATTTTACCTTTTAACGGCAAAATTGCTTGGGTAAAGCGGTCGCGACCTTGTTTGGCACTACCACCAGCAGAGTCACCCTCAACTATGTATAATTCTGTTTTAGCAGCGTCTGTGTCTGAACAGTCAGCAAGTTTTCCTGGTAAAATTGAACTTTCAAATGCTGTTTTTCTTCTTGTAAGTTCGCGTGCTTTTCTTGCTGCGGCGCGCGCTTGTTGCGCAGTAATTGCTTTACTTAATATTTTTTTAGCAATTGCAGGATTTTCTTCAAAGTATGTATCTAAGAAGGAATATAAAGCAGAATCAACTACACCTTTTACTTCACTGTTCCCCAATTTTGTTTTTGTTTGACCTTCAAATTGTGGTTCGGGAACTTTAATACTTAAAACGCAAACTAAACCTTCGCGAACGTCATCGCTAGAAAGATTTCCGTCTTTTAATAATTTAGCGTTTTGAGCAAAACGATTACTGACTTTTGTAAGTGCCGATTTAAGTCCAGATTCGTGCGTTCCGCCTTCAACCGTTCTGATGTTATTTACAAAACTATACATTTGCTCTGAATAACCATCATTGTATTGGCATGCAAAATCAACAATGTATGTACCGTCATCTTTATGTAATGTAATTACATTTGGGAAGATCGGATTTTTTTTGGAGTTAATGTGTTCAACAAAAGATGCAATGCCGCCTTCAAAATGGAAAGAATGACTTTGTTCAGAAGCTTCTTCTTTTATGTCTATGCGTAACCCTTTGTTCAAAAATGCTAATTCTCTTAAGCGTGCAGAAAGGACATCAAAACTAAATTCGGTAACTTCAAAGATTTTTGAATCTGGTGTAAAACGAACATATGTTCCAGTTTCTTTTGTATCGCCAGTTTCTTTTAATGGAGCAACTGGCTTACCTGTTTTGTATGTTTGTTCGTGAATTTTGTCGTTTTTAAAAATTCTTATATCTAATAAAGAAGAAAGTGCGTTTACAACAGAAACACCAACACCGTGAAGTCCACCAGAATATTTATAAGAATCTTTACTGAATTTTCCACCGGCGTGAAGTTTTGTTAAAACAACTTCTGTGGCAGAAATTTTTTCTGTTGGATGAATGCCAACAGGGATTCCTCGTCCATTATCTTGGACGGAACATGATCCATCAGAATGAAGAATAACAGTAATTTTGTCACAATGACCGGCGAGTGCTTCGTCAACAGAGTTATCTACAACTTCATAAACTAAGTGATGAAGACCGTGGATATTTGTTGAGCCGATGTACATGGCTGGACGTTTACGAACAGCTTCTAGACCTTCTAAAACCTTAATAGATTTAGCGCTGTATGATTGTGTGCCTTTGTCTTTCAATTCGTCTTTTGGTTTGCCCATCGAAAACCCCTTACAATATTTTTATTTGAGGTAGATATAGTTACAGTACAATTATATTTATATGTTCATCTATTATACAGAAAGTATCTTTGTATATCAAAAAATTCATTTGATATAGATTTTAATATCTATTTTCATTATAATGATCATTTCATTTGTTTGATGGTATATAACGTTTAAAGAAAATCTGAGATTGTATGGATACGACTAAACACAAATCGTTTATGCGCAAAGCCTTATTGCAGGCGCGCGTTGCATATAAAAATGATGAAGTTCCAATTGGTGCTGTTGTTGTGGATGCTGAAGGGAATGTTTTGTCGCGTGCATATAATAAAATGGAAAAAAAAGGGTGCCAAACAGGGCATGCAGAAATTATAGCGATACAAAAGGCATGCAAAAAAAAAGGGGATTGGCGTCTTGATGATTGTTGGATTTACGTGACACTGGAACCATGTTTGATGTGTTTCGGGTTAATTCAACTGAGTAGAATGAAAGGAGTAGTGTTTGGAGCAAAATCTTCTCTTTTTGGTTTTGGATTTGGAAGTAGCAAAACTCTTCCACTCTATAATAAAGATTTGGTAATAACCGATGGAATAATGGAAGAATCGTGTGTCTCCATTTTAAAAGAGTTTTTTAAGGAAGCTAGAATAAAGAAGGGTCATAGGAAGTGAAGAAAAGAAAAGAGTTTTTAGAAAAGATAAAAACGAAACTTTTTGAACGACGTGCTCAATTGTCTCAGCAAATTGATACGCTTGCAAGCCAACCAGTTAGTGACAAACAGGTTATGGATACTGGCGATGAAGCATTGTCACTTACCATGGAAAAATTGCAATCCTCTTTGCAAGCTGCAGAAATTAGTGAGCTAAAACTTATTGATGAAGCGCTCGAGAGGATAGACAAAGGGGAATATGGGATTTGTATTGATTGCGATGATCATATTTCTGAAGCTCGTTTGAATTATTATCCGTACGCTGCGCGGTGCATTGTATGTCAAGAAGCGGTTGAGTCGGAAGCATAAGATTTAAAAAAATTGCCGGTGTAGCTCAGTGGTAGAGCAACTGATTCGTAATCAGTAGGTCGTCGGTTCAACTCCGATCATCGGCTCCATTCTACGTCAAGGCTTCGAATGGCACAGAAATACTTAGCGTCTTCTATTATTTTTGACAAAACAAGAGATCTCTTGTAGCCTAGTTTGAGTTGAAACGTTATTTAAAATACTTTATATATAAGCAATTTCTAGTTTAGCCATTGTTTATATATAACAAAGTTGGGTAAGAAGCTATATGGAAAAAGCAAAAGGAACATCTAATTTTCATGGTGTTGGAAGACGCAAGTCATCGGTCGCACGTGTTTGGTTAAAGCCAGGCAAGGGCGAATTCGTTGTTAATAAGAGAAATAGTAACGAATACTTCACCACAGAAATTACAAGAAAAGATATCAAGATTCCATTTGATGTTTCAGGTCTTAACGGAAAATTTGATGTTTTAGTCAATGTTGTAGGCGGAGGAGTTTGCTCTCAGGCAGGCGCAGTTCGTTTGGGTGTAGCCAGAGCGCTTCTTTCTTCTGATGAAAGTTTACGAAAAATTTTCAGAAGAAGCGATTTACTAACCGTTGACTCTCGAGTTAAGGAACGTAAAAAACCTGGGCAAAAAGGTGCTCGAGCGAAGTTTCAATTCGTCAAACGTTAATATTTATTTCTTTGAAAATTATACAAAGGAAATTCTGCGTGCAGAGTTTCCTTTGTTTTCTTTAATACGCTATTCTTACTGGGTATAGATTTCTCGTTCGAGGAACAATCTAGTATTTAAAAAAGGATGATTACACATGTGCGGAATTGTGGGATATGTGGGGGATAAAAAATGCAAGTCTTTCATTCTTGATGGACTTACAAGACTCGAATACCGCGGATATGATTCTGCTGGTTTTGCGTGTATCGATTCAAAACATAAACATGTTAGTTTTGTTAAAAAAGCCGGAACAATTTCTTGTTTAAAAGAAGAACTTTTGAATAAAAGTATGGATGGTTTTGTTGGCTTAGGTCATACAAGATGGGCAACTCATGGTGCAGCCGACGATGACAACGCGCATCCTCATTTTAGTTGCAAAAAAGACATCGCGCTTGTACATAACGGGATTATAGAAAGTTATGTGAGCATTAGAAAAAAACTTAAAGCTTTGGGCCATGAATTTTATTCTGAGACAGATTCAGAAGTGGTGGTACATCTTTTAGAAGAAAATTTAAAACATAGTCCTACCCTTAAACTTGCAGTTATGGATTTGATTAAACAATTAAAGGGTGTGTTTGCGGTATCTTTTTTCATTGAAGAATTTCCAGATCAGTTAATTGTAATTCGTTATAAATCTCCGTTGGCAATTGGCGTTGGTGAAAACGAGATGTTTGTAGCGTCAGACCCGATTGCATTTTCTGGTAAAACAGACAACGTTTTGTTTCTTCCTGATTGTAGTTTTGCATTTATTAAAAAAGATTCTATTCAGCTTTTTGACTTTGATGGAAAAGAGCTTCCTATAAAAACACAAAAGTTAGATTTAAAATTTAGTGCTGCAACAAAACAGGGTTTCGAACATTTTATGCTCAAAGAAATTTATGAGCAAAAAAAGGCGATAGATAAAAGCATTTCTTTTTATAAAAAAATTGGTTCATCTGAGTATTCAAGTACAATCTGGAGACAGTTTGGACTGGATTCTAATCAAGTGGAAAATTTAAAAAGTATTCACATGGTTGCGGCCGGAACATCGTGGCACGCTGGTAAAATAGCGCAATACTTTTTCGAAACTGTTTGCAAAATTCCTGCGTTTGTACATTTATCTTCTGAGTTTGCGTACAATCAATTTTTCCCGCCAAAAGATGCTCTGTTTATTTTTATTTCTCAGTCGGGAGAAACGGCGGACACATTAGAAGCACTTAGAAGAGTTAATTCGCATGGCATTCCAACTGTAGCATTAACAAATTCTCCTTCAAGCACGATGGTGCGCGAGGCGGGAGGATTTTTATTAATGCAGGCGGGACCAGAGATTTCTGTTGCATCTACAAAAGCATTTACGTCTCAGCTTGCGTCATTGCATTGGCTTGCGAATCGCATTGCACTCAAAAAGAATTTGGTTAATTCTGAAGAAATGAAAAAATCAGAAGAAGATTTATTCATTGCGGCAGAAGTTTTGGAATCAACAATAGAAGAATATAAATGGGACATTTCTAATAAACTGGCACAACAATATTCGCAGTACGATCAATTTATTTTTCTTGGAAGGAACTTAAGTTATCCACTTGCTATGGAAGCTGCATTAAAATTAAAAGAAATTTCTTATCGTTTTGCGCAAAGTTATCCAGCGGGCGAATTAAAACATGGCCCAATTGCTTTGGTTGATGAAAAAACTCCTGTAGTTGTTTTTTCTTTATTGGATGATGTTTTGTATCAAAAGCTTGTTTCTAATGTTCAGGAAGTGTGCGCGCGCAAAGGGCGAGTTATTGTATTTGCATTTGAAGGACAAGACGAATTAATTGATTTGGCAGAAACTGCTTTTGTTGTTCCAAAAGTTCAGCCGCTTCTTGCACCACTTGCAATGTCCGGAATAATGCAATTTTTTATTTATCACATTACAAAACAACTTGGATGCCCAATAGACAAACCGCGCAATTTGGCGAAGTCTGTTACGGTTGAATAGAGAGTTAGATAATTATTTTGGTGCTTTTTGGTGATTGAAATCAAATGTATACCGTTCGCCCTGAGGATTTTTCCTTTGGAAAAATGTCTCGAAGGGTTCTACGAACGGTTCCGTTTTTATTTTTTAAACAGTTCTGTTTAGCAGATTATTTTTAAGGTCCGTTCGGTAAAACCCTTCGAGACAATTTTTTTAAAATTCTACGAATTTCTCAAAAATCCCTCAGGGCGAACGGGTTCTATTTAGATTTTTACGGATAAAAAAGAGAAAATTAATTATAGAATTTACGCCTCAAGAATAATAGTGACTGGTCCGTCGTTAACAAGTTCAACTTGCATCATTGCGCCGAACTTGCCATCAAAAACTTTTGGATATATTTCCTGAAAACGTTTTACAAACGCAGAGTATAAAATCTCTGCGTTTTGTGGTTTCATCGCGTCAGAAAATGACGGACGGTTTCCCTTTTTGCAATTTGCATACAAAGTAAACTGAGAAACTAATAAAACTTCGTAGTTGCAATCGCGAACACTCACGTTAAATTCTTTTTCTGAAACAGGTTTCGAATCAGGAAAAATTCTAAGATTTAAGATTTTTTGAATAATGTAATCGAACTGATCTTCTGTATCGCCAGTTTTTAAACCAACAAGAACAAGTAAACCATTATTTATCTTAGAGACGACTTTGCTGTCGACAGAAACAGAAGCGCGCGACACGCGCTGAATAACAGCCTTCATCTATTTTTCGTCTTGCTCAGGACTTAAGAAATTTTGCATGTAGTTTAATTTTTTAAGTTGTTCTTCAAAACTGAATTTGTATCTAGAAAAACTTACAGTTGTACTTTTTCTAATATTTTTTGTATACCGCTTAGACCATTTAACTTTTTCTTCAATATACAAACCAAAATTTTCTGGTGCATCTTTATGAACGACCACAAGAGATGGTTTGTCTTTTGCAGAAAACTGTGAGAAATAAGAAAGCTCATGTTCGATTTCTTGTATTACACCCTTAAGCAACATGATGTAATGTTTAATGTTGTCTTCTGATTGCTTTCTTTCTTTTCCATTGATTTTGATTTTTTTATCTTTTACCAACTGATTTATTTTTTTATCTACAAGATTCATTTGATTAGAAATGACTTCTTTTTTTTCAGCAGTCTCTTTTTTCAGCGTTGTGAGCTCTTTAGAAACATGTTCAATTTTAGATTTGAGTTCAGTGGTAAGCTCTGGAAATTTAATAAACTTTTTATTTTCTTTATCTAATTTTTTTGATAATTCTTCAAAGTTTATTTTTTTGCTGCTGTCTGTTTGTTGTGTTTCTTTTTCGTTATTGTTATTGACTGATTTTTCTTTATCCGACAATTCATTTTTTTTGGTCATATTTCTTTTCCGTATAAATAAACAATGATCACTTCATAAAACCCTAGTTTAAACGTTTGACTGAAAATATCAAAAAAAACAACATTTTTGGCAAAATTTAAGGGTGAGGTAAATATGTTATCAACATTTATAATCGAATTTGTTCTCGACGGGGTCTACCGATGGTTTTGTGTAGACAGAAGTGGAGTATTGTTGATTTATGTCATATTGCACAAAAAGTTATCTCAATTTTAAAATTTTCTCCTAATTGTAATGAAATGATTTTTGGATGTGGCATCAAACGTGCACTGAGATCAGCGTATGATATACATTTAAGAAAAGTTGCCAACAAAGTTGTGAGTAACTTCATTTTTAAAATATGAAAATACCGAGTGGCTGCGGCGTGCAGCACATTGTCTTGTTTTGGAACAGGCTCGAATATTGGATTGAAATCGACTGATTCAATTTGTTTACATAATGTAATGGTAACGACATAGGGTAGTAGCCTTTTTGCGGGGTGTAATGAAACGATACAAAAAAGAACATTTCATCTATGGATTTGCTGTTTTTTAAGCTGGTTGGTAAAATTAGGTATAGTTTTTGAAAAAAATAAAGGGAATATTTATGTTTAAAAATCAAAGAAAAGTGCTTGCGTTTGTTTTAGTACTATTCACAGTTTTTACAAATTCTTATGCGGAAACAGAAGCGCCTAAAGTTGATGTGAGTGCATGGTTAGAGCGTGCAAAACAGAACATTCACAAAGAAGTTTTAGATAATGGTTTGACCATTTTGTTTTACAAAAAAGAATATACTCCAGAGGTGATGATACAAGTGGTATGTGATGTTGGTTCAAAAGATGAAAAATCAGATGAATATGGTTACGCACATCTTGTTGAACACATGATTTTTAAAGGTACAGAAAAACTTTCAGAAAGAGATATTGACGAGATTACGCAAAGATTTGGTGCAACAAATAATGCGTTTACTTCCAAAGATATGACTTGTTATTACTTTAGGACTGACAACAAAAATTGGCGAGTTTTTACCACCGTTCTTTCTGATTGTATGCAGCATGCTAAATTTTCTGAAGAACATTTAGCATCAGAGATGAACGCTGTGTATCAAGAAATAAAAATGCGTGATGATGATGGTGTTGGAAGTGCTTTTGAAGCATTGTTCCCAGTAAATCATCCGTATCATCATACGATAACTGGATATAAAGAAAATATTTTGACGGCAGATGCTAAAGATGTGAAAGCGTTTTATAAAAAACATTATATTCCATCAAACACTACTGTTTTTGTTGTTGGTGAATTAGAAAAAGAAGATGTTATTGTCGAAATTAAGGAAAAGTTTGGTAATATTCCTTCTAAAGAACCTGAAAAAACTCATTGTAAAAAAGATTTCGAGTTTGTGAATAAAGAGTTTTTCGAAAAAGATACGGTTATCTATAAATCTACGCCGAGTTCTTCTGTGGCACATTTTTGGCAACTTCCAAAAATGGGTGACCCTGAATTAGAAATAATGATTACTGTATTTAGATGTTATCTTGCCAAGCGACTTGGTGAACGTTTGTATAAGAATAAAAAATTAACTAGTTCTATTTCTACCGTTACAGAATTGTTACAACTTGCGAGTGTTTTTTGTGTAGCCTATTTCCCAGATGAAAATGGAAAAAATGGATCGAATTTGTTAGAAAAATGTAAATCCATTGTGCTTGAAGAAATAGCAGCAATACAGCGTGATGGAATTCCAGAAAAGTTTTTGAAAAGTCAAAAACGGTTGGAAGAAGTATATGGAGTTGCCGCGTTTAATGACGTTCTAAGTATTTCTAATGTATTGCGCGAAGCATATATGAATTATCATAACGAATATATGTTATTTGATTTACTTCATGTTCAGCAGGGGGTAACCAGTGAAAAAATTAAGCAGTTTGTGCGTACGTATTTTAGAGAAAATGCGATGTGTACTATTACATATAAACCTTTGTTAGAAAAAGAAAAAGATGAATGGGTTGAATTACAAAAACGTGTTGACGCATATGATGCTTCTTTGTTGAATATTAAAAAACGAGAAAAAGTAACTACTGGTGTTTCATTTATGGATGAGTTGCCGGCACCAGAACTTTTGGATGTAGTGTTTGAAACACCTGAGTTTGTATTTGAATTGAGTAATGGCTTGAGGGTGGTTGCGTGCAGAAAGCACGATACCCCATTTGTTTTTGCGCGATGTATTTTTAAAAACGAAGAGCATTTTAAACGCCATATATTGGAGCAACAGCAAAGTCAAATATCTGCGTATGCAATGGTTGGTTTGACGCAAGGAAGTAGTAGTTATTCAGAACAAGAATTAAACGAATTTTTTACTGCTTTGGGAGCAGATTTTTATCGTGCTCCTGCTGGAATTTCTTTCTCGTGTTTATCTTCTGATTTTGTTTCTGTTGCTCAGCGTTCTTTTAATGTTCTTACCAAGCCGACTTATCCTAAAGATTTATTTAAGAAGGCGAAACAAGATATAAAGAAGAGCATACAAGAACAAGCTACCGATTTGAGCGATGTCTTTTGGGAAGAGTTATTCCTACATTTGTTTCGCGATGATTTCGCAATAAAGGAACGATCAATTCCTAACCGTTTGCAAAAAGTTTCCAAGATAAAACGTTCTGATCTTTTTTCTTTTCATAAAAAATATGTAACACCAGAAAATATGGTTTTGGTTGTTGTTGGGGATTTTGAAAGCAAGGAAGCCTTACAATATGATTTGGAAGCAATAATGGCTCAAACGCCATGGAACTTACAAGGGGTTTCCGTGATGGATGTACAAGCGAATTTTTCAGAGATAGAAAATCCTGAACCAAAGACGATACAAAAATTTTTACCAGAAGAGCGTACCTTGTTTGGTGGGGGAAGACTGACCGTTTCTCTTGATCAGGAAGATTGGTTTACTCTTCAATTTCTGGAAAGATATCTTAAAAAGAAAATATATGAAATAAGAGAACTTACTGGATTGTTTTATTCGGGAAATGGATCAGTTAGCAGTGGCGCAAGGTCAGAGGAAAAAGGATATGCATCTATTATTATAGATGTTTCACTGGATGGAGTGTCGCCGGTTTCTGAATCTATTAAACTATTATTGCGTGACATTGCAGAAAACGGCATCCCAGAAAATGATTTTTACGCGGCTCGTCACAGCATAATTAGTCTTTGGGCAAAAGCCGAAAAAACAAATGAAGATATTGCGATTACATTTTCAAACATCGCATCAGAAAACAAAGATTGGTATTATTACGTAAAACGTTTTGAAAAATTAATGGCGGTTACCAAAAAAGACGTTGATGTGGTAGCAAAAAAATATTTCAATCCAGATGATTGGACCTTTGTTACGGTTGGAAGAGTGGATGAAAAAGTTTCCTGAAATTTATCCGGTAACGTGTAATACAAAACATGTTGGAAAAGGTTCAACGTTTGTTGCTATAAAAGGTTACAAAGTTGACGGCGCGCAATTTATTGCAGAAGCAATCGCGCGCGGCGCAGACAAAATTGTGTTGGAAGAAAACTCCCGCGAAGCACTCGCAGAAATCTCTGCGGCTGCATTTAATTACCCCGCAAAAAAATTAAAAATTATTGGTATAACAGGAACAAAGGGAAAAACAACAACAGCATTTTTAGTTGAACATATTTTACGAGGTGCGGGAAAAAAGACGGCGTTGCTTGGAACAATAAAAAATAAAATAAACGACGATGAATATAAAACAGATCTGACTACTCCAAACAGCGATTATTTGCATATGTTTTTTAATGAGTGTGTAAAAGAAAAAGTTGAGTATGTTGTCATGGAAGTTTCTTCGCATGCTGTTTTAACAAAACGTGTGCACGGAATAGAATTTGATGCTATCTGTTTTACAAATTTATCTCCGGAGCACATGGATTTTCATCCAACTATGCAACATTACTTTGAGGCAAAAACAAAACTATTTGATCAGATAAAGTCCCACGGTTCAATTATTATAAATGTAGATGATGAATGGGGGAAAAAGGCGGGAGAACTGTTTTTGTCGCGCGCAAACATTACTCCAGTCTCATTACAAAAAAACGAATATAACATCACAATGTCTCCGCAAAATAATTGTCCCGCTATGATTGGAATGTTTAACGAATATAATATTTTAATGGCGGGAAAAACGTGTGCGCAACTTGGATTAAAACAAAAAACAATTAATGATTCGTTACAAACATTTTCTGGTGTTCCAGGAAGATTACAAAAATATATATTAAAAAATGGCGCGCGCGCGTTCGTTGATTTTGCGCACAATCCCTCATCGTTTGATTCAGTTTTAAAAACGTTGCGCGCGGAAACAAAACATTTGATTGTTGTTTTTGGTTGCGGCGGCGATCGCGACAAAACAAAACGACCAGTTATGGGAAAACTTGCCGCGCAGTATGGTGATGAAATAATTATTACCGACGATAATCCCCGCGGTGAAGATCGCAACAAAATTATCGATGACATTTTTAGTGGTATTCCAGAAAAAAAAATGTCGCGCGTTCAACGCGAGACGGATCGCAAAAAAGCAATCGCGCGCGCGGTAGAAAAGTCGAATTCTGGCTCAGTTATTGCGTTGTTGGGCAAAGGGCACGAGACTTATTATATCGTTAAAAATAAAAAAATATTCTTTGACGACTTTCAAGAAATTAGTCAATATTAGTGCTTTCTTATAATTAAAAATAATAAAATCATTTCTTAAAAAAGGATTTCGCATGAAAAAGATTGTACATATTTTATTTTTAGGTTTTGTGCTTTTGTGTCCGATGCAAGTGTATGGGATGTTGGCTAGATGGTTCGGATCTAGGGCTGTTAATAACAGTGATGAAGAAATCATGGTTGAAGAAGGATCCCCTGGTTTGCAGGATTATATGTCACAAGATCATATAGATTCTTATAATGAGCAGAATTTGCGAGAAACGTTTGCTGCATTGTTGCCGCAAAATCCTGAAACGGTTTTGGATATTCTTTTTGAAGCTTCAATTTCTTCTGATGATTATCAAGCATATAAAACATTAGTTGCAAAGAAGCGAAATCCTATTTTTTTTCTTGCGAGGGTTATGCCGAGTGGGTTTTATAAAATTCGAGTGGCTGGTGGATTGAGGTTGGGCAAATTATTATTTTTAGAATTTACAACGCCAGAACAACGGAAAGATAAAGTTTTTTTGTTTAGACTAGCGAATACTGCATCGCTGGCTGCGAATGATTTTTTTGCAAGAGAGATGGAAATTTTATTAAAAAGATGTCCAGCATCTTTATTGCAATAATAAAAAAGTTTTTCACTTTTTAATTCAAAAAAGGGTTGCATATGAAAAAGTTTTTCTGTTTTATATTTTTAGGGTGTTTGTTTTTATTTCCGTTGAATTTGCATGGGATTGGTGGATGGGGAGATGATAATTTGGCACAACTTGTAGATGAAGCGGTCAATGTTTTTAAAGCGCAAGAGGCTTTGGAGGAAGGGGTATTAAAAAAATCGACTTTTTTGATATCAGAGAAAGAGTTTAATGAGTGTGTTTCTTTGGTTAGAAAATTAAGCGAACCATTGGTTTTTTTAGCAGAGTTTATGGTCGATGACTTTTACCATGTTTCTGTTTGCGATAAAAAAAGTGTAATGAGCATGTTTTTAGATATGTTTTTTACTTATAAACAAATGATTGATGTTTCTTTTATGGCAAAATTAGTCGACATTGCCAGACAGAACCAGAATAATACATTTGAGAGAAAACTTTGGTGGCGACAGGACGCTGCGCTGGCCGAAAAAGAGGGGCGCCAGAAACTTTCTTCAACACAACAGCAATAACAAAAAAAAAATCAAAATTTGTTTTTATTTATTAATTTATATATGCAAATAAGGAGACTGGATGGAGAAAAATTTTCTTAAATTTCTATGTTTATGTAGTTTGTTTTTTTGTGTCTCACCTGTTTATGGGGGGTGGTTAGGGAAAATTCGTTCAATTTCTCCATATCACCACAATCAGTATACAGAACTTGAAGAAGATTCATGTAGCTGGGTCGTAGATGAAAAAACGTTACGTGAAGAGTTTGTGCAGAGGGTACAACAAGCTCCTTTACACGAGATTGTGATTTCAGTAGATGAATATACAATGTATGCTAATACGCTTGCGCATATCAGAGAGCCTCACAAGTTTATTGCGCAAACGGTTCCTGATGAATTTGATTTTATTCGAGTTGAAGATAATAGGACATTGATGCAGTTGTTGATTTTGAATTTTGTAGACTGTTGCGACAGAAGAAACAAAGATTTTATGAGCAGATTAATTTATAGCGCGCAAGAGCATCAGCACCTAGTGTTTGCTGAAAAGCTAGAGCAGGCGATTCGTGCTCGTTAAGTTTTTCTCTTTTTAATTCAAAATTTGTTTTTATTTCATTCATTTATATATTCAATATGTGGAATTCATAAATCAATTATTATGGAAAGATCAAAATGAGTAGTGATGTGTCAAAAATTATATCTCCATTTAAATTTGCATTAACGGGTGGCCCGTGCACAGGGAAAACAACATTGTTAAATGCTTTGCAAAAAAATGGTTATCAAATTGTTCCAGAAACGCCGACGATTGTTTTTGAAGAAGAAATAAAAAGAACAAACAAGCGGCCAGACCCAAGTACGGCAGAGTTTCAATTAAAATTTATGAGTAAACAACTAGAATTTGAATTAAAGGCGCACAATAACGCGCATGTTTTTTTAGATAGAAGCATTGTTGATATTGTTGGTTATTGTAGATTTTTTGGAATAACCCCGCCGGAAGAATTAATTAAAAAAGTAAAATCGCACAGGTACGACGGAGCGTTTCTTTTAAGCTTTCTTTCTTTTTACGAAACAACCGCGGTTCGTCCCGAACCACTTGATGTTGCAAAAAAAATTCACGCAATATTAAAAAAGACTTACGAAGATTTTGGATATAACTTAATAGAAATTCCACCGGTAAGTGTTGAAGAAAGAATGAAATTTGTTTCTGAAAAAATAAATGAGATTAGTATAAGACAAGAAAAGGTTGCGGTAGAAAAAATACGAGAAGGACAATTGTGAATTTAAGTAAGGTTACGTTTCCGAATGCTGCCGTGATGGCAGATCCGGAATTTGAAGTAAAAGATATTTCTTTGGCAGAACAAGGAAGAAATAATATCGAGTGGGCAGAAGCGCAAATGGGCGCGCTTCTTAAAGTTAAAGAGCGTTATTTAATAGAAAAGCCGTTCAAAGGAATTAGAATTGGAATGGCGCTCCATGTAACAAAAGAAACAGCAGTTTTGGTAAGAACATTAGTTGCGGGCGGGGCAAAAGTTTCTATTACTGGTTGCAATCCATTAAGTACACAAGACGATGTTGCCGCGGCACTTGCAGAAGAAGGTGTAAATGTTTGGGCGTACAAAGGTGAAACAACAAAAGATTATTATCGGTATCTTGATTACGTAATTAATTCAAAACCAGATATTACTATTGACGATGGTTGTGATTTGGTGAACGAAATTCACAACAAACATCCCGAATTACTTAAAACTTTAATTGGTGGCGCAGAAGAAACAACGACAGGAATTATTCGTTTGCTCGCGATGGAAAAAGCTGGCGCGCTTAAATATCCAGTTATTGGAGTTAACGAAAGTGACACCAAACATTTAATGGATAATGTAAAAGGAACTGGGCAAAGTACAATTGATGGCATTTTGCGCGCGTGTAATGTTCTGTTAACCGGAAAAACATTTGTAGTTTTGGGTTACGGAGATTGCGGAAAAGGTTTAGCAAAAAGGGCGCAAGGGTTAGATGCAAATGTTGTTGTTACAGAAGTAGACCCGTTTAGAGCGCTTCAGGCGGCGATGGATGGATTTAGAGTAATGCCAATGGCTCAAGCTGCAAAAATTGGTGATGTGTTTGCAACAATGACGGGTAACAAGCATGTAATTAGCAAAGAACACATGAAATCAATGAAAGATTGTGCAATTCTTGCTAACTCTGGTCACTTTGATAACGAAATTGATGTTGCAGGATTAAAAGAAATTTCTACAGGATCAAGAAAAATCCGTGAGTTTATGGACGAATATCTTGTGAACGGAAAAAGAATCATGCTACTTGGTGAAGGTCGATTAGTAAATCTTTCATGTGCAGAAGGGCATCCATCAGCAATTATGGCCATGTCTTTTATTAATCAATCGTTTGCATGTGAGGAATTAGTAAGATACAAAGGGAAATTAGAAAATACTTTGTATGCATTAAGAAAGGAAGGTCCAGGGCTAGATAAATTAAAAGTAGATGATCTTGGTATTCGCGAAGACAGAGTTGCGCGCTTGCAGTTAGACACTATGAACATAGAGATTGATGTGTTAACAGAAGAACAAAAGGCATATTTGTCCGGTTGGCAAGAAGGAACATAAGAAAAAAGCCGTAAAAATCGATAAAATTTGAAAAAAAGGAGATTTTAATGAAAACTAAAGTAGTTGTATTATTGTTAAGTATAAGTCTTTTGGGTGGATGTAATTGTTTTTCTAATAAAGATGTGGTTATAGATAAAACAAATAAATCCGTGATGGCAGATAAAACTAAAAAAGAGGTAACAGTGGCTCAAGCAAAAAGTGGCGATACAGTAAAAATTAATTACACAGGTAAATTAACAGACGGTACAGTGTTTGACACGTCTAAAGATCGCGAACCATTACAATTTACAATCGGTTCAAAACATGTGATACCAGGCTTTGAAGAAGGCGTTGTTGGTATGAATGTTGGCGAGAAGAAAATAATCAACATTCCTTGCGATAAAGCGTATGGAGAGTACAGAAAAGAATTAACACAAGAAGTTGAACGCAAACAAATGCCAGCTGATTTAGATCCAAAAGTCGGGCAACGGTTGCAAGTAAAACAAGAAAATGGTCAGCCTTTGGTTGTAATGATCACAGCGGTTACAGAAGAAAAGGTTACAATCGATGCAAACCATCCATTAGCGGGTAAAAATTTGGTTTTTGACATCGAACTTGTAGAAATCACATAGAATAGCCTTTTAAACTTTGCATAATAGCAAAAGTCTAGTATACTACAGGAGTTGTTTATTGCATGAAGGCATGCAATTTTTAGTTGAGTTTCCGGCTCGGGGTGTTCAGATTGAAAGTTGAATATCAGATTTAGCCGGCTATAGGAGTTCAAGATGAACATCTACGTAGGTAATTTGTCGTATACAGCGACAGAAGAAGATTTAAAGCAAGCTTTTAGCGAGCATGGTGAAGTTACAACTGTATCTATCGTAAAAGATAAGTTTACAGGTAACTCAAGAGGTTTTGGCTTTGTAGAAATGCCAAACGACGAAGAAGGCCAAAAAGCTATTGATGCTTTAAACGGACAAGACGTTAAAGGTCGTGCGCTTAAAGTTAATGAAGCGCGTCCTCGCGAAAACAATGGTCCTCGCGGTGGTAACGGCGGCGGCGGCGGAAGCCGTGGCGGATTCGGTGGTCGCAGCAATGGTGGCGGCGGCGGAGCCGGCGGAAGCCGTGGCGGATTCGGTGGCGGAGGAAGGTATTAATCCTTTCTATCAAATCTGAATGTTAAAATGGGCGAACGTGATTCACGTTCGCCCATTTTCCATTTAATAAGGTTTTTTTAAAACCAACTCTATAATTATTCTTGTTAGTTTTAATTACGACTTTTATATTGGCGCAAATTGTTGATATTGATATAGAAAAGGCGTTGAAAGAGAAAATAGCGGAAGTGACAAAGCGTTATTCCCAGCCACACGCGGATGATATAATAGCGTCGACGGCTTGTGGACTTTCAGGATATGGTATTTCTTTTTGTTCTTCTGGAGGCATCGATTCATACCAAATTTGTAATAATGATATTAAAGATCTTGTGTGTTCTGCTTTGTTTTCTATTTCTACTTCTATTGCTGCTAAAAGACCTTTGAGTCTTTCTTTTATGAGTGTTGCTACGTGATTATGGTATGGATGATCTTGAGTTTTTTTTATGTATTTATAAAAGCATTCGATTAATTTATTAAGTTCTGTTATTACGTCTTGTTGCCTTTGTTTATCTAGCAAAAAATCAGGTTGAGTGATTGCCGTTTTTATGGAATTTAATGAGTCTTGGCAAGGTCTTTTTAATTCATTTGCAATTTGTTGTTTATTAAATAAATTTTCAAATCCATATTGAGACCGTTGTTTTTTAGGGAGAAATGTAAAAACTTTCTCAAGTTTTCTTAGAAGCGAATTATATGTTGGTTCAGCAAATTCTGTTTGATATGGAGTACTTATAAGTGTTGTTCCTGATATTACTGTTATACAAAACAACAAAAAGATACATTTGATTTTCATATAAGTTGCCCTTATTTTGGTTGTGATTTTATAAATCGTATTTCTAGCAATAAAGACATAATACTATACATGAAAAGTTGAAAGTCAAAGGTAAGTTATTTAAGTTTTTCTTGTAATGCACAGAGCCGTTCTCTTGTTTCAGTGCATTGTTGATGAAGTTCAGAATGACTGCTTTCTTCGGATATGTGTAAAATAACATCAAGAAAACTAATTATTCTGTCAATTTGAATATCGACACTGGTTTTTTGTCTGAGTTGTAGCGCATGTTTCTGTGAAAACATAAATTCAATGTTGGTTTCAGAACTAAGAACAAATGTTTCTAGTCCAATTGTTATACACGCAAATTGATATGTTGGATCTTTTTTTATATGGGTTTGAACTTTTGGATCTTCAATTGCATCAAAAATAGCTTCAAACTCCCCTAACTCTGTTGCTCCCGCAGAAACATTTGTATTAGAAAGTCCAAAACAGAAAGAAGAAAATAAGACGATATATTTAATTGTGTTCTTCATCAGTATACCCCCCGGTTTATGATGATTAAAAATTCTATTAATATGTTACTTATATTAGATCAAATATAAGGGGTTATGCCTTTAAAAAGCAATGGTTTTGAGTATTAGGATGTATCGGATTTTGACGTTGTGTTTTTTAAGCTTCTGTTTGTAACGTTGTAGCTATTTGTAGGGGAGTGTCGTATGAACTTTCTATTACTACAAATCTTTTGCTAAAATTTGTTAGTTTTATTTTTAATTTTAGCCATTCGAGAAAAAAAGACTCATCATCTAGATCTTGCTTTTGTTCTTTGTATTCAAGAACAACCCTTTGTAAAGTGTTTTCTAGATTTAAAATCATTGCTCTTATGAAAGCAACCTTTTGTTGTGCTTGTTCTGAATGTTGATTTTGTTCAAAAGTTAAGGATTCAATGCTAAGGAGATAGCAAGCGCTTGTATAAATTACTTGTTCTTTAATTAGATGTTCTAAATTTTCATTGTTTATTGCATTAAAAATGGCTTCAAACTTTCTTAACTCTGTTGTTTTCGCATAAATATTTGTATTAGAAAGTCCGAAACAGAAAACAAAAAAGAAAATAATAGATTTAATTATGTTCTTCATCAGTGCCCCCACCAGGTTTATGATGATTAAAATTCTTCCAAAAAATACTTATATTAGATCGAATATAAGCGATTATGTGTTTAAAAAGCAATTGATTAGGGCTTTTTTATGCGATGTGTTTGGATGTGGTGCATCTTGATGCGACGCATCTTGCATAAAGATTTCTACTTTTTTAACATATCCACTTTGAATCTCGTTGTCGGTTACAAAATTTGCATTTCCATCCAAAACAAGAACCGGAACATTTTTTAATTCTTGAAAAATTCCAATTTTATTAATCAAAAATTTTTCATGGAATTTATGAAGATTCTCTATAAAAGAAAACGGCGCGTGTTTTTCACTTTTCCAATTTCTTTTTTTTACTCGCGCGAAACATTTTTCTGGTTGCGAGCGCAAATAAATAAATCCAAGAGGCGGATGGCAGTTTTTTCTGATTAAAAAATCAACCCATTCGTTGTACAACTTCCATTCGAGCGGTGTGAAATAACCGTTCGCAAAACTATTTTGTGCGTAACAAAAGTGTCCAGAATAAATTGATCGTTCCATTATAATGTTATGTTTTTTACTTGCGCGAATGCGTAAATATTCTTTTGCGCGGCACATCATAACAAAAGTTTCGAGTGTGTATTCCCAACGATGTGGGTCTCTAAAAAAAGAACCAAGGAGCGATTGCTCGCCGCTGTTATTCATCCAATATTCTCTTGGCTCAAGATGGACAGAAACATCAGGAAGTTTTTTTTGCAGAATTTTTACAAAGGTAGATTTTCCTACCCCCATATTTCCTTCAACTATATACACTTACATTTCTCCTATCATCCTGAGTGATTTTGAGCTATTGCGAAAAATAGTATCGAAGGATTAGCTTTCTTAGGAGAATTAATAATTGCAGATTTAAAAATAAATGACAAATGAATGATTAACAACGAGGCAAATATTGCGCGCCGGTGTAATGTAAACAGAGGTAGTCCCGGAGTGGATTATCTTTGTTTCTTTTGAGTGGTTCTAAGTTCATTGCAACCTCCATATTGTGTGTAAAGTCATTATCCACAAAAATAATAAAGTCAGGCTTGAGTTTAAACCGTTTTAGGAATGAGGTTAATACTACACCTTTGTTTGTTTCGCTGTTGGTGAAAATAATTCTTTTGTATATAAAAGGATACGCATAATCCTTTCCATGGATTCTTTCTGTTGGAACCCTAAAATGTTTTCCTAAAGTTTTCGATATCGGTAGACTGAAATCTATCCCAATTTTTTTTTGAGAGAGTTGCTGATATCTAAAATCGTAAAAACGATAAGTACGGGAAGCTGCACCTGTTTTGACCAAATAGTGAGAAGAACATAATGTTAATGCAAAAACCTTTACGTCATTTATTTTTAACTCGTTTATTAGGGATGGAGTTGTTTCATCAATAAGTACGGTATCTTTTATCGAGAGAAAATACGGTGAATCCCCGTACATTCTAATTAATGTGTCATCAACGTCGAATACAACAAGTGATTTATTTGTTAAAAATTTCATGTTGTCGCGGATCATATCAAGATTGTTTACTGTGTGGATATTAAAAGGTGAAGCAAATGTTGTTGAAGTAATTGAGCAAAGAAAAAATGCAAAAAAGAAAATTCGAGTTAAAAGTTTTTTGGTAGTGCGCATTTTATTTTCCTGTCGATGCGGCAGTATAATGTAAGCAAATGTAATTTCTGAGAGGATTTTCTTTGTCTGCTTTGAGCTTTTCTAAACTTTTTGCAACTACAATATTTTGTTGTAGGTTATCATCTATAAAAATAATAAAATTAGGACTTAATTCAAATTGATCTAAGAATGCAGATAAAACAATTCCTTTATCAGAAATTGTATTTGTGAAAATAATTCCTTTGTAAAAACAAGGATGTCCGCTTTCTAAAAAATAAGGAGGAGAGTTTGTTGATATACTTAAATATGTATGATCAATCTTTGGAAATGCACTACTAAAGTTAATGCCAAAGTGTTGAAGTTGTTGGAATCGAATATTACTAAAAGGCATCAGTTCTCCTTGCGTACTGTCGAGCCATTTCATCGTTTCTTTTTCTGATGAGCTATGTGTCAGGGCAATAACTTTTATTCCTTTTTTTTGCAAGTCACGAATTAATTTAGGTGTTGCTTTGTCTATTAAATCTGCACCATTAGAAATTGAAGGGAACCCTTGTTTTCCTTTAATTAGCGTTAGATCAACGTCAAACACGACAAGTGTGTTTTTGTCTAAATTCGGCATAATTTCGCGGATTATTTGAAGATTTTCAGCTTTGCCAATGTTCGGTCGAGGAGCAGCTATGGATGGTGAGGCAAATGTTGTTGAGGTAAATGAACAGAGAAGCAGTGTGAATGAAAAAATACGAGTTAAAAGTTTTTTATTATTCATGTTTTTCATTTCTGTTCTTTTTTAACCAACCGCTCTTGAACCGCTTCGCTTTGCAACTCTCGTATCGCATCGTGAGCAATCCACTTTGCGGATTTGGAATCAATTGTTTGGATTGACTTCCCAACTATAATAGCTCGTTTATTTAATGCAAGATTACGTTTGCCAATTTGACGGAGTGCCCAGTTGACTGCTTTTTTTACAAAGTTGCGTTCGTCGGTAGAATATTTTTTTATGATTTTAAAGAATGGTTCAAATTCTGCATCGGACATTTTTTTATCGTGAACCGCAAGACATGCCATTAAAACAATTCCCGCTCGGCGGACAAATTCTTCTTCGCGCGCGCTCCATTCATTAATTTTTTTTGTTACGAAGGGTGTTTTGTCAAAAAGATTGTTGCAACATTGGTCGCACAAATCCCACGAATTAAAACCTAGGACCCATTCATCTAATTGTTTTTCTGTAACTTCTTTTGGATCATCAATAAAACAAGCAAGTATTCTCGCATCGTGATAACCGGAGTTCCACAATTGCTGCGCGAGCGCATGGTCTTTGCCAACTTCTTTTGCAATCGCGCGCAAGTTCGGAATAGAAATTCCAAACGCTTTTGATGTTTCAATTCCAAACCGCGCCATGCCTTGGCGGTTTTTTGTGTTCGAAAGTGATTTTAGTTTTTTTATAATTTGTGTGTAGGTCATAGATAAACTCATTTATTTACAATATTTTTTACAATGTAATTAAATTTTCCTGGTTCTTCAAACGGAGGATTATGGCCAGAATTTTCAAACCATATAAGTTCTTTTTTGGGAGCTTCTAATTTTTCAAAATATTCTGATGCTAATTTTGATGAAGTTTGATAATCATGTTTTCCGAGAAGAAAATAAACGGGCACTTTTAACTTTGGAACTTGTTTAAATAAGTTTGTATTAAAAATTTCTGGCCAAAGAAGCTTTAATGACATTTTGTGCCCCAACACAAATCTAATCAAATCTATCCATGAATATTCATCGACACTTAATATTTTTGGAAGCCAATGCATTAAATAATCAGTTCTTCCATAAACACTTCCTCCAAATTCGGTTACCCATTTTCGCTCAATGCCTACATCTTTAACGGTATTACCAGGAGGAGATTCAATTTTTTCTAATTCGGATAACGCTTTTTTGTTATTGCGTTTTTTGGCCTCTTGTAATGTAAATTCATAACCCAATTTTTCGGATTCTTTAACGTTTGCGACTTGACCAACTCCAATGTAGGCGGTAACATCCTCTGGATATCGAGAGGCATACATGGTTCCCAATATTGATCCCCAAGATTTTCCCAAAAGATAAACTTTATTTTTTCCAAATCGTTTTTTTAGATATTGAATCAATTGATGAAGGTCCGATACAAAAGTCTCTATTTTCATTGACTCGGGAGGAATTGATCTGCTGTAAGATTTTCCACAACCTCGTTGATCCCAACCAACGACAACAAAATTATCTTCAAGTTCTTTGTTGTAATAACGAAAAAGCGCATGTTCCGATATTCCTGGGCCGCCATGCAAAAAAATAAGTATTGGATTATTTATATTGTTACCGCGTAAAAGTACCCATTGCTTAACCCCACCCAATTTAAGATAAACTTCATCGGCTATACTATTTTTTACTTTTTCATCTTTGCTATTCATATTATTTTTTCAACTTATCTACAAACCTTCGTATATTTTTATCAACATCATCCAAATATTCATATTCCAAAATGTTGGCAGTTTCTTTTGCAAGTTTACTAAATAGTTCCATTGTGGCAACGAGCGCGTGCCAACTATCTTGTGCGTCAAAGTGTGCAAATGTGTTGTGCAACGCTAACCATGTTGTTTTATCTATCCAAGACTTCATCTTTTTAGCCGCACAATTGGTGTCGTAATTAAAACCGTGTTTTGCTTTCTCGTTCCATTCAGTCATTTTAAGTAAATATTTTTTTGTTATAAAATCCCTAATTTTTGCATGACCCAAATCATCGCGCGCTAGTGATTTGGCTTCTTTAAACGATTCAAAGAAAAATATTCGTGTTGCTAAGTCAAATTCTTTTTGAGTTGGTTTTGGGGAATAAGGATATTCATATGTTGGAGGTTTTATATTTTTTGTTAAGCCATCTTTGTCGAGTAAAACTTTATAACCAAGATTGAAGTCGACAGGTAATGTGTCTTGATGGAAAAAACATTCAAAAGCTTCTAGATCATAAAGTGCAAAATCAACTTGCAAACCATCTTTATAAATTACGAGACGAGTTTGGTATTCTGTGCCATTTTTAAAAAACTCGCACGGTTCGTAAACCCACACTTTATCTAGTTTGTGAATCCAAGAATCATCAGTTTCTAATTTTTTTCTATCATTTGTGAAGACGGCGACGTCGTAATCAGAGAGTTCGTCTTTTGGTCCTTTGCCCGCGAGCGAGCCATTTAAAATTAAAACTTTGATTGAATCTTCTTGTTTTGCCCAGTCGATGATTTTGGTTAGAATTTGGGAGTTCATTTAATTCTCTTAATTTGACTATCGAAAGATACCAGGATAATTTTGAGTGTATATTTTTCTTTTACTATTTTAGATCAATGGGAGTTATTATGCAAAAGGGGTTATTTGATTGTCACGTTCACAGTAACTTTTCTCCTGACTGTAAAATGAAACCAGAAGAAGGGTGTGTTGCTGCAATTGAAGCGGGTCTTGCAGGTATTATTTTTACGGATCATCTGGATTTAGATTTTCCAGATCCTAAATATAATATTACAGGGTGCTCAAAAGCTTTAGATTCTTTAATTACTACGCGTTCGGAAGTAATTAAAAATTTAAAACAAAAATATAAAAATCAAATAAAAGTTTTAGAAGGGATCGAGCTTGGAATGCAGCCGCATGTTGTAAAAGATTCAGAAGAAATTATCAAAAGCTTTGATTTCGATTTTGTGATTTGTTCTGTGCACGCAGTTGACAAATTAGACATAGCGGGCGGTACATATTTTAAAAATAAAACGCAACAAGAATCGTATAAAGGATATCTTGAAGAAATTTATTCAGTAGTTTGTAATTTTAAAGATTATGATGTTGTTGGTCACATTGGATATATAAAACGATTTGGTAATTTTAAAAATCATGATATGCCGTATGCAGATTACAGCGATATTATTGATGCTATTTTAAAAAAAGTTATTGCTGACGGCAAAGGAATAGAAGTTAATACTTCTGGATATAGAAAAGGTTTGAATTCTCCAATTCCTAGTTTTGATATTTTAAAACGCTATCGCGAATTGGGCGGAGAAATTATCACACTTGGCTCTGATTCACATGATGTAACAACTATTGGCGATCGGTTTGATTTTGTAAAAACAAAGCTTTCTGAAATTGGTTTTAAACGCGTTGCATATTTTGAAAAAAGAAAACCTGTTTTTATTAAGATTTAGAACTAAGTAGGCCTATTACTCAGAAATAAATTTTTGTAAGAAACTGAGCCAGGAAGTTTCTTTTGCAAATAAAGTATCCAAATATGATTCGTCAATTTTGTGACGAGGGAAATAAATAGAAATTCCTTTTGCGTCTTTTTTATTACTACCAGTTGAATTTGCGACGACCATTTTTTTAATTATTTCTTTTCCGTCGGTTAAAAGTTTTTTGAGTTCAGTAAAATCTTTTTTAGGGAACATACTTGTATCTTGATTTTCGAACTCATTTAACATTTGAGTGTAAACGGAATCAAGGTCTGTGTAGTAAGGGGAGTAGCAAATTTTAACGCACCTTGATCGAGCGTTAGTAATATTTTTTTTAAATTTTTGAGAATCATTTTCCATGAATTTCTTGAGCAGTGTAGCTATGCGATCTACATTTTTTGTTAATTCATCGGTAATTGATAGATCAAGGGCTGATAAGGTGTACATTCCTTGTTCAGCGTGATTTTTGTAGTATGTGTCATATGTATCAACAATCATTTTTGAAGCTTGAAGAGGAGTTTGCTCAGAATCTTTAAAACCATTAAATATTGCTTTATAGTCCCACCCGTCTTTTAGCTCACAGTTTTGAGAACCTATAAAATAATTAACAAAATCTTTTACCTGATAACAAACTTCAATCATGGCCATTTTGCAGCAATCAGCGCCGAGGATGTCTATTTTTTTACCGTTTAGCGAATCCTTAGTTATAGTTGTTAATGTTTCAACCATTTTTTCATTTGTTAAATATATTTTAGATTCACCATTAAAAAAAGTTCCCTTGTGATTGAAGGGACATAGTGTGGGAAAATCTATTGATCTAGTGATTTTTGTATTTGCTTCATCAGGTTCAACATCCCATTCCAAACCGTCCAAACCAGGAGTGTATTTTGGGTCCAAAATACCAAACCCGTGGTTCCAGAGGATTAAACAATTGTATTTTGCCGGGTAGCTTTTAAAAGCCCACTCTGAGGCGTTAGATATATCTTTTGCAATGTCTTTTCCAACTTCTACAGATTCTTTTTGTATTAATTGTTTATTCTTGATTTGATGTCGCCATGCAATATTTTCTCCCGGATGCCATTGGATAAGAATGTTAGCATTGTCACTAGGTTTAGCGAGCATCATGTCGTTAACATTTTTGACCGCCCAATAACTAAGGTCACCGAATGATTCAATGGAAATTAACGAAGTCCAATGTGCCTGTTGTGCGAAACATATTTGAAAAGTTAATAGAAAAATGATTCCAAAAAATTTTTTCATTACAATTTTCTCCTTTTAAGAACAGTAAGTGAATTATTTGGATTGAAGGTATAGAATTGTTTTTAATGAAACAATCCTTTTTAAGAATCTTGTTTCAACATTCTTTTTGCTTCTTCTAAAAAGTCGCCGCCAAAATCTTCTTCTTCTAGAATATCAAAAGTAATAATTTGGTCAGAGATACCTTCTTCCAATTTGTATGGGAAATGAATTTTTCCGCGAGTTTTTTCTACTACAACTTTGTAGTTAGCAAAAGAATCTGTGTTTTGAGCAAGCGTTGAAATAATAGGATAGTGTGTACATGTTGCGCATATATTATTTTGATATGTTCCAACTTGTTTAATAAAACTATATGCGGCAGCTTGTCCTTCTTTAAATGTTGTTCCATTAAATACTTCATCGAGAGCGGTAAAACCAAATTGTCCTTGTTCTAGACTATTTGTGGCTTCAATAACGTCGCGTGCGCGGACAACACCAGCTTTAAAATGAGAATTTCCCGCGGCGATGTCGTCGGTTATGTTTAAGTACGTTGTAATTTTTGTAAATGGGGTGAATGTGAAAGATTCTGCGGTAGCAATGCCAAGGCTTTGTGCGAGAATTAAATTTATTACAAGTCCTTTTACGGTTGTTGATTTCCCGCCAGCGTTTGGTCCAGTGACAATTATATTTTGCGGTTTATTGTATTGTGTTCCAAGTGTTAAAGAATTTGGGACTGCTTTTTCTGGTTCAATAACAGGGTACCAAAAGTTTTTTGCATCGATGCATGGACGATCTTGTGTTTTTGGATCTATGTATTCTGGAAAGCATACTGGAATATCTTTTTCTTCGTATTCTTTGTAGAGGCGTGCGATTGACGTATATGCATCAACTTCTCCCATTCCCATAATAAGAGGAGTGAGTGTTTCTTCTAAGTTAATAAGCAATCGGTATGCGGCAATACTTCTACCTGCATGAGAAAAGTAGTGAGATTTACCTTTAAACGTTTTTGTGTTAATAAGTTTTAAGAAATGCTGAAGATCTTCATTTTTTTGGTAAAGTTTTTTTAATTGTTGTGGAAATTTTTTTAGTGCAGGCGAAGATAGTGTAAGTTCTGGATGTTGTTCTATTACTCGTGCAATGTTTTGCATGTTTTTAAAATATTTTGAGATGAAAATTATTTTATCTTGTAGACATTTATAGATGGTGAATGAGAATAAAACATTATCAAAAAGATGATGAATGTTTTTTGCGTTAAGTAATCTAAAATGAGTATTTTCATTTTTGTGGGGGATATCAAGTTGTAAATGACGCAGTAATAATAATGTGAGTCCAACTCCACTTGCTTTTGCAAATTTGTCCTTCTCAAATGCTCTATTAAGAAAACGTATTGGTTCTAGTAACACATTTTCATCCATACCAGGGATTCGGTTTATTAGCATCAATGGAACAAGAATAGCAGATGCTGTTGTTGCAGCGGTTTGCATTCCGTTAAATAACACTAAAGTTTTTTGATCAAATTCTAAAAGATTTTCTTTTGTACTTAGCTTTTTAGAAAGTTTTTTTGCAAATGGAACAGTGATTTTAAATTGATGAGCAAGTTGCCCTTTATACATATCATTTGAATCTCTTGCTGCTAGCAAAATATTTTCAGGAATTGTAAGTTGTTTTAATTGTGTATCTAAAGTGTTAAAAAGATTTTTATCTAGCAATATGGATTGCACCACTCTTTGTTCTTTTAATAGTGCTTCTATGTTGGTATGTGGTTGTATAATTTTTTTAAAAAGCGTAAGCGCTCCGATTTCTGTTGAAGTTCTATTAATTTTTTCTGAGACATAACATTCAGGAGCTGATTTTGGTCCGCATAATAATTCAAGATCTTTTTGTGTTGTTATATCGGTTGTGGTGTTTTGTTCTACCGGATTTTTTTCTTCATACTTTGTAAAGAATTCAAAACTTTTTCTGCGTTTTTCAATTGGAGTAGGGGTACGTTCTTTTTCCAGACGGCTTAAAAGAAACTCGCAGTATTCTCTTGTGCTACTAATGTTCCAAGAGTCAGGTTCTTCTGTATGTAAAAGTGATTTTACATTTTCATTGCGCATAATTTCATAGAAAGTTTTTTCTTTTTTTTCTTCTGTTTCTGATTCAAATTCTGTGGCGTTGGCGTGAATGCTGACGTGTGCGGTTGTAAACGCAAACAGAAGCACGCACGAAATTATTCTTTTCATTCTGAAAACCTTGTAAAACATATGTAATTAATGATTTGTTTAGTTTAGTAATAAAGTAAAAGTTGTGCAAACGGGTAGGATGAGGTTGTTATGCGTTTAGAAAAAAAAATTGCAATTATAACGTGTTCTAGCTCTGGAATTGGGCGTGCGATTACATTACAGTTTGTAACATAAGGTGCAAAAGTGATTGTTTTTGATGGTGGATGGTTAGATAAGTAAAAAGAGAGTAATTAGCGCCAGCGATTGCTGGCGCTTTTTTTATTTATTTCCAACCAAATTCGCTATAAAATGTATCTTTTTTTACATTATCGAAAAAGTGATGCGCCGATTTCATAGTTTCTTTTGGTAAATTATCAAGATCAGCCCATCTTATTTCGCTACATTTTTCGGGTTCATTTATTTTTGGTTCACCTTCCCATTTATCTGCGCGTACCAAAAAGACAATTGCTTCACCTTGATATCGGGCTTTTTCATCGATAGGATAACGTACATGCGTAACATGAATAACCTCTAAATCTTTTTCTTGCAGCGTGACACCAACTTCTTCTTGTGTCTCACGAATTGCGGCTTGTAAAATTGTTTCATTGCCGTCAACACCGCCGCCGGGAAGGCCATATTTTCCGTCTTCATATCCAGTGTTTTTTCTTTTAACTAACAAAATTGTGTTTGCTTTCTTTAGTAATACGCAGACGGCTGGCATCAATTTGAATCTTTTTGGAACCATTTATTATCCTTCTAATTTAAATGTTGCATAAAAAGTTGTCCTGTTGTCTTCTTTGCTGATTTCATTCCAACGAGTTTGATAAAATTCATTCCAAAATATGTCATCTGGAGTTTTTGTAAAACTTTTATTAGCAGAAAACACTTCTAGAATTTCTTCCCACAGTTCTTCAACGTCGGTAGAAACATATATTTTACTGGTAGGTTTTAGTTTTTGCGCCGCGAGTGTTAAAAGTTTTGCGTTTATCACGCGCCGTTTGTGGTGAGTATTTTTGAGCCATGGGTCTGGATGAAAGATAAAAATGTTATCGATTGTTTTATCTGTAAACATATCTTCTAATGCAAATTGTCCGTTGCCGTGAACTAACAAAACATTTTCTATTTTTTCTGTATCTATTTTTTCTTGGAATATTACTACGGTTTTTTTCCTGACTTCAACACCAACGATGCTTTTGTTTGGATTATTTTTTGCGTATTGTTCTAAAAATATTCCTCTACCAAAACCTATTTCTAGGTCCAATTGGTTTTGAAAGTTTGGAAAAATTTTATTCCAATCTTGTTTTTCGAATCGTTGTTGGCAACAAAATGGGTTTGTATGTGTTCTTATTCTCATGATTTATACGTAATCCAATCGTTTTTTCATTTTTATTATTCCAAGCCAACCAAACAAGATGGAAAAGAGAAAAAGCATTCCTATGCATGTCCAAAATGGAATGTAACCTTTTTGTCCTAAAATTGCTGTTCGACTTCCTTCAAGTGCATAAATTAATGGATTTGCGAGTGTGGCATAAGAAAATTTTGGTGCAAATGTATGTAAAGTTAACCATGAGAATTGGCTGCCTCCAAGAAACCATAATGGAAACATAAAACGAACACCAATTTTTCCAATGTGGTTCATATCTTTAACAACGCTTACTATAAACATAGAAAACGCGCCTACAAATAAATTTGAAAGTATAAAGATAATTGAAAATTTGAAAAATGAAAAATTCGTTAATGGAAATCTTTTCAATAATAATAATTTACCGATAGGAAGAATAATTAATGTTGGTAAGCCAGATTGTATTGCCGAAGAAATTATTTGTTTAATAAGTACCAGGCTATTTGGAACTGGTAGCGTTAAATTATGATTTATTGTTTTTGGTCCATTTATATCAGCAACAAAGTTGGATGCTATGCTCCATATGTGCCAATAACCAGCAGAAAATATAAGACCAGATGCAAAAAATGCACCGTACGTAGGTGTTAAGCCAAGTTGTGGTAATACGTATGAAGTTACTAATATTAATGTAGTCGTCCAAATTATGATGTCGATAAGTCTGCTTACGATTACATCCTTGTAAATGACCATGTCTGTTTTTAGTAAATGAAAAAATGTTTTTGTATAAGTTTTAATTTTTGATTTCATGTTTTGTTCCTTCCTCTGCTTCTTCGTTCATTAATTTTAAAAATACATCTTCAAGTTTATTTTTATTATGAGCTTTTTTTAAACTATCTGGTGTGCCAATTAATTTGATTTTTCCTTTATCAAGAATGCAAATTCTGTCGGATAGTATTTCTGCTTCGTCTAAATAATGTGTTGTTAAAATAACGGTGACACCAGATTTTTTTAAATCTTTGATGTTTTCCCATAATTGATGACGAATGTGTGGGTCGAGTCCAACGGTTGGTTCGTCAAGAATAACAAGTTGAGGATTATGCATGAGCGCGCGCGCAATTAAAACACGATGTTGGTAACCACCAGAAAGTGTATTTGGTTTTGATGTTACATATTTTTGTAAACCAAATTTCTTTACAAGTTCTTGTACGCGTTTTTGTGCTTGTTGGTTTGAAAGACCATAATATCTGCCAGCAAACAACAGATTTTGTTTTACCGTTAAATATTTTATTAGATTTGAACTCTGAGGACAAAGACCTATCATCCTTCTGAATGTGTTGATGTCTTTATAAATTGATTCGCCATTAAAAAGAATATCACCTTCTGTTGGTGGATGTAGCGTTGCGATGATTGTTGAAAGCGTGGTTTTTCCCGCGCCGTTAACACCAAGCAACCCGATTATTTCACCTTTGTATATATCAAGTGAAACATTGTTTAATGCTTTTGTTGTTTTATTTTTTGTTTGATAATATTTTTTTAGACTTTTTATCTCGATAAGTTTTTCTAACATAGTAACGCCTCTGATTTGAAAATGCATTTTACAAAAATGCGGAATATAAAAAAAATGATCCACCCCTGCTATGCAATGAATATATTACATTTGGGTGGTGTTTTTAAAGATACAAGAAGTTTTAGTTAAAAATTCTTGTAAGGAGAATTGTAATTGCCATTTTTCCCTTTCGGCGTTATGAATTGAGGTTATAATGTAGCAATAGCGCGATTTAATGTCAAAGAGAAAAGAATAGGAGCGTTTTAAAAAAAATACTTTTTGTTCTTGTAATAATTTGACGTTGAGCTTCTTTGTGATAGTTTTACGTTATGTTTTTTGGAAAAAGTAGACACAATTCTAATTATCTGGGGTTTTTTATGAAAAAGTTTTTTTTACTTTTGATTTTTGTTGTTTCCTGTTTTCGAGTGGAAGGGATTGCAACAGTTACTCTTTTGAGGCATCCAGAAACGCAGAAAAAAGTGTTGTTATTGGGAGCTCTTTATGAGCGACGAGATACTCCAAATTATGACTCTTTGACGGAATTTAACAGAAGAATGATAGATGGATTTAAAGATGCTTTGTTTGATCCGGATCGACAAGAAAAAAGTCCTGTAGATGTTATTTTTACGTCTGAGGAATTTTCTTCCGAACAGTTAGAGAAGATAACAAAAGAAGATTCTACTAAAAAGCTTGCAGTGACTTTTGAACAGTTAATGAAAATTAAGATCGAACTTAATAATGAATGCCTCCCTGGTTTTGACGAAATACAGCTATGGCAGTATGAACCTCGGGGTGATGAATGTGATTATGTAATCTGTTTTATGAGGGCATTTTCGCAATTGGCGTCGAGAGAGTTTACTGTGGAAGAGGGGAATTCGTTTATTGAATGGTTTGAAGGCCAAATGAAGAAAATGGATGGATTGATTACGGTCAAAGAATATTTGCGCCGAATCAAAGAATATCTAACACATATTTTGACTAGTATTATTAATCTTAGAAAGAATTTTCCAGCATTTGGGAATTCGACAGAATATACGTTTGTGAATCGCCGTTTAAGTGTTTTAAATAAATCGATTAGAGAGTTGGAAACGTTATTTAAACAATACAATTCAGATTTGAGTATCTCTATTTATAGAGGGCTAATGAACGTTGTTAAAGATAGCAGTGATGATGACATGGTTATGATTGGAAATCTTTATACCCAGATGATGGATAATTGTAATATGTTTTTTGCTGATACTGCGTATTTGCTAAAGATTTTGGGGTCACAAATGGAAAAAGGCAGGACAATTTTAATTACCGAGACCGACCATACAAAGAGTGTAAGTTCTTTTTTGAAAACCTTTGGGTATAAGATTGAGAATCGTTGGTCCATAATTTCTGGAGAATTTGAGGGAGGAATGTCTGAAGTGAGATTATGTTTACCTTCTGCGCAAACTGAAATGCTTGCTGGGCTTGATGCTTTATATCAATAAAAAGAACCAGACATGAAATTAATCGATCTCACGCATTCTTTTACAGAACAAATGCCGTTTTTTCCTGGAGATGACCCTATAAGTTTAAAAAAAGTGAAAACATTTTCTGATGATGGTTACTTGGTAACACGATTTAATTCTGGAATGCATGTTGGTACACACATTGATGCTCCCGCGCATTTTATTGAAAATGGAAAAATGATTAATGAATTCCCGCTAGAAAAGTTTTACGGCAAAGGTGTTTTAATTGACGCGCGTGGTGACGCTCGCGTCAAAAAAGTAATTGATGAATCAGTTTTAGAAAATGTTGAAATACCAAAAAAATCAATCGTTCTTGTTTTAACGGGGCACGATAAAAAATTCAGAGACAAAGATTATTATGAAACGTATCCAGTTGTGACCGAAGGTTTTGCTAATAAGTTAATTGAATTGGGTATAAGTATGGTTGGGTTTGATTCTCCGAGCCCAGACAAAGAACCGTTTAATATTCATAAAATATTATTTAAAAAAGATATTTTGATTCTAGAAAATTTAAAAGATGTACATAAATTATTAGATGTAAAACATTTTGATGTTTGTGCGTTTCCTTTAAAAATTGATGCGGAAGGTTCTTTTGTTAGAGTTGTTGCGATGGTAAAAGAGTAACGTTCGTTACATTTATTACGGTTTTGTTTTTTCTGTAATGTTTTGCATGAGTTGGTAAAATTCCGGTATTTGCTTAGTAATTTGATTCGCAACTTCTTCTTGATACATGTGAGACGTTAAGTTTCTGCAGTTTAGCATTTCTATCGCTTGCGCAGCTTCATCTTCTGTGATTATTTCTGATTTAAGTGCATATCTAAATGTTGGTTTTGGTCCTTGATACTCAAATTTGATTCCAACCTTTGTTTCTAAGTATGTTTTTAGATATTTCCAAGTTAATTCTAATGAAAATTCAAATCGTTTTATTATTGAATCTCTAAGATTATCAATGTATTGTGTATCGCCACTTTTTTTGTATTCATTAAACTGTTCTATCGATTTTTTTAATGAAGCTAATGCTTTTTGTGTTGTATGAAACTTTTTTTCTAATTGTTCCATTCTATTTTATCCTTAATAATTTCTTTTTTCATTTCTTCGGAAACGCTTTGTATATCTAGAACATCTACAAAAAACGGGATTTTTGACTCTTCTATATCATTTTTTATTTTACTAATTATTTTGAAATCGATTTTAGTTTCAGAATCAATTGCTAAATCAATATCTGACCCCGGAGTATTGGTTTTTCTTGCTCGAGAACCAAAGAGATAAATTTTTGTGTTTGGGAGATATTTTTTAATTATTTTTATAAGTAGATTTTTATATTCCGTTTTCATAACAAATTCACATTTAGGTTAAAAATTAAATCCTGCCAAGTATAACTTAATTTCAAATATTTTAAATTATAGCTTTATTACTACTTTGTTTTTTCTACGATAGTTTTCATAAGTATAAGATATTCTGGTAACAATTTTCTGATGCGTTCCGCAGCTTCTTCTTTTCCTGTTTCTTCTATAGAAAAAAAGATTCTACAGTCGAGCATTTCGATTGCTTTGTTTGCTTCTTCTTTTGTAAGAACATTTGCAGATACTGCACATTTAATTGTTGGTTTTGCACCATTAACTTTAAATTCAACATCTTCTTTTTTTTCTAAATATAATTTTAAATGTTCCCATGTTAAATCTATTGAGCGTTCAAAAAGTCTGACGATAGCGTCAATTGATATTTCTGAAAATTTTACGTCTTTAATTTTATTTTTATTATGTTTTTGAAATAATTCTAATGATTCTTGTAATGCTTCTAAAGCACCTTGGACTGCTTTGTGACTTTGTTTCAATTCGTTCATTTAATTTCTCCTTTTTTTATATTTGTTTCTTTTTTTGAAGTTCTATTCTACTCGTATTCATTTTAAATTTGCGAGTTTTTAGTATTTATATATAATAACGTTTATTGGGGTGGGACGAATTATTCATAAAATAATAGTATGTGTTTTTAACAACAAGGATATTTATGAAAGTAAATTCTGTCTCTAGTATTGGTGCCATGTGTTTGATTGGCGGGTTAGCGTTATTTCAAAATTGTTTGGCTGAAGAAAAAACAACTTCAGACAAAACAATTTCAGATGCAAAGGATGTTACTATGGAAGTGAAAAAAGAAAAAACAGTAAAAGTATTATCGATGTTTGGTCCTCCTGGATGTGGAAAAGGAACCGTTGCAAGTCAGTTAGTAAAAGATTTTGGTTTTGTAACACTTTCTACAGGTGATCTTTGTCGGTATCATATTAAAAATCAAACGGAAATCGGAAAAACTTTAAAAGCAGTTGTTGAAAAAGGACACTTAGCTCCAGATGAATTAATTACCGATATGGTAGTTGAATGGTTAAAAGAACAAGTGAAGACTGCAAAAAATATTATTCTTGATGGATATCCTAGAACCAAAGAACAAGCAGAATTATTTGATAAACATTTAAAAGAAGACGCCGAATTTAAAAATATTGAATTTGTGGTTGTTGATTTTGATGTTGATTCAGAAGAAATTGTAAAACGAATTTCTAGCCGCGTTGTTTGTCCAAACAAATCATGCCAAAAAGTTTATAACACTCTTGCACTAAAACCTAAAGTTGACATGGTTTGTGATGAATGCGGAACAAAGTTGATTCGTAGAGCTGATGATGAAGAAAAAGTTGTTCGCGAGCGTTTAAAAGTGTTTGCAGGATTTAAAAAGAATATTTTAGATTTTTACAATACTTCAGGTTCAAAAGTTTTGGCATTTGAGCCAAAAGGAACCCCTCAAGAAGTTTTTGAAAATTTTAAGAAGATTTTATAGATTTTATATTTTTTTCTAGAACCAATAAGGGCCGGCATGTTTTTGCCGGCCCTTATTGATTATAAGCGGGATTTTGTGGTACACAGAAAAAGTTGTTATAAGTTTTTTTTATAAGGAGAGTAAGTATGAAGCTTAATCCTATCAAATTTGGACTAGCGGCTGGAGCATCAATGAGTGTGCTTATGTTTGTAAAATTGTTGTTCGTAAAATTTGTTCTTTTGTGTGCGCCACATGGTATGTTGCGGCATAAAGGATTGTGTGCGGCTACAGGTGGTGGATTCTTTGCGTCATTATTGATGTTCATCGTTAGTCTACTTACTACATTTTTAGTTGTTTCTCTTGTTGGTTGGTTATTTGCCTGGACGTACAATAAACTTTTAGATGCTTTTTAATAAGTACATAAATAAAAAAGGCCGGCGTAAAAAACGCCGGCCTTTTTTTTGTTTGGATTGTTGCTTTTAATGAAATTTTGGAAGATATGTTCGGAAAATTATAAAGAATATCAAAAATATCGTTATTAAAAACAGGCCGATATACAACTTTTTATTTAAGTGCCATTGTTTCAACTTTTTATAGATCATCTTTGATTGTAAAAGTAAGAAACCTCCAAATGTTGCAAAAAGTGCGACAACTGCTGTTGCAATAATATTAAGAAAACAAAAGAAACACATAATAACGTTACTCCTATGTAATGTGTTGTATCTATAATCGTTTTGATAATAATAATTTCTAATACAGTAAAGCTATTAAACTTATTTGTAATTAGGGCTATTAGTGTTTTAATTATGTCAGTTAGTACTGTAGTTGTTGCGATAAATGCACGAACCATTCGTTTTAAGAGAAATTATTTAACTAAATAGAATTTTTGTTGTATAACCACAACATGAATAACAAAATTACTATTTCTGTTCCAGGGAAATTAATGCTTGCGGGGGAATGGAGTGTTTTGCAAAAAGGGAATCCATGTATTGTTGCATCGGTAGATAGATACGTTTCTGTAACAATTTCTAAAAGCGATACCTTTTTTCTTTATGCAAAAGATTTTGATATTAAAACCACGTTTCAATGGGATAAAGATAAAATTATATTTGAAAAACAATTTGAAAAGTTAAATTTTGCCAAAAAAGTTTTGGAAGTTGTTTTTAAATATTTTCAAGAACAGAAAATAACAATTAATACTTTTTCTCTTGATATTAATTCATCTGAGTTTTTGTTGGATGGGAAAAAGCTTGGATTGGGAAGTAGCGCGGCGGTTGTCGTTGGTGTTATTTCAGCAATTTTAAAATTTCATGGATATGATGTTGCAAAAAAAACCATTTTTAAGCTTGCGTGCATAGCCCACTTTTATGCACAGGGAAAAGTAGGGAGCTGTTTTGATGTCGCAGCTTCAACTTATGGTTGTGTTTTGTGGTACAAGTGTTTTGACATTGAATTATTTCAAGACAAGGTTAACAAAAAAAACAGTGTTTCAGATATTGTTCATGGAGAGTGGGAAGGTTTAGAAATAGAAAAAATTTCTTTTCCAAAAAAATTAAACTATGTTGTTGGATTTGTTGGAAACAGTGCGAGCACAAAAGTGTTTGTAAAAAAAGTAAAACATATATTATCGCAGCAAGTTGGAATTGATTGGAGCGCAGAAGTAAGTAAAGTAGTTATTCGTTTGCGCAAAGCAATTGAAAGTGGAGATACAAAGTCCATTTTAAGATGTGTTGATGATAATAATGTTTTATTAAGACAACTTTCAGAAATGTCTGAAGGAAATTTAGAAACAAAAGAATTGAGAACTTTAATTGCATCTGCAAACAGGTATCAAGCAGCAGCAAAATTTTCCGGTGCGGGCGGGGGAGATTGTGGGATTGCGTTTTGTAAAGACGATTATACCGCTGGGCGAGTAAGAGATGTGTGGCGGGAAAATTATATTATTCCGCTAGATTTAAAATTTAACTAATAATTTGTGCATCTGGTCCAACTGAGCATGGAATAATTTTTTTTATTCCTTTAATCGTTGATAAAAAATTCAAAATTTCTTTTTCATTTTTTTCTTCGCATAAAATTTTTAATTGCGGGCCGGCGTCGCTGGTAAAATAATTTTCTAATCCATTTTTTCTTAAATCCCACAACTGATGAATAATTTCTAATGTTTTTGGCTTCCAATAAAAAAGAGGCGGCTGCGAAGTCATCATTGTGGTATGCATTTTTATGCAATTGTGTTCAGCAACTTTTCCGACAACAGAAAAGTTTTTATTTTTAATACCATCTTTTATTTCTGAAATATCTTTTTCTATTGTACGCAACCATTCTTTGTAAAAAGGACTTGTGCGTACGGTATTTTGCATTCCGTTTCGCGAACTTTTTTCTTTTTTATTGGTTTCAAGGATTACAACCAAAATTTTAAATTCTGGCCAATGGTTTTTATCAAAAAGTTGATGAGCAAAAGAATCAGATGAAGATTCGCCTTTCTCCCATTCAACAAACCCACCAAAAATACTACGTGAGGCAGAACCGGAACCTTGCCGTGCAATAATACTTAATTCTTTTTTTGTTACATTTAAATTGGCCGCTTTGCATGCAGCTAAAGTTAATGCTGCAAAGCCAGATGCGCTGCTGGCTAATCCACTAGCGGTAGGGAAATTATTGTTACTCTCTACGCGTGCGCGCGTGCGCGCGTGCGCGTTCCTTAATATAGGACTTTGTTTTTTTATAAGTTCTAGATGATTTTGAATTCGTTGATACGAAGTAGAATTACTATCAAGTTTTTTATTATTTAGAATAATTAAATCTTCTGAATAGTTTTTACTAAATTCAACAGTCGTTTCTGTCCATAAGTTATCGAGTGTTACAGAAACAGAATTGTTGAAAGGTAAAATTAATTCTTCGTTTCGTTTGCCCCAATATTTTATTAACGCAATATTTGAATGTGCTCTGGCGGTTGATTTCATTGAATTGTTGTTTTTAATGTTTCAAATCCTTTTTGTTCTAACGCGTGCGAAACCTTATTTTGCAAGTCTTTTCCCGGTGTAAGCGCGACAATTAATCCGCCGCGACCTGTTCCAGTAAGTTTCGCGCCGAGCGCGCCAGCATTTTTTGCAATCAAAACCATTTTATCTAACTCTTTGCATGAAACAGTAAGTTGTTTCAAAAGTTCGTGATTTTTGTCCATAAGAGAACCAACCACTTTTATATCAAAATTTTGCAATGCGGTATATGCATTTTTTACAAGATCCTTATAATTTTTAAAAATCTCTTCAACATACTTAGGTTTTTCTTCTTTTAATTTTTTTACAGAATTAATGACTGTTTTTGTTGAAGTCGATTTTCCACTTTCCGCTAAAACGATTTCGAGAGGTTGTTTTAAGTGTATTGGGGTTATGGTATTCCGTTCAAACAAAAACGTCCCGCCATACGTCGCGGCAGTGTTATCGATTCCACTTGGCGTACCGTGATCAATTTTTTCGCCTTCATATGCAGCGTTATTTATTTGTTCGTTTGTTAAATTTAATTTGAACATTGCATTTAATGCGCGTGCAAGTGCGACCAAATTTGCAGCGCTCGCGCCCATTCCATGGTTAGCAATTTTTAGTGTTCCGCCAAATGTTATGTGAAGGGGAGTGTTTATTTTTAATAGATTTGTTATTGCCGTAATGCGCGGCAATGCCATTTTAGTTGTAAATTTTCTAATTTTTGTACTGTTAAAACGAATTGAATTGTCTGCGGTGGCATGTTTTTCTGTATCACTTTTTTTTACTTGAACAGTAAGTGTTTGTTGTAATGCCGAAACAATTCCTGGCAAACCATGCACAACAAAATGTTCGCCAAAAAGGATTGTTTTTCCAAAACCATAACCGTGGCCGGTATGCATTGTTATTCCTTATAGAATTCATATAAAACTAGTTAAAAGGAAAGTAGTGTTTTTTTAGGTTTTTAGCAAATTTTAAGTTTTTAAATTTATGTATATAATAACGTTTTAACCCACATAACTTTTTGAGAAAGTTTATATATGAGAAAAGTAGTTTTTAAAAAACTGGTTTTAATTTTAATGATGATGTTTATTGGAAATAATGTTGTTGCAGATTCATCGCAAAATTATTGTGATTTACATTATGAAGAAGCTGTTGAATCTTGTATGCAGAGTTTTTATGAAGAAATGGATGATTTTCGTAATATTGTAGAGGGTGCAAGGTTGGTTAGCGGGTTCAACGCTGATGATTACATTACAAATTTATGTTTACAAAAAATTACTGAAACAGATTTTGGATGTGATTTTTGTAGCAACAGAGATAAGATAATTGTTTTTTTATGTCGAGATCTTTGTATCTACCGTATTATGTGGGAAGATTATTACACAATGTACCACAGAGGTTTTCCTGAAATAACTAGAAATTTATTGTGTGTTCAATTGGATGATATAAAGAGTATTTTTTGTGAATGTGTAAATGAAGCATCGGACGGACTGGTAAGACATTTTTTAATGGATTACGATGAAGTTCGAACTTTGGTTGTTGGATCATTAGGATAAGCTGTTTTAACAATATAAGTATTATTAAAAATAATATTGCCAAAAGTTGTTTTTACATCAATAATCTAGTTACTGGTGAATTTTACTGGGGGTGTCGAAAAACAAAGGGTTTTCGTGGAGCAAGTTGCAAGTACAAAAAATATTTTCCGTATATCAATGCCGGCAATTTTGACGTATGTAACAACATTGCTTATTGGCTTAGTTGATCTATTCTTTATTGGTCGATTAGGGACAATTCCGTTAGCGGCAGTATCGATTGGTGTTGTTACGTGTACGACGTTTATTACTTTTTTAGAAGGTCTGCGTACTAGCACAACGGTGTTGACGGCACAGTTTTTGGGGGCAAAGAAGTATGAAGATGTTTCACGAACGTTAAACATTTCTTTTGTTTATGCCTGTATTTTTGGGGTACTGTTTTTTCTTTTAGCGCCAAGTTTGTCTAAATTAGTTTTCAGCATTGTTAAAGATTCGAACGTCAAATTGCTGGGAATTGATTATTTAAAAATTCGACTGTCTGGATTTTTATTTGTTTTAATTTTAAATAATATCTCGGGATTTTTTAGAGGCTTTCATAACACAGTAATGCCGCTATACATGACTGGCTTTGTTTGCTTGTTGAATGTCTTATTTAATTTTTTACTTGTTCTTGGAAATTGGGGATTTCCGGCGTTGGGTGTGCGCGGAGCGGCAATTGCCACGGTTGCATCAGAAGGTATTGGTGCTTTTTTGAGCATTATTTTATTGTATACAAGTAAAACGACAAAGAAAAAAATTAATCGTCGGTTATCTTATTCTTCGCTAAAGAAACTTTTTTTAAAAATTTCTTTCGAGTCTGGTTTTTCTGAAGGATTAGTTTATTTAGCGGTTTGGGGTTTTAACCAAATATTTATTCTTTTGGGTCCGACTGTAATTGCAACACAACAAATGTCTTCGCAAATTTTTTATATTACTTATTTTCCTCAATTAGGTTTTTTCATCTCCCTTTCTGTTATTGTGGGAACCCTTTTTGGAGCAAAAAAGTACGGCAAAATTTCAGTTGTATTTTGGCGGGTCACTTGGATTAGTTTTACATACTCATTATTAGCGAGTGTTTTTACATTCGTTTTTGCTGCAGATATTGTTCGTTTTTTTAGTCCACACGATCTTGCGGTTGTTCAAGGGGTAAAAGATATTTTGTGGTTGATATGTATTAATCAAGTATTAAGTACGTTTTGTTTGATGTTGCGCGGTGTCTTAATTGGAATAAATGAATCACGTTTTCTTGTGTTTGCCATGTTTACAACCGGATATATTTTCTTTTTACCGCTAGCATATTTGTTGGGAATAAAATATAAGTATGGTCTTTATGGCGGGAACATTGCATTTATTGTTTGGTCGATTCTAGAAATAATTGTGATGGGCATTTGGTATTATCGCAAACATAAGAAAATCATGCGGCATCAAATTAGGCCTGCGGTGGTTTTTAAAGAATCAGAGATTGCGCGGGAAGATTATAATTTATAAATGGAGCTAACCGGGATCGAACCGGTGACCTCATGAATGCCATTCATGCGCTCTACCAACTGAGCTATAGCCCCATTCTTTTTTAAGTTTACGAACCAGTAAAAAAAATACAAGTTTAATGAATATTAAAGTTAGAAATTTAGAGATGGCTTATTGTTAAAACCGAACAAAATAGGTGATTGTAAACCCATATTTTGTTTGTTACAGTTATAAAACTCTATGGGGAATAAGTATTACACGGAGTAATATTTTGTTGTTTAAAAAATTATTTTAAAGAAGGATTTATGTATGAAAAACATGCAAAGATTTTTGTGTTTGTTGTTATGCGCAACATGTGTTGGCGGCGTGAGTGGGATGCAAGAGGATGATTCAATTGCAGAAATGGAGCCAGTACCAACCGAAGAGTTGTTTGGTGCAGTGGCCGACGGAAATTCAGCAAGGTTTGACGATTTACTATCTCCCTTAACAAAAACCAGTAAAGCAAGACTGGCATTTGTTAAGGGAGGTAGTTGTTATCGTTGTTTATTAAAAGATGCAATATGCAATGACATTGAATGTGCAAAAATTCTCATCCAGGAAACCCCAAAGGAAAACAGATATGATTTACTTATGGAGGTTGAATGGATAGGTACGGCATTTTATGCTTATAATAGAGATTATTCCAAAGATTCTGGTTGTTATGCAACAGAAGTAATAGGTTTTATGGATGTTGTTATTAAATTTATTCTTGATATGGAGCTGAAAGTATTTATTAGAGAATACATGAAACGTCATAATCCTATATCATGTTTATGTTACCATTATAATGATGGTGTAGTTGAAGTTGCTAAATATTTACTAAGTTTTGCAGAAGATAGTCAAGAGATGCTGTCGTGGATTTTCCATGAAAACAAAGAAACGCTTTTGTTCTGTGCTATGAACAACGGCAATCGACCATTATTTGATTTTATTTTCGACCTGATCAAAAAACATAAAGAAACACACCCCAAAATTAAGGAAGATTATGAACGTATGGTATCTTTCATCCCGTGTTCTTTTGCAACATCATTGTCGGGCAGTATTTGTTATGAGTTTGACAAAGAAGAAGAAGAACTACTGAAAGAACTACTAAAAACTAAATCCCTTGCAAGATCTGAAAAACAGGAGGGTTTCGTGAAATATTTTACTGATGTTGAAGAAATTACAAGAACCAGAATTAAACAAAAAAAAATTACAAAAGAGGGATATTTTCCTGGTTTGCATTGTCACTTTTTCCTAGGTCTCAGAAGATCTGAAATGGCAGAAGAGTTGCGAAAGTTTTTATACGAGGATCAAATTGATTGCTAAAATTCGTCCAATTCTTGATGAAATCATTCAAAATGGTGGCGTGCCGTACGCCGTTGGAGGGTGCGTTCGAGACTTTGTCTTAGAAAAAGAAATAAAAGATATCGATATAGAAGTTCATAATATATCTATCGAAGATTTAGAAAAATGTTTAAAAAAATTTGGTGGAGTTTCTTTAGTTGGCAAAAAGTTTGGGGTTTTGCTAATTGCACATCTTGACGTTGATTGGTCTTTGCCAAGAAAAGATAGCAAGGGAAGAAAACCAAAAGTAGAAATTGATCCACAAATGACGATTAAAGATGCGTGCCGCAGAAGAGATTTAACGATGAATGCGATGGCAATCGATTTGCGCGATAAAGATGACGGAAAAGTTACCACCTGGAAAATTGTTGATCCGTTTAACGGTTTGTCTGACATCAAAGAAAAAAAGTTGCGATTAGTAGACGAAAATCTTTTTTTAGAAGATCCGCTAAGATTTTTTAGGGTAATGCAATTTATTAGTCGCTTTGAAATGACTCCCGATGAAAAATTAAATGAAGTTTGTAAAAAAATGTCTTTTGCAGATGCTGAAACAGGAAATGAACTGGCGCGCGAAAGAATTTTTGAAGAAATAAAAAAGCTTTTATTAAGATCAAAAAGACCATCACTTGGTTTTAGATGGTTAAAAGATATAAATAGGCTAGATGAAATTTTTCCTGAACTTGGAGCGCTTGTTTCAACGCAGCAACGCAAAGATTATCATCCAGAAGGAAACGTTTTTGAACATACAATGCAGTCGCTTGATGCGTCAGCGGTTATTAATGAATATGAATCTGAAGAAGAAAAAGTAAAAATCATGTTTGGTGTTTTGTGTCATGACATGGGAAAACCAAAAGTAACGGATAAAGATTTGCACGCGCGACAACATGATGTTGCAGGAGTAGCAATTGCAAAAACTTTTTTAAAACGATTAACAAATAATAAAGATTTGATGAACTCTGTTTGTAAAATTGTACGATATCACTCAATGCCTGGATTGTTATTAAGACAGAAAGCAGGATTAAAGGCATACAAACGCTTGGCAGTGAAATTATCGCCAGAAATAGATATGAGCATGCTTGGTATAGTCGCGCATGCCGATATGTGTGGCCGTAATCCTAACGGCTCTGAGCCTTTGGGGAAAGGGTTTTTCGCGGAAGAAAATATCGATGAATTTAAATCAAAAATTATTGAAGCTGCTATAGAGCATGCACCAGAAAAACCAATTCTTTTGGGAAAACATTTGCTTGATGAAGTTAAATCTGGACCAGAACTTGGTCGATTAGTTAAAAAAGCATACGAAATTCAGATCGAAGAAAATATTAAAGATGTTGAAGAACTAAAGCGTCGGGTTTTAAAAATCAAAATTTAATATCTACTGGAATCCATTCTTGGTCGTCACCGACATCTATCCAAAGTTTTTTTGCGAGCGTTCGTATTTCTGGTTTAAAGTCTAATTCTAAGCCTTTAAGATTATAATTTTTCATACTTTCAACAGCTTCTACTATTTTATCGTTTGTTACTTCGCCTTTTATTTTTTTGAGAGCATCAACAAAAACGGTAGCAGCAATAAAACCTTCGAGCGATGCGAATGTTGGGCTGCGACCTGCATTTTTAATATGCGAATTGTATTCTTTAATTAATTGAATAGAGTCATCTTTCCAGCTCGGAACAATTCTTGTAACTACTATGTCCAAACCTAATTTTTTTAATGTTGCTCGTTGATGTCCGTGTGGATGTATACCAAGAAGATTTTTCCCCATTACATTAATAATTTCCAACTGTCGCACAAGTTCATTTGCTGGTTCGTGTATTGAACAAAATAAAATAGTATCGGGATTAAATTTTTTGATTTTTTCTACTGCAGAATTAACATTCATGCTGTTTGGTAAATGAGAAGTTTCTAACCATTCTGTGATTCCCAAATCTTTTAAAGCTTGTTGTGCTCCTGTTAAACCGCTTTTTCCATAGGACGAATCCATATAAAAAATTGCGAACCGCCTTCCTTTTAAATTTTTATTCGCATGTTTAACAAGCGCGTATGCTTCGTGGTAACATGCAGGGCGAATGTTGAGCATATATTTTAATTCTTTATCGCGTAGTTCCATTGATCCGTCATACGGAAACGCAACTAAAACTTCTTTATTTTTTACTTTAGGAATTAAAGATACCACTGGATAACCAAACGGGCACAATAAAATATCGCAGTCATATTCTGATTTTAATGTTTTTACATGTTGTTGTGTTAAAGTTGGTTGATATTCGTCATCAAGAAAAATTGCTTCAAGTTGTAATCCATTAATTCCGCCTTGCGAATTGGCTTCATTAAAAACAAATGTGATTCCATCGCGAATAGCGTTGCCAGAATCTATTGAACCCTTACTTAAATCTAATGTGCATCCAACAACAAGTTTATCCGTTTTTTTTCCTTTCGTTTTTTTTATTGATTCTTTTTGTTTAGGAGTAGGTGTTGCAGTTGTCGTTTTTGTTTCTAGTGTAATCCAATCGGTATCTTCTGCCGGGTCAATCCAAAGTTTTTTTGATAAAGTTCGTGTTTGAGGATCAAAGTTTAAAAGAACTCCTTTGTGAGTATAATTTTTTATTTTTTCAAATTGATCGATAACTTTATCTTTTGTAATTGGTCCATCAATTTTTTTTAATATGTGAATAAAGAGATCAGCGTTTAAGTAACCTTCAAAAGAAATTGGTGATTTTGGCACACCTCCGATTGTTTCTATAGCTTTGTTGTATTCCTGTACAATTTCAATTGAATTATCGTTAAGATTAGGAACGGTGCGTGATAAAATAATATTTAGTCCGCGAATTTTTAACGTGTCGCGCAATGCTTCTACAACACAATTACCTAAAAGTTTTTTAGACATCAAATATTGAGTTCCAAGTGCTTCAATTAATTTTTGGTTAACAGAAGCTAAAGAATTAAAAAATATAACTTCTGGATCGAATTCTTTTATTTTTTGTACAGCACTGTCTATGTTTGGGTTTTTTCTCAAATAAGAGGCCTCACACCATTTGGTAATTCCGTTTTTTTTGAGTATTTCAACTGCGCCGTTTAATCCTGAAATTCCGTATTCATCGTCTTGATAGAAAATTGCGAATTTTTTTACATTTAGCGTTTTAATACCATAATTTATTAATGCTTTTGCTTCTTCCCCGTATGATTGTTTAAAATGAATAATGCCTTTTAAATTTGGTTGTCGTAGCTTTGTACTTCCTGTGTACGGGAAAAACGTTCCGATTTTATTTGCCGCGATGTCTGGAATTAATGTTAATGTTGTTGGAGACCCTGTTGAACTTAAAAAAATATTTGAATTATAATTTTGACGAAATTCTTTTGTTCGAATTGGTGTTAGAGCTGGATCATATTCATCATCAATAATAACAAAGTTTATAGTCTGTCCGCTTATTCCACCTATTTTATTTTCCTGTTGTATTCGTAAATTACTACCACCAGACACTAATTTTCCATGCCGAGATGCAGAGGCTGTTAAATCTCCAACGCAACCGATATTAAGAACACCTTTTCTTTGTGTGATTTCTTTTACCTCTGTTGGTTTTTCTTTTGGAGTTGTTGGTATTGGTTTTTCGACAATAGGGGAGGGTTCTTTGACAAAAGGAACAGTTTCGAATTTTTGCATTCCAGAGATTAATTTATATTCTACAGTTTCAAATTTTGTTTTTGTTCTTACGTCGTTTTTATATAATGTGATTGTCCAATCATTTATATTTGCAGGAGTATTTATAACGGTGAATACATCGTTGAAAAAATGATACAAAATTCTGTATGTACTTGTTGGTGCAGATAAGATAGTCCAAGCGGTTGCGCCTTTGTCTGATGGTAATAATTTTAGCCCATCAGTTTTTTGAAAAGTTGTTGATCTGCTTTGACCTTTAATAATTGCGCGAACATTTACATTTTTGTGTGATTCTTTTTTTAGGTCGAGATCAATTACTGTTGTTTTTTTGTCATCTTCTTCGTATAAAAATTTACTATACATAGGTTCTTTTAATATTCTGTCTTCATTTCTTCCATAATGAGAAATTCTTACAAGTTGTGCTTTGTCGTTTTCTTTGTTTCTCAAATAAACTGCGCGAGGAAGAGTGTTGAAAAATCTTTTTACTTCAGTGTTAAGTGGAATTCTTTCATCAGAATAATCTTTCATTCGTATTTCTAGTTCTCTGCGGAGTCCGTGATTATGCCATTCTTCTTTATTTTCATGATTTCCCAAGACATAAAAAACATTTTTGGGATTTTTTTCTATAAGAACCATAGCAATAGAAAGAGTTTCAAGAATGTATGGGGAACGGTCAATGAGATCTCCACCAAAAAGGATATAATCGTTTTTATTAAGGATTTCTAATTCCTCATTTATGATTTCCATTTGATGTAATTTTTTAAGGTTCCTTGCAAAAGAATGAAACGCTCCTTGAATATCTCCAAAAACAACAATATTTGCATTTGATGCTGGTGTGAATTTTTCTACAAAATTACCTTCTCTTCCTGCAAGCTCGCGTTCTTGAGAGAGTTCTTCTAATAAATTTTTAAATTTTTCTGGGCACCAAATTATTTTTTTTGTGAGTTTGAAAAAACGCAAAATTTTATTTGTGACTTTTGAAATTCCAGAAGGAGCATTGCCTTCATGAAATTCAGTGTAGTTTGGATTAAGCCAATTTACATTTTCTAATTTGGGATCCGGATATTCTGGCATTTGTTTTGCATAAAGGGTTATGTCTTTTAAATTTTCAAATGGACCGGTTGCTTTGCTTTCTACAGGATTAAGTGAACAAAAAAGTAACCCAATACAACAGATCAATATTGTTTTGATTTTTTTCATACAAAATCCTTTTTTAAAATAATACAATGTAAAATGAAATCATTATGATAAATAATATAGTCAAGAAAATAGAACTTCTTACGTATCGTATTTGTAATATACGTTTTTCTGCATCAACAGTATCCTTTTTTTTGGCTGTTTTTTTTCTTATCCAGTGTGTTGTGTAAATATTGATAAAAAACGAAATGAATGAGCAGATAATGATTATGATATAAATACTGTCAATGACGGTAAAGTATCCAACTTTTGGAGACATAGATTCTATAACATATCGGTATGCAAGTAGTGCTGTTAAACTTCCGATAGATAAAGAGAGAACGACTTTTGTTCCTTCTTGTATGTCTATAACAAAAGATAACAAACCGAGGAAAAAGACAAGAATTAAAGGAAGAAGTAAAACAAACGCTCTTCGTATACCGGCTTTTTTAAAGACAATATTAAATACAATTTCGGGGTAAGAAACATTTTTTTTCTTGTCAAACTTGTCTGTTTCAAATGTTGAGCTTCCGTATTTTATGCTTTTTTTATCTTGTACCCAGTTGTGTGTGTAGATATTTTTATCAATATCAAACCAAGAAAGTTTCGAGATAAAACGAACTTCTTCTGGAGTTACATACATATTTCTGAAAATAATAGAGATATGGTGGTCTTCAAGCGGGAAAAATTTGTAATTGAGATCTGTTTTGAATTTTGCTCTAAGAACATTGCGAACAAAAATTTTGTTTCCAATAATTTTTGTTGTTGCCTTTTCTTTTTGAATGATTTCACCTTTTTTAAAAGTAAAATGCTCGAGTCTTTTAAGTGAAACTTGATGAGGATTAAAAAGCATCCAGACAACACAATCCACAACAAAATTATTTTTTACAATGTTGAATTCTAAAAAGTCTGTGATAAAAAAACCAACATATACTTCTGCGGTTTGTTTAGTTGTCGCAGATTCTTCTTGCGGTACATATGGGGTAATATGTGGAAAAGGATCGGTGATGTTTACAGAAAAGATACGTATTCCAAAAAAGATAAAAATCACAATTATCGTGAAAATTATAGAAGAAATCTTGAATCGTACTTTTTTTGTAATGTTAAGAATATCTATAAATTTCATAATAAAAATCCTATTTTTTAGGGATTGTAGTTACTAATTCATTGTTCAAAATTAATACGATATGAATCGGGATGACAATGATTTGTATGTTTTTAAAGGGAATGAAGGTTGTTTGTTTCGTTTTACTTAGAAAGAATCGAAGGAAATTTGTTTATAAAGAGGAAATCTTTATTTATACTCTTTCATATTATTCTAAAAGGAACGTTAAAATTCTAAATACAGAAGGGTAGACATGGGATTTTTATCTAGGTTTCCAGCGTGGCAGTTGCTTATGCAAGCGGATTGGATGAGTAAACTTGTTTTGTTATCGTTATTTTTACTGTCAGTTTTTTGTGGGTGGATTGTTATTTGTAAAATTATTGATCTGAAAAAACAAAAGATACAAATGAAATTATTGCGTGCAAAAATAAGAAGCGCGAGAACTGTAGATGAATTAATAACGATTAGTAAAAAAACACGTGATTGTGTTGGTGGGAAATTTTTAACGTTGTGTTTAACAGATCTTAAAAAGTTTGTTGGCGACGGAGGAAAAAAATTAACAATACAAGAAATAGAACAATTACAATTGATTGGTGATCAAACGTTAGAACACGTCATTTCAGATGAAGAACAGTATTTACCTGTTCTTGGCACAAGCGCGGCAGTGTCCCCGTTAGTTGGTTTATTTGGAACAGTGTGGGGATTGGTTCATGCATTTATAAGTATCAGTCAAGAAAAGTCGGCAGACATTGCAGTTATCGCGCCGGGGATTGCAGAAGCGTTACTTACAACGCTTGCGGGATTATTTGTAGCAATTCCTGCGTTAATTTTTTTCCATTATTTTTCTAATGAAATAAGAAAAATGGAACAACAATTATTTACGATTTTGGATCAATTTATAACAATCACCAAACAAACGTTTGTTAAATAACGATAAAGAGTTTTAATATGGCTCGAAAAATAAAAAAAAGACGCGGACGACATTTGGCGATGCCGGAAATTTCGTTAACCCCCCTAATTGATACAGCACTTACCTTATTAGTTATTTTTATGATAACTGCGCCGATGGTTCAGAATGGAATTAACGTAACGCTTCCTCAAGGAAACACAAAAGAAGTTGGCAAACAACAAGAAATGGTAGTGACCGTTAATAAAGATGAAAAATTGTTTTTTAACAGTTATCCACTTATGCGTAGAGAACTTGTAAATACAATTAAAGGTGCGCTCAACGGAAATGATGAAATTCCAATTTATGTTCGCGCAGACGAAACACTTTCTTACGGAAAAGTGATAGGAATAGTTGATGAGCTGAAGGAAGCAGGAGTCAGATACGTCGCTATGTCTACAAGGGCGATAGGGCGTGGATGAACAAAGATTTAAATAAGCGTTTTTTGCTTATTTCTTTTATCCTTCATTTGATAATTCTTTTGTTGATGCTCTTTTTTTATCCTAACAGCAAACTAAGAAAATCATTTTTAGTTTATGGGCGTCATTCCAAACATAAAACAGAAACCTATTTTAAAATGCTAAAGGCTCCGCCGGGCGCGCGGTTTATGCAATCAAGAAGAAAACGGAGTTCAGCTTCCGGGAAAAAGGGAAAATCAAAAAAGAACCCTGTGGTTGCAAAACAATCACAGATTGCTAAGCAATCTAAGGTTGCTGATCAATCTGTGAAAGAGAAAAAACCTGAGCCAAAGAAATTGGCAAAGAAAGAAAAGAAGCCAATTGATAAAAAAGAAGAAAAGAAGATAGATACCAAAAAAGAAGAAGAAAAGAAACTTATTGCGAAGAAAGAACCCTACTCTGCCAAGGCTTCGAAGGGCATGGAAGAAGATCAATTACATTTTAATGTTGTTGGTGAAGCAGATCCTGTATTTATTAAGTATCAAGGATACGTGCAACAAGAAATCGAACGGACGTGGCAACCTCCGCTTGGCGTGAAAAAAGGAACAGAATGTACAGCTGTGTTTACGATTGACAGCGACGGTTCTGTTAAAAATTTTGAACTTACAAAGCGTTCGAAAATGTTAATTTATGATTTAAGTGTTATTAAAGTTTCAAAATTGTTTAAATTTGATCGTTGTTTATGGGGAAAGACATTTAAAATAGATTTTCGTCAATAGAAAGGTGGTTCCATGAGAGCGGCAAAGATTTTTTTGTGTGCGATTCTTATTTCTTTTTCGGTACCTGCTTTTTGTGAAAAAGCGGTTTCTTTTTCTGTGCAGGGATCTAAGAAACAATACAGCAAAATGAAAAGTTTGTTTGTTTGCTCAACAGAAAACAGAGATTTATTAAAGTTAAGCAAAATTGTAAGTGATGATTTAAATTTTACAGATCAGTTTGATGTTTCTATCAAAAAAACAAATATCGATTTTACTGAAAAAATTATGGCTTCTTTGTTTAAAGATGGTTTTTCTTTGTGTATTTCTTTTAAAGAAAATAAAAAACCAAATCATGTGGATGTTGAAGTAAAAGATACAAGCTCAAATATAACGGTTTATGAAAAAACGGTTTCTTATGATGGTAAAAAAGTTGTAACGCAGGGGCATGAACTGGCAAATGATTTATTATTACAATTTACCGGGGAAAAGGGTGTTTGTTTAAGTTCATTAGCATATTGCAAAATGATGTCGCCGCGACACAAAGTTGTTTGTATTTCTGATTATGCATGCAATACAAGTAGTGTTGTTGTCCCTACAAAATTAGTAAATATTGCGCCAAGTTGGCATACAAAAAATGAAGTATTATTTTATTCTCAACTTACAAAAACAAATAATCGCTTAATGTCTGTCGATTTAAAAACAAACAAAAAAAAGGTGGTTTGCTCATACAACGGATTAAATATGCAGCCTTCATTTTCTGAAGATGGTTCAAAAGTTATTATTTGTCTTTCTGGGGGAAAAGGAAATTCCGAATTATATTTGTACGATGAAGCGGTGTGTAAGAAAATGGGTAAACGAGTTTTTAAACAAGTGACGGGAAACAGAGCAAATAATGTTTCACCGTGTTTGTTGCCCGATGGAAATATTTTATTATGTTCTGATTATGGAAGTGGTCAGCCTCAGATCTATTATTTAAACAATACAACAAAAACAATGCGCCGCTTAACTGGTGGGCGTGGATATTGTGCCGCACCGTCGTATTGTAAAGAAACAAATAAAGTAATGTATACACGGCCTGTAAATGGAACATTCCAGCTTTTTGTGTTAAGTTTGGACAACTTGGATAACGTAAAAGAACAGCAAATTACGTTTGGAGAGGGAAATAAGCACGAACCATCCTGGTCTGAGTGCGGACAATACGCGGTGTTTTCTATGGATACATTTAAGAATAAACGGCGTGTTCCACAAATTTCTATGCTAAATTGTAGAAGTGGCAAAATTCGTGTTTTAACACACGGATCGGAGCCAAAGAGCTTTCCTCGTTGGGGGAAACATCAATTTAGTTTGTTGTGTCGTTAAGCAAATAAACGACAATTGCTACGTAGGGGCAAAAATTACTGGTTTTATCGTGTTTTTTTTATTAAAATAATATTATTATTTGTTAAATTTTTATTTAGAAGATTAGGACAAGGATTTCTTATGGGTTTCAAGAAAAAGATGAAAAAGCCTTTAAAAGGCAGCGGGCCAAATGCAATGTGGTTTCTAATGGCCTTATTATTTTTAGGTTTTGGCTACTTGATGTGGTACAACAGCTCTAACAGACAGATTCAAGAAGTTAGTTATTCAAAATTTTTAAAACTTATCGATGACGATAAAGTTGAATCTGTTATTGTGCGAGATCAACTTGTACAAGGAAAATTAAAAAATAACATCGATTTTGAAACGTACATTATTCCAAGCGAAAAGATTTGGGATTCTCTGCGCGCGCACAAAGTTGGAATTGTTGTAAAACCAGAAGATAAAACATCCTTTGGTGGATCTTTCATTTATCTTTTCTTTTTATTCTTACCGTTTTTACTTATGTGGGTGTTCTTTTATTTGCGTCAAAAGAAAAGCGGAGGCGGCGGCGGTGGAGGTCTTGGTGGAGCTGGAAAGATTTTCAATGTTGGGAAAAGCAACGCCAAACTAGTTTCTCCAGATAAAATGAAAATTACTTTTAAAGATGTTGCAGGGGTAGAAGAAGCAAAAGAAGATTTACAGGACATTGTTGAATTTTTAAAAAGCCCAGATAAATTTTCTAGCTTGGGAGCTAAAATTCCTCGGGGATTATTATTAACAGGTGCTCCAGGAACCGGAAAAACTCTTTTAGCAAAAGCGGTAGCTGGCGAAGCAGGATGTCCATTTTTTAGTACAAGTGGTTCTGATTTTGTCGAAGTTTTTGTTGGAGTTGGTGCTTCTCGTGTAAGAGATTTATTTGTTCAAGCTCGCAAAAAAGCTCCATGTATTCTTTTTGTTGATGAAATTGATGCAGTTGGAAGACAAAGAGGCGCTGGTCTTGGTGGCGGGAACGATGAACGTGAACAAACTTTGAATCAGTTGTTAACAGAAATGGATGGTTTTTCTACAGAACAAGGCGCGGTTATTGTGTTAGCCGCAACTAACAGACCAGATGTTTTGGATAAAGCATTATTGCGTCCAGGTAGATTCGACCGAATTATAGAAGTTCCTTATCCAGATCTTATTAGCAGAGAAAAAATTCTTGAAGTTCATGTTAAAAAAGTGAAACTTGATGAATCAGTTAATTTGAAAAAAATTGCGCGAGGTACTCCTGGGTTTACTGGTGCAGATTTAGAAAACTTAGTAAATGAAGCGGCGTTACTTGCTTCAAAATCCAAGAAGAAAACGGTTGAAGTTAGTGATTTTGAACAAGCGAGAGATAAATTACTTGTTGGTTCAGAACGAAAAACTATGATTATTACCAAGAAAGATAAAGAGAGAACGGCGTATCACGAAGCGGGACATACATTATTAAATGTATTAACTGAAAAATCAGACCCTTTTCATAAAGTTACGATTGTTCCTCGCGGTAGATCTTTAGGTGCTTCATGGTCCTTGCCAGAAAGAGATAAGTACTCAGAAAGTAAATCAGAAATGATCGCGAGCATTCAATTACTTCTTGGTGGACTACTTGCAGAAAAAATTGTATTCGATGAGCAAACAAGTGGTGCTTCAAACGATATTGAACGTGCAACAAAAATAGCGCAAAAGATGGTCAGGAAATATGGAATGTCTCAGTTGGGTCCGATTGTGTTTGGCGAAAATCCAGAACAAGCGTACCTTGGTAGAGATATTATGAAGCATAATGCAGACTATTCCGAAGAAACAGCCAGAAGAATTGATGAAGAAATTCATAGAATAATTTCTGATGCTTCAAGCGATTCGGAAAAAAAACTGCTTGAAAACAGAGATAAATTAGATCTTTTGGCAAAAACTTTATTAGAGAAAGAGACGTTGCAAGCCAAAGAGGTATACGACCTTCTTGGCGTTCCATCGCGGGAATTGCATGATTTGGGGGATAGAGAAAAAGTAGAACTTAAAGAGGTTAGTGAGTCAGAGTAGTTTTTCTGATTTTGAAAAACATTGTTATTATGGTAGAATAATGCACTCAAGTGATATAAATTGGTTGTGCTGAAAAGGATGTAAAAAGATGGCAAATATTTGTGTAGTATGCAATAAGCGTCCTCAAGTTGCGAATAACGTTAGTAATGCGAACAATAGGACAAAACGTTGGGTTTATCCAAATGTTCACAAAATGCGTTTTAGATTAAAGGGACAAACCAGCATTAAAAGTGGTGCAGTGTGTACCAAGTGTGTGAAAGCTGGAAAAATAGAAAAAGTTATTTAGATATATAATTGTTTTTGTGGAGTGATTATGGCGAATATTAAGTCGGCAAAGAAGAGAGTAAAGACAAACGAGAAAAGACGTCAGTTAAATATTGCAAGACGTTCTGAACTTAAAACTGCTTCAAAAAAAGTTTTAACCGCGATTGAAGACGGTAAAGTTGAAGAAGCACAAGAATTAATGCGTGATGCAGAAGCGAAAATAAGTAGAGCTGAAGGCAAAGGCCTTTTAAAGAAAAATACTGCTTCTCGTAAAATTAGTCGTTTGGCGAAAAAGGTTGCTGTTGCCAAAAAAGGTGACAAATAGCGAACTGATTTTTAAAGGAAAAAAAGGAGTCAAGGAATGATGAAGTTTGGAAAGCCTGTTTTCATAGTTGAATCAGTCGAGACAGCGGTCAAGTTTTATACAGAAAAACTTGGCTTTGATCTTTTTGAATTAGCGGTAAAACAGGATAATAAAAATCAGTTGGCGTATGCTGAAGTTCGCAAGGGAAAATGTTTTATCGTTTTCCGCGCGCCACATGTTGGTGAACTTGCAGAATTAAGCATGATCAAAGCTTGCTCCGGTCGTGGCGCAGGCGTCTATGTTGAGATGAAAAAAGGTTTAGAAAAACTTTTTGATCGTTGTCAGAAAAAAGGTGTCACTGTTGTTTCGCAACCCAAAAAACAATCTTGGGGAAGCGTAACATTTATGATAAAAGATCCTTTTGGTTTCCGTTTAACATTTGCTCAACCAACAGAAGAAGGTGTGAGCGAAGAGTTAAAACGTGATTTCTGTGGATTAAAGCTTGAAGATACCGATTTACAAGAAGGCTTGGAAAAAGGTTCTGACTTGGCAGAAAAAATGATTAGCTGGTTAAAAGGCTTTGGCATTTTACGACGCGTTTCAAAAAAATACTCAAAGGTTTGGTACAAACGTTTTTATGGTCCTAAGAAAAAGTAGCCTATTTAATAATAAAAGAATTTTAATTATTGCCCCGCATCCCGACGATGACGTTATTGGATGCGGGGCTTTTTTATATTTTTTGCATAAAAATATACAGTCATCAGAAGTTCATATTGCATATGCAACAAGTGGCGCGGGCGGGATTAGCGGTGAAAGCTCAACACCAAAAGAAAAAGGCGCGAGAAGAGAAAAAGAAGCTGTTGCGGGGTGTGAGTGTTTGGGCGCGACACCTGTTTTCTGGCGGTTACCATTTTATTTTGAAAAAAAGAGAACGGTGGGTTTAGAAGATAGTGAAATTATTCAAAAAAGTATTCAAGAAATAAAACCAGATATTATTTTTGTGATAGATGAAGCCAGCGATCCAAATGGCACGCACGGAATTATTCGAGATTTATGCGCGCGCGCATTAAAAAACATCAAATTTGGCGGGGAAATATTTGGGTACCGCGTGTGGAGTGAACCATATAATAAAGATGAAAGTGATGTTGTAGTAGAATTTAATGAAGATGTCATGAAACAAAAAGAGCGTCTTATTTTATTTCACGAATCACAAATAAATGATCCGGCTCATCCACATCAGGATGATGATTTTATAACTATGATCAAAAAGTCCAACCGAGTGGCAAGTAAAAATGTCGGTTCAAAATATAAATATGCGGAATTGTATAAGCGGATTTATTAGCAACCCGTTCGCCCTGAGCCTGTCGAAGGGTTTCCACGAACGGTCATGTTCTTTTTTAAATCTTCATACGAAATAAGATGTTTTTTTACGTCTTCAATATCTTTTATGTCTGTAAGCTCTATCGCATTTTTTATTTCAAGTTTTCCAATCTTTGTTCGTTCCAGCTCGTACGTTGTTGCGAATGTTTTTAAATTTTGCGCAATGTCATTGGCGAGCGATCGGACGTACGTTCCTTTAGAAACACGTGTTTTGAATGAAAAATAGGGTGAATCAAATTCAAGAAGTTTAATTTCAAAAAGTTTAACGGTTCTTTTTTTGCTTTCAATTATTTTTTCTAATTCTTTTTGATCTAAACTTTCTTTGCGCGCAATTTCATATAAAGGTTTTCCTTGATACTTGAGCGCAGAATAAATGGGCGGGATTTGAACATATTCCGAACCTAAATCTGTAATTGCCTGCTGAATATTTTCTTTTGTAAGAGCGGGAACTCTTTCACTTTTTACTATTGTTCCGGTGAAATCTAATGTGTCTGTGTATTCGCCCAACTTTGCTTTTACCACATACTCTTTATCAAGGTTCATAAAGTCAGAAATATGTTTTGTTGCTTGTCTGCCAATGCAAATTATCAAAAGACCTGTTGCAAATGGATCTAATGTTCCGGTATGTCCTATTTTGTATTTTTTTGGTAAAAACGTTTTTAGATATTTGATGCAATAAAAGGATGAGTATCCTTTTGGTTTATTAATAAGTAGGTAGCCGATGATGTTAGTATTTGTTTCCATAATTTTTATAATTTCATAAAATAACCCTCACCGATTCAAAACCGATGAGGGCATTTTTATTTTTTCAATAATATTACTCGAGTGATTGTTTTATTTTTTCTAATTTGCTTTTAAAGTCGCTTAATTTTTCTAAAAGTTCGTTTGATCTGTCTGGCGTTGATTGTGTTGTTATTTCGTCAGATTCTGATATTTTTCTTGCGATGCCTATGTTGCCAGATAATTCAGCAACAACATTTTTTTTGAGCATTTCATTTAATTTTATTTTTGCGCCAGCAATTGTAAAGCCTTGGCTGTAAAGTAAATATTTAATTGTGTTGAATGTTTTAAAATCTTCTTGAGAATAAAATCGTTGTCCGCCACCGGATCTATTTGATTCTAGTCCAAATTCTTTTTCCCAAAAACGAATGACGAATTTTTTCAATTTTAGTTTTTCAGAAAGTTCCCCGATTCGGAACTTATTTTTTGACATTGGAACTGTGTTATTTTGCATCCACCTCTCCCGGTTTTTTAAAAGTCATTATTACTTGCTTGGGTTTTACCAAATCACCTTCTGCGATGGGAATAGTTTTGATAAATGCGTCATTTTTAGCACATATGATGTTTTCCATCTTCATCGATTCAATTACAACGAGTGGCTGATTCGCAACTACTTTTTCTTCTGGCTTCACATGAATTCGTATAACTTTTCCAGCAAGTGGGCTTTTTAGCTGAGATTGAAATTTTTCAGAAGTATTTGTATCTTCTTCTTCCGCTTTTGCATCGTCCCTTACTTTTAATACAATCGTTTCTTTTGTATTAAAGATATACAATTTGTAGTGTGGGCTGGTTGTTGTAGGTGTTTCTAAGATTTTAATTTTTAATGGTTTAGAATTTACTTCCAAATAAATAATGTCGTTTATCTTTAACGCCATTGTTGTGTTCTCCAGTTGCTGGAGGTTCTTTTTTTAGATTCAGAAGATCCCAAATTTTCAGAAATAACAGTTGCGGCAATAATTTTAATATCATCCGTATGTAATACGGGTTGTTTTTTTGTGATAAAAGCATCTATCGCGTTCTGATCTTTTAATGTTTGTGTATCAAATTTTCCTAAAGCAAAAGTTTCAGAGCGAATGATATTTTTTAGAAAATCGGTATTTGTTTTTATTCCAACAATAGAAACACTTTGTAACGCATTGTGCATATTTACAATAGCTTTTGCGCGCGAGTTCCCCGATGTAATTACTTTTGCGATCATCGGATCAAAAAATGGTGATACTTCCATTTGTTCTTCAAGGTCGTGATCGATTCTTAAAAATGGTTCGTGTGGAAGTTGAAGAACGGTTATTTTTCCAGAAGAGGGCACAAAATTGTGTTTTGGATCTTCTGCGTAAACTCTACATTCAATTGCGTGACGAGTTTGTGTAACATGTTTTTGGGTGAGCGGTAATTTTTTGCGCTCCGCGATAGCGAGTTGCAAAGAAACAAGATCAATTCCCGTGGAAATTTCAGTTACTGCATGTTCAACCTGAAGTCTTGTATTCATTTCTAAAAAGTAAAATTGTTCGTCGGGCGTTACAATAAATTCGACCGTGCCAAGATTTTTATATTGCGCTGATTTTGCGGCTTTTATCGCGGCCTCATATAATTTTTCTTTTGTTTGCGCGCTTAAAAACTTGCATGGAGTTTCTTCAATGATTTTTTGTTGTCGTCTTTGAATAGAACATTCGCGCTCGTAAAGATGAATAAAATTTTCACCGTCGCCCGCGATTTGTACTTCGATGTGTCTTCCGTGCGAGATATATTTTTCTAAAATAATTTCTTCGGAATGGAACATATTTTTTGATTCAGAAACAACGGAGTTCCATAATTCTTTAAATTGATTTTCGGAATCTATCTTGCGCATGGCTTTACCGCCACCGCCAAGTGCTGATTTTAAAATAACGGGATATCCAATTTCTAATGCTTTTTGTTCCGCGCGCGCGCCTTCGTTTGCGGTAAAATGCTCTCCCGGAATAACAGGAACATTTACGAGTATCATTTTTTTTCGCGCTTCAATTTTATTTCCCATTAACTGTATACTTTGCGGATCGGGACCGATCCATGTAAGACCGGCATCAATAACTTTTTGCGCGAATACATAATTTTCTGAATGAAATCCGTAACCGGGATGAACGGCGTCTGCATTTGATTTTTTTGCGATATTTATAAGTTCGTCTTGATTCAAGTATCCATCGCAACCATCTTTGGAAAGTTTGTAACTTTCTGTCGCGTTGTATACATACGGTGATTTTTGATCTTCTTGCGTATACACAGAAACGGTTTGAATATTATTTGTGTGACATGCAGTTTGAATGCGCCGTGCAATTTCTGCGCGGTTGGCTATAAAAACTTTTTTAATTCTATTTCGGTTAATATTCATGCTCCGTTCCGGCTCATAAAATAATAGTTTTGTGGTTGGTAGTGTATAAATGTATAATAAAAAAAAGCTTATTTCCAGCGGGGAAATAGTAAAAAACGTAAAGAAAGGGTTTGTTGTGAAAAAGATTTTTTTGGGAATTTTATTATTAAGTGTGTTAAGTGGTTGTTTGTTTAAAGAAAAAGAAACAAAAGAAACAAAAAAACAAATCGATGTGACACGTGTTCACGATGTTGTAATCATTGGTTCTGGTCCGGCAGGATTAACGGCGGGAATTTACGCCGCGCGCGCCGGTTTAAAGCCAATAATTCTTGAAGGAAATCATCTTGGTGGTTTATTAACCTGGGCATCATCTGTAGAAAATTGGCCGGGCGAAGAAAATATTAAAGGTTCAGATTTGATGGATAAAATAGTTGATCAAACAAAAAAACTTGATTGCGCTTTTCTATCTGACTCGGCGGTCAAGGTCGATTTCTCTGGTCCAATTAAAAAAATTATCACAGAAGGTGATGCGCAATTAAAAACAAAGTCGGTAATTATTGCAACTGGAACAAAACACAAAGGTTTAAAAGTCCCGGGCGAGAAAAAATATATCGGGCGCGGCGTTTCTTTTTGTGCAATTTGTGATGCATCGATGTACAAAAACAAAAAAGTGGTGGTTGTTGGTGGCGCGAGCAGCGCACTTGCAGAAGCGGAATATTTAGCAAATATTGCAGATGAGGTGACAATTATTCACCGCTCGCCAAAGTTTACCGCGCAAGATGTTGTGGTAAAACGCGTATTAAAAAATAAAAAAATAAAAACATATTTTAATCATGTGGTCAAAGAAATAAAAGGCGATAAAGTTCGTGTGACTGATATTGTTGTTGAAAATAAATTAAATAAAGAAGTTCTTAATTTCAAAACCGACGCGGTGTTTATTGCAATTGGATTTAAAACAAATACAGAAGTTTTTAAAGATCAGATTGAACGCGATGCGGTTGGATACATTGTTCTTAAAAAAGGCGCGCAAACTAGCAAAGAGGGAGTCTTCGCGGCGGGCGATGTAACGAACGGTTTGTACAAACAAGCAATTGTTGCAGCGGGCGACGGTGCAAAGGCCGCGTTGGATTGCCAAAGATATCTTACAGGAAGAAAAGAATAAGAAAAAATAAAATGATGTGCTACCATTGCATCCAACATTAGGAAAAAGTATTCATTTTTTATCAAGAGAACTTTTTGTGAAAAAAATTATCTCATTCTTATTATTTTTGTCTTTAAATTTGTCTTTTCTTTCTGTGCATGCGGGGCCAGGGGGGAGTTGTGCGAGAAGAGGACGGGATGGCCTCACTTTTGATGACTTATCAGATCATGTAATTTTGCAGGTGATGTCAGAGTTGTTACTAGGAGAAGAAATAAAATTTCCGGAGTATATTTCTGGTAAAATTTGTATTATTTCTTCAATAGAATATTTCATTGATCATTATGGAGAAATAAAAAGTTCTGCAAATGGCGGGTTTGCAGGAGAGCGTTATAGTAGACTTTTATCTTGTGATAACTTGGATTGGTCAAGAAGTCAGGATGTAAATATTATCGTTTGGTTATTTTCGCAATATGCGGAACAGAGGAATACAAATAAATTATATGTATTACCATCTGTTCTTACTGATGAATATTTAGAGCAGCTTAATTCCAAATATATTTTGTCTCCATCTTACACTCATGAAGAATATTCTCCTTTGGTTCTAGCTAAACTTATAATTCAAAAATGTTGGGATGATGATCATGTATCGGGGGAACCTGACACTATGTGGGGAGAAGGTTTTTTGCGGGCTTCTGTGTCTGGTTCTGTACATAATATTTATGATTCTTATAAAAGACTTTTAAGGACGACAAGAGAAGCAGGTAGAAGGGGGGGGCATGCTATTTTTACTCAAGCGCTATTGGAGTTATTTTCTCTATCTAATGTTATGTGGGCATCTGCAGATAGACGTGAATGGATTGATGTGAAACGAGAAATTGAAGAACAAGCAGAAAGCGGAAAAACAATTTGCTTAAGTACGGTTTCTGCTAAGAGTGCTGAAGAAGTGATAGCTTTACAGAGAGCTTTGACTAATTCTAGATTTAGTCAAAGCGTTACATTGCTAGAAATGTTTTATCTATCTGCGAGTCTAATACATTTGTGTGAGCTGCCAAATATTCAGGGACTTTACATGCATTATGATGCCGGACCCGAACACCTTGTTCTTGTCGATTTGAGCGAACTTGCAGAATTACGATGGATTGATATGGAAGGTCTGAGTAATGTTAAAAAAATTGTGTTGCGAGAGTTTCCAAATTTGAGACGGATGAAAATTGGTAGCTGTGGGGATTTAAGAAATTTGAAATTAGTTGATCATAAAAATTTAAGAGCGATTAGTATAGATGGTTGTATATTTGACGTGACTATTGTTCTAAGTTGTTTGCCGATGTTAAACAGTCTTTATGTTACCCCACGTTCTCTTTCTAGTAGCATTTTGCGTATTATTTTGTGCGATGTTCGAAAGTTAGAACCGCATCATATTGAAACAGGTGATTTCGTTTCTGTAGAGATTGTTGATTCCACGGAAAGTTAGCAAAAAAAATATTTCCAGATAATTCAATTTATCTAGCCGAAAAGCGCATTCTTTGTTAGACTTCAGCTTCTATTATAAGTTTTTAAATAATACATTTTTAGAAAAATTCTTAGGAAGGAATATATTTTATGAAAAGTAGAATGTTAATCGCGGTGGCACTTTCGTTTTTAACCGTTATGGGATTACAGTTTTTTACAAACAAGAAAAAAAACCAAGGACAGCCAGGAGTTGCTGGGCAAGTTCAATCGGGACAGTTTTATGCGGCAAAAGCGCAACAAGTTTGGCCTGAGGAATTAAACAGAGAAATAGATTTTGTCGATGGTACGCTTCCAAAAGAAGAAATTGTAAATGTTGAAAATGAAAATTATCAAGCATCGTTTTCTAACATCGGAGGTGTGTTAACATCTCTTACCTTTAAAAAACATAAAGGTGAAAAGGATTCTTTCTTACAAACTATTTATAAACAATCAGATGCTTTTAAAGAAGAAGGTTGCTTCTTACTCGCGCTTGAAGAAAAATCACCTGCATCGTATTCAATGATTGATCGAACAGAAAACGAAGCGGGAACACAAATTACATACCAAGCAGAAATTGATAAATGGGTTGTTCAAAAAATATATTTTATTCATAACAATTCTTACAAAATTGATATCATATTCAATTTTAATCCTCGTTCCAAAGATGCAAAAGATTTAACACCGCGCATCTTCTTTCCTGCCCCATTGCTACATGATTTTAAAGATGATGCATTTAACGGTTTTCTTACGACAAACGGAAAAACGGTAGAAAAAATTCCATCTAATAAAGAATTGAATGGTGTTTGGGGAATGCCAGAGATTTTTGGATTAGAAGACAAATATTTTGCACACAGCTTGATTAAAGATGAAGATCATTTTGTTCGTGGCGGATATTACAAACGCGTTAACAATAAACTATTTGCGATTTTGCTTGGTAATGATATCAAGAAAAAAGGTTCTTGGAAATTATCATTTTATATGGGACCAAAATTAGTAAACGAACTTTCTGCAGTTGACGATAGACTGGATGGCGTTTTAAGTTTCGGTTGGTTTTCTTGGATCAGCAAAATGTTATTAAAATTGCTTGCGTATTTGTACAAGTATTTAAACAATTACGGACTCGCGATTATTGTTTTAACAATTCTTTTAAAACTTCCATTTGTTCCACTTTCAATTGTATCGCGCAAAAAAATGGAAGATTACCAAAAGTTTCAACCAACAATTGCTCGCATCAGACAAAAATATAAAAGCGATCCAGCGCGCCAACAACAAGAACTTGTTCAGTTTCATAAAGATCATAATATATCTCCGGCAACATCAATGGTTGGTTGTTTGCCGATGCTTATTCAATTTCCATTTTTAATCGCGTTGTACAGAGCGCTCGGAAATTATTTAGATTTATATAAAGCTCCATTCTTTGGTTGGATTACAGATCTTTCATTAAAAGATCCATATTATGTATTGCCAATTTTGATGGGTGCCGCAATGTTGTGGCAACAAAGCATGACTCCTGCAACAGATTCCAAAATGAAAGTTGCTGGAATGTTTATGCCAATTCTAATGGTAGCAATATTTATTAAATTCCCTGCGGGATTGGTTTTATATTGGTTTACAAATAATCTATTAACCATTGGTGAAGATTTATTACGTAAAAGAATTTATCGCAAGGCATAATTCATGTTAAAAGAATTGCCTTCTTTGCAGCATTTGATTCGTCAATTGCAAAACGTTCCTTATTTAGCGTCTAAAAATATTTATCGCATTGCTATGTATTTTGTGTATAGCGATGAAAAAAAAATTGAACAATTATGTGCTGCAATCATTGAGGCGAAGAAAAAAATAAAAATATGTTCAATTTGTTGTAATTGGACGGAATCCGGAAATCTTTGTTCTTTTTGCGCCTCGACAAGGCGCGACAAAAGTATTATTTGCGTTGTGGAAACATGGCATGACTTATTAGCCATAGAAAAAGTTGGTGATTTTAATGGTGTGTATCATGTTTTGGGTGGGGCGTTGTGTCCTTTAGAGGGCGTTGGCCCAGATGATCTACACATCGATTCGTTAATAAAACGTGTTGACGATTCTGTAAAAGAAATTATCCTTGCTACAAATCCAACTCCAGAAGGCGAAGCAACTGCAAGTTTTATTTCATCAAAGGTGGAAGGAAGATCTCTTATTGTTTCTCGTCTTGCGAGCGGTATTCCAATAGGTTCCAGTTTGGAGTATATGGATAAAGTGACAATTCATAATGCATTGTCTGGTAGAAGGCTTTTTTAAAACACTTTGATGATTTCTGATATATGAATACTTTCTTTAAAAGATTTGTTTTTTTGAGCATCTCTTTATTGTTTTTTTTAATTAGATTAAGTTTTGCGTCTTTTGTTAATTCTGTAGTAAAAGATGTTGATGTTATTCGTGCGAATAGCATTTCTCAACGATTGATTCATAAAAATATTTGCGAATTAGAAGGCGATGTAGAAGTTCTTATTGGGAACAAGATGCATGTGTGGGCCGAGTATGTAGAAATTGATCAAGAAAAGAAAACAGTAAAAGCACGTGCTGCGCAGAATAGTTTTGTGAAATTAGAATTTACCGACACCGTTATTTTGGCAGAAGAGTTATTTTTAAATTTAGAAAGCAAAAAAGGTTTTGCGAAAAAAGTAAAAATTCATCTTCACGAAGGATTCATCTCTTCTGATTATGCAGAAAAAGTTGATGATTACACGTGGAAGATGAAAAAAATTACTTTTACTCCGTGTGATCATCAGGTTCCGCATTGGGCGTTTTCTGCGCAAAGAGCAACATTGCATAGGAATTATTTTTTAAGAACTTCCAATGTTGTATTTAAAGTAACAGACACTCCTGTGTTTATTTTGCCGGGACTTGTTGTTCCTATTCAAAGACAAGCCGGTTCTGGTTTTTTAATTCCAAGGTTTTCCATTGATAAAGAATATGGATATGGAATCAAACAAGATTATTATCGTTTAATTGGTCCGCGGTGCGACACAACCGTTGGTGTTAATTGGGTTGAGAAAAAGGGGTTTGCTGTTTCTGATGAGTTTCGTTGGGCGCGCGACGCAGAAACACGATTAACATTAAAAACTCAGTACGCAGAAGAAAAAAATGCGTTTCTAGAAAAACATGGAGAAATTGTTAAGGCGACTGATAAACATTATTTAATTCAAGGTAAATATTTTCAGCCGTTTTCTGTTCATTCAGTGAAGTGGAGTTTGCTTTCTCGTATTGATTTTGGATCAAGAAAAAGAGTGGGGTACAATTTTTTTGAAAATGCTTCGCCGGAAGATTCATTTTATAATTCTTTGATTTTTAGACATTCAGGAGACATGGGTGTTGTTGATTGTTCAGTAAATTTAGAAAAGTATCGGTGGAGAAAATATGTTGGTAGCGAATCAAACGGTGTTGATAGAAAAACCATTCAAGAAAACAAAGTAGATTTGTGTTACGCGCCGCATATAGAATGGCACAGTGCGAATAAGAATTTTTTAGATATTTTTACATACAAGCATCATTTTGTTGTTGATTACGTAACACTTTCTTCGCGCATGTTAGAAAAAACATACATAGATCCATTTTTAGATTCTACAACGCTTGTTGAGCCAGCGGTTTCTGGTGATACCGCGCGATTTTTTTACGAAGGCAATTTGTTGCGAACTTGTCGGTTTAAAAATCAGTTGTTACAATTTTATTGTTCTCCAGGGTTGCAGGTTAGAAGTGCAGTTTCGACATCAGACAACTCTAAAAAACATTCACAATTTTTTGTTTCGTGCGGTGCAGAGTGGGTGATGCCAGAACTTGTAAGATATAATAAAAGTTTTTCGTCGATGTATTTTTTTCAGCCTGTTCTTAATTGGAAATTTGTTCCACATCTTAATTGGTCAAATTGGTATTACATGGATTACTTGGACCGTATTTATCCTCAAAACCAAATTGAATTATTATTTAGAAATCATTGGCAAAAAAAAGATTTGTCGTTGGATTTTCATGTTTCACAGGCATATGATTTTAATACGAATAATGAGCTGTTTTATTTGCAGCGCGCGCATAATCATAAACATTTGTTACCGCTGCGAGTGGGGCTTAATTGTGGCATTTCTAACTTAGGATTTGAAATTTTACAGGAGTACGGATTAGAAAAACCTGAGTTGCTACAAACTTCGTTACATACAACATTTAACTTTAATAAATTCGATTTTTTTATTGGGGCGTTGCAACAAAATAAAGCTTTGCAGTTGGAGCGTGAGCTTCTTTCTGATATTCCATTCTTTTTGATAACGGGAGCGTCTTTTCCTGTCGGGAAAAAAGCATCTTTTCATTATGACGGAAGTTTTTATGTAGATGAAAAATGTGTGTTTCCTATTTGGCATGTGGTAAAACCAATGTCTCACCGTTTTAGCCTTGATTACAAAGGGCATTGCTGGGGGCTCGCGCTTGGGTACGAAGAAAAACGATATAGAGAATATGGAAACTGGAAGAGAGAGCATGTTATTACTGTTGCGATTAAATTAAATTCGTTAGGATCATTTGCAAAAAGATTTAAGCGGCCGGTGATCTATAGAGCGCCAGCTTCTTATAACCCCGAACTTTGATAAAAAGGAAAAAAATGAGTGTTGATTATTCTGTTTTTAAAGACCGAAGAAAAAAACTTGTAGAAGAAATAAAGAAAAACAATCCTGATGTTAAAAATGGAGTAATTGTTTTGTTTGCTGGTTTAGAAAATTCTAAATATAGATTCAGGCAAAATAGTTCTTTTTATTATTTAACGGGAATAGAGGAACCTGGGGTTGTTTTATGTTCCTATTTTGACGGGACAGATGTTTTGTATACTCCGTTTTATGGAAGCTCGCGTGCGCAGTGGGTTCAAGAAAGCATTTGTTCTATGTGTGACGATGCAGAAAAAATGAAACAAAATTGTAAACACATGAATATTTCCGAAATTAAATATCTTGGTGATACTTGTGCAGGATATAACTTAGGAAAGTTCTTTATTCATAAAGAATATAAAGTACTGCTTGAGGATTTAGGGGGGGGGGTAAACGTCGGTGGACATGTATGTGGGTTCATAAAAGAACAAAATTCTTTTTATTTTTCTCAGATATACCGATTGCAAAATATTTTTAGTGCTCTTTCATCGGATGTTAAAAAATGTGATATTTCAACAATCGTGCACGAAATGCGACAAAAGAAAAACAAGAAAGAAATTACTTCTATTCAAAAAGCCGTTGATATTACTGTTACCACACATCAATACATTTCCAGAATTATCAATCATGGTTTTTTTGAACATGAAATAGAAGGGATGATTTCTTATTCGTTTTTACAACACAATGCAACGGGACCTGCTTTTCCTAGCATTGTTGCGACTGGTAAAAATGCATCAACTTTGCATTACACAGGAAGAGATGGGAAATTTAAGTCTGGCGATTTGGTTGTAGTTGATATCGGAGCGGAATATAAAAATTATTGCGGTGATTTAACAAGAACGTATCCTGTATCTGGCAAATTTACCGAGCGACAAAAAGAATTGTACCAAATTGTGTTAGATGTGCAGCAACATGTTGAAAGCGTTGCAAAGCCTGGGATGTTTTTAAATAATCCTGATGAACAAGATAAATCATTGCATCACATTGCGGTTAAACAATTTGAAAAAGAAAAGCTCGATTCTTATTTTATACACGGAGTTGGTCACTTTTTGGGTTTAGATGTGCATGATGTTGGCGATAGAACAAAACCATTGTGCGAAGGTGATATTTTTACAATTGAGCCCGGACTTTATATTCCAGAAGAAAATATTGGAATAAGAATAGAAGACGATTTTATGATTACAAAAGATGGTTGCATATGCTTAAGTTCAAAATTATGCAAAAAACCAGAAGACATTGAATCTTTAATGAAAGGCAAATAAGCTTTGTTCAAGGTTGTTTTTTCGTTCAGTTGGTATAAAATAGTACTATACCCGTATATTTTTGTGTGTGTCGTTAGTAGTGTTGATGGGTTTGTAATGAGAGTGTCTTTATGAAAAATATAATTGACTTGTTAAAGAGAGTTAAGAAGCAAGGCAAAAAGTTTGTTGTAGTCACAGGGGGCGTTTGCTCTTCTCTAGGAAAAGGTGTTCTAACTTCTTCCATCGGAGTATTACTAAAAAATTCTGGATATAAAGTTAACGTCATGAAGTGCGATCCATATCTTAATGTTGATCCTGGAACTATGTCTCCGTTGGTGCATGGCGAGGTGTTTGTTACCGATGATGGAGCAGAAACAGATCTTGATTTAGGACATTATGAGCGCGCGCTTGGAATTCATTTAAGTAAAAAATCGTCTATTTCTTCAGGTCAAATTTTTAAAGAAATTTTAGATGGTGAGCGAGAAGGTAAATTTTTAGGAAGATGCATTCAGTTAGTTCCGCATGTGGTAGATGCGATTAAAGGTCGTATTTTAGAATTTGCGCTTTCTTCTGATGCAGAATTTATTTTAATGGAAATTGGCGGGACCGCTGGTGACATTGAAGGTGAAATTTTTCTAGAAGCAATCAGACAGCTTCGTCTGGAATTGAATCAAAAACAATTATTCCACGCTCATTTAAGTCTTGTTCCTTTGTTGGAATGGGCTAATGAATTAAAAACAAAACCAACTCAACATAGTGTTATGATGCTTAAAAAAGCGGGATTAACTCCAGATGGTTTGTTTTTAAGATCAGATAAAAAACTTACTAAGAAATCATTAGAAAAAGTTTCTTCTATGTGTGGTGTAGATAAGAGTTTTGTTGTTCAAGTGCTTACATACAAACCATTGTATAAATTATTTAGTGCATTGAAGGAACAGGGACTTAATAGAAATCTACAAGAATGGTTTCAGATTAAAAAAATAAAAGAATCGGATCTTTCTGAATGGGAAGATTTTATTAAAAAAATAGAAAAGAAAAAGAAAAGTATAAAAATTGGTCTTATTGCAAAATACGTTGGTTCTAGCGAACCGTACATTAGCGTTATTGAAGCAATTAAAGCTGCAGGATATCACAGTAATCGCGATGTTGAATTATTGGTGATAGAAGCAGGGAAATTAGAAAAAAAAGATAAAGAGTCATTGGAACAATTAAAATCTGTTGATGGTATTGTGATGCCTGGTGGATTTGATGAACGTGGAGTTGAAGGAAAAATTGCAGCGGTAAAATGGGCGCGCGAAAACAATATTCCTTATTTGGGATTATGTTTAGGAATGCAAGTTTTGTTAATAGAGGCTGGTCGTTCATTATTGAAACTAAAAGATGCTTCAAGTACAGAGTTTAATAAGAAAACAAAAAATCCAATTATTTCTTTGTTAGAAGAACAAAAGAAAGTGGTGAATAAAGGTGGGTCCATGAGGCTTGGTGCTTATCCATGTTCTATTGAGAAAAAAACATTGGCGCATAAAGCATATGGTGAAAGCAAGGTTATGGAGCGTCATCGCCACAGATATGAATTTAATAATGAGTATAAAAAAGAATTCGAAAAAGCAGGGATTGTGTTTTCTGGATTGTATAAAAAAGAAAACTTGGTTGAAATTGCAGAATTAAAAGATCATCCATTTATGGTTGGGTGTCAGTTTCATCCAGAGTTTTTATCTAATCCTCTAAAACCTCATCCTTTGTTTAAGTTGTTTGTAGAAACAATTCTTAATTTGCAAGATTGACGTTTTTACTTTAGAATTAACGGAGTTCTTTAATAAAAAATAAAATACTAAATATAAAATTAGGATGTATTTATGGATATGAATAAAGCATTTTTTCTTCGTAAAGAAGATTGTGCGCCAAAGTGGCATGTTATTGATGCAACAGATCAGGTGTTGGGTCGTTTGGCAACAAATGTTGCAGATTTGTTAAGAGGCAAATTGAAAGCTGATTATACACCACACGCTGCTGGCGGTGATTATGTTGTGGTTACTAACTGCACAAAAATTGTTCTTACCGGAAATAAACTAGAAGATAAAGTTTATACAAGATATTCTGGTTGGAGAGGTGGTCTCAAAGAAAGAACAGCCAAGGAGCTTTTAGTAAAAGATCCAACAGCGATGATTAAATTTGCAGTTAAGGGAATGTTGCCCAAAAATAAGCTTAGCCGAAGGATTATAAAAAATCTTAAGGTGTATGTGGGTACTGAGCATCCTCATACAGCACAAGTTTAATTTGAACGTATAAATTAATAAAAGGCAGGGTCGTTGATCCTGCCTTTTTCATTTTTGGTTAAAATTTAGGATTTTAGTCAAATGACAGCGCAAATCTCTTTCAAACAAAAAACAATCAAAAAAGAAATTTCCTTGCAAGGCATTGGGGTTCATTCTGGACTACCAGTAAAAATATTATTAAAACCCGCGAAACCTAATTCAGGTATCATCTTTTTATCGACAAATTCCGATATGGAACAAATAAAAATAGGTTCTGTTATTCCAGAAGAAGCAATGCATGCAACGGTGCTTAGAAGTAAAAATTGGGCGTTGAGCACAATTGAACATTTGCTTTCTGCGATTAGTGCATTGCATATCGATAATATTACGATAGAAGTTGATGGAGCAGAGATTCCTATTTTTGATGGAAGTGCGCTTCCGTTTATCCATGCATTTTTGGATGTTGGAATAGAGGAACAGTTGGATCAAAAAATATTTCTTACTCCTAAAGAAAAGATAGAATTTAAAGACGGTGAAGGTCGTTTTATTATTATTAATCCTGCAGATGATGAAAATCGTTATGATTTGTTGTTTGATTATAGCGTTGATTTTAAGCATCCGCTTGCGGGAAAAGGTAATTTAAAGGGAATATTTTCTGAAAAATTCTTTATTGAAGAGATTTCTCCCGCGCGAACATTTGGATTTTTAAATCAATTGCCATATTTACGGCATCATAATTTAGCGAAAGGTGTTTCTTTGGGGAATACCGTTGTTATTGGTGATGACGAGTTTATTAACGAGCGACGATTTGATGACGAATTTGTACGTCATAAGTTTTTAGACTTGATCGGTGATCTCGCATGTTTGGGTAAAAATCTTGTGGGAACAATTACTGCGGCAAAAACAGGACATAGTTTCAATAGAAAAGTTGTTGAGCACTTTATTCAAAATCCTGATCTTTGGGAACTTTTTTAATTATTTTTTAGTGCTTAAATAAACTTAAAATATCGTTATAAGAAAGTAATGCGATTAGCGATAATATCGCTATCCATGATGCAATGTTAATCGTATTTCGAATGATTTCAGGAAGACGTCTTCTGATAACTGCTTCTATTGTTTCAAATACAACTTGACCACCATCGAGCGCGCCGATCGGTAATAAGTTAATAAATGCTAAGTTTACACTTATTAATGCTAAAAATCGCAGCCATTTTTTGATTCCTTTTTTAACTATTTTACTACTTTGAGAAAGAATCATAATAGGACCACCAGCACCTTTTAAGCTTTTTTGTGTAATGAATGTTTTTATGCTGTATGCGATAAATAAAATGTCGCTTTTAATCTTTTTAGCCCCTTCGCAAAAAGATTTAGGAATACTATGTTTTACAATTTCAATTGGACCAGGTTTAAAGTAAGACACAATACCCAAGGATCCTATTTTTTTATTATCTTCGTATCTTTCTTTTAAAATTATTGTTTTTGTAACTTTCTTGCCGCCTCTTAAAAGTGTTACTTTAAGTTTTCCTCCGGGATAGCCTTTAATTGCCGATAAGAATTGTTCTTGTGTTTCTTTGAAGAGAATTCTAGGAGTTGAGCTGAATTCATAATTATTAACTCCAATGATGCTGTCTTCTGGTCGCAGGTCGTATTTTTCGGCTGCAGAGTTTTTGACTACCGACTGGATAACAAAGTTCAGACTTTTTGTTTCTGGCATTCCTGTCGCAAAAAGAACGGTGTATACAGTATAAGAGAAGAACACATTAAATATTATTCCACCCAATAAAACCAAAATTCTTTGCCAATATGGTTTTTGTTGAAATGATTTGCCGCTTAAATCTTTAGAGTGTTTCTGATCGCCTTGACCAACTTCAGCGAGTCCCGCTATTTCCACGTATCCACCGAGAGGAAAGGCCGATAATACAAAATTTGTTTCACCAATTTGTTTCTGAAATATTTTTGGACCCATTCCAATGGAAAATGTTGGGGTGTGAATTTTAAATATTTTACAGAAAATAAAGTGACCAAACTCATGAACTGCTATTAACAAGCCAAAGCCAATTAACGCATAAACAAGAGGAATGATTTTGGAAAACGATAGAACGATAAAAGCAAAAAGGTTCATTTTGTGTCCTTAGGTAAAGCCGTTTTTTACTGTGAATCTATTAAAAGATAGAAAACATTATACTATAAGAAAGTTACTATGAATTCAATTTTCTTTTTATTCTGTGCTTTTTTATTCTGTGTTTTGCAAAAGTTTTTTTGTTAAAAAAGTACTTTTGTGTAAAAAAAACCGAGAAAAAGAATCATAGATAAAATTTTGCTTGAAAAAATCAGTAAAAACGGTAAGATTAAACACATATTTGCTGATGAAATTCATTAAGCAAAGTATCTGTGTAAGCTGTTTTCCTTTTTATACTGAATTGTTTCTAAAGGAAATATGTGGTTCTGAAAGGCTTTAGTTTTCAGCGAAAGGCCGTTTAGAAGCAGGTTTTGAGATGTAATTGTTGAAGTTGTATTAGTTTATTGTTAATTAGGGCTAAACGTATGCCAACTATAAGTCAGCTTGTTCGTTCCGGACGAAAGTCGATAGTAAAACAAACAAAATCTCCTGCATTGGGGAGATGTCCACAACGTCGTGGTGTCTGTGTTCGTGTTTATACAGTAACTCCAAAAAAACCTAATTCTGCATTGAGAAAAGTTGCTCGTGTGAAATTAACCAGTGGAAAAGAAGTAACTGCTTATATTCCAGGTGAAGGACACAATCTACAAGAACATTCCGTGGTACTTGTTAGAGGCGGGAAAGTAAAAGATTTACCAGGTGTAAAGTACCATATCGTTCGTGGAACATTGGATACTGCTGGTGTTGAAGGTCGTACACAGTCTCGTTCCTTATATGGAGCGAAGAAGAAAAAGGGAGCTAACTAATGCCTAGACGTAAAACGGTTAATTTGAAACGTGATATTGGCGTAGATGCTCGTTTTAAATCTTCTTTAATTCAAAAATTAACTAATGTTGTGATGAAACAGGGCAAAAAGAATATTGCTCGTAAAATTGTATATGATGCGATGGATACGCTAGTTAAAAAAGCTGGTGGAGACGCAAAAAAAGGATATGAATTGTTTGAAAAAGCAATTTATCAAATTCGTCCATCGGTTGAAGTTCGTTCCAGACGTGTCGGGGGTGGTGTTTACCAAATTCCAACAGAAGTTCGTGCAGAGAGAGCATTGGCGTTAGCGTTTAGATGGCTTATTTCTTCTGCATCGGCTAGATCCGATAAAACAATGGGGCAACGATTAGCAAAAGAGTTGCTAGAAGCTTCTGAAGGAAATGGTGGCGCTGTAAAGAAAAAAGTAGACATACATAGGATGGCAGAAGCTAATAGAGCTTTCTCTCACTATGCATGGTAATTAATTTGAGAGTGAAATGAGTAAAGATCATTTAAAGCAATATAGAAATATAGGGATTATGGCCCACATTGATGCGGGCAAGACAACGGTAACTGAACGTGTTTTGTTTTATACGGGGGTTTCGCATAAAATTGGTGAGGTTCATGAGGGCGAAGCTGTCATGGACTGGATGGCCCAAGAACAGGAGCGAGGTATTACTATTACTTCTGCTGCAACAACATGTTTTTGGAAAGATCACCAAATAAATATTATCGATACGCCTGGTCACGTAGATTTTACCATTGAAGTTGAGCGTTCCCTTCGAGTTCTTGATGGAACGGTAGCTGTTTTTTGTGGTGTTGGTGGTGTGCAGCCCCAGTCAGAAACTGTGTGGCGCCAAGCTGATCGTTATAAAGTTCCAAGAGTTGCATTTATTAATAAGCTTGATCGTGTAGGTGGAGATTATTTTTCAGTTATAAAAGAGCTGGAAGAAAAACTAAACGCCAGTCCGTTAGCTATGCAAATTCCTATTGGAGAAGCGGAAAATTTTAACAGTATAATCGATGTTCTAAGTAAAAAAATGTCCGTTTTTGAAGAAACTGATAAGGGTTCAAATATTAATTTGCAAGAAGTTCCAGAAGAATACAAAGCTCGTGTTGACGAGATGTATGAAACTATTGTGGAACGCGCATGTGATTTTGATGATGATTTAGCTGAGAAATATTTGAATGGCGATAAAGTTTCTGTTCAAGAAGTAAAAGTTGCCTTAAGAAAAGGTGTGCTTGATCAATCCGTAACGCCTGTTTTTTGCGGATCAGCATTTAAGAATAAAGGTGTTCAGCTTTTATTAGATGCTGTTGTTGATTATATGCCATCACCATTAGATGTTCCTGCAATTGAAGGAACAAATCCAGATACAGACAAAATAGAAAAAAGAGAAGCCGACGACAATGTGCCATTTTGCGCGTTAGCGTTTAAAATTATGATTGATCCATTTGTTGGATCTTTAACATTTGCTCGTATTTATTCAGGTGTTCTTGAGTCTGGTTCTTATGTTTATAACGTTTCAAAAGGTAAAAAGGAGCGTGTAAGCAGAATATTAAAAATTCATGCCAACAAGCGCGAAGAAGTTAAAAAAGCTTGCGCTGGAGATATCGTTGGTCTTGTTGGTGTTAAAGATGTTTCGACTGGTGATTCTTTGTGCGATCAAAAGAATCCTATTATTTTAGAAACGATAGATTTTCCAGATCCTGTTATTAAAATTGCGATCGAGCCAAAAGGTAAAGGCGAATACGAAAAAATGACTATTGCGCTTCGTAAATTAATGCAGGAAGACCCATCATTTAGATTTTCTTATGATGAAGAAACTGGTCAAACAGTTATCGAAGGAATGGGCGAGCTTCATTTAGAAATTATTGTTGATAGATTGTTACGCGAATATAAGGTTGAAGCCGATGTTGGTAAAACACAAGTTGCGTACAAAGAAACGATTCAAAATGTGGTTCGAGCTGAAGGTAAGTTTGTTCGTCAATCTGGAGGTCACGGTCAATACGGTCATGTTTGGCTTAAGGTTGAGCCGTTAGAGCGTGGTGCTGGATTTGAATTTGAAAATAAAATTGTTGGAGGAACTATTCCTAGAGAATTTATTCCAGGAATAGAAAAAGGAGTTAAAGAGGCTTTGGATTCGGGTGTTGTTGCGGGATATCCTGTCGTTGACGTAAAAGCAACAGTGTATGACGGTTCTTTCCATGATGTTGACTCTTCTGAATTAGCGTTTAAAATTGCAGCATCTATGGCGTTTAGAGATGGTTGTAGAAAAGCTACACCTGTTTTATTGGAACCAATTATGCAGGTTGAAGTTGTCTCACCAGAAGAAAGTATGGGAGACGTTATGGGGGATTTAAGCTCACGAAGAGGGCGAATCTTAGGGATGGATGTTCGTAAAGGCGCTCAGATTATTGAATCAGAAGTTCCTCTAGGGGAGATGTTTGGTTACGCAACAGCGTTGCGTTCCATGTCAAAGGGGAGAGCAAGTTTTTCTATGCAGTTTAAGTTGTATAGAGAAGTACCTGGCAGTGTTCAGGAAGCAATTGTAGATAAGAAGTAGTTTAAATCGGATTGTTTTTATCTGATGAAAGGTAAATATAATGGCAAAGGGAAAGTTCGAAAGAACGAAACCGCACGTAAATGTTGGTACCATTGGTCACGTTGATCATGGTAAAACAACTTTAACGGCTGCTATCACAAAAGTTTTGGCAGAAAAGGGTGGTGCTACATTTAAAGCATTTGATCAAATTGATAATGCACCAGAAGAAAGAGAACGTGGTATTACTATCGCTGCGGCTCATGTTGAATATGAAACAGATAAGCGTCACTATGCGCACGTTGACTGTCCTGGTCATGCTGACTATGTAAAAAACATGATTACAGGTGCGGCGCAAATGGACGGATCTATTTTAGTTGTTTCAGCAGCAGATGGACCAATGCCTCAAACAAGAGAGCATATTCTTCTTGCTCGCCAAGTTGGTGTTCCTGCAATCGTTGTCTATCTTAACAAAGTTGACATGGTTGACGATGCAGAAATGATCGAGTTGGTAGAAGAAGAAATTAGAGATTTACTTTCTAGCTATGGGTTCCCAGGGGATGAAATTCCTATCATACAAGGTTCCGCATTAAAAGCGCTAGAAGGTGATAAAAGTGATATTGGTGATGGATCAATTTTCAAATTAATGGATGCTGTTGATTCATATGTTCCAACACCGGAACGTGACACAGATAAACCATTCTTACTGCCTATTGAAGATGTTTTTTCTATTGCTGGCCGTGGAACAGTAGTAACAGGAAGAATTGAACAAGGCGTTGTTAAAATTGGTGAAGAAGTAGAACTTGTTGGTTTGGGTGAAACCAGAAAGACAACTGTAACTGGTATTGAAATGTTCAATAAAGAGTTAACAGAAGGTCTTCCAGGCGATAATCTTGGCGCATTGCTTCGTGGTGTTAAGAAAGAAGAAGTTGAGCGTGGTCAAGTTGTTGCAAAACCTGGTTCTATTACTCCTCACAAAAAATTCAAAGCAGAACTTGTTGTATTGAAAAAAGATGAAGGTGGAAGACATAGTCCATTCTTTAGTGGATATCGTCCACAGTTTTTCTTTAGAACAACGGACGTAACGGGATCTATTACTTTACCTGAAGGTAGAGAAATGGTCATGCCTGGCGATAATGTAACAGTTGAAGTAGAACTTGTTAGCAAAATTGCTATGGACAAAGAACTTAAGTTCGCTATCCGTGAAGGTGGCAGAACTGTTGGTGCTGGAATTGTAACTGAAATAATAGAATAACTTTGTATTAGGTTTAATTAATGAAAAAACATAAGATACGATTAACACTTAAATCTTATGATCATCAACTTCTAGATAATTCAGTAAAGCTGATTGTTCTTACGGTAAAAAGAACAGGTTCTAAGGTTTTAGGACCGGTTCCTATGCCGAATAGAAGAAAGATCTTTACTGTATTGCGTTCTCCTCATGTTGATAAGAAGTCTCGTGAGCAGTTTGAGCTTATTACTCATAAGCGTATTGTAGATATTGTTTCTCCTTCTGAGCAGACGATGGATGCTTTGATGAAGTTGAATATTTCAGCGGGCGTTGATGTTGAAATTAGATGACAAGGTTGAGAAGAGGATATTATGCTAACGGAGCTTTTAGGCAAAAAAATTGGAATGACGCAATTATTTGATGATCAAAGAAACGTCGTGCCTGTTACCGCTATCGATATTAGTGATTGGTATGTAACACAAATTAAGACGCAAGAAAAAGATGGTTATTCTGCGTTACAATTGGGATTGTTAAAGGATAGATATAAGGGTAAAGAATTTTCTTCAGAATGGCTGAAGAAAAAAGCTGACTTTTTTCTATTCTTAAACGAAGTTTCAATTGCGCACGAGAACGAACAAGTTTTTTCTTTGGGGCGTAAAATTGCAGTTGATGATATTGCTATTCAAGAAAAAGATAAAGTATCTGTTTCCGGAACAAGCAGAGGTTTAGGATTTCAAGGTGTCGTTAAGCGATGGAATTTTAAAGGTGGACCTGCGAGTCATGGTTCTACTTTTCATCGCAAACCAGGTGCGATAGGAAATCTTACGCGAGAAGGTAAAGTTGACAAGGGTAAGAAATTACCAGGTCATTGTGGTTGTGAGCGAATTACTACAAAAGGTTTGCAAGTTGTAGGAATTGACAAAGATAACGGTTGTTTGTTTGTGAAGGGTTCTGCTCCTGGTCATAAGAATTCTCTGCTACTTATTAGAAAACAGGGTTAACGCAATGAAAGAAATAAGAGTATATAATACAGACGGCCAAAAACAGGAATCTATAGCGTTAGGTTTGGACATTTCTCAAAAAGAGTATTGTCAGCAAGCGTTTTCATGTGCGATTAGATCCATTTTGCAAAATTGGCGACAAGGTACTGTTGGATGTAAAGCAAGAAGTGATGTTAGCTTTGCAAACAAAAAACCTTGGAAACAAAAAGGAACAGGACGAGCTCGAGCAGGGTCGCCACGTTCTCCTTTGTGGAGATCTGGTGGTGTTACGTTTGGACCACAAGCGAGAACTCGTACTTTAGGTATAAATAAAAAACAAAAACGATTAGTGTTAAACAATCTGTTGTTTTCTCTTTTAGAAAAAGAAGCAGTTTGTTGTTTAGACTTTGATTCTTCTGATAAAGGACCAAATACTAAAGTTGCATTTAGCGCGTTGAAAAACGCAAAACTTGCAGACAAAAAAATTGCGATGTTTGTTCCATTTAGTGACGAAGCTAATCTTTATTCGTTTAGAAATATTCCTAAAGTAGATATTTTGACTTTTGATCAACCAAATATATTTAGTTTGAGCAATTGTCATCAAATAGTGTTTTTGAAAAAGGATATTGAATCATTTAAAGATATGGTTTCGAAATGGATATAAGGGTATACGGTGTCATAAAAAGTATTTGTATGACAACGAAGAGTCAGCATCTATTTCACAAATACGGAAAAATTACCTTTGAAGTTAATAAATTAGCTAATAAGGTACTTATCAGAGATGCTGTTGAGAAGGTTTGGGAAGTAAAAGTAGAGAATGTTCGTATTATTAATCTTCCCGGAAAAGTTAAAGTTTTTGCTAGAAAGAAATTTAAAACACCAGGCAAGAAAAAGGCCATTGTAACTTTGAAAAAAGGATACAAAATAGAACTTCCAGGACAATTTGAATCAATGGGAAGTGCTGGGTCTAATGTGATAAGCGAAGATTCAAAGGGATAAAATATGGCAGTTATAAGTAGAAAACCAAGAAATTCATCATTGCGTAATCAGCAATTTTTATCGACAAAAGATCTTACAAAAAAAGATCCTGAAAAGTCTTTGCTTCGACCATTGCCAAAAAAAGGTGGGCGTAATGCTTATGGACGTATTACTGTTCGTCATAGAGGCGGTGGAGCAAAAAGACTTTATAGAGTTATTGACTTTAAAAGATGCCAAAAAGACATTCCTGGGGTTATAAGATCTTTTGAATATGATCCCAATCGTAATGTTAATGTGGCATTAGTGGTTTACAGAAATGGCGCAAAAGGGTATATTCTTAAACCAGAGGGGGTTTCTGTTGGAACCGAAATTATTGCGAGTACAAAAGCTGAGGCTAGAATTGGTAATTGTATGCCGTTAGATGGAATTCCAACGGGATTTTTTGTTCACAACGTTGAGCTGAAAGCTGGATCTGGCGGACAAATTGCGCGTAGCGCAGGAGCTTCGGTTCAATTAGTAGCAAAAGAAAATGGGCTAGCTGTTCTTAAAATGCCATCAGGTGAAGTTCGTACCGTAGGTTTAGGCAATTGGGCAACAATTGGAACTTTATCAAATGCCGATTTCCGTAACGTAAGTTTAGGTAAAGCAGGCAGGACAAGACATAGAGGTTTTAGGCCGTCGGTTCGTGGTATGGCCATGAATCCTGTAGATCATCCACATGGTGGAGGTGAAGGTCGCTCTAAGTCTGGTTCACATCCAGTTACTCCATGGGGTAAAGGATGTAAAGGTGTTAGAACAAGAAAGCGTAAGAGTACCGCTATTTTGAAACGAAGGAAACCGTAATTAGTTATGAATATTGTTCGTAAAAAGGATTGTGCATGGCTAGATCAGTAAAAAAGGGGCCTTATGTTGCTCCGGAGTTGGCGAAAAAAATAGAGAAAGCAAAGTTGTCGAACAAGAGAGAGGCTATTAAAACATGGGCAAGAGGAAGTGTTGTTACTCCTGACATGGTTGGTCTCACTTTTGCTGTGCATAATGGAAGAAAATTTGTTTCTGTATTTGTATCAGAAAATATGGTTGGTCATACTTTAGGTGAGTTTGCTCCAACAAGAGTATTTCGTTTGCATAGTGGACAGCGTAAAGCTGGTGTTGAGCAAAAGTAAAAATGAATTGAGTAAAGGTTTTTAGTATGCAGGTAAAAGCGAAAAGCAGATATGTTCGAGTTTCTCCGTACAAATTGCGTCCAATTGTTGATGTGATTCGTGGTGGAACAGTTGAAAAAGCAGTTGCTTTTTTGAAGACATATGCAACTAAACGAGTAAATCCAGTATTGAAGCTTATTGAGTCTGCATATGCAAATGCAAAAAATGTAGATACAAAAATTTCTTCATCATCAGATTTACTTATTAAAGAAATTAGGGTCGATCAAGGACCTACAGTAAAATATTATAAACCAGCGGCGATGGGGCGTTCTTCAGTTCAAAGAAAACGTTTAAGCCACATGGAAGTTGTATTGGAAACAAAAGAGAAGTAACTGTATTTTAAAATTTAAATAGTAAGAGGTGTTTTGTGGGTCAAAAAGTACATCCACTGGGATTCAGATTAGGCGTTTTTGAAGATTGGCGTGCTCATTGGTTTGCAAAGAAATCTTACGGAGAAGCCTTATTAGAAGATTTTGAACTCAGAGATTATTTAGCAAAAAAACTAAACAAGGCTGAAACCGCAAAGATAGTTTTGGAAAAAGCTGGCGAAAATATGCGCATTATTATTCATACCTCTCGTCCTGGTGTTGTCATTGGGAAAAAAGGGTTTGGTATTGATACGTTGAAAAGCGATGTGTATAAAAAATTTAAAAAGAACGTCGAGATTTCTGTACAAGAAGTGAGAAATGTTGATACAAATGCAGAATTAGTTGCAAAAAGTATAGCTGAGCAACTTGAGCGACGAGCTAATTTTAAACGTCTTATGAAAAAAGCTGGTTTTTCTGCGTTAAAATCTGGCGCAAAGGGAATTAAAATTTGTTGCGCTGGGCGTTTGAACGGAGCAGAAATTGCTAGAACAGAGTGGCTTCGTTTAGGTTCTGTTCCTTTGCATACACTTAGATCTAATGTTGAATATGCTTTAGCTGAAGCAAAAACAACATATGGAATGATTGGTGTTAAAGTGTGGATTTGCAATGGCGAGTATTAAGAGATAAAAAGGATCTACTATGTTAATGCCAAAGAAAACAAAATATAGAAAAGTTCAAAAAGGAAGAATTCGAGGCTTATCAAAAGGCGCAAGAAAAATAGAGTTCGGTGAATATGGTTTGATGGCTGTTGAGCCTGGTAAATTAACTGCCAGACAAATTGAATCTGTTCGTGTTGCCTTAAGCCGAAGATTGAAAAAGGTTGGAGAATTGTTTTTACGGGTTTTTCCTGATCGTCCGGTTACTAAAAAACCAGCCGAAGTTAGAATGGGAAAAGGTAAGGGGAATCCTGAATTTTGGGCTGCGATTGTAAAAAGAGGTCGTGTCGTTTGCGAAATCAAAGGTGTTGAGCGCGACGAAGCGAAGAAAATTTTACAAGCAGCTTCTTACAAAATGCCGATAAAAACAAAGTTTGTTGATAAAGAAAGCTTAAATGCAGCGAATTGAGAATTGTAAGGTATTATATGGAAAAAGCTGATTTGAAAAAAATGGACAAGAAGGCGCTGGATAAAGAAATTTTGGCGTTACGAAAAAAGTTATTTGATTTGCGGTTGAGTGTTGCGTCTACACATATAAAAGACAATTCTCAATTCAAAAAATTAAGAGTTAAAATTGCACAAGCACTCACTTGCTTGAATCAAAGTGAAAGTGCTAGATAGTTGAGGAAAAAATGACAAGAAAATTGAAGGAAGTTAGCTTCACCAAAAGCGAGAAGTCGTTTATTTTAGAGGGGGAAGTCCTCTCTGATAAAATGGATAAAACTGTTGTGGTGAAAGTAACAAGAACATTAAAACATCCGGTTTTAGGCAAGACAATAAAAAGATTTAAAAAATATAAAGCACACGATGAACAAGGTTCGGCCAAGTGTGGAGATTGGGTTGAAATTATTGGATGTCGCCCTTTGTCCAAAACAAAGTTTATGGTTTTGAGCCGTGTTTTACGGGCATCGCGTTAGGAGTATGCTGATATGATTCAAAAACAAACAATGCTTGATGTTGCTGATAATTCCGGAGCAAAAAAGATGATGGTCATCCACGTTATTGGTGGAACTAGAAGACGATTTGCTAGCATCGGTGACATTGTAAAAGTAGCTGTGAAAAAAGCGATTCCTGGCGGAACCGTAAAAAAGAGCAGCATGGTTGAAGTTGTAATAGTTAGAACAAGAAAAGAAGTACGCAGAGCTGATGGCAGTTATATTCGATTTGATGATAATGCTGGAGTTGTGATTGATAAAGATAAACAGCCTGTAGGTACACGTATTTTTGGTCCTGTTGCAAGGGAATTGAGAGCTAAAGGTTTTGCAAAAATTATTTCCTTAGCTCCCGAGGTTTTATAAGAAAATGAGGTTTTGGTTATGTTGAGTCGAGTTAAGAAAAACGATCTTGTACTTGTTACCTCAGGGAAAGATAAGGGAAAACAAGGACATGTTATTTCTGTCGATGTTGATAAAAGCGTTGTAATGGTTAAAGGAATTGCAATTGTTACAAGACATCTGAAGGCAAGAAAGCAAGGCGAACAAAGCAGGATTTTAAAGGAAGAAAGTTATATTCCTATGTGCAAAGTTGTGCCAATTTGTCCTTCTTGTAAAAAAGCATGTCGAGTACAGGTTAGTTTTTTAGAAGATGGTAAAAATAAATCGCGTGTTTGCCATAGATGCAAAGAAGCATTTTAGTGATAGCTAGAGGAATTATATGAAATCGAGATTTGAAGAACTTTATCAAACGAAGTTGAGAGCAGAATTGCAAAAAGAACTTAGTTTTAAAAATGTAATGCAAGTTCCTACTATTTCTAAGATCGTTTTGAATACTGGTGTTAAAGAAGCTGTATCCGACAGCAAAATATTAAATGTTGTAAAAGATGTAGTCGATAAAATTGCAGGACAGAATTCTGTGAAAACATATGCAAAAAAATCGATTGCAGGATTTAAGCTTCGCAAAGGGGTTCCGCTTGGTGTTATGGCAACGCTTCGTGGAAAAAGAATGTATAATTTTTTAGATAAATTAATTAACATTGCGTTACCCGGTGTTCGAGACTTTCAAGGTGTAACAACATCTTTTGATGGTAATGGAAATTACACGTTGGGGATAAAAGATTGGATGGTTTTTCCTGAAGTTGATTATGATCGAGTTGATCATGTGAGAGGATTGAGTATTTCAATTCAAACCACAGCACTGAAGGATGATGCGGCATATGCTTTATTAAAAAGTTTTGGTATGCCTTTTAACAAAGATTGATTGTTTATTAAAGGATAAATATGGCAAGAAAAGCGCTTATAGAGAAAGCAAAAAAGACGCCTAAGTTTTCTACCCGCACGAGGAATCGTTGTCAAAGGTGTGGACGGCCAAGGGGCTTTATGCGTGATTTTATGTTGTGTAGAATTTGTTTTAGAAATAGTGCGTTAGCAGGACTCCTTCCTGGCGTTAAAAAAGCAAGTTGGTAATTACAAAGGGTTGAATATGTCAATTGATTCGATTGGTGATTTTTTAACTGTTATGCGTAATGCATTAATGGTTTCAAAGCGTTCCGCTACTGTTCCGTATTCAAAAATGAAACATGGAATTGCTAGCGTTTTAGAAAAAGAAGGTTTCATCAAAGAAAGTGAAACAACTGAAGATGAAAGCGGAAAGAAATACTTAACAATTAACTTTAAGTATGTAAAAGGCAAACCTGCAATTCATGAGATAAAAAGAATAAGTACTCCTGGCCGTAGACGCTATGAAGGTTTACAAAGCATGACGAGAGTCATCGGAGGACTTGGAATTTCTATTTTGTCTACAAATTCAGGAATTATAACAGATAAAGAAGCAAGAAAATTGGCTGTCGGAGGAGAAGTCCTTTGTCACATTTGGTAAGGGTGTTAATATGTCAAAAATAGGTAAAAAACCGATTACTTTTTCTTCTGCGACCGTTGAGGTTCGTGGGAAAAAAATTTTAATCAGTGGGCCAAAAGCAAAGTTTGAGCATGTTCTTCCTGAAGAGATAGAAATTGCGTTGAACGATAAAATAGTATCTTTGACGATAAAAAAAGATACAAGAATCAATAGAATGAATTGGGGAATGCACAGAGCTTTACTTGCAAACAAGATTATAGGTGCTGAAGTTGGGTTTGAGCGTAAGTTAAAAATTGTTGGTCTTGGGTATAAGGCACAGCTTTCAGGGAAAAAAGTTACATTGTCTCTTGGATATAGTCATAAAATTGATTTTATACTTCCTGATGGTGTTGAAATGAAAGCTGATAAAACAGGACAACAACTTCTTTTTAAATCATCCGACAAAGTATTGTTGGGTGAGGTTTGCGCAACAATACGTGGTTTCAGGCCGCCTGAACCTTATAAAGGAACAGGTATTATGTATGATGATGAAATTATTATTAAAAAAGCTGGTAAAGCTAAGGCTTCACAGTAAGTATTGAGGATATAGAAGTGGGTTTTCAGAAAAAGAAAAAACAAAGAGCTAAAAGGCGTGAACACAGAGTGAGAAACGCGCAGATGAGCCGAGGCGAAAAGCTTAGGGTCTCAGTGTTTCGAAGTTTGAATCAGATTTATGCTCAAATAATAGATGATAGTATGCACAAAACAGTTGTGAGTGCTTCTTCTGTTATATTGAAAGATGCAAGTGGCGATAAAACAAGTATCGCTAAACAAGTTGGAATGGAACTTGGAAAACTTGCTAAAGAAAAAGGCGTATCAGAAGTATTTTTTGATAGAGGTAAGTTTTTATACCACGGTAGAGTTAGCGCTTTAGCCGACGGTTTAAGAGAAGGCGGCCTCAAGTTTTAGGTTGTAAAACACTTTAAGATTTGTACGTATTAAATAGGTAGATTATGACAAGTACCAGAGATAGAAAAAATCAGAAACCAGCAAAACCATCAGACGAAACGATTGAAACAGTTCTTAATGTTAGAAGAGTTTCAAAAGTTGTAAAAGGTGGACGCCGATTTGCGTTTTCCGCACTAGTTGTTGTGGGAAATGGTCACGGTAGAGTTGGAGTTGCACTTGGCAAAGGAAGAGAAGTTGCTGCGGCTATTTCTAAGGCATTAAGAAGAGCTAAAAAGAGTATGTTTACGGTTCCTCTTTATAAAACAACAATTCCTTATACTGTTCAGGGGAAGCATGGAGCGAGCAATGTTTTGATTCGTTCAGCTTCTAAAGGAACAGGAGTTATTGCTGGTGGAGCTGTTCGCGCGGTTATGGAAGCTGCTGGAGTGAAAGATGTTTTAGCAAAATCACTTGGTTCTTCTAATCCGCAAAATGTTGTAAAAGCAACAGTGCATGCGTTAAACAAACTTATTTCTGCAAAAGAATTGGCAGCAATAAGAGGAAAATCAATAAACGAGTTACTTGGGAATGATGATGTTTCAACTTCATAATTTAGAATCTTTAACAAAAAAAAGAAAACGAGTGGGTCGTGGCGGAAGCCGCGGTGGCACATCTGGCAGAGGCCATAAAGGACAAAGATCTCGCACTGGAGGAAAAAGCGGTTTGAATGCATTTGAAGGTGGGCAAATGCCACTTTCAAGAAGACTTCCTAAGCGAGGATTTAATAACATTTTTAAGAAAGATTTTCAAATTGTTTCACTTAAAGATTTGGAAATTAAATTTGCAGATGGAGATACCGTTAACAAAGAGTCTTTATTAGGCAGTGGCTTAATTAAAGACAGAAAAGGGTCTCTAATAAAAATTCTTGCAAATGGAACATTGTCTAAAAAATTAGTTATTTGTGCTGATGCATTTAGTAAAACTGCTTTTGAAGCAATTAAAAATGCAGGTGGAGAGGCCAAATCTATTAAGGAGATAGAACGTGGTAGTATTGCTTCGTAATTTTAAGAACATTTTTGTTGTTTCTGATTTAAGAAAAAAAGTGTTTTTTACGCTTGGGGTTTTAGCTGTATTCCGTTTGGGTACACATATTCCAATTCCAGGCATAAACACGCAAGCTTTTGGTGCGTTACTTGGAAAAGGTGGTGCGCTTGGAGGATTGCTTTCTCATTTAGATCTGTTTTCTGGTGGCGCGTTAAGTAAATTTGCAATTTTTGCACTGGGAATGATTCCGTATATTAATGCATCTATTATGATGCAACTTTTAACTATTATGATTCCTTCATTAGAACAACTATCTAAGGAAGGCGAACATGGTAGGAAAGTAATCAATCAATATACGAGATATTTAACCCTTGGTATTAGTATTTTGCATGGGTTTAGTGCTGCGCTACTTGCTGAAAAAGCTGGTGTTGTTGGTTTGGTCATTAATCCTGGTTGGGGATTTCGTCTTACCACAATGTTGATTCTTTCGGTTGGATCTCTTTTTGTTATGTGGCTTGGAGAGCAAATTAATTCGCATGGTATCGGGAATGGAAGTTCCATGATTATTTTTGCGGGTATTATTTCCGGCTTGCCAAGTGTTCTTATAAGAATTTTTGAAAAAATTCGACTTGGTGGAGCAGAAGAAGCGCTTTGGGCTGGAGTTTTACTTGTTTTTGCTATCGCAGTAATAGCTTGTATCGTCTTTTTAGAAAGAGGTGAAAGAAGAATTCCTGTGCAATATGCAAAACGGGTTATTGGAAACAAAGTATATGGCGGCCAAAGTTCGTATATTCCACTTAAATTAAACTCGGCTGGTGTTATTCCTGTTATTTTTGCTGGTGCAATTATGACAGCTCCGGTTACATTAATTTCTGTGCTTTCAACAAAGCTTCCATTTTTAAAAGTGGTCGCACAAGATTGGCTTAGACAAGGAGCACTTTTATCTAATGTTCTTATGGCTGGTTTAATTATATTTTTCACCTTTTTTTACACTGCAATTATGTTCAATCCTGTTGAACTTGCAGATAACATTCGTAAATATGGTGGATTTGTTCCAGGGATTCGTCCAGGTAAAAAAACATCAGACTTTTTTGATTATATTTTAACAAGAGTAGGATTTCCTGGATCTGTATATTTAGCAATATTAGCGATTTTTCCTGATGTTGTAAGAAATTTTGTACCACAATTACCAGCAATGTTTAGCGGAATTAGCTTGCTGATTGTAATTGGTGTCGCGTTAGATACCTCGTCTCAGATGGAATCATATTTAATAGAAAGAAAATATGAAGGATTTTTAGCATCTGGCCGTTTAAAAGGTAGACGCGGATAGATCTTTGATAAATGTAAAATGATAGTAATAAAAAATAAGATTACAATAGAGAAAATGAGGCAAGGAGGAGCCTTGCTAGCGCGAATTATGCATGATATTGCGTCAGAGATTGTTCCTGGTAGGAATACGTTAGAAATCGACAGCATAATTGAGCATAAAATGCGTGATGCGGGTTTGTTCCCAATTTGTAAAGGATACGGCGGATACAGTTGGGCTTCTTGTATATCTTTGAATGATGTAGTTGTACACGGTGTACCATCAAGAAAAGTTGTTTTAAAATCTGGAGATTTTGTTAAAATAGATGTTGCAGGATCTTATAAGAAATATTGTGTTGATATGGCACGTTATTTTTTTGTGGGGGATGTGAGTCCTCGAGTAAAGAAAATAGCAAGCGTTGCACAACGAGCTTTGGACTCAGCGATCGATTTAATTTCTCCAGGAAAACGAGTTTCTGACATTTCTTCATGTGTGCAAAAAGAGGTTGAGAAGCACGGTTTTGGGGTGGTTAGAAAATATGCCGGACACGGTATAGGCAAACAACTCCATGAAGATCCAGAGATTCCTAATTTTGGTGAAGCTGGGTTGGGACCGATTTTGCGCGAAGGAATGACATTGGCTGTTGAGCCGATGATAACCGAGCGCGGTTATGAAGTTAAGGTTATGAGTGACGGGTGGACAGCGAAAACAGTTGATGGTGGAATTGCTGCGCACGTTGAAGATACTGTACTAGTTACGTGCGATGGGGCGGAAGTACTGACTCGTTTAACGTAATAATGAGTGGCTAGGGGTATATGAAGAAGAAAAAAGGTGATGTAATCACCATAGATGGAATTGTCGAGAAAGCTTTGCCGAATGCAATGTTTCAAGTGAAACTAGAAGGTGGGCATGTGATTTTAGCACATGTTTCAGGAAAGATGAGAATGCATTATGTAAAGTTGCTATCGGGAGATAGAGTTGCCGTTGAGCTTTCTCCATACGATTTAACCAAAGGCAGAATTGTTTTACGATACAGATCGTAGATTGTTTTTGGGTTTTAATGTTGATAAATTTTGTTGTTTATATTGAAGTGAAAGATGCTGTATGAAAGTTCGTACTTCTGTAAAGAAAATTTGCGATCACTGCAAAATTGTAAAAAGAAAAGGTGTTGTAAGAGTTCTTTGTGATAAAAATCCAAGGCACAAGCAACGTCAGGGGTAGTGATTTTAGGGGTTCAATTATTGAGATGGCAAAGTATAAAAACTATAGTTGCTGAAAGAGGTATAGATGGCTCGTATTGAAGGTGTATTTTTACCGAAAGACAAAAGGGTAGAAGTTGGATTAACTTATATTTTTGGAATAGGACTTTCTACTTCAAAAAGAATTTTATCTGACGCTGGAGTAGATGTGGATATCCGTGTTAAAGATTTAAGCCACGAAAACGTTGCAGCGATACAAAAACAAATTAATGAAGGCTGCAAAGTTGAAGGTGATTTACGAAAAGAAGTAACGTTGAATATTAAACGTCTTCAAGAAATCACGTCGTATCGTGGATTAAGGCATCGTCGTTCTTTGCCTTGTAGAGGTCAACGAACAAAAACAAATGCAAGGACTAAAAAAGGTCCTCGTAAATCTGGAGGTGTTGTAGCCAATAAAAAAGTTGCAACCAAGAAGTAATTTGAATTGCTCAGTTAGAGGTAATAATGGCGTATAAAAGAAAAAGTAAGAAAAAGCAGAAGATAGTTGTTGAAGCTGCAGTTGCTCATGTAAAAGCTACGTTTAATAATACATTAGTAACTATTACGACAACAGAAGGCGATGTTCTTCTTCGTGGAAGTTCAGGGCAGCTTGGTTTTAAAGGGGCGAGAAAAGGAACTCCGTTCGCAGCGACTCAAATTGCAAATAAACTTGCAAAAGATATGGTTGTGATGGGAATTAAACTCGTTGAAGTGAACATGCAGGGACCAGGTTCTGGAAGGGATTCGGTTGTTAGAGCGTTACAATCTTCAGGATTGTCAGTAACAATGCTGAGAGATGTAACACCTCTTCCTCATAATGGTGTTCGTCCAGCTAAAAAACGAAGAGTTTAATTGCGGTTTGATGTTGAAAAGGTAAGTATTTAAATTGTATTTTAGTGAGAAGATTTATGGCAGAAAATGGAACGGCGTGCAGAAAATGTCGCCAAGCAGGTGAAAAATTATTTTTAAAAGGGGCTCGTTGTCGTACGGCTCGTTGTTCAATGGAAAAACATCCAGTTTCTCCTGGCCAGCATGGAAGAAAAGCTGGAACAAAAAAAATGTCTGAATACGGAAAGCAATTAAAAGAAAAACAAAAAGTTAAAATGATTTATGGCGTAAGAGAAAAACAATTCAGACGCTTTTTTAGTGTAGCATCTACAAAACAAGGTGTTACAGGTGATAACTTACTTTTTGATCTTGAAAGACGTTTAGACAATGCGTTGTACAGATTAAAAATGTCTCTTTCTAGAATTCAAGCGCGCCAAATGATCGTACATGGTCATGTAAATGTAAATGGCAAGCGTGTAAAATCTCCATCATTTTTATTAAAAGTTGGGGATATTGTTTCTTTAAATGAAAGAACGTTGAACAAAAAAGTATTTGTTGAAAATGTTGTTGATAAAAGAATGAGCATCGGAATTAAAGTTCCTGAATGGCTTGAACTAAAAAAAGAAGAACGCAAGGGTGAAATGCTTCGCATGCCACTTCGTTCTGATATTACAGCTCAAATTGAAGAACATTTAATTGTTGAGTTGTATTCTAAGTAATTAACTAATTGGGTGTGTAGTAATTTGTGTTGTGTTATTAGTGTTGTTGTAAATACACATTGAAATATAAGGGACACGTAGTGTTGTTTTTATTTAGGGTAGGAGGTTGAATGCAAAAGAAAGAATATAAACCATTAACAATTCCTAAGTTGCAATGGTCAAAAGGTTTGTCAGATGAAAGCGGCGAGTTTATTGCGCAGCCTCTTGAACCAGGATTTGGAGCTACTTTGGGGAATGCGTTAAGAAGAGTGGCTTTGTCTTCTGTTGAAGGTTCTGCTGTTACATCGGTTATCATTAAGGGAGTAAATAATGAGTTTTCTTCTCTTAAGGGTGTAATCGAAGATGTTATTAATATTTTGCTTAACATCAAAAACATTGTGATAAAAAACGAATCAGGTTTGCCAGGCAAAATGAAGCTTCATGTTAAAGGTGAAGCAACCGTTCGCGTTTCTGATATTGTTGCGGATGAACATCTTGAAGTTATTAATAAAGATTATGTACTTGCTCACTTAGCAGATGATGGCGAGTTGGACATAGAATTTTTTGTTGAAACAGGACGAGGTTATGTTGCTGCACAATGGCCGCACGGTGTTTCATTACAAAAAGATGGCAGAATATATATGGATTCGATGTTTTCTCCTGTGAAACGAATTGAATTTCACATTGAAAAAACTCGTGTTGGTAAAGACATTGATTTTGATAAATTAATTTTTAATGTTGTTACCAATGGCTCAGTTACGCCAAAAGGAATTGTGCATTATGCAACATCTGTGTTGCGTACACAATTGGAACATTTCTTAGAAATTGAAGAAATTCCATTTAATGAAATTTCAGAAAAAGAAACAGAAGAATCTCAAACAATGGTATTAGACTCCAAAGGTGTAACAGAAGGATTACCTGTTGAGTTATTCTTAAAACCAATTGATGAACTTGAATTTTCTGTTCGTGCGCACAATTGTTTAATCGGAGCAGGAATTAAACGTGTTATTGATTTAGTAAATCTTACAGAAGATGATACGCTTAAAATTAAGAATTTCGGACGCAAGTCTTTGCGCGAAGTAAAAGAAATTTTAAATGCGTTTGGATTGCGTTTGGGAATGAACATCAAAGAGCTAGATCTCAAAAAAGCAATTAAAGAACAAGAGGATCGTTTAAAATAATGAAACATCAAAGTGGTAAAAAAAAGCTAAACAAAAAGTCAGGTCACAGAAAGGCTTTAATTCGCAATCAGGCGATTCATTTTATTAATTATGGATGCCTACAAACAACTAAAGCGCGGGTTAAAGTTATTCAGCAATTTGTTGAAAAGTTAGTGACTGTTGCTCGTAAGGGAAGTGATTTTAATACTATTCGAAGAGTAAAACAATTAATTCCTTACAGTGATGTTGCTTCTAGAAAATTGATTGGCGATATTGCTCCTAAGTATGTAGATCGTCCAGGTGGTTACACAAGAGTGTATCCTCTTGGAAGAAGAAAGAGTGACACCGCTGACATGGCAAGACTTGAATGGGTTTAAAAAACTAAAATAAGTTTTTTACGTTTTTATAAAGTGCGAGGATTTGTATTTATTACAAATCCTCGCACTTTTTTTATTAATAATTCCCATACTGTCAGTGGTTGGGTATGTGTGCAGAATTCTAACTAATTTTTAAATAATTAAACTGTTGAGTTTAGGCTCTATTATTTATATATAATAGTCTTTAGTAGTAAAAAAAATCATGTAAATAAAAAATCTAATTAAAGGAATAAAAAAATAAAATTGGAGAAAGAGGAAGTTATGAAGAAATTTTGTTTAGCGACTTTTTTGTTTGTTTTTTTTCTTGGTTATCATCAAAATGCAGCTTCAAGTTCTGTGCAAAAAAGAGATTACAACAATTTTTTTTGGGGAGAACTTTTTTATCCTATACTTTATGATGACATTGAGGAGGTAAAAGATATTGAGAAAAACGATGCGCTGGAAATAAAACCAAAAGAACAAAAAGACGAATCGTCAAAAGGATATGATGTTGCTGTTGAAAATATTTCTTCGCATAAAAAAGAATCATTTAAAATTGATGTAAATGTTACATCTACGGTTCCAGTAACTGTTTCTATGCAAGGCGATAAAGTTATTATCGAACAAGTTGGAAAGACTTCTTCTGGGCAAATGATTACTACTGATGAAATTATAAATATCGATTTGAAAAAATTAGGCAAATCAAGAAAATATTCTATATACAAAGTTCCTTCTTGGCCGTTTCGTGCGACTTATTATGAAGACTCTGACATTGTACAATTAGATAGTAGATATAAATTCAGCACGAAATCATATTCATCTTCTGGGCACGATCAAGATATAACACAGCTTGCGTTTGGCGAATCTTCAATTTACATAAAAAATATTTTGTTAGCGGCAAAACTTATTGATGATTCAATTTTGGAAGACAATTCTGGCGACGATGCAACTGATGACTATCTTACGACAATGGCAGATCAGTTAATTGATTTTGATGGTGGTGTTTATGAAATTTTGGGATCTATAAATTATTCGCGACATTTTATTAATAATACGTTATCGCTTGGTTTGCAAATTCCTTTGGTGTTTAAAAAACACGACATAAAATTAAAAACAGATTTGCTTAGCGCGGTTGTAGCAAAAATAGAAGAAAGCTCATCGTTTCAGGATAGTTATCAACACGATTTCGAAGCATTTTTTAGTGACATTTTATACGAAAAAGGAATGTCGTTTAACAAAAAAGATACCGAGCAGGGAATTGGAGATATATCTGTTTTTGTTAATTACGAAGTACCAACAAAACATTGTGAACGATTTGTAACTGGTTTGTGTTTTGTTTTTCCAACCGCGAAAGAACGTGATACCGGAAAATTATGGGATCCTGAATTAGGCAATGGTGGTTTCACAGAAATGTCTTTATTTGGTTCTATTTTGTTTTCCAAGAAACGATTTCTTAATCCACATTGTTTTGCACAAGCAACATATAATTTTGCAGCAAATGTAAAAAGAAGAGTTCCAAAAACAAGATCGTATTCTGGCGCGACAATTGGAAACTTAGGACACATTCTTGCAATGGGTGAATTAGTAAGTCCTTCAAATAGCCAAGCATTTAGTGAATTAGATACGACAATAAGAGGTTTTGCGACAGAAGCAAAAAGAATAAAAATTAGTAAGGGATCCGAATTAAATATAAAAGTTGGAAATATTTTTGAGCGATTTATTTTTAAAAATGGATTCGGAGATTTATTTTATGACCTTTGTTTAAAAGGTCGGGATTATATTGGAAGAAGAAATCCAGGAGATTTGTTTAATCCTGCAATTCTCACGCATAATACGTTTAAAGTTTCTCATAAAGCTTGTTTTAATTTTAGTTATCAATTTGATGAACAATTTCGAATGGATTTTGGCTGTTATTATACTTTTGCCGGTAGAAATGTAGCAAAAGAAATAGAAGCAAAATTTGTAATAGGAATGGAATTTTAATTTTAAACCTCTGTTATTTTACGAGAGAGTAATATGAGAAAAATAACAACTATATTAGTTTTATGTCTCGTGTTTTTACCTTCTATATATTCAGGAACGATAGGTTCTTGGGAAAGTTTTAAGCAAGACCCAGTTGTTTTTAATGGAACATCCAATATCATTCGAGGATTAGTTTATTTTGATGAAGGTTTTTCTTTTTCTAACTCTGTTGTTGAATGTACATTTGATGGTGCTCTGCCTTTAAAAGGGCCAATTGATATGCGTAGGGGGAAGCTTGTTCTTAATCAGGATATTATTTTTAATAATGATACACGCATAGATTCTATAGGGAGTATTTACGGAAATGGTCACATTGTTAATTTGCCGGAAAGTGTAAATAAAATAAACTGCTCAAAAGAACTTCCGTTTCTGAATTTGATTGATGAAAAAGTTCTTTCTAAAAATGTAAATAATGTTGCATGGTCTGTAGACGGAAGATTTATTGCGTGTATGAGTGATGAAGACAGGAGGGGCGAAGAGTTAAATATTTATTCTTTTGAAGATGGAAAACTTGTTTTTAACGATTCTGTAAGTATTCCTAGTTTTGGTTATGCTCTTGCCTGGCATTCTTCTTCACAATACATTGTTGCGGGGAGGCAGGGACGAAAAAAAGAATTACGGCTTTATAGATTTAATTCTGATTCTGGGGAAATAGGGGATTATATAAGTTTTGAACAAAAAGGAAGTATAAATACTTTTTCATGGAATCCACAATTTAAGGATTATTTGACCGTTTGTGCGGATCATACAAGTAGCTCCGCGGGAGAGTTGATTATTTATTTATTACAAAAAGGAGAAAATCCTTCTTTAATAAAAAAATTTGGTGTGAACATTGATCATGATGTTACATCTGCTTCATGGAGTTCAGACGGAAAATATCTAGCGGTTGGATGTTCAAGTGGTTTAGAATTTAGAATTTTTTCTTTTGATGAAGCAAATTTTTATGAAGTAGCGTCTTTGCAAACAGGTCATAGTATTTCTTCTGTTTCATGGAAAGGTGGTAGCTCATACATTGCTTGTGGATTAGGCTTGGGTGCTAGCTCGCAACGTTTGCGTGTATATAATTTTGATTCTGAAACAAAACAATTAAGTGAGTATCTTTCGGCGCGAACCAATGAATCAAGTATTGTTTATTCAATTGATTGGGCAGCCGATGAAAATTGTTTAGCGGTAGGGAAATCATATGGTTGCGATACAGAAGTTTCTGTATACAAATTTGATGAAACAAAAAAAACATTGTCCTTAATTTGTTCTAAACAAAAAGATGATAGTGTAAATTCTGTGTGTTGGAATCATGATGGAACTTTTTTTGTAATTGGTGATGATGGTTGTTCACTTTCTGTTTACGAAGCTGAAACAGAGACAAATAAAGATATAGTTTTTGATAATGTAAAATTATTCTTGCATTCTGATGTTGATTTAACGGATTCAATAATTTTAAAAGGAAGTTGTGTAATAAATGGTGGTTGTTTAAATTTGGCAAACGGTGGAGCGCTGGTTATCGCAGAAGATTCTTCTCTTAATCTAAAAAATACAGTAATAAAAGGTTTGGGTTCTGTTGGGGATGGACAAATTATTTTTTCTGCAGATAATTCATCATTATATTTATCGCAAGCCATGCTTGGTTTTTCCAATGATGTTACGACGAATATAGGAAAAATCTACGTAAATAATGTATCAACCATTTTGTCAAATGATTTTGATTGGACATTAAAAGATGATGCTTTGCTTACAATAGACGGTACGACATTAAAGATTGAATCTTTTTCTAATAACAAATTAAAAACCATTTTTTATGACGAAGGTTGTTTGTTTTTAGTAAATAGCGGAACAATAAAAAGAACAGAATCAAGTGAAGATTTGATGCCGTACATTAACGAGTTAGATTCTAGGGTGAATACCGCTGAATCAGAAATTGATAATTTAGCATTAGAAATTACAAGTACATATCTAACATTTGCGAAAGTTTGTACGGATATTGATGTATCTAGTTTTCGAGGAGAACCAGGAGATTTGGTTCTTCAGCATGATCTGTATTTTGAAGATGGAAGAAAAATAATTGGGACGGGAGTCATTGATTTAAAAAACAAAGAAATTGTTTTTGGAAGAGAATTTTTAGAATGGGATAATGATTTAACATGGGTTGGAAACAACGGTTCTATTGAATTAAAGGAAGATTCATCATTGTTTAACCAATGGGCATTTGAAGGGACGGTTATTGTTGATGGAAATGGACATGAGTTATTGTTAAAAGAAGGTTCACGATTTGTTATTAAGAAAAATTCTACATTAAAAATACAGAACATGATTTTGTCTGATATCAACAATCATGAAATTGTTTGTGAAGATGATACTTCAAAAATAATTTTAAAAAATGTTACGTGGTTACAAAATGAAGATAAAATTTTTACAAAAGGATCGCTTGAGTTTAAAAAATATGTAGAAATGGATGGGAATTATTCATTTGCTTATCAATCAAATATGCCTTGTATTATTGATAAAACAACACAGTTGGTTTTGAATAGAGGCTTCACCTTGTGCTTTGATAACGAATCAGAAAACTTGATTACATTTGTGGATGACACATCAGAATTAGTTTTAAAAGGGGCGGGCTTACATGCAAATTCTGCAGGGTTATGTTTGAAAAATGGGAAACTAACAGTTAAAAAGAGTTGCACTTTGAGTTCGGATTTAGGAAAAGGAATTAGTATCGGAAACGGAAACTTAGAAGACGATTTTAGTTGTGATATTTTGTCTCGAGGTGTTTTAAATATTACTTCAGGAATTGTTAATTACGAAAACGTTTCTGGTGCGTCATGGAATATGAGCAATAAAACTTCGTTTTTAAGCATAAATAATGGAGCAACTTTTAATCTTAATTATCCATTACATATTGGTAATGGAATTATGACGTTGAGTAAAGATTGTTTAGTTCGAAGAAAAAAAACTGCAAAGTTAACGGGCGAAATTTGGGGAACGGGAATTAAAAATTATGTAATGAAAGATTAAGGCGTTTTTGTTTTTAATATAGTTTTATTTAAAAGGTAGAGTAGTTTTATGAAGAATAAGAATGTTCATTTGTTTATTCTATTGTTTTTTTTCATGTTTTCTTTTTCAATAAATCTTTTTTCGGGGACAACGGTTGGTAGTTGGACAGGTGTAGAACGGCCTATAGAAACCTTATTTGAGGGTGGAGATAATTGGGTTCAAGGATTTGCTTTTATGGAAAAAGGAATCAACCTAAGTAGCTTAACAACCTCTTGTACTGTTGATTTGGCACTACCGGTTTCTGGCGGCCTTGATTTAAATGGTGGAAATTTATATTTGTTGCAAGATTTAATTTTACAAAATACCGCAAAACTTATTACGCCAGGTAGTATTTATGGAAATGGTTATGTATTAGATTTGGCAGAAAGTGTTACCGGAATTCAATTTGCAACGGGTAGTGGTGTTGGGGCAGTTGTAAATTTTGTTGGTGCAGAAACGGTTGATGGTGGAGTTAATTCTGTTGATTGGGATAGGAACAATAGTTACATTTCATCTGCAGAAGATTTTGTGTCAAACGGTTTGCCAGAATTAAGATCGTTTTCTCTTGTTAGTGATGTATTGTCTGCCGTTGATAATGTAAATGTAAGAAAAACAGCAAATTCTATTAGGTTCGATCCAAATGGCGACTTTATTGCATATGGAAGAAGTGATGGTAGTCCCCAGTTTGAGTTTGGAGTGCTGTCTCATGTAAGCGGAGTTTTAACAAGTAAAGATACTGTCGATATGGATGATTCTGTAAACGCAGTTGCATGGAATCCAAACATTGGTGAACCGGATGCGAATTTAAAATATATAGCAGTTGGAGGGGTTGCAAATGCAATTCCTGCTTCGGGTGATTATGAACTAGGTATTTATTCTTTTAACGGATCTGTTTTAAGCTCTGTTTTTACATGGAGTACAAAAGACCGCGGCGTTGATGTTTCGAAAAATGCTATGGACTGGAGCGAGAGTGGAAGTTATTTAGCGGTTGGGATGACTTCTGGAACAGAGTGGGAATTAATTTTAGGTTATTTTGATGAAACAAGTTTTACTGTTACGGTTTCTTCTGACATTGGCCAAACAGTAAACGCGGTAGATTTTTCTCCAACCGATTCGATGATCGCAGTTGGTTTAAATGGTGGAACAGAAAGGTTGCGTTGTTATTACCATGATTTTAATTCCGGAACTTTAGCAGAAGAAACTTCCGCACGCGTTGGAGAAACCGATTCTGTTTTATCTGTTGACTGGAATAACGATTATACAAAACTTGCGGTTGGAACAACGAGCGCGTTAAAGATTTATTCATTTGATATAACCGGAACAACTTTGTCTCTAGATTCCACAATAAGTTTGGGTTCAAATGTTAATTCTGTAAGGTGGGATAGTACCGGAACATACATTGTAGTTGGCGATGGTGGCAACAATGTTTCTGTGTATAAATTGCTGGAAGGAGTATTATTATTATCTGATTTAAGATTATTTTTAAAAGGAGATCTTGATATTAGAACCCCAATGTCTTTTTCTGGCGATTGTTTAATAAATTCAAGAGGAAACAGAATAACATTGAAGGGCGACGGAGCGTTTGATGTTAAGGATGCAGCAACATTACGTTTTGAACATACCATTTTACAATTACAAAAAGCCGGTAGCTTTAATTTAGAAGGAAACACCTCCAGAGTTATTTTTGAAGATACCACGATAGAATTGGCGGCAGAAGCTGTTGTCAGTACAGGTGTGTTAGAGATTGACGGAGATGTTTTTGTAAAAGGTGACCACACGTTTGAATACAACAGCACAAATCCAATGGAAATTGATGCAGAGTCAACTTTACATTTAAATGATGAAGTTACTCTTAAGATGGGAAAAAGTAATGTCGATTCTAATCAACCATTAATTTTTACAGACACAACTTCTGTTATTTATTTTAATGATTCAAATTTAATTATTACCGGTTCGGGTGCAAATTTTAGTAATGGAAAAATGAAGGTTCATGGGAATGTTACATGTTCGGTAGATTCTTTAGATCCAACATATGGTTTTTCATTTGGAGATGGAAGTTGCACAGGTTTTAATTTTGAGCTTTCTCAAGGTGCGGTGTGGAAATTAATTAATGGAGTTGTGTCTTTTAATTGTGATAACGAAGATATGTTTACGTTTAAAGATAATCTTTCTGAGTTCGATTTGCGCGACACGATATTCAATATTGCAGTGCCAACTACTTTTGCAGACGGAACAATTGTCCTTTCTCCAGATATTGGTGAATTTAGATTTTCTGATAACGGATATTTAGTTGCAAATAATATGGAAATTTATTGTTCTTGCGGAGACTTTGATTATTTCTTAACTGGAAGTATCTTTGGAAAAAAATCAATTTTACTGGACCAAGGTGATAAATTTTCTTTAAAAAGCGGTGACTTTGATGGAACGCTTACTGTTTCTGGAACAGAAAACAAGGCTGAAGGTGCAGGAAGATTTTCTGGCGACATTTTGTTAGCAGATTCTAATACAACTTTGTCTTGGGATTTGGATGTTCAATTAGAAAACCATAATATAGAAATGAACGGAGGAACTTTACTACTGCAAAGAAGATTAGAATTTTTAAAAGATAATAAAGTTACCGGTTCTGGAACAATTAATTTAGGTCAGTATGCCTATGTTGGTGGTTTGCAAGATACAACATGGTCAAATTCAATTTATTGGGAAGGCGACAGCGGAGTCATACTATTAAATTCTAATATTGCGTTATCTTCAACGTGGACGTTTAGTAATAATGTGGTTATCGACGGACAAGGTTACAAATTAGACTTGGGAACATCGGGTTCATTAGTTGTTGCGGGGGGTTCAACATTAGAATTAAAAAATGTAATTTTGAAAAATTTATCTGATAGACGGTTAGTATGTTTAGACAATGATGGTGTTATTATTTTTAACGATTCAAAAGTTTTCTTTTCTGGAGATTACGAATTTCTTCTTGGAAGTATGCAATATTTAGATGAAAATTATTTTGTGAACGAAGCCGATACTCTTTCTACTTTTAGTTACGAGAGTAATAGCACAAGTACTATTAAACCAGATTCCCATTTACATGTTGAATCTGATATTAGATTTGAGTTAGGAAGGTGGCAAGTTAATACCGTTTCGGACAGACAAGAACCGTTAGAATTTGAAGATGGTCATTCTGCGTTGGTATTAGATGGCGGAGAACTAAAAATAACAGAATCTGGAGCGACATTTAAAAAAGGAGAACTTCTTGTTTCCGCAAATTCTGTTTTAGATATATCTTTAACAGCTTTTGAAGACGCACTTGCTATTGGTGGTGGAGCGGGAAATTCTGACGATGATTTTACTATTGAAATTGCAGGAGAAGGAAAATTTAGTATTACAAGAGGTTCACTATATTACGATAATGATGCTTCAGATAAATTTAAATTTGACAATACCTCTTCTGTTTTATCGTTAGATGTCGCAGATGCGCTTATTGTAAAAAATAACATTACAATGTCTAATGGAAGAATAGAAACGTCAGTATTTCACGATCACAACGATGTTGATGGTGTAAATCATCCGTTTAATACTATTGGTGATGCGGTATTGGGGCAAGAAAACATGTTGCACGATCATAATAATCCTCATTCTGTTCATAGAATTACTGCAAACTACAAATCGGGAGTTGGTATTTCTATGCAAGATGGGGACTACGTTTATTCAACAGAAGGAACGTTGAACGCGCCAGTTAGAGTTAGTTCAGGATCGGCTCTATTTGGTGGAAGTGGAACGTTTGAGCCTTTTGGTGGTTTTACATTAGATGATTACACTGTGACTGCAAGTTTGGACACGAGTACAGCATTTAATGAAAATATTTATGTAAATGGTGGTTCTATTTATTTAGCATCAAACTTTAAGTTTACCGGAGACAATGTATTTAGTAATTCTGGTGATATTCATCTATCTAACAGAAAGTTAACTTTTGGTATTTTAGACACAACTTGGTCTAATTCTATTTATTGGGATGGCGACGGAGCAGTTATAAAATTTGGCGCTAATATTGCATTATCTGCAACGTGGACATTTAGTAATAATATAACTATCGATGGAGGTGGTTTTGAATTAGATCTTGGGTCGAGCGGTTCTTTGGTTGTGGAAAATGGTGCAACTTTAAGATTTAAAAATTTAGTTTTAGAAGAAGTTTCTGACGAAAGATTATTTTGTTTAGGCGATGATGCGGTAATAATATTTGATAATTGTACAGTTGATTTTGAAGATGACTATTTCTTCAAACAAGGAAGTTTACGATTTGCTGAAAATAATGCTTTTTATGGAACTCACGATGCTTCTGCGGTTCCTAAAAGATTTGTGTATGAAAGTAGTCAAACAAGTACTATAAATAAACATGGAACTTTAACAATTCAAGACGGAGTTGTTTTTGAAATAGGAAATTCAGATTGGCAAACTGATGCGCAGGCACTTGAATTTGGGGATCATTCTTCTTACCTTAATTTGGATAAAGGCGAATTAAAAATAACACAACAAGGATTAAGTCTTGAAGGTGGAAGAATGGATATTACAAAAACATCCACAATTTGTGTTGACACAACATATGGACTTACTTTTGGTGCTGGTGTTTCTTCTGATGATGATTTTGTTTTACAAATTGGGGGCGACTCGTTGTTGGATGTAAGAGATGGCGTCATTTATTATAACAATACAACAGAAGATAAATTTATTTTTGTTAATGAAGCAGCAAATTTAAGAATTAATTCTCCAAGCGGTTTAACTGCACAAACAACAGTATTACTTAAAAATGGAACAATTAATTTTCCTATAGCTACAGATTATTTAGAGGCTTTAGCGGGAGTAGAATTAAAACAGCAATATATTTATCATAAGCATGATTCTCCATTTTCAATTCATTTGGTAAAAAGTACTTTGGCTTCAGACGTTTTAAATGAATATAAATTGCAAAGTGGTGACTATTTTGTAACTTCTGCTGGAGTTGCGTCTGTTCCAATTACTCTTCAGCAAGGTATTGGAATTATTGGTGGAACTTCTGCTTTAAATTCAAACATAACAGTTGCAAACTCGTCTGTTATCGCAAATATGGCCTTAACAGCAGGACTAAATGGAAATATTACGTTAAATGGTGGAACAATTCTTTTAACATCAGACTTAAAATTTGTTGGTGATAAAACAGTGAGTGGTCCCGGAACAATTAATTTAAATAAAAATAGATTTACTTTTGGAAGTGACGATCTTACATTTACCGATACAATTTATTGGGACATGTCGTCCGAATTAAATTTAGGTGCAAAAACAAGTTTGTCTGGAACGTGGACATTCAGTGGAGTTGGATATTTAAATGGTCACGGAAACGTTCTTGATTTAACAAATAGCGGAACAATAGTTATTGATTATGGCGCGCAACTTTATATGATCGACACTGTTCTTAAAGGATTAGGCGACGACGACGGCGACGGAAAACTTGTTTTCATGGATGATGATTCAAAATTATATATGTCGCGTGTTTCAGTTAAACTTGCATCAAACTTTTCAACAACAATTGGTGGAATTCATGTTGAAGGTCCTTCAACATTCTTGGTTGGTGATTACAACTGGTCGTTCGAACAAAATGCATCATTAACAGTTGATGGAATTACTTTATGGAAAGATCAACTGGATAATCTTGGTGGTGGTAATGTTACATTTGGATCGCCGGAAGCAAATTATTTAACATTGCTTAACAGCGGAACAATTAAACTGGCCGTTAATGGGGATGCGGTTAGTACTGTAACTGGTGATATTGATCTTAGAATTACAACTACAATGAACGCTGCGTACGGAGAATTAATTTTAGATAAAACGCTTGCGGTTACATATGATTATTTAGACGATCGAATTGATACGGCGGATGCTAGAATTACGACGACGCTGAACGCGGCGTACAACGAGTTAGTTTTAGATGCGTCACTTGCAACAACGTATGAATACTTTGATAACAGAATTACAACTACAATGAACGCTGCGTACAACGAATTGCTTTCGGGGGCATCAATAACCGGGACATATGATTACTTGAATAACAGAATTACAACTACGATGAATGCGGCGTACAATGAACTGCTTTCTGGTGTATCAATAACCGGGACATATGACTATTTGGATAACAGAATTACAACTACAATGAACGCTGCGTACGGAGAATTAATTTTAGATAAAACGCTTGCGGTTACATATGATTATTTAGACGATCGAATTGATACGGCGGATGCTAGAATTACGACGACGCTGAACGCGGCGTACAACGAGTTAGTTTTAGATGCGTCACTTGCAACAACGTATGAATACTTTGATAACAGAATTACAACTACAATGAACGCTGCGTACAACGAATTGCTTTCGGGGGCATCAATAACCGGGACATATGATTACTTGAATAACAGAATTACAACTACGATGAATGCGGCGTACAACGAATTGCTTTCGGATGCATCAATAACCGGGACATATGATTACTTGAATAACAGAATTACAACTACAATGAATGCGGCGTACAACGAATTGCTTTCGGGTGCATCAATAACCGGGACATATGATTATTTAGATAACAGAATTACAACTACAATGAACGCGGTGTACGAAGATTTATACACATTAAGTGAAAATTTAAGTACCTGGATTACAGATACGATGAATGAAGTATACGAGGATCTTAATGATATAGAAACAGGAGGTTCCGGAAGTGGAACATCGGCTACTACAGATCTTCTTTTAAGTGGCGATTTAACAGTTAATCTTACTCTTGATGAAAGTGTACATGTTCATCCTGGACAACAGATTGTTGTTAATTCAAGTTTAACAATTAGTGGGAACGGCGCTGAAGTTGTTTTTTCTAATCCATCACAAGCGCAGTTTGTTGTAGCGGATGGTGTAACGGTAACATTAGATAATGTTGATCTTTCTAGAATAAATGGAAACACATTCCAATTGGGCACAAATTCTAAAGTAATAATTAGCAGTAACGTTACGTTTGAATTTAGTGAAGACGCAACATTTAATGAAGGACAATTTATAGTAGAAGGTTCTGTTGGAAACACAAACACATTATGGATGAGGGGAATAAATGGAACGCGTAGAGTAACATTTGTAAGAAATCCTGAAATTAATAGATGGCTTGGACGTCGAGAGTACGAAACAAAATTACCGCTAAATAGATTACATCTTGGCTACAATACACTTTGTTTGCAAAATGTAGAATTTATAGGTGTTGATGCTGTTTACAGACAAAAATCTGGTTCGTTAATTGGTTCACTGGGATTAGTTGGCGATGCAATTGTAACTGTTGACGCAACAAATGATTTAGGTTTTGTTGTTGAAGGAATTAATAACGAATTAAGAATTATAGAAAATGGTGTTGGTTTTAATGGTGCGATTACATTTGGTGATTATTCAAACAATATTCTTCATATAAATACAGAAGTCTCTTCATTATTAAGTTCATGGCCGACTGTTGGTTTTGGTTTGGGTGTGGTGCAAGTGAGTTCTTCTCAGGGAAGGGCGGCATTGATTTTTGATGATGAATATGTTTCTGTAAATAACTATTATGGTAATTCATTTGTTGTTGGTGAACATTCGTTCTTATGTGGAAACAAAATTGAAGTCATTTCGAGTCCAATTAAACAAACGTCAAATGACTTTGTGCTTGGTTCGGGAACAAAACTTTCTAGCGATTTAAATAATGCAATTGTTTATTCACCAGCAACGCGAGCTATTTTTGATGCAGAAGAAATGGTTCCACGTTCAATTACGGCGTTACATATTTTACGGGAAAAACAAAGGCAAGAATTTGAAGAAAAGATAGAACGCCGTTTTGCAGGAACCGTTCTTGTTAATAACAATGTTTTAACAAGAGCTGCGTTATTACCAGATAGCACTGATACTATTTATAATTGTGTTGCGCCAATTGGTAATGCATCGGGAAACATAAAAATACACGATGCACTTATAACTAAATTCGGTATAGATTCTTCAGCAGCATTAAATATGACATTAGAACATGATGTTGTAATTAGACAGGATTCAAGTGATGTAACGTTAAAAGCTGACGACAGAATTAATGTAACGGGAGTAGATAACAAAATAATTGTAAAAGGAAACTTTACAATTAATGGTGAATTGTTGTTTGCGGATAATGCGCACTTAACATTTGAATTTGATAATAGATCAGAGAATCCAATTTTGACGTTTGCAGATAGTTCTTTAATTACATTAGAACCAAATGTTTATTTAGAATTTAAAGGAAACGGAACAGTAAAATTTGGCGATGATGTAACAATAAATTTAAATGGAACAACTTCTAGTAATAAACCAACAATTGCATTTAGCGATTCAAGCAGGTTAGAAATTACTGGTGCGGACGAAACTGTAACCATAAAAGGAATAGGAAATATTCTTGTCGATAACGGTGCAGTTATATCAATTGGTACGCAACGACATTTAATATTAGGTTATGCAATAACTGATGATATTGATATTATTTTTGATCGTGGCGGAGTATTACATGTTGAAGGAACAACGGCAAAAGTTTCTTTGCAAAAAGCTACATCAACAGTAAAATTTGATCACTCGTCAATTTTATCTATTGGTGATAATGGATTGTTTGAAATAAATGTTAATAGCAATGTATTTGCACAAGGAACTTTAACATCGTTTATTGTTGATAACGATAGTAAAATTAGAATAAGTGATATCGGTAGATTACAATTGGCTGCAAATAGAGATGGTTCAAATATTTATTGGAATCATAAAAAAGGTAGAATTTCTGTTGTTGGTGATGGTGGAATTATAAAATTATTTGAAAGTGCAAGTTTATCACCAGCGTTTGAAGGAAGACTTCCTGCAAGTTCCACGATTGATCAAAATACATACGCGATGGGAACAAGTCTTACCGCTGTGCAAGTTGTTCAATCGCTTATTCAAAAATATCCAAGTATTCTTTCTTTAACGACAGTGTTTACAGATGTTAGTTCTAACCAAGTCTTACGTTCTGCAAATGGAACGGTTGTTTCTATGAACACAAGTGATGTTGTTATTTCTGAAGATAGTTCAGGAAATGTTAAAGGAAAACTTGGAAGAGTAACATTTATTTATGATGTAGATGGAAACAGAAAATAAAATAAAAAAATAAATTTTGAACAAGTAAAATAAAAAAATAAAATTTTATAATCGATTCAAGTTGTGTTGCGAATTCTTTTTGTGCGTAAAATCCTGGATTTTTTGTTTTTTATGGATAGAGTAAAAATGTAGATTCATTTTTGCGGTTGAAAACTCAGGATGTAAATATTTTTTTAGCTGCTAGACTGGATTGTATAAAAAAAGAAAGGGGGGCAAAGAGGAGATAGAAAATAAAAAGATAAAAAAAGGCGGAAGATTGGTATGGTGAAGCCAGAAAAATGGCGATTGACCTATTTTTTTTCATCCATGCTTTTTTTCCTTTTTACTACCATAACTTCTTATGGAGCTTCGGTATTAAATTTTTCTAGTAAGAGCTCATCTTTTGTTCTAAAAGATGATTCTTCCAACGTTACTATTGGCGGGAGTGTAACAACTCGGGGTTGGGATGGACATTCTATTATTAGGGATTGGAATGAAACTCAAAAACCATCATTAACATCTTCAAATTATAATACTGCAGATTTAGATCTTGTTTTTAGTAATAGTGATGCGGTTACAGGAGTTCAAGATTTATCAATTTCGAACAGTGAAATTATTTTGAGTAATTTAAGTTTGATAGAATCTAATAGCGCGGTAGTTGTAAGTAATGTTGCAAACATTGCGACAAACGTAAGCAATATTTCGACAAATGTAAGTGACATTTCAACAAACCAAGATAACATTGCTTCAAACAGTGCGGTTCTTTTGAGTAATTTAAGTTTGGTAGAATCTAATAGCGCGGTAGTTGTAAGTAATCTTGATTTTATTGTTTCAAACAGCGAGGCGATTGTTGGTTTAGCTTCGGGAAACTCTGAACTCATAGTAACTAATAGTGAAATAATTACAGATTTATCGGCTAGAGTTGATACAAACGAAACAAACATTTCGCAAAATGCATCAGATATTTCTGGAATTTCGCAAGGTGTTAATCCAGACATGGTTTCTTATATGAGTTCGCCAAAATTTAGTACATCTCCAACATTTACGTATAATTATTTTGTGAAAACTGGAAGAAAAATTATTTTTGATACTTCATCTACAAACCTCACCGTTGCTGGTGCGGGGCATACTATTGAATTTGCAACTGGGGATAATAATGTTATTGATATTTCTGGTGGTGGTTATAGGTACGTTGATTTTCAAGATATAATTTTAAAAAATTTCTGTTCAGGAAGTTTAAATATTTCAGCCGATACTTTTGTTCGTTTTGGAAACGGGACAAGAGTAGAAATTCAAGAACATGATTTAACACTGGCACATACTTTGGTGTTTAATGGTGGAACATCGCACATTCAAGCGAACGGAAATAAAATTGATTTAACTGATAACGGAATTATTGTTGACGATAGCACAACATTAAATATTTATAACGCAAGAATAGAAGGTTTGGGGAACAGTGGTGTTGTTGCTGATGAGTTAGTTTCTACTAGTTGGTACGAAACTTCAAATGGTGGTCTGACAAATAATATTTATTTAGGTTCATCATCTAGCACATTAAATCTTTATAATTGTGATATTGTTCTTGCCGATAATTTTAAAGTTAATCAAGGAACTATTAATATTTATGAAGATGTAAAAGTAACAGGTGATTATGCATTAACCGCTTCTTATTTTACAGAACATTCAGGACAAATAGTTATTCAATCAAATTCAAAACTTTATATGGATCGCAACACAACGCTTTCTTGCGCGGCGAATCATCAAACACTTGCAAATATGCCTGTTAAATTTAATTCTGAATCTTCAACATTACATTTAAACTCTTGCACGGTTGATGCAAGTTGTAATAAATCCGGAGATGGGCAAGGGTTAACTTTTGGAGGAAACTCTTTTTCTCCTAATTTAATAATTGAAGATAAAGTAATTGTTCGGGGTGGACCAACCGCAGATTATCCATTGATATTCGATTCAGATAATTTGTATATGGTGGTTTTAAACAGTGGAATCATCGATTTCTCTGAAGGTTATATTGATTACAGTTCGTAATCGATTTCACAAACATTGTGTAAAAAAAATAAATTATTCCATTTAGTAATTAATACCAATATATTGATTTTTTTTAAAAATCATAACTAGATTTCAATTACTAACTTTAAAATGCTTCAGGAAGAGGGTAATATTTTATTTTTATAAAAGGAGGGTATTATGTGTAGGCGAAGTCTATCGTTATTGGTTGTTTTTTCTTTGGCAGCCAGTTCGGTTTTTGCGGGGTTGAATTTTTCAGGGGATCGTTCAACGGTTAGGGTATCTGGCGGAACATTTAATGTTAAGTCAGCATTGTCCGGTGCAAGCAATAATTCCGGTATTATTGATGTACAAAGTGGTGCAACTCTCGCGCTTACTAATAATATTACAAACTGGTCAGGCACAGTAAAAAGTGATGGAACAGTATCTGGTGGTGATAAAGGAAAATATATTGGTTTTTCTAACGGTATTTATGAAACCGGTGGAGTTAAATCATTATTAACAACGAGTGTATATCCAACAGTTGACACTAATTCAACATTTTCTTTGGTTAATGGCGATAAAGTAGAAGCTGCTCCTGGAACAATAGCAGATACTATCTATGTTGGACCAGCATCTGGTTCGGGTATAGTAGAAGCAACTATAGAAGGTCAATCAGGTTATTCAGGAAACATAACTGTTTCTTCTGGCGCAACATTAATTATGAATTTACAAGGGGCACTTAATAGCAATATTACATTTTCAACATTAGAATCAGTTGCTTCAACACAAACTTTAGACAATGCTTTCACAGGATCAATAAAACTTTTAAATGATCTAAAACTTGCAGATGGTGTTGTTTTACAAGAAGCAACTGGATGCACAGCTCATAATCAAGGTTGTGGGATTGATTTAAATGGTTATTCATTTATTTGGGGCGCGCGCGGAACTTCTGGAGCAGCCCTTAAAATTACAGATAGTACAACTTGGGAAAATGCTGGTGATGTTGTTTTAACAGGTTCCATGGCACTTGAAGAAAAATGGACATTTAATGATGTTAATTCTGTTCTTCAAGGTAATGGTAACGTCTTAGATATGTCACATGCAAGTGCATGTATAGAAGTTCCTGAAGGAAAATCACTTCACCTAAGTGATGTTGTTCTAAAAGGATATTCTGGTGAAAAGATTTTATTAAAAGGTTCATACGACACAGCAAATACATCAACAGTATATTTCTCTAATGTAAGTGTTCATCTTACTGGTGCCGCAAATAATGACAAAGGTACCATTTGTGTTGATGGTCCAACTACCGTTTATCCTCAAGGCTATTTATGGACTATAAGTGGCAACGCTATAGATGACAGAGCAAGATTGAATATTGATGGTGTGACGATTTGGCTTGATGAAGGTAGTTCTGGTGACAATACATTTGGTTTTGCTTTGAACTATCCTTGGGCAGCAGCTGATTATGTAAATTCTGGTACAATTAAGGAAGTTGCAGTTGATGTTGAAGATCAGGTATTGGCTAACGTAGGCGCTATTTCGACCGCTCAGTCAACGGCTAGCAGTGCATTGTCTATTGCAAATGATGCGCATAGTGATGCTGCGGATGCTCAGTCAACTGCAGATGATGCGCATAGTGATGCTGCGAATGCTCAGTCAACTGCAGATGATGCATGGGCTCTTACCGTGTCGAACAGTGGAGTCATTATTGGTTTAACTAGTAGCGTTAATGATTTGATGTATTCAAATAGTGCGGCAATTATTGGTTTAGAAGCGCGTATAGGAACTAATGAAGGCGATATTTCTACATTAGACTCACTAGTTACAAGCACGATGAATGCAGCGTATAATTACTTTGATGGTAGAGTTGATACAAACGTTACAAACATTGCAACGAACGTAGCAGACATAGCCACATTGAATACAAACTTAACAAACACATACAATTATTTAGATGACAGAATTACATCAACATTAAGTTCTACACACACAGACTTGAACAGTACAATTAATACATTAGGAACGAGAGTTTCAACAACGATGGACGCAGCGTACAATTACTTTGATGGTAGAGTTGATACAAACGTTACGAACATTGCAACGAACGTAACAGACATAGCCACATTGAATACAAACTTAACAAACACATACAATTATTTAGATGACAGAATTACATCAACATTAAGTGCTACACACACAGACTTGAACAGTACAATTAATACATTAGGAACGAGAGTTTCAACAACGATGGACGCAGCGTACAATTACTTTGATGGTAGAGTTGATACAAACGTTACGAACATTGCAACGAACGTAACAGACATAGCCACATTGAATACAAACTTAACAAACACATACAATTATTTAGATGACAGAATTACATCAACAT